>Ga0307372_10000013_pt1 | contig 257457 bp, 239 predicted proteins | sample OX1MG_FD_202533 | JGI IMG/M metagenome (GOLD analysis project Ga0307372, IMG submission 202533) | Soil microbial communities from Risofladan, Vaasa, Finland - OX-1 | ecosystem: Environmental > Terrestrial > Soil > Coastal area > Acid sulfate soil | place: Finland: Risofladan, Vaasa...
AGAACCCGTAGGCCACGCTCGGGATACCGGCCAGGACCTCGACGAAGACGGACAATCCGCTCCGGAGCCGCCACGGCAGCCGCTCCGTCAGCGCCAGCATGGCGCCCACCGCCACCGGTACCGCGATCGCCAGCGCGATCAGCGACGAGGCCAGGGTTCCGACGATGAACGGCAGCGCTCCGTATGCCGCGCCGTGGGGAGCGGTGATCCCGTTGTGGTGACTGAGGGTCGTGGCATACAGGTCGCCGAAAGTGAAAATCTGCCCTGTGAAGAAGCGCCAGCCGCTGTAGGTGAAGGCGGGGATTGCCTCACTGATGATCTCGCCCGCCAAGAACAGCAGGAGCGCCGCCGGGACCAGGGCCGCGACCAGGCAGATCGCCCGGCCAAGCCGGTCTCGGCGGGTGAGGTCGCGGTCAGCCAGACGCCTCCGGCCGATGGTCGGGGCCGAGGAGGGACCGGCGTTGCCGCCGGCCCCTCCTCTCCTGCGAAGCAAGGTCGATTACTCAGCTGACAGCTAGGGCCAGCTCAGCCGGTGATCTTGTTGATCGCCGCCTCAACCTTAGGGATCACCGACGTCGGCAAGGCCACGAAGTTGACCGCCGAAAGATTGCCCGAAGTAGCCCCTCCGGTGGGACTGATCGCCCAGTCGAGGAAGGTGCGAATAGCCTGGGCGGTGGCGCTGTCGGACTGCTGCTCCTGGATCATCAGGTATTCGAAGTTCACGATCGGATAGGAGTTGGTGCCGGGCGAATAGATGAGCGACTGGCGCAGATCTGCGGGCGTGCTCCCGGCGGCGGCGGCCACGGCCGCGGTGACGTCGGTTTGATCCGGGGTCAGGAAGGAACCTGACTTGTTCTCGATCTTGGCCTCTTGAAGACCCGTCTCGATGGCAGTGTCCTCCACGCTGACCCCGATGTAGGCAATGCAACCCGGAGTCCCGTGGCAGGTCTCGATCATGGCCGGATTACCGTTGGCGGTCAGCTCGTTGGAGACGGGAGGCCAGGTGACAGTGGTGCCCTCGTTGGGACCGCTGCTCCAGGCACTGTTGGTGGCGGTGAGATAGCTGGTGAAGATGAAGGTGTCACCCGAGGAGTCAAGTCGCCGCACGGGGACCACGGCCAGGTTGGGCAGGGTCACTCCGGGATTGAGCGCGGCGATCTTGGGGTCGTTCCAGTTGGTGATCTTTCCCTCATACATCTGGGCCAGCAGGTTCCCGCTCAGCTTGAGAAAGTCTGGGGCGCCCGGCACGTTGTAGTTCACCGCCTGGGCGGAGATCGCAATCGGGATGTTGAGCAGGGTCGGGTTGGCCGCCGCCAGCGCCGGCGACAGGTAGGCGTCGGAACCTCCCATCTGGACCAGCTTGCCGATGGCATCGTTGATCCCTAGCCCCGACCCACCCGGTCCGGGGGCAAGAGTGGCGTTGGAGAACGCGCTGTTGAACTCCGGGGCCAGCACCTGGAGGTACGGATAGATCAATGTCGACCCCGCCTCGTTGAGGGTGACTTGGCTGGACGGGTTTCCCGTGGGTGGGGCGCTCGCGTGAGTTGAATGGTGCGCAGCTGAGTGATGAGTTGCGGGCGTGGTGCCGCAGGCCGCCAACAGCACCGACCCGAGAGCCAACAGCACGACGGCACGGATTCCAGTCGGTCGAGCGATTTTCGGGCGCATTGAATCCTCCCTTCTAAAATCCAGGGCTAAACGAATTGGTCCCGGTGCGGGGAACGCCCCGCGCGTGTCAGACCGTTCTCCCCTCCACGTAGGCCCGGCTGCGGGCGTCCGCCGGGCTGGCGAAGAACTTGTCCTTGTCGGCGAACTCCACCACTTCACCCTCAAGCATGAACAGGATCTGGTCGGCGCAACGCGCCGCCTGCTGAACGTTGTGGGTGACGAAAACCACGGTCATGTGCTGCTTCAGCTGGCTGATGAGCTCCTCAATTCGATCCGTTGACCTAGGGTCGAGGGAGGAGGTCGGCTCGTCAAGCAACAGCACGTCCGGCTCGACTGCGAGTGCCCGGGCGAGGCAGAGGAGCTGCTGCTGACCCCCGGAGAGCGTGAACGGGGTGCTCTTCAGGCGGTCGCTAACAGCGTCCCAGAGGCCCACCCGACGGAGCACGTGCTCAGTGCGCTCCGGGATCTCCTGGCGCGCCCACAGTCCATGTACCCGCGCCCCCAACGAGACATTCTCAGCGATGCTCTGAGGGAACGGATTGGGCCGCTGGAACAGCATCCCCACCCGTCGGCGGAGTTCTCGAATATCGCTGGAGCGCCGGTAGATGTCGGCCCCGTCGAGCAAAATCCGACCGTCGAACCGAAACCCTGGCCGGTTGTCGTGCAGACGGTTCAAGCACCGCAGCAGGGTCGTCTTGCCGCACCCGGTGGGACCGAGCATGGCCGTCACTTTCCGTGGCGCGAACTCGGCACTGACGCCCTTGAGCACCCGGCGGTCACCGAACTGCACGAACAGATCGTCGACCGATAACGAGCCGCCGCCCGCGGCGATAGTAGCCCCTTCCCTCTGCACTCCCTCGGACAGCACGAGCCGATCCTATCGCGCCCTAGTTATGGACCGGTTACGGGCTGGTTATGACGAGACTAAGGTCCGTTCCCCGCTTCCCGACCTAAGCCGGCCCTGAAGCTCAGCCCCCCGGCCCTGAAGCTCAGCCCCCCGGAGCTGACTGCCCGGCCTCCCGTAGCCGGCCCGAACCGCTCCGTCTGCCGGGGCAGGTTCGGGGTACGCCCTGGCCAATATCGGCTCGGGTCTGGGCCACGGAGTGCGGTACGGCGCACTGCCTCTATTCGCCTTGGTCCTGGTGCGCCCGCCCGACTGACTAGCCCGGGATCCCCTGGTGACACTGCTGGCAGATGGTGGGCGGATCGCTATCTGCCAAGGCTCCGCAGTTAGGGCAAACCCGTTTCTGCCAGCAGGCAGGATCGCCTCGCTCCCCGGTCCGCCCATCGGATCCCGGATCGGAGCTGAGCAGCTCCAGCAGGACCCCCGCTTGACTGTGAGCGGCGTCCCGAGTGCCGGTCAGCAGGGTCAGGGTCCCCGAGCGAGCGATCGCCCGGAGATGGGCCAGGGCAGATGCCCGCTCCGGAGAGGCCAGCTCGGCTAGGTACCGACTCCGGAACTCGACGAATTGCTCCGACACGTGCCCATACCAGCGGCGCAGCTGATCCGAGGGGGCGACCACCTTGAGCCACTCGTCGAGGTGGGCTGCCTCCTTGGCCACCCCGCGCGGCCAGAGCCGGTCAACCAGCACTCGGGTCCCGTCCTGGGGCTGCGCGGGCTCGTAAACACGCCGGAGTCGGACCTCTTTCATGGCCGTCCTCCAGTCTGCCACGTCCGCTCCCTCGCACCCACTACGCTGGCGGAATGGATGCCAATCCCCCCGATGGCCCCGGCCCCGCCCCGGCAGCTCCGCGGGGCGTGGTCGCTCTTAGAAACTGGTACTGGTGGCTGACCGGGGTATCGATCATTGGCAGCCTCGAGGTGGCCCAGTTCCTGGCCACCAACTCCGGGATGTTCGGCTCGGCTCCTTCCCGGGCGGCGGGATCGGTGCTGGGGTTGATCCTCTGGATCGCCCTGACAGTGCTGGCGGCGGTGGCCGCCAGCGGCCACCGCTCGCGGGGCCAGGAACGAGGGATCTTGGTGCTGGCGGTGCTGGTGGCAATCGGGAGCGTGGGCCTCACGGCCATCCACGCCGCCGCCCACGTGGGCGGGCTCAGACCGGCTCTCGGTGGGACTATCAGCCTGGTCGCGTTGGGCTTGGCCGTCGCGGCGGTCCGAGACTGACGAGGATCAGGCCGGGCTGACGCTGAGCCGAGCCGCCTCCTGCCCTCGGTCCCAGGCGGAATGCACCAAGTGGTGGGGGTCGAAGGTGTTGCCGGTCATCGCTCCCTCGAAGCGGAACTCGAGCCGCTCCCCCGCGCGGGTCCGGGCGGTCACCGTCTTCGGCGCGAGCGCCCCAGCTTCGGTCATCCCATGGCGCTCCGCCGCCACCGCCACTTGACGACGAAGCGGCCCGAGCGGCACCTGCGGATCAAGTTTGGAAGAATCGGAACTTGATCTCAACCTCCTCAACGTGCGGGAACTCGGCCGCTGCCAGCTCCAGGTGGCGCTGGCCGAGGTGGCACCGAGCGCATACCAGCTCGGTCGACCGGCAACTCGCGGGCGAACTCCTTCCCGGCCGCCATTGAGCCTGGGCCTCCACTCCTCCGGCGGTCGGCTGCCTCACTGCTTCTAAGCTAACCCGCATGCAGGGCTGGTACGCCGTGTTGGTGGGGGCGCTAGCGCTGCAGCGAAGGCGCGAGCTCGCCTTGTCCAAGCGGCGGGAGGCGGCCCATCCTGGCCACCGCGCCGCGGCTAGAAGCTTCCCGCTGATGGTGGCAGTCCATGTGGGCCTGTTCGTGCTTCCGCCCCTAGAGGCTCACCTGGCCCATCGCCGACCGCACTGGGTCGGCCTTTGGCTCGCGCTCTTGACCGCCGCCACCGGGCTCAGGTGGTGGAGCATCCGCTCTCTGGGAGACCAGTGGAACGTGCGCGCCGCGGTTCCGGAGGACCTGCAGCCGGTGACCCTAGGACCGTATCGCTGGATTCGCCACCCCAACTATCTGGCGGTGATCCTGGAGTTCGCGGCCCTGCCCATGGCCGGCGGTGCCTGGCTCAGCGCAGTCGGGCTCTCAGTGGTGGATGGAGCGGTTCTGGTGGATCGAATCAGGGCTGAAGAGGCTCTCCTAGCCAATACTTCGGGGTATCAGGAGGCCTTCGCCGGCAAGGCTCGATTCATTCCGGGGATCTTCTGAGGGTCGCCATCTCAACGGTCACCCCCGGACCGAACGCCAGACCCAGCCCCATCCCCGGTGGCCCTTTGTGAAGCCCGGCTAGGACGAACAGCAGCGAGGCTGAAGACAGATTCCCGAAGCGACTGAAGGTTGCCCGGGACGGTTCGAGCGACCGAGGGCTCAGCCCAAGCCCGCTCTCGACGGCGTCGAAGATCCGGGGTCCGCCCGCGTGGACCGCCACGAAATCGAAGTGACCCTCGCCAAAGCCGGCCAGCGCGCCCGCCAGCTCGTGCTCAATCAGCCGGGGCAGCCGCCGGTCGAGGACCGGGTGGAATCCGTCGTCCCGCAGGTCGAAGCCCAGGAGTTTGTCGGTGTCGGGGATCAACCGACACCCGGTCGCCACCACCTCCAGACCCCCAGGTTCGCCGGTCAGAACCGCTGCCGCCGCTCCATCACCGAAGACCATGGCCGCAGTCATGTTGTCCACCGAGCTGTCACCGGGCTGAAAGGTCAGCGAACAGAGCTCGACGCAGACCACCAGGACATTGTGAGTCGGTTCCAGGCAAAGATGCCGATGGGCAGCTGCGATGGCCGCTGCCCCCCCCGAGCAACCCAGTTCGGTTAGCGGGATCCTGATCACGTCACCGCGAAAGCCCAAACGGTTGGCCAGGCGGACATCGAGGGCAGGGACCATGTAGCCCGTGCAGGAGACCGAAAACACCACGTCGATCTGGTCCGGCGCCAGCCCCGCCTGCGAGAGCGCCTGCTCCACCGCCAACTGAGCCAGCCGGGGGGCCTCCTCCTCGTAGACCGCCATCCTCTCCCCCAGCGATCGGGGTGCGAACACCTGGTCCACCGGCTGGACGGTGTAGCGCGTCACCGCCTCCAGCGGGGCGCTGCGCAGATGGGGCCAAATCTGGCTGAGCGCGGCCAGGCTGGCCGCCGGGGTTAGCTCATTTACGGGCAGTGCCGTGCCCAACCCGGCGAACCTAGTCATCGCGTAGCCACTCCCAGCAGCGCCGCCCAGTCTCGAAACGGAACTGAGCGCAACGGCCGGCTGCCCTCGTTGACGCTGAGTAGCGACTGCAGAGCCTCCGGGCGGCGACCGGCCCCGGCGAGGGCCCGGCGGCTAAGCGAAGACGATCCCGAAAGGACCCTGGCCAGCGACGCCACGAAGACCCTTCGCCGCCACTGCGCCGCCACCCAGCGCCGATAGCGTGCGGCCGCCCGCTCCAGGTCATCCGTAAGGAAGGTGGCCAAGGCCCTCGCCTGCGCGATCCCGGCACTCATGGCGTCGCCAGTGAGCGGATCGAGGAAACCGGCCGCGTCGCCGACTAGGAATACCCGATCCTGGGCCACCTGCCGGGGGCGCACGTTAAAAGGGCCGGCCCCACTCAATCCACCCACCAGGGGGGCTGAGGCGAGAGTGGGATGGGCGCGCTCGACGATCGCTCGGTAGGACTGCTCTCCGGTCATCCCCGGCTTCCGCAGCTCTCCTCTCACTCCCAGAACCGCCAGCAGGACCTCCTCCGGTCCGACTGGGGCGAGGTAGGTTTCGACAGCTCCAAGAAGCCCTACCTCAACGTCTGATCCTGGCCGTTCCACGGCCAGGTGACCGACCAGCCCGTACCTGGCTCTTCCTCGGGACGGTCGCCACCACCCCAGCATCCGGGCCACCGGGGAGCGGATGCCATCTGCCGCGACCAACGCCGACCCAATCAGAGTTCCGTCAGTCGTATCCACTTCCACCCGATCCTGGTGGGGCCGCACCGCCGTGACACGAACCCCTGGCCGGACCCCGGCCCGCTCCGCGAGCAGCGAGTCCAACCGGATCCGGCGCGTTCCGTAGCCGCAGCCCCGGGCAAACGAAGCCCGGGCAGATGGCCCGCCCGGTGCGGAGTACCGGACTCCGAGGATCGGTGGGAAACCCTCCGCGCCCAAGTCCACTCCCGCCTCGCGCAAGAGCCGGGCACCGGTGGGCATCAACCCCTCGCCACAGGGTTTGTCACGGGGAAAACTGGCGGCGTCCAGCACCAGGGCCCCCGGAAGCATCAGGCCCAGTGCCGATCCGACCGGGCCGCCTCCGGCGATGATGATCCGGTCGTCCATTTCTGATGGCGACGCTACCAGAGCCGCTCCCCGGGCCGGAACGGGGCAGGTACATGGCAGTCCGCCGGGATCAGTGGAGGCCCCCGACCCCCCGCCGTGGCCGCTAGGCTGGGGCAGTGGATGTCCTCTTGGTGGTCGGGCCTGGTGGCGTCCCCGAGCGGCTTCTCGCCAAGGCCCGGCAGGTGCTGAGGTCCGAGGGCCAGGAACTCGAGCCTCCGTTGCTGGCGAGGCTGCTGGAACGGCATCCTCGGGAGATCACGGTGGTAGCTCCCCAAGACCCTGAGGCGGGGGAGTCGGCGGCCGTCCAGCTGCAGCGGGCGGGGCTCGCGGTCACCCTCATCGCCGATCGCGCACCGGATCCGGCCAGAGGGCTCGTGGTGCTGCCGCTCACCGACTCCGGAGCTGCCATGCAGGTCTCCGACTCGCTGCTCGACCTAGTCGGCAACACCCCTTTGGTCCGCCTGGATCGGATTGGCAGGGATCTCAACTGCCACCTCCTGGCCAAGCTGGAGTTCCTCAACCCGGGCGGGAGCGTCAAGGACCGCCCAGCGGTCGCCATGATCGACGCCGCCGAGGCGGCAGGGCTGCTCCAGGAAGGGGGCACGATCGTCGAGCCCACCTCCGGCAACACCGGGGTGGGGCTAGCGATAGTCGCCGCTCGCCGTGGCTACCGCTGCGTGTTCGTGATGCCGGATAAAATCGCGGCCGAGAAAATCGACCTGCTGCGGGCTTACGGGGCGGAGGTGGTGGTCTGCCCCACCACGGTCGCTCCTGACCATCCAGACTCCTATTACTCGGTCTCCGACCGGCTGGTGCTCGAGATCCCCGGAGCCTACAAGCCCGACCAGTACAGCAACCCGGCCAACCCCGCCGCTCACCAGACTTCGACTGGCCCAGAGATCTGGCGGCAGACCGGCGGGCGGGTGACCCACTTTGTGGCGGGAATCGGCACTGGGGGCACCATCACCGGGGTCAGCCGGTACCTCAAGTCGGTCAATCCCCAGATTCAGATTGTGGGGGCCGACCCCGAGGGCTCGGTCTACTCGGGTGGTACGGGACGGCCCTATCTGGTGGAAGGCATCGGTGAGGATTTCTGGCCCGCCGCCTACGACCCGGCGGTGGTCGACCAGGTGGTGGCCGTGAGTGATCGCGACTCCTTCCTGACGGCGCGATCCGTGACCCGCGAGGAGGGAATCCTGGCGGGTGGATCGGCCGGCACTGCCATCTGGGCGGCGGTCGAGGTCGGCCGCCCGCTAGGCCCGGACCAGGTGGTGGTGGTGCTGATTCCGGACTCTGGTCGGGGATACCTCTCCAAGTTGTACAACGACGCCTGGATGGCCGACTTCGGGTTTCTCCGGGCCAGCGGGCAGAGCGCGGCCGATGTCCTTGCATCGAAGGGCCGGCAGCTGCCGCCGCTGGTGCACGTCCATCCCGATGAGACAGTGCAGTCGGTCATCCAGCTGCTCCGGGAATATGAGGTCTCCCAGGTCCCGGTGGTGAAGGCCGAACCTCCGCTGGCGGCGGCCGAAGTGGTCGGAGCCGTGCGGGACCGCGAGCTGCTGGAGGCGGCCTTCCACGACCCCGGTCTGCTCTCCCGGCCTGTCGGAGAGGTCATGGGACCACCGCTACCCACCATTGGCAGTGGCGCTCCGCTGGAGCTGGCCGTTGCCCGGATGGAGCGCGGCGGCGCGGTCTTGGTCCTGGACGACGGCCACCCGGTCGGCATCATCACCAGGTCTGACGTCCTGGGCGCGATGCTAGGCCGGCCCACCAGATGACCCTACAAGAGCCTGGTTTCGAGACCCGGGCGATCCATGCCGGCCAGGATCCCGACCCCACCACCGGCTCGGTAGTACCCGCGATCCACCTGTCGACCACCTTCCGGCAATCGGGGGTCGGGCGCCACCAGGGATTTGAGTACTCGCGCTCGGGGAACCCCACCCGGCAGAGCCTGGAGGCACAGCTCGCCAGCCTGGAGGACGGCCAATTCGGATTCGCCTTCGCCAGCGGCCTATCCGCCGAGGACGCGGTGCTGAGGGCACTGGTCACCGGAAATGACCACCTGATCCTGAACACAGATGCCTATGGGGGTACCTTCCGGCTCGTCGACCGGGTCCATGCTCCCGCCGGGGTCGCCTACAGCGTCGCCGATGCGACCGATCCCGCCGGCCTGGAGGCAGCCTGGCGCGAGAACACCACCCTGGTCTGGGTGGAGACCCCCAGCAACCCGCTGCTGGCCATCATCGACATCCAGGCGGTGGCCGAATTCGTCCACGCAAGAGGCGCGCGCCTCGTCGTGGACAACACCTTCGCCACTCCGTATCTGCAGAACCCCCTGCAGCTGGGAGCCGACCTGGTGGTGCACTCCACCACCAAGTACCTGGGCGGCCATTCCGATGTTGTGGGTGGGTTTATCGCGGTCAACGACCCGACCCTGGCCGAGCGCATCGCCTTTCTGCAGAACGCGACCGGCGCGGTACCGAGCCCCCTCGACTGCTACTTGGTGCAGCGGGGAGTCAAGACACTCGCTGTCCGCATGGACCGCCACTGCCGAAATGCCGCCGCCGTCGCCAGCTTTCTCCAGGAGCACCCCAAGGTCACCCAGGTGCTCTATCCCGGGCTGCCGGAGCACCCCGGACACGAGATAGCTCGCCGCCAGATGCGCGACTTCGGGGGGATGGTGTCGTTCCTCCACGCAGGCGGCGAGGCGGCGGCGGTCGAGATGGTCGGGTTGACCAGACTGTTCACCCTGGCCGAGTCGCTTGGAGCGGTCGAGTCGCTGATCGAGCACCCGGCCCGGATGACTCATGCCTCGGCGGCGGAGTCCCCTTTGGCGGTCGATCCCCACTTGGTCCGCCTCTCGGTCGGCCTCGAACTGGTCGATGATCTCATCGCCGACTTGGATCAGGCCCTGGACCGGTGACACGGCCTCTGCTCGGTCACCGCTAGCGGGGGTTGCGGCGCGCCTCCCGGCTGATGGCCTTCCAGCGGCGCTGCGCCTCCTGGCGAAGCAGCTGGTCCCCCTGCCGAGCGGCCAGCGACTTCAACTCCCGCTGGAGCTTGCGCCAGCTCTCGACCCTGGCGGCTTGAAGGGCCCCCTTGCTGATCGCCGCCGTCACCGCGCAGCCGGGCTCGGCGCCGTGACGGCAATTGGAGAACCGGCACCTGGCGGCAAGATCCTCGAGATCCCCAAAAGTTTGGGCCAACCCCTCGGCCGCATCCCAGAGGCCCAAGCCGCGCATTCCCGGGGTATCCAAGAGCACGCCCCGCTCCGGGAGGACCAGCAGCTGGCCGTGGGTCGTGGTATGCCGTCCCTTGCCATCCCGGCGGGTGGCTCCGGTGGGCATTAGCTCGCGACCGGCCAGAGCGTTGATCAGGGATGACTTGCCAACCCCTGACGGACCCAGAACCGCCACGGTTCGGCCCAGAGCCAGGTGGGACGCTGCCAACTCCGGAAGGCCCTCCCCGGTGGTGGCGCTCACCGCCTGAACATCGACCCCAAGGGCAACGCCCCTTGCCCACTGAATGGCGGCAGCCACCTCCGTTCCTGAGCGGGTGTCCCCCTTGGTCAGTACCACCACCGGGACTGCGCCACTCTGCCACGCCAGCGCCAAGTAGCGCTCCAGGCGGGCGGCGTTCAGCTGCACGTCCAAGCCGCAGAGCAGGAAGACTCGGTCGACATTGGCCGCGATCACCTGGGCGGCCGTCTCCGCGCCGCTGCGCTCGCGCAAAAACGTAGTCCGGCGTGGTAGCACCGCCGTGACCATTTCCTCGTCTCCGGGCAGAGGGCCTGGTGCCACCACCACCCAGTCTCCGGTCGCGATCAGCTGGCGGAGGGAGTCGGCCCGAGACGGGTCCGGGCCTAAGACAGTGCACCGGCGGCGGTCCGCCCGCGAAACTCGGGCGGGCCTGCCCACCCCAGTTCCGAGCCTGATGAAGGCCTCCTCCAAGGCACGGTCCCAGCCCAAAGGAGACAACGAGTCGAAGTCGAGTGCGGCAGATGAGGTCAAGCGGTCGCCTCCAAGGTGGAGGTGCCCGCCGCCGCGGTCGTTAGATCAGCGAGGGTCGGGCACCCAGGAATTAAACAGGGGACAGTTCGCGACCGGAGCCACGGCGACTTTGTTATGCATCTGGCTCACCCCCTCGCTGAACTTGGCCGGCGCCCTCGAGGCCGTGAGCTTAGCGATCGAGCCCGCATCAGCGCAACAATGGGGCGTAGAGCGGGGTCGATCTGGTCGGTGCGCAACGCCTAACCGAGCCCTGGCCGTGGCCCGGACTCAGCGGCTGCCCCTCGCTACTTAGGAGGACACGGCATGGGCATCGACGTTCCCCCACCCGGCTCCCGCGGCACCAAAACTCCCGGATATTTGAACCGGATCTTCGCCCCCTTCATGAAGCTGCAGATGGCCAGATATCGCCGTAACAAGGGTCCAGCCCAGCCGCACATGATGGGCTTCCCCGCCCTCTTGCTGACCACCGTGGGAGCCAGGTCGGGTCAGCCACGCACCGTGCCCCTGGGCGGGCTCCCCGACGGAGCTGACGCCTGGCTCGTGGTGGCCTCCGCGGGGGGCGCAGCCCGGCACCCGGCCTGGTTCATCAACATGGCCAAGCACCCAGACCAGATTTGGATCGAAGTCGGGAGCCGCAAGCTGAAGGTGACTGGCGAGTCGCTCCAGGGACTCGAACGAGAGGAGGCACTGCGCCGAATCAGCGCGGTGGCACCGCGATATGGGAGCTACCAGCAAAAGACCGACCGGGTGATTCCCATCGTCCGCCTGAGCACCCTCGGCTGACCACCCCGCCCAGTTGTCGGCCCAGCCACCTCCTAGCTATCGCAGCTGCTGGCTCGATCCCCCGCCGCGCGGACTTGACCGGGGGGATCAACCGGCCGGGCAGGGAGCGTATCCGCTCGCGCGAAAGATCGTTTGGGCGGGTGTATCCACCAAGGTCGCCCAGCTGACGCCCTGGGTGCGCGCTAGGTAGTCGGCGACGATCCGGTAGCCGATGGCCAGGTCCGGGAGCTGTGGCAAGCTGAATTTGCCCGGGATCGCCGAGTTCGCGCTTCTCACGACTAGCACCTGACCGTGGGTGCCCACGGTCGTCAACAGCGGCTCAAGATGGCGCCACTGCCGACACTCCTGCTTGGCGCTGAGCTCGTCAACCCAGGGGTCAGGCGGCCCCGGGAAGGCAGACTGGTCGAAGGCGGTGGCGATCCCGTACGTCACCAGCCGACCGAGTAGCGTTTTCCCCAAGCCCACCCCCAGGGTGACCCGCACGCTGCCATTGACTTCCCGAGCCAGCGTCCGAGCCAGCTCGCGGATCACATCGGGAGGCTCCTGCGCCCAGTAGCGAAAGAGCCCGATGGTGATCGCGCCGGTCTCGGGGTCAGTGAAACCGGTGGCTCCGATTTGGGACAGGATCTGATCCGGGTCGCCCACGGTGACCGCGATGGTCGTCGCCGGGCCCGGCAGCAGCTTGCCAATCCGGGCCAGGTCCTCTTCGGTCAGACGTCTGAGGGCGAATTGATGACGGGCGAACTCTTTCACCACTCCCCGCGAGAGGGACACCTCGAATCGGCCGCCCGCCGTCTGAAAGCGCACCGGCACCATTGGACTGACGCCAGCGCAGCCGGTGAGCGCCAGTGCCGCGACGACCCCCAGCGCCCCAACTTTGAGCATTACGGGAGAAGTGGTCCTGAAGAAGCCCGCAGGCCGGCCGCCGGCCGACCAGCAAGGCAGGCCCATCCGCCGGGCCTCCAGCCGTCGGAAGGCAGGCGGATCATCCCGCCTCAGACCCAGATCGGTAACTCAGCCCACGCCCTCTTGCCCGCTTGCGGCGATTTAACCCGCCAAGTTTAGCCAGCAGGCTCACCGAGCCCACATGCCAACGGTTCCCAATCGCAAGACTCCATCGGGCCTTCCACTCCGACTGCCGACCGGTTTATGCTGCGAATCCGATTGGTCGGCACTTGGAGATGGGCAGAGCAAAGTGGCTGATATCCGGGTGGAAGGCAGCGAACTGGTGCTGGTCCTGAGCGGGCTGGAGAAGGTGGAAGGAGTCCATGGCGACATTCGGGTGCCGCTCACGGCAGTTCGCGACGTGGAAGTGGTGGACCGACCACTTGACCTGATCCACGGATTGAAGATGCCGGGTACCGGCATCCCCGGAATGACGGCTGTAGGCAGCTGGATAAGTTCCGATGGCCGGACCTTCGCCGTCGAGCACCACACCAGTCGCGGCATCGTGGTGCATCTGGAGGGACTGCCTTATCAACAGCTCATCGTGGGGTCCGACGACCCCGAAGGGCTCGCTGAACGGGTCCGATCGGCTATCGCGGGTCAGACCGGCTAGCCAGGCACCCGCCGTCGCCCCGGAAGGGCGCGGTCGGAATATCTTGCCGAGGGTCGGAAGCTCAGCCCCCGAGGTACGACATCTCCGGTTTGCCCACTGTTGCCGGACGCAGGGTCAGACCGGACCGAAGCTCGGAGTAGCGGTCCGTCCGCCTGCCCCAGACCCCTCGCATCTCCTCCAGCAGCGCCTCCCGATCCGCGCTCGCCCGCAGCTGGGGACGCAGGTCATGGCCAAGCCGGGCGAACAGACAGGTATGGAGTTTTCCGTCCGCCGTGAGCCGCAGCCGCGTGCAGCTGCCGCAGAAGGGGCTCGTCACCGAGCTTATCACGCCTATCTCGCCGGCCCCGTCCAAGTAGCGGTACCGCTGAGCCACGTCCGCCGGGTGAGCGGCCTCGGCCGGCTCCAGTGACCAGGTGGCCCCGATCCGAGCGAGCAGCTCGGCGCTGGGAACTACCTCTTCCATCTTCCACCCGTGGCTCTCCCCGACGTCCATGTATTCGATCAGCCGCAGGATGTGGCCGTGCTCGCGGGCATATCCGGCCAGCTCCAAAACCCCGTCTTCGTTGAGCCCCCGACGGATGACTGCGTTCAGCTTGATCGGTCCCAACCCCGCCTGAACCGCCGACTCGATGCCCTCCAGCACCGGCTCGATGGGCAAGCCCACCCCATTCATCAGGCGAAACACCTCGGGGTCCACCGAGTCCAGGCTGACGGTGACTCGCTGGAGGCCGGCCGCGGCCAGCTCCTGTGCCACTTTGGCCAGCAGAGCACCGTTAGTGGTCATGGCCAGATCGGTAATCTCCGGCAGCTCAGCCAGCATCCGGACCAAGGCTGGCAGATCGCGGCGCAGCAGGGGCTCGCCCCCGGTGAGCCGAACCTTATTGACCCCTAGCGCCGTGGCCGCCTCGACGACCCGGGTGATCTCCTCGAAGGTCAGGATCTCCGCCCGCGGCAGAAACCGGAATCCGGGCCCGAAGGTCTCCTTCGGCATGCAGTAGCCACAGCGGAAGTTGCAGCGGTCAGTCACCGAGACCCGGAGATCTCGCAAGGGGCGGCCGAGCAGGTCGCGGGTGGGGGTCACGAACTTCATCCTAGCCTGGGTCGGGCCACGGCCATCGCCTGGAGAGGAGAACGCGCTGGCTTCGTCGCCTAGTGGGCCACCGCCGCTCGGAGAGACTCTCGCAGTGAACCCATGGTGCTCATCACCGCGGTCGGCTCGTAACCACAGTGGGCCATGCAGTTTGCGCACTTGGGGTTTCGCCCGCGGCCGTAGTTCTCCCACTCGGTGGTCTCCAAGAGCTCCTTGTAGGACCCCACGTACCCATCGGAGAGCAAATAGCAGGGACGCTGCCAGCCGAAGATCGAGTAGCAGGGGATGCCCCAGGCGGTGCAGGAGAAGTCCACTTTGCCTTCCAGAAAGTCGAGGAAGAGGGGTGAGTGGTTGAGCCGCCACTTGCGGCGCCGACCTTCGGCGAAGGCCTCTTTGAAGATCGCCCGAGTGCGCTCTACGCCCATGAAGTGGTCCTGGTCGGGGGCCTTCTCATACGCGTAAGCGGGGGAGATCTGCATGTTGTCGACTTTCAGGTCATCGTTGAGGAAATCGAGCACATCACGGACAGAGGTGGCGTCGTCCTGGGTGAAGAAGGTGGTGTTGGTGGTCACCCGGAAACCGCGGCTCTTGGCCTCCTTGATCGCCGCTACCGCCTTGTCAAAAACCCCGTCTCGACAGACGGACTCGTCGTGCCGGGCCTTGAGCCCGTCCATGTGGATCGACCAAGCGAAGTATGGGTTGGGCTTGAAAAGGTCGATCTTGCGATCCATCAGGATCGCGTTGGTGCAGAGATAGACGAACTTCTTGCGCTCTAGCAGCGCCCCGACGATCTGATCGATCTCCTTGTGCACCAGCGGCTCGCCGCCGGCGATGGAGACCACCGGAGCTCCGCACTCCTCGATGGCGTCGATGCACTGCTGCACCGTCAGCCGGCGGCGAAGGATGTCATCGGGATGCTGGATCTTGCCGCAGCCGGCGCACTCCAGGTTGCACTGATAGAGCGGCTCCAGCTGCAGCACCAAGGGGAATTTTTCGATGTGGTGCAAGCGCTGGGACATCAGATAGGCTCCGACCCTCACCTTCTGACGCAACGGAATGGACATGCCCTACCTCACCAGTGCTACAGGCGCCTCAGATATCGTTTAGGACTCTAAACCTTACGACGATTGTAGAGTCAAACCATGGTGCGGACTGGAGCTCCGATCGATCCCGCCGGCGGTCTTCTCAGGATCGGTGAGGCCGCGACCCTCACTGGAGTGAGCCCCGGTCGAATCCGTCACTACCAGAGCCAAGGGATGCTCCAGCCTACCCGCAGCCTCACCGGGTACCGCTACTTCAGCGCTGGCGACCTGGTGCGACTCCTGCAGATAGATCTCCTGCGCAGCTTGGGCATGGGCCTCAGTGAGATTCGCAACTCCCTGCCCGGCGAATTCGAGGATGACTCTCTGCGGGACACTCTCCAGCGGCACCGTAGGACCCTCCAGGCGGAGCGGGATCGGCTGGACCGGCTGTTGGCCGCGGTCCATCTCGCCCTCGAGTCAGGCGACACCAGCGCCGAGTCCGTCGCGACCCTGCTGGCCTCAGCCAATTCCACTCCCCAGGACAGTCTCGGCATCTTCGGCCGACTGAGCAAGCCGCTCTCCGAGGACGCCGCCCGGATCTACCAAGAGATCCTGGGCGGCGGGTGGGGTCTGCCGGTGCCCTCGATCTTCGGTCGGATGCTGCTGCCGGCTACGGTCACCGATTTGCTAGAGCAGTTGGCCCACGCCGATGGCTACCAGGCTCTGTTCCGCCGGGTGCGCGAACTTGCGATCGCGATCCTCGGACTGCCCTCCCCGCCCCTGTCGGGGCCGGCCAGTCCCCAACAGCTGGCCCACGCCTGGCTGGAGGGCCTCAGCTTGGATCCGCTGCCAGAGGAGGTCAGCTCGGCCCTGGATCGAACCATTCCCCGGATCCGGGAACTGGCTGTTCTGAACCAAGGATTCCAGCTGTGGGCCGAGTCCATCTCGCCCCCCGCAGCCGAGGTGCTCCGCTTCTTGGAGGAGGAGGCGGACCGCGCCGGACTACGCGTTCTCGGGGTCCTGGTAGCCGCACCTCCTCGCCGCCGGCCCGCTCAACTCAGCGCGGGATACCGCTAACCGGGATACCCCCTGGGGGTATACTAGGGGCGGCTCCACAACCTGCGGGTTCTTGGGTGGATACGCACATATTTGACCTGCTGACCTCGGGCTTGCGCGAGGCCGGAGAAATGTTCTGGGAGACTCTCTGGGCTCTCGTCCTAGGCTTCTCTTTGTCCGGAGCCGTCCAGGCCTTTGTCTCCCGGCGGGAGATGCGCCGGTTGCTGGGCGACACCGGGGTCCCCTCCTTGCTGCGCGCGACCGGCTTCGGTGCCGCGTCCTCGTCCTGCTCCTACGCCGCCGCCGCCATGGCCAAGTCTCTGTTCTCCGATGGCGCCAGCTTCGTGACCGCGATGGTCTTCATGTTCGCCTCGACCAACCTCGTGATCGAGCTCGGGATCGTGCTGGCGGTACTAATTGGATGGCAGTTCACCGCCAGCGAGCTATTCGGCGGTCTCTTGATGATCGTGCTGTTCGTCGTCACTGCCCGGGTGACCATCACTTCATCGCTGGTCGAGTCGGCGCGGAGCCGACTGCAGGCAGCCGCGGATCTGGCCGGAGCCAGCTCCCCCCCGCGGCCGTCCGGCGCGACCTGGCGGGTCCGGCTGCATTCCAGGGCGCTCTGGCAAGCAGCGGCCGGCTACGCCTTCGCCGATCTGAGAATGCTCCGCAAGGAGATCGCGGGCGGCTTTCTGGTGGCAGGCTTCCTGGCCGCTCTGGTCCCAGCGGGAGCCTGGCGGGCTCTGTTCCTGAGCGGCCACGGCCTGGGTTCCTCGATCGAGAACGCGGTCATCGGTCCGCTCATCGCCATGCTCAGCTTCGTCTGTTCGGTCGGCAACGTGCCCCTCGCCGCGGCCCTCTGGAAAGGTGGGATCAGCTTCGGCGGAGTGGCCAGCTTTCTCTACGCCGACCTGATCACCTTCCCGCTGCTGCTGATCTACCGCAAGTATTACGGCGGCCGGCTGACGCTCCGCCTGGTGGGCAGCTTCTGGCTGGTGATGTCGGCGGCAGGGCTCGCCACCCAGTACCTATTTCAAGCGCTGGGCGCGATCCCCAGGACCAGGCCCCACCAGATCGCGCTCCATGCGCTGGGCTGGAACTTCACCACCGGACTCGACGCGTTGGCCCTCTTGGTCTTGGTGGGTGGCTTTCTCCTTACCCGCCGGGGACCAGCGACCGGTTCCGAGGGGCTTTTCGCCCGGGACCCGGTCTGCGGGATGCAGGTGGAGCGAGCGACCGCCCCCGCCCAGCTGGTCGAGGCCGCTCAGCGGTTCTTCTTCTGCTCGGATCGCTGCCGCGACCGATTCCAGCATGACCCGGAGCGCTTCATCACGGTACGCTCCTTGGCGATGGCACCAAGTCCAGCCCCCGGGCAAGTTGACCCGGTCTGCGGGATGCCGGTCGATCCCGAGCACTCCCAGCACCAACTTCAGTACGAAGGACGGCAGATCTCGTTCTGCTCTCCCCAGTGCCGAGATCGCTTCCAGCAGGACCCCGACCGGTACCGCAGCGATCGCGAGCCGGCAGCTTCAGCCGCCCCGGTCCCGGTGCCGACGGACCCTGTCTGCGGCATGGCGGTGGCCCCCGGGGAGTCCGCCGCGGAGCTGCTTCACAACGGCCAGCACTTCGACTTTTGCTCCGCCGCCTGTCGGGACCGATTTCTCCAGCATCCGGACCGCTTCAGCAGCATGCGGTCCTTGAATCTTCCGACCACCCAACCCGAGTTCCCCATCGATCCGATTTGCGGGATGAGCGTTGACCCCGCCGCTCCCGGAGCCCGGTTGGACTTCCCCGATGGCCCGGTGTACTTCTGTTGTCAACCTTGCGCAACCGAGTACGCGGCGGCCCGGGCGACAACCGCTGAGAGCTCTCCCTAGGACTCCAAATGAGCAGGACCTCGATCGAAGCGGCCGGCGCTGGAGCCCCTACGTCCCCCACCAGCGGGGGCTCTCAGCGCCGGGGCTCCTATCAAGCGAGCAAGCAAGAATTGCTGGTCCGTTTTCAAAGGGTTCTGGGGCAGGTTGCAGGTATCTCCCGCATGGTGGAAGAAGAGCGGTACTGCCCGGAGGTCTTGGTGCAGATTCGGTCCGCGAGCGCCGCTTTGGACCAGATCGGCTATCTGCTCTTGCGAGACCATCTCGCCCACTGCGTCGCCGACGGGATCCGGGCCGGCGAGGGGGACGCTTACCTGGACGAGGTGATGGAGGTGATTCGGGGCTACAGCCGCCGCTGAATCTCACCAGGCTGCGGTGGCCGGCGTGAGCCAGAACTGCGCGCCAGCGACGACCAGCGAATCTCTCCGCCGCCGTCCCTGGCGCGTCCCGGCAGACCCCATAGGCATTAGCACCCCTCGCCGGGGCGAAGCCGTTCTCGAAGATCCCGGCCGCCAAGGGCGGTACAGCGATGATCGCCCTGCTCAACGCTAAGGCGGGAAGTGGATACCCGCCCAATCCTGAATCACTCCTGGCCAGAACGGTCTGCGGCTAGCCGGAGGTCAGCAAGCATCTCAGGATTCTGGGTCGGAAGCTCCAGAGCCTGGGCCAGCGCCAGCGCGTTGACGGGGCCTTGGGCGCCATTGTTGGTATTCACCGCCACATGGACCGCCGCCGCGGCTTCCGAGAGAAGGCGGACGTTCTCGGCGATTTCCGCCAGCTCCGTCGGCGAATAGAAGTAGTCGAACCGGTGGCCGGTCTTCTCGACCTTCTTGTACCAGGCCTCCTTGTTCCTGCCGTGAAGTCGGACCAGCGCTAACTCCGGGGTGGTGGTAGTCACCAGGAAGGGCATGGTCCCAGAGCCGTGTTGTGGCTCGTCCACGCAGCAGTACGTGAGGCGGGCCTCAGAGAGAAGGTCGATCACTCGGTCCCAGATCTCGGGCTCCGCCCAGGCGCGATTGCGGAACTCGATGGCCACCTGGTCGTCAGGGTGCCGCTCCCGCGTTTTCACCAGCTCGTCGAAGCTGGCTGGGGTGGGTTTGAACCAGGGTGGCCACTGGTAGAGGATGGTGCCCAACTTCCCGCTCTCACGGAGCGGCACCAAGGCTTCCTCGAACCACCCGATGAGCTTGTCTGAGGCTGGCTGCGGAATCCCATCCTTCCGCTCGTGGAGCGTCATGGACTTGTGAGCCTTGATCCCCATCACGAAATCGGCCGGCGTCGACTCGGCCCAGCCTGCCGTCGTCTTGGCCTTGGGCACGTGGTAGAAGGACGAGTCAATCTCCACGTAGGGAAAGTGTTGGGCATACCAGGTGAGCCGCGCTGTCCCCTTTACCTCAGGAGGGTAGAAGGGGACGTGGTCAGTCCAGGACGCCGTGCCAACGAGGATCTTGCCCGCCATCGACCCATGCTCGCACGAGCGCAGCGTGCACTTCACCGCCGACGTGAGGCGAATGTCTGACGGGGCCAGACGCCAAGCGCCCTGCCGTCGGCGCGGACTTGATCGGCCAAGCCGGGCAGGCGATGAGGGCCTCCGGCCAGCCTCAGAACCGTACGGGGAGCAAAATGACGTCGGTGCGTTCGCTAGGGCTTTCGATGAGTTGGTGGAGGCGGACCCTAGGACTAATCGCTCTCGCTTTGGCGATAGTCGCGGCCGTCAGCCTCTGCTTGCGCTTGGCCAACATACCCGCCCCCGGCGCCCCCTGGCCACTGATCATCTTGGCGTGTGCGGCCTGGGGTGCACTGATCTCCACCCTTTACACCCTGCGGGCCAAGTACCGCCAAGCTCACCAGACCCAGTGAGCCGCCGGGCCGGTGACCACCATCCGGAGCACCTGCACCTGGCCCAGCCCCGTAGCGAAATCGCCGGCGCACGCGAGGCGCACCAAAGTTGAGGAACGCTCCCTCCGTCCCGCCTTTAATCTCATGGCCACAAAAATGGCTACAGACGCCCTAGTGGCTGACGTCTCGATCGAGCGGATCGCCTAGAACGGAGATGAGTTTTAGGGCTGGGGCGGAAGGATTCGAACCTTCGAATGGGGGATCCAAAGTCCGACTGATCCCCTTATCGGGCTGTGTCGAGTTGTGGTGATTTCCCCCGATTTGACTTCGGCCAAGCGGTCGGAGTGTATCGAGTTGCATCGCCGTTTATCGGCGCTCGGCGTCCTCTTGGGTGTCAAATTGGGTGTCAATCAGTGACTCGCGGGCCGTCTGGGACTAGTCTTGGCCTCGGGGTGGCCCGAGCGGTCAGATAGGCGGTCGAAGGGGGACCACGTGGACGAGATCACACTCGAAGACAAGGTCGAGTTCTACGACGAACTCAGTGGCGCCGTGAAGGACGACCCAACATATCTGACGCTGAAGCGATCTAGGGACGGAGCCCTCAAGTTCGAGAAGACGTCCGTCACCATCCCCATCCCCGTGAGCCCGCTCGAGAGGCAGGTCAGGCTCAAGGCAGAGCAACTGGGGCAGAACGCTGTGGTCAGAGTCAAGTTCAACGGCCAGAACCGGTGGGAGATCCTAGACTGAGCTAGGCGCTCTCGCTCAGCCTCCCTGGCGCTTGGCCTCGATGTAGGCGGCCAGGTCGGCCGGTGCTACTCGCATCACCCAAGCGCTCAGGCGGACCACGGGCAGCCTACTTTCCGGCGATACGGGAGGGCTGGCCAGGTCGGTATGGACTCCTCCCGACTCCCGGTAGAGCGCTACGGCTTGCCGGAACGCTCCGCCCGCGCGCGGCGCTGACGACGGCTTCGCCCGGAAGGGGGCGCCCGCCGGGCGCTACTACGACCGCTAACGGTCAGACCTTCCTTCGGGAGCACCGTCACAAGTTGTGGTCTGGCGTGCTCCAGAAGAGCCAGGATGTTTCCGAGTTCCAAAGCGATGCGGCGCCTAGCCGTGTTCTCGGGTGCCCTTACGTGCAGCACGCTACAGCCTAGCTCGAACGCGAGCCGTCTGAAGTCGTAATCGAACGTCACAACGACCAGATCTCTCGCTAAGGCATAGGCAGCCGAGTCGGAATCGTCTGCCTTGGCGAGGCCAGCATCTCGCGCCCGTGCGATCGGATGACCCTTGCCTTGGAGATAGAGTGCTACCCCCTCGACCATCCCTTGGTCGGTGAAGAAGCCTAGCTTGCGAGCCCGGCGCGCCGTGGTGGCTCCGCGGCGATCGTCAGATCGGCCTCGGTGAGATCCGGGTAGAAGGCGAGCACCTCAGCGTGCGTCGAACCCGACTTAAGCAGCCGTCTAACGGAGGCGACGGGGATTCGCGTATCTGCAAAGACTGGCTTTGATCCCAGGACTCCTCTCCGCCGCTCGATCTCGCCAACCCGTCGGCCGTCTAGCTCTTGGATATCCCGGCGCAGGGAGTCAACGATTGCAGGGACCGGGACGTCATAGGGCATGACAGCCTGCTCGGGCCGACGCCCCGCACGAACGACTTCGGACTCCGCGAAATAGAGGCGCCCCTGCCAGACCCAGAAGCGGACCTCGGATAGAGGCGCGCGATAGTCGAGAGACTTCAGATATGTAGCCACCTTCCTGATCAATTGGAGACTTACGCCGTCGCGCCGAAGTTGGCCAGCGGCTCGCAGCGATACCAAATCTGTGAACCCGTAAAGGCGCCGCCGAGCGCGGCCGCTCCCCCTAGCCACGCTCGGCCGGATGAAGTCCTTGCGGTCCCAATACCGAAGCTGGCGCTTGCTCAGCCCCGTGAGGCGTTGCGCCGACTTCTCAGTGAATGCTCGGATCACCGTGGCCTCGGGTCCATCCCGCACGGGCTGAATATAGAACATCAGCCGTGCTGACCAGCAGGGGCGGCAAGCGTGTCTCGACTTCGCTTCACCTCGGGGGCTCCAGCCAGTCCAAGAACTCGACCCCCGCAATCGGAGCGGGGCGCCCTGGTCCGGAGCTCATCGGCACCTCGGGACCGGGGGCAGCTTCACCCGGGCCTAGATCGTCCCCCAGCGTCGTCCTGAGCCGATCTGCCTCCGCTTGGGCCAGGCACTGGTCGCTCCAATGCTCCACGCGCCTCTTGCGAAACATCGTCCGCCGCCGCCGGGAGCTCCAGTCAGGCTCGGTCGGGCGATAAGCATCTGGTGGATTGGGCACTATCGGCTCAGCTGAGGACGATGATCCGGCCCGAGCCGGGTGCGTGCTTGGTGATTCCAGCCGAGAGCGCGTCAAGCCTGGCCTGCCATGCCAAGGTCGCAGCCACTGCACAGTCGATCTTGTCCGGGCTGTCGGGGTACGACTTGCTGATCTGAATCCCGGCGCGACCACTCACGACTCGCCGGGCATTGAGGACGTGGCTGCTCAGGCTGTAGCTGCCGTCGTGGCTCAGGTCCCCGTTCTCGACCGCCTCCGCGAACGCGGCGAGGGCGCGGACCATGACGCTCGGCCGGTTTGCCCAGTACGCCATCGGGTGGTCAGCTGTAGCCTTGATTTTTAGTCGGCGGGAGAACGCCGCCTCCCAGACGCCAAGCTGGCTTTGCCACAGGCTCGGGTCGGCGTACATGCCCACCACGCGATAGTTCTTGAAGGCTTCCCGGACTTTGGCGTCGATCAGCGCCTCGGGCGCCTCCCAGTCGTCCTGACCCTCTCTCGGCTGCCAGCATCCCAGCAGCGCGAGGTAGCCGTCCTTGACCCGGCAACCGACTAAGGCCGTGGCGTCGGCGTTGCCACGTACCCGGCCGCGGCTGCCGTCGAAGCCCATCACGATGGTGTCGTTTTCGGCAAGCGACTTCTCGCGGGCTTCGCAGGCGCGCCACTGATCGCCGCGGATCCACGCGTCATCGCTGCTGCCCGCCTGGTTGAGGTAAAAGCGTCGAGCATCGCTTGGATGCGTCCCGCCATCGAGGATCTCCGCCATCAGGCGGTCGATGCTGATCCAAGGCGCGTCGGAGTACAGCTCCTCGAGCCCTGTGCGGAGCTGCACCGGGTCGCCCAGGTCGTCGCAGACTCCGACCGGGTGGTAGACCAGCACACCATCGCCGAGGCGTTTCCCGGCTCGCACCTCGGCGGCGTAGGTGGCCGTGCGTTCGGCAACCGAGTCGCTGCCACTTACCCACATGTTCGTACACTCCAGCGAGCGGCCGGCCGTCTTTGCCAGACCCCGTCGCAGCGTCTCGGCCAGCCGGTGGCCGCCATTCGACTGGACCCAGAATGAGGTCTCATCCAACACCACGCTGGTCGGCCTCAGCCCTTCCTTCGTCGGCGCCTTGGCGGTGGCGCTGGTGAGTGTGCCCTTGCGGGTGCGGATTCGGGTCAGCCCCGGATCGAGTCCCGGAATCGCCCGCGACGCGGCAGGGTTCGAGAGCATGCTGATCGCCAAAGACAGCGTGGCATCCGTCGCCTGATCCTGGCTCAGCGCCGAGAGCTTCACCTCGGGCGAAGGGTGCGGCCGCATCACTGGCTGGCCGTCATCCGCCCACTGGACGAATCTCACCGGCCCCGCCAGTTCGCAGCAGGCCAAGGCGGCGGACATGGGGCTCTTGCCAGCGCCCTTCATGAGGACGACCTGGCCTCGCCTCCAGAGGAAGTTGCCGTCCCCATCCATGCTGTACCACCAGCTGATGAATCTGGCCTGGGACTTCCTCCAGCGCCAGGGGTCGCCGGCTGTGTCGCCGTCCGGCTGCACCAGGGTCTCCTCTGACCACGCCAGCACGTCAGGACCGGCCGATTTCACGCCCTGGTCGATGGGCCATCCGGCTGGCAAAGCGTCGTCTCCCCACTCCAGCCGCGCCAGGATCTCGGCGGCGGTCACGATGCTGTCCGACTCCAGCGGGCGCGAGCCAGGGAGATCGCTCCCTCGCGGGCTTCGTGGGCGAGTTCGGCCTCTCCGGAGTCCGATTTGGGCAGCTCCAAGGACCGTAAAAGGGCCGAAAGTACCGCCCGATGCTGTCGAATCTCGCTGATTAGGGGGTTTGCAACCTGCTGGCGCTGCGACCCCATCACGATCTTGGGCGCGCCCCTCAGCTCCTCGACCAGCTCATCGATCAGGTCCGACTCCCGCACCGCATCCTCCAAGATTCGCCCGTGATCGGCGCGAAGTGGGCCGGTGCGCACGATGGCGCGCCACAAAGCGAGCCCTCCGGGCGCTAATCCTTTGGGCGCTGCTGGGTACTTCCGGGTCATCCGGTGCTCCTCAAGGCGCTAGCTCGAGCGCTGTTACGCGGCGAAAAAAGCTGGGCTCGCTGCGCATAGGGTGCGAGCGCGAATACGGCACGGACAGCGCCTGGTGGGTGGGGGGGGGTATAGACCATAGCCACGTTTGCCGGTTACACACCATCAGGCGGGGCGGTCCGGCTCGTCGCCATCGTCGCTAGGCTCGGATGGGTCGGATTGTTCCCGCACGGCTGCCTTGGCCGGATGCGAGTCGGGGAGTGGGATCTCTGCACGCCTGCTGCGGCGATACCGGTCCGGGTGAGCATGGCGCCGGCCGTGACTCACTTGCGAGTGCCTATCGCCTGACGTGCCTTCGCGCCCTTTGCGCCCAATGCCTTCGTGCGCTGATCGCCTGGCTTGAACGTGAATTGCCGCAAGTGACCGGGCGCCGGCCGGGATGGTTTGGGCGCGTTGGGTCGCTTCACGCCTTCCCCTTGGCGATTGCGGCGAGGACGTCAAAGGTCCGATCGCCGCGAGTTCTGCACTCAAGGACAGCGTCAAGAACAGAGGCGAAGGACGCACCAGCGAGCACATCCGGTGTCTTCTGCCCCGAGATTGTTCTCAGGTCCTGGAATCTGCTGAACAGGATCTCGACGCCGAAGCCGGGCGTCGCGGCGGCTACATTGAATGAGGTCGCTGCGTGGACGACACTGATGTCGATCGTGGGTGCCGGCGGTGCAGTTTGTGTGGTCATGGTGATGGTCTCCCTTGAACTAGGCGACGGTTGAGCCTGGGGGCGATGGCTGGTCAAGGCTCTTCTCGGCTTGGGCCTTCATCCGCTCCAGAACGCTCCCGGTGGATGGTCCGGGGGCGCTTGAGCCGGGTGCTCCCTGCGCGGGGTTCGGTGCCATCCGAGGCGTCGCCGGGGCTGGCATATGGGCGCGCAGGACATCCTGAAGACCAGCCTGATCGAGCGGGCTGACGGGCGTGATCGCGGCGCAGAAGCTCTGCGAGTCGAGCAAAGTTGGCAGGTCGGCTCCGACTGCCTCAGCGGCGGCTGCCAAAGCATCGGCCATAGTCGGAGGCGCCCCGGCTGGCGGCGACACCAGCTCGGTCACGCTCGCATCCGGCTTGGCCCTTGGCCGGTCGAAACCGTTCCCATCAACCGGCTGAAGGTGGCTGGTGATCGCGCGGATGCGATCGAAGGGGCGTTCGGGCGGGGTGTAGAAGCCGCCGCTGTCTGCCTCGACGAATCGGGTAGTGCTGGGGACGTTGCTGGACATGTACGTACTCCGTGAGTCGATGACGAAAGGCGTCGGTGGGGTCGAGTGCGACGGCAGGGGCGCATGGCTAAACACCCTCACCGACGGAGAGCGTTTGTTAGTCACGGTCTGGCACCTCAGCGCCGTCGAGTGGTGACTCGACGGCCTTCCTCGCCCAGCACCAAGAGCATCTCCAGAACGTCCGAGCGGCCCCCGGCGCGACCGGCTTGAGGCCGGTCAGTCGGGGTGCGGGATCGGCCATCATCGGCAGGAGGCACTGGTCACATCGAGGGCGGTTCGACTCGGCGACGTAGAACTCCCGCCACGATTCGCGCCGGGCGCTCATGCTTCCCACCTGCGCCGCGCAACCGGCTGACTGGCCCAAGCCGGCGCCGGCAGCGGCCGGTCGAGGCTGTAGGGGCTGCCATCCGGCCAGGTCGTTGGGATCCCATCCTCATCCGGCCGGAACGGGGCAGCGGGTGATTCGAGGTGGGACCGGCCGTTGGGCCTCGCGCGCGCGAGGCCGCCCGCTGACTGCGCCAACTGCGCTGACTGCGCTGACTGGGGATCAGTGAGAGTAGTAGAAGTAGTAACGAGTCTCCCCCCTGCAGTTGGTGCAGTTGGTGCAGTTGGTGTGTGCCCTAGGGGACTTGCGCCAACTGGCAGGCTCCAAGTGGTGGTGCGGGGGAAGCCTTCAGACGAGACCTTGATCGCCAGCCGGTTCGTAGCTCGTTTGAGTGCGTCGATCGAATGGCCGGCGAGCTTCCCCTCGACCTTGGCCGCCGCAGACGCTGCTGAGCCGCCTTGGCCGGTGAGCCAGTCCTCCAGCCACCCCGCTGCCTCTCCGGTGGCGGAGCGGATGTCAGCCGACTCCGAGGCGGCCTCCAACACATCACGGATCGACTCGGGCCTGGATCCGGTCCAGCAGAGCTTGCCAGTCCAAACTTCCCCCTCTTCCGTGTCGATCACCTTGACGCCCTCGATCCGGCAACTGCGGGTGGGAAGGTCAGACCGCCCGAGGTTGTTCTTGGGCTGACCGATCAGCCGCGTCTCCGCGTCGTCTGGATCCAGCGCCATGTAGATCACAGCCCTGGCGACGGCCGCAAATGCCCTAGAGCCCATCAGGCTGGTGAGGGGGTCAGTGGTCGACGCCTTTGAGACATGGATGAGCGCCAGCACTGAGACGCTGGTCCGCTCCGCAACGGCAACCAGCGGCTCCAGCGCTCGCCGTACTTCAGCGTCGCGGTGAGTATCGAGGCCATCATCGAGCCGCGACATCAGGGGATCGAGTAGCACCAGGGCCACGTCGTTTTCGTCGATGACTCGCTCCAGGCCGAGGAGATCCGTCGGAAGACTCAGGCTGGTATCGACACCATCCGGGGTGGTCACGTCCACCCGGAAGATTCGATCGAGGTCGGCACCGGCCGCCATCAACCGGGGCACGATCGTGTGCTCCCAAGAATCCTCGGTCGCGCAGATGATGACTCCCTTGGCGACGCCCAGATACGCTCCGGGCAGCTGGCCTCGGGTTACCCGGGCAGCCTTCTCGCACCCCGCGATCGACTTCCCGATGCCCTCCCGGCCCGCCAAAAGGGTGAGTGCGCCCAGGGGAATCTCCGGGTCTTCCAACCACTTCACCGGGCGCGGCTTGATGGTGCTGGCAGCAGTGAGCACGATCTCGCGGGACTGCTCCACCAGCCGGAGGGCCGACGGCCGTCCTTGCTCGGCCTCCCATGCGGGACTGCCGGGCAGCGGAGGACTCTCAAGGTAGGCGTCCACCGCCTCGGGTGACAGCCGGCGCGTGGCCGCGGCTACATCTAGTAGCTCGGAGTCCCGGCCAGCCCCACCGACGGGGCCAGGCGCGCTATCCTGCTTCTGAGCGGTGGACACGCAGCTGTCCTCCGTGGAGCGGTCCCGGGAGTTGGTCCCCGGCTCCGCTCTCTTCATTTGAGCCCGACTCGATGCGGGCAGCGATCCAAGTCTCCAAATCCTCGGGGCGGACTCTGATTGACCTAGCTCCGGGTCCGACCCGCAGAGACGGGATGGCTCCCGAGCTGATCAGGGCGCGGGTCGCAGTCGGCCCCAAGCCCAGCCGGGTTTGAACACCGACCACCTTCAGCAGCGGTGCGGTGGGAATCAAGTCGCGGCCGACTTCTGGGCTAGAATCGCCAGAACGTAGCCGTACTGGAGGGCTTCGGGGCACCGAGGAACGGCGAGCCCTCGCTCCCACTTACTGATCGTCCCCTTCGTGACGCCCGAAGCGCGGCCCACTTCGGCCAGCGACGCCCCGGCGGCGAGCCTCGCCAGACGAGCGCTGCCATCGACGGCAGCCCGGCGGACGACGGTCAGGCGCGCCAGCGTGTCCTCGGCGGAAGTGGGCATACCCGAACATTACTAGTTTCGGGCACGTTAGGCCAGCGTTTCCGCCACCCTTTTTTATCGTGGCCCGGCGCGATTATGGAAACGTTAGTCAGAGTCTCCCTATCGTTTCCGTTTCGTGTAGGATGCGGTCATGGAGATCGTCAACCGGGACGGGCGGCGGTGGCCCGACCCGGAGTCCGGCCCCTTCGACCTATGGACTACCTTCGCGATAATCGACGGCCGCCCGGAGGTCGTCGGAGTCGAGTTGTGGGCCGTAGACCCTTCTGCGCTTCCAAGGGGGGTCACTCACCTGACCCCAAAGGAAGCGGAGGGGCACTGGCCGCGCGAGCCCGACCCGTCCTGGGACTCCCGAGTGGGCGCGATTCGGTCCAAGGATCTGCGAGTCCCGCTGGGCCAGATCGTCTCGGACTACATGGGCCGTGAGCGCCGCCGAGCCAAGGGGATCGTCCTGGGCATCCCGGCGAAGATCCGACAAATGCTGGACCGGACCGAAACGACCGCGGGCAGGACATGGATGGAGACTCCAAATGGTCGGGCCTTAGCGCAGCACTTCCTCGAAGTCACCGAGGACGCGCCGAAGAGGAAGCCGGGGCGCCCGGCCTGGCCCGCGTCCCACTACGCGGAGGTGGCGGGGACCTACATCGCGGCCCTGAGCTACGGGGTCAACCCCACCGCAGCCGTCATGGGCCGGTTCCACGTGTCGAAGTCAACCGCGGCGAAATGGATCTACCGATGCCGACGGCCGCCGCTGAATCTCCTCGCCCCGACCGTGCGCGGCCGGGCCGCGGGAGCCACCCAGGAGCCGGACGACGAACTACCTAAGCCAAGGAGGAAGCCGTGAGCAGGCATAGTCGGATGGTCGGCGGTGGCAGCTGCTTCCAGCGCGGGAACGGCCGCTGGGTGGGGGCACTCGATCAAGGTTGGTCCGAGGACGGGAAGCGGTCGAAGCGACTCGTCTACGGGCCGACCCAGGCCGCGGTGCTGGCCAAGCTAAGGGCGCTATCCCGCAATCGAGACGATGGCGTCGTCCAAGCCGGCCGGATGCCCACTGTCGGCGCATACCTCGAGCGCTGGGTCGAGGAGACCGCCCGAGTGAAGGTCCGACCCTCCACCTTCGTCAGTTATTCGGTGATCGTCCGCGCCCACCTGATCCCCTCCCTGGGGAAGGTCCGACTCGACAAGCTGACACCCGACCACGTCCAGAAGATGCTCAATGCCAAGCTGGCCGGTGGCCTGTCGCCTCGACGAGTCCAATACATCCGGGCAGTTCTCCGGGTCTCGCTCGCGGGCGCAGTCGCCCGGCGCCAGCTATCCCTCAACGTCGCCGGGGCTGGCATGGTCGCCACCCCGCGGGTCGAGCGGCACAAGGTCCGGCCCATGACTGCGGGCGAGGCTCAGGCGATCCTCGATGCCTTCGAGGGTCACCGACTGGCGGGTTTGGTGACGGTCGCTCTCGGGCTGGGACTGAGGCTTGGTGAGGCTCTGGGGCTCCAGTGGTCCGAGGTGAACTTCGAGCGCGGCCAGTTGCGAGTCGTGGCGACCCTCCAGCGGCTCAAGGGCTCGGACGGCATCCGGCGGTGGGAGCTGCGGCCGCCCAAGTCCGAGGAGTCAAACCGGACGCTGCCCCTCCCCTCTTCCGTCGCCGAAGCTCTCCAGGGGGAACGCTCCCGGCAGCGGCTCGCTCAGCTGGCAGCGGGGCCAGCGTGGCACGAGTCGGGCTTCGTCTTCACCGGCCGGACCGGGGAGCCGTGGTCCGAGAACGGCGCCCTCCACGCTTTCCAGGGCGCCCTAGCAGTCGCCGGGCTGCCCCGGATGCGCCTCCACGATTTGAGGCACGGAACGGCGACCCTGCTACTGGCCCAGGGAGTGCCGGCGCGGGTGGTCATGGAGATCCTGGGTCACAGCCAGATCTCGATGACTCTCAACACCTACAGCCACGTCATCCCCGAACTGATGGGCGGCGCGGCCCAAGCGATCGATTCGGCCTTCGCTCGGAGCTGACTTCGAGCGTTAGGGTGTCTTTTAGGGTGTCAATCACTTTGGACCGCTCCAGTTCATCGGCTGATTTGAGATCATATTGAGGGCTGGGGCGGAAGGATTCGAACCTTCGAATGGGGGATCCAAAGTCCCCTGCCTTACCACTTGGCGACGCCCCAAGGCGAGCTCAGATTAGCGGAGGACCAGCCTCCCGCTCGGCTGCCCGTGACGCCGAAACCGAAAGCTGGCCGAGATCGAGGCGCTGGCGCGGAGCAATCGCAACGGCAGCGTGGTTCAACCAGCTCGCTTAGGGGAGCTGCGACGGCGGGCGGAACCGGTCGATGGCCGCCAGGCAGCCATCGGGGTGGGTTAGGGGCAGTCGGTGATCCCCAAACGGAAGCACGGAGAGGCTCACGTTGGCGTGGCGCGCGGCCAGCTCAGAGAGGAGTTCCGGATCCGGCACTCGATCCTTGGCCGGCAGCACAATGTGCACGGGCGCAGTCATCTGGTCGAACCAGCGCCACCCGTCTGCCCGGAGAACACACTCGTCCAGGGTCTCCCGGTAAGCGGTCGCAGTCGGCGGGCGGGGGGCTGTCGGCTCCGCTCCTGGAAGGTCGACCTGCCAGAGTCGCGCCACCTGCCCGGCCAGCCGAGGGCGGGCTCCCGGACCTCCGTAAATAGCCGAAGCCAGGTTCCGGTCGAGCGGGCCGCCCAGCTCGAGGGGGGTGAGCCGGCGCAGGTGACGACTGGCGGCAGCGGAATCTCGATACAGCAGAGGCGAGATCGCGACCACCGCGCGCACCCGTTCCGGGTGGGTGGCCGCCGCTCGCAGGGCGAGGACCGCTCCCAACCCATGGCCCACCCAGAGCGCTGGAACCTCGATCCCCAGCTGATCCAGGCTGGCGACCACCGCCGCTACCTGCTGGTCGGGACCGTAGCCATGTTCGGGACGCGGTGAGGCGCCATAGCCGAGGAGGTCCGGTACCACCAGCGGCCCGGGCTCGCCCAGCTCGTCGAAGGCCGAGCCGAAGTAGTCAGCCGAGCCCGACAGCGGATGGAGCAGGACGACTGGGTCGTTACCGGTCCCGATCGTCTGCACGCTGAGATACGGCTGACTCCGCCGCCGCCCGGCCGCGGTCCAGCGCACCGCCCGGCGTCGTGCGGCCAAGTGAGCCGCGACCGCCGCCGCCCCACCGCCCGCGACCGCGGATGCGGCCAGGGCCGCCTGCCACAGCCTTCTGCGCCACATCTACTAGCTACCTCCGACCGACTCCACGCCTACGGTCAGCGCTCGCACCGTGGGAAAGTTCAGCCTTCTCAAGGTCCGATGATAGAGCCGGACCGGCGCGACGCTGGTCAGTCGATGGCGGCCGCGGCCCATTCCGCACCGAGGGTGCGGGCCAGCTCCAGAAAGGGAGCCAGGGTGTCGGGGTCCGCCACGGCGTCCAAGTCCAAGGCCTGCCCGGGCTCCGCGCCCTCCAGGATCCGCTTGATTGGCACCTCCAGCTTCTTGCCGCTCAAGGTCCGCGGAATCCGCCCGACCTGCCGGATCAGGTCTGGGACATGGCGAGGCGACAACTGGCTCCGGAGCTGGCCCTTGACCTCCGCCACTAGACGGTCGGTCATGACCTCGCCAGGGGCCAGGGTCACGAATAGGGCCAAGCAGGAATCACCGTGAGGCTGAGTCACGTCGACCACCAGACTGTCCTGGATCACTCTGATCCCCTCGACGACCTGGTAGATCTCGCTGGTTCCCATCCGCACCCCGTGCCGGTTGACCGTGGCATCCGACCGCCCGTAGATGACCACCCCACCGTCGGATCGGATGCGGATCCAGTCGCCGTGTCGCCAGACGCCGGGATAGCTAGCGAAGTAGCTGTCCCAGTAGCGGTGACCGTCGCGGTCGCCCCAGAAGAAGACCGGCATGGACGGCATCGGCTCCCGGATTACCAGCTCCCCCACCTCGTCGATCACTGCGTTGCCAGCCTGGTCGAAGGCCTCGACTCGGGCCCCCAGGGCCCGACACTGGATGACCCCGGCCCGAACCGGCAGCCCGGGACAACCCAGGACGAAGGCGGTGCAGAGGTCGGTGCCCCCACTCAAGGATGCCACCCACAGGTCCCGCTTCACTTCCTGATAGAGCCACCCGTAAGCAGCGGGGGAAAGTGGAGATCCGGTAGCACCCAAAAATCGCATGGGCGCGAAGTCAAACTGAGCGGCCGGCTGCACTCCGGACTTCATACACGCGCTCACGTGAGCAGCGCTGGTCCCGAAATGGGTGACCTTGGCATCGGCGGCCAGCTGCCACAGGCGACCGAGATCGGGCTCGGCGGGGCTGCCGTCGTAGAGCACCGGACAGGCCCCGACCAGCAGTCCGCTGATCAGGTAGTTCCACATCATCCAGCCCGTGGTGGTGAACCAGAAGCTCTTGTCGCCTGGCTTTAGGTCCGCGTGCAAGCCGAGGACTTTCAAGTGCTCCAGGACGATGCCGCCGTGGCTCTGCACGATCGGCTTGGGCAATCCGGTGGTGCCCGACGAATAGAGGATCCAGAGCGGGTGACTGAAGGGAACGGCAACGGATCGAGGCTCTTGCGGATCCTGAACCAGCTCAGTCCAGTTCCTTGTCGGGTGGGTCGGTGCGCTCCACTCCTCTCCCAGGTATGGGACTATCACCAATTCCTCCAGGGATGGTAAGCCTGCCCGCAGCCGCCTAATCAACTCCCGCCGGTCGAAGTCCCTCCCGCCATAGCGATAGCCGTCGACCGCAAACAGCACCTTGGGCTCTATCTGCTGGAACCGGTCCAGCACCGCCCGCTCCCCGAAATCGGGAGAGCAGCTCGACCAGATCGCGCCCTGGCTGACCGTCGCCAGACAGGCGACGACCGCCTCTGGAATGTTGGGAAGATAGGCAGCAACTCGGTCGCCGACTCCCACCCCCATCTGGCGCAGCTGGGCGGCCACGCTGCCTACCTGAAGTCGCAGCTCGGTGCCGCTCAATTGCTGGACTGGTCGGAGTTCGGAGTACGCGACCAAGGCCTGCTCCGCGTTGCCGGCTCCGCGCAATGCGCTTTCTGCATAGTTGAGCGAGGCTCCCGCGAACCACTGCGCGCCGGGCATCGTGCGGCTCGCGAGTGCCCTCCCGGCGCCTCGGGAGCCCACCACGTCGAAGTAGTTCCAGATCGATTCCCAGAACAACTCTAAGTTGGTGGTTGACCACTCCCAAAGCAGCTGGTAGCCAGATTGAGCCACGCCTTGCTCGCGCTCCAGCCAGGCGGAGAAGTCGGACATCCGGGACTTATTGAGGCTCTCCGGTCGAGGCTCCCAGAGCAACGACCCCTCCTCGGGTCCCGAGGCGCGCACCACCAGCGCAAGATACGCGATCGCGGCCGCCGCGCCCGCCCGCCAGGTGACTTAGGCTGAGGGGCCGTCCACTATGCGGCACGGGATCGTGGCGTCTTCGTCCAGATGGTAGCTGGCGCAGACCCGGTGATAGCCGTCCGCGATCGTGAGTGGCTGGTTGCCAGGAAGGTGCCCTCGGACCAGCAGCACCGGCGACAGGAATTCCCCCCGCCGCACCTTCTTGAGGTCACGGGCTACTTCGTGGTCATCGGCAGGCAGCAGCGGGAGGCGACTGGCCCGAAGCAGGTCCGTCGCCATGCGATGGGTGAGCGACGCGGCCTTAAGCCGGCGCACCACGCTGAGGACGTCCGCCCGCCCCAGCGTCATGGACAGAAAGTCGCCAGCCGCCGGAAAATCATGCGGCTCAGGATCAACCTTCCAGTGTTCCTTCTTGGCCATCTCAAAACCTCCTGCCGCCCACCCCAGATGCAGCTCCCACGCCGCCTGCTCCCAGCAGCCTAAGGCTTCATCCCTCCCACGAGAACAGATCCGCCCTGGGTCGCGGCCGAGGGGGTGATCCCGTCATCCACCCCTTGGGCGGCCAGAGCAGCACTTGGATCCTTCCCCCCGGGACCCCTGAGAATGTAGGCGGCGCCCACGGCGAGGAGGACCCCCAAGACGGGGCCGACCAGATAAACCTCGTAGTTGGCGAAGTTATGCATGACGAAATCTGGGCCAAACGAGCGCGCGGGGTTCATCGAGGCTCCGCTGATCGGACTGGCCCAAAGTCCGGCCAGAGCGATGTAGCCGCCCACCGCGAGCGCCGACAGGGCGCCGACGTTTTGGGCTCCTGAAGCCGTGCCGAGGATGGTGCTCACCAAGCCCATGGTGAGCAGGGCCTCGAACAACGTCGCCTGCCACCCACTGATTCCTGCTCCCGGCTCGGTAGCGCCCAACAATCCCAACTGGCCGAGCACCGCCGAGAGGAAGAGGCAAGCCAAGGTGGCTCCCAGGAGCTGGGCGATCACGTAGCCGGGCACTCGCCGCCAAGGGAAGTCCCGCCGCAGCGCAAAAGCGAGACTTACTGCCGGATTGAGATGGGCTCCCGACACTTTGCCCATGAACAAGATGATCGCCATCACCATCAAGGCGGGAGCGACCACCTCGGCCTGGCGCCCGACCGCCCCTTGACTCTGGGCGTTGACGACTACCGCCCCCGCCGCCACCACCACCAGCAGGAAGGTGCCCAACAATTCGGAGAAGAGTCGGCGCCATTCGTGGGTGGGGTCGTGAAAGTCCAGGAGCCACGGCGCCTCGCGGTGGACCCGGGGGGTCGATCCGAGCATCGCTGACCGACCGCCGCCCCTTTGGCCATGGGTCGACTCGGAAGTCGGTGGGGAATCCGGCTGCTCCCAGTCCGGCGTCGCGGCACTAGCAGGTGGCATCGCTGCAGAAGTAAACCCGATTGTGGTCTGGCAGCGCTGATCGGTCGTACCGCCGGAAAATCAGCGTGGGCCCGGTCCCCACTTACCTCGGTGCACGGACTTCAGTGCCCGGCAGCCTGGCGGTGCCCGTCTCAGCCTGGCTGGCGCTCCGCCCACGCACCGGAATTGGCGGCGGCCAGTTGGGTATAGGCCCGGCGAATCGCCGTCTGGGCGGGGTGCCCAGCAAAGGCCGTATTGCCGTCGAGTTCCCCAGGCCGGCGGAAGTTTTTGAATCCCTGCCGAGATAGAGCGGCGAGCTGTTGCAGGTCAGCGTGTTGCCCGCGCGCAAAGGCGCAGTCGACGACCGCTCCGTGGCCAGGGACGATCTGGTCGGGGTCCAGGGCCAAAAGGACCGCCAGCGTATCCGGCCACTCGAGCGGAAAGGAATCCTCGAAAGATGGCGGGGCACCCTCTTCCAGCAGGTCGCCCGCAAAGAGGATCCTGTCGTCCGCGATCCAGGCTGCGGTGTCGTTGTCGGTGTGGCCCCGTCCCGGGTGCACCAGGGTCACGATCCGACCCCCCAGATCGAGATCCACCTCGTCATCAACCAGGCAGCTGCCGCTGATGATGGGACTCTTGGCAACCTGGACGGCGAACTCCTGGTCGGTAACCCGGTGTTGGGCGATCACCTCTCGCTGCTGCACTTCCCCATCCCAGCGCAGGTGCTCGGCGCAGAGGCGGTGGCTCCAGATCGCGTGCGCTTCCAGAGCGCCGTTGCCGAAACAGTGATCGAAATGGCTGTGGCTGTTCAATGCCTCGAGCGGAAGTTCGGTGATGCCCATCGCCAGCTTCACGATCGCCTGACCCGCATCGAGCGACGCACCGGTGTCGACCACCAGGGCCCGCTCCTGGCCCACGACCAAGCCCACATTCAGTCGGAAGGGCTCCCAGGCCAGCCGGAAGACTCCCGGAGCCAGCTCCTGCCAGGTGTCTGCCGCAGCCATCCGCACATTTTGAGCCAGATCTCGGCGCCGTGGATAGTCATCTGCCGACCCGGTGCGTGACCCAAGTCGCCGGCTCCCGGCGCTCCGGTTCAACTTGTCCCAGCTGAGGCACCCAGCGGCTTCCCAGCGGCTTCATGGGGTGCCTTTCGATCCCGGTCGGGCAGGCGGTAGTATCCAACTCTGCGCAACATCGACGGGCATGTCTGGTCGAGACCGACTGCTGAAGGAGAGAGTTAGTGGCGGACGCGATCCGAGAGACGAGGCACTCCTCGGCCTCGGCCACAGTTGCGGGGAGTGCCAGCCCCGCCCGGGTGACCGTAGTACCGATCGTGGGACTGCCGATCGTGGCGGCCGCCCTCACCTTCATGGTGGCAGCCATCGTCGGCAACTGGCTCTGGGCGCTCGACTTCATCCACGTCGCGGGCGGCGGCTTGTGGACCGGCATCGACCTCTTCGTGGGCCTGGTGATCGGGCCAATCATCGGCCGGATGTCGGTCCCCGCACGGGTGGAGTTCTCCGCTCGGTTCATGCCCAAGATGGTGTTGATCATGCCGACGCTGGTGGTCCTGACCCTGGCCTCTGGGCTGCAGCTGGCCCGAGAGCTGGGCGACCTCGCGGTTCCCTACCCTCAACACTGGTGGCTGGTGGCCTCCTTCGTCGTGGTCGGGGTGATGGCGGTCATCGCGCTGGGGCTGCTTGAGCCCGCCAATCTGGCGGTCCTCTTTGAGCTCAAAAAGCCCAAGCCCAACGGACTTCTGATCGCCAAACTGATGCGCCGGTTCATCTACACCGCCGGGATCACCGGGGCAATGCAGATTGCCACCCTGGTCATCATGAGCCGGATCGCGACTTGGTGACCGAACCCAGCTCGGCGCCGACCCGCGCCTTTCCTCCGATCACCCAGACGGCGGTCGCCTCGCTTGCGTTTGTGATCGCAGGCGGGATCTACTTGGCGGCCTACCTGCCCCACCAGGCTCCCCTCGTGCTGCCGACCGGCTTGATCGCCATCGGGGCGGTTCTGTTGCTGGCCGCGGTCGCCATGGTGACGCAGCTAGGTGATTTCGCTTGGGACCGCTTCTTCCAGGTGAGCGGCTGGGCCTTGGTGGCCTACTTGGTGATCGCGGGGATGATCGAGTTCGTCCTGGTGATCGACCAGACCCGCGGCGCGCTGCTGGCTCTGCTGACGCTGACTCTGGCGATATTCGCTCTCGACATCCCGATCGTGCTCGGCTTTTCGGTGGCCCGCCATCAGGAGGTCGCGAGCTCCCCGACGACCTGACGAAGGTGGCCGAGTGCGGCGCCAGGCCGAGCGCACTTTCATGACCGGCAGAAAAAGCTTGCTGCTCAAAGCGTCAGCCCGCTGACCTGGAGTCCCACGTATACCACCGCTACTACCGCCGCCAGGATCAGGAGGCGCCGAAGCCAGCGCATCCTGCGGCGCCTCCCGATTACCACTCCGGCCACTAGCAGTAGGAGGCGAGTCTTGGGTCTCATTCGGTCTCTTTCCTCCCAGTGCGACGGCGCCAACCTCTGCGGACTTGTCCAGCATGGGGGCGCTCAGCCTGCTCGGTCTGCTCGATAGACGACCAATTGACCGATCCCTAGTCGGCGGCCTGCGACGATCCGCACCGAGCGCCGATGGTGCTGAGACCTTGGTCCCTTCACCTCAGTCGACTTGATCACTCCTGGTGCGGAGTTGCCCTCTGTGAGGTCGATGGTCTGGGCCAACTCCATCGCGATGGCAGCTACTACTTGATCGCCGCGGGCAAGGTGGATCACGACGCTCGACATGATCCCGCCATGGTCCACCGGTCTGCCAGTTCCCGGTGGTTGGTGCCGAGCGCCCAGTCCCGTGCACCCGCTCTGGGCTCATCCGAGCTATCGTCGAGTGCGCTGATCCGACTCGGAAGCCTCACCTGCTAATGCGCGCAGAGTGGCATCGGCAACCAGCGAGGATCGTCGCGCTGGATAAGGTACGGCTCGGGCGCTGTCCCAGCAACCCCATCCTGTTAGGGCCAGTCGCCTCAGTTCGGCTGCGGCGCCCTGCCTCTGCTACGTGATCACCGATGGGGAGCTAGGGCTTGCAGGCGACAGTCGTCATGCGCAGCCGCAGCAGCGAACCGGCCCTCGCTCGCACCCGCTTCGCCGCCTTGAGGCCTGGCATGGTGAGCCACTGGTCAACCGCGCTCACCACCGTCACCTGGCCAGGTTGACCGCAGACCGGTGCGCTGTACACCGCAAGGGCATTGTCCTCGCCCAGGGTCTGCGCTCGGAGCCGGCCGTTCACCCAGTAGCCCCAGTTACCGTCGGGGAGGGTTCCGGCATCGCCTTGGCCCTTTAGCGTGGCCAGATGCATGATCTTCCCCAGAACCCGGGCCTCAGCGGAACTGATCGGCTCCCCGTCGTACCAGCGACTCAGGAAGTAGCTGGCTGGTGTGCCGTAGACACTGCTGCTCACGGCGTGGGCCACCGCCTGGCCCGGCTGGACCGCCCAGTCGTCGCCGTCGATCAGAGTGCCGGGGTCGACTGCCGAGACAATCTCGGCTCGAGTCTGCCAGGTCGCCTCCCCCCAAGCGTCATAGAGACGGATCATGTCCAGGGTGCCGCCGTACTGGGGCGCAACCGCACTGGACTCGATGAGGGCACCCCTACGAACCTGCTCGGCGTCGGTGTAGATCATCTGCAGGTAGCGCAGCAGAGCCGCGGCCCCCACACCCAGCTGAGGCCTGGCTAGGTGGACCAGATTGGGGTTGGGAGTCAGCTGGCCCCAATCGATCTTGAGACCGTCGGCGCCGACTTCCGCGGGACCTCGGCCCAGGAGAGTCCGGATCTCCCCGAGTAGCGTCGGACCGAAGGAGGTCGCGGTGGGATCTATCAGCTTGCGGTGAGTGGGGATCAGCTGATGGGGCCGGGTGGCGCACCCAAGCGGTGCCGGACCCTTCAAGCCCTGACATTTCGAGCCCAGGACCCACAGCGGCCACCAGAGCAGAACGTGGATCCCCTGGGCATGAAACGCCGCGATCAGGCGGCGCAGCCCAGCCACGCCACCAAAGCGCTGGCTGGGCTGGGCCTCCCCGATCCGCGCCTGCCACTGGGAGTCCAGGACCAGGGTGATCTTGCTCTGGCCGTACCTGGCCTTCCAGGCGGCGACGTACTTACGGACCCAGGCCGACGTGTAGGTCGGCGAGGTGCGCGCTGCGCCGTCCACCATCTGCTGGCCCCAGGTGTCGACCAGGGGCCAGGACCACCAGGATGGCCGGTGTCCGGGCGGCGCTGCCTGGGGAGCGTATCCCAGCTTCTGCAGTGCCGAGTGGTAGGCGGTGAGCCCAGTCCAAGGTCCATTGGAGAAGGTGAAGACAAAGGAGGGGAACTTCAGCAGCGGGACACCGCCATTCTGGCCGACCAGACCTCCGGGCCCCTGATCTTTGATCTTAGCCAGGGTCGCCAAGGGGTAGTTGACCTCCACCGATCCGTCGCTAGTGGTGTAGAGATCAGTGGCGTCGGGTACCTGTACCAGTCCCAGTCCCAGCCAGCCCGGCCCGGACTGCAGTTGGAGGTCGAACGGGGGCGGCGAGAAGGACGTGCCCGTGCCGACCCGAGTGGCTGGCGTTGTGGAGAGAAGGCTGCCTCTTGGGTCGGGGCTGAGGCGTTTACGGATCTTGGTCCAGTCCAGCCCCTTCTCGCCGTCATCGAAGAACTTGGGGACGAGGCCAGTGTCCGGGCCTAGCGCGGCCTCGAAGGAAACGGTGAAGAAGGTGGGCGAGGCGATCAGAGTGGCCCGGGAGATCAGCTTTCCGCGCGTCGTGGTGGCGGTCGCTATTAGTCCAGAAGCCGTCCGCTTGACCTGGTGTCTCACCCCGCCGACCACCGTGGCACGGCCCGCCAGCGCAACCAGTGGGAATCGTGTGTAGACCCGGCCGTGAGCCGTTTCCACGGTGAGTTCCTCGTCAGCTGAACTGACCACCAGCCGGTAGTGGGTCTCCCGGATCACCGTGGAGGTGGGTCCCGGTCGAGTGCGGTCGACCACCCGGTAAGAGTGGGTCAAAGCGCGACTCCAGGCCGGGCTCGGACCGAGGCCGCCGACGGCTACCAGTGTCAACAGGACACCACCAGCCACTAGGCGCACTGTGGAAAGGACTCCATCCAAGCGCTTAGCTCATCCATGCCGGGTCCAGATGGTGAGTCTTCAGTGCGTGTCCCTACCGACGGTCTCCAACCGTCGTGCCGAACCCGAGTCGGAGGCCCCAGACCGGGGAGACAGCAAAGCCGCGGTTCAACTCCTGCGGCCAGCGTGGGGCTGGCCAGCTCCGATGGGCCGGCGCGGAGGTGTGCGGTCGAACTTCAGGGCAAGTGCGGGACAGGATGCTTGGGCGCGACGGGCTGCCCGATGCAGCCAGGTCGGCACCTCGTCCGGCGCGATCATCGGGAAACCCCAGTCATCCAGGCGCACCCTCTCCGGGAAGAGCTCCGCGCAGAGACCGTGACCGACGCAGAGGGTGGGATCAACGCGGAGGAATCGGGCACTCAATCCTCGCACCTCCGCGCTTCCGGCAAGGGCAACGACGATGAGGCGGCTCCGGTACATCTAGCCTGCAGATGGCGCTCGAGCTCTTCCCCGAATACCTCCATGGTAGACCTGATCAAGTTGACAACCCCGTCGGGGTGGCGGCAAGCGCCCCGGTTTTCAACCTGGACGCTCCAGCGCTTGACAAGCCGGACCCCCTGATGGCTCGCCTGGAGCGGTTGGGCCAACTGCCCGAGCGCCTCGGCCAAGGCGGGAAGGCCATGGGTGCACGGTCCGCATTGACCGGCGCTCTGCCCGGCCAGCCACCGCACTATCCGGTGCGCCTCCCACACCGGGCAGCTCTCCGGTGCCAGCAGGTGGACAACCCCCGAGCCCAGGGTGGCGTTGAGTTTGAAGAGTCCCGCTTGGGAGATTTGGGCGGCCGGGAATTGACCGGATTTGAGCCAACTGCCGAAGTACCCGCCAACTAGTAATGCAGCCGCCGCCGGATCGCTACCGGTGGCTTCCAATAAAGCCTCCAGCTGCATCCCGTTGGGGACCTCATATACGCCCGGACGCGCCACCGCTCCGCTCAAAGTCACCAGGCAGGTGCCTGGCTCTTCGCTGGTCCCTACGCTGCGGAACCAATCCGAGCCGAATCGCGCGATCAAGCCCAGGTGGGCGAGCGTCTCGACGCTTTGGACCAGAGTTGGTCTGCCGCGCCACCCTCGCTCAAAGGAGCGCGGGGGCCGGAACCGGGGCACTGCCGGGAAGCCTTCCAGCCAGCGGACAACAGCGGTCTCCTCGCCGCCCACAAAATTCGGTGGACCGCGGACAACCTCGACGCCAGGCAGGTAGCGGCCCTCCGCCCCTCGCTCCAGCAGGGCCTCGGTGACCCGACGATGCGCCAGCGACGACGGCACCACCAGGAAGGTGCGTTCAGCCTTGAGGACGGTGGCGACCACCTCCAACCCATCAAGAACCAAGTGGGGCCGGAGGCGCAGGAGAAGGTCGTCCTTGGCGGAGGCTGGCTCGGTCTCGCTGCCATTGCCCACCACCACTTTGCCTCGGTGCTGGCCCAAGACCGCGGCCAGCTTCTCGGCAGTCGGAAACGCGGCCCCCCCGCGGCCGGTGAGCCCCGCGTGTCGGACCCTGGTCACCAGCTGGGCAGGCCGCATCCTGCCGACGGCATCTGAGATGGGGCCGCCGAGCCGTGAGCTGTGCTCGATCCAGCTCTCCGCGTCGAGGCGACTCGGCCCCTCCAGCAGCCGAGCCGGGCCTAAGGCGCCTCGAGACCTTGCCAAGTCCTGGATCTGGGGTTGGGTCGCCAGATTCACCGGCCCACTCCTCATGTCACCCCTCTCCCCGGACCGCGGTGCCGAAGAAGAGCTCGCCGCTCACCTGGGTAGCGTCGGCTCCCCCTTCGAGGACGAGGGTCACTCGCACTGAAGACGAAGTCCCACCCTGCAACTCCATCTCGACGACAGAGCCATTTACGGCAAGGATGGGGCCTTTGTAAGTCGCCGGGGAATTCGCCGGGGCATACACCGCACTGCCGCTCGAGACTGCCATGCCGCCGGTCGCCTGGAGCTGACCCTGGAGAGTGATCTGCAGAGAGCTTCGCGATCCCGCCGGGGCTTGCCCCTGAACGGTGAGAGTCGCCAGTGCCCCAGATTGACTGGTGCTGACCGTGCCGACGAAGCTGGTGGTGAACGGAGCTAGGGGAGTCGCCGGGCCGCCCGCCGGCTGAGGCCTAGCCCCAGCGCCGGACCCTGACGAGAGGACCGAAGTCGGAGTCCCCGCCCGCTGGGCCCAGCCTCGCTGGAGCGGGCCGACGGCAGACCAGAGAATTACGGCTGCCGGCAGCGCGGCGACGGCGATCAAGCCGGCTCGGCGCAGCCCTGGGGAGAGCTGGGTAGCCCGCGCCAGTCGCACCAGCACCGCTGCCACCACCGCCCCGAGGCAGGCGATCTCGTAAATGAATACCGCTCCCAAATGGGTATCGGTCCCGGTTCCGATGGAATGGAGCAGAGCGATCGGCCAGGAGAGGTAGGTGAGCCAATGGACTAAGCGCCACCAGGTGGGACGGAGATGGCGGCGCAAGAGGCTGGTGGCCACCACGGCGGCGAGAATGTCGAGGCTGATGGTTCCGAGCCCCACCCACAGTGGCCGGTAGGAGCTAACGAACGGAACCACTGCAGCCGACCAACCGACGGCTACGAACGGGTCCAATTCAATGGTTATGACGTGGATCGCGAGCAGGATGACCGCCAGCAGGGCCACATTGCGGTGCACCGCCTGGACCACGAAGCGAGGCCAGGAGGGTGGGCACCAGCCACCTTGAATGACGATGCCGAGGACCAGGTTGGCGGTCAATAACCCGAGCAGGACCAGGCCGCTTCCCCGAGCGACGTACCACAGGTCGGAGGAACTGCTGGTCGCCACGACTGCCGAGATCAAGCCACTCCCCCGAAGTAAGCGCCCCGGCGCAACCAGTCATCGGCGCAGGAGCGTCCTACCCACCGGCCGAGGGAGCCGGTCCCGCGAACGGGGCGCCTCGCGGAACCACGGGCTGTCAGCCGCATGGCTGACCACTGGAGCGGATTACCCTCCAATCTCACCCCCGGCGGTCCGAAAGACCACCATTCGAGCTGACCGGGCGCCAGTTGGGAGAGGATCCTGAGGGCTGTATGTGCGGCCCCACCCAGGTCCCTCGGGCGCTGCCCTGACTCCAGGCCAGCGGGTACTCAGGACCCACCAGAAATGACAGCGGGAGCTGTCCCGGTCGGGGCCGCAGCCGGAGCCGGGACATTGGAGCCGCCGGTGATGGCCGGCGGGGTCGGCTGGCTGGTGCCGCTGGAAGCTGAGGTCGGGATGGCCCTGCCGGGAAGGACCTGCGATACCACGGCCGCTGCCGCCCCCGTCAAGAGCATCGCCGCAGCGGTTAGGACGACAGTTATTCGCCGGGTCAGCCCCTCTCCGTTACGGCGCGCCGCCGGATTACTGTCCGTGGGTTGGTTGTCCACGGAATGAGTTTGCCTGGGTTCGCTTAACGCGGTCTTGGAATTGCCTGAGAGTCAGCCCAGTATTCCCACTTCTCGCGACTAGCCCCCCGGGAGCAACCCCCCACTAGCGTGAAGCTATTTCAGGGGGCGCTCAGCGGCTCTCGCTAGCCGCCCACCACCGGCCACCCGTTGGTGGCGGGTAGGATCAGCACCCCCAGTATCGTGCCAATCACTAGGCTTGCCGCCACAGCGAACTGCCGGGCGCCCACTCCGGAGAGGCGATCTCGACCTCGGCTCAGCCAATCGCGGCCGCCGAACTGGAACACATCCAGCAGGTGCCCGAGCACATGGAGCGACATCAAGCCAAACCAGAGAATGAAGCTCGCCTTGTGCAAGAACAGCAAGGACAGGCGCCAGGCCGGCGGGCCCAGCACCAGGGCGATTCCCGTACCGATGACCACCACGGTCGAGATGATCACCAAGGGCCCCAGCAGGCGCATGAAGAGAAGCGGAGGGCCGCGCCGTTGGTAGGCGGGCGCTCCTAGATAGAAGCGGGCGAACCGCCATATCGTGGAGCCGATCTTGAGCAGCACTGGCGGTACCAGCAGCATGCCCAGAAAGACGTGAGCCCCAAGCAGGGGCCGGATGGCCAGGATCGTGAATCCCTCCATCGCCAGCAGGACCAGCAGCAAGAGTCCAAGGTTCCCGGTCAGTCTGGCATTCCCCTCGGCACCTTTGCCCAGAACCGCCTTGAGATTACCGCGCGCTTCTGGCGAGCGAGCGCCTTCCAGTGACTGCTGATTCAATCCACTCTCTCAAGCATCGGTCCCAGGTTATCGGCAGGTCCTGAGACTCGGCTGAGAAAGTACCCACAGGGCGTTGGCGGCATATCCGCGATGGCCAGGATCAGATCCTGCGGAGTGGTGCGAATTCGGGAGGACGCAGGGTAAGCATTGTCTCGCCGCCAAGCCGCTACCGACTATGACAGCCAGGCGGCCAATGAGGAAGCGGGCTGGTTGGGGTTCATCCGGATCCTGGCTAGCTCCCATATCAGTTGGGTGGACTGAGCCTCCGAATTCGTGCGTGCGTCAGTCAGCCCCTCCACATAACCCATTTGCTCCAGCTCGCCAGAGACCCGCACCTCCGAAGGCCCGATCTGTTGCCCGCTGGAGTACGGCCACAGCCCGGTGTAGGCGATGAATTGCACCGGGAGGTCCGTGTGTTGGGATAGTGTCAGGGCGGTGCTCTGGGCCAACTGCTGAACTTCGGCAAGGGGAAGACCCCACAGCTGGTGATTGTCCAGCAGGGTATGGTCCTCGACCCAGAAGCCGCCCGCCGCGAGTTGGTCCACCTGGGACCAGGAAAGGTAGCTCTGCGGATTCATGCCTGCTGCATTCACAACCTTCGTGCCCACCAGCCCGGTGGGCACGAAGAAAGTAGCGGTGAAGCCGTACTGTTGGAGCACAGGCACCGCGTAGACGGCCGGGCCCTCGCGGCCGTCGTCGAAGGTGATCACGACGGCGTTGGTGGGCAGGGGCAGATCATAGAGGAGGAAGTCTGCTAGCCGAGGCAGCGAGATCGCGTTGGCCCCGGCGGCGCTGAGGAAGGCCATCTGCTGAATGAACTGCGCCGGAGTCACGGTCAGTCCGTACTCCAAGTCATACGCGTACTGGGTGCTCCACTGCGACCGGATCGGGAAAGGAGCCACGTCGTGATACATGAGGATGGGGACTCTGGCGGACAGGTGCGGCGGCGACGGCGGAGTGATCACGGGGGCGTCGAGGGACGCTGGGCCCTCCCCCAGCACCAGAACTGGGGCTGAAGCCAACTGAGGTCGGAGATGCGGGGTCAACGGCAGCTGTACTTCCATGACCACCTGCAGCGACCGGAACAGGGCCGCCACCCCAGTGGGCTGCATGGCGGTGGGACTGGCAAACTCCGTGGTGATGGTGGCCACATATGTGTGAGCTACGCTGAAAGCTGGGTCCTCAGGGCTGGTCCAACGGCCGGCGGCATGGGCCCGCGCCGTCACGACGGAGATGGGCCGCGCCGCCCCTGAGAACTTGGCCGTGAGCATCGCCGTGCGCGCAGAAACCGAGGGCCACAGGCTGCGCGCGTAAGGGGCGAGCTCGGACCACTGGGCGACGTAATGACCGGAAGCTAGCTGGTGGCCAAACCGGGCGGCCAGGGAGGTGGCGTCCGCGACCAGACTGGGGGCTGGGCTCGGCTGGGCCGAGACCCCAGCGCTAGGAGTGCCCTTGGCCCCTGGCAAGGCGGGTGCACCACAGCTGGCGAGAAGCGCAGCGGCCAGCAGGAGCAACGCTCCGACGGCCCCGGAGTGTGAACGGCGGCACACTCCTGCGATCCTACCTAGGCGATGCGATTTTGAGTGGCCACGGTCCGACACCACTCAATTCTCCACCAGGTGCCAGCTCACCATCGCTGACCCCGTGTTCACTGACTGGCGGGAGCGATCGCTACTGGGTACAACGATCCGCCACAGCTTTCAGCGGGCGGTCGACAGCCGCCAGGTGCTCCTGCTCTTTGAGGACGGCCCGCACTGCCCGCAGCGCCTCGAGCCCTAACCCCACTCGGCGTCTGGAGGTATCACCCTCAACCAGCCTTACGGCCCGAGCTGAGCTTCCGCCATTGCCTCCGCAGCCAGTTCCGGCTGTTCTCCGATCTTCCGCGCTTGGGGCCTAGGACGACTGCCAAGTCGAGGCTCAGGCCTGAGATGACAATCGCACCACCACCCTTCGCCGCGACACCGGCCGCATGCCTGACCGGTCCTCGATTTTGACCACTTAGTTGACGACTACAATTGGGGCAGCGGTGGGATTAGGAGGGATGCCCGAGGAGTATTTCAGCCTAGACCTGCGAGCCGACAGGGAGATTCGAACTCCCGGCCAGCGGTTTACGAAACCGCCGAATCTGACTTCGATTACATCTTGGCTTGAGGTGGGCTGACCCACATGCTGACCCACACCTACGGAAGGCCGTTCTCCAACTGAGCCGTGCCGCGACTGGTCCCGTACGCTCTAGTCGCTGGGTTCGTGGGTAGCCCTACCGGGGCGGCCTAGATGCTCGCACACAGGGGGCGATTGCGGCGATCCTATGGCGAGTGGGGGCCGGCGCGACCGCGGCAGATGAACCGCATGCTGAGCGCTGCCGCCGCCAGCCCACTGGCGGCAGACTGCACCAGCGCGAATCCTTGGTTGCCCCAGTACGGATCCCCGCGTCCAGCTAGCAGGCGCCCCTCGTCGCTAGTTAGGGCGACCCCGACGCCGAAGGGCACACTCAGCCAAGTCCCGAGCTCGTCGCCGCGGGAGAGGATCGCCACGGCGCCAGCCGTGAAGCCGATGACTATGCCGGGAAGAAAGTGGTGGATCCGGACCTCATCGCTGCTCCACGCGGCTTCCGTCTTGCGCGCAAGTCTGCGCGCCTTGCGCATGGTGCGGCGGCGCTCAAGGACCTCGTTCAGACCTCGCGACAGCGCGATCGTTACCGCGAAGCTGCCGGTCATCCCGAACAGGGCACGCTCGGCGGGCTGTGACCGGTTGTATCCGAGCGCGGCGGTGTGAACCATTCTGCACATGAAGGCCACTACAACTGGTCCGAGGGAGGGAATGTGGAGCCACACGCGACTGCCTCGGTCTGCCAGTCCCACACTAGCCCTCCCCAGTGCACTGAATCCTGTGGCAAGTCTGATGGAGTCCCATGGACCGCTTGCCCACGGCGGCATCTGGTGGATCATAGCTTCCCAGGGCACTGCCGACCAGCACCAGCTTCATGGCGTCGGCCAGCACCTTGTTGCGCTGAGCTGGCTTCGGCGGCCCCTGATGCACCCAAGCCTCGACCAGAACGGGCGGGTCATCGGAGACCCCGTCCACTTCGACGTGGGTCCCATCGGCCATGACGATCCGGCTCGGGGTGAGGGTTACTCCGACCTGGATCCCCAGAGCGGAGATCATGGCCTTCTCCGCCTGACGCTGGGCGGCGCTGTCGCCGGGAGGCTGCGTCAGTGGCTCATCAACTACCACTTTCCTATGCCTCAGGTAGCAGCCAATTGTCGCGCCGCTCCCCGAAGCGCTTGATCTGCTCTATCGGGTCGTCAGCCGGAGCAGCTGAGCGCCAGCCTTCTACCGAACGCATACGCCGCTCGTTTGCTCTCACTAGAAGCTCACCCCGCCGGTTGCGAACAGAGCGACTGCCGCAGACGCCATGAGGACGACAGTGAACCATCCGACCGTGGTGGCGAGCTTGCCGTTGACGTAGTCGCCCATGATCCGGCGGCTGCTAGCGATCAGCATGACGACGACCAGGAATGGGGCGGCGGCGACCCCGTTGATGATGGCTACGAAGACCAGCAACTGGATCGGATTGACGTGGAGCAGGCTCAGGACGGCTCCCCCGAGAGTCCCGACCAGAACCAGCCCATAGAAGACGGGCGCCTGGCGCACGGAACGGGAGAAGCCCCAAGGCTTGCCCAGCAATCCCGCCATTCCGACCGAGCCGGCTGCGGCGAGGACGGGAATGGCCAGCAGACCGCTTCCTATGAAACCGACGGCGAAGAGCACGCTGGCAAAGCGGCCGGCGAAAGGTCGGAGTGCGGCCGCCGCCTGGGCGGCACTCTCGATGTTCGTCCGGTGATGGACGTGCAGGGTCTCGGCGGTGGCCACGATGATCGCGTACATGACGACGTTGGAGAAGGTCATGCCGGTCCAGACGTCGACTCTGGTCGTGCTCACCCGCCGCCGTGCCCTGGCCGGAGTCAGACTCCTGAGGGTGCCGGCCGGCGCCTCTGTCTCCTTCCTCTCCCGCATCTCCTCCAGGCGATGGGCACTCTGCCAGAAGAAGAGGTAGGGCGAGATGGTGGTGCCCAGGACGGCCACCAGCAGTGCCAGATAGGACTTGTTCAACTGCACATGGGGGATGAACGTATGGCTGAGCACGCTCTCCCAGTCGTGGGTGACCAGCACCGCGACCACCAGGTAGCTGAGCAAGGCGGCGCAGAGGACCTTGAAGACGAGCGCGATCCGGGAGAACGTTCCCCAGAGCAGGAGCCCGGTGATAGCCAGTCCCGCCAGCACGGCCCAGGCCCAACCGGGACCGGCCTGGAGGAGTTGCATGCCGCTGCCGATTGCGACCAGGTCGGCCGCGATGTTGAGCGCGTTGGCGACGATGAGGGCGACCAGGAGAACGCCGACGACGACCCGACCAAAGCGTTTGAAACGCTTCACCGCCAAGGCGCCAAGCGCGGTGCCAGTGGCCAGAGCCGTGCGATCGCACATCTCCTGCACCCCGGCCATCAGGGGCAGGGTTAGGAGGGCCGTCCACAGCATTGAGACGCCGTACCGGGCTCCCGCCTGTGAGTAGGTGGCTATCCCCGAGGGGTCGTCGTCGGAGGCGCCTGTGACCAGACCTGGGCCCAGGGCTCGCAGGTAGGGCCGCCAGAAGGAGCCGGCCGACGAGCTCGACACATCCAGCTCGGAGCGCCGCTTTGGGGAGATCGACCGGCCCCCTCTGCGACTGGGGCGTGCCTCCCGCTTCCCGGCGGGCACTAAGACGGAGCCGGGGAGGGGGCGCCGGCCTTTTCTTCCGGGCACCGGCCTGGCCTCGGGCGCGCTAACGATCGAATTGCGTCTGTCCGCTAGCGGCCCCACCGCCGCACCTGCGGCATGGGCGCAGTTCTCGACCCCACAGGGCGCAAGCCTCGCACCATACTGCGAGCCACCCCGTCCAACGCATGGGCACTGGCTGGCCACACTTCGCGCAGTAGCCGATGGAGGGATAGGCGAGCATCTTGAGTTTGCCGGGCTCATCCGACGGAACAAACCGTTGGCCGCGCTTTGGGACGTACGCAGCCGCAGGAACTCCGCAGGAGGCGCAGTCGAGATTCGGCAGTGCGTCCGCGCCGGTCACGGTCACATCATAGCCCGACGGAAGCCCGAACGAACCCCAGCGCCAGTCAGCCTCGGTGGAGTCCTTGCCAGTGTCACCGCGAACTGCCAGACTGAGGTCAGACCTATGCTCCGCGGTGAAAGGGCGAAGGAGGATGCGTGGGGAGCGTCGATCTAACGCTACGTGGCGATCCCAGATCAAGGACCTGCGTGGCGGATATCGTCGGCGGGATCTGTGGTCGGCGTGCTGACAAGGCCTTCATGGACGTGGAACTGGATCTGAAGGCTGGAACTGGCCAAATAGTGGTCGCGCTCCTCTGCGACCTTCACGCCGAGCAAGGAGAGAGACGCCCGGACATCCTTAAAGATGATGGCACGCTCCACGCTGGCCGAATCATCGAGATCGCCACCGCAAGTGCGCCAGACCTTCTCAGCTAGGTAGATCCGTTTTTGGCCCTCGGTACCCTAGACCAGGGATAGGGAGGAGACGCACATAGACAGTGATCCCGAGTACTACACAAACAGTCTCAAGTACCCTCCTGAGCAACGCAGCGTCTATCAGGATCGTAGCGACTGCCCTGCCGGGGAGCAGATCATAGAGGAACATCGTGAGAAGGGCAAGGGCAGTGGCCGGAAACTTTGCGACTGGTGCGAGAATCCCGCCTAGCTAACAGCGTCTCGCCTCTAGCCTGCCGCTCCCGCCCGAACGCTTACAGCAAGCCCAGACGGAACCCGACAACACCGTACGGCTGCGGACCGACGGCCAACATATAGCCCGTCATTGTGGGTTGCGAGTCGGCCCCTCTCTGGTGACTCTGACTTTTGAGGGGGGACACCTGTGAATCGACGCTTCTAACAAGGCTAAGGGCGCCTGCTTTACGCTCTGCGTCATCGTCGTCATCGTGATCGTTCTGTTAGTGACTGGGCGGATCACGCTCTGACCGAAGCTGATTCCCGCTCAGCTCCCGGCGTCGCTCACCAGTAGAACTGCTCCGCATCCCGCGACTCGGGGAAAATACGCGAAGGCTAGTTCAATGCCGACCGCTCAGAGTCGGGGATGAGCGTGTTGTCGACGGGCGCGATTGAAGTCCAGTCCATTGCCTTGGCTATATCTTTCATGGCGACGGCGAGGACGGCCCGCCGCTCGGGCTCCAGCTTACCCAGCAGCATCTCCAGGATGGCTACCTGGGTGCCGCGATAGTCTCTTGCCATTTGAATCCCTGCGACGGTGGCTACCACCCGGACCAGCCGGCCGTAGAGAGGGTCCCGAAAGCGCGCCGCAGCTCCGGCACCGACGAGGCGGTCCGCAGTCGCGGTGGCTTCAGCGGTACTAATGCCCAGGCACTGGGCAAGACCGTGGATCGTAAGTGGTTCACGCTGGAGGCAATTGAGTGCTCTGAATTGCTGCCGACTCAGTCCGGTGACGCTCGGAAGTCGCGGCGTCGGCTCACTGTTCGACGCCTGGCCGATCAGGTCGATCCACAGATCAACGACATAGCTGGACGCCCCACCTGCGAGTTCGGCCCAAATATTGTCGACCGGCGCGATCTCAGCATCGGAACGCGCAACTACCGTGAGAGCTGGCGGAGCAGGCGTGGTGGGGTTTAACACCGAGGAGCCTCCGGCTTCAGAGTCAACCCGTTTGACGCACGTCCATGCGCTGGCGTCCCGATCGACCGCTTCAGACGTCAGGCGCAGTGTGCGCTGCAGTTTGATCCCTGGTCTGTACGCTGGCGTGCACTCTCGTTGAGCGAGAAGCTCGCGGGAGTCGTCAGACCCTGGTCGTCTGAGCGGATCTGCGGCCTGTGGTGATACCGATCAGGCTTACTACGATCCCGGCGGCGATCAAGAAGACCACTATTGCGACGATGTCGGCCCAGTAAAAGTAGTGACCACTACGGGGCACCGAGGAAGCCAGCACTCCGCGGAAGGGCGCGGCCAGGGATCCGGCGACCGTGGAAATGAAACCCACGAATCCGACATTGGCTGAAGCCAAGAGTTTGAACACAAAGTCCAGGGCGAGGATCACAGCCACGACCCCGACTGCCAGCCACACCAGGCTCTGCAGCCTTGATGCCACCGGAGTCGCAGTGCCGGTGGTGCGGGTTGTGGTCTGCACGGCGTCACCGGAGGGATCGACGCGGGTCGCTGTAGCCTCTTGCTCGCTAACCTCTGGATCGATCATGTCTGGGTCTACGTCTAATCCCTTCCAGTCACCTTGTTGGCGACCTTGTTAACCGCGCCTTTTACAGTGCCCTTTGCCTGGTCCGCCTTGCCTTCGCGCTTGAGCCTGTCATTGCCTGTCAGGTTACCCAGCGCTTCCTTGGTCTTTCCTTTGGCCTTGTCTTTTTTGCCCATGGCTACTCCCAGAATTTATCGCGGTTCGGACGGTCGAACCGCCCGCGGCGCGGGGCGGGCCGTACGTCAGTAATAGTGAGCCCGGCTCCCAACCTGGTGACCCATACTGCCCAGGACCCACAGGGCCAGTCCAATCACCGCCAAGATCACGCCGATGGTCCAAAGTATCGGGATCGCCAGCACAAAACCAGCGATCAGCAAGATGACGCCTAGTACGATCATTTCGTACCTCCGCTCAGGTCAACACGTTTGGCGCACGCTATTGCGCTGGCGTCCCGGTTAACCGAGGCAGACGTCATCTGGAGTATCCGCTACCGTGGGGCGGGAGTCGGTACGCTAGCGGCCCTAGGCCAGCTTAGAAGATGCTCACTCCGCCCACGCAACACTGACTTTACTTCTTGAGGGCAATCGATAGACCGCTCAGGGCTACATCCGCCAAACCAGCCAAGCCCGGCACGACCCGGCGTCGTAGATCACTCCCACCAGGAGCAGCGGTTTACAACATAGCTGCTCATTTCGCGCCCCGAGCCAGGCTGACCCACAAGTTGACCCACAAGGGGCTACCAAACGCTGCCAAACGCCGATAGACCCTGATGGCGTTTTGATCTGGAAAACGGAGCCGACGCGGGGATTTGAACCCCGGACAAGCGGTTTACGAAACCGCTGCTCTACCACTGAGCTACGTCGGCAGCTACGCCGAGTCTAGCAATGGCCCAGAGCAACCCTCTCCGACCGCCAACGACGAACAGCCTTAGTCGGCGATCTGGGGAGTTAGATCGGCAGGCTCTTCCGCGGCCTCGGAGGGAGTCGACTCGGCCGGACCGCGTGTCGCATCTAACCTGGGTTGGCGACGGAGGGCAAGTCCATCCGGACCCGCGTCCACCACGATCGTGTCGCCCTCTGAGAATCCGCCCTGAAGCACCGAGGTGGCGATGCGGTCGCCGAGCTGGCGCTGCAGAACCCTGCGGAGCGGGCGGGCCCCATAAACCGGGTCATATCCCTGTTCCGCCAGCCAGGAACGGGCAGCTGGCAGCACCCGCAGTTGCAGGCGCCGACTTTCCAGGCGCTCTTCCAGCTGAAGCAGCTGTAGCTCCACGATTCGCTCGATCTGAGCTTGGTCGAGGCGCTGGAATAGGATCACATCGTCGATCCGGTTCAGGAACTCGGGACGGAAATGCTGGCGCAGCTCGGCCATGACCTCCGCCTTAACGGCCTCCTCCTGCGAAGCACTGGGGTGATCAGGAAGTCCAGCGATCAAGGGGCTTCCCAGGTTGCTGGTCATGATCACCACGCAGTTGCGGAAGTCCACCGTCCTGCCCTTGCCGTCGGTTAGCCGACCATCGTCAAGCAACTGCAACAGGATGTTGAAGACGTCCGGATGGGCCTTCTCGATCTCGTCTAGCAGCAGTACTGCGTAGGGCCGACGGCGGACTGCCTCAGTGAGCTGGCCGCCCTCCTCGTAGCCCACGTAGCCGGGGGGCGCGCCCACCAGACGGGCCACCGAGTGCTTCTCCATGTACTCGCTCATGTCCAGCCGAACTAGGGCGTCTTCGCTGTCGAACAGGAACTCGGCCAGAGCTCGCGCCACCTCAGTCTTGCCGACGCCGGTCGGTCCCAAAAAGATGAACGAGCCCAGTGGTCGTCGGGGATCGTTAAGCCCGGCCCGGGCCAGCCGCACCGCGCTGGAGACCGCCGAGATGGCTTCGTCCTGGCCCACCACTCTTTGATGAAGTCGGTCTTCCATCTCCAAGAGCTTGTGCATCTCGCCTTCGAGCATTCGCTGGACGGGAATTCCGGTCCAGCGCCCGACGACCTCGGCGATGTCCTCTTCCCCCACCTCCTCTTGCAGGAGGGGCGTGCCGCCTTGGTCCTTGGTCAGCTGCTCCTGCTCTTGCTCCAGCCGCTGTCGCAGCTCGCTAAGCGTGCCGTAGCGCAGCTCCGCAGCCTTGCCGAAATCAGCCATCCGCTCGGCTCTCTCGGCCTCAAAGACGGTCCGCTCGATCTCTTGCTTGGTGGCCCGGATCTGGCCGATGACACCCTTCTCCTGCTCCCACCGCTGACGCAGCCCGACCGCGCTCTCCTGGAGTTCGGCGAGCTCACGCTCCAGCGACTGGAGCCGCTCCGCCGACGCGCGGTCCGTCTCTTTGCGGAGGGCCTCCCGTTCAATCTCCAACTGGCGCACCTGGCGTTCGACGGCGTCCAACTCCACTGGCATGGAGTCGATCTCCATCCGCAGCCGAGAGGCGGCCTCGTCTACCAGGTCGATCGCCTTGTCGGGCAGAAAGCGGCCGGAGATGTAGCGGTTGGAGAGCACGGCTGCGGCCACTAGCGCGGAGTCCTTGATCCGGACCCCGTGGTGCACCTCATAGCGCGCTTTGAGTCCGCGCAGGATGCTGATGGTGTCCTCCACCGATGGCTCAGCCACCTGCACCGGTTGGAATCGGCGCTCGAGGGCTGGGTCGCGCTCGATGTGCTTGCGATACTCCTCGAAGGTGGTGGCGCCGATGGCCCGCAACTCGCCCCGAGCCAAAGCGGGCTTGAGCATGTTGCCGGCGTCCATGGCTCCCTCGGCCGCCCCCGCTCCGATCAGGGTGTGGAGCTCGTCGATGAACATGATGATCCGGCCATCCGAGCTGGTCACCTCCTTGAGCAGGGCCTTGAGCCGGTCCTCGAACTCGCCACGGAACTTGGTTCCGGCCACCAGGGCGCCCAGGTCAAGGGCCACCACCCGGCGGTCCTTGAGGGTCTCCGGCACGTCGCCGCTGGCGATCCTCTGAGCCAGCCCCTCGACGATGGCGGTCTTGCCCACCCCAGGCTCGCCGATCAGCACCGGGTTGTTCTTGGTGCGCCGGGAGAGCACCTGCATGGTTCGGCGGATCTCCTCGTCTCGGCCGATCACCGGGTCCAGCTTGCCCTCCCGGGCTTGCTGGGTGAGGTCCTGGGTGTACCGCTCCAGGACCTGAAACTTGGTTTCCGGGTTGGGGTCGCTGACCTTCTGACCTTGGCGCAGAGCCTCCAGCGCGGAGCCTAGACGCTGCGGTGATGCCCCCAGCTGGGCGAGGATCCCGGCCGCCGGGCCCCCCCGTTGGGCGGCTAGAGCCAACAACAGATGCTCGGTACTGCAGTACTCGTCCCCCAGCTTGCCCATCCGATCCCAGGCGTCGCGGAGCACCGCGTCCAGTTCGCTGGATATCCGGGGTGTTGCGCCCTGCTGCTTGGGGCGGCTGTGCAGGTCGGACCGAAGCCGGGTGCGCACCTGGTCCGGATCAACCTCGACCTGACGCAGCAAAGGGGCAACCACCCCGTCGGTCTGATCCACCAGCGCCAGCAGCAGATGCTCGGGTCCGACTTCCGGGTGTTGCAGCTCGGTGGCTAAATCCTGAGCCTGCTCCAGGGCCTCGCGGCTGCGCTGGGTCAAGCGCTCAAGCTGCATGCGCCACTTCCCTCGGCAGTGCTTTCACACTCCTGATGTACCCACTCGGCCGAGCCCGCAAACCGCGCTGGGCTAGCTCGGGAGATCCCCCAGGAAGTCGGTGATCAGCTGGGCAGCAACATCGGGCCTGTGCACCGGGAGCAAGTGGCCCAGCCCGGGCACTACTTCGAGCCGAATCCCTTTGAAGTACTGGATTTCCGCTTGCGCATCTGGCAGCGGCATCCGGCGGTCTTCGCTCCCCCATAGCACCAGCACCCGGCCGGAGAGCAGCCCCAGGGCGGGGAGGAGCCGGGATTCAGGTCTCAGTCCCAGAGGTTGGAGCAGTCGGCCCACCAAATCGAGATCCGACCCGTGGCCGAAGCGGAACCCGGTGCGCCGGCGGTAAAGATCCCGCGCTACCCCCCACTCGCCCCGGTGTCCGCTTCGCCCATCTCTGTCTCCCGGCTCCTCCAAGCGGCGCCGTAGCATTGCCCGTTCGTAGAGCCCGCGCAAATCCATCGTCCCCGGCACCATGGACAGGTTCCACAGCAGCGGAACCCGTCTGCTGAATCCGAGCGGGCTGATCAGGACGAGCTGGCGCACCCGATTCGGATGGTCGATGGCGAAGCCGCCCGCGGCCAGGCCCCCTAACGAGTGCCCCACCAAGTTGAACTCGCTGAGGCCCAGCTGGTCCGCCACCGCGGTGATGACCTGATCCCAGGGCCGGCGGGGATGGCCAGGGAATCTGATCGGATCGCTGAGACCACTGCCTGGCAGATCAATGGCCACCACCCGGTGCTGACGGGCTAATCGGGCCAGCAATTCCGCGAAGTCGCCAGCCGATGCTCCCAGTCCCGCCAGCACTACTACGGTGCTGTCGCCCTGCCCCGCCAGCAGGACGTGAACCCGACCGACCGGAGTGTGGACGTAACGGTCGATGGCCGTCAGGCCGGCCTCCGCGAGCCATTCCTTCAGCGCCGCCTCGAGGTCGCCCAAAGGCGGGTCGGAGACCAGGGTTCGGCGGGACCGACGGACCAATGCCGCGTAGCCGAGCAGGCCTAGCCCAAGCCCGGTCGCGAGACCGAGCTTGGACCGCCTCACACCTCTTTGAACTCGGCGTCGACCACGTCGCCGTCAGTGCCCTGGGGGGCATCGGGAGAACCGTCGGCGGGCGGGATGTCCTCCCCACTGCCGGAGTCGCCGTCTGATGACGGTGGAGCAGCGTTCTGGTAGACGGCCTGGCCGATCTTCTGGAGGGACTCGGACAGCTCGGCCTGTCGGCTCTCGATGTCCGAGCTGTTCTGGGCGGCCACCGCTTCTTTGAGAGCATCGGTCTTCTGGGTGACCTCATCCCGCAACTCCTGGCTCACCTTGTCCCCGTGCTCCCGCAGGGTCTTCTCGGCCGTGTAGATCAGCGAATCCGCCTGGTTGCGCCGGGAGATCTCCTCGGCGCGCTGGCGGTCTTCGTCGGCATTGGCCTCCGCCTCCTTGACCATCTTTTCCACCTCCTCCTTCTGGAGGGTGGTGGAGCCGGTGATAGTCACCTTCTGCTCTCGGCCGGTGCCCAGATCCTTGGCCGTGACGTTGAGGATTCCGTTGGCATCGATGTCGAAGGTGACCTCCACCTGGGGCATCCCCCGGGGTGCCGGCGGGATCCCGTCCAGCATGAAGCGGCCGAGGGTGCGGTTGTCCTTGGCCAGCGGACGCTCGCCCTGCAGGACGACGATCTCGACCGAGGACTGGTTGTCCGCCGCAGTGGAGAAGACTTGGGTCTTGCTACTGGGGATGGTGGTGTTGCGCTCGATCAACCGGGTGTTGACCTCACCCTCGGTCATGATCCCCAGCGACAGTGGGGTCACGTCCAGCAGCAGCACATCCTTGACCTCGCCCTTCAGGACGCCGGCCTGGATCGCCGCGCCGACCGCCACCACCTCGTCCGGGTTCACCCCCCGATGGGGTTCCTTGCCACTCATCTTCTGGACCAGTTCCTGGATGACCGGCATCCTGGTGGACCCGCCCACCAGGATCACCTCGTCCAGATCGCCGATCTTCATCCCGGCATCCTTCAGAGCATTTTCGAAGGGCGGCCGGCAGCGGTCGGTCAGGTCCGCCGTCAGCTGCTCGAACTTGGCGCGCGAAAGGCGGGTGTCCAGGTGCTTGGGGCCGTTCTGGTCCGCGGTGATGAAGGGCAGATTGATCTGGGTCTCTTGAAGCTGGGAGAGCTCGACCTTGGCCTTCTCGGCAGCCTCGGTCAGGCGCTGGAGCGCCTGGCGGTCGGCCTTGAGGTCAATGCCCTGCTCTTTCTTGAAATCCTCGGCCATCCAGTCGACGATCCGGCGGTCGTAGTCGTCACCGCCTAGATGGGTGTCACCATTGGTCGACTTGACCTCGAAGACCCCCTCCCCAACCTCCAGGATCGACACGTCAAACGTACCGCCGCCCAGGTCGAAGACCAAGATCTTCTCCGACTCCTTGCGGTCTAACCCGTAGGCCAGAGCGGCAGCGGTGGGCTCGTTGATGATCCGGAGCACGTTGAGACCGGCGATCTGACCAGCGTTCTTGGTGGCCTGACGCTGAGCGTCATTGAAGTAGGCGGGCACGGTGATAACCGCGTCGCTGACCTTCTCGCCCAGGTAGGATTCGGCGTCGACCTTCAGCTTCTGCAGGATCATCGCCGAGAGCTGCTCAGGGGTGTATTTGGTACCGGCCAGGTCCACCTCGGCGCGACCATCCTTGCCGGCTACGACCTGGTAGGGAACGATCTTGCGCTCCCCCTCCACCTCGTTGAAGAGCCGGCCCATGAAGCGCTTGATGGAGTAGACCGTGTTCTCAGGGTTGACCGCAGCCTGACGCCTGGCCAACTGTCCTACCAGCCGCTCCCCATTCTTGGTGAACGCCACCACTGATGGGGTCGTGCGACCGCCCTCAGCGTTGGGGATGACGACGGGCTCGCCGCCCTCCATGACGGCAACCACCGAGTTGGTCGTTCCCAGGTCGATTCCAACGGTCTTGGCCATTAAGTCTGCGCACCTCCGTAGCACTGAAGTTGGGCACCCCCGGGCGCGGTCCCACTAGCCCTACCGTACCGCAGCCGAGCGACCCCCAAACGCGTGGCCCTCTCGGGAACAACCGCCGCCACCCCGGTGTCCGATGATTCCAACGTGCAGTGGAATAGCCCCAATCCGGACGGTCCCGCCCGGCGGCGGCTGCGTCCCTTCGCCTTGGTCTTGGTCCTCGGCCTGATCGGGGCGATCACCTTGGTGGCGACCCAGGTAACCCCTGCTCCGAACGGGCTCGGCCTCCTGCCCGGCGACCAAGCCATCCTGGAGCATAGCGGAGTGACGCTGCAGTTCCCTACCGGCAAACCCACCGTCAGCCGGGGCAAGGCGGTGGCGGCGGCGATCAAGGGTCAGCCTCAGGCCCAGCCACTCCATATCGTCTTGGTCACGGCGGTGGGAGTTGGTGGATCCGCGATCTCCCCGCCCGGCAGGCTCTGCTGGGTCGTGATCCTCAACACTGACCTCAACTCGGTGGTGGGATCCGAAGTGCCGGGGCAGATCCAGCTGGACGCGGTCCTGGTGGACGCCCGAACCGGTGCGGTGATCGAGGGCTTCATCTCCTTCCACGGCACCACTCCCCACTCCCAAGTGGGCACCGAGTGACCCACTCCCGTTCCCTCAGCGCACGCTTGCCAGGTCGCCCGCCCCGGTGCGACACAATCGCGGAGTGCCCTTCCGACTGCTGAGGTCGCCCCGGCGCCAGCGGGCCGGCGGAGCGTCGCCGCTGCCCAGCCTCCTAGGCCTGGTCCTGGCGGTGGCAGCCGTGGTCTACCTGCCTTTGCCCGCCCTGGCCGTCAGAGTCGAGCCCGACCGCCCCAGCGCCACCACCTTGCCGTGGCTCTCGGCCCAGGACGGCAAGATCGTGGACAGCGCGGGGCGCGCGGTCCTGCTTCGGGGCTTCAACGACGCCGCGCTCCTCCAGGTCGGCGGGTCTCCCGCCCCGCCACCCCTGACCGAGGCCGACGCGGGGCTGATGGAGGCCGAGGGCTTTGACGTCGTCCGGCTGCCGATCTCTTGGTCGCTCCTGGAGCCGGCTCCGGGGCGGTTCAGCCGAAGCTACCTGAAGCGGATTGCCCAATTGGTGGCGCGCTGTGCCCGCCACCGCCTCTACGTGGTGCTCGACATGCACACTGAGGACTTCGGGGTGGGCTTCGGCGGGAGCGGGGCACCGAGCTGGCTGGCGGTGCCGGCGGTACCTGACTTGAAGCTGCCCTTTCTGAGCCCAGCCTGGCAGCGACACGTCTCGCCAGCGGTCAACGCGGCGCTCGCCTATTTCTGGCTCTATCCCAACTGGCAGAAGCTCTACTGGCAGGCCTGGGAGAAGGTGGCCCAGGAGTTCCGAGGCAACTCGGCGGTCGCCGGCTACGACCTCTACAACGAGCCCCACCCCTTCCCGGTGCCGCCGGCGATCTTCGAAACCCATGTCCTCTGGCCCTTCTACGCCACCGGGATCGGCGATCTGGCCAAAGTTGACCCCAATCACCTCTTCATCGTCGAGGGCGACCTCTTCGGCGACCTCCCCACCGCGATTCGCCCGCTGGCGGCTAAGAACCTCGTCTACTCCACCCACCTCTACTCCGGCAGCATCCTGCCCCCCACCTACCGCGGGAACCAGCAGCCGCTGCAGGCGGAGCTGGAGCAGGGGATCAAGGAGGCGCACCAGCTGCCGGCCGCCTACTGGGCCGGTGAGCTGGGGATCGACCGCAACCGACCCATCGCTGCCTCCTGGGCGCGCGCCGAGATCTCGCTTGCCAACAAGTTCTTGACCGGGTGGGCGTGGTGGGAGTGGAATGATCTCGCCGGCTGGGGCGTGACCCAGGGTGATCAGCCGCCCAACACCGCCTGGCTTGATGTTCTGGCCCAGCCATTCGTCAGGGCCGCCCCGGGAATCCTGTCTCGCCTCCACTTCGACTCCCGGTCGAAGACCCTCACCGCCACGCTGAAGGACGCGGGGCCAGACCGTACCGTTCTGGTCTCGTGGCCCGCCTCCGTCGGACCGCCCCGAGTGCTCAGCTCCTGCGCCCAGCTGACCTCACCGTATCTTCCTGCCAGCGGCGATCTGGTACTGAGGGCCACCACCCAGAACTGTGCGCTCAAGATCCGGGGCTGACCTAGCCCAGAGGCAGCTCCCAGCTTCGACTGGCGAGGCTCCGCCGGGCCGCGTCCAGGACCCTCAACCCCAGCTCGGCGTCTTCCGGCCCGGTGGAGAGCAACGGCCCGCCGCGAACTCGAGACGTGAACGCCGCCACCATCTCCTGGTAGGGATCGGCCGCCGGAGTGGCGATTTGCTCGGCAGGGCCCCCGGGCTCTCGGCTCAGCCAAATTGGGATGGACTCGCCGGTCCAGGCGGTGAAGGGCTTGGGTACCAGTAGCGAGCCCTTGCTGCCGATCAGTTCGAGCCGCTGGGTTTCGGCCGATTCAAAGCTGTAGGCGAGCTCGGCGGCCACCGGTCCGTCACTGCCGGCGAACTCCAGCAGCATCGACCCGTCGCCGTCCACGCCCTGGCGCATATCAGCCCGCGCCAGCACCCGGATAGGCTCCCCCACCAACCAGCGACAGGCGCTGACCAGATAGGAGCCGACGTCGTAGAGAGCTCCTCCTCCCAGTTCGCGGTCCCAGCGGATATCGGGACGCGGCCCTAGTGAAAACGTGAAGCTTCCCTGAAGGTGCCGGAGGTTGCCGACGGCGCCATCGCTGATCAGCTGGCGCACCTGCTGCCACCTGGGGTGATAGCGGTACATCACGGCCTCGGCCAACACCACCGACCGCTCCTCGGCCGCTTGCCGCATTTGTCGGGCCTCGGCCGCCGAAAGAGCCAGCGGCTTCTCGCAGAGCACATGCTTGCCGGCGGCCACCGCCTGCAGCGTCCAGGGGAGATGGAGCGAATTGGGCAGCGGGATGTACACCGCGTCCAGGTCGGCCTCGACCAGTTCCTGGTACTTCCGCAAGAACTGGGGGATCCCCAGGCTCTGGGCCACCTCTTGGCCCCGGTCAGGATCGCGGCTGGCCAGCGCCACCACCTCGCCGCCCGCCGCCGCAATGGCTGGAATCACCGCCTTGCGGGCGATGTCCGCCGCGCCCAGGACCCCCCACCTGAGTGGCGGCTCGGTCACACTCGAAGGTTGAGCGGCTGCCCTTGCTCGGCCGACCGGGTGGCCGCCTCCATCACCGCGATGTTGCGGCGCGACGATGCCGGGGTCACGGCCAGCGGCTCCTCGGCCAACAAGTGGCCCGCCAGGTTGCGGTAGAAGGCCTGGGGCGGGGAAGCTGGGAGGGAGATCAGCTGATCGTGGCTCTCGCCAGATCCGGACGGATGCAGGACGTGCAGCTCGCAGGGCATGTCGGTCACCGGCAGCCGCTCTTCGACCACCAGACCGGTCGGCCCCCGGCTGGTGATCCGCCCCTCGCGCCAGTGCCCCACCGCCGCGCCGGCAGTGCCCAGCACATACCACTTGGGCTTGCGGGCAGCCGCGATATCCGAGTGGATGAAGACCGCTTCCGCCCCGCTAGCAAAGGTCATCCGGAGCTCGAAGTGGTCATCGTTGGTCACGTCCTGCCAGACCAACTTCTGGCGGGTGGCGGCCACTCGAACCACGTCACCCGGGATGAGCTGGAGGATCCAGTCCAGATAATGCGAGCCCCAGTCGAAGATCACTCCCCCACTGACCGGTGCGTGCGAATGCCAGAAGTGGCAGGGGTGCCCATAGCCTCCTACGAAGGCCTCCAGGTGGAAGACCGAACCCAGTTCGCCCCGCTGGATGACCGCCTGCAGAGCCAGGAAGTCCGGATCCCACCGCCGATTCTGGTAGACCGTCAGCGTCTTGCCGGTGTCCTCGGCCAGCTGGACCAGTCGGTCCGCATCGCTGAGGCTGAGGCAGAACGGCTTCTCCAGCACCACATGCATGCCGGCGCTCAAGGCCTGCTGGGCGAGTTGGGCATGGGTATTCGGCGGGGTGGAGATGATCACCAGCTCCACTCCGGGCACCTCGATTAGCCCCGCCAGGTCGGTGGCCACCGCAAGCTCGGTCGAGATCCGCTGGGCGACCTCCACCCGAGCGGGATTCTGGTCGGCGACGGCCCGCAAGGTGAGGCCGGCAACCGCTTCGATAGCGGTGGCGTGGTCGGCTCCGATGGCGCCGAAGCCCAGCATCCCGATCCCCACCGAAGAGCGTTCCACTTGACCTGCCGCGTAGCGCACACCGCGGTACAGCATCTCCTGCACTTCCGGATCGCGGAAGGTCGCGGCCGCCTCCCCCATACCCCAAAAAAAGATGCGGCCCGCTCCGGGCTCCCGGACATAGGCGACCGGAAGCCTTCTGGACTGCCAGGTGGTGTCGAGCAGCACCTGGCAGTCCGGCGGAGGCTGCGGCTGGGTGTAGCAGGAGTCGTGCAGGGTCAGGGAGCCGGCCAGCCGGCGGGTGATGTCGTGGCCGCCGTCATTGACCTGACTCACGATCTCGCTCCGGGGCAGTCGGCCATCGGCGCTGCCACCAACCATCTCAAGGTAGTCGCAGGCGGAGGCCCAGGTGGCGTTGGTGCAGTGGAGGCCGAGGAAGCCTCCGCCCCGGCGCACGAAATCGCAAAGGCCGGCCTCGGCCTCTGGTACCAGCTCGCTCTGCGGGGGGTGGGCGACGATCACGTCGTAGCCCGCCAGCCGGGTCAGGGCCTGGACGTCGTCCGTGACGTGGGCTTCGATGCTGCCGGTGCGCCCCATGTATTCCAGCCATGGGGCCAGATCTTCAGCCTGCCGTCGCCCCGCCACCACCAGTGCCCGAATCACCTGGATCTCTCTGCTCCCGGACTCAATCGTGGCCGCGGGACCTTGCCGTTGCCCGGCCTCACTGTAACCTACCCCATCGGAAATGGCGGTATTGCTCAGGACCATCGAGGATCTCCGTAAGGCGGTCGGGACGACCCTCGGGCCGAGCGAGTGGATCACCATCGATCAGTCCCGGATTGACGCCTTTGCCGAGGTCACCGGCGACCACCAGTGGATTCACGTCGACCCGGGGCGCGCCGCGGGCAGCGATTTGCACTCGACCATCGCCCACGGCTACCTGACTCTCTCGCTGACCCCCATGCTGATGGACCAGCTGACCCGGCTCCGCCAAGGCGCCACCAGCCTCAACTACGGCCTCAACCGACTCCGCTTCGTCACCCCGGTGCCGGCCGGGGGCCGGGTCCGGTTGCGAGCCCAAGTGTTGGATGTCAGCGACCGACCCTCCCAAGGAGTCCTGGCCACCTACCAGCTCACCTACGAGCTCGAGGGGGCGGAGCGGCCGGCACTGGTGGCGGAAGCCATCAGCCTGCTGATCGCTCGAGCCGAGGACGAAAGACCAGGCAGCTAGCCCAATCCCGGGCCCGGGCGCCGTCCCACGTGGATGGCGACGACCCCGGCCGTCATCCGATGGTGCCGCACCGAGCGGAACCCCGCCTGTCTCATCCACTGCGTGACGGTCTCAGGTGGGGCGAAGGCGGCTATGGAGTCGGTGAGGTATCGATAGGCGCCGTCCCGCCCCAGCACCCGCCGGGCGAGCGGCGGGATCACGACTCGGCTGTACCAGGCGTAGCCGGGCCGCAGCAGTGGATGGACCTGGCTGAACTCCAAGATCACCGCGCGACCGCCTGGGCGGAGTACCCGGGCCATCTCGCGAAGCGCCAGCGGTCGATCGTTGATATTGCGCAGCCCGAAGGCCATCGTGGCCGCTGCGAAGGACTGATCCGGAAAGGGCAGGTGGCAAGCGTCCCCAACCAGGAAGCTGACCCCCGGCACCCTCATCCTCGCCACCTTCAGCATGCCGTCAGTGAGATCGACCCCAATCACCTCGCCGCCGGGGCCGACCCGGCGGCTCAGGACCGCGGCCAGCGCCCCCGTGCCCGAGCAGACGTCGAGTACCCGGTCACCGGCTTGGGCCCGGGTCAGTTGGGCTGCCCGCCGCCGCCAGCGCCGGTCCTGACCCTGACTCAGAAGCGAATTGAGGAGGTCGTAGCGGCCCGCCAGGCCGGTGAACATGTCCCGGACCGCTTCCGGCTCCGGGCTGCCGACGGTGGGGAGCCCCGAGGCGGAGCTCACGCCGACTCGGCGACCACTTCCGTGATCGTCGGAATCGCCAGTCGGTGGCTGCCGCAGCCGCACTGGGGCTCGTCTGGCAGGGCCAGCAGGGCGTCCAGCGCGACCCGACCCAATTCCTCCGCCCCCTCCCTCACGATCGCTCGGAGCAGTTCAAAGTCCCACTCCGGCCTGACTCCTTCGGCGTAGTTCAGAACCATCTCCACCGACCCGAAGCAGGCGCCGACCTCACGCGCCAGGTAGACCTCCGGCGTGAGGCTCTGGCTGATGATGTCGCCCCCCAAGCGGGCCAGCGCCGCGACTTCAGCGGCGGTCTCCAACCGCGGGCCCTCGACGGTCACGTGGACCGCCCGATTAAAGGCCCTGGTCGCCTTGTCGGCCGCGAACTGCCGGGCTCTTTGCCAGAGCGCCTCGCGAATCTCCGGGCAGAAGGGGTCCCGCATCACCAGGATGACGCTCGGTTCCAACTGGCCGCCGTGCTGGTGGGTGAAGTCGATGAAGTCGTGGGGGACCACCAGATCGCGCGGATGAAAGTGCTGGGTAATGCTGGCCGCCCCCGACTCCGCGACCACCCTGGTTACCCCCGCCCGCCGCAGCACCCAGAAGAGGGCCAGCGCCTGCTGCGCCCGCTCGCGGCTGGGTCGGGCCGCCATCGCGCCGGCCAGCCCAGCGTAGGGCCTGGCGAAGAGAACCGGTCGCAGGCCGCCCGAGTCGAGCGGAAGCTCGAAGTGGGTGATCGGCGGGCTGTCCCCGAAGGGAGTGGCAAAGACTACGTCCCGGGTCAGCATCCGAACCGAACGCTCCAGTTCCGGAGAGCCCTGCGTTCCGGTGCCGGACCCACCCAGCAGCGCGTAGGCGACCTGGGGAATCGCTGGCTGCTGGGTGGCCCTGACCATGGGCGGAGTATATGGGCGGCCGGAAAGTGCGCCCGCTCGCCCGAGCCCGGCTATCCAGCCTCCTTGGGGAAGGCAATTTCGTGGCCGACGATCGCGCCAATCAGCACCAGCGCGCCCACGAGCTGCAGCAGATCCAGCCGCTCCCCCACCAGCAGGACCGCGAACAACAGGGCCAAGGCCGGCTCCGCCGCCAGCATGAGCCCCGCCCGGCTGGCAGACATCTTCTGCTGGGCCCAAGTCTGGGCCAGCACCGCCAGGGCGCTGGCGATCACCCCCGTCACGAGCAAGGCGAAGGCGACAGGCCCCGAGACGGCCGGATATGGCACCCCGCCGGTGGTCCCGAGGGCGAGAAAGATGCCAGCGCAGACCAGCATCTGCACCAGACTCAGCTGGGCGGCGGACGTGCGAGTGTGGCTGAGCAGCACGATCTGGCCCGCGAAGGCCAGCGCCGACAGCACCACCAGCAGATCGCCCAGCGTGAAACCGCTGCCCGCACCGGTAAGCAGCGCGGTGCCCACCAACGCGGTCAGCACACTCACCACCGTCCGGAGCCGCAGGCGGACCCGGTACACCAGCCGATCCAAGATCGGGGTGAAGACCACGAAGAGGCCGGTGAGCAGACCCGCGATCCCCGGCTTGATCGTCACCATCCCCGCGGTCTGGAACAGGTATCCGAGCGCCAAGATGGCTCCCACCGGCAGACCCACTTTCCAGTCCGCCCAGGTAGGCCAGCGCCGGAGGAGCAAGAGGAGGGTCAGTACCGCGATCCCGAAGCGCAGCCCGAGGTAGGGCAGCGCCGGATACTCCGCCAGGACGTCCTTGACTACGACGAAGGTCCAGCCGAAGACCGCCGTCACCCCCAGCAGCGTCAGCGGCGGAAGCCAGCTCCGCCCGGGCGCAGCCGGCTGCGTCAGTGATTGCTCAGCCACCGCTGCCTGACTGCTCGGATCGGCCTCTACCTCGCCAACGGCTCAGTGGCTTGAGGATCCGAGCGGGCCTAATCGGAACTCGGCCATCACTGGGAAGTGGTCGCTGGCTCGGCGCGCCAAGCCCGCCAGCTCTCCCGAGCGACCCACCACCTCGCACCGCGTGAGCCGCTGGGCCAGCGCCTTGCTGGCGAAGATGTAGTCGATCCGGACCGCTGGCTGGTAAGACGGGCAGGTGAAGGCAGAGGCTCGCGGGTGGAGGGTGCGCAGACAGTCGGCATACCCCGCCCGGAGCATGCTCCGAACCGCGGCCCGCGGTAGGAGGGCGCCCAGGACCGCATCCGTGGCATCGCCCCGGGGGAGCACCTCCAGCAACGGGTGAACCAGCCACGGAAGGCGAGGAAGTCCGCTCCGTACCGCCTCCGGCAGCTCCTCCGGGATCGCCTCCCGGGCCTCCGGGTCCTGCCACCAGCGCAGGTGGGCCAGCCCTGGCGGGACCGGGCCTAGGGCCCCCGCCTCCTGCAGCACCCCGCTCCGGCGCCACTGGTTGATCTGGGCGAAGAAGTCGGTGGCCCGGACCCGGTCTCCCGGGGCCACCGCGTTGAAGTCGCCGAGGATCAGATGAGCCGCCTCGGGATGCTCGGCGGCATGCCCTCTGACCGCCGCCAACTCCCGCACCCGTTCCGGCTCCGCTCGCCCGCGACGGTGGAAGGCGGCGGTCAGATGGACGGTGTGCAAGCAGATTGTGCTGAGCTGGCTGCCAGAAGGGGGCTCCATCCATAGCTCCAGCGAATTCCTAAGGAAGATCGCTTGGTCGCGATGGTTCGTCCAGGAGGTGACCGGCAGCCGAGACAGCACCGCCTGATGCCGAGGGGTCGGAGCCAGTCCGAAGAAGACCTGATACCCGAGCTGGTCTGCGGCCCGCTCCACGGCGGCCTGGTCCTCGGCTTCCTGAAGAGCGACCAGATCGGCGTCGATCGCTCTCAGGAGCTGGGTGATCTCCGGCCAGCGGCCACCCCCGCCGAGCAGGATGTTGTACGTGGCGACCCGCAGTGCCGGCGAGGTGGACGGCTCGGGCGAAGGGCTCCACCCGACAGGCGTCGAACCCATCCGCTTGATTCTAAGCCGGGCGGCTCGGCCAACCGTCCAAAATCATGGGCGCCATGCCCGCCTACATCTGCGAAACCTGCGGGGTGCAGCAGGCACCCGCGGCCGCTCCTCCCTCCATCTGTGTGATCTGTACTGACGAACGCCAGTACGTCGGATCGAAAGGACAGCGCTGGACCACCTTGGCCGAGATGCAGGGAAGCTACCGCACCGAGGTGAGGGAGCTGGAGCCTGACCTGCTCCAGCTAACCACCCAGCCCTCGTTCGGCATCGGCCAGCGGGCTTTGGTGGTCAGAACTGCGGACGGCAACCTGCTCTGGGACTGCCTCAGCTATCTGGACCCCACCACCGCGAAGTGTCTCTCGGACTGGGGAGGCCTTGCAGCGATTGCCGTGAGCCATCCTCATTTTTACGCCAGCTGTGCCGAGTGGAGCCACACCTTTGGCGACGTCCCGATCTACCTGAGCAGCCGTGACCGCCAGTTCCTGCTCCGCCCTAGCTCGGCGGTCGTTCACTTTGACGGCGATCAGGTGGAGCCCTGGCCGGGGCTGCGCGTCCTGCGCCTGGGCGGACACTTCCCCGGATCCACTGTGCTGCATTGGGCGGCCGGGGCCGGGGGTCGGGGGGTCCTGCTGACCGGCGACACCATTGCGGTCGCGGCCGATCGCCGCTGGACCACGTTCATGCACAGCTACCCCAACCGGATCCCCTTGCCCGCCGAAGAGGTGCGGGCGATCGCTGCCCGAGTCACCGCTCTCACCTTCGACCGCATCTACGGAGGCTTCCCCGACGCCAACATCGCCAGCGACGCTCGGGGAGCGGTCCTGCGCTCGGCCGCCCGGTACGTCGGGATGCTCGATGGCAGCTGGCCCCGTGGCTGAGGACCCAGTCGGCGGCCAACCTTGGCGGTTGGCGGGAGCAAGCGGGCGCCTTCGCGGCCGGGTGAGCGCCATCTTGGGGCGGTATCCCCTAATCGCGGGGGTGGCAGCCGCCAGCGTGGTGGTCGGGCTGGCGGTGGGGATCGGCTCGTTCGCTCTCCAAAGTCACTTCACCGCCCTGTACCAGGAAGGGAAGCAACTGAGCGGGTGGCAGAACTACCTGCGCCTCGGGACTCCCTGGCAGAGCTTGCTACCAGTACTCCTGGCAGGGCTGCTGGCCACCTGGGGCGCCTTGCGGATGAGTTCAGCCCAACCGGAGCCGCCGGTGAGCCTCGGAGCCACCGAGACCGCTACCGCCGGGCAGCTGAGGGCCGCGCTCCGTGCCGAACGGCGCACGGTGCGGGTTGCCTTCGTCGGGATGACCGGACTGGTGGGAGTCGTGGTGGCCCGGTTTCTGGTCTACTCGGCCTTGGCCCTGAGCGGCAACCGACTGGCCGGCTCGACCTGGTTCGGCGTCACCGTAGAGCTGGCCTGCTGGCTGGCCGCCTGGGCGGCGTTCTGGAATTGGAACCGGTCCCATCGCAATCGCATCGAAGGCTGGGGCGTGCTTGGCCGCTGAACGGATTCAGCTACTCACCCGGCGCAACTGCCCACTCTGTGAGCTGGCCCGCTCCACCTTGGCGGAGCTCGCGGGCGACCGCCGCTGGCGGATCTCGGAGTTCGACGTCGACGAAGACCCTGATCTCCTGCGCGAGTTCACTGACCGGGTGCCAGTGATCCGGTACCGCGGGCAGGTAGTGGCCGAGGGCCGAATCGAGCCAGTCGATCTGCAGGCGGCACTCCAGAGGATTTCACCAGCCGGTCGAGAGGGCCCTGACGATTCGGTAACGGCGGCTGATCTGGAGCTCGATCGGGGCTAGACTGCGGCCAATGTCCGAGCTCCGCGCCACAACCGGGGCGGCGCTACCGGAGCTCTCGGTGGTGCTCCCGACGCGCAACGAGGCCGGCAACATCGAGCCCTTGCTGGCACGACTCCGGGGGGCCCTCCAGGATGTCGCCTTCGAGCTGGTGTTCATCGATGACAGCGACGACCAGACCGCAGCGCTCTTGGCCACGGCGGCCAGCCTCGACCCCCAGGTCCGGATAGTCCACCGGACCCCCGAGCTTCGGGAGGGCGGGCTCAGCACCGCCGTGGTGCTCGGGCTGCACGAGGCCCGCGGTCGCCTGGTCTGCGTCATGGACGCCGACCTCCAACACCCGCCTGAGACCATCCCCGCCATGCTGGTGACCGAGCGGGAGGGCGCGGACCTGGTGGTGGCCAGCCGCTACCTGCCCGGTGGCAGCCGGGAGGGGCTGGCCACCGGAATGCGGCAGTTCGTCTCGCTGGCGGCCAGCCTCTTGGTGCGGGCGGTGTTTGTGGAGGCCCGGGCCAGTACCGATCCCCTGGCCGGCTTCTTCTTGTGCCGCAGCTCCCTGCTCCGTGGGGTTGAGTTCCGCCCGGTCGGTTTCAAGATCCTGCTCGAGCTCTTGGTCTGCTCATCCCATCCGCGAGTCGGCGAAGTGCCCTTGCAGTTCCAAGCGCGCACCGCAGGCGAGAGCAAGGCCAGCTTCGCCCAGGGATTGCTATTCCTCCGCCACCTCTGGTCGCTGATCCGTGACGTCCCGGGGAGCGCGCGGGTCTGGAAATTCGCCGCCGTCGGGACCAGTGGCCTCCTCCTCTTCCTCTTGGTTCTGGAGCTGTGCGGGAACGTTCTGGGCTGGCCCGCACTGAGCGCCTGGTCCGTCGCCTTCGTCTTATCGGTCGTCTGGAACTTCAGCTGGAACCTGCGGCTCACCTTCGCCGACCTGCGCCGAGAGCGCTATCCGCTGATGCGTCGCTACGTCGCCTCCACCTTGACCGCCGGCGGTGCGCAGCTGGCGATGTTCCTGGGGCTGGTCGGCACCAGCCTCCCTCTGGTGCTGGACGGACTGCTGGCGGCGATGGTGGGGATGGGGGTGAACGCCGCGCTCAACTGGCAGCTGGCCCGCCGCCACCGGCGTCCCTCACCGAGCCCGGTCGGCGTCGACCAGTTCCTCACCCGCCTGGGCCGGGTCGGGAGGGCCCAGCTCACCGCGCTGCTGGACCGAGATGGCCACGAGGTGGCCCACTGGGGCCGGCCCGCCGTCGCGGTCACCGAGCTTTTGGGGTCTTTGGCCGAGCGAGCCAGCCGCAGTGGCGTGCCCGTGCTCTGGACCGAGCCTCTATCCAACCGGCCCCAGGCGCGGACCAACGTCGAGCTGGCCTCGATCATGGTGCTGCCCCTGGAGCTACCCGGTTCTGACGGTTTCACGGTGGCGCTCGAGCGGCACACGAGGACGGCCTTCAGCTCGGCCGATCTGGAGGCCGCCATGAGGCAGCTGGCGCGGATGCGCCCCCAGCTAGCGCTGGGAGCGATCGCAGGTGCCAACGACCCAGTTCCGGCCGGTGGATCCCAGTTCACGGCCGAACTCAGTGGTAGTCGTGAGAGGACGGGGCCGGGAACAGCGAGTCGATTGAGCTAGCTTCCTCTGCCGTCGGCGCCGCTCTGGGCAGCCGCACCAATCTCTCGACCAGCAGGCTCATGGCCCCGTCCGCCACCTGCAACACCCCCTCGGCACAGAGCACCGGCTCATGGTTGGCCCAGGTCCGATGGGCCCGGTACACCGGCGGTCGCAGGACCAGGTCCAGATGCCCGGTCTCGTCGACCACGGTGAAGAACCGCATTCCATGGGCTGAGTGGGGTGCCTGGCGGGTGATCACCAGTCCGGCGGTCAGCAGCCGGGTGCCGCGGCCGGCCCTTCTCGCCTCGGCCAGGGGAATCGCCCCCAGTTCCTCCAGCTGGGGACGCACAAAGGAGATCAGATGGGCGCCGGTGGTCAGTCCCATGATTCGGTAGTCGGCCGCGGCCCGCTCCCGCGCCGTCAGCTCGGCCAGCTGGGGGGGGTCGGCGGGAAGCTCGAGCAGCTGACCCTGCCGAGCACCGAGCAGCTGGGGGTTCGGCACAGCCTCCCCGTTGGAGATAAGCCCAAGCTCGCTCCCCACCTTGACGACGGCCGACCGGATCGGGCGGCTTCCGGCCAACGCCTCCTCCACCGCCTTGAGCCGCCAGAGCAGCTTGCGGCGGGACTCCCCGAAGCTGTCCAGGGCCCCCACCAGCACCAGCGAGTCCAAGGCCGGTCGGGGCAGCTCGGTGCGGCGCCAGAAGTCCTCGGGGGATAGGTACGGTCCCAGCTCACGCTCTTGGTCCAAGCGCTCTCGGAGGCTCTCGCCCAGCCCGTGGACGTAGTTGAAGCCGAGGCGCACGCCGAACTGGCGCGGGGTTGCCGGAGCTCCCTGGAGCTCCTCCAGATGGCAGCGGCCCCGGCTCAGGTTGACATCCACCGAGAGCACCTTGACCCCGCGCCGTTTGGCGTCCTCCACCAGCACCGAGGGGTGGTAGAAGCCCATGGGCTGGTGGTTGAGCAGACCCACCAGGAAGGCGGCGTGGTGGTAGAGCCTGAGCCACGCCGTCTCGTAGGCGGTACGAGCGAAGGCCGCCGCATGACTGCGGCAGAAGCCGAACTCCGCGAAACCTCGAACCGCCTCGAAGAGTTCGGCAGCGACCTCCTCTGCCACCTGGTGGCGGGCACAGCCCTCCAGGAATCCCTGCTCCAAGGAGGTCATCTCGACTCGGGAGCGATGGCGGTTCATGGCTCGGCGGAAACGATCAGCCGCCCCGGCGCTGAACCCCGCCAGCTGCATGGCGATCTCCAGAATCTGCTCTTGGTAGAGGATCACCCCCATGGTGTCGCGGAGGATCGGCTCCAGCAGCGGGTGGAGGTAGGTCACCGGCTCACGACCCTGTCGGCGGCGCAGGTAGGGGTGGACCGCCTTGCCCTGGATGGGGCCGGGCCTAATGAGCGCCACCTCGACCACCAGGTCGTTGAACTCCTTCGGGTTGCTGCGCGGCAGGGTCTGGAGCTGAGCCCTCGACTCGATCTGGAAGACCCCAATGGTGTCGGCCCTTCCACACATGGCGTAGACCTCGGGGTCGGCCAGGTCCAGCGCTTCCAGGTCGGGGCGCTCGCCGGTCGCGTCCTCCAGCTCCTGGAGGGTCTCCGCCACCACGGAAAGGGTACGCAAACCCAACAAGTCGATCTTGATCAACCCCAGGTCCTCGACGTCGTCCTTGTCGAACTGGACCACCACTCGGCCCGGCATCGTGGCCCTTTCCAAAGGGGCGATATCCCAGAGCGGCTCGCCGGTCACCAGCATGCCTCCGACATGGATGGAGAGATGACGGGGCACCCCGACCACCGTCTCCACCAGATGGGCGAACTGCCGCCACGACTGCGAGCCAAGCACCTGTTCGGGGTGGTCCCCACCGCACTCCAGCAGCTGGGCCACCAGAGCCTGATCGCCCTTCCCGTACCAGCGGTCCACTGAGCGGCTGAGCTTGTCCACCACCAGCTGGGGCAGGCCGAAGGCGGCCCCCACCTGGCGGATCGCCATCCGGGCTTGGAAGGTGATGACCGTGCACACCATCCCGGTCCGATCCTGGCCATAGGTGTCGTAGACGTGGCGGAGCAACTGCTCCCGGTGGGCGCTCGAGATGTCAATGTCGATGTCCGGCGTGCCCTGCATCTCCTCGTGCAGAAAGCGTTCAAAGAGCAGGTGGTGGGCGATGGGGTCGACTCGGGTTATGCCCAGCAGGTAGGCCACCAGGCTGTCCGCGGCTGACCCCCTCCCTTGGGCCGGTATCCCCTCCCGCCGAGCGAAGTCCATCACCTCCCAGACGATCAGGAAGAACTCCGCCAGCTGGCACTTGGAGATCACCCGCAGCTCATGGAGCAGCCGTGCCTCCACTTCTGGGCTTGAGGTCGGATACCGCTCCGGCAGTCCCCTTCGGCAGAGCTTCTCCAGATACTGATCAGGACTCAGCCCCGCCGGCGCGGTGAAGGCCGGGAAGCGGCTGTGGCGAAAATCCAGCTTGAGCTCGGCTCGGGCGGCCAGCTCCGCGGTGGCCTGGAAGGCCGCCGGATACGGGAGCAGCTCCAAAAGCTGCTCGGCGTCTCGCATCCAGTACTGGTGGTTGGCCAGCAGCAGCCCGCGCTCCGCCGCCTCCTCCAGAGTGCAGTTGTGGCGGATGGCGGTGAGCACGTCCAGCGTGGCCGCCTCGGTAGGGGTCGCGTAGCGAGGGGCGCCCGAGACCAGAAGTCCCACCTCGGTTCGCTCCGCACAGGCTGCGGTTTCGGCCGCCAGCCAGCTGTCGCCGGGATGGAGATGGTGGAGCAGGGAGAGATAGACCTGACCCCTGGGGAAGCCATCTCGGAGAGCCAGGGCCGCCCGGTCCGCCGCCGCCCGGTCGCCGCGGAGCAGAGCCCGGCTGATCGGACTGTGCGGCCCTCCTGCCATCACCGTGCAGTGACTCACTTGTTCTGGGACAACCCAGCTCTCAGCGGCTTGGCCGAGGCCGTCCCGCCGCTGCCGGCGACGCTCCAGGGCGGCCGGCAGGACAGCATCCCGCCCTGGAGCGGACTCCCCCGCAGCTTCGGCCAGGGCTGGCGTCAGCCCCACCAGATAGAGCTGGTGGGCCCCCTTGGCTCCCGCCAGCTGAGCCCGGCTCACCGCCCGACAGAGCTGCTGGTAGGAGGTCCGGTCCGTGGCTAGCAGAACCAGCCGCCCCCCACTCGCCAAGTCCAGCTCTGCACCCACCAGCGCTGTCAGCCCCGAACGTTCGGCAGCCTGGACCAGCCGCACCGCCCCGTAGAGGCCGCCCCGGTCCACCAAGCCCAAGGTGGGCATACCCAGTTCGGCGGCCCTGGCCACCATCGCCTCGGGAGCGCTGGCGCCCTCCAGAAAGGAGAAATAGGAGCGAGCCCAGAGTTCGGAAAAGGCCACTTGGGTCACTCGGACATCATAAGAACTGATGTTTGCCCATGTTCGCCAGCGGCGTCCCTGGCTACGCTTCCGAGGTGTCTGCCGCGCTCTGGTTGATCGGCGCCGACAGCTGCCCGGGCGGGTGGATGGTGGCATTGGAATTCGCCGATCACAGCACCGCCTTGGAACGCTGGGACACCGCACATCTAGGCGCGGTCACTCGGCGCAGCTCGGTGGCGGCCGCGGTGATCGACATCCCCATCGGGCTGACGTCCCGCGGACCGCGCGCCTGCGACCTAGAGGCCCGGCGGCTCCTGGGGCGACCTGGCGGCAGCAGCGTGTTCCCGGCTCCCCTGCGCCCGATGCTGGCCGCCACCAACTATCAGCAGGCGCAGCGCATCCGCCGGGGGATCGAGGGCAAGGGATGCTCGCGCCAGGCCTTTGGAATCCAGGCCAAAGTTGCCGAAGTCGACGACCTGGTCCGACACCACAAAGCCGGGAAGCTCCATGAGGGCCACCCTGAACTAGTCTTCCGAACTGTGGCGGGGATGGCGCAGCCGCCCGCTTCCAAGCACACCCGGGAGGGGCGCTCTGCCAGGTGGCGTTCGCTGCGGGCAGAATTTCCCTACCTGGAGCAGCTCGACCCAGAACCACCCTCGAGCGCTGACCGGCTGGACGCCTTCGCCTGCCTCTGGACCGCCCGGCGGATCGTGGCGGGCACGGCCCGCTGGGTCCCGGCCCAGGCGGACCAGCTGGATCCTGAGCTGCAGGTGCCGATGCGGATCTGGTTCTAAGGCTGCCGGGGCGAAGTGGGATCCATCGGTCCCACCGACCAGGCTCGAGCCGCCACCAGCCCCGGCAGCACCTCGAGGATCAAGACTCCCAAGATGAGGATCAGCGGGATGTTCCAGCCGCCGGAGGCGGCCCGCACCAACCCCAGCGCCAAAGGTCCCATCGCCGCGATCAGATATCCCGTGCCCTGGGCCATGGCGGAGAGCCGCACCGCGGTGACGGCATTCGCCGAACGCACGACCACCAAGAGCAGCGCCACCGAGAAGGTAGCGCCGGTACCGACGCCCAAGACGCAAACCCAGACCACAGCAGTGCTCAGGGATCCCAGCAGCACCCCGAGCAAACCGACCACGGTCAGCGAGACGCCGACCAGCACCGCGAGCCGCTGATCCCTGGTGCGGGATGCCAGGGCCGGCCCCGCCAAGTTGCCCAAGATGCCAATCGTGGCCATGATGGCCAGCAGGAACCCGGCGGAGGCCGGGCTGTCTCCCTTGGCCCGGTAGACGGATGGGAGCCACGACAAGATCGCGTAATAGACAAGTGACTGCATCCCGAAGAAGGCGGTCACCCCCCAAGCCACCGGGCTGGACCAGAGCCGGATCCGCGGTCCCCGGGTGACGGCGTTCGCGCTCTGTCGCTGCGCTGAAGTGGGGCGCCAGTGGGTGACCTGGGTCAACCAGACCAAACCGGCCAAGGCGGCCGGCAGCGCCCACACCCCGAGGGCGAAATGCAAGGAGCTGGTGCCGTGCAGGATGGGAACCGTCAAACCCGCCGCCAGGCCGGCGCCGACGCTGAGCGAAACGGTGTAGGCGGAGGTCATGGCGGCGGCGTGGTCCGCGAATCGGCCCCGGACCACGGCCGGGACCACCACATTCATGATCGCGACGGCCAGAGCCGCGACCACGGTGCCGGGAAAGAGTCCACTTTGGGGCCAGGCCGCCCGGATCGCTAGCCCCACGCCGAGGGCCGCGATCACTACCAGCAGCAACTGTTCCTCGCCCAGCCGTCGGCGCAACCAAGGGCCGGCCAGTGCGGCCAGCCCAAAGCACAGCACCGGGACGGTCACCAGGAGAGACTGCTCCGCGGACCCCAACCCCAGGTCGGCCAGGATGGGCGGGATGCCGGAGACCGCCAGCCGCAGATTGAAGGCCAGCAGCAGTATGGCGACTACGGCCAGCACCGGCCTTGGCCCTTTGACCGAGATCCCTCCCTCCGGGTGGCCGGTAGCCGTCAGCGGGCTGGCAGGACCGGCTCGGGGACCGCTGGCGCAGCGTCCTCGGAGCTCTGGGGAAGTGGCGGAGTGGTCGGCACCAGGCCGGGCTTGGGCGGCAGTCCGGTGACCTTCAAGATCTCCTCCTCGTCGAGCGACTCATCACGGAGGAGGGCTTGGGTCAGGGCCTCGAGCTTGTCTCGGTTTCGGCTGAGCAGGTCGCGGGCCTCGGTGAAGCACTCTTCGACGATGCGCTTGACCTCGGAATCGATGACTTGGGCGGTCGCCTCGCTATAGGGCCGCTGGGGCATCACCAGGGCCCCGCTGTCGGCCTCTTCGGTCAAGTTGAGTGGCCCTACCAGGGGGCTCATCCCCCAGTGCACCACCATCTGTCGGGCGATCGTGGTCACCTGTTGGAGATCGCTCTCCGCGCCGGTGGTGACTACGTCGTAAACCAGCTTCTCGGCGGCCCGGCCTCCGAGCGCGCCGACGATTCGGGCCCGGAGGTAGGTCTCGGGGTAGTTCTGACGGTCGTCAACGGGGGACTGATAGGTGACCCCGAGGGCCCTGCCGCGGGGCACGATCGAGACTCGGCGCACGGGGTCAGCTTCCGGCACCAGCAGACCCAGCAGCGCGTGGCCGCTCTCGTGACAGGCGGTCCGGCGCCGATCCTCCTCCGACAACACGATTCGCCGAGCCGCCCCCAGGAGGACTTTCTCCAGGGCATCGGTGAAGTCCGACTGGGTCACCGCCTTGCGGTCTCGGCGCGCGGCCAGCAGGGCGGCCTCGTTAACCAGGTTGCGCAGCTCCGCCCCCACCAGCCCGGGGGTCTGCGAGGCCAGGTTGTTGAGGTCGATGTCATCTGCCAGTGGCACTCCCCGGGTGTGGATCTTGAGGATGGCGGCCCGGCCGACCCGGTCCGGCGGTTGGACCATGACTCGGCGGTCGAAGCGCCCGGGCCGCAGGAGAGCGGAGTCCAGGACGTCGGCGCGGTTGGTGGCCGCCAGCACGATCACCCCCTCGCGGGAGTCGAATCCATCCATCTCGGTGAGGATCTGGTTGAGAGTCTGCTCCCGCTCATCGTGGCCCCCGAAGCTGGCTCCGACCCCCCGGCTGCGCCCGATGGCGTCCAGTTCGTCGATGAAGATGATCGCGGGGGCCGCTGCCCGGGCCTTGGCGAAGAGGTCCCGCACCCGGGAGGCGCCGACGCCGACGATCATCTCGATGAACTCGGAGGCGGAGAGGCTGAAGAAGGGCACCTTGGCCTCGCCGGCCACGGCCCGGGCCAGCAACGTCTTGCCGGTGCCGGGCAGCCCGACCAGCAGGACCCCTTTGGGGACGGTCCCGCCGAGGCGCTGGTACTTGGCCGGTTGGCGCAAGAAATCCACGATTTCCTCGAGTTCCTCCTCCGCCTCCTCGATGCCCGCCACGTCGGCGAAGGTGGTCGCCGGAAGTTCCGCGTCGTAGAGCCGGGCCTGACTGCGCCCCATGCTGAATAGCCCACCCCCAGCTGAGGCCGCGGCTCGCCGCATGATGTAGAGGAACAGGAGCACGAACAGCAAGGCAGGCCCGAAGCTCTCCAGCAGCGCCAACCAGACGGGGGTGAGGGTTGACTCCGCGTTGACAGTCACTTGGTGTTTCTGCAGCAGGGCTTCCAGGCCTGCGCCGGCGAAGCTCGGCACCTGCGTCGTGAAGTACTTGGCCTTGTCCTTGGCGGTGGGCGATGCTCCAGTCTTATGGCGGAAGGTGCCCTGGATCGTCCCGGAGCTGGTGGTGATGTTGGCCACGTCGTTGTTGCTGATGTCGGTCACGAATTGGTTGTAAGGAATGGTGATCGACTTGGGCGCGGCCGGAGCCAGGAAGACGTTGACGATCAGGACGTTGAGGACCAGGATCACGATCAGCGGCATCCAGCTGCGCAGCGAGCGCCAGTTCATGGGGGGCCGCCCACCTGATGCGGAGTTGGAGGGGGGACGCGTCGCCGGCGTCGCCGGGCCGTCTGGCATGTGGGCACGCTAGCAGATGGGCGGCGTCTTCATCCCCAGCTTCGGTCCAGGCTCCAGCACCCGGCTGCCACATCCAGGCGTAGATCCAGACAGCTGCCATCCTGAAGCAGCACCCGCCAGCAGTCCCTCTGGACTGGCCGCTCCGGGGCCACCCGCCACCACCCGACTTCGACCCGCCACCGCTCCACGACCGCGGTCACCTCGATCCAGCCCTGGCCGACATCCACCGCCAGCGGGCTTTTGGGGAATCCCCCTGTGCGAACCTCAAGCGAACTCACCTAGAGCTCCAGGCCAACCGCTCCTCGGGGACATCCCCGGGGTGGCCTGGCCGCACCTCAATCCGCCAGACCAAGCCTGTGCCAAACCGGTCGTGGAGCCGGTCCACCGCCCGCTGGACCACCTCCCGATCAGCCGCCCGCCCCTGCCAGAGGCCAGCCTGGCTGACCGGGGGAGCGACCAGATCGAAGGCCTCCAGCTCCACCACCGTGACCGGGGTCAGCGGTCGGGCACGGCCAAAAAGACTGAGCAGCGGTCCCATCAGCCCGTCGGCGGTGGCCATGGGGGTGGGTGGTGAAACCTCCCCCCACCAGACCTGTTGATCAGCTTTGGATGGCAGCTGGGGCTCGTCCTCTCCGCGCAGGACCAGCCGGATCCGTCCCGCCGCCCGCCCCTGCCGGGACAGCTCCTGGGCCAAGCCTCTGGCCAGTTCCGCAGCCCCGAAGCACAGCGACTCCGAGTCCTCCACTCCCCCCGCCAGGACCCGGCGGACCCCACAAAGGGGCGGCTCTCGCCAGGGATCGATCCGGGCGGAGTCCAGGCCCCGGCAGAGCCGGTGGAGCAGGATCCCATCCGGTCCGAACTGGCGCTGCAGGTCCACCATGGTGATGGAGACGCAGTCCCCGCAGGTGCGCAGACCGAACTGCATGAGGCGCTCCGCCACCTCCGGCGGAAGCGGCAGCGCGGTTACCGGCCAGGCGGCCAGGAATTCCGCGGCCTGCCCCTCCGGCACTAAGCGCACCCGGCCCGGGGCCGCTAACTGCGCCGCCGCCCAGGCCGAAAAGCGAGAGGGTCCCACGCCCACGCTGGGGATGACTCCCAAAGCCTCCTGCAGGGTCCGGCCACAATGAGCGGCCCGGGAGCTCTCCTCCGGCCGGAGTGGATCGCTGCCCGCCAGATCGACATAGGCGCTGGCGTCAGCACCCCACTCCACCAGAGGGCTGCAGCCGGCCAGGGCCAGCTGGGCCTGCCGCCGCAACTGGGCCACGGCGGCCCGGTCGACGACCAGCCGGGCCCCCTGTGGACAGAGGACCTCAGCCCGACGCCAATCCTGGCCCGGCCTAACTCCCTTGGCCCAAGCTGCCGGGGAGGCCGCCACCACCACCTGCTGGTCACCGCGGCCCTCACCCCCCACTAGTACCGGCTCTCCCTTTAGTTCGGGATGGGCCCGTAAGGCCAGCACCAAGGCGAGATGGGGGAAGGTGAAACAGGCGAGGCGGGTCCGGCTGGTCGGCTGGCTCACCGGCCGGACCCACCTGCCACCGAGAGCAGCTCCCCCGCCAACTCCTCACCTTCGGCCAGCTCAGTCAACTCCTCCAGGCCGACCCGGCGCTGATAGGGCCGAGGAAAGTTGAGCTGCAGCCGGCAGCTGGCCCCAGGCGCTCCCAGGTGACTGCGGATGACCTGTGCCCCCAGCCGGAGCCCACAGACATCCCCATGAGCCAGGGCCCAATCCAGCCGCCAGCACTCCAACTCCAGACAGATCCTCTCTTTGAGCACAGCTGGGATCAGCCTCCCCCCCAGCACCAGACCGGCGCAGTCCCCCTCGGCGAGCGCCGTCAGCAAGGCGGCTGGGGCAGCGCCCGGGGTGAGGCGAGACCAGTCCTCAGCCACCAAGAGGCACAGGGCCACTCCCGCCTGGGCCAGCGTCCGGGCGGCCGCCCATCCCTCTTCCGGACGCCTGGGCCTGACCAGCCAGCAGTTGTCCAACTCGCCCCCGTAGGCTTCGAAATTCCCGGGGTCCACGCCCAGAGTGAAGTCGACAATGGCCACGGCCGCCGACCGCGACACCTCCGCCGCCAGGACCAGACCAAGATCGAACGCCCCCGATGACGAGCCTCCCGTCAGTCGGCTGATCCGGCCCCTAGGCAGACCCCGGCAGCCGGTGATGTCGTCCAGGGAGCCGACCCCGGTCGCCAGCCCCTGGAGTAGGGGTGGAGCTCCCGCGCGAACCGCCCCCGGGCCATACCGCAAGTTGAGCGAGGACAGGGCCATCGCCAGAGCCCCAGCCCCCGGTTGGGTAGGCCCTCCCTGCTCCCGCCAGGCCGGTTCTGAGGACACTGGGAAACCACCCGCTTGAATTTTTGGACCGGGTCGGGGTACAGCCAGACCCCCCGGACTCCCCAAATTATACGAACACTTGTTCGATAAGGCAAGCCCCGGTCCCCCGGGGGAAAGCCGGGAAAAGTCCCCACGCTCCCCTACGAAATAGCGAAACCGTCCACGTTTTCCTTAGTATTCATGCGTCGCCTTGACCGTCGCAGTTCGTCTACAGGGAGGTTCTCATTCATGAATCGCCGCGAGTTGGCCAAAGACCTACAAAACCGCATCCAGTTCGAGAATGAAGATGGTAAGCAGGAGCCCTTTTTCTCAAGTTTTATGCTCGCTGACGACACCCTCAAGCTGATCTTCCAGATCATCGGCAAAGAGCTCCAGGGTGGCGGCGAGGTCTCCATCGCCGGGTTCGGCCGCTGGAAGGTCCGTCAGACCGCCGCCGGCCTGCGGCGCAACCCCCAGACCCAGGAGATGGTTCGGGTAGCCGCCTCTCAAAAGGTGCGCTTTTACCCCGCGACCGCCCTCAAGGCAGCCGTGGCCGGCAAGACGCCATCCCGCCGCCGCCCCAGCAAACGCGTCTGAGCTGGCAGTCGTAGCGGGTCCCGGATCTTGCGGGTAGCCGTCGTCGGCGGCACCGGCTTCGTCGGTAGCCACCTAGTGCCCCAGCTGCTCCAGGCCGGGCATGAGGTTCGGGTGGTCGGGCGCGGAGTGCGCTCGGCCACGCTCCCACCCGGGCTGGCTCCTACCTTCGGAGACGTAATCAGCGGGGAGGGCCTGGAAGCAGCCTTCCAGTCTGCCGACGCGGTGGTCAACTTGGTGGCCGTCATCCGCGAGCGGGGACTGCAGACCTTCGAGGCGGTTAACGCCCAGGGGACGGGCCAGGTGGCGGCTGCCGCCTCCCGGGCCGGGGTCCGCAGGCTGGTCCAGTTCAGTGCCATCGGGGCCGACCCGGACCCCAACTTCCCCTACCTGCTGAGCAAATGGCGGGGAGAGCAGGCGGTCGCCGCCAGCGCCTTGGAATGGGTGGTCATCCGCTCGTCGACGATCTTCGGCAAGGGGGATGGGTTCTTCACTCTGCTGGCCAAGGCGATCTCGCTGCCCGCCCCCTTCCTGGTCATCCCCGGTGATGGGACCGCCCTCTTTCAGCCGATCGACGCTGCCGATGTGGCCCGTTGTCTGCTGGCGGGGGTGGAGGAGCCAGAGCGGGCGCGCCATCTTTACGAGATCGGAGGCCCCGACCAGGTCAGCCTGGAGCAAATCACCATCGAGATCGCCCAGGTCATCGACAAGGAGTGGTTCGGCATCTCCAAGCGCAAGCCGCTCCACCTCGACCCCCGCCTGATCCGACCCGGTGCGATGGTGATGGACAAGGTGCTGGCCCACCCGCTGGTCACCCCCCAGCAGTTGGATATGCTGGCCAAACCCAACATCACGCGCCTGGACGCGGTACGCACTGAGTTCGGGTTCGAGCCACGGCCTATGTGGGGCAACCTCGGCTACCTGAAGCGACCTGGCCACTGGCCGAAGCTGGCGGCCTGATTTACTCCCGCGCCGCCGAACCAACAACCCAGCTAGCGGAGGAAATCGCGTGGCTGACGCCGAACTGACCCCGCAGGAGATCATCGACCAGATCCCGGCCGCGTTTCAGGCGGACAAGGCCCAGGGGCTGGCGGCCACCTTTCAGTTCGACATCACCGGCCCCCAGGGCGGTCAGTGGTACACCGAGATCAAGGACTCCCAGTGCCAGGTCACCCAGGGAATTTCTCCCGCGGCCGACATAACCATCACCATCGCCGATGAGAACTTCGTCCGGCTGATCACCGGCCGGCTGGACGGGACCATGGCCTTCATGACGGGCAAGCTCAAGCTCAAGGGCGATATGGGACTGGCGATGCGGCTGTCAGGACTCTTCAAACTGCCGGACAAGGCCTGACACCTCCTCCGGCCGCCGCTCTGGGCAGCGCTCGACGAAGGGGCAGTCCCCACAGGGGCGGCCCGGGAAGTCGTCGACCGACCGATAGTCACCCAGCTCCACCCGGCGGGCGGATGAGGCCGCCCAGCGCAGGGCCGCCTGGCGCTCTTCGGGCCCGCTCACCACGGTAATAAGTTCGCCTTGGCGGAGCATCGCCAAAGCGGTCGCCGGAGCCGGCATGGGAGCACCCAGGACGCCGGCCGCCACGGCCGCGGCGTAGAGCTGCAGCTGCCGTGAGTATTCGGCCAGATCGTCGGCGCTCAGGTGCAGGTTGGTCTTGTAGTCGAGGATTAGCAGCCCACCAGAGGGCAGGCGCGCGATCCTGTCGATCAGCCCCACCAGAGGAGGGCAGCGGGGACCGTTCCAGTCCGCCCAGGTGAAGGCAAATTCTGTCGCCACCGTGGGCAGAGCGGCGGTGGGTCCAGCCAGGTACTTGCGGAGCATGAGCTCGGCGTCGGCTCGCTGCTCGCGATCAAGGCCGGCCCCCGCCAGCTCCAATGCCGCCAGCCCCTCAGGCAATGAGGCAGCCCGGTCGGGAGACTTTGCGTGCAGCTCCTCCAGCGCCTGGTGGATCGCGACCCCCAGGGCCCGCGCCGGTTCGCGTCCAGCCGACTCCAGCTCAGCCGCCTCGCTGACCGTTCTCGGCCCGGCAGTTGGCGGTGAGGTCGGGTAGCGGGCCAGGTACTGGTACCAGAACTGGCGAGGACAGCTTTGGAGAACCTCGATCGAGGTGAAACTGAGTTGCGCTGGCTGGACCGCCGGCGGTGCCGCGGTTTGCCGCATCTGCTCGATCTCGCCCCAGCGCTGGATGAGGCGCGAGATGGAGATCCGCCGAATCGGGGCCCCTGGGTCAGAGGGTTCGGGTGGCCCAAGAGCATCCCCCGAACCCGCCCAGGGCAGCCCCGCCGACTGGGAGAAGAGTGGCCACGCCCGCACCCACTCGGACCGTCCCGCCGCCGCCGCCAGCTCCGCGAACTCTCCTTCCTGGCCCGCCCGACTGGTGGTCACCAAGAGCACGTCCCGAGCCCGCGTTATCGCCACATATACAAGCCGCCGCCGCTCTTCGCGGTCCACCGAAGCGGCAGGGCTGGCGCCCCAGCGCCGGAAGGCCGCCGTCGGATTTCCCCCGACGCGGGTGCAGATGACCGCCTGTTCCGAGCGGTCCCAGAGCACCGCATCCTGGCCCCGGGGATGGTAGGGCCGGCAGTCGGCCAGCACCACCACCCGCCACTCCAGGCCCTTGGCCCGGTGGATGGTGCTGAGGGTCACTAGGTCCTCCTCGGTCTGGGCCGGCGGCTCTGCCGTCTTGGCCTCCTCTTGCATCACCGCCAAGCGGGACAAAAAGCCGCCCAGGTTGAGCCATCGGCCGGGAGACTCGGCCACCCAGGCCACCCGCTGCAACTCCCTCAAGGAGCCCAATGCCCTCCGCCCCCGCGGATCGCCAGCCCGCACGCGGGCCTCCTGTAGCTGGAGCAGCCCGCTCTCGGCGAGTGCCCGGGCCACCAGCTCCGCGGCGGGCGCCGTCCGCGCGGCATCACCGAGTGATCCCACTACGGCGAGGATCCGGCCAGACCGCTCCGCCCAGGACCTCTCCCAGCCTGGTGCTCCACTCGCCAGATGGTCGCGGAGTCGCTCTTTGAGCGAGTGAGCGCGCGGGTTCGGGCCGGCCCGCAACCCTAGAAGTGCCCGGTCGGGGATCCGGCCAACTTGGCTTTGCAGGACCCGCAGGCAGGCCAGGTCATCTTGGTCATCCGCGGCCAGGCGCAGGAAACCCAGCACATCTCTGACCTCCGGTCGGTCGAGCAGCCCGCCGGTGGCCGTCTGGAAGGGTATGCGCCGCCGCCGCAGGGCCTCCTCGAGCGGGGAACCGATCCGGCCGTGCGTATAGGCCAGTACCGCCATCTCTCGCCAGAGGACCTCGTGGTGACTGCGGTCGGGATACGTGACCCCTTCTCGGTGAATCTGGTCCAAGGCGGCGGCGATCGCCTCTGCTTCCTGAACCGGATCCTCGACCTCCGCCAGCCACACGGGCAGCGGGCTCTCGGTGGCGCGCGCCGCCACCATCGGCTCATCCGCAGCGAAATTGGGGTCAGCCTTGATCACGAAGTCGGCCGCCGCCAGGATCGACTCACGCGAGCGATGGTTGCGGAAGAGCTCGAATTGCCGCCCCAGGGCATCCGCCATGATTCCCGGTTTGGCATCCCGAAACGCGTAGATCGATTGTCGAGCGTCGCCCACCATGAACAGGCTCCGGTGCTCGGGACCGGTCAGCTCCTTGATCAGCGACTCCTGCAACGCACTGGTGTCCTGGTACTCATCCACGATCACCAGTCGAAAATTCGACCGGCACCAGCCGAGCAAACGGGGCGAGCGCTGGAGGGCGAGCAGCCCCTCCCGAAGCAGCCCGTCGAAGTCCAGAGCGCCTAATTGAGCCAGGCGGCGCTCGTACTCTTGCCAGATGGTGGTGGTCAAGGAGAGCGCGGTGCGGTGCCAGGCGATCTCCTCCGGCGAATCTCCCAGCTCCGCGGCGCGAGCGTAGGCCACCAGCGACTCACGCTCGCAATCGCCCGGGACCAACTCGGTGGAACGCAGCCGGCGGACCGCCCGAGCGGCACCGTCCACCAGGCTGAGAACGGTGCGGGGATCTGGCATAGGCGGCAGCAGGCGGAGCCAGGAGTTGGCCCCTGCCGTCTCCCGGCGGACCGACTCCAGCGTCTCCCCCATGACCATCCCGGCCGCGACCTCGTCAATGAGTTCGAGATCGCGAGGCAGGCCAGCCCGATAGGCATGGTCGCTGACCAAGCGTCGAATCAGCTGATGGAAGGTGCCGATCCAGGCGCCCTCCAGGCCGTCACCGGTCGCGGCTGGGGGTGCGATCCCGGCCTCAACCATCACCGCCAGGACCTTCTGCCGCAGCTCAGCCGCCGCCCGCTCGGTGAAGGTCACGGCCATGATCTGGCCCACCGAGAACTCGCTGACCAGGGCGGCGGCATACAGCCAGGCCATAGTGGTCGTCTTACCGCTGCCCGCCGCCGCCGCGACTTTGACGGGCCCCCGACCAAGCTCTTGAACCACTTCGAACTGCGCCGGGGTCAGCGCCTTCTGGGCCCGCTCCCAGAAGGGGTCGCTCTGGCTCACAGGTGCGGGGTGGGCGTGGGGAAGCCTGACCCAGCTGAACCCTCACCGTCGCACCAGAAGGCAACCGCGCAGCCGATCCGGCCGTCCCGGCAGGTGCGCTGGGAGTGCCGGGGTTGGGCGGGGAACCGGCCCGAGAGGATCGCCTGGGCCAGGCGGTCAATCTCTTGCTCGATCCGATCCAACTCCAGCTCCGTCAGCGTGCCCGATTCCCCGGACTCGGCCCGGTCGACAATCCGAAATCCGCTGGCGGGGATAGGGTCGGGGTCTCTTGGCCCGGGATCGGCACCCACGTACCAGTTGCGCACCCGAGACGGTAGCTCCTCACCTAGCTGTTCAGCGAACGCTCCGCCCCTCGCTGCCAGCTGATAAATCGGCAGCTGCCACTGCTGCGGACCATCGGGGGGTTTGCCGAAGACCTCAGTCCGCAGAGCGCGGTCGGACGCCAGCGTCCGGGAGGTCTTGTAGTCGAGTAGCTCGACCTCCCCGTTGGGATGGCGCCAGAGGGCGTCAACCTTGCCGCGCAGCCGCCAGCCATCTCGAAGCAGGTCGAAGGCCACCTCCTCCGCAATCGGCTCGCCCACCTTCGCCGTACCCGCGGCCACGATCCGCTCTCCCCACCTACCCACGAGCCGCTCCAGCCAGAGCCGCACGTAGACCACCTGCAGCGCATCGGGCTGCTCGGCCCGAACCTCCGGCATGAGTTGTTCTCGCACCAGCTGGTCGGCCAGCGCCCGGAAGGCTAAGGGCCGCCCTTCCCAGACCGCCCGCTGGCGATACAAATGCTCCAGCAAGCGGTGAGCCTGGGTCCCCAGGGTCAGATTGACGGCCACCTCGATAGGCGAGGTCAGCAGACCGGCCAGGTACTGGCGTGGACAGGCCAGCCAAGCGGCGACCGAGGTAGCGCTGATCGAGAGTGGCTCCCCGACTACTGCGACTCCGTCAGCGACCGGGTCCCAGGGTGCCAAGGCCTGCCGGAGCTCGGTGGCCGCCCGTCTGAGCGCGCCAGGTTCTCCCAGGGCCGGGGGCGCCGAGGTCGCCAAAGCCAGCTCTGTGGCCAAGTCGTCCTCATGCACCAGCTCCGCATGGGGAGCCGGCGTCTCTCCCTGGCCGACAGCGATCAGGAGTCCAAGAAACGGAGACCGCTCGGCCACCCGCCCCTGATAGCGGCGAGCCCAGCTGCAGGTGACCTCACTGGTGGCCCTGGTCAGCGCAACCAGAAAGAGGCGAGCCTCGGCATCCTGCTGCCCCTCGCCGGAGGAAAGGACATCCTCCAGCTCGGGCACGCGGCGGACCAGCTCCTGGAGTTCCTCGACGTCCAGCAGTCCGCCTGACTCCGGAGGTGCGGGGATGGTCCCGGCAGCGCAGCCACAGAGAAAGACCCGCGGCCAACTCCGACCCTTGGCCTCACGGACGGTCAGCACCTCCACCTGTGAGCGCCGCTCCTCGAAGACTGACTCCGTCTCGCCGCCAGCGTGGCGCAGAACGAGCTGCAACTCCTCCAGCCAGCGGGGCAGGGTCAGCACCCCGCGGCCCAGGCGGCCCTGGACCTCCGCCACCGCCTCCGCCGTCCGGGCGAACTCGGCCAGCCCGGCCGCCATCTCCCAATCCTCCACGGCCACGGCAGCGATCCCCGATGCCAGCTCGACCTGCCCCAGAAGCGCCCGCAGCTGCGACCAGCTCACCTCCGGGCTGACGTGCTGGGGGGCCGACGCCAAGAGGTCCAGCCAGGGTCGGCCGGCGCCGCGCAGTTGGGCCCATTTCTCCCTTTCCGATCCACGACCAACTTCGGATTCTGGTTCGGCCTGGCTGTTGGCCCACTCCCAGAAGACCCGATGCGCGGGTACGTCGCGTCGGCCAGCGCTTCGGCGCAGGACCCGAAGCGCGGCCGGAGAGACAGCTCGGGGACCAGCTGCGAGTGCCGCCAGCAGTACCCCATCGTCTCCTGGCCAGCAGAGTACCCGGAGCCAGTTGAGGGCCACGGTCACCAAGGGGTGACCACCGGCCACCCGCCCCAAAGCCCCCCGGTAGGGCACGCCGAGAGTGGCCAGAGCCGCCTCGATCGGGACTAGTTGACGGCTGTGCGCGCGCACCAAAATTGCCACTTCACCGAATTCAATCTCACCCTGTAGGTGGGCCCGGACGATCTCGCGCGCCACGGCCAGCGCCTCCTCGGTCTCGTCGGCGGCGACCCAGACCCGGGCCCCTGCGCCGAGTCGAAAGGCGGCCTCGCCAAGTGGCTCGAGCTCAGCCAGACCTCCCCCTGCGGCATCTCCGCCCAAGTCCAGTCCCAGCGTCTCCGCGACCTCGGCAGTCCACCTGGGGAGCGCCGTCGGCAGGACCCAGTCCCGGGGCGCCAGTTCGCTGGGGAAATACTCCTCGAACGGACGGCTAGACGACTCACTGGACACGCCCCGGAATCCGGGGGTCGACTCGGACCAGTGGCCTGCCATGACCAGCCGGCGCGGTGCGCTTAATCGCCCGCTCAGCTCCCGGATCAAAAGCCACTGGGCGGGACTCAGGTCCTCCGCGTCATCCACCAGCAGGAGATCCGCCCAGCCCCGCAGCGCGCTGGGATCCCCCAGCAGCAACTCGAGCGCGAGCTTGTGCAAGTCCCGGCGGTCGTGGCTCTTCATCTCGGCTAACACCAGTTCGTAGCTGTGCGCCACCACCGCCAACTCGACCAAGCTGTCGGGCGCCCGCCGCAGCCGCTCGGCGAGCAGCCCCGGGCCGACCAGGGCCCGCTTACAGGCGGATACCAGGTCGATGGCGTCTTTGGTACAGGACGGCTCGTCGACCAGAGGTCCCAACCGTGGCAGAGGCGCGGCCCGCCGAAGCGCCTCGCGCATCGCCAGCCACTCTCCGGTCGCGGAGAGCGGTCGGTCGGAGTCTGGCTTGGTTGCCAGCGCCACCAGGACTGACCGAGCCAACCCCTCGTGGGTGTGAACTAGGAACGTAGGATGCGCCCGAGTCAGCTGAGCTTCAACCCGCCGCTGGAGGTAGGCGGCTCCATCTCGGCTGCGCACCACCAGAACTAACCGTTTTGGGTCGCCGCCGCCAGTCAGCCATTCCGCCGCCAGGTCCACCAGCTGCTGCGTCTTGCCGGAGCGCGGGCCACCAACCACCCGGGTCGGACCGCCCAGGTCACCGAGACTCCAGCGCGGCGCCGTGGGCCGGTCGCTCAAGCTCGTTAGCTGGGTTCCTGGTCGAGCAACCCGACCACCGCCGGCGGATTGCGGAACTGGATCAGTGCCGCCATGAGTCCTTCGGGGCGCAACAGCTGCCGCAGGGCTCCGGCTCGCAGCGCCGGGTCCTCCCCCCGGGCTAGGCCGCCCGCGACCCCTTCCACGATCGAGCTGATCATCCCCGCCAACCACGCCTCGTCTGAGTTGGGCGGGGGCTGATCCAGGCACTCCGAGGAGTGGACCTCGGTGAGCATCGAGGCGACCATCGCTCGACCCACGCGGTCGCGAAGTTGGTCTACACAGCGCTTGGCCGAGCCTGCGGCCGCGTCGACCAGGTGGAAGAGCAGCCGAAACGATGCTGGCGAGTCGGCCGCGAATCGCAGGAAGGTGGTGGTGAGTTGCTCGAAGGTCGGTGGCACCCCCGATGCGTCTTGGATACCGAGCAGATCCTGCAACCGCTCGCTCTCGCGCTCGACCACGGCGGCGAGCGCGTCCCGGCGGTTGTGGAAATGGCGATAAACCAGTGGCTTGCTAACCCCGGCGGCACCGGCGATCGAATCCATGGTGGTCAGCTCCAGGCCGTCCCTGGCAAACGCCACCAGACAGGCTTGCAACAGCTGCTCCCGGCGCTCTGAGCGGTGCAGGCGATGCTGCTTGGGACGCCCTCGGCTGTTACGGCGCCCGGCTACCCTGCCCACCGTCTCAAAGGTGGATCCGACCAGCCACGGGGCCAGTTGACGTTCGTTCTTCACGCCTGCGGTAGCTCGACCCTGGGCTGGTCGCCCGGGGCCCGCTCCTCCGCCTGGACTGGGTTCCGCAGCCTACCGATCGGCTCGATCCGCACCTCGACGTCGTGGCCGGGTTGGAGCATCGCCTTGGGCTTCCGTTGCCAGCCGACTCCCGCCGGGGTGCCGGTCTCGATGACATCGCCCGCCGCGAGCTCGACGTACTCGGACAGGAAGCTGACCAGCTGGGCCACCGAGAAGATCATGTCCTTGGTCCGCCCCTCCTGGCGAACGTCATCATCTACCCGGGTCTCAATGCTCAGCGCCTGGGGGTCGGGGATCTCGTCCGAGGTGAGCAAGTGGGGCCCCAGAGGAGCGAAGGTGGCCATGCTCTTGGGCAGGGTCCACTGCGCCATCGCGTCCTGGACATCGCGGGCGGTCACGTCGTTGGCGATGGTGTAGCCAGCGACGTGGACCAGAGCGCTTTCCAGAGGGATCCGCCGTCCCGGGGTCCCGATGACCACCGCCAACTCTCCCTCGTAGTCGATCGCCTCAGCATGTTCGGTGGGGATGATGATCGGCGTCCCATCACCCACCACCGCTGATCTCAGCTTGACCCAGACCATCGGGATGGGAGGGACCTTCTCCCCTCGCTCCTTCGCGTGGGCCAGGTAGTTGCGGCCGATGGCGAAGACCCGATTGGGCGCGACTGGGGCGAGTAGGGGCAGTTCGGGCCAGATCTCTGATCCGGGTTTGGGCGGTCGGCCCCCCAGCAGCGCGTCTTGCAGCGCGGGCGTGGCCAGGCCGAGATCGAGCCAGCGAATGCTCTCGCCAGTCGGCTGGTCGAGATCGGCGACAGCGAACCGGGGCCCTTCGGGGGCGGCAAATCGAGCAATTCGCAACTTCACCCTCTCCCTAGCTATGGACGCCTCATTATCCGACCCGGATCCGGCGAGCGGGCCGACCAATTGCTACGATCGGACGGTCGTGGGGAACGTCCAGCCAGGTCACCGGTCGGGGCCAGACAGCGGTACGGCAGCAGGCGCGCCGCACCTTCTGCAAATGGCACCCACGGCGACCTGGGTCGCGCCTTCGCTGCCCCGGTGGGCGGAGTGGTGAGCCCCGCCAGCGACCATTCGCAGGGCGCCGAAGGACAGCTGCACGACCGCATCTACCTGGCCGGAGCCTGGGTGGAGAGCACCTCCCAGACCCGCATCAAGGTGTACGAGGCCGGAACCGGCGAGGTCATGGCCGAAGTCGCCGACGCCTCAGACACGGACATCGATCGGGCGGTGCTGGCTGCCGCCGACGCGCTGCCCGGCTGGACCGCGGAACCGCCTAATGAGCGGGCGCGCTACCTGGAGGCGATCTCGGCTGGGATCGCGGAGCACACGGAGATCCTCGCGCGCAGCATCGCGCGCGAGGTGGGAACTCCGATCCGGCATGCCCGGTCCATCCAGATCGGCAATCCGATCCAGATCATTGCTGGCACCACCGCAGCGCTACACGAATTCGATTTCCAGGAGGTAATCGGCAACGTAGTGGCGCTTCGCCAAGCCGCCGGGGTGGTCGCGGCGATCACCCCCTGGAACTACCCTCTCCAGCAAGTGGTGGCCAAGGTGGCCCCGGCGCTGGCGGCCGGGTGCACAGTCGTTCTCAAGGCAAGCGAAGTGGCGCCGCTCACCGCGTTCCGACTGGCTGAGATCGCCGACGCGGCGAACCTGCCGGCCGGAGTCTTGAATGTGGTCACCGGCGCTGGTGCGACCGCCGGCGAGGCCCTGGTGTCGCACCCTTTGATCGACCTGATCTCCTTCACCGGTTCGACCCGGGCCGGCCAGCGGATCTCCCAGCTGGCCGCGGCAACGGTGACCCCGGTGACCCTGGAGCTCGGGGGGAAATCGGCGAGCGTGGTGCTGCCCGACGCCGACGTTGAGAAGGCGGCCAAGTTCGCGGTCTACAACGCCTTCCTGAACGCCGGCCAAACCTGCACCGCGCTAACCCGGCTCTTGGTCCCGCAGGCCGAGCAGGAACGGGCGGTCGAAGTCGCGGTGGAGACCGCCCAGAAGTTGGGCCTGGGAGATCCTCTCGATGAGGCGACCCGCCTGGGCCCGCTGGCATCCCAGGCGCAGCTGGAGCGGGTGCGCGGCTACATCCGCCTCGGGATTGCGGAGGGCGCCCGGCTGGCCACCGGTGGTGCGGAGTCCCCAGCCGGGCTTGACCATGGCTACTTCGTCGCGGCCACTATCTTCGCCGACGTGCGCCCCGAGATGACCATCGCCCAGGAGGAGATCTTCGGCCCGGTTCTCTCGGTGATCCCCTACCGAAACGAGGCCGAGGCGCTGGAGATCGCCAACGGCACCAAGTACGGCCTGGCGGGTGCGGTTTGGTCCCGTGACCAGGACCGGGCCCTCAGCTTCGCCAGGCGGTTACAGGCCGGTACCGTCGAAGTCAACGGGGGCGCGTTCAACCTCTCGGCTCCCTTCGGGGGAGTAAAGCAGTCCGGCCATGGCAGAGAGTTCGGGCGTTCCGGCCTGGAGGAGTTCCTGGTGTCCAAGTCCCTGCAGCTCTGAACGGCTGACTTAACACCGGATCGCCCAACGGAGCTGGCCAGCGCTTGGAATTTTGGCGCGCCGGCCGTCCGTAAGCTGCAGTGATGCGACGTTTCGACGTGGTGATCCTGGGCGGTGGTTCAGGCGCTGAAGCAATCTGCGGGTCCGGGCTGAACGGACTCTCGGTGGCGGTGATCGAGGAATTGCGCTTCGGCGGCGAGTGCCCGTTCGTCGCTTGCATGCCCAGCAAGGCGATGCTCTTCTCGGCCGCCCTCCACCGGGCCGCGGCTGACCGCGCGCCAAGGGAGCCCCAGCCCGAGGCCTACCTCGCTGCTGCTTTGCGTCGCGATCGAGTCGCGGAGCAGCGGGACGACTCTCAGCATCTGCAAGCGCTGAAGGAGCAGGGCGTAGAGGCGATTCGGGGGCACGGGCGAATCCTCAGCGCCGGCTTGCTCGAGGTCGGATCCGAGCGGATTGAGGTCGGAGATCTGGTAATCGCCACCGGATCGGAGCCGACCCTGCCCTCACTGGCGGGGCTGGACCAGGTCGACTACTGGCTCAGCGACCGAGTTCTCTCGACCTCCGACCTGCCCCGGAGCGCGGCCATCCTGGGCGGAGGGCCAGTGGGCTGCGAGCTGGCTCAGATACTGGTCCGCTACGGGTGCCGCACCGTGCTCATCGAGGTCGGAGACGGACTGCTGGCGGCAGAGGAACCGGAGCTCGGCCAGGCCGTGGCCGAGACGTTGCAATCAGACGGCGTCGAGGTACTGGTAGGACGCCAACTGGAGTCGGTCAGTTCATCATCCGCAGATGAGGTATCGATTCATCTGACCGAGGATGAGCCTCAGGAGGTCCAGGTCTTGGTGGTCGCCGCTGGTCGGCATCCCCGCATCCATGGCCTCGGCCTCGAGGCCTACGGGCTGAAAGCGGATGCCAGCCAGCTTCCGATCGACGGGCATTGCCGGGCCCTGGGCCATCGCCACCTCTTTGGGGTCGGCGATGTTACTGGCGTGGCCCCCTTCACGCACACCGCTAACTACCAGGGAAAGGTGGTGGCCGCCAACCTCCGGGGGGGCGACGCGGTCGCTGATTACCGGGCCATCCCCCGGGCGGTTTACACCGATCCCCCAGTGGCGTCGGTGGGGCTGACCCGGCTCCAGGCCCGCCAGCAGGGAATGGCGGCTGTGAGCGCCACCTGCCGCCTGCGGGACACGGCGCGGGCCCTAGCCGAGGATGTCCGCGCCGGGGAGCTGGTCTTGGTCGCGGACTCCGCGCGCCGGGTGCTGGTCGGCGCCGCCATCGCTGGCCCGGGGGCAGACGAGAGCATCGGCTGGGCGGCCCTGGCCATCAAAGCCGGGGTGTCCCTGGAGGTGTTGCGGGACTCGGTCCCCCCTTTTCCCACTTACAGCGAGGCCTATCTGGCGGCCCTCGAGGCGCTCGCGATCTGAGCCTCCGTACCGTGGGTCGCAAGCCCTGGGAAGTGGATGGCCGTCTACCAGGCGGTTCGTCACTCCGGGGAGGGACTCGGTCCGGTCGGAGCCTATGTCAGCTGATCGAGGGCCTCTGCAATTCGATGCGCGCCTGGGCCGCCGCGAGCCGGGCACCCGGCACCCGGAAAGGAGAGCAAGACACGTAGTCAAGACCCAGCCTCTCACAGAGGGCAATCGACTGAGCATCCCCTCCATGCTCCCCACAGATGCCGACCTCCAACGACGGCCTGGTCGCCCGACCCTCGGTCGTGGCGATCGCCATCAGCCGGCCCACTCCGTCCGGGTCGAGGTGCTCGAAGGGGTTGGCCGGCAAGATTCCGTCGCTGACATAGCGGTTAAGGAATTTGCCCTCAGCGTCGTCGCGAGAAACCCCATACGTCATCTGGGTGAGGTCGTTGGTCCCGAAGGAGAAGAACTGAGCCTGCTCGGCCACCAGGCCAGCGGTGAGCGCTGCCCGGGGCACCTCGATCATGGTCCCAATCTTGATGTCCAAACGCACTCCCTGCTCCTTAGCCACCTGCTTCAAGGTGGCCTCGATGATGGCCCGGGAGCGCCTCAGCTCCTCCACATGGCCCACCAAAGGAACCATGATCTCGGGGACACCCTTGATCCGGCGCCGACGCAGCTCGGAGGCCGCCTCAGCGATCGCCCGGACCTGCATCTCGACAATCTCGGGGAAGAGCAGCCCCAGGCGGCAGCCCCTCAGTCCGAGCATGGGGTTCTGCTCTCTGAGTTGCTCCACCGCCGCCAGCATCCGCTCGGCCCGCGCTAGCTTCTTGGGCGATTTCTTGAGGGCTCGCAGCCGGGTCACCTGCTCGAGCAGTTCGTCATGGTTGGGCAGGAACTCATGGAGCGGCGGATCAATCAGCCGGATGATCACCGGCAGGCCCTGCATCGCCTCCAGGATGCCGATGAAGTCTTCTCGCTGATAGGGAAGCAGCTGAGCCAGCGCTTGGCGGCGGGCGTCGGAGTCGCGGGCCAGGATCATCTTCTGCACGTGGGGTAGCCGCTTCTGTTCCATGAACATGTGCTCGGTGCGGCACAGGCCAATTCCTTGCGCGCCGAAGGAGCGCGCTCGGGTGGCATCGGCGGGGTTGTCGGCGTTGGCGAGCACCCTGAGTCGGCGCACCCGATCGGCCATCGCCAGCAGCTGTTCCAAGTCGCCGGAGACCACCGGCTCGATGGTGGGTACCACACCTTCGATAACCCGACCGTCGGAACCGTCGAGGGTGAAGACGTCGCCCTCTCTGATGGTCACCCCACCAGCTTGGAAAACGCGGCGGGCGAGGTCCACTGCGATGTCCTCGGCACCGGCGACGCAGGGTTTGCCCATTCCGCGGGCGACCACCGCGGCATGGGAGGTGCGCCCCCCGCGGGCGGTCAGCACCCCCTCGGCCGCGATCATTCCGTGGACATCGTCTGGATTAGTCTCGATCCTGACCAAGATCACCTTCTCGCCCCGTTTGGCGGCGGCCTCGGCGCGGTCTGCGTCGAAGACTGCGGCCCCGGTGGCGGCCCCGGGCGAGGCTGCCAGTCCGGTCGCAAGAACCCGCACCTGGGCATGGGGATCAATGGCCCGGTGGAGCAGGTGATCGACCTGCTCCGGCTCCACCCGCCCGAGCGCCTCCTCCTCGGTGATGATCCCTTCGGCGAGCATGTCGACGGCGATCTTTACGGCGGCGGCGGCGGTGCGCTTGGCACCCCTGGTCTGGAGCATGTACAGCTGACCGCGCTCGATGGTGAACTCCATGTCCTGGACATCCCGGTAGTGAGCTTCCAGCTTGCCGGCGATCTCCGCAAAACTCCGGTAGACCTGGGGCAGCGACTTGCGCAGGGTCTCGATGGGTTGTGGTGTGCGGATTCCGGCGACCACGTCCTCACCTTGGGCGTTCAGCAAGTATTCGCCGAAGAGCTGCTTCTCGCCGGTCCCCGGATCGCGGGTGAAGGCGACTCCGGTGCCGGAGTCGTTGCCCATGTTGCCGAACACCATTGCTTGGACGTTGACGGCGGTGCCCAAAGTGTGGGGAATGTGGTTGTACTCGCGGTAGGCCACCGCCCGGCGCCCATTCCAGGAGGAAAATACGGCTGCGATCGCGAGTGTCAACTGCTCCCAGGGATCCTCGGGGAAGGGCTGCTTGGTGCCGTCGCGGTAGATCTCCCGGAACCTCTCCGCGAGCCTGGTCAGGGACGCCGCCGGGAGCTCGGAGTCGCTGCTGACCTTGGCCGCGCGCTTGGCCGCCTCCAACTCCCGCTCGAACAGCTCGCCGTCGACCCCCTTCACGATCCGACCGAAGAGCTGGATGAAGCGTCGATAGGCGTCGAGGGCGAAGCGCCGGTCTCCGGTTTTTTGGGCCAGCCCCTCCAGAGTCTGTTCATTGAGGCCCAGGTTGAGGACCGTGTCCATCATCCCGGGCATCGACAGGGCCGCTCCCGATCGGACCGACACCAGCAGCGGCTCGACGGGATCGCCGAGTCGCTTCTTAGCCTTGGCCTCCAGCCCCGCGAGGTGTTTTTTGACCTCGTCCAGCAGCCCCGGTGGGAACTTATCCCCAGCGCTCATGTAGGCGTTGCAGGCCACCGTCGTGATCGTGAAGCCCGGCGGCACCGGCATTCCCGCCTTGGTCATCTCGGCGACTCCGGCTCCCTTTCCTCCGAGCAGCGAGCGCATCTCGGCACTCCCCTCTTCGAAGTCGTAGACGAATTTCGGACGCGTCTTTCGTACCGGGGCTGGCCGAGCGCGTACCGCGGTCTCTGTCATCGACACCGCCTCCTTGCCTGATTCGTCCCAGCCGAGTTTACCTGCCAGGGTCTCCGATCCTGGGCGCGGCCAGATCGCCCTGGCGGCAGTGCTACGATCGAGCGATCGGCCACCGTCCGGTTCCGCGACCCATCGCGCCCGGAGCCACCAGGATGACCCCCGCCCCAGGACTGGGCCAGAGGAATTGCCGGACTAAATGGGAATGCATTACATCGGGGGTAGGGGCGCGGGCCTAGGGCCGCACCATGCCTCCTCAGCCCTGGACAGGGGCGAGATAACCCCGCGCGCCAAGGGCACGGTGCGCCGGGTCGTCAAGCTCTTCCGCCCCTACCGGCTCAAGGTGGCAGGAATCCTGGGGATCTTGGTAGTGGTGGCGATTCTGGGGATCGTCAACCCCTACATGCTCAAGCTGATCATCGACGACGCGATCCTCAAGCACAACCCCAAGCTGCTGTTGATCTTGGTCGGGATCATGGTGGTCACCCCGATCGCCAGTACCGGGCTGGGGGTTTGGCAGACCTACCTCAACGCAGTGGTGGGCCAGCGGATGATGCAGGACCTCAGGGTGGCGCTCTACAGCCATCTCCAGAACCTGCCGCTCCGCTTCTTCACCGCGACCAGAACTGGGGAAATCCAGTCCCGCCTAGCCAACGACGTGGGCGGGGTGGACTCGGTGATTACCAACACCGCGACCAACACCGTCTCCAACCTGACCCGAACCGCGGCGACGCTAGCCGGCATGGCCTTCCTCAGCTGGCAGCTGACGCTGCTGTCGATCGCGGTGCTGCCGATCTTCATCCTGGTCACGGTCCGGGTCGGCGAGGTGCGCCGACGGGTGAGTGCCCAGACTCAGGCGACCCTGGCCGACCTCTCCGCTCTGGCGGAGGAGACGCTGTCAGTGAGCGGGATCCTACTTACCAAGGTCTACGGCCGGGAGCAGCGGGCGCGCGATCGCTACGTGGTCGAGACCTCCCGACTCACCAGCCTGATGATCCGCCAGCAGATGGTGGGGCGCTGGTTCTTCGGCTTCATCCAGACCTTCTTCTCCATCCTTCCCGCCGGGGTCTACCTGATGGCCGGCTTGGTGCTCCACGCCGGGGTCAAGGGCGGAGTTTCCGTCGGCACACTAGTCTCCTTCACCACCTTCCAATCGGCCCTGTTCTTCCCCATCGGGCAGCTGCTCAACATCCAGGTGGAGCTTCAGGGCGCTCTCGCCCTCTTCGACCGGATCTTCCAGTACCTCGACATCCCGGTCGAGATCGAGGACCGCCCCGACGCCATCACCATCCCCGCCGCCCAGATCAAGGGCCGGATCGCTTTCAACGATGTGACCTTCAGCTACGAGCCGGGCACCACCCCGGCGGTCCAGGGGGTCACCTTCAACGCGAAGCCTGGCCAGCTGGTGGCGCTCGTGGGCCCCAGCGGTGCCGGCAAGAGCACGCTGACCTACCTGATGGCCCGCCTCTATGACGTGGACAAAGGGCGGATCACCTTGGACGGCCACGATCTGCGTGACCTGAGCCACGCCACCTTGCGCGGGGCCACGGCGGTGGTGACCCAGGAGACTTTCATCTTCCACAGCACCATCCGAGAGAACCTGCTGGTAGGCCGGCCGGATGCCACCGACGAGGAGATGATCGCCGCCGGTAAGGCAGCCGCCATCCATGATCGAATCATGGAGCTTCCCGGTGGCTACGACACCGTCGGTGGGGAGCGCGGTTACCGGCTCAGTGGGGGTGAGAAGCAGCGTGTCGCGCTGGCCCGGGCCATCCTCAAGAATCCCCGCATCCTGATCCTCGACGAGGCCACCAGTGCCCTCGACAGCCACAGCGAGCGAGCCATTCAGGACGCCATCGCCCAGTTGATGGAAGGACGCACGACCATCGCCATCGCTCATCGGCTCTCGACCATCCTGGCCGCCGACCTGATCGTGATGATGGAGCACGGTCGCATCGTCGAGCGGGGAACCCACACCCAGCTGATGGCCCAAGGCGGGGCCTATTCCCGCCTGTACCTGGAGCAGTTCGCCAGGCAACCCCTGGAGGTGGTTGGTTAGCGGCGCAACATCCGCCACCCACGCAACCCTGAGCGAGCTTGAAACTCCGAGCTCGCCAATTCGGCAGGCCCGCGCGATCCCACAGGTTCTGTGCCAGCAGGTGGCCCGGAGCCCAGGTGATCGGCGGAAGGCAACCAGCGCAGATCGTCGCGGCCAGCACCGCCCCCACCTCCAGCAGGAGGACGACGGCCAGGTGCGGGTGTCAGGCTAATCCCGCCCTGAGTTCGGAGATCGCCGGGGGCGAGTCGCCATGAAGTGATTTTGTCCGAGCCGCGACGGGTCGAGCCCCGCTCCAGCGACAGGCCGCCGTCGACGGTCAACTGGAGATCACGACCCCGCTCAGACCTCGAGCACGCCGGTGGTCAGCAGCGCCGCGAAGGCAAACGCCAGGCCCACCAAGCCGCTCACGACAGTCATCCGCCGGACCCAGGTCTGGTCCGGCCTACCTAGCTGCCCATCAGCACAAGCGGGAAGGATGCGGTAGGCCAGGAATGCGACCAGGATCAACGGTAGGCCAAAGCTCGCCAGACCGAGCACTCCCAAGATCGTCGCCCACACCACCATGGTCGTGGTGGCGGCGACCAGCCATCGAGGTGACCCAACGATCAGAGCGCTGGCCACCGCGGCGGCGGGCATGAGCGCCATGGCGGTGAACCAGGCAGGAGCCACCACTCCTGGGTGCTCGCTTGGGTCAGGATGATCGCCAAATACCCGCCGGCCCAGAGCACAATCTCGGTCGACATCAACCACAACCTGGTCCGGATCCGAGATTCGCGGCGTCCCAGCTCGGCTTGCATGGTTTGCGTCTTCGAGCATGCCACAGTCAGTCGCCGCGGCGACGCTCAGCCGACGTCGAACTCGTTGCCCTCAGGGTCGCGCATCGCCACCGCGTAGTGGTCCCGGGCCGTCGTCGCGATGACCCCTACCCGAATCGCCCCGGCCTGCTCCAGCCGCGCCACCTCGGCGTCGACCCGCCGCTTTCGAATCGGGAGCGGGTCCGCGCGGCCTCCTCCTACCTCCAGGTCCAGGTGCAGCCGGTTCTTGACCACCTTGCCCTCCGGCACCTGCTGGAACCAGATCCGGGGCAGGACTCCGTCCGGGTCGACGATGGAGTCGTAGCCGCCTGCCAGTTCTGCCTGAGGGACACCTCGACTGATCCAGTATTCAGCCCAACTCTCAAACCCCCTGGGAGGCTCCTCGGGCAGGTAGCCCAACGCCAGAGCCCAGAAGCGAGCCAGCCGGTCTGGGTCGGCACAGTCGACGGTCAGTTGAACTCGGATGCCCATGCTCCCCATCTACCGGTTCTTCGCCAACTCCTGGTTGTCGGACGCCTCCCCGCCGAGCCCGCGGACCTCCCCTCGGGGTGTCTAAGATTTGGGCCCGTGACCTCCCGGCTCTACAGCATCGTCGTCGACTCCAAAGACCCGGCTGCCCTGGCTCGCTTTTGGGTCCAGGCACTCAACTTCCAGATCGTCTACGAAGAGCCGAACGAGGTGGTGGTCGCTCGCGACGACGACACCTATCCGGCCCTGATCTTCGTCCCCGTCCCCGAGGTCAAAACCGCCAAGAACCGGCTCCATATCGATCTGGCTCCCGACGACCGCGACATGGAAGTGGCGCGGCTGATCGATCTGGGGGCTCACCGAACCGACGTCGGTCAGGGCCCGGAAGTGACCTGGGTCGTCCTAGCAGACCCCGAAGGTAATGAATTCTGCGTGCTCAGTGCCCGCGAGGGCGGCGTCTAGTCTAGAAGTTCGGCTAGCGCCCCAGCACCACCTTGTCGGCGCAGACGGTCGCGAGTTGATCGAGAGGAACTCGCACCTGCTCCATCGAGTCCCGGTCGCGGATGGTGGCCGCGTGATCCTCCAAGCTCTCGAAGTCAATGGTGATGGCCAGCGGAGTTCCGATCTCGTCCTGGCGGCGGTAGCGCTTACCGATTGACCCGGTGTCGTCGTAGTCCGTGGAAAACTGTTGGCGCAACTCCTTCTCGACCCGGCGGGCTAGTTCCGCCAGCTCGGGCTTCTTTTGCAGCGGTAGCACGGCCACCTGGAAGGGCGCCATGCTGGGGTTGAAGTGCAGCACAACCCGCGTCTCCCCTCGCACTTTCTCTTCGGCATAGGCGTCGAGCAGGAGGGCCAGGAAGGTGCGGTCCACCCCGAGTGAGGGCTCTACCACGTAGGGCAGGTAGCGCTCGTTGGTGCTGGGATCGGTGTACTGCAGATCCCGGCCGCTCACCTCTTGATGCCGCTTCAAGTCGAAGTCGCTCCGCCGGGCGATCCCCTCCAGCTCGGCCCAGCCCCAGGGAAACCGGTACTCGATGTCGCTCGACGCGAGCGCGTAGTGGGCTTTTTCGTGCTCACCGTGGGGACGCAGCCGGAGGTGCTCGGGCTTGAGCCCTAATGACTCATGCCACTTGAGTCGCTGCTCGCACCAGTACTCGAACCAGGGACCATCCTGGCCCGGTTGGCAGAACCACTCCAGCTCCATCATCTCCAGCTCTCGAAGTCGAAAGATGAAGTTTCCCGTGGAGATCTCATTGCGGAAGCTGCGGCCAATCTGGGCGATCCCGAAGGGAATCCGTTGCCGAGAGCTGTTCAGCACGTTCTTGAAGTTGACGAAGATTCCTTGCGCCGTTTCAGGTCTGAGGTAAACCACCGAGCTGTCGTCCTCGACCGGGCCGATGAAGGTCTTGAACATCAAGTTGAATTGCCGCGGCTGGCTCAGCGGACCGCCGCAGTTAGGACAGGTGGTTCCCTCCAGCTGGTCCGCCCGCCAGCGCTGGTGACACTTGCCCAGGCAGTCCACCAGCGGGTCACTGAAGTTGGTCAGATGACCGGACGCCTCCCAGACGGTGGGGTTCATCAGGATCGCCGCTTCCACACCCTCCACGTCGTCTCGCAGGTCGACCATCTCGCGCCACCAAGCGTCCCGGATCCGCCGGCGCAATCGCACCCCCAACGGGCCGAAGTCGTAGACCGCGTTGATGCCGCCATAGATCTCGCTGCTCTGAAAAACGAACCCTCTTCGCTTGCAGAGTGAGACGAGAGTCTCCAGCGGATTGGCGGGGGATTCCGTCATTTCGACCTCCAGCGGTCCCGGCAGGGCGCGCCGAAGGGACCTGGGCTCAACCAGTGGGGGTCATTCTACTGGCGGCGAAGGCCGGCCCTCCCCCACTGCGACTTCTCCCGTCCCGGTCACCAGCACCGCCCGGCCCGGGCCTCGCACCGCCCAATCCCCGCCGTCCCAACAGAGTCCGGTCGACTCATCGAGGGCGACCACCTCATGTTCCCGGGCCAGGCGCGACGCCGCCTCCGCCCATCGCCGACTGGCGCCACTCCAGTGCGGCACCACGATGGCCGCAAACAGACCCAGCCCGGGACGCAGGGCAAAATCCTGGCCCGGAATGAGGCACTCTGTTCCAAGGATCATGGCGCCCGCGCTGGAGCCCGCCACCGGAACCCCCGCCCGGTAGGCAGAGCGAAGCGCCTCGGCCGCCGGGGTTTCGAAGAGAACCTCTTGGGCCGCGGCCGGATCGCCGCCGCACAGGTAGATGGCTGCCGCATCTGCCAGCTGGCCTAGGTGCCGCGGATCCGACGCGCCAGCTCGGGTCTGGATTTGGCACCCCTCGACCGTGCCGCCTAACTCTCGGAAGTACGCCGCCGCCCAATTCACCTGAGTGTCGGGAATGTCCTGGGCCGCCGAAGTCACTACCGTGACCTCCGGGCGGGAGGCTCGGGCCAACCACCAGGAGTCAGCCGCTTCCGAGCCATGGCGCCACTCATTGCCGCCCAGCAGCAGCAGCGTCCTCCGGACCGTCGATTCAGCCATGGGCAACCTCCACCAGCGGGCGATACCCCGCGCCACCGTCAAGATTCTCCCGGTCCTCGCCTGGCCCGAGGGAGTCTTCCGAGACCCACTGATAGCATCGAGCAATGCTCCGGCTCCACGACACCCTGACTCGACGGGATCGGGCGGTGGAACCGCGCGAGCCGCCGCGGCTGCGGATGTACAGCTGTGGGCCAACCGTCTATCGCTCGGTCCACATCGGCAATTTGCGCACTTATCTAATGGCCGACTGGATCAAGCGGATCGCCCGCAGCCAGGGCTGGCAGGTCGAGCACGTCAAGAACATCACCGACGTCGGCCACATGCGCCAGGAGATGGCCGAGCGCGGGGGTGACAAGGTGATCGCCGCGGCGCTGGCCGCGGGCCGCACCCCACGGGAGATCGCGGCGGAGTTCGAAGAGGAGTTCCACCTCGCCGAGGCGCTGCTGGGGATCGAGCCCGCCGACGTCTTTCCTCGGGCCACCGACCACGTGCCCCAGATGATCTCTTTGGTGGAGCGGTTGCTCGACCGAGGCCTGGCCTACGCGGTGGACGGGACGGTCTACTTCGACACCTCCGCCCAGCTTTCCTACGGGGCGCTGTCCGGCAACTCGCTGGAGCAGCTGCAGCGCGCGGCCGGGGCGGAGCCGGACCCTGCCAAGCGCCATCCCGCCGACTTCACTCTCTGGCGGCAGGCCGAACCGGGACGCCAGCTGATGGTCTGGGATAGCCCCTTCGGGCGCGGCTACCCCGGCTGGCACATCGAGTGCTCGGCCATGTCGATGGCCTATCTCGGAGAAGAGATCGACCTCCACACCGGAGGAGTCGACAATATCTTCCCCCACCACGAGGATGAGCTCGCCCAGAGCGAGGGAGCGACCGGCAAGCCATTCGTCCGACACTGGGTGCACGGCCAGCACTTACTCGCCGATGGGGTGAAGATGGCCAAGTCACAGGGCAATGTCTACACCCTCCAGGATCTTCTAGAGCGCGGGTTTGACCCGCGCGCCTTCCGCTACCTCTGCTCCACCGTGCGCTACGGGACCCGCCTCAACTTCACCTTGGCATCGTTGGCGGCCGCCCAACGCGGGCTCCAGCGCTTGCGGCAGGTGGCGGAGCCAGGCGGCGGGGCCGAAGACCGGAGCCAAGTGGAACAGCTGCAAACTGTGGTCCAAGCGGCCCTGGAGGACAACCTCGACTTGCCCCGGGCCCTAGCTCTGGTGTGGGACTTCGCCCGAGCTAGAAACTTGTCCGGGGCGACCCGGCGAGCCGGGCTCCTGGGCGCGGATTCCTGGCTCGGCCTGGCCCTGGACCGCCCCTCCCTCCCCGTCCCGGGGCCGGGAGCGTGGCGCGAGCTGGCGAGCGCGCGCGACCAAGAGCGCCGCCAGCGTGCGTACGGCCCGGCCGATGCCGCCCGGGTCAGTTTGCTGGGCATGGGCGTGGTGCCAGAGGACGGGCCGGCCGGTACCCGCTACCGGGTCGCCTCCGCTCTGGACCGCCGTCATGGTCTGATTTCCTCCCCTTTGGAAATCGCCGACCAACGCGGCGAACCGGACCTCCTCGAGGTCTCGGTAAGCATTGTCAGCAACGGCTACCCAAATGATTTGACGAGATGTGTGCGCAGCATCCAGAACCATCGCGGCAGTCACTCGGTCGAGATCCTCGCGGTCGACAACGACGCTCAGGAAGTGGGCGCGGTCCTCGACGATCTGGCCGGCAGCGATCCCTCAGTCCGGCCGTTTCACGCCGACCACCAGCTGGGTGAGGGGGCCGCCCGCAATGTCACCCTGCGAGCCGCTCGGGGATCGGTGGTGCTGATTTTGGACACCGGGGTGGAGCTGACCGGCGATTGTTTCACGCCCCTGCTCCAGGCTCTCCATGACCCCCAGGTCGGTGCGGTCGGGCGCTGGGGCGCTGTGAGTCGCGACATGCGCGAGTTCGACGACTCCGACGGCTTGGAGGTCGACGCCATCGACGGTTACTGCTTGGCATTCGCCCGCGAGCGGCTCCAAGAGGTGGGGCTCTGGGATGAGCGCTTCCGCTTCTACCGGATGCTGGACTTCCACTTCTCGCTAACTCTCCGGTCCTTCGGGTTCAGGCAGCGGCGGATCCCGAACCTGCCTGTCCAGATGCACCGCCACCGCGGCTGGGAGGAAACCGATCCCGAGGAGCGGGAGCGACTCAGCCGGCTCAACTTCCGTCGCTTCTTTGAGCGCTGGCACCACCGCCCCGACCTCCTGCTCGCGGCCGACCCAGCCGCCTCCGCCCACGGCTGAGGCAGCACGGGGTTCAGACCGTGGGCGAGGCTATACCTCGAAATTCGGCGAGGATGCGGGCCGACTTCAGAGGCCGGTCGAGATGGTGCTCCAGGTGGGCCAGGAGGATTGACTCCACCTCATCGCGCAGGCTTTCGGACCAACGCAGTCGGCGCAGCAGCGAGAGGTCGCCGGCTTCCATCCGCCTCAGGACCCGCAGCGCCGTCGCCGAACAGGGCAGGACGCCTAGCTGAGCGTTCCAACAGCCGCCCTGGACCATCCCCCCCAGGGCGGGCAGGAAGCCCCCGTCACGATCCTGCAACTCCTCGCCACAGGTAGCGCAGCGGCGCAGTTCCGGCAAATACCCGCCGCTGGAGGCGATCTGGAACGAGCTGAGCGCCAGCTCCAGCCGGGCATCGCAGCTCAGATCGGCCATCCGCTCCCTTGCGGTAGCGACTAGCTGGTAGAGCTCCGGCTCCGGGTGGCCTTCCTCGAGAGTGGCGTCGACCAGCTCGGCCAAGACCCCCCCGCAGGCGGTGCGGACGATATCTGCGCCGGGCCAAGGCAACCCCACCGCCCTTGCTTGCGCCAGCACCGCCATGCTTCGGCCCGGGACCAAGAGCAGCTCAGACCGGGTCAGCAGATCCAGGCCGGCCGCGTTGCGGGCCTTGGCCCGCCGCGCGCCCCGGGCCAGGACGCTCAGTTTGCCTTGATCACGAGTGAAAATTACAAGGATGCGGTCGGCCTCGGCAAAAGTTCGGCGCCGGAGGACGATGCCCTCGTCGCTGACTAGCTCGGGCACCCCTTAGGAGGACTCGGGAGGAAGCGCCTGGCTCCCGGAGGGAGCCGCCTCCCCGCCCGGAGCAGAACCATCGGTCTCCACCGGAAAGGGACTCTTGGAGGTCAGCCGAACCGTCCGGATAGCTCGTCGCTCGATCGCCTCAACAGTGATGGTGATCCCGTCCCCGGCGTCCACTGTGTCGCCCACCGAGGGAATCCGTCCCAGATGGGAGTAAACCAGCCCGCCCACGGAGTCGAAATCCTCCCCCTCCAGCTTCAGGTGGAGCAGTTCATTAACATCGTCCAAGCTGACCGAGGCGCTGACCAGGGCCTCCTGGGGGCCTACCAGCTGGACCTCCTCCTGCTCCGCCTGATCGTATTCATCGCGGATGGGGCCCACGATCTCCTCTAGCAGGTCCTCGATGGTGACCAGCCCGGCGGTGCCCCCGTACTCGTCGACCACCACCGCCAGGTGGATCTTGGCGTGCTGCATCTCCTGGAGCAGCTCGCCCAAGCGCTTGGCCTCAGGCACGAAGGTCGGCGGCCGAGCGAGACTCCCGAGTTGAGCTTCACCGGGGCGGTCTTGAGCCGCGGTCCCGAGCAGGTCCTTGGCGTAAATGACGCCGGTGATGTTGTCGACCGTCTCCTCATAGACAGGAATGCGGCTGTGCCCGTGCTCGCGGATCTCCGAGATCGCCTCCGCCACCGTGGAGGCGGAGGGCAGCGCGACCATCTGGACCCGGGGCACCATGACCTCGCGAACCGGTTTGTCGGTCATCTCCAGCACCCCGTGGATCATCTCGCGCTCCTCCTCCTCTACGATCCCCTCCTGCTCGCTGGCCAAGACCAGCTCCTTCAACTCCGGCTCGGTCAGGAAGGGATTGCGCCGCCCACCTTCGCCCGGCAACAGCCGGAAGAGGACCGCCGAGATGGTGGTGAGCACCGTCACCACCGGGCTCAGCACTCGGGTCGCCAGCTCCACCGGGCGCGCCACCCGGCGCGCCATCGCCTCGTTGTGCTGAAGGGCATAGGTCTTCGGGCCCAGCTCGCAGAAGAGGAGCACCAGGATGGCTAGGGCCACTGCCGCCCAGATGGCGGCCCCCGCCCCGAGGTGCTGCTCGGCGAGCAGGGTGGCCGCTGAGGAGGCCAGCATCAAAGCGAGAGTGTTGGTGACCAGGATCGTGCCCAGGTAGCCGCCTTGATTACGGTGGAGCCGTTCGACCAAGGCCGCCCGCTGGTCGCCCTCCGCACGCCGCGCGCGGAGCCAGATGCGGCTGACCGAAGTGAGCGAAGTCTCGGCAGTGGCCGACAGCCCGGCCAGCACCAGGGCGATCACCAAGACCGCGACTAACCAGCCACTCATCGGAGCGCCGGATGGGACCTGCGCGGCCCTCTTCCTCCGCTCATCGGCAGGAGGCTGGGACTTTCCCAGTCGACGGCTCTCCCACCCTTCCCCAACGGGACCGGATCAGTGCCAGAATTGGTATGTCGGCGGGTGAGCCAGAGCTCATCTTCCGACCGAGTCTAGCAGGCGGCCCCGATCACCGAAACAGCGCCGAGACGCTCCGCCCCTCATGTACCCGGACGATAGCCTCGGCGATCAGCGGGGCCACTGAGACCTGGGTCACCTTGGGGCTGTCGGCCAGCTCCTTGGCCAGCGGGATGCTGTCGGTGACCACGACTTCATCGACCGGCGCCTCCTCCAGCTTGGCCAGGGCGCCGTCGCTGAGCACTCCGTGGGTGGCCAGGACGTCAACTGAGGTAGCTCCCTTGCTAATGAGGGCGTTGGCGGCGCCGGCCAGGGTGGAGGCGGTGGAGATCAGGTCGTCTACCAGCACACAGAGGCTTCCCTCTACTTCTCCAATGACATTGAGAATCTCGATGTCATCGTCCCGCGGCCGCCGCTTGTCGATGATCGCCAGAGGTGAGTCCAGCCGCCGGGCGATCGCCCGCGCCCGCGCGGTCCCGCCCACATCGGGTGACACCACCACCAGTGGCTGGCGCCCATGCCGAGCGCGCACGTGGGCGGCGAGGATCTTGCTGGCGGTGAGCGCATCGACGGGAATATCGAAGAAGCCTTGGATGGCCTCCGCGTGGAGGTCGAGGACGATCATGCGCTCGGCCCCGGCGACCTGGAGGAAATTGGCCATGAGCTTGGCCGAGATGGGATCTCTGGCTTGGGTCTTCTTCTCCTTGCGAGCGTAGCCGTAGTAGGGCAGCACCGCATTGATCCGGGCAGCGCTGGCTCGACGCAAGGCGTCCAGGATGACGAAGAGCTCCATGTAGTTGTCGTTCACCGGGGGGCAGGTCGACTGGATCAGGAAGACGTCGTGGCCCCGCACGGACTCCCCGATCTTGACGTCGAACTCGCCGTCCGCGAACCGGGTGACCTCCATCGGCGCCAGGGGCACTCCGACCTCCTCGGAGATCCGTCGGCCGAGGTCGGGATTGGAAGTGCCGCAGAGCAGCATCAGCGGTCCTTCCGATCCGTTCACGAGCGCGCCCCAGGACCTTTCCCGCCCCGTCCCCGGCGTCGCGCCACCCAGCCCAGGATGTTGCGCTGGCGGGGCCGGGACAGCGCCAGGGAGCCTGCTGGTACGTCGCTGGTGATGACTGAGCCGGCCCCGGTATAGGCCTCCTCGCCGACCGTGACCGGGGCGACCATGATGGTTCCGCTGCCCAGCCGGGCGCCGTCGGCGATCACCGTCCGATGCTTCATCGCCCCGTCCCAGTTGGCCGTGATGCTACCGGCGCCGTAGTTCACGTCGCGGCCCATCTCCGCGTCTCCGAGGTAGCTCAGGTGGGGGATCTGACTGCCCTCGCCCACCCGACTGCGAACCACCTCGGTGAAGGTGCCGAGGTGAGTCTTCGAGCCCATCACCGTTTCCGGGCGCACGCGGTTAAAGGGTCCGACATCCACTCCGTCAGCCAGCTTACAGCCGCTGAGGTGGGATCGACCGATCCGGCAGCCCCTCCCGATCTCGACGTTCTCCAGTTCCGCAAAGGGCCCGATGACGCAGTCGGAGCCGATCCGGCTCCTGCCCCGAATCACCGTCCCCGGGGCGATCACGGTGTCCGGCCCCACCTCCACGTCGCAGTCGATCCAGGTGGCTCGGGGATCGGTGATGGTGACTCCCGCCAGCATCAGCCGCCGCAGAGTCCGCCGTTGCAGCGCCGTCTCGGCTTGGGCCAGCTGGACCCGGTCATTGACCTGAATCGCCTCGTCTCTGTCAGCAACGTCGACCGCGACTGCGCCCCCCGGTACCAGCTGGGGCACCCAGCTGAGGTAGAGCTCGCCTTGGGCGTTGTCCGAGGTCAGCTGATCGAACGCCTGCCACAGCCCCGGCAATGAGAAGGCGTAGGCGCCCAGGTTGACTTCCGCCGGATTCCCGTCCCAGGGGTCGTCCGCATCTTCGACGATCCTCTCGATTCCGCCACCGGGGGAGCGCAAGATCCGACCATAGCCTCGAGCGTCGTCCCGGAAGGCGGTCAGCACGGCAGCCCCGGCACGGGTGCTTTGGAGCGCTTGCACGAGCCGCTTTAGTGAGTCCGCGCTGAGGAGTGGCATGTCTCCGGGGAGCACTACGACGACCGACTCCCCTGCCAGCGCCTCCCGGGCCTCCGCGAGAGCGGCCGCAGTTCCCTCGGGTTCCGCCTGCAGAATCAGGTCAGCCCGCGGCTGGAGCGCCCCGCGGACCGAGTCCTCCAGCTCTCCGAGCACCAGGATCGGCCGACCTGCGGTCGCCACCTCCGCGGCCCGCAGCGAGTGCTCGAGCAACGAAAGCCCCCCGACGGGATGCCATACCTTGGGCAGGCGAGAGCGCATTCTCGTCCCTCGTCCGGCGGCAAGCACCACCGCCCGCGCAGCCGAGCGTTCGCTCAATTTGCACCCCGCTGCCAGCCTGGTCCGTGAACTCGCCCGCAGCTTCCGAGTATATCAATGGGGCGTTTGGATCCGACCGCCGGTCGCTGGCTCACCGCTATGCTGCCGGTCGTGACTGCCGATGCGGGGGATTCTCAGTCCCCGCTGATCATCACTTCGCTTCCCGCGCCGGGGGTGGTCCACATCGCCCTCAACCAACCACAGCACCGCAACGCGTTGACCGAGCAGTTGGCCACGGCGCTCCGCGAGGCGTTGGCCCAGGTTGCCGCCGACCCCTCAGCCAGGGCTCTGATCGTCACCGGTACGGGAACCGCCTTCTGCGCCGGGGCGGACCTGGGGTCGCTGGGCAGCGACGCCACCACCCCGGCCGCCAAGCGCCAGTTTCTCGGCGATTACTACCGCGCCTTCTTGGACCTGCGCGAGCTGGCGATGCCGACTATCGCCGCGGTCCGTGGACCGGCCGTCGGGGCAGGCCTCAACCTGGCGCTCTGCTGCGATCTCCGAGTAGCCGCCGATGACGCCCGCCTGGCCGCCCCCTTCGTCAGATTAGGGATCCACCCGGGAGGCGGAGCTTCCTGGATGCTCACTCGGCTGATCGGACCCGCGGCGGCCCGCGAGATGCTCCTGCTGGGGCAGCCGATTGATGCCGAGCGCGCCTTCCAACTGGGGGTCGTCAACCGCGTGGTCCCGGTGCCCCAGCTGCAGGAGGCGGCGCTGGAGTGGGCGGTATCCCTGGCCTCCCTCCCCCGACCGGTGCTGCGCAACCTCAAGCGCGCGCTGGCAATGGCTGAGGCCGGGGTCAGTCTGGAAGCAGTCCTTGAATTCGAGACCGAGTCTCAGGCCCAGGCATTGGCTAGCGAGGACGCCCGCGAGGGCTGGACCGCGCTCCGCGAGCACCGGACGCCGCACTTCCACGACCGGTAGAGGACTTCTTGGGCTTCCGGCCCAACCTCAGGGAGGAGGAAGGGCACCACGATTCGAGGATGCAGACTTGGCAGCGGGGAGTTCGGGCCAAGCAGACCTCCCGGCCATGGAGGATCAATCGCAGGCTGAGCCCAGTCCATTCCAAAGAGGGCACCATCCGACAGACCTCGGCCTCGATCTTGACCGGGTCCTGGACCCGCACCAGTCCCAGGCGGTTGGTGAGTCGGATGACATGGGTGTCCACGGGGAATCCAGGCTTCCCGAAGGCTACGCCGAGGATCACGTTGGCGGTCTTGCGGCCCACCCCCGGAAGCTTCGTGAGGCCCTCCATGGAGTCCGGAACCTGGCCCTCGAATTCGTCGCACAGGACCCGCCCCATCCCAATCAAGGAACGCGCCTTGGCTCTGAAGAATCCGGTCGCGTGGATCAGCTTCTCCAACTCTTCCGGATCGGCTCCGGCATAGTCCGCAGCCGCAGGGAATCTGGCGAAGAGGTCCGGGGTCACCTGATTGACCTTCTGATCGGTGGTCTGCGCGGAGAGGATAGTGGCGACCAGAAGTTGAAGAGGGTCGGCGTGGTCTAAAGCGCAGGCCGCCGGATAGTTTTGGGCCAGCGTCGCCACCGTCGCAAGCGCCCGCTGCCTCGGGGTCTTAGGCAACTCGACGCCAGGGGGAGCCGCGACCGGAGCGCCCACTAGGACTGCCTCGCCCAGGCCGGGGCGGCTATCCTGAAACAATGCTGGCGGGCCGATGGCACGGTACGGCTGCGCGACTTCAGAGTCGTGGCGTCGGGGTGATCGCCACCAGCGTGATCCTGGGCTCGCTTTTGGCTGGGTGCAGCTTTTTCGGCGAAGCTGGAACTCCGGGGAGCGCCCACATTCCAACCCAGCCCGGCAATCAAGTCAAGCAAGCTGACTCCAACCTCAAGATCAAGGCCATCGCCACCCCTCCCAAGAATCCCGAATACCGGGTGATCATCTACCACAATGTCAACACCGTGGGCGCCTTCGTTCCGGATGACATGACCGTGCCGGTGGGCGCGATCGTGGAGTGGGTCTGGACCGACGAGTACGACCAGCACAACGTCTGGTGGATCGACCAGGATCTGATCAACTCTCCCACCAAGGGTGCTGGCTACCGCTGGGCGGTGCAGTTCCTCACGCCCGGCACCTACGATTACTACTGCACGCTTCACCCCGGCATGCAGGGCACGGTGATTGTCAAGGGTTAGGCGGCGGCTCTTTAAGTGCGCCCTGGGCGTGGCCCCGGCGCTCGCACTATCCGGCATGCTCCTCTCCGCCTGCGTCGGCCCGTCCCCCGAGGCGGGGGCTGCGCTCCACCAGTGGTTGGCCGACGTCCGGATCCACTCGGTGGCGTACGCCTACACCCTGCTGACCCGGAACGCCGAGGAAAGAACCCGATACGACGTCTTTTTCGCTGGAGTCAACGCGAGCCACGCCACCTTCAAAGTCATGTCCTTGAAGGTGATCTCGGCCAACGATGTCGAGGCGGTCGTGCAGGTCAAGAACCCCGGAGGTGCTCAGCCGACCACCGTCAAGGTGCAGGTTCTTGAGGAGGGGAATGCCGGCGACTGGCTGGTCGGAGCCCCCTTCTCGACCCAGGGCGCCCGGGCCATCGCGAACTTCAAGTAGCGCGCTCGTTACGGGTCACGGGGCGGGCGGTCGCTCGGTGCCAGCTCGGGCTCGCCGCGCTGCCGACGCCCGCGGCGGCCGGTCACTGCCCTTCTCCAGCATCGGCAGCAGGTGGTCGGAGACACCTTGGTCCCGTAACTTCTGCCATCCCTCTTCGACGGAGAGCTCGGTGGTCACCACCACGTCATCGCCCACGAGCCGGACCTGCCATTCCAGGGCCTCCAGGCGCCGCAGCACATCAGAGATCAACGTCAACCGGCTCTTCAGTTCGTTCCCCACCGCGGCCAGCCGAACCGAGACCGGAAGCCGGTCCAGCGTGGGTCGATCCGGGAAGGCGAAGCTGCGCACCTCATAGTAGGTGGCAAGCGACGTCGGCACCGGCTCCTCGGTGACCTCGGCAAACTCTGAGGCGGGCTGCCGGATCGGCCGGAGCACCAGCTTCACGGACCCGAATCCCAGGGCATGACGATGCCCACATTGTTGGTGCCGGTCATCGCCGGCCCGGCCGAAGACGGGGACTTGAAATTCTGCTGCTGGTTGATCAAAACCTTGTTGGTGATGAGGAAGGGAGCGCGGCTATCCTCCCGAATGTAGCCCATCAGAGCCATGATCAGGCTCACGGCGATGCCCACGGTGATCAGCGCCGCCCCTTGTGCGCGGCCCGCGTCGCCCCAGCGCATCTCCCCCTTGGTGACGTGTCTGAGGTAGACGGTGACGGCCACGAGAGCGACCCCGGTGAAGGTGATCAACGCCACCAGCTTGAAGGGGATCATCTCACCCCACGGGATCAGCAGGCCGCCTTGCCAGATGGGGACGTTAGCGTTGGCGCCGACCACGTCCTCGTAGCTCCAGGCCAGCGACGAAGGAGTGGCTATCAGCAGCCATGACGCGAAGGAGAGGGCGGTGCAAACCGCCAAGGCCGGCGACCGGAAACCGCCCAGTTTGACACGGCGCCACAGGTAAAAGATGCCCACAGTGAAGATGGCCCCGAGCAGGAAAACCTGGAACAGGAAGGCGACGCTGAGTCCGCCCAGCATCATGCTGTACCAGGAAGCATACGCATGTAACTGAATCTCCTTGGCGTACTCCCAGCCGATCAGCGGCTGAGCCAGAGTGAACCCGATCGCATAGATAAGCCCGTAGTGGCCAATCCAATCGGCATACGCGCGACTCTTGGGAGCCTTGGCGAAGATGATGCGGATCCCGCCAGCCAAAGCGATGATCGCGCCGGCGAAGGCGATGTTGCCGACGAAACGGTGCATCTCGAGCGGGATCTCAGTTGGGTTGAGCAGGTTCAGCGCCAGGCTGTTGGAGGGCCGCGGCGTCAGCATGTAAGAGGCGACCACATCGATCGCCAGCATCTGGATCGATGCGTTGATGAAGAGCATCAGCTCCAATCCCGCCCGCAGCGGGCGCACCCGGCCCAGCTTGTCCCACTGCGAGTAGAGGGTATAGAGGCAGATGATTTCGCCCACAAAGGCAATCCCCTCGACCACAAAGGGCCAGAACATGATCCGCGCCAGCTCGACGAAGAACTGGCTCCACAGGCCCAGAAACAGGATCAGGACCGCAAAAATCGCCAGCGTGGAGCCGAAGGCGAAGGTGGCCCCCAAAGCGGTCACTAGATGCTTCGAGAACCGGGTCTGCCGCTCATCGTTGCGCTTCCAGCCCAGGAAGTCGGTGACCGCCAAGATGATGTAACCACCCTGCTGGAACGCCGCGAATTGGATGTGCGCCAACATCAACACCGCCACCAGAGCCGAGGCCACCCCGGTCGAGATGGGAACTCGGACCAGATGCGGTGAGGCGGCCGCGATCACGCTGGCGAAGCTCATAGGTTGAAGAGCCGGTTCACAGCTAGCAGTGCCTCGAAGATGAGGAATAGGGCAGCGAAGAGCGCGGGCACCATCACCTCAGGCCGGCGCCAGGGCTCACGTTCCGGGGAGCGGTCCAAAAACGGTACCAGTATCAGCAGAGTCGTCCCGATCCCAGGGAGCACGAAGACCCCGACGGGGATCATCCAAGCCTGCGGGAACTGGACCAGCAGCTGGTCCAGCGGCAAAAAGAACCACTCCGGAGTGGGCACATAATTGAGCGCCGCCGGGTTGGCCGCGCGCTCCAAGGGCGCCCCCACCACCACTGCCATGATGAAGACCAGGAGCACTAGAACGAAGCTGACGGTGGCGTCTTTGAAGACCTGGGACGGGAAGAAGTCGTCGATGTCCACCGGGACCGCATAGCCCGGGTCGCTGGGCACCGCCGGGTAAGGGTACTCGGCGGTGGCCATCCGCTCCGCCCGGACCTCTTCGGTCTCAGACTCGACCCCATCGTAGTTGACCCAAGAGCCGTGTTCCCCGTGCCGGCGGAGCAGGATCAGGTGGAGCCCGATCAGCGGCACCAGCAGCGCCGGCAACAACCAGATGTGGATGGCGAAGAAACGAGTGAGGGTCTCCGGACCCATCTGCGGACCACCGCGCAGGATCTCCTGAAGCCAGCTGCCGAAGAAGGGGATGTAGTCGACGATGTGGGTCACCACCGCGGCGGTCCAGTAGGCCGCCTGGTCCCATGGCAACATGGCTCCGGTGATTCCCAGACCGAGCACCATCAGGAACAAAAGAACCCCCACAATCCAGTTGAGCTCCCTCGGCTTCTTGTAGGAACCACTGACAAACGTGCGGATCATGTGCAGACCGATGATGATCAGCAACACGTAGGCACCCCACAAGTGCATCCCCCGAACAATCGCCGCGAATTCATCGTGGTGCTCGATGTAATTGAGACTTTCCCACGCCTCAGTGGTGGACGGCACGTAGGTCCAGAGCAGGAACATGCCGGTGACGATTTGGAGCACGATGATGATCAAAGTGGCGCTGCCCAGCGAGTAGGCCCAGGCGCCCCGGCGAGGTACCGCCTCGTAGAGCAACTGGTGGGTCAGATCTGAGATCCCCAGCCGCTCGTCGACCCACCGGTAGGTAGCCGCCATGGGCCGAGCCACCGGGCGCATGAGTTTGGCGACGAGGGCGCTGCGGGCGGGCTGGCTGGGGCTGGCCACCCGGGCTAGGCTCCCGTCAGGTCATTGCGCACGTAGAGGGAGCTGCCCACCAACTTGTGCTCATAGCGGAATAGCGGCCAGGGTGGCGGTCCTCCGATGTTGGTGCCGTCGATGCTATAGAGACCCCCGTGACAGGGACATAGGAACTGGTTGAGGTTGATGTCCCAGTGCACATCGCATTGCATGTGGGTGCACACGTTGGAGAGGGTGAGCAATTGCACCGTGCCGTTCAGATTGAGCTTGACCACGTACACCGTGCGCGGGACTGGGGGTACCGCCCAACCCTCGTCGATGGGGAGAAAGACCACATACGCGGTGGGCACTCCCACCGGTACCTGGCTGATGTCCGCCACCAGTACCCACGGGGTCTTGCGTTTGACAAAAAGTGGGCTCAGCACCGATCCGACGATCGGCGCTGCAATCAACAGGGCGGTCCCGGCGCCCACGCCGTTGATGGTGATGATCATGAACCGGCGGCGCGACAGCCGCCTCCTGGCTAGGTCAGACCCGATGTCAGCCACCGGCCAATACCACGATGCCGACCAAGAGCGCCAGACAGAGTCCGAGCAGAAAGAGAAAGGTGAAGACGCTGGACACCACCGCCATCCAGGCGACCATGGCCCCCTCCTGGACCGCCAGCTGACGGGCGTGACGCATCACCACGACGAACCCGGTCAGCGTGAAGCAAAAGAAAGTAGTGATGATCATGCCTAAGTACCAGGCGGATTCGAAATCCTGGTAGTTCAAGGCTGATCTCCGCGCGGAACTTTGAAGTTCTGCGCCGACTGAGACAGGGTGAGCAAGCAACTGTTCTGTCCAGTCGTGGCATCAATCCCGCACGGCAGCTTGGCGTTCTCCTTGATCACTCCCATATACAGGCTGAGGACTAGGGCGCTCACTCCCACCACCCCAATCAGGCGCCCAGCCAGTGGGTTGATCCGAGCGGAACTGCCTCCTCCCTGCAGCGACCGCAGATAGCCGACCAGGTTAACGGCGGTCGCCAGGAAGGCAATCAGCAGGGCTACGTATCTCAGCGCGACCAGGTTGGCGGGAATGACGGCCGCGGGCAGCGCGGTGCCCGCCATCCCCAAGAGGGCCACCACCGTGAGGGGACCACCGCCGCCGCTCCCCGCGCCAATCTGGTTGTGGCGCCAGAACACCAGGTTGGCACCGACCACTAAGACCGCCAGCAGCGCGACTTGGCCGATGAAGAGGGAAGCCGAGTTGAGGACGAAGAGGTTGTCGAAGGCCGGCAGCGAGCTGGTCTTGACCGTCTCAGCCAACAGGAATCCCGTGATCGGCTGGGCCATGAGGAAGATTGAACCGATGGCAAAGTTGATCCGGGCCGCCCAGCGCTGATAAGTGATCTCGGCGGCGGACTGGGCCCGGCGTCCTCGCCAGACGGCGATTCCTGCCAGGAGCAGGGGCGCCCAGGAGAGATTAGCCCCGGCGTAGTGGAGAAGCAGCCACGGGTAGCTGGGTGAGAAAGCTGCTCCGGCAGCGCTCACGGCGGTGCCGGGGGTCAAGACGTAGCTGTCCAGCTCCACGATGGTGAACAGGAACAGGTACTGGACCGCGGCGAAGGCGAAGCCGATGGCCAGATGAAGGCGGGGTGAGAAGCGGTCCCAGCCGTAGACGTAGAGCAGGAGCAGGGGGATGCCGACGAAGAAGCTGGCGAAGGCGATCGTCAGCGGGAGCAGTAACTCGTTGAGCAGCGTCCCGATCAGGCGACCGTAAAGACCGGCGAGCAGGAAGACCGCCAGCACGGCCCAGGTCGCTCCCAGGCTGTAGAGGTAGAGGATCGCCCGGGAAAGGCTGCGGGCATAGCGTAGGCACAGCGGGTCCCCGCCGCGCCGGCGCCCGGCCAACTCCATGAAGGGGGCCAGACCGGTGGCGGCGAGGATGAAGCCCACCAGCGCGATATGGATCAGGAAGACGGCCCCGATCGCGAGTTGAGCGCCCAGGGTGCCGAATGGCAGCCTCGGGAGCGGGGTGGCGAGCGAGGACAGCAGCACTTCTTCCCCATGCTGACGGGACCACCCATCGCAAGGCAACTCTCTACGCCGCCGATTCTCGAACCCGAACTGGCGATGCCTCGATAATCGTCCGGTGGTCGAGCCGGTGGTCATGGTGCACGGGGATGACCCCTACCTGGTCACGACCGTGGCCCTCCGGTTTCGCAGTCAGCTCACCGCTGACTTGGTTGCCGACCTGGGGGTCGAGGAGTTCCGAGCCTCCCGGGACCTGGACGCCATCACTCGCAGCGTCGCCACCCCTCCATTTCTCGCCATCCGACGCCTGGTGGTCATCTGGGATCCGCCCCAGCTGGCGGCCGGCCAGCGCACCCCCAAAGAGGCGGAGCTGCTCGGCGCGGCGCTAGCCGGACGCCTGGAGACCACCGCCATCCTGGTGGTCTACCGGGGGACGGTACCGGCCAGCTCCCCGTTCCTCCATGCGGTGCGGTCGCAAACTGGCGAGATCCGCCTGCTGAAGCGACCCCGCGGTCGCGAGCTGCGGAGCTACGTCAAAGATGAGGTCCAGGCCAAGGGCCTCCACCTGGGCCAGCCAGTCCTGGCCCGGCTGGTCGACGTCGCGGGCCAGGACCTGGGGCAGTTCCATCAAGAGTTGGAGAAGCTGGAGATTTACGGGGTCGGCCGGGGTCGGATCTCCGACGCCGAAGCGCTGCTACTCGTCCCGCCCGCACCCCCCACCGAGCTCTACCGGCTCACCGACTCACTTTTCGAGGCACCGGGCCGGGTTGGAGAGAGACTGCAAGAGATTGCTGGCCGACCGGACCTTCCGCCCCCGGTAGTGGTGGGCGCACTGGCGCGGGTGGTGCGAGATCTTATCTCGTTCGCCGACGACCGCGGAACCAGCCTGCCATCTTGGAAAGCGGAGAAGCTCCGAACCCATCTCACGCGGGCGGGCGAGCCGCGACTGCGACGGTGGCTGGTGCAGCTGGCCGACCTGGACTGGTCCACTAGGACGGGAGCGGTCGACGGGCAGGAGGGGCTGGAACTGCTGCTCGCTCGGATGGCCACTGAGCTGAGCGGGCGGCCGTCGAGTTGACCGACGGCTGAGCCGCTGGCTCAGCTGTTCTTGTGCTCCTTGGTCGCGCTGCCCGCGGCCCGCCGCTGGGAGCTGGAGGTGCGCTCGGTCTTGGTCGCTGGCCGCCTGGCCTTGGGCGCGGCGGCGGCCTTGCGGGTAGCTGCCCCCGACTTGGGCTTGGTGCCCTGCTTGGGCTTGGTGCCCTGGGCTGACGCCCGCTTGGTGGCCGCCTTCGGAGCCTGGGTAGCCTCGCTGTCACGAACTTCGGCCTGGGCGGCCGAACGCATCAGCCGAGACTTGCGGCGGCTCACATTTCGGGGGTGCAGAACTCCGTGCTCTGAGGCCTTGTCGAGGGCCGAGGTGGCCAGCTTCAGCAGCGCTACGGTCGATCCTTCCTCGGCGCCCTCGATCACCCGCCGCGCCTTGGTCACGGCGGTGCGCACCGAGGACCGGACGCGGCGATTGCGCTCGTGCTTGCGCGCCGCGGACCGGATGCGCTTACGGGCGGAACTGGTGTTTGCCATGCTCTCTCGGCTGATGGGTGGGACCACGGACAACCCGGGCCAGGTGGGCACCGACAGCGGGGTCGGGCCAGCGCCGCAGTATAGCAATCGGCCGGCGCTCGGCCGGCGACTCGCGGGTAGAGTGGCACGGATGTTGCGCTTAGGTCGAGCCCCAGCCAAGTTGAATCTAGCCCTAGAACTCACCGCTCGGAGGGCTGACGGGTACCACGAGCTACGCGCGGTCTCTCAGACCATCGACTGGAGCGACGTGGTCGCACTGGAGCAGGACGAACCGAGTGCGCTCCCCCCGGCCGTCCCCGAGCTGCAGGTGTGGGGACCCGAGGCAGGAAGGGTGCCGCTCGGCCCAGCCAACATCGCCCTGCGGGCCGCCCTGCTGCTACGGAACCAGGGCCTGGGGCAGCCAATCACCCGCCTCGCCCTGGAGAAGCGCATTCCCACTCAGAGCGGGCTGGGCGGCGGCTCCGCGGACGCGGCGGCGGTGCTGCGGATGGCCGGCGTCGGTCTGGACCCTGGACAGCTCGAGCAACTCGCCCTCGAGTGTGGGGCCGACGTCCCCTTCGGACTATGCGGAGGAGCTTGCCTGCTGAGCGGGATCGGCCAGGTGATGTCCCCTGTCTCACCGCTCACCACCGGCGCCTTTCTGATCGTGGTGCTGGAGTCGGTGGCCACCGCCGCCGCGTACGCAGCCACTCGGCCTTCGGACTTCAGTGACGGCAGTCGGGTAGAACAGCTCGCCGCGACGCTGCAAGCTGGCTTTCCCCCCGATCCCGAACTGTTCGGCAGCGGGCTCCAACCAGCGGCCATCCGGGTGGTACCGGCCCTAGCCGAGCGGCTGCAAGGACTACGAGCGGCAACTCCCGGAGTGAATTGGGCGATGACCGGGAGTGGCGGTGCCTTTTTCAGCTATCAGCCGGATGGGATGGCGGCTGCGAGCCTGGCCCGGACGGCAGCTCCCGCGTGTCCCAACGCCACGATTCGGGTGGCCCTGCCCCTGCCGGACAAGGCCGCCTAACCCGATTCAATAGCGGACTTGGGTCGGCCGATCCATTCTCCGCAGCCAGGGTCAGCGGGCCCCCATGCGGAGGTGAGGGTAGGCCCGGCTCGGATGTCCCAGACTTGGGAAGACGCTTAGGTTTGGCTGAGGGCGCCCGCCAGACCATTGGGAGTCGGCAACGGCCCGGGCACGATGTTGCTGGGCTTCTGGAGACCGAAGTCCTTGCTGTAGTCGCTGAAGTTCCCTGTCGAAGTGAAGGTCATCGAGGCCGAGCCAGCCGGGAGGCCCAACTGGCCAGGCGCGAGGCTGGAGAGCTCCGAAAGGTCCAGGCTGAGCCCGACGGTGAGGTGGACCCGGGCCAGTTGTCCGGTCGACGTACGGACGTAGCTGTCCTCCTTGACCGAGGTGAACTGCAGCAGCTTTTCGACCGCGGGCAGGTCCGCGCTCAGTGAAGATCCCGCCGTGCCCAATTGGCCAGCCACTTGGCCGAGGATGCCGGCCAGGGAGTGGTTAAGGTCCGATCCGGTGAGGGTGGTCTGGAGGTGCTCGACCTGGTTGGAGCTGATCGTGGTCTTGCCCAAGTTGGTCACGGTCGCCTCACTGCGGAGGGCCTGGCCCCAGCTCTTGACTTCCGCTTTGAGGTTGCTGAGACCGCCGGAGGAACTCGCCGCGCTCGACTTGAGGTTGCTGACCGTGTGCCACTGAGTACCGTTCTCTGAGATGTATTCCTTCCCGCTGAGATCGAGCACATGCCAGGTCTGGGTGAGAAGCGGGGTCAGGGTGAAGGACATTTCGAACTGGGTCGGACTCTGGAGCTGGATCACGCCCCGCAGCCGAGCCGAATCGATCTCCGCCTGCACGAGGCTGAGCTCGCCGGAAGCCACCCCGGTCGCGGTGACCCCGTGCAGGTGGACCTGCAGCTGGCTCGTGAAGGTCATCTGGAAGGAGCTGCCCAGCGCCTGCTGATTGGCGGCTTGGAGGATGGCCCCTGCCGGCCGATTCATTGAGACTCCGTTGCTGCTGCAGCCCACCAGCGCCAGGGTGGCCAGGGCGGCCAGCCCCATCGCTCCCCGGCGCAGGGTGATGGTCACGTTCCGATCCTAACCGGAACGCAGAAGATTGGGGCCTGCTCACGAGTTCGAGAGGAGATCGTTACTCCAGCCCCTGGCCCCCGGACCCCTGTTAGCGTAGCTGCCGTGACGGAGGCGAAATCCCGGCGGCCAGCTGCCCAGGCGCCCCGCCGCAAGGCCCCGACCCGCTCGGTCAAGTTTGTCGACCTGCTGGGCCCCGACCAGCTGGAGACCAATCACCGGCTGGGCGATCCTGCCAGCTACATCAATCGCGAGCTGAGCTGGCTCGACTTCGATGCCCGGGTGCTGGCCGAGGCCCAGGACCCACGGGTGCCGCTCTTGGAGCGGCTGCGGTTTCTGGCGATCACCGCCAGCAACCTGGATGAGTTCTACATGATCCGTGTCGCTTCTCTGAAGCGCCAACTGGCCGAGCGGGTCCAGAGCACCCACGCCGACGCCATGACCCCCACCGAGCAGCTCCGGGCCATCGGGAAGCGGACCCGCGAGATCGTGGCCGCCGAGGGGAGCTGCCTGCGCGAGGATCTGGGACCCCGGCTGGAGCATCAGGGGGTGCGGCTGCTGCTGCAGGGCGAGCCCCTCAGCCGGGCCGAGCGCCGGGCTTGTGACAGCTACTTCGAGACCCAGCTCTACCCTCTGCTGACCCCTCTGGCCATCGACCCCGCCCACCCGTTCCCCTACCTGAGCAACCTCTCCCTCTCGATCGCGGTGATGCTCGGTGAGCCCGGCGAGCGCGCTCCCCGGGTGGCTCGGGTCAAGGTGCCGTCGTCGGCGCCGAGGTTTTTCCAGGCCGGGCGCCGCGGCCCCTTCGTGCCCATCGAACGGATCATCGCCGAGCGGCTCGACCGGCTCTTCCCGGGAATGGAGGTGGTGGCCCACGGGCTCTTCCGGGTAACCCGGGACGCCGACTTCGACGTTGACGAGGACGAACCTAATCTGCTGTCAGCGATCGAGGAGGAGCTCCGTGAGCGACGGTTCGGGGCAGTGGTCCGGGTGGAGACCATTCCTGGCCTCTCCCGGGAGATCGTGACCATGCTGGAGACAGAGCTGGGAATCAACCGCGACGAGGTGCAGGAAGTCGACGGGCTACTGGATCTGACCGGGCTGATCAGCGTCGCCGACACCGTGGAGCGGCCGGATCTAGCCTACCCGCAGTTCACCGGCACGACGCCGCCCCGTTTGCTCACCATGCAGGATCAGGATCCCGACTTCTTCGCGGTGCTGCGGCGCGGCGATGTCCTAGTCCAGCACCCCTACGACTCCTTCGCCGCGACCACCGAGCGCTTCATCGAGCAGGCTGCCCGCGACCCCAAGGTGGTCGCGATCAAGCAGACCCTCTACCGGACCAGCGGCGATACGCCGATCATCGACGCCCTCACCCGGGCCTCGGAGGATGGCAAGCAGGTGGTGGTCCTGGTCGAGATCAAGGCACGCTTTGACGAGCAGAACAACATCCGCTGGGCCCGGCAGTTGGAGCAGGTGGGGGCTCACGTCGCCTACGGGGTGCCCGGACTCAAGACCCACGCCAAGCTGGTTTTGGTAGTCCGCCACGAGGAAGGTGGTATCCGCTACTACGCGCACGTGGGGACTGGCAATTACAACGCAATGACCGCCCGGCTCTACACCGACTTTGGGCTGCTCACCGCCAAACCGGAGATCACTGAGGAGGTGGCCGACCTCTTTAACTATTTGACCGGGTACTCCCGCAAGCGAGATTACCGCGACCTATGGGTCGCTCCCATCAATGCCATTCAGAACTTCGAGCAGCTGGTGAATCGGGAGGTGGAACATCACCGCCGCGGCCGTCCCGCCGGGCTCCTGATCAAGGTCAATGGCTTGACCGACGAGCGGGCCATCCGGGCCCTGTACCGCGCTTCCCAGCTGGGCCTGCCGATCCGATTGTTGGTGCGCGGGATTTGTGCGCTACGGCCCGGGGTCGAAGGCCTCAGCCCGACGATCCAGGTCCATAGCGTGGTAGGCCGCTTCTTGGAGCATGGCCGGGCGTTCGTCGCGGAGAACGGCGGCCAGCCCGAGGTCCACATCGGTTCGTCGGACTTGATGGGCCGCAACCTCTACCGGCGGGTGGAGTGCGTCATCCCACTGCTCGATCCCCAAGCCCGAGACGAGGTTCGCCAGGTGCTTGAGTTGACTTGGTTCGATCATCGGCAGAGCTGGAAGCTCCAGCCCGACGGCCGCTGGGTGAGGGTAGATCCCACGTCAACCGAAGAGGGCATCCAGGAAGATCTCATTCGACGGGCCCGGGCCCGTCCGCTGCGCTGGGAAGGTCAGGGGAGGAGGGGTGCCAATCGTGGACGCCGAAGCGGCTAGGGAGTTCGTCTCCCAGCATCACCGAGCGATTCTGGCGACCCGCCGTCGGGACGGCAGTCCGCAGCTGTCCCCGGTCGCGGTCGCGGTCGACCCCCACGGCCAGCTCACCGTGAGCAGCCGGGAAACCGCCGTCAAAGTCCGCAACCTGAGGCGGGACCCGCGTTACGACCTGGTGGTCTTCACCGACAATTTCTTCGGTCCCTGGATCTCTGTCCGCGGAGAGGTGGAAGTGGTAGCGCTGCCGGCGGCGCTCCCCGGGTTGGTGCAGTACTACCGGGATCTCGCTGGCGAGCACTCCCACTGGGACGAGTATCGGGCCGCGATGGTCGAGGAGCAGCGGGTCTTGCTGCGACTGTCGATCGAAGCGGTGGGGCCCAAGGTGAGCGGCTAGCTTGGAGCTGGCCCCGAACCAGTTCGCCTTCGGGGCAGCGGCAGTCGCTGCTCGGGCCGCTAGCTTGATCCAGCCCGGGATGCGCCTCGGCCTAGGGACCGGACGAATGGCCTCGGCATTTGTGGAGGCCCTCCGCCCGCGGATCGAATCCGGGCTGCTGGTCCAGGGCCTGTGCACCTCCCGGGCGACCGAGGCGCTCGCCCGGGAGGCCGGGATCGAACTGCTCGCGACCACGGCCGGGGCCCTCGACCTGGATGTGGACGGCACCGACGAATACGATGCCTCGCTCAACCTGCTGAAGGGAGGCGGCGGCGCGCTACTCAGAGAAAAGGTGGTGGCCGAGCGTAGCCGACGCTTCTGGGTCCTGGCCGACGCCTCCAAGGAAGTGAGCGAGCTCGGCTCGAACCATCCGCTCCCAGTCGAGGTGCTTCGGTACGACTGGGAAGGAACGGCGGCCCTCTGCGAGGCCCGCCTGGCCTGCCGCTCAGAACTCCGAATCAGGGAGGAGGCGCCCTTCCTCACCGACAACGGCAACTACCTCCTCGACCTCCACTTCCCGACGGGACTAGCCGACGCCCGAGCGGCCTCTACTCGGCTGGGCGAGATCGCTGGAGTGCTGGGCCACGGCCTCTTCCTCGGCCTAGCGACCGGGGCGATCGTCTTCGACGCCGGTGGGGTCCGGGTACTCGGTCAGTTGGAATCGGAGCGGACTCCCTGAGCTGGGCTCGGCTAACCGCGACTCCCGCTCTCCGCGCGCCGCTTGCGGTTGAGCCCCAGGCTCAGTCCCAGAGGGATCATCACCCCCAAAAAGCCGGTGATGACCGCGATGCCGTTGGGCAGCCGGTGAGGATTGGCCATGCCGACGTAAGAGAACACCGAGGAAACGAAGGCGAGGATCAAGATCAGGGTGATCGCTCCCAGCACCACCCAGTTTCCGTTCTCCTGACGGCTGATCACGAAGTTCGGCCAGCGGTTGCGGACGTACCGATAAACGTTCACGGCGGTGAGGCTGTTCAGGATCAGGGCGCTGATGAACGCACTCACCGCCACCCCCCAGCGAAAGGCACCCAGCTGGGAGATCACCCACGCCGAGAAATTCACCACCAGGAGGCCGACGGGGGTGGCCAGCCCGATCACCGGGAGAATGCAGGTGCGCCAGTCCTCGGGCAAGGGGATGAACAGCCCGCTCTGGACCGGTCCCCGGCTTCGCCGCGCGCGGCTCACGTGGCCTGCGCCGTTTCGTTCTGTGCTCACCGCTCCTCAGCTTGGGGTGGTCGGGTGCATTGTGACGAGATCCGCACTGCCGCAGCTCCCGCCCGTTCAGGGCGGCGATGATGGCGGACAACCCATGGACCTAATCGATCTCCTCATCATCGCCGCCCTGGTCTACGCTGCACTCAGAGGCTACCGGAGAGGGTTCACCTACTCCCTGTTGTCACTCCTGGGACTGCTGTTGGGGCTGGGGGTAGGTGCCTGGTTGGCGAGCTCCTTGCCGCCGCTCCTTCATGACTTCAACGTCGAGGCTCGCTCGGTACTCGCCATTGCGATCTTGCTGGCGATGGCCCTGCTCGGCGATGGCTTGGGCACCTGGGTCGGGCTTCGGCTGCGGCTCAGCACGATCCGGAGTCACTTGGGGTTGGTCGACTCCTTCCTGGGGGTCGCCTGGGGGGTGGTGGTAGTGATAGTGGCCAGCTGGTATCTGGGCCTGACTTTCGCCGCCGGCCCATGGCCGCCCTTGTCTTCCCAGATCCAGAAGTCGGCAGTCCTGCACGCTCTGGCCAACCAATTTCCCCAGGATCCAGCTTGGCTGGGTGGACTTCAGCACATCTTCAGCACCGTGCCCTTCCCCGAGGTCTTCGCCAACCTCGTCCCCATCCTCCCGGCCCCGGTGACCGTGCCCACCACCCTGGCCAAAGACCAGCGGGTGACGGCGGCCGCCGCCGAGACGGTCAAGGTGGTCAGCGTGGGGTGCGGGGGCTTGATCGAGGGCAGCGGCTTCCCGGTCGCTTCCGGGGTGATCCTCACCAACGCCCACGTGGTCGCCGGAGCCCATGACTCGCGGATCATGGTTGCCGGCCAGACTGCCTCGCTGCCAGCGCGGGTGGTCTTCTTCGACCCTGAGCGAGACATCGCCTTGCTCAGGGTCCCCGGACTGAACCTGCCGCCGCTCACGATCAGCACGGCGGGGACCCGCGCCACCGAGGGGGCAGTCATCGGCTACCCGGAAGGAGGCACCGAGCAGGTGGTTCCCGGGGCCATCAGAGGAGAGCTGAATGCGGTCGGCCGGGACATCTACTCCCGCTCCATCGTCAGCCGGGAGATCTTTGTCCTGCAGGCATCCGTTATCCCCGGGAACTCAGGTGGCCCTTTTGTGGATCTCCAGGGGCAGGTGTTGGGGGTGGTCTTCGCCAAGTCGCTGGTGGTAACGGGCGAGGGTTACGCCCTCACCGGGAGCGAGATCCTTCCGGACATCGCCAAGGGCGAGTCCCGCACTAGCGCGGTGTCGACCCAGAGCTGCGTCGACTGAGCTCCGAAAGCGCCTCTCTGCGACGGGCTCCCCGTTCACCGAACGCCGAACTCGGGACGTGAGCCGGGCTGGGCCGCGGAACCGGCGGGTCGGCCCCAAAAGTCCCTAATCGGCGGGTCCGCCACCAGTTTTCCCCATCGCGGACCCGACCGCGTGATAGCCACCGTCGACGTGGACAATCTCGCCGGTGGTGGCGGGAAAGTAGTCGGAGAGCAGGGCGACCGTGGCCTTCCCCACAGGGTCCGAGTCACGGGCGTCCCAGCCCAAGGGCGCCTGGCGCGCGAAGACCTCAGGGAAGGTCGGAAACCCGGGAATGCCCTTGGCCGACGTCGTGTAGATCGGTCCCGCCGACACCGCGTTGACCCGGATCCGCCGACCGCCCAGATATTGGGCTAGGTACCGGACCACCGCCTCTAGGGCAGCCTTGGAAACCCCCATCCAGTCGTATCCCGGCCAAGCCTGGCTGGCGTCGAAGTCGAGCGTGACCACACTGCCGCCGTGATCGGGGATCAACGGTTCCAGGGCCACCACCAGTTGTTTCAGGGAGTAGGCGCTGGTCCGCAGCGTCGTGGCCGCCGCCTCCCACGGGGTGCTGAGAAAGGCCCCGCCCAGCGCCTCGGCCGGGGCGAACGCCACCCCATGGACGATCCCGTCCACCCGCCACTTGCGTCGGGTCAGCTCAGCCGCGAGGGCCACGAAATCCTCATCGCGGGTGGCGTCCAGCTCCAAGATCTCCGGCTTGGGAGAGAGCCGAGCCGCGGACCGCTCGGTGAGCCGCATCGCCCGCCCAAAGGAGGTGAGGACCACTTCGGCTCCATCCGCCTGAGCCTGCCGGGCGGCCGCGAACGGCAGCGACGCTGGAGTCAGGACTCCGGTGACGAGGACACGCTTGCCTTGGAGCAGCATGGTCGCCAAGATTACCGCCCTCGCCCCGACCTCCGGGCGATGAGTTGGGCGATGGACCCTCTCAGCTCGGCCGGGTACAATCCGGCGGCATGCCTGCCGGGACCAGGCCGCGGCGCCGCCGCGCCGGGCTTAAGTCACACCAAGCGTCCTTCTCATGGGGCCGGCACCGGGTGCTAGTGGCCGCGCTGCTGGTATTCGGCTTCGGTCTTTCCGGCGTGAGCGGGGTCGTAGCCTACTTCCTGCCCGCCATCTCCGCCGCGCTGAATATCACAGGACAGCATCCCCAAGGGAACTCGAAGAGCCCCGCGGCGTCCCCTAGCGTCACAGCCGCCCCGGCCCCCAATCAGCCGTTCAACGTTTTGCTGCTCGGGTCTGATAACGATGCGAAGTTTCGATATGGGGTGCTGGCCCAGACTATGATCTTGGTCCGGATCAATCCCCAGACCAAGTCGGTAGTTATGTTCTCTATTCCACGGGACCTGTGGGTCCCGATAGGAAATGGGGGGGCTTCCGCCAAGATCGATGCCGCTTACTCCGACGGCGGCGCCGCCGAGGCCATCTCGACCGTCGAGAACAACTTCGGGGTCTCCATCAATTACTGGGTCTGGATCGGGCTGGGCGGCCTAGTGCAGCTGGTAAACGACCTGCACGACGTGAACATCGTGGCTCAGATGCCCATCCTGGATGACGAGTACCCGTATGACCTGACCGGTAACAACCCTTACCTCCAGGCCCGGATCGCGATCCTGCCTGGACCGCAACGGGTGGGCGGCGTCGCCGCCCTGGAGTACGTTCGCTCCCGCCACGGCGATGTCCTCTCCGACATCGCCCGCTCCCAGAAGCAGCAGCAACTTCTGCTTGACATCAAAGCGTCGGCCGGGGACGAAACCGTCGCCGATGTTCCTTCGATCGCCAGCTCGCTTGGCGACTCCGTGAAGACCGACATGAGCATTAGTCAAGTGGGGTCGTTGCTGACATTGGCCAGGGCTTTCAGCGACGGCAACGTGCATCAGGTGGTGATGACCGGCGAACCATATTTCGCCAGTGGCTATGTCGGCAGCCAAAGTGTGTTGCTGCCCCACTTCGCCGCCATCGACGCTCTGATCGCTCAATACTTCCCGACCTCATGAGGCGTCTTCTGCCCTTGGTCGCAGTGGTGGCGCTGATGGCAGTCTTCGGCTTCGCTGTCTACTCGGTCCTGGGAACTCTCAAGAGCACCCGCCACGAATTCAGCAAGCCCACGCTGACCCAGGCCCTGATCGACCTTTCCGGCACCGTAGTAGTGGTCCAGAACGGGGACATCTACAGTCTCACTAACCTCAAATTCACCCAGATCAAGGCGCCCGCCATGGACTGGGTGCAGGTCGCGCCGGCCCCCGACGGAGACATCTTGGCGGTGGCCTACTCTAGTTCGTACAGCAACGTCTACCTGCTCAATCCCCAGGGGCAGATTGTGCGCCAGCTACTCTCAGAGAGCTCAACGCAGTACTTCGGCAATCACTGGGCCTACTACCCCAGGGTGAGCCCAAGTGGAAGCACTCTCTTCTACGTGTCGGACTGGCTCTGTCAAAGTGCCTCCTGTGGCGGCGTTTACAACGTGGACTTCCAGATCCAGGCAGTGCCCTTCGCAAATCCTGCCGTCAGTCCGGTGGTCTGGAGCGAGGCCGGCCTGTACTTCCAAGGGGGAGACGTGCAGCCGATCCCGCTCGCCAACGGCGGCATCATCTACGCCAAGTACGCCATCGACGGTGCCACTGGCGCGACCTATGCACAACTGGTGTATGTCAGCTCCCCGTACGCTAACCCGGTAGCCCTGACGCTCCCCGCCCAGGACTGCGCCGAGCCAGCGCTCTCCCCCAACGGCACGGAGATCGCCATGGTCTGCACCAACAACAGTCTCCAATCCACTACCCTGCAGGTCGCCAGCTGGAACGGCACTACCCTCGGGACCCCGGTGCAGATCAGTGCCGGCCCGCTGCCGGCCAGCCCCACCTGGTCGCCAAACGGCAAGAGCGTGCTTTACCTCAACACCCTGCTGACCGATAAGTCGTCGCCCTTTCAGCTCTGGTGGATTCCCCGGGCGACCTCGCCGAAGCCGGGCGCGCCCCAGCAGGTGACTGAGGACCTCAACTTCACCGCCACCTCCCCGCCGATCTGGACCGCTTGACCTAGCCCGGCGGAGTGATCCGACCCCGGGCTACGCGCCTGGTCGAGGCGGCCGCCAGGGGGTGCGAAGCTCCTGCACCATCAAGGCGGCCAGCGCGGTCCAACCCGTTTGGTGAGCGGCCCCGTGACCAGCGCCGGTATCCCCGTCGAAGTACTCGTAGAAGAGCAGATTGTCCCGCCACTTGGGATCGGTCTGAAATCGCTCAAGTTCGCCGTAGACCGGGCGACGGCCGGCGCGATCGCGGCGGAATACCCCTACCGTCCTAGCCGCCAGCTGGTCGGCAATGTGCCCAAGGGTCGCCGGCCGGCCTTCGGGAGCGGGAAAGGGATGGGTGAAGCAGGGGCCGAGGCCAGTCCCCAGCAGCCGTAGCGCCTGGACCAGCAGATAGGTGGTGGGAAACCAGACCGGTCCCCGCCAGTTGGAATTTCCACCATAAATGCGCTCGTCGGAGACTCCCGGTTCGTATCGGACCGGCGGCATCCCCGGCACCAACTCACTTTGGAAGGGATGGTCTAGATGAGCCTTGGAGAGGGATCGCGGACCGTGCTCAGAGAGGAATTCCGACCCGTCCAGCAGCCGGTCTAAGAGGCGGTGGATCCGCTCCCCGCTGACCAGGCTGAGGCAGGCGTAGGGATCGTCGCCTCGAGCGGCCCGATAGTGAATCACCCCCCGCTCGGCCGCCGTCTCCAGCGCCTGGGAGAGGCGCGGCAGCCGGGCCAGGGTATGGCGATGGACCACCTCACTGGCAGCCAGCGGCATCAACCCCACCAGGCTGCGCACCCGGAGCTGCTCGGTTCGCCCATCGTCCAGCTGGAGCACGTCGTAGTAGAAGCCGTCTTCGTCATCCCACAGTCCAGCCTGGCCGTCTTTACCGTTGAGCGCGCTGGCAATGCGCACGTAGTGGGAAAAGAAGCGGATGGCCATGTTTTCGTATTGAGGCTCATCGATGGCCAGGTCCGCCGCCATCCGGAACATCTTTACCACCATCATCCCCATCCAAGCGGTGGCGTCGGCCTCGGAGATGCCGGCACCCACTGGCAAGTGGCTGCGGTCCACCGCGGAGATGTTGTCCAACCCCAAGAAACCCCCGGAGAATATGTTGTTGCCCCGGGGATCTTCCCGATTCACCCACCAGCCGTAGTTAAAGAGTAAAGACAAAAAGGCCTGTTCCAAGAATGCTCGGTCGGGAACTCCGGTGCGGTTGCGGTCGCGAATGAAGATCTGCCACACCGCCAGCACGGGAGTCGGCGGATTGCAGTCGGAGAACGCCCACTCGTAGGCCGGTAGCTGACCGTCCTCCCGCAGGTACCGAGGCTGGAGTAGCAGCAGCACCTGCTCTTTGGCGAGGCCCGAGTCGATCGCCTCTAAGGCCAGGGCGTGGAAGGCGAGGTCCCAGCTTGCGAACCAGGGGTACTCCCAGCTGTCCGGCATGACAATCACATCAGCGGCTTTGAGCGCCTCCCAGCGATAGTTGCGGCCCGCTAACCGCTGCGGTGGCGGCGCAGGCTGGCCCGGGTCGCCACCCAACCAACGGGCGACGTCGTACTCGTAATATTGCTGGCTCCAGATTAAGCCGGCGAACGCCTGGCGCTGGATCAACAGGTCGTCAGCGTCGGCGGAGTTGGCGCAGGCCGACTGATAGAACTGGTCGGAAGCCGCCCGGCGCTCCTCGCAGATCCGGTCGACCTGGCTGGGATCATGGCCCGGGTCGTTGCCCCAGATCATTCGGACCACCTGAGACTGGCCGGCCTCTAGCTCGAGCAGGAAGTGGGCGGCCGCCTTGCTCCCGCGCAGCTCGGGATTGCAGCGATCGGGGTCGCCGTTGACTACCGCGTCTCCGATGGCGTCCTTGGGATAGGGTGTGGCATTGGGCGATCCGAATAGGAGGCGAGAGTTGGTCTCGTTGTCGCACAGGAGCCAGGAGAAGTCGCCCTCCCCCAGGAGGCGATAACCGTCCAGCTCGGGATCACCGATCAAGTCCAGAGCCGAGCCCCGGGCCCGGAGCTGCGGGGGGACTCCTTTCGGCTCGTGCCAGGCCCAGGTGTTGCGCAGCCAAAGTTGGGGCAGCACGTGTAACTGAGCCGTCTCCGGACTCTCGTTGGTCACCGTGAGGCGCCAGGCGACGACTTCCGGGGCGGCCCGGGCATACTCCACCTCCACGGTCCAGTAGCGATCGGCATCAAACACGCCCAGCTGAAGCAGACCCAGTTCCGGGCCGGGAGTGGCGTTCCGGTCCTTCAATTCCTGATACGGAAAGGCCGTCATCGGGTAGCGGTAGAGGGCGCGGAGGTAGCTGCCATCCGGCAATGCGTCCAGGTAGTGCCAGTACTCCTTGACATCCTCCCCGTGGTTCCCTTGGGCGTTGGAGAGCCCGAACACCCTCTCCTTGATAATGGCGTCCTCGCCATTCCAGAGCGCCAGCGCCAGGCAGACCCGCTGGCGGTCGTCGCAGATGCCCAGAATGCCGTCCTCCCCCCAGCGAAAGGCCCGGCTCCGGGCTTGCTCGAAGGGGAAGTAGGCCCAGGCATCCCCGTCGGCGCTGTAGTCCTCCCGGACGGTCCCCCACTGCCTCATCGCCAGATAAGGTCCCCAGCGCGGCGACCCCGGGCGAGGCGACAGACCGGCCGGAGCCATCCGGGAATTCATGCCGTGCTGGGTGGTTGCCACTGGGTGGATTCTCCCATCACCGGTCAGCGAGTCGGACCAGGGGAGCGTCCCCCATCAGCCGGCTCACCGCCCAAGCCGCGGCTCTGCCTAGTCAGAGGACGGTAAGTCTGCAGGTGGCAGCGTTGGGGGACGAAGCGGGATTTGGACCGAGAAGGTGGCTCCGCCACCGGGGGTCGGATCCAGGCTCACCGTGCCTTGGTGGGCGGCGACGATCGCCGCGACAATCGCCAGCCCCAGCCCCGAACCGCCACGCTGCCGCCCGCGCGAGGGGTCGGCCCGAACGAACCGCTCGAAGATGCGCGGGGCGATCTCTGCGGCCACCCCGGGCCCGTGATCCGCCACCTTGAGGACCGCGAGGGAACCGTTCCGCTCCACGGAGACCTCGATCCGCGTTCTGCTCGGAGTGTGGGCCGTCGCATTGTGGAGCAGGTTGCTCACTACTTGGCGGAGGCGGGCCTCGTCTCCCTCGACCGGCACGGTCTCGGGCGCCTGCACGCTGATCGGGTGGCTGCGGTCAGCTACCGAGGCATCAGCGACAGCGTCCATGGCCAGCTGGGAGAGGTCCACCGTCGCCCGCTCCAGCGGTCGTCCTTCGTCCAGCCGGGCCAGCAGCAGGAGGTCGTCCACCAGCTGGCTCATCCGGGCCGATTCGCTCTCGATACGAGTCATCGCCTTCCCAAGGTCCTCCGGGCGGCCCTTGGCTCCGTGGCGAAACAGCTCGGCGTAGCCACGAATCGAGCTGAGCGGGGTGCGCAGCTCGTGCGACGCGTCCGACATGAATTGGCGCATACGGGCCTCCGAGCCCGCCCGGGCCGCGAAGGCCTGCTCAATCTGGCTCAGCATCTCGTTGAGGCTGGTGGCCAGCTGACCCACCTCGGTGGCGGGATTGCCCGGCTCCACCCGCTGGCTAAGATCCCCACCGGCGATGGCACTGGCGGTGGACCGAATTCGGGCCAGCGGCCGCAGGCCCAGCTGAACGATCCACCAGGCCAGCCCCCCCATGCCCAGGAGTACCGCCGCGCCCACCAGGACCTCCAGGGCGCGGAGCTGATTGAGCGTGGCGTCGACATCGGTCAGGGGGATCCCCAGGATCAAGTTCACTCCCGGGTCGGTCGTGGGGATAACCAGGAGTCGGAATTCCCCTCCACCCTGGGAGGCCGGGACGGTGAGGTAGGTCGCTCCATCTATGGGCCCTGTGCCCAAGCCATGCGGCAGTCTGGGAATGGGAGGCTTGCTGTTGGGGTTGGTCACGAATGACCGCGCAAAGGAACTCGAGGGACCGATCAGATCGCCCCAGCTCCCCGGCGGGATGGTTAGGCCGCCGCGGGGCTGGAATCCCGTGCTCTCATAGACGCTGAGGTCATGGGCAACGTCGTCCGCGGAGTCCAACGCCTGTTTATTGATCTGCGTGCTTAAGGTGGACTGGAGCACAACGAAGGTGACCGCGTCGGTGACTCCCAGGCCGATGGCCACTAGTGCCAACAGGCCGAGGAGCAGCCGCAGGCGCAGCGACATGGTCAGACGCGAGGCAGCCGCAGCACGTACCCCATCCCCCGGATGGTGTGGATCAAGAACGGCTCCTTGCGGTCCACCTTCTTGCGCAGATAGCTAATGTAGGTCTCCAGAATCCCGGCGTCGCCGCCAAAGTCGTACTTCCACACATGGTCCAAGATTTGGGCCCGGGTCAGCACCCGCCTAGCGTTGATCAGCAGGTAGCGCAGCAGCCGGTACTCGGTGGCAGTGAGTTCAACCAGCTCCCCGCCCCGACGCACCTCACGCAGGTCCTCGTCCATCTCTAAGTCGGCGAAGGTCAGCAGGGTGTGACTGTCTGCTTGGTGGCCCGCCCGGCGCAGGATCACGCGCACCCTGGCGATCAACTCGTCCAGGCTGAAGGGCTTGGTCACGTAGTCGTCCCCGCCCACGGTGAGACCCCGGACTTTGTCCTCGGTGGCGTCCCGCGCGGTCAAGAACAGGATCGGGGACGAGGAGCCAGCCTCGGCCAGCCGTCGCGAGACCTCGAATCCGTCGAAGTCGGGCAGCATCACATCGAGGATGAGTAAGTGAGGTCGGAACTCCGCAACTCGGGCGAGGGCGGCTGCACCACTGCCCGCGGTGGCGGTCACGAAGCCGGCATAACGAAGTGCCGTAGCCACCAATTCGGCCAGGTTGGCCTCGTCGTCCACCACCAGGATCCGGGTCTCCTCATCCATAGCTGAAGCCGAGTGTGCCGATCCGACCTGAGTATTTGCTGTGTCCGACCTGAGATCTGTCTGGGCCGCCGGCTCTGAGGCCACCCTCATCGGGCAAGGTCTGGGGAACTTCCCAGTCTGGTCTCAGCCGGCTCCCAGGGCTGAGCCTCAGTGTGGGTCTGGCAGCCCAGAGCAAGTCACCTCACTGGGCCCCTGAATCGCCCTCCCCCAGCGGCCCGGCCTTCGCCGGGTCGCTGTTTTTTTAGGGTCCGTAGGGCGAAGGACGCTGACTTCACGGTTGCAGTTGGTGGCCGGCGCCCAGCAGGGCGGCGCGAGCCGTCTCCAGTCGGTCCTCCGGGACCAGGACCCAGTCGGTGTCGTAGGTCGAGATCGCGAAGATCGATATCTGAGCGGCTGCCAGAGTCGCTGAGATCGAGGCCAGGACGCCCACGGCGGCGTGGTCGAGTGGGCCTTCCACCATCAGAGCCCGCCACGGGCCGCTGGTCACGACTCCTTTCGGCACCCGAGCTGCCTCACAAACCAGGGAGAGCTCCGACTCCGAACGGCTGATACTCCAGCAACTGCCCCCAGTCGCCCAGCTAGGGACAGGGTCACTCGGATCGAGACGACTAACAGACAACCGGTAGGGCGGGGCGGTGAACCTCAAACGGTTCGGCGCCCAAGACTGGAGTGGGTCACGGGCGCAAGTTTGGCGCGACCAACCCCAGCAGTGCCGGCCAAATGGTTTAGGGCGGCTCCCTCCGTGCTGGGCCGCCACTGCCCTCGGTGACACACCTTTGATACCCTTCCCGTGTTCCTCGCGATGGCGCGAGTATGTGGGGCCGTGGCGCAGCGGGAGCGCGCTTCCTTGGCATGGAAGAGGTCGCGGGTTCGATTCCCGCCGGCTCCACTTTGTGAGAATTGAACAGAACGGTGCCCGGGCCGCCGCTCTCCGGTGCGGGCCGGTTACGCCGGCAGCACCAGCGCCAACGCGAAACCGTCGTAGCCCTTGCTCCCCACAGTCTGCACCTCGGTGGCACTGACTCGGGGGTCGCCTGCCATTATCTCGTTGAGCCGGCGCGTCCCCTGAACCGCCGGATCCATACTCGATGAGTCGATGACCGCACCCTCGCGCACGACGTTGTCCACGATGATAAGGCTCCCCGGACGGGTCAACTGGAGGGCCCGTTGGAAGTAATCGGAGTTGCTCGGCTTGTCCGCGTCGATGAACACCAGATCGAACGGGCCGCCGCCGGCTGACACCATCTCGTCGAGGCTGTCGACCGCGCGTCCCACCCGCACCGTCACACGATCGGATAGGCCAGCGAGCTCGAAGTTAGCCTGCGCCACTTCGGCGTGTCTCGGCTCGAGCTCGAGGGTGACCAGCTTCCCCTCGGCAGGGAGAGCGCGCGCCAACCAGATAGTGCTATAGCCGCCCAAGGTACCCACCTCCAGGATGCTGCGGGCACCCTGGATCCGAGCCAGCAGGTAGAGCAGCTTCCCCTGGTTGGGCGCCACGTTGATGGGTGGCAGCCCAGCCAACCGACTGGCTTCCAGCACGGAGTCCATTACTGGGTCGGCGGGAATCAGCAAGTCGCTGATATAGCGGTCGACTGCGGTCCATTGCTCAGTGCTCATAGATGTTGTGTCTTCACGTGCAGGCCCCGGGCAAAGTAGTCACCTTTGACAAGCTCGGGTTCTCCGCTCGCGCGGGCCAGTGCGCGGCCAGGCAGTCCCAGATGTGGATCCCAGCGGGGTGACTTTGAGGCGCGCGCCCGCAGGCAGATCGGCCAGGCGACCACTCAGCACCGGGTCGTGTTGGCGTGGCTTGCGAGGGCGGTCTCGAGGCAGGAGCCGGCTAAGACGAGACGCCCGATCGCCCGGCCCCGGGCTTCGACGGAGCGATCGGCGTCGGGCACGTCGCACCGGATGGCGACGATCGCCGAGGTGTCCGGCATCACCGCGGCCGCCCCGCTGGGGAACTCGGTTCCAGTAACTCCGGTGCCAATCTGGTGTCAGTGGTGATCGCCCTGTTAGAGTACGGCTCCAAAGTGAGGATGGGGTGGCCGCCGCATGTGGGGTTCTACCCTCCCCAGTCACGGGACGAGGCAACCTCACGACCGCCGAGAACGACCCGGTCCAGCGGCCGATGCGGTGGGGTCGCCCCGTAGGCAAGGGAGGCTGCAGATGCGCTGGACAATGTCATCCGATCGGGTCCCCGAGGCTTGGTTCAACGTAGTCCCCACTTTGCCGGAGCCGCTCCAGCCTCCCCTGCACCCGGGCACCCGTCAACCAGTTACTCCCGACTTGCTGACTCCTTTGTTCCCCATGGCACTGATCGGGCAGGAGGTGTCTGCAGAGACGTACATCGACATCCCCGGCGAGGTGCTCGACATCCTGCGGCTTTGGCGGCCCACTCCGCTGATCAGGGCCCAGCGCCTGGAAAGGGCGCTCAATACCCCGGCCCGGATCTACTTCAAGGACGAGTCGGTCTCGCCGGCGGGGTCCCACAAGCCCAACACTGCGGTACCCCAGGCCTTCTACAACAAGGCGGAAGGCGTGAAGCGGCTCACCACTGAGACCGGAGCTGGACAATGGGGCAGCGCCCTCAGCTATGCGTGCTCACTTTTCGAGATGGAGTGCAAGGTCTACATGGTGCGGGCTTCCTATCAGCAGAAGCCCTATCGCCGGGTCATGATGGAGACTTGGGGAGGCGAGGTGGTCCCCTCACCGGTTGACCAACCGGATCACCCGGGATCGTTGGGGACAGCCATCACGGACGCAGTCCGGGACGCAGTCTCGCGCGAGGACTCCCACTACTCACTGGGATCCGTGCTCAACCACGTCCTCTTGCACCAGACCGTGATCGGCTTGGAAGCCAAAGAGCAGCTCCAGCTCGCCGGCGAGGAGCGCCCGGACCTGGTGATTGGGTGCTGCGGCGGCGGCTCCAACTTCGGTGGGTTGGCGATCCCCTTCGTGGCAGACTCGGCGGTCGAGCTGCTGGCGGTTGAGCCTACCTCATGCCCGACCCTGACCGAGGGCAAGTTCGACTACGACTTTGGCGATAGTGGCGGCATGACTCCGCTCCTGGCGATGTACACCCTCGGCCACGATTTCATCCCACCCTCGATCCACGCCGGCGGGCTGCGCTACCACGGTGACGCTCCCATCATCTCAAACTTGGTCAAGGCGGGTCGGATGCGAGCGACCGCCTACTCCCAAGGCAAGGTGTTCGAAGCGGCCATCCAGTTCGCCCGGACCCAAGGGCCTATCCCGGCTCCAGAGACCGCCCACGCCATCCGGGCGACCATCGATGAGGCCATCCGGGCCCGCGAGGAGGGCCGAGAACGGGTCATCCTGTTCGGCTACTCTGGCCACGGACTGCTTGACCTCCAAGCCTACGACGACTACCTGGGTGGCAAGCTCGAGGACGCATGACCGGCGGAGCTGCACCCCGGACCAGCACCGGGCGGGCCTCCCCACTCAGCTGAGATAGAGCACCGCCGTGCCGGGAAGCCAGGGGTCGAGACCGTTTCCGCCGGCCGCCGGAGTACGGATCGGATGGGCGGAGTTGCCGGAGTCGGTGCGGGCGGGCATTGAGGGGCTGCTGGGTGCTCGAGTGGTCAGCGCGATCTCCCAGCCGAGTGGCTTCTCGCCGGGCGCCGCGCTCCGCTTGGAGCTGGCGGACCAAAGGCGCGCTTTCGTCAAGGCGGTCGGCTCCGAGCCCAACGCGGAGACCCCCAAAATGCACCGGGAGGAGGCCCGGACGCTGTCTCAGCTGCCCCGGTCCGCCCCGGTGCCCCGGCTGCTCGGGGTTCACGATGACGGCAACTGGGTGGCAGTCGTGCTCGAGGACGTGGCGGGACGGCATCCTCGTCTGCCCTGGCTAACCGCGGAGCTAGGGCGCGTTCTGGCGGCGCTCGAGGACTTGCAGAGCCGGCTCACCCCTTGCCCAATACTGGATCTGCCCACGGTGGTGGAGCGGCACTTGGAGACCTTCGACGGCTGGCAGCGGTTGGCCAGAGCGCCGACCGCTGACCTCGATCCCTGGGCCCAGCGCCACCTCGGCCAGCTGGCCGAGCGGGAAGCCCACTGGGCCGAGTCGATCTCGGGCGACACCCTGCTGCACGCCGATCTCAGAGCTGACAACCTGCTGCTCACCGATTCAGGCTCGGTCATGTTCCTGGATTGGCCGGCTGCCTGCCGCGGGGTCGACTGGTTCGACCCGCTGGTCATGGCTCCCAGCGTGGCCATGCAGGGCGGGCCTGATCCGGAGTGGGTCGTCCAGCACCACGGCAGCGCCCGAAGGGCCGACCCCGAGACCATCACTACGCTGGTGGTGGCCCTGGCGGGCTATTTCGCCTATCGGTCGAGCTTGCCGGCGCCGCCCGGTTTACCTACCCTGCGGCCTTTCCAGGCGGCCCAAGCTAGGGCGGCGCTCGAGTGGGCGACGGCCCGTACCGGCTGGAGCTGAACCCGTCACCCTCAGCCTGGACGCCAGTACGGGGCCTCCTCCCGCTCTCGAGTCGAACTCCCCTGGGGGCTAGGCCGGGAGGGCCGGTGCTACCGCCGGCTGCGAAATATGGCGCTGCAGCCGGATGACCACCGACTTGGAGGTGGGGGTGTTGCTCCCCTCGGCCACGCTCTCCAGGGGCACTAGCACGTTGGCCTCGGGAAAGTAGGCGGCGGCGCACTGCCGCGAAGTCGGATACGCGACCACCCGGTAGTCCCGCAAGCAGCGTTCGACGTCGTCGCCCCACTCGCTGAATACGTCGACCTGGTCACCGTCGGCCAGGCCGAGCTCGGCCAAGTCCTCGGGATTCACCAAGACCACCCGGCGGCTGTCATGGATGCCCCGGTAGCGGTCTTCGTTGGAGTAGATAGTGGTGTTGAACTGATCGTGGGACCGGACCGTCTGGAGCAGGAGCCGTCCCGGCGGCACCTTCAGGGTTTGGAGCTCATTGACGCTGAAGCGCGCCTTTTGGGTCTCGGTCGCGAACCTCCGCTCGTCCCGGGGCGGATGCGGCAGCAAGAAGCCCGCGGGGTTGGCGATCTTGGCGTTGTAGTCCTCACAGCCGGGCACCACGTGGGCGATGTGGTCGCGGATGGTCCGGTAGTCGTGCGCCATCGGCCCCCAGGCGATGGGAACTCGGTTCCCCAGCGTCCGGTGCGCCAACCCACAAATGATCGATATCTCACTGCGGAGCTCCTGGGACGCCGGCGCCAAGACGCCGCGAGTGGCATGGACCGCTCCCATCGAGTCCTCGACCGTGACCTGCTGGAGACCGGACTTCTGGAGGTCGCGCTCTGTGCGGCCCAGAGTGGGCAGGATCAGCGCCACGTCGCCGGTGACGACATGGGACCGGTTCAGCTTAGTGGCGATGCTGACCGTCAGGCTGAGCTTGGTCATCGCCTTCTCGGCCACGTTGGTGTCGGAGATCGCCCGCACCAGATTGCCACCCAGCGAGATCAGGACCCGGGCCTTACCGTCGCGCATGGCCGCCACGCTGTCGACCGAGTCCCAGCCGGGCTCCCGCGCCGGCTCGAAGTGAAACTCCGCGGCCAGCTTGTCCAGGAAGGCTGGCGGCACCTTCTCGGAGATCCCCATGGTGCGGTCGCCCTGAACGTTGCTGTGCCCCCGGACGGGCAGCAATCCCGCTCCCGGCCGACCGATGTTGCCCCGGAGCAGCTGGACGTTGGTCAGTTCCCGGATCGTTGGCACCGCTCGCTTGTGCTGGGTCAGCCCCATCGCCCAGGCGATGATCACCGACTGGGCGGCCATGATCCGGTCTGCCAGCTTGCTGATCTGTTCTCGGCGCAGCCCGCTGCCTTCCTCGATCGCCGCCCAGGTGGCCTGGCGAGCGCTCGCCGCATAGGCCTCGAAACCGTCGGTGTAGTTCTTGATGAAGTCTTGATCCAGGACCGTGCCGGGAGCCAGCTCCTCCGCCTCCAGTAGGAGCTTGCCCACGCCCAGGAAGAGGGCCTGGTCCCCGGCCAGTCGGATCGGCAGGTAATCGTCAGCGAGGGAGGTGCCCTTGGTCAACAGCCCGCGCGGGGTTTGGGGGTTTCTGAACCGCAATAACCCTGCCTCGGGCATGGGGTTCACCGCCACGATGACCGCCCCGTGGTGCTTGGCCTTCTCCAAGCTGGTCAGCATCCGGGGATGGTTGGTGCCGGGGTTCTGCCCGCAGATGATGATCAGCTCGGCGTTTTCGAGGTCCTGTAAGGTCACGGTGCCCTTGCCGATCCCGATCACTTCTTTGAGCGCGGTGCCGCTGGACTCGTGGCACATGTTGGAGCAGTCGGGAAGGTTGTTGGTCCCAAACGCCCTGACGAAAAGCCCGTAGATGAAGGCGGCCTCGTTGCTGGTTCGGCCCGAGGTGTAGAAGACCGCTTGGTTCGGCGACTCCAGGGCGTTGAGCTGGTCCGCCACCACCCCCACCGCGTCGTTCCAAGAGATCGGCTCGTAGTGGTCGCTGCTGGCCCGCTTGATTAGCGGCTCGGTCAGCCGCCCCTGCTCCTCTAGCCACCAGTCCGAGCGCTCGCGCAACTCGCTAACGGAGTGGGTCCGGAAGAAGTCGGCGCCGACCCGGCGGAGGGTGGCCTCGGCGGCCACGTGCTTGGCCCCGTTCTCGCAGAACTCGGCGGTCTTGCGATGATCAGGATCGGGCCAGGCACAGCCGGGGCAGTCGATCCCCTCTTCTTTATTGAGTTTGAGCAGAGTCTTGGTGGCGGCTCGCACCCCCATCTCATCCAGCGCCCGCTTGAAAGTGATCCCAATCGCCGGCCAGCCCGCGGCCCAGTCCTCGGGCGCGGTGACTCTCGGCTCGTCGACGGGATCGGTACGCGGGGCTTTGGTAGTCATGCGACCTCCAACTGGAGTCGAAACGCTTCCCTGAGTTTGGCAGCGGTGGCCTCCAAGTGCTCGGGAACCACCTTGACGTCGGCTAGGATGGGCATGAAATTGGTGTCGCCGTTCCAGCGCGGAACCAGGTGGAAGTGGAGATGAGCCTCGATCCCCGCTCCAGCGGCCCGCCCCTGGTTCCAGCCTCCGTTGAGCCCCTCGCACCGGAGCTCCTGCTGGAGTACCCGGGTCGCCAGCTTCAGTTCCTCCATCACCGCCAGCAACTCCGCCTCTCCTAGCTCGACCAGATCGCCCCCGTGACGCTGAGGCGCCACCATCAGATGTCCTGGGTTGTAGGGATAGCGGTTGAGCATGCAGATCGCCAGTTCAGTTCGATGTATCAGCAGGTCCTGGCGGTCGCTCCCCAGCTGGCCGGCATCGCAGAAGATGCAGCTCTCCTCGCCCCCGGGGGGCTGGGCCCGCTCGATGTAGGCCATCCGCCAGGGCGCCCAGAGAATCTCCATGCCGCCTCCTGTGGACCCGCTCGGTTTGACGCTGTGAATTGCCTGCAAGTAGACTATCTGGGTAACGGGCCGCAGGTGCAGGGGCACCCGGGCCTCGCCAGTTGCCTTTGGGCTTTTTCGAGGTCTTCTTCTTCGTGGGATCGGTGATCAAGAAGCGGCGCAAGAAGATGCGCAAGCACAAGCACAAGAAGATGCTGAAAAAGACCAGATGGGCACGGCGCGCCGCCTGATCATCCGAGGCCGCTCGGCGAGTTGGCCTTCACCCACCCACCGATATACTGGGTCGCCCTCGGGGCGATAGCTCAGCTGGGAGAGCGCTGCCCTCGCACGGCAGAGGTCAGGGGTTCGAATCCCCTTCGCTCCACAGCCCCTGCGTCTATCTTTTCGCTCCAGCCAACGTCCCGAGCCAGAGGGAGCAGCCATGATCACCGGCATCTCGATCGTTTCCGTGTGGGTTCTCGACCAGGATGAGGCGAAGAAGTTCTACAGCGAGCAGCTAGGCTGCGAAGTGACCATCGACATTCCGCTGGAGAACGGCATGCGCTGGCTGACCGTCCGACCCCCGGGCAGCTCCGGACAGGAGCTTTTGCTGATGGACCCGGCCCATTCCATGCTCGACCAGGAGACGGCCCAGCAGGTCCGCGCCCTCGTGGCCAAGGGTGCTCTGAGTCCCGGGGTGATGGCCACCACCGACTGCCGGGGCGACCACGCCCAGCTGGCCGCTCGGGGAGTTGAGTTCTCCCAGCCCCCAACCGACCGTCCCTATGGGGTGGAGGCGGTGATTCGAGACAACTCCGGTAACTGGTACAGCTTCACCCAGCGCCACAGCTGAGGCCTTCACCCTCCGAACCCGGCATTCGGTAGCGGTCCACCTCCCAGGGCGGGACTAAGCTCTCACACCGTGCCTCGGATCTCCTGGCCGATCGAGACAGAGCGGCTGACGCTGCGGGCGCTGCGCGAGACGGACCTTGAGCAGTTGGTGGCTTTACAGTCGTGCCCGGACGTGACCCGGTACCTGTACTGGACGCCCCGAACCGAGGAAGAGGTCCGGCGGTGGTTGGAGCGGGCGATCCCGGAGCCCGACTGGGGGGTTGAAAGCGCAGCCCTGGTCCTGGCGGCGGTAGAGCGGGCCTCCGGCCCCCTGGCGGGTACGGTAACTCTCGCCCTGCGGAGCCTGGAGCACCGTCAGGGCGAGATCGGCTTTGTGTTCCACCCCGACTTCCAGGGCCGGGGTCTGGCCGCCCAGGGGGCCAAGGAAGTGCTCCGGCTGGGTTTCGAGGACCTTCACTTGCGCAGATTGTTCGGTCGCTGCAACGGACGTAATCTGCCCTCGGCTCGGCTGATGGAGCGGCTCGGAATGCGCCAGGAGGCCAAACTCATCCAGAACGAGAAGGTGAAGGGCGAGTGGGCCGACGTATGGATCTACGCGATCCTGGCCTCCGAGTGGCGCCAGGCGAGGGGGATCGAGCCGTGAGCCCGGCGCCGGAATTGGAGGTGGTCGCCTGGATCGCGTCCATCGATGAGGCGAGCCGATCGCTGGCGCGGGTAGTAGCACAGGCGGGCTTCGACGCCCCCGTGCCACCGTGCCCGGACTGGCGGGTCCGCGACCTTGTGCAGCACCTGGGCGGCGTCCACCGCTGGGCCACGGTGCATGTGGCCGAGCAGCGGGAAAAGGCGATGCCCAAGCCGGAAGCGACCGACCTGATGGCGTCCTTCCCTGCCGACGGATTCTTGCTCGAGTGGTTCGCGGTCGGCCATCAGGCGCTCCGCGGGGTCCTGGCGGGCGCTCCGGCTGACCTGAACTGCTGGAGCTTTCTGCCGGCGCCATCACCGCTCGCGTTTTGGGCGCGCCGCCAGGCCCACGAGACCGAGATCCACCGCGCCGATGCGGAGCTGGCAGCTGGAGTTGACGTCACTCCCTTCTCGCCCGAGATCGCCGCCGACGGCGTCGCAGAGATGCTGTTCGGGTTCGCCCCTCGGAGGCGTCGGCTGGAGCTCGAGTCCGAGATCCGGATCGAGCTACTCCCCCACGACCGTCCCGACGGTTGGCTGGTCCAGCTGGGGCCGGATGGGGTGCGCGCTCAGCGCGGCCGGGGAGACGCCGACTGCCGAGTCAGCGGCACTACCTCCGAGCTGTATCTCTGGCTCTGGAACCGGCTCCCAGAAAGCGCACTCGAGGTCGACGGCCCGCGGAGCGCGCTGGCGGTCTGGCGACGCTCGGTCACCGTCACCTGGAGCTGACCGAAGCGTCGCCGACCGCGGCCCAAGGCCCGCTCTGGCCCGACCCCCTGCCGGACTCAGACGGTGGGGTCTGGGTCGTCGAAGTTGGCGAAGTAAGCGGAGACCGCGTGGTCGAGAAGCTCTGGGGTCAGTCGAGGCTCGACGCCGAAATAGGAGGCGGCGTGCACCAGGTGGTCGAGGATGTCCCGCGGCTCACAGCCATGGAGCGGCCGACTGGCCTTGCGGTAGTGCTCCTCGACCAGGTAGTTGACCGCCGCCGGGTCGTACTCCAGCCCGATCGAGTCACAGACCCGGCGGAAGATCCGCCCGTACTCGATCACAGACGGGTTGGGGACTTCCACCTTGTAGCGAATCCGGCGCAGGAAAGCCTCGTCCACCAGGTCCTTGGGCTTGAGGTTGGTGGAGAGGATCAGCACCTCGGTGAAGGGGACCATCACAGTAGTCCCGGCGCGGCCGATGTTCAAGTAGTCGAACCCCGCCTCCAGGGGGACGATGAGCCGGTTGAGCAGGTCCTGGGGGCTCAGCTGCTGGCGGCCGAAGTCGTCCACCAGGAAGAGCCCGCCGTTGGCCTTCAACTGGAGCGAGGCCTCGAAGAATCCCATCCGGGGATCGAAGCTCAGTTCCAGTTCGCGGCCGGTCAGTTCACCGCCAGCCCTGACCACCGGGCGGGCACAGAGCGCCCAACGGGTGTCGTGAGCGGGCAGGTCGGTCGAGACCGGACGATGGTGCATGGGGTCGAAGACCCGAATCACCTCACCCTTCACGTAGAGGGCGTGAGGAACGAAGATGGCGTCCCCGAGCAAGGCGGCGCAGGCCTCGGCGATGCTGCTCTTGCCATTCCCGGGCGGTCCGTAAAGAAAGATGGACTGGCGGGCGCCCAAGGCCGGTCCCAGGCGGTTGAGCACGCTGGGCGGCAGCACCAGGTGGTCGAGCGCGGCCCGCAGCATCTGATGGGTGACTGGGTTGCTGCTCCGGCCCTGATGCCGGGCGACGGCGATGTAGACATCCAGCGGCACCGGGGCTGGGCCCGCGTACTGGTTGACCTCGATCAGCTCTTTGGCCCGCTCGCGGCCGGTACGGCTGATGGCGTACTGCAAGCCATCGGCGAACTCGGAGCCGCCCACGGTGCCGCGAATGCCGGTGGTCGAGACGTAGCCCTCGTCGGAGAGGAACTTGAGGGAGTCGCTGACAATATTCCAGGGCAGGCACACGTGGCGGGCGACGTCGCGACCGAGCATGGCGCCGTTGTAATAGATGACCTTCAAGGCCAGATCCGCGATGAAACTCGCCGGGATACCAGCTTCTTTGGGGCTTTGGGGTACGGGTGGGAATCCGATCTGGGCCCGCTGGGGAGCGGAGACGGCCATGGCGGCTGCAGACATCGGCTATGAACTCAATTCTGTGGCTCGGGAACCTCTCCCGGATTGGACCTTACGACCGAGTCTTACACCGCTCGGCCGTAACTCATCCCCGGTGCGGCGCGTATTTGCAGGGTCGTGAGACTCCCGCCACCAAGCTGTCACCAAGCCCTGGTCCCAAGTGGCCTCGCCGGTCGCCGATCGGCAGCCTGGCATAATCGGGTGGCGGGGGTTCTGCCTCCTTCCCGCGTGAGCTGAATGCAGGAAATCACAGTCACCCCGCGCGAGCGGGCTTCCCGTCGGACCGGCTTACGCCGGCGCTCCGGGCTTCAGCGACCCCCCAAGCCGGGCTTCTGGACTCGGCACCGCTGGCTGCGCAACTGGGCCACCATCGGCTTGGTGGGGGTGCTGGTGGCCTGCGCCGGGGTCGGGTCGGGCATGATCGTCCTGGCCGCCTTCCAGGTGGGCCTGCCCAGCGTGTCGGCCCTCCCCAACCTGGGGCCCCCCAACGACAGCCAGATACTGGCCAGCGATGGCAGTCTCCTGGCCATCCTCCATGAGCCCGGCGTGCATCACGTGGGCGTCGGCCTCAAACAAGTCAGCCCTCTTCTGGTCCAAGCCACAGTGGCGGTTGAGGACCGCCATTTCTACCAAGACACGGCCTCCGCCGACCTCCCCCGGATCGTCGAGTCCGGCGTCAACGACCTGCTCCACCACAGTCAACTCCAAGGCGCCAGCACCATCACCGAGCAGCTGGCCAAGATCTCCTTTCTGACCCCCCAGAAGACGATCACCCGGAAGATCCGCGAGCTCCTCTTGGGTTACGAGATCTCCAAGGTCTTCAAGCCCAACTCCATCCTCCAGATGTACGTCAACCGGATCAACTACGGGAACCAAGCGATCGGCATTGAATCCGCCGCCGAGCTCTACTTCCACATCCCGGCCAGTAAGTTGGACCTGGCCCAGGCCAGCCTGCTGGCCGGCATCCCCGACGCCCCGACCGCCTACAACCCCATCCTCTATCAAGGGGTTACCGGGGTCGCCAACCTGGCCAAGGATCGTCAGGAAGTGGTGCTGCAGGCCATGGTGCGCAACGGCTACGTCACGCAGAAGCAAGCGAACGTCGCCTTCAAGGAAACGCTGACCCTCTACCCCTGGCAGGCCAGCGAGGTCGATACCCAGCCCGACTTCGTCCAGTTCGCGGTGAGCCAGCTCCAGGCCCAATTCGGCGACGCTTATCTCAATCCAGGGGGCTGGACCATCTACACCTCGCTCAACACCACCGACCAAGCCGCCGGGATCGCCGATCTCCAGAACCCCACCAAGGACGCCATGTTGCAGCGCGACTTCAACATCGGGGACGCCGATCTGGAGTCGGTCGACCCCCGAACCGGCGAGATCCTGGCCATGGTGGGTACCACTGACCCATCCGGCCAATGGGGCCAGATCAACATGGTCGACTCTCCCCGGCGCACCGGGTCGTCATTCAAGATGTTCACCTACACCGCCGCGCTGGTGTCGGGCAAGTTCACCATGACCACCCCGATCCTCAATGAGCCGATCAACATCAATGGCTACGCCCCGGTCAATTACTCCCGCACCTACACCGGCATCTGTCAGCTGAAGTTTTGCCTCGGCAACTCCATCAACGTCCCGGCTGTGAAGGTGGAAGACATCACCGGTCTCCAGAACGTGGTCGACGTCGCCGAAAAGATGGGGTTGACCGGGCTTTTGAATCCGCAGAACACCTATGGCCTGGCGCTAACCCTGGGAGGGGCGGCGATCGGCTTCACCATGATCAACATGTCCACTGGGGCCTCGGTGTTGGCTAGTGGCGGAGTCCTGCACCAGCCCACCACCATCCTCACGATCCTGCAGGGCAAGAAGATGATCTATCAGTACAACGTGGCCCAGAACTCCCAGCAGGTGATCCCCGCCAACGTGGCCTACATCATGAACATGATTTTGCAGAGCAATCAGAACCGCCAACCCGAATTCGGGATCGACAACGGGCTGACCATCCCCAACCGGATCGTGGCGGTGAAGACGGGCACCTCAGACTACGGCGTCGGCGACCTGGCAGGCATCGGCGACAACTGGGTCTTCGGTTGGACGCCGACTCTGCTGACCGCGACCTGGGTGGGCAATCCCAACTACGCGACCCTCTCAGCCGTCTCGTCCGGAATTACGGGCGCCGCCCCCCTGTGGCAGACCTACATGGAGCAAGTTCTGCCGGCGCAGCCGGACATCTGGTACACCAAGCCGGCGGATGTCGTCCAGGTCGGCAGCGGCCTCAATGCCAACTTCTACCTTCCCAACACCGTCGCCTACGCCAACCAGGACGTGAACTGCCCTGGTGCCTACAGCAGGCTTTGGAACGGCAACTGCTAGTTGGGCCGCGCGACGACCCGGGATAACTAGAGCGCGGCTGCGCTCGGCGGTCGCCGCCAGCCGCCGCTGGCACTCGGCCCGGCCCGGGTTAGCGGACCCCGACGCCCTCCCCCGCCGGGAGCTGACTCTTGATCCATTTCTCAATGGTGTCGTCGGACTCCCATGACGTGATCAAGGAGTAGCGCGGATCCGGCCCTGGGTGGTGGACCACGTGGGAAAGGCGCTCGGTGTCGATCACCAGCTGCATCCCTGGGTGGAGGGCGATCCGGGTTTCGGTCGAAGGATCGTCCTTGATCTCGCGGAGGATGAAGGTGGACTTACCGGGACTGTCCGCTAACTCCAGCCAGGCCCGCACCACCCAGCCCTCGCCCTCGGGGTTGAGGCGGTTGTTGTCGTCGAGATGGAGCTGCCCGATCGCCTGCTCCTCCTCACTGGGGTTGAGCTTGATGACTCGCACCCGCCCAAAATTGCCACCGATCGCGTCGACGTAGCGCACCAGGCTGGGCGCGATCTGGCGGTTATCCGTCCAGACACCGCCTTTGTCCGGCTTGCCGTGCTCCCAGAAGCCGTGGCATTCCATATCTCCGTTGGCGGAGGCCAGCGGGGCAAAGTTGGTGTCACCGCCGCTCTTCCAGTCCACGTAGTCCAAGCTCTCCCATTCCACCTGGGGAACGGCCGGACCGTCGTAGTCCCGGAGCACGACGAAGCCCTTTTCCGCCAGGACGTCCAGCTTCCGGTGCATGCGGTTCTCCTTGCAGTTGGCGGTGCCCAGCCAGCCCAGAGCCGGGGGCGGGCGCGTATCCATGCTAGCCGCTCAGATCAAAGAGAGTCCAGCCGCAACTCCCCTCCCTGGGTTCCCGATCTGGCGCGCGCCAGCTCGGCCAGGGGGTCAACGGCCCGGCCCCCGGGCCAGAGGCGGGGGAGTGGGGCCGAGTACCGCGGTCGCCAGCTGTTCCAGCCCGTCGGAGCTGACGACATCGGGGAAGTAGCAGCAGATCTCTCGCGCCCCCAGGTCGATATATTCCTGAAGTTGCTGAGCGCAGCCCTGAGGAGTCCCCACCAACCGTCGGGCCCGGTAGCTGGACCGATCCTCCCCGTGCCGGTTGAACCGCTCGACCAGCAGGTCGGCCGCGGCTTCAGTGTCGGCGACCAGGCAATCCACCACCACCGCCGCCCGCACCGTCTCAGGTCTCCGGCCGGCCGCCCGGCAGTGGGCGGCGAGGACCTCGAGCTTGCGGGCGAATCGGGCCGGCGGACCGAAAAGGCTGCACCCGTCGGCATGACGAGCCACCTGCCAGAGGGTCAGCTTCTCGCCCCCGCCGGCGATCCAGATCGGAGGGCCCGGGCGCTGGATCGGCTTGGGGTAGATGAGTGCGTCCTCGACGACCGTGTAGCGGCCCTCGAAGCTGGTGTGCTCGTGGTTCCAACTCGCCCGCAACAGCTCGGCGGCCTCGCCGCACGCCAAGATCCGCTCTCTCAGTCCCGGGACCGCGATCCCGAAGGCTCGCGCCTCACCCGGATCGGAACCCGCACCCAGTCCGACCTCCAAGCGGCCGCCGCTGGCCACATCCAGGCAGGCCAGCTGCTGAGCGAGCCGGCCCGGATGATGCAGCGGCACCGCGAGGCACATCGTCCCGATCCGGATGGCGGAGGTAACCCAGGCCACCGTGGCGAGCAGCAGCAGCGGGTCGAAGACCGGGCTGGGCGGCTCGGCTTCCGGCGCCTGTAGATGGTCATAGACCCACAGCGCTCCGTAGCCGCTGTGTTCGGCCCGCCGGGCTACCGTGATCGCCGCTTCCCAGCGCTCGCCAGGCCCTTGCGACTGGGGAAAGTCGATCCGCCAGCCCTGAGGTATGAAGCACCCCAGGCGAACCGCCCCGGTGCTCACGGACCGGTTGGTACTGGGACAGCCCGCTTGGGGCGGACCCGGCGTGCCGGACCCCAGAGCCCTTCCAGGTCGTAAAAGGCACGCTCCCCCGGCAGGAAGACGTGGGCGATCACCGAATCGAAGTCGAGGCAGGCCCAAGAGCCCTCCTCGAGACCCGCCCTAGAGAGCGGATGGGTCCCGGACCTCGCGGCCAGCTCGGACATCTCGCCGGCGATCGCTCGCACCTGGCGGTCGGTGTCGCCCTCGCAGATCACGAAGAAGTCAGCGATGGTGGTTCGTCCCCTCAGGTCGATCCGGACCACCGCCCGGGCCCGGCGGGACAACGCGGCATCAGCGAGCAAGCGGCTGAGCTGAAGCGGCGTCATGCGCGGGCGATTATCCCGCACCCAGTGATCGGCCTGGCTCGGGCCGGCCACCGTAGAGCGAGTGGGCGCGGATGTACTCGCGGACGCCCAGCGGAAGTTCCTCAGCGCAACTCTCCCCGTGGGCGAGCTGCTCTCGGATCCTGGTCGCGTCGATGGCAGGCGCGGCGAGGTGGATCACTTCCTCGCCGACCAGTGGGAGCGGTACCCGCCTCAGCTCCGCCAGTACCAGCTCGCCCGCCTCCCCGGCTCCCGGCCTCTCGAAGACCAGCAGCCGCACTTGGCCCAGAAGCCGGTGCACCTCGCGCCAGCCGGGCAGCCCGGCCGCGACGTCGGACCCCAGAGCTAGCACCACGAAGAGCTCCGGCTGCCGACTCCGCAGCCAATCCACGGTATCGACAGTGAAGCTGGTCCCTGCCCGCTCCACCTCTCGCCGACTGACCGTGACTCGCGGGTCGTCGAGGTACCCTACGGCCAGCTCGGTCATCTCCGCCCGCTGGACGGGGCTGCCTTCGGGCGACGGTCGGTGGCCAGGAGCGCCGGCCGGAACTACCAAGACCGGCAAAGTGGTCTGTTGACGCAAGCCTCGGATCACCGCGAGATGACCCAGGTGGGGCGGGTCAAAGGTGCCCCCGAAGAGGACCAGGCCGGGGGGAGCCCCCGGCGCCTTATCGGCCCGGTTGCTCGTGGTCACTCCTGAGACCAGCGGGGGCGGGGTCGGGGTAGAAAGTGAAGGCCTCAAGGCCGATCTGGACCTCATCGCCTTCCTGAGCGCCGGCCTGCAGCAGGGCGGCTTCGACCCCAATCTTCGCCAGCTGGCGCTGCAACCGAATCACCGAGGAATCGTCGTCGAGGTCGGTGACGGCGATCAGCCGCTCCAGCGACTCCCCCGCCACGCGGAAGGAGTCGCCCACCCGCTCGACCGAGTATTCCCGGCTCAAGCCACGCGGCCCTTGATAGAGGCGGAAGCCCCCACTCTCGGCCTCCGCTAGCTCGGTTCCGAGCGGCGTCCGATTCAACAGCCTTCCGGCCTCAGCCAGCAGCGGGGCGCAACCGGCTCCCGTGGTCGCTGAGATTCCCAGAATCGACAGTTCTCTCGGGAGCAGTTCAGCCAGCCGGGTTTGAAGCCGGAGGCCCTCGCCAGCTTCGATCAAGTCGAGCTTGTTCAAGGCCAGCACAGTTGGCTTGGCGCTCAGTTCGGGGCTGTGCATCTCCATCTCCGCCGTCACCTGTCGGTAGGCGGCGATGCTGGCGTCCTCACCGAGACTGGCATCTACGAGATGCACCAGGACCCTGGTCCGGGCGAGGTGCTTGAGGAACGCCAGCCCCAAGCCCGCTCCCTCATGCGCGCCCTCGATCAACCCTGGCACGTCAGCCAAGGTGAGCACTCTGCCCTCCCCCATGTCCGCCACGCCCAAATTGGGGGATAGGGTAGTGAAGGGATAGGCGGCGATCTTGGGCCGGGCGCCGGTCAGCTGGGCCAGCAGGGTCGACTTCCCCGCGTTGGGAAGTCCGACCAGGCCAATGTCAGCGATCAGACGCAGCTCCAGGCGGATCGCCCGGGTGACGCCCGGCTCACCCAGTTCGCGGCGCCGAGGCGCCTGGTGGGTAGGACTAGCAAAGTGGACATTGCCCCGGCCCCCCTTACCACCCTGGGCCAGCACCGCGGTGGCGCCGTCTCGGTCCAGGTCCGCCAGCAGTTGTCCCGTCGCCGCATCCCACGCCAGTGTGCCCGGCGGCACACTGAGAATGCTCGACTGCCCGTCGGCCCCGTGCCGACGCGACGGTCCGCCGGCCCCCCCGCTGGCGGCTTTGAAGGAGCGGGAGAGTTGAAAGCGCTGGAGCGAGTTGAGGCTACTGTCAGCTTCCGCGACCACGTCTCCCCCCCGGCCGCCGTCTCCCCCGTCCGGCCCCCCCCTAGGCGCGAACTTCTCGCGGTGCATGCTCGCCGAGCCGGGTCCACCCCGGCCAGCGCAAACGCTCACCTCGACCTCGTCCAGAAACATGCGCGGCCCCAGGCCGTTGGCCCTAGCGGCTCAGCCGGTCTGGCTGCCAGGCGAGGTGATCGAGGCTCGGGTTCGGTCGGTTCGGTACGGCTTGTAATCCACCACCCCCGGCTGGAGGGCAAACAGGGTGTGATCGCGTCCTACCCCGACTCCTGGACCGGCCAAGATGCGGGTCCCTCGCTGACGGACCAGGACGGCGCCCGCCCCCACCGTCTGGCCCCCGAACACCTTGACCCCCAGCCGCTGCGACTGGCTGTCCCGGCCGTTGCGGCTGCTACCGCCTCCCTTCTTATGAGCCATTTGGCTGCTCCTGCTTGTCTACCGCCTTGGCCCGAGGCGGGGCCGCCTTCTTCTTGGCCGGGGCGGTGGCGGTCTTAGCCGCGGGCTTGCGGCTGGCCCGGGGCGTCTTCGGCTTGGCCTCGGCCGCAGCGGACGCTACCGGGGCTGAGACGGCCGCCGCCGCTGGCTTGGCCGACCGGCGAGTCCGGGAGCGGGCGGGTGCCACCGCCTTGGCGGGGCCTTCGACGGGCACCGCCAAGGACTCCGTCTTCTCGGCGGCGGCGCCTGCGGCTCCGGCGGCGGTTGGGCGGGCAGCGCTGGCCCGAGTTCGCTTCTTGGCCGCCGCCGGAGCCGGCTTGTCCTCGTAGGCTCCCCGCCGAACTTCTTCGATCCGCAGCTCAGTCAGCTCGGCCCGGAACCCCTGATGGCGCCGATAGCGCTTCTTAGGCTTGTACTTGAACACCAGGATCTTGGGGCCCCGGAAGTGACTAACCGCCCGGGCCGCCACCGATACATCCTCTACCCGTGGCCGACCGATCTCGGTCTCGGTCCCGTCGCCTTCCTCGGCGATGAGCATCCGGACGTCGGAAAGGTGCACCCGGGAGCCAGGTTCCACATCCAAGCGATCGACCACCAGGCGTTCTCCCGGCGCGGCCCGGTACTGGCGGCCACCGACCTGGACAATGGCGTACATCGGGACTCCCTTGGAGTTGCGGAACTGGCCAGCGAGCGGCTCATCGGGGAGGCCGGCCGCCGTGAGGCAACCCTCTGCCTCGCATCCGGGCAGCGAGTTTACCAGAGCCAACTATCGCCGAGATCGGACTTTTCCGGTGAGCTGCTAGGAACCGGTGACCTGGACCGAGGCCAGCGCGGTGTAGTTCTGCTGGATGTAGTTCTGAGTTTGGGAGCCGGTGCTGGCCACTACCGTGGCCGAGCAGGTGTAGATCCCGTGCGGCACTATCGGAAGCACCTCGACCGAGAAGCTTAGGGACAGGATTCCTGGCCCCGAGGAGCCCGCGCCGGGCACGTCGATGCCACTCCAGATCGGGAGTTCGGTCCCGGTGTTCGGGACGGTGGCATTTCCCAGACTGGCGTTGCCCGAGCTGCCGACCGCCCCCGCGTAGTCGAAGTCGTCGGGCAGGGTGATCCCAATCGAGGTGTCCGGGGCCTCCCCGCTGCCGGTGTTGGTCAGAACCACCTCATAAGTGAGTCGCTCGCCAGCGGCGACCGCGGCGGGACTGACCCGAAGCTGCATACCGAGTGACGGGGCCGGCGCGATGGTCAGGCCGAGAGGAGTCCCGGAGAGTGTGTTAACGAAGCCCGTGGCAAAGACCACCGGCGAGAACTGGACGGTAGCCGGCGTTCCGGTGGCCCTCAACTCGGCGGTGATCAGGACCTGGGACTTGCTGGTTGAGGCGCCGGGGCCCATCTCCCACGCCCCCCAGGTCAGAGTCGCCTCCTTGCTGGTGGGAGCAACGTCGGCCGAGCGCTCGGAGTTGCCGTTGGTGGATGTCGTGAGGGTATCAAGGTAGGTGAATCCATTCGGCACCGAGACGCGGACCGTGACCCCGCCGACGCTGCTCTCACTGAGATTGCTGATCGTGATCCTGATGTCCACGTCGGTCCCTTGGGGCACCGTGGGCGTGCTCGAGCTGCTGCCATGGGACACCACCGAGGTGGCCACCTCGAGCCCGCCGAGTAGGGTGGTCCCGCAGCCGGTGATCAGCGATCCCAGCGCCGACCCGACCGTGACGACCGCTGCCGCTCCGCTGAGCGCCCGCAGCCTCAGCGGGATCCTCCTACCCGATTGGAGCTCGCCAGGGGCCGGCGGGTAGCAGCCGCCTTGCCTAGGGCGACGTGGCGGTCCGGCGCTGTAGGCAGAGGAACGGGGTAGCCAACCTCGGTCAAAAGCTGCATGGCCATCTGGCAGTCGAGACCGATCACCGTGTCGGTGCGGCCGGCGATCGCGTCCACCAGTGAGCCCCCTAGCCCCTGGATTGCGTAGGCGCCGGCCCGATCCAGTGGCTCACCTCCGGCGATGTATTGCTCCAATTCGCTGTCGCTGAAGTCGCGCATCCGCACCGCGGAGCGCGATACCCCAGTGGCCTCCTTCTTGGAGGTCGCACTGAGCGCGCAGATACCGGTCAGAACGACGTGGCGCTGTCCCCGCAGCGAGAGCAGCATCTCCCGCGCTCGTTCTACGGTGCGCGGCTTGCCCAGAGGCCCAGTCGGTCCCATCACGATGGTGTCGGCGGCCAGCAAGTAGGCGTCCCGGCTTAGGACGAGCTCCAGCCCGGCGTGGGCCTTGCTGCGGGCGATCAGTTGCACGGCTAGGTCGGCACACATCCCGGGCAGCAGTTTTTCTTCGGTCTCCGGCCGGACCACGACGAACCGCAAACCCAGCCTCACCAGGAGTTCGCGGCGGCGCTCCGAGCCGGAGGCTAGGACTAGTTCGACCACGTCCTCACAGGACCTCCAGTTCCCGTGGCGGGTCCGGACCAGTGAGGATGTAGATCCCCGTGCCGGAACGCGCTTCACGGAGCATTGAGTGTAGCAGCGGAGACGGAGAACCCCAGGCGAGGACCCCAGGTAGCCACCACCGCCCACGCCAGCCCGAGGGCCGCCAGCAACGCCCACCAGGCGATCAGCACCGCCGGGAAGGGCGCTGACTGAAGCTGGGGAAGGGCCAAGAAGAGTGCCACCCCGGCGACCGCCGCCCAGGCGGCGCCCCGTAGGGAGCTGCCCCCGGGGGCTCCCCAGAGCACCCAGGGAAGTGAGCCCAGGCCCAGGACGGCCAGCCCTACTCGGGCCACTTCCGCCCCCAGGCCACCCGCGGTCAGGATCCCCGACCAGCTGCCGGAATGCACGGCTAGCGCGAACAGCACCAGCCCCACCGACCAGGACCCGAGCAGCAAGAGAACCCATCCGCGGCGAGGCTGAGACGAGCCGAGCAGCTGCAGTGCCCAGAGCCCGCTCAGGCTGAGAGCGATGCCTCCGAGATTACTTCCGGCGGCCCAGGAGATCCCGACGGGGGCCACCGGATTGTCCGGCCACGGCATCGGAGCCAAGACCAATCCGGCCAGGGCCAGCCCCAACATCGAGGACCAGGAGCGGATGACCGCCTCCGCCAGCCAGCCTCGGAGACCGCCTCGGCGGGCGCCGAGCTGGGCCGCTCCTCCCACAAGCGATCCCACCAGGACCGCCAGCCCCCCCGGATAGATGGCCAGGGAAGCGCACAGGGCGAAACCGAACAGGAGGTGGTTCATACGTGGATTCCAAAGGCTGCCTGTAGGAACGGGTCGGCCACCAACCCCAGGACCAGAACTCCCACCGCTGCCACCAAGCCGACCAGCTCCGGGAGCCGGGGGCCCCGAGTCGCCGCCCGCCGCACCGCTTCCCGCACCCCAGCGCCGCAGGCCGCGAGCTGGAGGCCGAATGCCAGCAACAGCAGCCCCACCACCACCGGACCCATAAAGGTGGCGCCGACCACGGCAAGGAGCCGGCCGGTGAATCCTCCGAAGGGGGGCACGCCAGACAGCCCCACCCAGGCCAGGAGGTGCGAGCGCGCACCCCGCGGTTCGCTCAGGGCCGCGCCCGCCAGCCAGTGGACCACGATGAGGAGCAGCGCCGCCGCGAGACCCTGCACATCGGCACTGCCGATCCCCACGCACATGAAGCCCACGTCTGCCTGTAACACCCTCCAGTAACGAGCGCTGGGTTCGGCCCGGAAGCCGGCGCAGCCCCAAAATATGGCGGTCGCCAGGCCCAGGGACACCAGCAGCAGCTGCATCACCTGCGAGAGCGCGGAGGGCCCCGCCACCAAAACGCGGGCGAGGGCGACGATCGCCACCGGCACCAGCCAGATGCGCCAGGCCGCCGCCTCGGCGGGGATCACCCGCGAGGCAGCTCCTACCCAGCTGGAGAGGGGCACAAGACCGGCAACCCCGCCAAGTCCCCCCACCAGCAGCATGCCGGCCAGGGCGGCGGGGGCGGCACCGATCCGCTGCGAAGGCAATACCGCCGCCCCCGCCAGCAAGGCGCACAGCACTAACGCCGATTGCCGGCCCAGGCTGCGGATCGGCAACGCTGGCCCCGAGATGCGCTGCCAGCGCACCCAGAGCAAGGCGCTCATGAAGGCCAGCAGCAATGCCAGGGGGACTACGCCAGTCACCAACAGCGCCAGGCAGGCTGCGATTCCGGTCACGATGGCGGCCGCGATGGTGCCCCCGGAGAGCCGGGGCCGGTGAGCCACGCCCAGCTCCAGCACTAGCGCGGCCCACCCGCCCACCAGTATCCCAAGTGGAAGTCGCGGCAGCGTCAGTGACCCCAGGCCGCCCTCCACCAAACGCGTACTGGGTCGGTGGATCGCCAGTGAGTCCAACAGCGCCACCGAGATCCCGCCCGCTGTCAGCAGCAGCAGCAAGGGGGGGACCAGGCGCGCTCGTCGGGCGAGCAGAACCGAGACGACCGCGAGTGCCAGGCCTCCCGCCAACGCCAGCAGCAGCCACCGGCTCACGCTGAGGTCTCCCACGGGATAGCCCGACCGAACGCTACCAGCGCCAAAGCCGGGGCGCCACTGGCCAGGACGGCGACGGCGAGGGAGGATCCCGGCGCACTGAGGAGGAGAAACGCCGCCGCTCCCATGCCAGCGCAAAGCCCACCCAGCCCCAACTCCGCAGGGCCACGGCCGGTCCCGATGCGGATGAGGCCGACCTCGAAGACAAATAGGCACGCGAACCCCGGGCCCTGAGTCACGACCGTGCCAGCGGCGAGATGACCGGAGAGCAATCGGGCGGTGAAGAGGCCAGCCGCCCCCAGGATGGCGCGCAGACTTCGAACGCCGAAGACCCGCGGCCGGTCGGCGACCACCCCGACGCCCAAGATCGAGTCCGATACGTCGAGCCAAGGGAACCGGCCGCTCAGAGTCACCAGCAGAGCCGCCCCCGCTCCGAGACCAGCCAGGCAGGCGAATCCGGTGGGCCCCGCGGACAGCGAGGCCACCCCGCCGAGCCCCAGCCCGAGGGCCAGGGCGCTCACCGCCATGCCACTGGGGCCGATGGAGAACAGGGCAATTGCCCCGGCCGCAAACCCACCACCGGCCAGGACCCCCGCCCAGGTCACAGCTTGACCACCTCCGCCAGCAGCCAGGCGGCCGCAGCGGTCGCCGCCACCCAAAGCCACACGGGACGCTCGGCAACCTCGCGGTCAGCCAACGCGACCAGGATCGAATACCACCCGCGCACCTCCCTTGTCCAGGAGGGGGCAGAGCTTGCCCGCACGACCAATCCCGCTAATCGCTCGGGCAGGACGACAACCGGCGTGGTCGGCGCGAGGGCGAGATTTTCGGAGGTTGCTGGCCTCGCCCCCGTCGCCAGTCGAAGGGCCCAGCCCCCTCCAGCCACCAGCCCGACTAGGAGGACCAGGTAGCCACCCGGCCAGAGCAATCCCGGCGCCAGGATGACCAGCGGGTCGGGTGCCGAGAGTAGAGCCAGACCGGTCGTCCCCGGAGGCGCGAGGGCGGCTGCTGCCACCGTTAGCGACCAGCCGGGCAGGATGGCGGCGGCACCCAGACATAAAGCCGGCAACCAGAGCGGCCAACTCCATCCGGTCGGCAAGGTGACTGCACGCCGGAGCCGAGGGATCGCGAGCACCAACCCGGCCAGGGCGAAGAGGTAGGCGAGCGCCGGCGCGGACCCTACCTCGAGGCCGCCTCGCAGCGCCAGGTCCAGGCCCAAGAAAGCCACCCCGAAGCCGAGCAGGCACGGAATCAGCATCACCATCGCGCTCGGTCGTAGTTGCGCTCCCTTCCCGCGCCGCGTCGGTCTCGGTTTGATCGGCGACCGGCCCCGGACACTGCCCAGCAGAGCCCTCGGCAAACAGGAAACCGAGACCTCCAAGAAGAGTCCGGCCGTCAATCCCAGTAGCGTCCCGTCGGAGCTGTTCTGGCCGAATCCCACGATCACCAGTGCGCCCAGCACCAGCAGCAGGGAGCGGAGCCCGGACTGCGGATTGCTTGAAGCCAAAAGGCCAGCCACGGCCACCATCCCCATCAGCACTGCCAGCAGGTCTAGGCCAGTTCCGAACCAGGGTGCGGGCCAAGTTCCACCGGATAGGGCCTGGACCCTGATCAGAAGTAGGAGCGCGGTGGGCACCGCGACCACGGTCAACCAGTCGGCCACGTCGAGCGACCGCCCGGTCGAACCCGGTCGACCAGGCGTGGCGGAGCCAGCGATGAGGCCGCAGCCGGCCAACCGTACCGCCGCGGGGAGGAGCAGCACTCCTACCAGTGCCGGGCCGACGTTGCTGGTGGGGATCGCGCTCAACTGCAAGGTGGCCGTGCGGTGCAGGAGGACCAGCATTGATCCCAACCAAACCAAGCCAATGGCCTGGTCCGCCACCGCGGCCCAGACCATCCGACTGCTGGCAGCCCGGGGCTGGCGCGCATAGCTCAGGCCAATGCCCCCCAACGCCGACAGCTGCAGACCGATGTAGAGGCTCAGCAAGTCCCCGGCGAAGGCCGCGCCGACCGCTCCCAGCACCGCCAGCCCCAGCGCCGCCGAAGCCAGGGGACGGCGGTCGCGGGCGGCGAAGCTGACGACCAGAGCCGCTACCAGAACCATGACCGCCAGCACTGCGCCGCTGGTGCCGACCGAGAGGGTAATCGGGAGCCGCGGCTCCAGCCGCCACAGCGTCGACTGCAGCGTGCCGCCCGCCTGCAGCCAAAAGAGGATGGTCACGGCATCGGCCAGTGCCAGCAGCAGACCCACGCGCATAACCCAGCGGGCCCAGACCGCCGGCCGACGGGGCCAGGGCCGTCCCAGCGCCGAGCAGACCAGCGTCGCGGCGGCCGGAAACAGGAGCGCTAGCAGCGGCAGCGCAGTGATCGGCGGCACTCAGCCGGCCCGGATCAGCTGTCGATCAACCGGCGCAGGAGCGATTCCCGTTGACGCACCTCCTCGAGTCGGTCTCTTTCTCGCTGGACAACATCGCTGGGCGCCTTCTCGGCAAAAGGGCCGGCCAATTTGCGCTCCAGGTTGGTTCGGAAGGCCTCGGCCTTGGTCAGTTCACGCCGGGCGGACTCCTTCCAGCGCTCCGTGCCCGAGCCGGCGGTGCTCCCCAGCGCCAGGGTGGTTAGGCCCACAACAACCTGCGGCGCGGCAGCGCTGCCAGCGCTGGAGGGATCGACCCACTTCACCGGCAGCAGTGCGCTGACGTAGCCCAGGGTCTCGGGAAACGCGAGTTCTGGGCCTGCATCGGCGACCGAGAAGGGCACCCGGCTACTGTGCCTCGTCACCTCGATTCCCAGTTCCGTAAGCCACCTTCTAAGGGTCGTGATCAGCGTCATGCAGGCCGTCATCGCCAGCTCCGAATCGCGGTCCGACCAGCTGGCTGGAGCCTCGGGCCAGGGGGCCAGATCCAAGCTGGCCGGAGCACCTTCGAACTGCTCAGCCAAGGCGTCGGTCAAGAAAGGCATGATCGGATGGAGGAGGGTCAGGGTTTGGAGCAGAACCCGCCGGGTGATCCAAAGCGCGGTCCCATCGCCAGCTTCAATACGCCCTTTGGTCAGCTCCAGGTACCAGTCGGCCAACTCATGCCAGGCGAAGTCGTAGATGACGGCAATGGCACTGTCATAGTCGAAGGTGCGCAGGGCCTTGGTGGTCACCTGGGTGACCTCCGCCAACCGGGAGAGAATCCAGCGGTCGGCCAGCTGCAGGCTCTCGCGGGGAGGCTCGGGGATCTCGGGAATCCGCCCCTGCTCCCCTTCTTGGGGAAAGTGGAAATGGTGCAGCAGCCGGGTCATGTTCCAGAGCTTGTTGGCGAAGTGGGCAAAGCCCTCTAACCGGGATTCATCGAACTTGGCGTCCTGAGTCCCCATGGCGACGCTGGCAGCCCAGGCCCGCAAGGCGTCGGCACCGTACTTGTCCACCATCGCCAGCGGATCGACCACGTTGCCTCGGCTCTTGGCCATCCGCGCTCCGTCAGCCCCCAGGATCGTGGCATGGAACAGGACGTCGTGAAAGGGGATCTCATTCGTGAAGCGCAGTCCCATCATTACCATCCGGACCACCCAGTGCTGGAGGATCTCGCGGGCGGTGCTGAGAACAGAAGTGGGATAGAACTTCTGCAATGCCGGGTTGGGCTCCGGCCAGCCCAGGATGGCGAACGGCCAGAGCGCACTAGAGAACCAGGTATCGAGGACGTCGGGATCAGCGGTCAGCTCGGTGGCCGAACACTCGGGGCAGGCCTCTGGCTCATCCACCCAAGCGAAGGTGTGCCCGTTGCCGCAAGTGCTGACCGGAATCCGGTGGCCCAGCCACAACTGGCGGCTGATGCACCAGTCCCGCAATCCCGCGAGCCAATCCAGGTACTGGCCCCGGAACTGGCCTGGGTGGATCGTGATCCTGCCCGACGCGACCGCCTCCGCGGCGGGGTCGGCCAGCTCGCGCACTCGCACCCACCACTGCGGTGTGACCAGCGGTTCGATGATGGTGCCACAGCGATCGCAGTGACCAACCTGGTGGACCAGCGGCTCTTCGCGGAGCAAAGCTCCCGAGCGGCGCAGCATCTGCGCCGCCACCTCGCGGGCCTCACTCACGCTCTGCCCGTCCAGAGCCGGAAATTCTGGCGCGATCATCAGGCCGTCGAGGGAGATCACCGTCCGGATCGGAAGGTGATGGCGTTCTCCGACCTCGTAATCCTCCGCTGAATGACCCGGCGTGATCTTGAGCACCCCGGTGCCGACCTTAGGGTCCACCGCCTGGTCCACGATCACCGGGATCTCCCGGCCGCTGAGCGGTTCTCTGACCATCCTGCCGACCAGCTCAAGGAAGCGCTCATCCCCGGGCGCGACGGCCACCGCCACGTCGGCCAGGATGGTCTCGGGACGAGTGGTCGCCACCTCCAGTGCGCCGCCGCCGTCCACCAGCGGATAGCGCACGTAATAGAAGGTATCGCGGTGCTCCTGGTAGGCGACCTCCTCGTCGGAGATGGCGGATCGGCAGCGGGGGCACCAGTTGACGATCCTCGGACCGCGGTAGATCAGCCCTTGGCGGTAGAGATCGGCGAAGACGGTCCGGATCACCCTCACGTAGGGCTCGTCCAGGGTGAAGCGTTCACGGGCCCAGTCGCAGGTGGCGCCGAGCCTGCGCAGCTGCTCAAGGATCCGGCCCTGGTAGTTCTCGTACCAGGCGTCCACCCGCTGAGCGAACGCCTCCCGACCCAGCTCCTCCTTGGTGGTTCCTTCGTCAGCGAGTTGACGTTCAATCACGTTTTGGGTGGCGATGGCGGCGTGGTCGGTGCCTGGGAGCCAGCACACCTCGTAGCCGTTCATGCGGTAGAAGCGGCAGAGCGCGTCCTGGACCAGAGCATTGAGGGCATGGCCCATGTGCAGCGAGCCCGTGATATTGGGAGGCGGCTGCGCGATCGAGAACGCGGGCTTGGAGCTCGCCGGATCGGCTGCCCCCAAGCCGATCTCCGCCCAGCGCTCGCGCCAGCGCCGCTCGGTTGTCTCCGGCTGGTAGGCGGCTTCCACCGGTCTTCCCCGGCGCCCGGCTACGAGCTGACCGAAGAGACCGCGGCCAACTCGGCCGCAACCTGTCGCGCCGCGCCGACCAGGTTGCGCAGGGAGGGCTCGACCTCCGCCCAGCCCCGCGTCTTCAGACCGCAGTCGGGGTTGGCCCAGAGCCGGTCCGGGGATATCACCGTGGTCGCCTTGCGCAGCCGGGCAACCATCTCCTCGACCGATGGCACCAGCGGAGAGTGAATGTCGTAAACGCCCGGGCCTACCTCGTTGGCGTAACCATGATCGGCGAAAGCTTGGAGCAGGGACATCGAGGAGCGGGCGGCCTCGATGAACAGGACGTCGGCGTCCAGCTCGGCGATCGCGTCCATGATGTCTTCGAATTCTGAGTAGCACATGTGGGTGTGGATCTGGGTCTCGGCCCCAGCACCGGCGGCCGTCAGGCGGAAGCTGTCCACCGACCAGCGCAGGTAGGCGGGCTGCTCGGTCCGATGCAGGGGCAGCCCTTCCCGGAGGGCCGGCTCGTCGATCTGGATCACGTTGATTCCGGCCGCCTCCAGATCGGCGACCTCGTCCCGAAGTGCCATCGCGATCTGGGCGCAGGTTTCGCTGCGCTCCAGGTCGTCGCGCACAAACGACCACTGCAGGATGGTCACCGGTCCGGTGAGCATCCCCTTGACCGGGCGGTCGGTGAGGCTCTGGGCAAAGACCGTCCAGCGCACCGTGATGGGGAGGGGCCGGGAGACGTCTCCGTACACGATCGGGGGCTTGGCGCAGCGCGAGCCGTAGGACTGCACCCAACCCTGCCCAGTGGTCGCGAACCCTTTCAAGTGCTCGGCAAAGTACTCGACCATGTCGTTACGTTCGGGCTCCCCGTGAACCAGGACATCGAGCCCGACCTCCTCCTGGAAGCGCACCACACGCCGGATCTCTGTTTCCATCAACCTGTCGTAGTCGGCCTGGTCGAGCTCCCCGCGACGCAGCTTGGCCCGGGCTTGGCGCAACTCCGGCACCTGAGGGAACGAGCCGATGGTGGTGGTGGGCAGTGCCGGCAGCGATACCCTTTGGCGCCAGATGAGGCGGCGGGCCGGTCCATCACCGGGCCGGTTGAGCTGGTCGGGAGTGACCTGCGCCATCCGAGCTCTGACCGCGGAGCTGATCACTCGCGGGGACTGGCGGCGATCGGCACATGCTTGACGGGCTACGGCTAGCCGGGCTTCGACCTCCTCCAACCCCTGGCTGGCGCGAGCCAGCAGGCTCACCTCCATCAGCTTTTCCTCGGCGAAGGCCAGCCACGAGCGTAGCTCCTGATCGAGTCCGGTCTCCGACTCCAGGCTCACCGGAACGTGCAGCAGCGAGCAAGAGGGTGCGACCAACACTCGGCCCTCCCCCAATTTGGCTACCGCGCGCTGAATTAGGCTCAGGGCCTGGTCGGGGTCGGTACGCCAGACGTTGTGCCCGTCCACCACTCCCAGCGAGAGCGACATCGCTTCGGGGACCTGCTCCAGGGCGGGGTCTAGATCGGCCACCCCGTGCACTAGGTCGAGGTGGACGGCATCCACCGGCAGCGCCAGCGCGGTCGCTAGGTTGCCACCCATCCCGGCAAAGTAGGAGGCCAAGAGCAGCCTCAGCCCTGGGGCAGCCTGGCTCAGTTTCTGATAGGTGTGCTCCAGCGCCTCCAGCGCCTCCACCGGCAGGTCCTGGCTGAGACAAGGCTCGTCAATCTGGACCCAAATTGCGCCCGCCTGGCGCAGCTCCGCCAGGAGTTCGGTGTACACGGGCAGCAATTGGTTGAGATATTCCAAGTTGGAGCCACCCAGCTCTAGGCCCTTGCTGAGCCGCAGGAAGGTGACTGGTCCCAGCAGCACCGGGCGGGTGCTGATCCCCAGTGCCTTGGCTTCCAGGAACTCCTCGATCGGCTTGCGGGACGCCAGCCTGAACCTTTGGTCGGCAGCCAGCTCCGGGACGAGATAGTGGTAGTTGGTGTTGAACCACTTGGTCATGTCCAGGGGGGCCACCTCGACCTCACCCTTGGATCCCCTGGCCATCGCAAACATCAGGTCGAGGTCGGGAGTTGCGCCGGTCCACCCAAACCGGGCCGGCACCGCGCCGACCATCAGGGCGGTGTCGAGGACGTGGTCGTACAGCGAGAAGTCATTGCTCGGGATGTGCACGATCCCGGCCGCCTGCTGCTGGCGCCAGCGATCCGCCTTGAGGCTAGCGGCCTGGGCAAGCAGCTGGTCGGAGGACAGCCGTCCCGACCAGTAGCCCTCCAGGGCCTGCTTCAACTCGCGGGATCGCCCGATGCGCGGGTATCCCAGGAGGCTGGCGATCAACATTTATCAGATCCTCGCGGCGCTGGCGCGCGCCGCGGCGCAACTCAGCTGGAATGGTCTTTCAGTCTAACCGGAGCGCCCGTCCGGGGTCGTCGCGGGTCAGTTCAGGCCGTGGCGGCCTGGGGCTCCTCGTCTCGGAACAGCTCCGGCTCCCGGGCTTCAATGATGGAGCGCTCGGTGATAACACAGCGCTTGATCTCTGGGTGGGACGGCACGTCGAACATGCTGTTGAGTAGCACCGACTCCAGGATGCTCTTCAAGCCTCGGGCTCCGGTGCCCAACTCCAGCGCCTTGCGGGCGATCGCGCGCAGGGCGGCCTCCTCGAAAACCAGCTCCACGTCGTCCAGCGAGAAAAACTTCTGGTATTGCTTGACGAAGGCGTTCTTGGGTTCGGTCAATACCCGGGTGATGTCGTCCTCGTCGAGACAGTCCAGGGTGACGGTGATGGGCAGGCGGCCAACGAATTCTGGAATCAGCCCGTAGCGGAGCAGGTCTTGGGCTGAAAGCTCGTGGAGAATCTTCGCGTTCTCCTTATTGCGGGCGCCGGATAGCGCACTGCCAAACCCGATCGTCCGCTGGCCCACTCGCTGGTCGATGATGCGCTCCAGGCCGTCGAACGCCCCGCCGCACAGGAACAGGATGTTGGCGGTGTTGATCTGGATGAAGTCCTGGTGGGGATGCTTGCGCCCACCCTGGGGAGGCACATTCGCGACAGTGCCTTCCAGGATCTTGAGCAAGGCCTGCTGCACCCCCTCTCCGGAGACATCCCGGGTGATCGAGGGATTGTCAGATTTGCGGGAAATCTTGTCGATTTCGTCGATGTAGATGATGCCCCGCTCCGCCCGGGCGATATCGAAATCCGCAGCCTGGATCAGGCGCAACAGGATGTTCTCCACGTCCTCTCCGACGTAGCCTGCCTCGGTCAACGAGGTGGCGTCGGCGATGGAGAACGGCACGTCGAGAATTCGCGCCAGAGTTTGCGCCAGCAGGGTTTTGCCGCAGCCCGTCGGACCGACCAAGAGCACGTTGGATTTCTGCAGCTCCACGTCCCCCGCCTCGCGGGCACTGTTGATCCGCTTGTAGTGGTTGTAGACGGCGACCGAGAGCACCCGCTTGGCCTGGTCTTGGCCCACCACGTATTGGTTGAGGGAGCTCCAGATGGCCTGGGGATTCGGCACCACACTGCTGCGCGGGCGGCGCGCCGGGGTGACTCGAGTGTCCTCCTCCAGCACCTCCTGGCAGAGCTCGATGCATTGGTCGCAGATGTAGACGCCGGGCCCGGCGATGAGCTTGCGAACCTGCTCTTGGCCCTTGTTGCAGAACGAGCAGCGGGTGTGGCGCCGGCGGTCTTCTCCTGCGGTCATGCCGCGTCCCCTCCCCCAGGTCGGAATATTTGACGGGCCGCGCGCTCCACGCAGCGGGGGCAGATCAAGGTACCGGCCGGCTCCCGCCCGGCGGCGACGGCCGCGATGGTCGTCAGGCGCCCGCAAAAGTCACAGCGCTGACCAGGCCCCCGCACCAAGAGGGGCGACCGGGGGAGATCCTGCTTGGCACCGGAACTCCGGGTGTGTCGCACTGTCAACCTGCTCCTCTGAGTGCCGTGTTGCTAGCGGGTGGGTGAACTCTTCTCGGCAGCCGGGGCTGACGCCGTCTCGACGGCCGGGGGCTTGGTTTCCGGCGCTGCCGACTCCTCCTTGGCGACCACCTGGTCCAGCCCGCGGTGGCCGGTGATGATGTGATCGATGAGCCCGTACTCCTTCGCCTCGTCGGGGGACATGTAGAAGTCCCGATCGGAGTCACGAGTGATCTGATCGACCGGCTTGCCCGTGTGGTGGGCCAGGATCTGGTCCAGGATCCGGCGTAACCGGAGGATCTCCTGGGCTTGGATCTGGATGTCTGACGCCTGGCCCTGGAAGCCGCCCGAGGGCTGGTGCATCATGATCCTGGTATTGGGAAGGCTGAACCGCAGTCCCTTGTCGCCTCCCGCCAGGAGCAGGCAGGCGAAGGATGCCGCCAGCCCCATGCAGAAGGTGCTCACCCGGGGCTTGACGTACTGCATCGTGTCGTAGATCGCCAGCCCGGCGGATACCGAGCCTCCCGGGCTGTTGATGTAAAGGTTGATGTCCCGCTCGGGATCCTCGCTCTCGAGGTACAGCATCTGGGCCATGACCAGGTTGGCGATCTGGTCATCGATGGGCGTCCCCACGAAGATGATGCGGTCCTTCAGGAGCCTGGAGTAGATGTCGAAGGCGCGCTCCCCCCGGCTGGTGGTCTCGATGACCATCGGAACGAGAGCCATGGTCTCCTCCTGGTGTCGCGGGATGGCCGGGGCCGGCTCTCGCTGGCCGGCTCCGCGAGTATACCCAGGGGCCTACAAACTATCCGTGAGCCGGTTCCAGCCCCGCCTCTCCTCTCGCCAGAGCTGCCACCAGGCGGCGGGACTGGCCCAGCAGCAACTCCCGACGAAGTGGCTCCCGAGCCCGGCGCCGGCTCTCCTTGGAAGCACCTTTGGCGAAGATGCGCCCGAGGTTCTCGTCGAGTTCGTCATCTGAGACCTGCAGCCCCTCCCGCCTGGCCACCTGGTCCAGGATCAGCTCCAGCTGAACTCGCTCGACCGCGGGCTGGCGCCGCTCTCCGCGCAGCTGCTCCAGCGGCTTCCCGTCCGACGCCAGAAGCTGCTCCAGCGAGATTCCCGATGCCGATAGCCGCAACTCGAGATCCTTGATCTGGCGATCGATCTCTGTCTGGATCATCGCCTCGGGCACCTCGACCCGAGAGACCGCCACCAGCTCCTCCAGGGATTTGGCCTCTTGGGCCTGCTCGGCCTCGATCCGGGCTTCCTCGGTCAACTGGTCGCGGACGAACAGCCGCAGTTCGGCGAGGCTCTCCCCGTGCCCGGCGATGGTCGCGAGGTTGTCGTCTAGGGCCGGCAGCTCCTTCGCCTGGATCTGCTTGACATCGGCGGTGATCACCACCAGCTCCCCTCGTAGCTCGGGCCGCCCGTACTCCTCGGGCAGGGTGAGGGTGACCTCGACCGGTTCGCCCACCCGCGCCCCCAGGAGTTGGTCCGCCATCCCGGGCAGGAGATCGCCACGCTCCAGGTCAAGGGTCTGGGATTGGGCCGGGGTCCCCACCACCTCTCCGTTGTGGCGCATGGTGAGATCGGCGGTGATCACGTCGTTGAGGCGGGCTTCCCGCTCGCTGGCGTCATCCAACTGGGCGTAGCGCTGGCGGAGCGCCGCCAAGGTCTCGTCCACGGCGTCCTCGGAGATCTCGGGCGCCGCCACTGGCACCTTGATCTTTCGATAGTCCCCCAGTTCGACCTCAGGCCGGAGCACCACGCTGGCGGTGAACCGAAACGGCTCTCCTCGCTCCAGCACCACCTCGCTGACGTCCGGTGTCGAGACCGGTTCCAGTTCGACCTGAGCCACAGCCCTCGCCCAGACCTCTGGGAGGAGATCTTCGATCGCATGCTGGCGGAGCGCGTCCCAGCCAACCGCCCTCTCCACCACGGCGGCCGGGGCCTTGCCGGGACGGAAGCCCGGTAAGCGATAGTTCAGGCCCAGATGGCCTAGCGCCAGCACCAAGGCGCGGTCGACGTCGGCCGGGGGAGCTTGGACCGTCAGCTTGGCCTGGGACCCCGGGAGGCGCTCGACGCTTACCTCCAGTTCTGCGGCGTCAGTTTTACTTGGGCTCATGCTTTTCTGGGTAAGCGTACTGGTGCGCGGACCGAGGATCGAACTCGGACGGGTTGCCCCACGGGGTTCTAAGCCCCGCGCGTCTACCATTTCGCCATCCGCGCCAGCCGGTTGCGGGGCCGCCGCAGCGCGGCGCCGAGTATAGCCAATCGCCGTCTTACGGACCGCTCCCGGGCCGGCCCGGGAGCTCGCGGCTCGGGCCCTTGGCTGGGGGGAACCCGCCGAAACGGTCGCCCTGTTCCGCCGTTGGTACGGGTATGGGTTGGCCCCCGCCGACGGCCGGCGTCACCGCCTACCCGATCAGGGAGGATCTGCTGTGAGTTTGGAAGTGCAGGCGCCGCCGGAGTACCAGACGAACCCGGCCCCGCCCGGGTCGACCGACCCGCAACCACTCGCCGCTACCGAGGTCGGCCCACGCCCGCAGCGACCGCGGAAGGCCAGCGCCTGGCGAGGTTTCCGGGTCAGCGAGCTGATCCTCCTCAGCGTCGCGGTAGTGGACGCGTTTTTGGCACTCGACTTCGTGTTCCGCGCCAGTGCGGTAGGCGGTGATGGGTTTGTGTCGGTGGTGGATCGGGTGGGGGGCGCCCTGGCAAGTCCCTTCGCGGGCATTTTCCGACCCGGCGTACCCTCGGTCGGCCACACAACCTTCTGGGCGGCGCTGCTGGCCGTCGCCATCTACACGGTGGCCGCGCTCGTACTAGTTCGACTCATCCATCTGGTGAGCAGCCCGCTCCGGCGCCGGGTTCAGGATGCCTGAGACCCGACCCCGGCCATCCTGGTCAGGACCACTCCAGCCGGGATGGCCAGCGCGGGCCATCCTCGACACCAGATGATCGCCGCGATAGCATGACCGGCAGGTTCGCTGGTACCAACAGCAACACTTCCCCGGGGCCGGATGACCCCGCCATGGAGGGCGACATGGTGGAATTGGTGGGATCGCCATCGGGGCTGGAGCTAGACGCCCGGCAAACGGTGGCCAAGATCGAGCAGAAGGCACTCCAGCTATCAGCTCTGCTGCGGGAGCTGGACAATCATCCGGTGCTGTTCGAGCCCGGACTTCGCGATGAGTTGGATGATGTCCTCGACCAACTGGGGTGCCGGATCGCGGCCACCAGGGCTTTGGAGCAGCGGCAGGCCAGCCTGCTCGCCGACTGACCGGACCGGCGGAGTCACTAGAATCCAATTCCGCGCCTGCGCCCATAGCTCAGCCCGGATAGAGCACCAGACTACGGATCTGGGTTTGCGGGGGTTCAAATCCCTCTGGGCGCGCCATTTCACTTCAAGCCCACTTCAAGGCTGACCTTTGAAGCGGCGGGTGGCCGACCGCGCTTGGGTAGGGGACTGGCCCTCCTCGGCATGCGGCCGGCCTCGTCGAGAGCCCGGCGCAGCACCATCTCGACCTGGGCATTGAGACTACGAAACTCATCGGCCGCCCACCGGGCCAGCGCATCGTGGACCTTGGGGTCAATTCGCAGCAGTACCTGCTTACGGTCACTCACGGATCACGAGTAGAGCGAGCCGGTGTTGACTATCGGCGAAGCCGGTTGGTCACTGCACAGCACGACCATGAGATTGCTCACCATCGCCGCTTTGCGTTCCTCGTCAAGCTTGACGATCCCGCGCTCTTGTAGCCGGTCGAGCGCCAGTTCCACCATCCCGACCGCGCCGTCGACGATACGAGAGCGGGCCGCGACGACTGCGTTGGCCTGCTGTCGCCGCAGCATGGCCTGGGCGATCTCCGGTGCGTAGGCGAGATGGCTGATGCGTACCTCGACGATCTCTACTCCGGCAATGACGACGCGCTCGGCCATCTCGGCGGCGAGCTCGCCGGCGACGATGTCGGTCGAGCCGCGCAGTGATGGGCCCTTGTCCGCAGGATCGTCGTAGGGATGCGTCGTCGCAACATGCCTAAGCGCTGACTCGGCCTGGACACGCACGAAATCGAGGTAGTCATCCACGGCGAAGGAAGCACGCGAGGTATCGGCAACCTGCCAGACGACGATGGAGGCTATCTCGACGGGATTGCCGTCCGCGTCGTTCACCTTCAGGTGGTTCGTCTCGAAGTTCCTGACCCGAGTGCTCACAGTCCGCCGGTCGGAGAGGGGCAGGATCCAGGACAGGCCGGTCCGGCGCACAGTGCCCACGTAGCTGCCGAAGAAACGCACGACCTTGGTCTGGCCGGGCTGCACGATGACCAGCGAGCCCGCGATGATCACTGCCAGCACGATCGGCACGGCGAGGACGCCATTGACTGAACTGTGGGCGAGGGGGAAACAAGCCGCGATACAGGCGGCGACGACGAGAACGCCGAACCATCCGCTGAGGGACCACGCTTTCCGTTCCCGGATAACGACGCGGGTTCCCGAGTGGCCGACCGGAGTCGCCTGGGGGTCCTGGGACGACTGGACAGACTGGTTCACCCTTTCTCCTTGGACGCTGTTATGCTAAATTGATATTGTCATGATATCAGTTTGTCCAGCGCTACGCAAAGCCTCTGTCCCCACTCAACGAGGAACGGCAGGTACGCCGTGACGACGGATCCGATCGTTAGTAAGTCCGCTCGATGCTCGCGGCCAGGCCCGAGGCCCCGATCTCGACCACAAAGGAGGCTCAGATGAGACCGCTTTGGGACACCCTCTCGGCGGTCACTGGGCCAAGCTTCCCCAAGCATCGCGGCTCTTTCGCTACTCGAGGGCAGACTCCACTTCGGTCCGTCCTCCTCAGCGCCGGCAACCCCAGCCCCACCAGCCCGCGTGGCGAGCAATCCGCCGTCACGATCAAGAATCTGGCTAAACGGTACGGTGACCTCCTCGCCCTCGACGACGTTTCGTTTTCGATTCAGGAAGGGGAGATCTTTGGGATCATCGGCCCTAACGGTGCCGGAAAGACGACGACAGTCGAATGCATCTCTGGCCTCCGTGTTCCGGATTCAGGATCAGTCAGCGTTTACGGACTATCCCCTCAGCGCGATAGATACCGGATCAGAGAGTTTGTTGGTGTCCAACTCCAGGAGAGCGCACTGCCGCCACGCTTAAGGGTCGGCGAGGCCCTCGAGCTGTTTGCCTCCTTCTATTCGCGTCCCCTGGATCCGCAGGAGGTGCTTCAGTCCCTCTCAATCAAGAACATCGAGCGCACCGCATTCAGGAACCTGTCGGGCGGTCAGAAACAACGGGTGTCGATAGCGCTCGCGCTGGTGGGCAACTCCAAGCTCGCAATCCTGGATGAGCTGACCACCGGTCTCGATCCCGAGGCACGGCGGGGCACCTGGGCGCTGATCGAACGCATGAGGGAGCGTGGCGTCACCGTGATCCTCGTCACCCACTTCATGGATGAGGCCGAAACCCTCTGTGACCGCTTGGCGCTGATCAATCAGGGACGGCTCATAGCGCTGGACACTCCGGAGGCGATCGCCGCCGAGGCAGGGGTGAACAGAGTGCGCTTTGTCCCATCAAAGCCGGTGGACGACAAGACGCTGTACGCCGTCCAAGGTGTCGAGGTGGTAGACCGTAAAGAGCGCTATGTGACCGTAACGGGCACCGGGGATCTGGCCGCGTCGCTGATCAATGCACTCGCGGCCATGGGAGTCCAGGTGTCGGAGCTCGAGGCAAGACATGGAAACCTTGATGATGCCTTCATCAGGTTGACCAGGGGCACCGCCTCGACAGCATCGGAAAAGGTCCGAGTGTGATGCCGAGGCTGGGCGGGGAACGCAGCCGTCGGGCGCGTGCTCAACTCGTCGCGTTGCTCAAGGTGCAGGCGAAGCTCAATCTCCGTGAGCCCTATGCTCTCGGTCCTGGAGTCGGGATTCCGGTGATCTTGCTGGTTGTTTTTGGTTTCATCAGCAAGCAAGTCCCGGGGAATGTCGCCAACAGCGGCCTGACAGTGATCGACCTCTACGTCCCGACCCTCATGGTCATTTCATTCATTGCCATAGCGATCTCGCTCCCTGCGACGCTGGTGAGGGACCGTGAGATCGGCTGGCTGAGACGCATTTCCACGACTCCAGTGCATCCATCACGACTGCTGGGCGCACAACTGATCGTGGACTTGGTGCTCGCCGCGGTGGCCGTCGTGATCATCATTGTTGGCGGTACGGTGATCTTCGGTGCGGGGCTCACCGTGAGTATCCCTTTCTTTATGCTCTCAGTCGCACTCGCCGTTGTCGAGATTTTCTCGCTGGGCTTGGTTGTCGTCGCCCTAGTTCGAACGCAGACCCAGGCCAGCCTTGTGGGCGGGGTGCTCTTCTTCGCGCTCCTCTTCCTCTCCGGACTGTGGCTGCAGCCTGTACTGGTCAGCCAACCGCTGCGGGACGTGATGTGGTATTCGCCAAGCGGCGCGGCGGTGCGGGCTATTCTCTATTCGGTTTTTAATTCGAGACCCCCGGTGACGACCCTCCTCACCCTGGCAGGCTACACGCTGGTCTTTGCGTTCGTTGCCATTCGGTACTTCCGCTGGGAGTAGGGCGTCGACAAGGCTCCCGGTGCCTCGAGGACGGACCGACCGATCGGGTCCAGCTAACAGCTCAAACGAAAAGCTGTACCCGCTGAATTTTCTGGTCAGCTACCTGGTAGACGGCGGCGGCAAGCACGCGGGGTGGACTGCCCGCACGGACAAAACCGGTCACGAATTCCTCATCGATGACTAACTCACCTACCTCGATCCGGGCTCCAATCTCCACATGCAACTCGGGGCTGCGTGCGAATAACTCAGCGTAGGCGGGGCGGATCTCGGAGTGTCCGGTCAGCGAGTTGCCGTCTGAGCGGGTGATCTGAGCGTCGGCGGCGTAGCCGGCGACAAACCCGACGAGATCGCGGCGATGGTAGGCGGCGATCTATCGGTCGATGAGCTCGCTCGCCCGATTAACGGGTGCTTCTGAGCACCAAAGGATCGAATCGCCCGTGGGGGATTGGGCCATCGGCGACTTCATGCGCGCACTTCGCGAGGACACGCCTCGGCGCCTCCTCGCGAGGCCGCTACTCACGCCCCTCTGGGGCGGCCGGGCCCCGATTGTTCCAGCGGTAGACGCCATACACCAGCGCCAGCGCCAGCAGCACCACGGCGATGTAGCCCAGGGGCTGGAGCACCTTCGAGATCTGGGAGAAATGCTTGCCCAGCTCCATCCCCGCTACCGTCAGCGCGCTGTCCCAGACGAGAGCCCCCACCAAGGTGGCGGGCACAAATTGAGTGAGCGGCATGTGGCCAAAGCCGGCCGGGAAGCTGGTGTAGCTGCGGATGATCGGCACACACCGGCCCACCGCCACCGCCACCACTCCCCGTCGCGCGATCCAGCGTTCCGCCGCTTCCAGGTGACTCTCTCGGAAGTGGAACCGTCGGCCCGCGGCCAGCACCGCAGGACGACCCACCCAGGCTCCGATGGCGTAGGCGATCAGCGCTCCCACCAGCTCCCCCAGCACGGTGACCAGGATCACCAGCGGCAGGGAAAGCGTTCCGTTGGCCACCAGCAGTCCGGCAAAGGGAATTACCACCTCACTGGAAACCGGGATGCCGGTGCACTGGGCCACCGTTAGCAGGAAGAGGGCCAGGTAGCCGAAAGACGTCAGCAGTTGTTCGAGCGAGTGGATCAAGCGCCTTCCTCCGAACTTAATGACGAGAGCAGATCAGCGTGGGGGTGCGGCACCAGAGCCGGCTTCGGCCAGCCAGGATAGCTGGGTACCGCTAGGCTGGACTTAAAATGGAAGCTCCGGAAGTACCTCGGGGGACGGAGGCCGAGGAACTCGGCAGCTGGCTCCGAGACTCGCCGATCCGCAAGCTGGAGCGGATGCCCTGGGGCAGCAACGCCGTCTTTCTGGTCCGGCTGGAGGGACCGCGGGGAGAGTTGCTGGCGGTCTACAAGCCGGCCCGGGGAGAGCGACCGCTCTGGGATTTTCCGCCCGGAACTCTGCACCGCCGCGAGGTAGCCACCGGTGTGGTCGATCGGGCTCTGGGCTGGCGGTTCACCCCCACCACCGTGCTCCGCGAGGAGGCGCCTTACGGGGCGGGGTCGATCCAGGAGTTCATCCCGGACCCACCACCGGAGCTGGAGCTGGACGGAGCTGCGGTGGAGAGTAGCCTGCGCGGGCTGGCAGCCCTTGACGTGCTGATCAATAACGCGGACCGCAAGCAGGCGCACTTGCTGGTCGACCCCGAGGGAGGTTTACGGGGGATCGACCACGGCGTCACCTTCCACACCGACTTCAAACTGCGCACCGCGCTGATCGAACTGGGGGGCACCCCGGTCCCCCCGCTCTGGCTGGCGGCCATCTCGGCCCTGTTGGCCGACCCCGCCCGGCTGGCTGAGCTGCGCCTGGGCCTGGCTCCCCTGATTCGGCCGACCGAGGTCAGAGCCTTCGAGCGGCGCGCCCAGGGATTGGTCAAGCAAGGAACCTACCCTGAACTGCACCAGTGGCACGGGAGACCCTTCGAATGGTGAACTGAGTCAGCCGTCCTGAAAAGACCAGCCGGCTCGGGATGGATAACGGTTGGGCTCACCCCGGACCACGACCGACTCCAGCAGGGCCAGGGCCGTGGCCCGCATAGGCAGCGGCGGCTCGGCTCCGGCCCGGCGGCCCAGATCCACCAGCTTCGCTTGCGCGGTGGCCCCCAGGCCGCCGGGCACCCGCGCCAAGGTGCAGTGGGCGACGAAGGGACGAGGCTCGGGCGGCCAGCCGGCGGCGGCGAGGGCGGCGGCGAGCCCCTCCGCCAGTTGGCCCAGCTCCGATTGGCCCTGGCGGACGGCGGCCCAGATGACTTGCGGATGGGCCCCCTGGGAGAAGGCGCCCAGGCCGTGGAGCTCGAGCCCGAAGGCCTGCGTCTTCTGAGCAACTCGGCCCGCAGCCTCCCGGATCGACGTCTCCGTCTCGGCGTCCATCCGACCCAGGAAGCGGAGGGTCAGGTGAAGGCCGTCCGCCCGAACCGGTCGAATCCGGGGATCCAGAGCTCCCAACTGGCCCAGCCGGATGGCCAGGTGGCGACGCAGTGAGGCTGGCAGCTCCAGCGCCAAGAAGAGGGTGGGGGCGGCTCTCAACCCGCGACGGTGTCCGGCTCAGCTTCCGGGCCATCCTCGGCCAAGAAGCGCTCCAGGACATCCAGCTGGCGGCGGATCAGCTCCGCGTCCCAGCCGTGGCCGGCGGAGGGGATGATGGAGATCTCGGTCCGCGATCGGCGAGCACAGTACGCCGCGACCCGGTCCAGCTCCAAAAGACGGTCGTCGGCCGCGGCCAGGACCGCCACCGGTCCGCTCCACCCATCCAACAAGGCCCGGAAATCCGCCTGCATGCCATCCCGAAGCCATTCCCGGGCAGCCCTCGGGTCAGCCCGCAGCTGGTTGGCAAAATTGAGGTCGGCGGCCCGCCGGTCAACCTCGGCGTTTCCCTCGACGGCCACCTTCCGGTAGAAGTCGGCCAGCACCCGTCGGCGGCCCAGGAAGGAGATCAAGCTGAAGACGCCGGGGGCGGTCCCCAGGCGGGCCTGCAGCCGGAAGCTGCGGGAGACGCTGGTGGGGTCGAGCAGGGGGGTGTGGAGGATCATTCTCTGGGTCCGGTCCGGGGCCATGCCCAGCGCCTCCAGTGCGACCGACGCTCCCAGGCAGAGCCCCCCCAATTCGAAGCGGCCGAGCTGAAGCTGATCCACTAAGGTCAGCACCTCGGCCGCGAGGGCTCTACTGGTGTGGGCGCCCGGGAGCGGCGCCGAGCTCCCAAAGCCGGGGAGGTCGGGGATCACCAGCCGGCGGCTTCGGGACAGCCTCGGAACCCAGCTCTCGAAGTTCTCCGCCGAGCCAATGAACCCATGGCACAGCACCAGCGGGATTCCCGCGCCGGCGGTTACGTAGCGCAGGCGCCCCTGGGGTCGGTCCAGCCAGCCCTCCCGCCAACCAGCCGCCACCGCCTCAGCCCCAGGTTGGATGGTCTCCGCAGCCGTGGTCAGGTTGCGGACCCTTCGGCCGGCCCGAGCGGCTCGTCCTCGTCCGGCCAGGCCGGGAGCGGATGGGCGACCGGGCTGTCCAGGCGATAGCCGAGGGCGTACTCGGCAGCCAGCTGGATCTGAACCTCGCGGGTGCCCTCATAAATCATGGTGGCCCGGCTGTTGCGCAGGTACCGAGCCGCTGGGCACTCCTCGCTGAATCCGGTCGCGCCGTGCACCTGGAGGGCATCGTCGGCAACCCGGTTGGCCCGCTCCGAGTTGACCCACTTGGCCAGAGCTGACTCCCGGGAGCTGCGCTGGCCCTGATTCTTGAGCCAGCCCGCCCGCATCCAGAGGAGGCGGGCGATGTCGTAATCCCGCTGCATGCCGGCGATCATCTGCTGCACCAATTGCAGACGACCGATCTCCTGCCCCTGCACCGTCCGGGAGCGGGCGTACCCGACGCTGAGGTCGAGGCAGGCGCGGATGGTTCCCGCCGCGCCGCTGGCGACGCAGTAGCGGCCGCTGTCGAGGCAGCTCATCGCCACCTTGAAGCCATCCCCCTCGTCGCCGATCCGATTGGCCTCCGGGACGAGGGCGTCGTCCAAGTAGACGACGGCAGTATCACTCGCTCGCAGGCCGTACTTTTCATGAATTGGCTGGGTGCGCAGGCCCTCTCCCGCCAGCCCTCGATCGAGGGCAAACGCGGTAATCCCCGCCGGACCGGCCGCCGGATCAACGGTCGCGAAGACCAGCATGATCTCGGCGAAGTCGCCCATCGAGATCCACACCTTCTGTCCGCGCAGCCGGTAGAGGTCCCCCTCCCTAGTGGCGCTGGTCCGCAGTGCCCTGACATCGCTGCCCGCGTCCGGCTCGGTCAGCGCGAAGCAGCCCTGCCGCCGCCCCTCGGCCAGGGGTCGCAGCAGCCGCTGGCGCTGCTCCTCGGTGCCCCACTGGTAGATCCCGGTCATGCAGAGTCCGGCGTGCACCGAGAGCGCCGTGCGGCAGGAGGCGTCCACGAACTCCAGCTCTTCACAGGCGAGCCCCAGGGCAATCCAGTCCAGGCCAGCCCCGCCGTATCGCCGCGGCGTGACGACTCCGGGGATCCCCACGCTGGCCAGCTTGGCGAAAAGCTCAGGGTCCGGGTCGGCGTCTCGGTCGCGCCGTGCCACCTCGGGGGCAAGCTCGCGGCCGGCGAACTCCCGGATCATCTCCTCGAACTGACGCAGCTCCTCGCCGAGGCTAAGGTCAAGCACAGCTCTGCCCGATCAGCCGGAATCGGTGTCGATCTGGGCCCGCTGGAGGTGTCCGGAGTAGTCGATGTAGACCGTCTTCCACTCGGTGAACTCGTCGAGGGCGGTGGTGCCGGCCGCCCGGTGTCCATTGCCCGTCCACTTCACCCCTCCAAAGGGAAGCTGGATCTCGGCCCCGATCGTCGGAGCGTTGACATAGACGATCCCTGCCTCCAGGCGGTCGACCGCCTGGAGGGCCTGGTCGATGTCCCTGGTGTAGATCGCCACCGAGAGTCCATAGTTGGTCCCGTTGGCGATCCGGATGGCATCTTCCAGGTCGGTCGCGGGGATGATCACCGCCGTGGGGCCGAAGATCTCCTCCTGGGCAATCCTCATCTGGGTGCTGACGTCCCCAAAGATGGTCGGCTGATAGAAGTTGCCCTGGGCCAGCACGCCCGCGGTGGCGATTTTGCCACCGGTCAGGAGCCGGGCCGACTCCTGCTGGCCGACCGCGGTATAGCCGTGGATCCGCTTGAGCTGGACCTCATTGATCACCGGGCCCACATCGGTAAGGGGATCAAGCCCATCCCCCAAGCGCAGCTTGGCGACCCGGCTGACCAGCAGGTCGGTGAACGATTTCAGGACCTGCTCCTGCACGATCAAGCGCGAAGTGGCGGTACAGCGCTGGCCGGTAGTGCCGAAGGCGCCCCACACGGCGCCTTCTAGCGCCAGCTCCAAGTTGGCGTCAGCGGTCACCAGCATGGCGTTCTTACCTCCCAGCTCCAAGGAGACCCGCTTCCCCAGCCGGCCACAGATGGCGGCGATCTGGTGGCCCACGGTCACCGAGCCGGTGAAGGAGATGGCCCGGACCCCGGGATGCTCCACCAAGGCGGCTCCAGCTTCCTCGCCAAAGCCGGTCACCAGCCCGAGCACCCCCGGAGGCAGCCCCGCCTCGATCAGTACCTCGGCGAGCTTGATGCCGACCAGAGGGGTGTCCTCGGCCGGCTTGAAGACCACGGCGTTGCCCGCCAGCAGGGCGGGCATCAGCTTCCAGCAAGGGATCGCCATCGGGAAGTTCCAAGGGGTGATGCACCCCACCACCCCGATCGGGACCCGCTCGGCGAAGGCGCGCTTCTGACGGAGTTCGCTGGGCACCACTTCGCCGATCGGATTGCGACCCTGGCCGGCCATGTACTTGGCCATGTCGATGCCTTCTTGAACGTCGCCTCGCGCCTCGGTGAGCACTTTGCCCATCTCCCGGGTCATCAACCTGGCAAGCTCCTCCTTCCTCTCCTCCAGGAGGCGCCCGGCCCGAGCCAGGATCTCCGCCCGGGCCGGGACCGGGGTCCGGGCCCAGCCGGCTTGAGCCGTGACCGCCGCCTGGACCGCCAGCTCGATGTCGGAAGCCGAGCTGCGGGCAAAGTGCCCGATCACCTCGGCCCGGCGGGCGGGGTTGAGCGAGTCGAAGGTCTGCTCGCCGTGAGCTTCGCGCCATTCCCCGGCAATGAGATTGCCGTAGGTACGGGCTGCCACCGCATCCGCTGTGCTCATCCCGCCATCCCCGACTCCAACACCGCCGCACCGAGGATGTCCAGCCCCTGGGCTAGTTCGGCGTCGCTCACGGTCAGCGGCGGCAGCAGGCGGATGACATTGTCGTCGATGCCGCAGGAGAGCAGGACCAGTCCTTGATCCAGCGCCAAATGCTTGATCTGGCTCACCCGGTTGGCATCCGGCCGGCCTTCCTGGTCCAGGAATTCCAGCCCGATCAAAGCGCCCCGTCCCCGCAAATCGGATGGCCCCTGGCCGGCCCTCTGCCACCCCTCGATCCTGGCCCGGATGGTCTCGCCCAGGTTGGTCGCCCGCTCCATCAAGTGGTCGCGCTCGATCACCTGTAGGGTGGCAATGACTGCGGCCCCGACCACGGGGTTACCCCCGAAGGTGCTCCCGTGACTGCCGGACTCCCAGCGATCCATCAACTGGTGGCTCGCGACAATCGCCCCCACCGGCAAGCCGCTGCCCAACGCCTTGGCCAGGGTGACGATATCCGGCACCACCTGCTCGTGGTCAACCGCTAGCCAGCGGCCAGTGCGAGCGACGCCGGACTGGATCTCATCGCAGATCAAGAGGATGCCGTGCTGGTCACAGATTCGGCGCAAAGTGGCCAAGAAACCCGGGGGGGGCACGACGTATCCGCCCTCCCCTTGAATCGGCTCGACCAAGATGGCGGCGACCTCGCTGGCCGGCATGACCTGGTGGAAGAGACGCTCCAACTCCTCCCCCGCGGCGATCGGGCAGGGATCACCAGGAGCGTGGTCACAGACTCGAAAGCAATAGGGGTACGGGGACACCTGCACGCCTGGCACCAAGGGTCCGTACTTGGCCCGGTAGAGCGCCTTGCTGGTGGTCACGCTGAGGGCGCCGAAGGTGCGCCCGTGGAAGGCGCCCCGGAAGGAGATGATCCCCTGGCGGCCGGTCGAGCGACGGGCCAGCTTGAGCGCCCCATCCACCACCTCTGCCCCCGAGTTGGCGAAAAAGACGACGTCCAGCGGTTCGGGGCAGATGGCGGCGACTCGTTCGGCCGCCTCGGTCATCACCACGCTCTGGGTCACGATGCTGGTGTGCCAGTAGCGATCGAGTTGGCGATGCACCGCGGCGGTCACGTCGGGATGGCGGTGGCCCAGGCTGGTCACCGCGATCCCGCAGGCAAAGTCCAGGTAGCGGCGACCTTCGACGTCGATCAAGAATGAGCCTTCGGCTGAACTGATCACCAGATCCGTGTAACGCGACCACACGGAAGCCACCGAGCGCCGGTCCCGCGCCCGCCACTCCTCCGAGGTCCCGCCCAGCGAAGCTCGATTGGTCAGGTCAGACTGGGGAACCGTAGTGGCCATGGGAAGCCTCCTCGGGCTGGAAACGGGGATGTTGGGTTGGGAGGTCGCGATGGGCGGCGCAACGCCGGCCCCGGAAGTGCGGACGAGCTAAGACCGCCAGCTCGCCGCCGGCGGCGGCAACCCATCCGCATCCCACCAACGCCCCAGGGAGGCTGTGCCCATAGACGCCCCACGGTACAGCCTTTGGGACCGACACGGCGCCCTAGTCAGAGGGGGTTGCCGACCGCCAGCATCACCGCCGCCAAGACCACAAACAAAGCGAAGGTCCCAGTGGAGCGGCCGTCCCGCTGGCTGACCACCCCGGCCAGCCCGTACCACCCCAACAGCAGGGCCACCGGCAGCAGCGGGATTGGCACCCGCAGGATCACCGAGAGTCCTCCCGCCAGCCCCAGCAAGGCGGCCACCACCCCGGCCCTGATCCAAGCCTGAGACCAGTTGCGTCGGGTGAGACTGACCAGCCGCCAGGTGGGAATCAGGACCGCCGCGGCGACGGTCGCCGCCCGCACCGGGGCTGGTACCGAAGGGCTCATCGCCAAAATGAATAGTGGCAAGGGGACCGCGATGATCAACAACGCTAGCGCGGTCGGGCCCCAACGGGATGAGGATCGCTTCTCCTCCCCCACCTCGAGCCAGGGGCAGACGGTCAGCAGCACCAGAACCCCCACCGGCAACACCACCACTCCCGGCAGTCCCGGCTGCTCCGCCAAAGCGACCGAGGCGGAAACGAAGCCGGCCAGAGGGAGCACCGCCGGCTGCATCCCGCTGAGGAAGTGCAGTCGCGGCCAGGGCAGCTCGGGCCATCGGGGCAGGGCCGAGCGCAAGGCCAAGAGATAGCAGAGCGCCGCCCCCAAGTCGAGCAGGATGGCGGCCACCAGCGGCAAAACCCCGAGCCCGGAGAGCGCACAGACCGCCGCCGCCATCAGTGAGAAGGGCACGATCCGGGGCGGTGAGAGGTGGAGGCCTACCAGGTGGTCGACCGGCGCCACTCCGAGCCCGGACTCGGCTTCCTGGCGCAGCGCGGCGGCCCCGCCGGGGCGCCAGCTCAAAGCTCCGCCTCCCCTCGGGGGTTTTGCACGTTCACCTGTGGATAGTGGGGGAAACCTCGATCTCGGGGCCGGTTGCCACTTGCCCTCCGCGACCGATCCAGCGGCCGCTGAGACTCAGTTCCCCGGGGTCTCGACCCGGCCATAGCGATCCTCCAGCCGGACCACATCGTCCAGCTCCGGAGTCGAAACCTCGCAGACCTCTGTGTCGACCAGAGCCCGCATCCGGTGCCTCCGCCCGACCTGAATGCGTTGGCACTGACCGGGCCCGAGCCGCAGAGTCTGCAGCTCGCCGCCGTCATCGTCCAGCTCCAGCTCCATGGCGCCGGAAAGCAGATAGATGGTCTCGTCCTTGCGCTCGTGGTACTGCAGGCTCAGCTGATGCCCAGCCGCGATGTGCAGGATCTTGCCCGCGTAGAGGTCGGTGACGGCGAACCAGATCTCGTGCCCCCAGGGCTTCTCCACCCGCTTCAGGGGCAGGCTGGCGGAGGGGGCGTCAGCCACCGTGCCCCCGCTCGTCCCGGATCACCCCCAGCTCACTCTCGAAATCGTTGAGCAGCCGCTGGACTCGCTCGGGAGTGGTTGACTCGCAGTACACCCGCATCAGCGGCTCGGTGCCCGACATCCTGACCAACACCCAGGAGTCTTCCCCCAGCCAGTACTTGTAGCCGTCATCGTTCCGGGTGGCGGTGACCTGCTCCGCTCCCACCGTCCTCGGCTGGTTCACCTTCATCCGGTGGACTAACTTTTCCCGGGCGGCGGGATAGCTCTCCCGGGAGAAGCGGTGGTCCCGCCGGGCGTAGGCGTGGGGCCCGACCAGCTGAGCCACCCGCTGGCGGATCTCGCTGAGCGGCTGCCCGGTCATCACGATCATCTCGGCGAAGAACAGCCCGCTCAAGATTCCGTCTCGCTCCGGGATGTGGCCACGGAAGCCGAATCCGCCAGATTCCTCCGCGGCGAACAGGGCATCCAGCTCGCGCATCCTGGTCCCCAGGTACTTGAAGCCGACCGGCAGCTCCTCTACCTCGCAGGAGTAGCGCTGACCCAGGATGTCGAGGCGCCGGCTCATGGTCAGCGAGCGCACCACCGGTCCCCTCAGCTTCCGGTTCTCGCAGAGGTGCCAGAGCAGCAGGGTGGCCACCTCCAGCTGGTCGACGAAGTCGCCGTTCTCGTCGAAGATTCCGACCCGGTCCGCGTCGCCGTCATTGACTATGCCGAGGTCGAAGCCCCCGGCCCGCAGGACCCTCGCCGCCTCATCGGTGTTGGGAGGGATCGGCTCCGGGTGCAGGCCACCGAATCCGGGGTTGCGCTCGGAGTGGAGTTCCGAGACCCGGGTGGCCCGGCCACCCACCAGATCGGTGATGTACCCCGACCCCGAGCCGTACATGGGGTCATGCAGGAGGTGCAGGCCTGCCTCACGGATCTGGTCAAGCTGCACCAGCCGGGCGATCTGCGCTCGATATGACGGGCGGGGATCGACCAGTTCGACCAGCCCCTGCGCGATCGCCTCCTCGATGCCCATGGTGCGGACCGAATCGTCGGCCAGAACTTGGGCCAACTCCTCCTCCAGCCGAGCGATGACTTCGGGCGAAGCTGAGCCACCGTAGTCGGGCTTGTACTTGAGGCCGTTGAACTCAGGAGGGTTGTGGCTGGCGGTCACCACCACCCCGCCCAGAGCTCCTCGGTCCACCACCAACCAGGCCGAGACCTGGGTGGGGCTGGGCCGGTCGCTAAGCAACACCTGGCGGGAATTGGCCGCCAGCACCTGGGCCACCTGCTGGGCGAAGAGCTCCGCCGAGAACCGGGTATCGTGGCCCACCACTACCTTGCCCTCCGCCGGGGCTGAAGCGAGGTACTGGGCAACGGCCTGGGTGACCGCCCGCACGTTGGCGTAGGTGAAGTCGTCGGCCACCACCGCCCGCCAACCATCGGTGCCGAAACTGATCTTGGACTGTGTCAGCGCTAGCCTCCCAATGACCGTATTCGGAATACGGAGCACGGTAATTGTATGGGTAGGTCGCAGGACTTCTCGCCGGTGCTGAGCTCCCGCCCAACTCCTCTAGAGGAGGTCGGTCCGGCCCCGAGTCCGCAGCTCCGCGACCACCTGGTTCACCTCCTGGACCCGAGACAAAGGGCAAACCAATAGCGCGTCTTCCGTGTCGATCACGGCCAGCTCCTCCGCTCCGACCACCACCACCAAGCGCTTCCCGGCCGAGTCCACGAGGCTCCGGTGGCTCTCAAGGAGCAGGGCGTCCCCCCGGACCACGTTCCCCCGACCGTCCCCTTCCCCAGCATCCAAGGCCACCCGGTAGAGATCTTGAAATGACCCCAGGTCGCTCCAGCTCGCCTGGGTGGGCAGAACCGCCACCTTGGAGCTGCGCTCCAACACCAGCCGATCGACCACTCCCTCGGGTACTTTGACCCACTCCCTGGCGAAGGCGGCGCTGCCCTGTTCCTGGCTGGCGACCGCCTCCCGAACCGCGGCCGCCACTTCGGGCGCGTAGCTGGTCAACTCATCTAGGAAAAGCCTGGCCCGCCAGGCGAAGATTCCGGTGTTCCAGAAGTAATTGCCGCTGCTGACCATCTGCTGGGCTAGCTCCGGGCCGGGCTTCTCCACGAACGCCAGCCCCTGGAGCAGAGGCAGCGCCGGTCCCAGCTGTGGCGGGCGAGGCAGCGCTCTCCCCGCCTTCACGTAGCCAAAGCCTGATGCCGCCCACCGGGGCTCGGTGCCGATCGAGATCAGAACGGCCGAGCGACTGGCCCAGGCCGCCGCGGAGAGCAACGCCTTGGTGGTAGCCGCCTCATCCGGCATGTAGTGGTCGGCATGGAGGGAGACCAGCACTGCCTTTGGGTGGAGCTGCAGCGCGGTCAGGGCCGCCCACGCTAGGGCCGGTCCGGTCCCTCGAGGCTCGGGCTCCAGCAAGAGCCGCTCCGGCTCCAGCTCCGGGAGCTCGGCCAGCACCTGGGCCGCCTGCTGGACCGCGGTTACCACCAGTACCTCACCGCCCAGTCGGGTCGCCCGATCGTAGGCATGGCGGAGCAGAGAGCGCCCGTCAGGCGCCAAGTGCCGGAGCTGCTTAGGCTCCCGGGAGCGAGATCGGGGCCAGAGCCGGGTGCCCGAGCCCCCGGCCAGCACCACGGCGACCAACCCTGGAGGGGCTATCGGCACTCCCCCGCCGGGATCGCCAGCCTCACTCAGCTGGCGGCCTCGGATCCGATGCTGATCAGAGGTGCCAAGCCAGCGTCGCGGGCCAGGCCGTCTCGATAAGGGGTGCGCTCCCAGGGCAGGTCGAGATCGGAGCGCCCGAAATGCCCGTAGGCCGCCACCTGGCGGTAGATGGGGCGGCGCAGGTCGAGCTCTTTGATGATTCCGGCCGGGGAGAGGTCGAAGTATTCGTCGATCAGCTCCTCGATCTGGCTCTTGGGGATCGCCTCGGTGCCGAAGGTCTCGACTCCCACCGAGACCGGCTTGGCCACGCCAATCGCATAGGCGATCTGGACCTCCGCACGCCGGGCCAGCCCCGCAGCTACCAGGTTCTTGGCGACGTAGCGCGCCCCGTAGGCCCCCGAGCGATCGACCTTGGTCGGATCCTTGCCGGAGAAGGCCCCACCGCCATGCCGGCCCAGGCCGCCGTAGGTGTCGACGATGATCTTGCGGCCGGTCAGCCCTGCGTCGCCCTGGGGTCCTCCGATCACGAAGCGCCCGGTCGGATTGACCAGAACTCGGGTCTCCTCGTCGAACAGGTGCGCCGGCAGGGCGGGACGGATCACATGCTCGCGGATACTGGCTTCGATCTCGTCGCGGGACGCTTCTTCGGAATGCTGAGCGCTAACCACCACGGTGTCGATGTGCAATGGCACCCCGTTCTCGTCGTATTCAACGGTGACCTGGCTCTTGCCATCAGGCCGGGCCCACTTGAGGGTGCCGTCCTTGCGCGCCTCGGCCAGCCGCCGGCTGACCCCGTGGGCGTACTGGATCGGCGCTGGCATCAGCTCGGAGGTCTCATCGCAGGCGAAGCCGAACATCATCCCCTGGTCGCCGGCGCCTCCCGTGTCCACCCCTCGGGCGATGTCCGGCGACTGACCCTCGATGCAGACCATGACCCCACAGGTCTCGTAATCGAAACCGTACTTGGCGCGCACGTAGCCGACGTCGTGAATGGTCTGCCGGACCACCTTGGGCATGTCGACGTAACAATCGGTGGAGATCTCCCCCAGCAAGATCGCGGTACCGGTGGTGAGGGCGGTCTCACAGGCCACTCGAGCCATCGGGTCCTGCGCCAGGATGGCGTCCAGGATGGCGTCGGAGATCTGGTCGGCCAGCTTGTCGGGATGGCCCTCCGTCACCGACTCAGAGGTGAACAGTCGCCGATTGCTTCGAGGTTTCACGGGTCTCTCCTCCCACCTTCACCGGAAGCCATCCGCTGTCTAGAGCGGACCTTCTCCTGTCCGAAGGTCATGGTCATCTTAGCCAGGCCATCGGTTCCCCCTGGGAGCCTGGGGTTCAGTCGGTGCCCTGCTCCCAGGAGGAGAGATAGGTTCGCTGCTGCTCGGTCAGGGCGTCGATCTCCACCCCCAGGGCTGCCAGCTTCAGCTGGGCGACCTCTTGATCGATCTCCAGAGGGACGTCGTGGACGTTGGGAGTGAGCTCGCCGGCATGGGCCGCCAGGTAGGCGGCGGCCAGGGCCTGGTTGGCGAAGGACATGTCCATCACCGACGCGGGATGGCCCTCCGCCGCGGAGAGGTTCAGCAGCCTACCCTCGGCCAGGAGGTAGAGCCGGCGTCCGTTGGCGAGGGAGTGCTGGGCCACCAGCGGCCGGGCTTCGGAAACCTCGGTGGTGAATTCGTCCAAGGCCGCCAGGTTGATCTCCGAGTTGAAGTGGCCGCTGTTGGCGACGATGCAACCGTCCTTCAGGGCCTCGAAGTGCTGGCGGTCGACCACGTTGCAGTCGCCAGTGACCGTGATGACTACGTCCGCCTGTGGCGCTGCCTCCAAGAGGGTCATAACCCGGAAGCCCTCCATCACCGCCTCCAGGGCCCGGGTGGGGTCGACCTCGGTGACGATCACTTGGGCGCCCATGCCCCGAGCTCGGGCGGCCAACCCCCGGCCGCACCAGCCATAGCCGCAGACGACGAAGGTTCGGCCCGCCAGCAGGATGTTGGTGGCCCGAACCAGGCCGTCGATGGTGGATTGGCCAGTCCCATAACGATTGTCGAAGAGGTGTTTGGTCAGAGCCTCGTTGACCGCGATCACCGGGAACCGCAGGACTCCCGCCTTGGCCATGGAGCGCAGCCGGATCACGCCGGTGGTGGTCTCCTCGGTGCTGCCGATCACGTGCGCCGATTCCGCCGGGCCGCGCTGGTGCAGCAAGCCGACCAGGTCCGCCCCATCATCCATCGTGATCTGGGGTTTGGTGGCCAGCACGGACTCCAGGTGCGCGTAATAGACTTCGCGGTCCTCGCCGCGCCGGGCGAAAACTGAGATCCCCTGGGCCACGAGGCTGGCCGCCACCGGGTCCTGGGTGGAGAGTGGGTTGCTGGCGCAGAGAGCCACCCGGGCCCCCCCCGCGGCCAGCGCCTGCGCCAGGTTGGCGGTCTCGGCGGTGACGTGCAGGCAGCCGCCGATCCGGAGGCCACGGAACGGCTGGTAGGCCTCGAAGCGGGCCCGGATTAGGGCCAGGACCGGCATGTCCCGGGCCGCCCAAGCCACCCGCTGGTCCCCAGCCGCGGCCAGCTTGATGTCGGCGATGTCGTAATCGGCGGCCAGGGTCGTCCCCACTTCAGCCACGGCAATCTCCTCTCACAGCGCCAGCAGCGCCTCCACGCGGTGTGCCGCCAGCCGCGCTCGACCCTCCAAGGCCAAGAGCTCGACCACAAATCCGAAGCCGACGACCACCCCGCCCAGCCGGGTGATCAGGTCCAAGGTTGCCAAGGCGGTGCCTCCGGTCGCCAGCAGATCGTCGATCACCAGAACCCTGGCCCCGGGGGCAATGGAATCTTGATGCATCTCCAAAACTGCTTCGCCATATTCCAGCTCATAGCTGGAGCTGATCACCGCTGCTGGCAGTCGTCCGGCCTTGCGGACCGGAACCACGCCGACCCCGAGCTGGAAGGCGATCACCGCTCCGAAGGTGAAACCTCGGGACTCGATGCTGGCCACCGCTCCCACGTCGGCCGCCCGGAAGCGATCGGTGAGCCGAGCACAGGCGCTCCGAAAGGCTGGGCCATCACCCAGCAGGGGCGTGATATCCCGGAAAAGGATCCCCGGCGTCGGGTAATCGGGAATGTCTCGGATGTACGTCCGCAGATCGACCCCGGGATCAGGAACGGCCTCCGGCACCGGGGCATCCTACTACAGCGCTTTGGACGCTCTGAGTCGGGCAATTTGGCCCCGAGCGGCACATCGGTGGAGTCAGAGCCTCTGGCGATTGACGAAGCCTTCGTCGCGCTGGTGCCAGTAACTGATGGCCGGCTCCCCCAGCCGCCAGCATAGGAACACCGGTTGGCCGTCACGCTCCGCGGGGAAGTCGACCAGTCCGGAATGGGCATCCCGGAGCAGGATCCCGTGCTGGTGCAGGAACTCCATCTCCCGCTCGACCCGGTCGCCGGCCCGCAGCATCGCCGAGGCTGCTGCTCCGCCCCCGTTGTGGCCCTCGGCCCCCCGAATCCGGCCCAACGCCTCCGGATCGGTGGCCACGCCGAGCTGGACCAGCAGGGACTGCAGCACCTGCGTCAGCGTCGGCAACAGCTGACTGGCCTGAGCGACAGTGTAGAGACGTTCTGCATCCGGCACCTGGCGATTTTCGCCGCCGCGAGGGCTAGGCACTGGCTCAGACGAAGGCCGGTAGCACTTCGCTGCCGAGCAGTTCCAGATGGTCCCGGTCTTCCAGGTCCAGCAGCTGCAAGTAGATGCGCTGGCAGCCAAGCCGGGCGTAGGCGTCGATCCGCTCGCAGAGCTGGGCTGGGGTTCCCGCTGCCCCGATCACGGCCAGGCGCTCGAGGGCTTGGCCGATGTTGCGGGCCCGCCGGCCAACCTCTGCCTGGTCCCGACCACAGCAGACGGTGAGGGCCGCCGAAAGGCGCAGGTCGACCGGATCGCGACCCTGGTTCAGACAGGTCTTCCGAACCAGCTCGAACTGGGTTTTGGCGTCGGCGAGGGATACGAAGGCGACGTTGAACTCGGCCGCGAACCGAACCGCCAGCTCCGGAGTCCGACGCCGGCCCATCCCTCCGATCAGAATTGGCGGTCCCGGCCGCTGCCAAGGCTTGGGCAGCGCCGGCGCCCCCGTCAGCTGGTAGTGGCGGCCGGCGAACGAGTAATTCGACCCCTCCGGCGTCGCCCAGAGCCCCGTGAGAATCTCCAGCTGTTCGGCCAGTCGCTCGAACCGCTCCACCGAATCCGGGAACGGGACGCCGTACGCCACGTGCTCGGCGCGGTACCAGCCGGCCCCAATGCCGAGGTCTACCCTGCCGTGGCTCATCTGGTCGACTTGAGCGACCGAGATCGCCAGCGGACCGGGGTGCCGGAAAGTTGCACAGGTCATCAGGGTCCCTAGGCGAATCCGATTGGTCTCGAGGGCCAGCCCGGCCAGGGTCACCCAGGAGTCCGTAGGCCCCGGGAAGCCTCCCGATCGATGGATGGTGAGGTAGTGGTCGGAGCGGAAGAACCCAGCGAACCCGCACTCCTCGGTGGCGCGGGCCAGGCGAGCTAGCTGCTCGTAAGAGGCGCCGTCTTGAGGCTCAGTGAAGACATGCAGCTCGGGCACGACGGACGAAGGCTACAAGACCGAGCGCCGACCGAGCGCTAAGGGCTGCCGGTGGACTCGCCCCGAAGCATGCGGCGCCACGGCGTGGGGAGTGCCCAGCGGGAGAGCTCCCCCGGATCCACTTTTCTTCGCCCCAGGATCAGCCGCCGCTCCCGGCGCGACTGGGGCAGCCTTCGGAGGGCGTCGGCGGCCCCCGCTGCGGCGGCCGGGTGGCGTAACGCCGCCCGACCGGTTCGAAGCGCGAATAGCGTTCCAGCGCTAGCCAGGTTCCCGCCGCCCAGCCAGTCGGGTGGGGCGTTCCTGACCCAGACCGAGATGCGGTTGGCCACTACATGGCGCTCGATGGCGCTGGTGGCGTGCAGGCCGGTTCCCCCGCGACGGTGGGCGGCGGTGGCCGCCGGCTCGTACCAGGCCTGCCAGCCCCGCCAGCGCGCCCGCCAGTCCAGGTCGACGTCCTCCAGGTAGGCGAAGAAGTCTTCGCAAAGCACCTCCCCATCGAGCGCGACGTCATCGAGCATTTGGCGCCGGTACAAAGCGGCCGCCGCCGAGACGCCGAAGACCTCACCCGTCCGCTGCCGGCGGTCGTCATCAGGTGCGCCCTGATCCCGATTGGTGACCCAGCCGCTGCGAAACAGCAGATGGCCAGTGGAGTCGAGCCGGGGCAAGTCGACCGAGGCGCCCCGGAGACGACCCCCGACGCTGCCAATGTCCGGCGATGTCTCCGCCCTCGCGACCGCCGCAGCGAGGAACTCGGGGTCCAGCGTGACGTCCAGATTGCAGAGCAAAACATAGGTTGAACTGGTGAGGCGTAGTCCCTGGTTGACCGCCGCAGCGAACCCGAGATTGCCCGAATTGGCGATGACTTGCACATCCGCCTGGGCTTGGAACCACTCCTTCGAACCATCCCGGGAACCGTTGTCCACCACCACCGTCTCGGTCGGCACCAGATGCTGGGAGCGGATCGAACGAAGCATCTCCTCACAGTCTTGGCGCCCATTCCAATTGACCGCGACTACCGCCACCGTCGGCGGCACGCGGCCCTCTGACGGCGTCAAGGGCTCACCGTGGGGTTCCGGCGCACCGAGTTGAGCCCGAGCAGCCAGCCCAGGCGAAGCAGAATGGCAACCGCCACCAAGGGAGACCAGAGCGCAGTCCAACCGCGCAGGTAGTGCAGCTGGTAGAAGCGCCACATCGATCGGTGGAAGGCAACCAGCATCGGCCGCGCCACTTGTCGCGAGCTCTGCCCCTTGCGGTGGACGACCCGGGCCGAGGGCTGGTACCACACTACGAACCCCAGCTCCTTCAGCCGCCAGCAGAAGTCCAGGTCCTCTCCGTACATGAAGAACCTCCGGTCAAAGCCGCCCAACTCGTCCCAGACCTCCCGCCGTATCAGCAGGCAGGCGCCACTGCCGCTGTCGATCTCAGCCGCCTGGTCGACTGGGAGATGAGTGAGGTTGTAGGCCCCGAAGTGGGCGCTCGCGGGGCGTAGTCGGCTCAGCCCGCCGAGCCGCCACAGCGCGGTGAGCGGAGTCGGGAAGCTGCGCCGGCAGGCGGCATCCAAACGGCCGTCAGGGCGGTCGATCCGCGGCGAGATCGCTCCCCGGCGGGAATCCCCCTCGAGGGCTCGCTGCATCTCCGCCAAGGCATCGGCGACCAGGACCGCGTCCGGATTGAGGAGCAGGATTGCCTGCCCCGGCAGACCGCGGACAGCCAGGTTGTTGGCGGCTCCAAACCCCAAGTTGTGGTCCAACCGGAGCAGGCGCACTGTAGGGAAGCACTCGCCCACCAGCTCCGCAGTCCCGTCGTCGGAGGCGTTGTCGATCACGGTGAGCTGGTCCGGGTTGAGCCCGGAAGCCAAGCAGGATCTGAGTGCCGCCGCCACGTCGCCCCGCGAACGGTAAGTGCAGATCACCGCCTCGACGGTCGAGACGTCGACCCCAGTGTTCACGCGCCGCCTCCAGGTTTCGCGTAGGCGGCCAGGGCGCCTTCTCGTTCCACCGCCACGTAGCCACGGAGGCCCTGCTGCCAGGCGGGTAACGGCTCCAAACCCAATGCTCGCCAGTGGCCGTTGTCCAAGACTGAATAGCGGGGTCGCGGCGCCGCCGCCCCCCATTCCGCGGTGGTTGTGGGCAGCACCTCGGCCTCGATGCCGACCTCGCGGAGGACCATTTCGGCGAAGTGGAACCAGGTGGTCGCCCCGGAGCCGGTGAGGTGGTAAACGCCAAACTCCTCCCCCTCCAGGAGCAGGCCCAAGGCCGGGGCCAGGTCACCAGTCCAGGTCGGGCACCCCAGCTGGTCGGCCACCACCCGTAGTCGGCCACCGGTGGCCGCCGCCCGGCAAATCGACAGGGGGAAGTTGGGTCCCGTGACCCCGTACAGCCACGAGGTTCGGACCAAATAGAGGGGACCGCCCAGGGCCAGACACGCCAGCTCGCCGGCGCGCTTGCTTTCCGCATACACCCCCCGGGGGTGAGGGGTGTCGGACTCGGTCCACGGCCGAGGAGGGTCGGGAGGTTCTTGGGTGAACACGAAATCGGTGCTGACGTGGCACAGCGCGACACCCGCCTGGGCGCAGGCGAGGCCCACGTGCTTGGCCCCGTCGCGGTTGATAGCAAAAGCCAAGTCCACCTCCACCTCGGCCTGGTCGACCTTGGTGTAGGCAGCACAGTTGACGACTCGCTGATAGCCACCCCCGTTGACGGCCGCCGCGACCGCGGGCTGGTCCTTGACATCGAGAGCGCGCCGATCCAGAGCGGTGACCTCATGACCATCCCGCCGGAGCGTGCGGCTGAGTTCCCGGCCTAACTGGCCACCGGCGCCCAGGACCAGGATCTTCACCTGGGTCGCTCCGTCAGCGGCTGGGCGCTGAGCCGGCCAGCGGGTGGTAGTTGCGACGGTAGAAGTCGAGGAATTCCCCGGACTTGATCGGCGCCCACCAGTCCCGACGCTCCTGGTACCACCTAACTGTCCGGGCCAGCCCGTCCTCAAAGTCCACTTCCGGCTTCCATCCGAGCTTCAGCGCCTTGCCGCTGTCTAAGGCGTAGCGACGGTCGTGCCCGGGGCGATCCAGCACCGGCTGAATCAAGGTGGCCGCACTGCCGGTGAGCCGCAGCACCGTCTGGGCGACCGTCATGCCACTGATCGGGTCATCACCTCGGCCCAGGTTGTAGGCCTCACCAGGCAGGCCGTGCGCCAGCACCGCGGCGATGCCTCGGGCGTGATCGTCCACATGCAAATAATCCCGGACGGCGCTGCCGTCGCCGTAGACCGGCAGGGGCAGGTGGTCCAGGGCTTGGGTGATGAAAAGTGGCACGATTTTCTCGGGATACTGGTACGGGCCGTAGGTGTTCGAGCCCCGCGTCACCAGCACCGGCAGCCCGTAGGTGGCGTGGTACGCAAAGCAGAGCAGGTCGCCACTGGCCTTGCTCGCCGAATATGGTGAGCGGGGACTGATCGAGTCGGTTTCGCGCGAGCGCGCCGGTGCATCCACGTCGCCGTAAACCTCATCGGTCGAGACTTGCAAGAACCTGGAATGGCCAGCCTGGCGAGCCGCCTCCAACAGCTGGTGGGAACCCAACACATCAGTGCGGATGAACCCAGCGGGGTCCAGGATGGAGCGGTCCACATGCGTCTCTGCCGCGAAGTTGACGACGCAGTCCACCTCGCGCGCGAGTCGGCCGACCAGCTCAGCATCGCAGATGTCGCCCTGCACGAACCGGTAGCCGGGGTTCTCCTCCACCGACCTCAAGTTGGCCAGATTGCCCGCGTAGGTCAGCTTGTCCAGGACGGTGATCGCAAAGCCCTCGCCCTCGCCCAGGAGCTGGCGCACGAAGGCAGAGCCGATGAAGCCGGCACCGCCCGCTACCAGCAGTCGAGACGGAATCCCCTCGCCGACCGAAGGCAGTACGGCGCGCTCAGCCACTCAGATGTTCTCGATCGACCAGTCGAAAGCGATCCTGGGGTCGTTCCAAGGAATCCGGCCCTCGTCGGGCTGATCCGGATCGTAGGCCTCGGTCACGTAATAGCAAAGCAGCACGTCCTGGAGGTCCAGCACCTGGTAGCCATGGGCGACTAAGGGGGGAATCGCGATCATCTTGGGAGAATTCTGGCCCGCCATGACCACCTGGGTTCGCCCCTTGGTGGGGGACTCGGACCGCAGGTCGACCAGCACTACCCGGGCGTTGCCCCTGACGATGTCCCAGTAGTCCCACTGGCGCTGGTGCCAGTGGAAGGCCTTGATCAGCTCGGGAGGATTGCCGCCCCGAGCGTAGGCCAGCGACCGTGACATTTGCGCGAAGCTCTGCTCCGGGAGGAAAGGACGGCCCTCGTCATCCCGGTCGCCTCGCTTCAACTGTTCCAGGAAGTAGCCCCGTTGATCGGCATGAACCTGGAATGACTTGATCATGACCCCCTCAATGGGTCCGCGCCGCTCCAGGGCCGACACCCCCCGCATGGCGTCGAGCACGCCTTCCATCGCCTCGGTGGTCGCTTGCCACGGCATCAGCGCGCCCACCCCTGAGGGCTCATGACAGGCTGACGCGAGAATGGTCGCCGAGCATCAGCTTGTGGGCCTTAGGCCGGGTTTCGCTCTTCTCGACCACGACGTCGCGCCCAATCAATGAATCCTCGATCTTGCTCACGCCGCGGATAGTGGTGTTCTCCAAGACTATCGAATGCTCGATCTCGCTGCCCTCCACCAGGACATGGTGATAGAGGGCGGTGAAGGGGCCCACGAAGGAGTCCGCCACCCGGGTGTGCGCGCCGATGATGACCGGCCCCCGAATCGTGCTCCCGACCACCTCGCTCCCCTCCTCCAGGATCACCTTGCCGAGGAGCTTGGAGTCCTCACTAACCCGCCCCTGGCGACGCTCCGGAAGCATCTCCAGCACCACCCGATTGCATTCCAGCAGGTCATCCATCTTGCCGGTGTCGATCCACCGACCCGCCACCACATGGGGGGTGACCCGGCGCCCGTGGTCGATCTCCCACTGAATGGCATCGGTGATCTCCAGTTCTCCCCTGGCTGAGGGCGCGATCGCGTCCACCGCCTCCAGGATCCCGGCCTGGAACAAGTAGACCCCGACCAAGACCAGGTCGGATCGGGGCGCGGCCGGCTTCTCGGTCAGCCGCACCACTCGCTCCCCCTCCAGCTCGGCCACTCCGAACCGCTCCGGATGGGGCATCTGCTTCAGCAGGATGAGCGCATCTGGACGCTCGCGTCGGAACTGCTCCACCACTCCGGTGATGCCGCCGGGAATGAAGTTGTCCCCCAAGTACATGACGAAGTCCGATCCCGCCAGAAACTCCCGCGCGATCTGGACTGCGTGGGCTAGGCCCAGCGGTTGCAGCTGGGGGATGTACTCAATCCGGGCCCCGAACCGCGAGCCGTCGCCGACCGCCTCTCTGATCTCGGCGGCAGTGTCCCCCACCACGATGCCAATCTCGGTGACCCCCGCCTCGACCAGCGCTTCCAACCCATAGAACAACACCGGTTTGTTGGCGATCGGAACTAGCTGCTTGGCGCCCGTGTGGGTGATCGGTCGCAGCCGCGTGCCCTTGCCCCCGCTCAGCACCAGTCCCTTCACGGCGCTCAAGGCTATCAGTCTCCCGGGCTGATCCCGGAGTCCCGGCTCCGCTCAATAGGCGTGACGATGGAAGAGGAGACGCCAGGGCGTCAGCAACAGGATCTTGAGATCGAAGCTTAGAGACCAGTTCTCCACGTAATAGATGTCGTAGAAGACGCGCTCCTCCATGCTGCTGGACTGGCGCAGATCGTTGACTTGGGCCCAACCAGTGCAGCCCGGCTTGACCTGGAGGCGCTCGCGGTACCGGGGCACCGAATCCTCAAATTGCTGAGCGAAAAAGGGACGCTCGGGGCGGGGCCCCACGATGCTCATCTCCCCTACCAGAACGTTCCACAGCTGGGGCAGCTCGTCCAGGCTGTAACGCCGAATGAAGCGGCCCACTGGGGTCCGCCGCTGGTCGCCGACCTCGGTCATCACCGGTCCCAACCCGCGTTCTGCATCCCGCACCATCGAGCGCAGCTTCCAGACCTGGAACGGACGTCCCGCCCGCCCCAGCCGCTCTTGGCGGTAGAAGGGAGAGCCCTTGGAGGTGAGCGAGATCGCCAGGGCGCTGACCGCGACCACCGGGAGGGCGATGATCGAGAGGAGCAGGGTGGCGACCACGTCGAAACCTCGCTTGACCCAGAGGTTTCCGCCCACCAGGCGGTTGGGACGAAGCCCGACCAGCGGCAGTCCGGCCACCTCCTCGGTGCTGGCCGCGCTGGTCATGATCTCCAGGACGTCGGGGACCACTTTGACTTCGGCTCCCGCCGCCAGACAGTAGCGGGCCAACTCCAGTACCCGGTCATGGTCGACCCCGCTGAGGGCCAGCAGGACGGCGTCCGCCCGCTCCCGGAGGACGATCCGGGTGAGCCCGGACTCCAGCGGGAATAGGGGCACCCCATCCGCGTTCTCGACGGGGGAAACTTCGGGCCCGGTAATAACCTTGCCCACCACCTGGTATCCGTACTCGGGGAACATCCGCAACCGTCGCAGCAAGAGGTCGGCCACCGGGCCACTGCCCACTACCAAGACCCGGATCCCCCCCAGCCCTGAGCGCAGCAGGGCACCCTGGGCCAGTCGGATCAGCGCCCGCTCCGCGATGAACAGCAGCAGCGCAGCGACGGCGGCATCGGCGAGTACTAGCCGAGAGTACGGGAATCCTCGATAGAGACCTTCCAAGGCCAAGGCCACCACCACGAAGAGGGCGACCGAGCCAGCCGAACCCATGATCTCGTCCACGAAGGACTGCCCCAGACTGACTCGATAGCGTCCAGTGAAGGCGAAGGTGAGCACCCACAGCCCGGCCACCACCGGCACCGCCAGGAGGTAGGCGTCGAACCTCGGGACCTGGTTCCCCGGGATCGGAACCCCCGACAGATAGAAGCGGTACTGATACCCGCCCAGAGCTCCCGCCGAGACCGCCAACGCGTCCCCGACCACCCGCATGGCGATCACCGGCAGCAGCCGCCGCAGCCGGTGTCGGGAGGCTCCGGCTAGCTCCAGGGAGCGGAGCAGCGGCTCGGATTCAGTCACCACCGTCGTCCCCCACCACCGGGCTCAATCGCCGGCCCAAACTGGTCCGGATCGTCCTCAGCTCGGCCGCGGAAATGCCCCCGGTGACGTAGAGCGCCCCCAGGTAGATGAGGCCAGCCAGGACCGCCACCAAGAAGATGTTCAACTGGGAAAGCAGGCCCATCACGCCCACCATCAATGCTCCCGAAACCAGGATCGGCGTGAGCGGTCCGCCCCAGGGCAGCCGATACTCGAGCCGCCGCCGCACCATCAGGTAGCCCGCCACCAGCAGAAAGACCTCCGTGAGCACGGTGGCCCAACTGCTGCCAAGATAGCCGGTCGCTCGCGGAAAGATGGGGATGAGGATGAGGTTCAACGCGACGTTGACGACGATGCTCATCACCGACAGCAGGACGCTGTCCATCTGTCGATCCATCGCGCCCAGCCCGAAGACAAAGGTGCTGTTGACGAACATGAAGACGATCGCCAGCGCCAGGATCTGCAGGGCCGGAGCCGACTGCGGGTAGACGCCAATGAACGACGCGCCGAGAATGGCCGGCGCCCCAAAGCCCAGCACCACCGCGAAAGGCACCGCCAAGGCGGCCAAGAGCCGGATGGTGGCGGTATAGGCTTGGCGCATCGACGCGATAGCCTGCAGGTGGACGACCGAGAGGGTCGGAAAAACCGCGTTCATGATGGTCTGGGGAACGAATGACAGCCCGTCCAGGAATTTGTAGGCCGCTGTGTAGTACCCCACTTCAGTGAGGCCCCGCATCACGCTCAGGATGACCACGTCGATGCGGAAGTAGACGGTGTTGAGGAAGAAGACCATAGCGAACGGGAGGGCCATCTTCAGCAGCCTCCGAGCCAGCACCGGATCGAAGTGGACTGACGGGAGGAAGTAGCGGCGGCCGATGATGAGATAGGCGTAGACACAAGTCACCGCGTAACTCAGCGCGTAGACCCACAGGTAGTCGGCGACCGCCAGGTGGGCCCGGGCCACGAAGAAGGTGCCCACCAGCAGGATCACCGCTTCCGAGACGGTGGCGACCGCCTCGTAACGCATCTCGCCGGTGGCGTAGAAGGTGCTGCGCAGCACGTTGGCCACGCTGGTGGCGACCTGGAGGGCAAAGGCCGGCAGGACGAGGGCCATGAACCCTGGTCCCCGCCCGGCCACCGCGGCCATGAGGGCCAGAGTCGCCAGGCTCAGCAGGAAGAGCGGGATCTTGGCCGCCAGGACGGCAGCCAGGTAGGTCTTCAGCCGGGCGTTGTCCCGGCTGCCTTCGCGCAGGTAGACGATCTGCAGGCCGAGGTCGCCGACGATGCTGGAAAGCGTGCTCAGCACCACGATCAGGCTGAACTCACCGTAGAGGCGGGCTCCCAAAGTGTGCTGCTGGAGGAGGAAGGCGGCCAGCACGAAGAGCTTGGAACCGGTCCTGGCGACGAAGAGGATGGTGGTGCCGCGGACCGCCCGTTGAGCCACGCTCATGCCGACCGGCCTAGGGTGACGGCGACTTGCGCCGGGGGAGCTTGAGATGCCTCGTCGCCGGCACCACCGCCACCGTGACCAGAGCGGCCAGCAACCACCACTCGGCCGCCAGATCGTTCTTCCAATAGGGGCTGTCCAGCAGGCCGTGGACGATGATCGCCATCCAGGCCAGCGTCAGAGCTACCGCCCAGGGATGGTCCCGGGGTCCGGCCCTGACCGCCGGGGCCAAATAGCGGATCAGCTCCGCGAAGAAGCCCAGCAGCGCCACGAAACCAAGCACGCCCAGCTCGACCCAGAAGTCGAGCTCCAGCTGGTCGGGGTAGACGTGGGTCTGGGTGGAGGGATCGTGGATCTGAGCCCGGTAGGGCCCGATGGCCGCCTGGTAGCCGGCCAGACCGGACCCGGTCAGGGGATGGCCCTCGATCAGGTCCAAGGTGGCATGCCAGAGATGGACCCTGGCCACCACCGAGTTGGCCGGGTTGCTGGCGTTGAACTCGTTGCTGATCCGGTGCCGGATCGGCGGCAGGACGACGGCCACCACCAAGGCCGCCAGACAGCCAGCCAGCAACAGCTTGCGGCGCGGGTGCAGGGCCGCCGCCAACACCGCCAACACCACCAATGCCAGCCAGGAGCCTCGGCTGAGGGTCAGGACGTCGCCCAGGCCAAGGAGCACCAAGGCCGCCCAGTGCGCGTTGCGATAGCGAACCCCCCCAAAGAGGGCCAAACCCAGCGCCAAGCCCACCAAGGGGTCGAGAAAGATGCCCCCAAAGTTGTTGTTGGTCCAAAGCCAGGTGGGGGCCGGCGGCGAGAAGTTGAGGTTGACGCTGTGGCCGGCCAGTGCCACCCCGAGAGCCACCATTTGGGACACCGCGACCACCAGGCCGCTGATGTAGAGGCCATAGACGACCCGCTCCCAGTCCCAGCTCGAGCGCAGCACGTTGACCGCCACCAAGAAGAGCACCATCGGCTCGACGATGTAGGCCTTGGCGATCCCCAGAGCTGCCAGGCGATCCGGGCTGGCGAGAATCCCGCTGAAGGTGGCCAACAGAATCACCGCCATGATTACGCTAAAGGGGGTGTCCAAACGGGGCATCCGGCGGAGCTGGACGCTCTCGACGATGAACGCCAACACAGTGAGCCCCAGCACAACTTCCAAGCCAGTGAAGGGCAGCCGCCCCAACAGGTGGCCGCGCAGGACATAGGCCGACAGTGCCGCGGCGGTGAGAAAGACGCCTATACGACTCCACCGCATCGGCGGGATTATAGGCCCGGCCCGGTGAGCCTTCCCTCCAGCTGACCCTGGTCGGGTCGGAGCGAGCGGCCTTCAGCCGATCGGTCAGGCCGGTAAGAGACCGACCCGCTCGCGGACCTCGACCATGGTGGCTCGGGCCACTTCGCGGGCCCGAGCCGCCCCCTGGGCCAAGATGGCATCTAGGTGAGCCGGGTTCGCCATCAGCTCCTGACACCGTTCCCGGATCGGTGTGAGGGCGCCGATGACCGCGTCGGCGACCTGGCTCTTCAACTCTCCGTAGCCGTGCCCGTCGAACTCCGCTGCCAGCTGCTCGGTGCTGCACCCGGTCAGCGCCCGGTAGATGTCGAGGAGGTTGGCCACCCCAGGCTGGACATGAGCCACCTCGACCGCGCTGCCGCTGTCGGTTTGGGCCCGCATGAACTTGGACCGGATCCGGTCCGGCGGATCCAGCAGGGCGATCATCCCGGCATCCCCATCGGAGCTCTTGCTCATCTTGGCCTGGGGATCGTCCAGGGCCATCACCCGCCCCCCCGCCCCCATCCGGCCGATCCTCGGCTCGGGGAGGACGAAGGTTTCGCCGAAGAGGCGATTGAATCGGGCGGCCAGGTTGCGGGTCAGCTCCAAGTGCTGGCGCTGGTCCTCCCCCACCGGCACGAAGTTGGCCTTGTAGAGCAGGATGTCCGCCGCCATCAGGACCGGGTAGGTGAATAGCCCGGTGCTGATCCGCTCCGCGTCCCGCTTGCGGGCCCGGTCCTTGAATTGAGTCATCCGCTCCAGCCAACCCGTGGGGGTGAGGCAACCCAGGATCCAGGCCAGCTCGGTGTGCTCGGGCACGTGGGACTGCACCAGCAGGGTCGAGACCTTCGGGTCGATTCCCGCGGCGATGTAGAGGGCGGCGACCTGGCGGGTACTTTCGGCCAGGTCCTGCGGGTCGTGGGACTCGGTCAGGGCGTGCAGGTCCACGACGCAGAAGAAGTTGCGGAACTGGTTCTGCTCCAAGACCCAGGGTCGCAACGCGCCCAGCAGGTTACCCAGGTGCAGGACCCCGGTGGGCTTCATCCCGCTGAAGACGACCGGGCGGTCCACCATCGCCGGAATTGTACTGAGGGCCTTGGCCTCAGTTCTTCTCGGTGACCCGGTACTCCAGGTGGGAGCCGAAGAGCAGCCGAGTCTGGGCCTCTAGGGCGGGAATCACGCTGAGGACCATGAACACCACCGGGTAGGTGAGGGTCTGGAGGTCCACCAGTCGGCGGCGCCACCACGACCACCCGGCCGGGCGGGGCTGGAGTCGGTTGTCCAAGATCGCCACCGCCAGGATGTTGAGCAAGGTGATCTCCAGGATGATCCCCGCGGTGGTTTCCAGCCACGCCCCCATGTTGGAGAGGGCGTAGTCGTAGTTGAAGAGGGAGGGCAGCGTCCCGGAGATCAGGATCAGCATCGGCACCGTAGCCCAACTGAGGTGGTTGAACACCAGCATCCGGAACCGCTGCAGGCGGAGCCGGAGGGGGATCTCCGGATGGGAGGTCATCCGAGAGGCTACGTAGGGGACGTCCGTTACTCCCCAGGCCCACCGTTTGATTTGGTTGTACTGGCTGGCCAGGGTGGTGCCGTAGTCGGCGGCCCGGGGCGCATCGCCGTACATCGGCAGGTAGGCGGGCAGAACGTGCAGCTGCTCCCCGTACCTGAAGAAGGCCTTCCAGAAGAACCTGGAATCCTCAGGGATCACGTCATCGTCCCAGTACCCCACCTCGGTGAGCATCTGCAGCGACATGGAGTAGGCGGAGAACATCACCAGGCGCTTGGGGTGCTGATGCAAGTAGAGCTGCCACTGGGTGCCCAGGGTGGCCATCGAGCGCACCGCCGAAGGCACCTTCCAAAGGTTGTTGAGGAACATCGGCACCGGCTGCCAGATCGAGGTCAGCCGGTGCTCGGTGGTGCAGAAGTGGTAGGTGGCATAGGCGAGATACTGGGGATGGACCCGGTAGTCGGAGTCCAGGTCGGTCACGATCACTCGGGTCGGATCTAGCCCCAGGCTGTCGCAGGCTCTCCGGAGCACTGGTCCCCCGTAGGCCATAGCGGCCGATTTGCCTACTACGATCCCTGGCAGCAAGGGGTCTTTGATGTGCCAGAAGGCCCGGAAGCTGCCGCCGAACTTCTCTTGGAGCCGCTCCACGTTGCGGCATCCCTCAAGGTCGGTTTCCCTCGTGATGATGGCGCAGATCCTGTTTTCCCTCGGGTAGTCGGCGGCCGCCAATGCCGACACCGTGGCGTGGAGCGTCTCGTAGCGTTCGGTGTAGGTGGGAATCAAGAAGGCGTGGATGACCTCGTCGGGGAGCGGCTGCCCGGGCGCGATCGACAGCCCGCGGAGTCGTTCCGCCCAGTCGATGGCCTGGGCCTCCTCTAAAAGCCGGATGCCTCTCAGCACGAAGCGGAATGTGTGGACCAGCTTGACCAGCCAGTAGAGGTCGAGCAGCACGGCGAAAAGCCCCAGCAGCCACAGGTACTCGAAGTTGGTGAAAGTGATGAGGAAGCCGATCGCCAGCGGAGTCGCCAGGATCGTCCAGACGGTGAGGCCGGGGGCCATCTCCCAGAGTCGTTGCTCGATGCGCTCCCGGCGGGGCGGCCGGCCCACTCGATCTCGTCGATCCGTGGGAATGTAGGTGGGCAGGATGCCGACCGGCGGAGCTGCCTGGAGAGGGGCTTCAATCGGCGCAAGTGAGGTCAACTGACCCAAATCCTAAGCTGCGGGCGACAGGTTTGAGACAAAGTGTTCACAGCAGCGCAGTTCAGCGGAGCCTCCTGTATCGTGCCGTAGCGTGGGTCACCGCACCGCCCTCATGATCGTTGCCTCCAGCCGCCGAGCCGTCTCACGGCCCTGGGTGAGAGTGGGGGTCACCATCCTAGCCTTCGGGATTTTCGTCCACTCCGTGAACGTCGGATCGGCGCTTAGGGCGTTCTCCCATCTCCACTGGCAGTGGGCTCTGCTCGCCCTCGCTCTTGCCGGTCTCTCAGTCCTGGCCAGCATCCTGGAGTGGGGAGCACTGCTCCGGGGCGCTGGCAAGATGTTGGGCTGGCGCTACCTGGGCGGTTGGTACATGAAGGGACTCTTCATTAATCAGGTGTTCCCCGCCGGAGTGGGGAGCGACGCTGTCCGGGCGGTTCAAGTGGGCAAAATTGCCGGCCATGGACCGGTGATCGCCTCACTGGTGGGTAGCCGCATGGCGGGAACTTTGGGGATGGCCCTTTGGGGACTGCTGGGCGCCGTGGTCATGCATAACGTATTCCGGGTCCCGGGGCTGATCGGATTCGCCTGCTTTAGCGGGGTCATGCTGATCTGCTGGGGACTGGCCCTGGGAGCGGAACGGCTTTTCGCCCGAGTGCTCGGCAAGGCGACCGCCGAACTCGGGTGGCGGGTGCACCTGCAGAAGATTGGCCCCTTCTTGCGCTCGCTCGCCAATTACAAAGGGGCCCCCGGGGCTCTCACTTGCTCCATCGCCGCAGGCGGACTGGGCTGGGGTCTCAATCTTCTGTCCATGGAAGCCTTTAGCCGGGCGCTCGGCTACACCATCTCATGGGAGGTGTTCGCCCTAGCACTGCCGATAGCACTGTTGGTGACCTTCATCCCCATCTCGGCTAATGGCATCGGCATCCGGGAGGGGGTGCTGGTCTTCCTTCTCATCCAGTTCCACGTCCCGCTGGGGATTGCCGCCGCCATGAGCATCTTCGTCGACTTCCAGCTCCTCCCCTTCGCCGCGCTGGGCGCCGGGCTGCACGGGGCAGAGGTCGCGCTCCGTCACACCCAAGCCCAACTGGTCCGGGTGGGCAGCCTGGGGCGGGGAATCCGGATCGCCCACGCCACCTTGCGCTGGGTGCTCGCTCCGGAGTTCGTGGGCCAACTGACCGCCCGCTCAGGCGCTACGCCGGTCCCGGTTTAACTACTTGCTGACTCCGCTGCCAGTAAGCGGCGCTTGCGGTCCGGACCCCAGCGGTAGCCGCCCCCCCCTCCGCCTGCCGGAACCACCCGGTGGCAAGGGATAACCAGTGCCACTTGGTTGGTGGCGCAGGCCCGAGCCACCGCTCGGGCCGACGTCGGCCTTCCGATCTCCCTGGCCAGCTCGCCGTAGGTCTTGGTCCGACCTCGGGGGATCCGCTGGATCTGCCTCCAGACCAGCCACTGGAACACCGTGCCGTGCACGTCGAGGGGCAGCTCCGGCTGAGTAGCCCGCCCCGCCGCCAGGCGCAGCGTCGCATTGCGCACCTCAGTCAGTCCGGCTTCATCGCGGGTCAGCTGCGCCGTCGGGAACTCGCTCCGCAATTGGTCCTCCAATTCCCCCTCCCTCTCCCCCATCTTGACCGCGCAGACCCCGCGCTCGGTGGCGCCCACCAGGAGCCGGCCCAGGAACGAATCGAAGACCGTGTAGCGGATCTTCGCTCCGGCGCCTCCGCTGCGGAATTGGGTGGGCGTCATTCCGAGTGCCGCCGGGACCACCTCGTAAAAGGCCCGGCTTGACCCGAAGCCGGCATGGTATAGGGCTTCGGTGACGGGTGCCCCGGCGGCCAGCGCCAAGCGCGCCCGCCTGGTCCTGAGCGCTCTTGAGTATTCGGCGGGGGAGATTCCGAAGGCCGTCCGAAATCCCCGGTGCAGCTGACTCGGACTGAGGCCGACCTCGGCCGCCAGGGAGTTGTTGGTCCAGTTGACCGACGCATTCTCCAGCACCTCCCGAGCTCGTTGCACAGCCGCGAGTTGGGGTCCTGGACCCTCGGGTCGGCACCGGCGACAGGCCCGGAATCCTGATGCCCGAGCCGCGTCGGAGTTGGCGAAGCACCGAACCCGCGCTCGGAGCGGGGTCCGCGCCGGGCACCCGGGGCGGCAGAAGACGCCGGTGGAAGTGACCCCGAACCGAAAATCGGCGTTTGCATCGCGACGCACAACCGCCGTCCACTGCTCGTCCGAGGTGATCTCGTCGAGGACCATGCGGCGCACGTTACCCGGCCGCTTCAGAGGGCCGCCATCCGATTTCTACGCCTCATCATCTGCCGGTCCCGCCTCGAAGCCTCAGCCCCCCGGCCCGCTGCTCGGCGCTCCCATCACCGTCGTCGATGGGAAGGTGCGGCGCCAGAGGGTCACGAAATGGCCGACCGCCGTCGCCGCTACCACCGACCCGAAGGCGATGTCCACCTGCCCGGCAGGACCTCCGGCCAAGACCAACAGCGACGAGACCCCCAGCGTCACCGCGCTGGCCACCGTGTTCACCTTGCCGAATCGCGTCGCCACTAGGGCCGGCCGACGCCGCAGCCATGGATAGAGAACCAGAAATCCGATCCCGGGCAGGCCATACCTGGCCAGCACCAACACCGCCAGCCAGAGTGGGATAAACCCGACCATCAGGCAGGCTACCGAGCAAAGTGAAAAGAAGACCGTGTCCATGATCGGGTCAATGGCCCGGCCCAGCACCGTGAGCGGCCCGGCCCGGCGCGCGATATAACCGTCGGCGGAGTCCAGGGCGGCGATCGGAGCGGCGATGATTAGGACGAGGACCCGAGCTAAGCCCACCGGGGGCAGGGCAGCGTAGAGGACCAAGGGCAAGGAGAGGTAGGCCCGAATGGCCGTGATCCCGTTCGGGACTCCGAATCGCTCCACGGGAGATTGATCGGGATAGCGGCGCAGAAGGGAGATCCCGGCGAAAAGGCACGCCGTAGTCGCTACCCACCAAGCCCATCCGGACACCAGTCCTAGACCCGGGCGTCCGCCGAGCGCCCCGGCGCTCGCTCCCGCAGCCAAAGAGAGGATCAGCCCCAGCCCGGCCCACAATGCCAGGGATCGACGCAGCGAGCGGGAGCCTCGCCACCGGTCCGCCGCCCCGCTGAACAGCCGACCCATCGCCGCCACCGGCCCCAGGGCTTCGGGCCCTGGGCTCGCCGTCAAGGGCTCCAGCGCCGCCGGGTTCTCCGGGGTTTCCACCACCCCACAGAGACTAGAGGGAGCGGTGCCGAGGATGGCGCGCGGCTAGGTCGGTAATTCAGACCTTGCCCACGCCCGGGGCGCGCGCGAAGTCGTCGGGCCTCCTCCCAACCCCGCTGCTCGGCCACCCACACTTCCAGGGGGAAAATCCAGTTCGCGAGCCCCGAGGACCAATCGGAGATTCGGCACCCACGTCTCCAAGACCCAACTCGACTTCCGGCCAAGAGATACAGTTCGAGCACCTCCCGATCCCCCGGTAAAAGGCCGTGTAGGCCCCACAGCAGGTGTTGTAGGTCTGGGTGAACTGGTAGCGGGCCAGTAACCACCAGTCCTGCTGGCCCTCGCCCGTGAGCCGCGCATGAGAGGCTCAGCTCCGCCGCCAATTTGGCTCAGCCCCATATCCCCCGGCACCGGCGACATGCCGCAATGTCCCACGCGGGCGATGTTTACCGCACTTCAGGTCGTCTCAGCGGTATCACCCAGGACTCCGTCCCTGTCGAAGATGATCAAGTCGGCCTGGTAGGTACCGGCCTCCCTAACGGGATGGACCGCGCTCGAGGCTGTCCTGAGCCGCGTGACGCCGAGATGGCAGCCCCTAGCCTCAGACTTCTGCGCGGCGGGCCAGAGGGTTCGCAACCACAAAATAAGGAGGCCAGCTATCCCGGAGCAGATGAGCATCGGACATGGCCGCGTCCGCCGAGTTGGAAGGGGAAGCTCCATTTCACAGGATCTACTCTCGGCGCCTGGTGGGGCACGCCTTGAACCCAGACCCTCGCAAGCCGGGGGCTGGCTTAGTGAGGGCGGACTAAGGCCTCGCCGAGAATTCGGCAGGGCGTCTTATGCTGGTACAGATGCCCACACTCCCGGTCATACCAGCGGGGCCGTGACGTTGGACGGTTGCTCTCCTGTAGACGTGGCACCTCACCCAGCGGCAGGTGCTGACTTGGCGGCTCTGCTGTAGGAGCCCCCCAGCTCTTCAGGTTGGACCAAGGAGATAGGATCTGGGTCCTGAGCGGACCTCAGATCTGGTTCCACCGGTCCGATTGGCCCTCGTAGCTCAGGGGATAGAGCAGCGGTTTCCTAAACCGCGTGTCGGAGGTTCGAGTCCTTCCGGGGGCACCACTTGTTCAGATCCGAAATGGTTCGATCGGTCGCTCAGCCGCAATATCAGGGACGGCCGTAGGCGCTGAGATAGACGCGCACCGTGGCGGCGGCGTGCTCTTCCAAATCCACCTTATTGCCGTAGTTGTCATTTCCAGTGAACATCGCCTTGTTCACTGGGATCCAAGGCAGCATCACCACAAAGTGATCGGCGGCGAGCTGCGGATCGTCCGTGAACAGCAGCCCTTGGTTCACTAGCCCCTGAAAGGCGGCTGCCATCGCCGCGAGCGATCTTTCGAACCCCTGCTCGTACCACGTCCGTCCCAGGTCGGGAAACCGGTTGGCACTGGAAAGCACCATCCGGCGCAGCCGAAGGACCTGGGGCTCCATCAGTACAGTGATGAATCGGCGGGCAAGTTCGCCTAAGTCCTTGGCGAGATCCTCAGCCGAAAAGCAATCTCCTATTCAGACATGCTCCGTGGGGCCGTTCTTCAGCGATGCGATAACCCGCTCCAGCTCGTCGGCCCGTCATGCCCACGGCGGGGCGGCTGGACCTTCGCCGGTGGTGATCAGGCGCTTCAGGCTGCCATTGATATAGAAGCCCCAGGCGCTGGAACAGGCCTCGAAGCACTCGAACTGAGGGACCAGACCGTAGTGGGAGAACCGCACCTCGGTTTGGCCTTGGCCCGCCGGGGTGATCTCAAAGGCGATTTGCGTGCCCGTCCACTCTTCCGGGTCCTCGTTGCGTGGCAGTCTCGACTCCAGGACCTGCCAGACGACCTTCTGGCCGGGGAGTAGCTCGGTGACCTTCTGCTTGGAGTAGTGGAGGTCCCCGTAGCGGTAGGAGAACTCGTCGCCGACCTGGTCGGCGCTTCCCTCGATGTCACCGGTCCACCACCTCTTCGGGTTGGTGACGGCGGCGAAGACCTCGTCGGGGGACTGGGGGACGGCGAACGTGGTGTGGAAGTCCTGGCTCGTCATGTTTCGTCTCCTTTCTGGGTGTGTCGGCGGGTCCTGATGACCCGACGACGTTGCATCGAAGGGTAACGGTCGCCTCCTCGGTGCGCAAGTCGTCGGAAGCACAGAGGGGAAGGGCCGAACCTACTGAGGGCAGGATACGAGAACCGTTTGTGAGAATGCTCGTGAACTCGGTAATCTTCAAAGATAAATGTCGCCACTGGCTCATCACAGACCCTCGTTAGGAGAACGCCTTTCGGCCATAGATTCGCGCCGCTCTGGCGCATCATCAAGAGATGCTGACTCTATCCTCGGAAGCCCTGTATGCCTTGCCGGTCGATGAGCGAGGGCTACTCGTCCTGCAGGACCTCCTCGACGAGAAGGAGTGAAACGAGCGCAGCTACTTACTCCGGTATCAGACTCAGAGACTCGCAGGTCGGGCGATTGCTGCAGCACTCGCCTGGCTCCGAGGCCCAGCTTTCATCGCCCTCGATCCAGATCAGGATTCGACCGACGATGCGGCCAGCGCGGGCGGCCTGGGCGCGTGTGTCGACGGCGAGCGGGTTGCCGACCGCTCTCATGGATTCCTGGTCGGCGTAGACGACCTCGACGTCCGAGTTGCTGAGTGCGTCGAGTTCGGTTCGCAGATCGCCCCAGACTCGGCGCCGGTTCGGGCTAGAGCGGACGCTGCCGTCGACGTAGCGGTGCTCGCCGATTCTGGCCGGAGGCCAAATGCCGGGAACGGCACAACTAGCGGCGACCGCTTCAACCAACATGACGCCGCTGTCGCGGGTGAAGATAACAACCTCGCCGGTGGCTGCGTTGACGGCGAGGATTCGCAGGTCTCGCTCGGGCCAGTCGGCGGTTGGCAGTCGCGCGGCGATCACTGCGCGTCGTTTGCTTTCAGATACCGTAGACGCTGCCAACGCGCAGGCACCCACACGACGGCGCCGGTCCATCTCATCGACCGAACCGGCGATCGCAGCGTCGAAACGACTGATGAACTCAGTCAGGTCGCGCTGAACTTCCATTTCAGCGGTGTTGATGGAAAGCTGAGCGTCATACAAATTGTCCAGCGATGTGCCACTGGTGATCTAGGCGGCCACGCTGGAGCCACCAGAGGTGCCGATCACGGTGTCGGCGCCGATGACCGTCTGGGCCAGTTCGGCGTCCGCATCGGCCAGTCCGCACAGAACTCCGAGCTCCCACGCGATAGCGCCGGTACCGCTTCCGGCCAGTACAAGGGTCATAGTCAATTCGGGACACTCCTTCGATTGGCTGAGGTCAAGTCGGCCTCTGGCGAAAATGTGAAGGCTCTGGGCAGCTCACCTCCATCCTCCTTCGACCCGGAATGGCCCCGTCCCAAGGCCCTGTTCACCACGCAATGTGTGGCGCTGCTGGTCCGAGCTGAGGCCGAGGTCGAGGGACTGCTCGATGTCGTGAAGGAGTTTGCCGACCAGCCCTGGCTCACGCCTGATCTACAGTCTCAAATGATGAGGAGTGGAACTTGGGAAAACGAACTCTTGGCGGCTGGCAATCCCGCCTGGCCGACCGGCCACAAGGCTTATGACGACTGCTCGCCGGGCCGCAGACCGCCGCCTAGTCCCCTGGTCCAGCCAGCTCTTCCGGTGTCTACCCCGCCCACGCCGACGAGGATGGATCCCTGATCGCCACATGCACCCTTGTCACCACTTCCCCCAAATTGCGCGCCAGACGCCTGAACGGGCCAGGGTCCGGCCCACCGCTATGTTGCGGGCGCGTCGGGCCAGGTAGTAGGGATTGCCGGTCACTACGCTGCGGCGGACCGCCCGGCCCGACGCTGACAGTCGAGCGGCCCGGTACAGCGCCGACGTGAAGCTCACTGGCCGCCCTCACCGCCAGGTCTGAACGTTGCGACCCAGGCAGCTTCTGGAGCGCTGCTCCCAGCAGCTTCACGTGGTCCTGGGCGGTGTGAGCACCCGCATTCCCCGGCCGCAGCTGGCCAGCGGGCGTTCGCACGTCCTGCCCAGCTGTTACGCGGTCTGGGGATGGCCGGCGAGGTGACGGGCGAGGAAGGCGATGGCCTGCGGGTAGGCGTCGAGGCGGTTCACTCGCTTGCCGAGGCCGTGGCCCTCGTCGGTATAGACGACCAACTTGCACTCCACCTGGTTCGCCCGCAGCGCGACGGTGATCTGTTCGGCTTCGGTCAGCGGCACCCGGGGGTCGTTGGCGCCGTGGATCACGAAGAGCGGAGCGCGGATCGCGTCGATCCGGCTCAGCGGCGAGGCGGACTCCAGGAAGTCTCGGTCGTGCTCGAGGGAGCCGTACTCGGGCTCCCGGTAAGACCTGCGGTAGGTGGATGTGTTCTCAAGGAAGGTCACCAGAGAAGAGATGCCCACAATGTCCACGCCGGCCGCCCACAGCTTTGGGTGGAAGGCGAGCCCGGCGAGCACCATGTAGCCGCCGTAGGACCCGCCCCACAGCGCGGCTCGGGCCGAATCGAGGCCCAGGCTCGGCAGCCAGGCGTGCAGAGCGGTGAGGTCCGCCACCGAGTCGAGCCGCAGGCGTACGTCGTCCGCCGAGTACCAACGCTTGCCATAGCCGGTCGAGCCGCGCACGTTGGGGACCAGCACAGTGTGCCCGGCGGCGGCGAGTGCCTGGATGATCGGGCTGAAGCTGCGCACCGACTGCGACTCGGGGCCGCCATGGACAACCAGCACGGCCGAGCCCGCGAGTGCGGCATCGGCCAGGTCCGAGCTCTGGTAGATGAAGCAGGGGATCAGCTCCCCATCAGCGGTGGGGACCCGGTAGGAGACCGGCCGTGACAGCCGCGTCTCGGTGAGTGGTGCAGTGCTGTCGGCCACGGTGATGACGGCGCCGGTTTCGACCTCGAACCGCAGGACGTTCCCCGGGATGGTCGGGCTGCTATAGGAGACCACGACGAAGTGAGAGTCGGGCGACCAGACCGGATTGGGCAGCACCGGGTCACCTGTCCAGCCGTCATCCGGCAGTTCAACCGTGCGCAGCAGTCGGCCGGTTGCGGCATCGTGCAGGCTCAGCCGGGCGGCGCCATCATCGTTAGTACGGGCGAGCAAAAGGCGTTCGTCGGGCGACAGCCACCCGGTGACGTCGTGGCCCTCGGCGGCCACCAGCTCGGTCCACACGCCGGTCCCCAGGTCCAGGCGGGCGATCACGGTGTACTCGCGGTCCCGGTCCGTCGTCACCACCAGGCAGCTGCCACCAGCTTGCCAGTAGGGGTGGACGTGCTGCGCGCGCTCGTTCTCGCTCGTAAGAACGCGCAGCCGAGCGCTCGTCGCGTCTACGGCGACCAATTGTTGGGACATCGGCTGCGACGCGCAGCGGACGAGGATCACGTCGTGCTCCTGCGGCGCGACGGACACCTCGAAGATCGCACTGCCCTGATCGTAAACAACTGAATCGTTCCCGGTCGCGATGTCGTGTACCACGACGTCGAAATCGACTGAGTTGCGGCGGTTGGTCGTGTAGACTACCCGCCCGGGGACGACGTCAACCAGGTTATGGAAGAACAGCTCGTCGCGCACCAGAGGCTCCAAGCCGTCGAGGCCGACCGGTTCGACGAACATCGGGGTGAGCGGCAGCACGGATAGCTGGGTGCGCTCGTCGCCACCTTGATCGTGCTCGACCACCACGGATCGGGTGCCCGGCAGGTAGCGGCCCGTACAGGCGCCAGGCAGGGCCGTGAGCCGTGTCGCGGTCCCGTCCAGCTCGAGTTCGACCAACTGGATCGACCCTGACGCGTCGTAGCCCGCCAGGATCCGCCCGGAGTCATCGACGTCAAAGGCCCGCCACGCCGGCAGGTCCAGCAACTGGCGTATGCTCAAGCCCACGCTCAGGATGGTACCCGACGGATGAACCGGATCGTCAGAGCCCGCGATGGCGATATCCGGGGGGCACACTGCCGGCCACGATGAAGGAGGCTAGCGTCGCAGAGTCCGTTCTAGGGCCGGAGCGGTCGTGGCGGCGACGCCTCTTAACCCGCGGGGCCAGCGCCTTCGAGAGTCTGGCGTCCAGTCCACTGCACTCCGCCAATTCGGCCAAGAGCCGGCTACCCGCGTGGCCCACCAGCCCTGCTCCATCTGCCCTAACACGCAGCCGCGGCCGGTCGCTATACTTCGCTCTCAAGGTGATGCCCTCCTAGGTGGGATAAGTGGACTGGAACACCCACAGTTTCCCTTACCAGGAGGGCATTTCCGCAACTGGACCGCTAAGTCGCGTAGCTACTTGATGAAATCCGCAGGCTAAAGCGCCGGGCTTGGGAATCAAACGCCTATAACTACATCCCACGGGACCACACCAGACGGAATGGGACGCCTACTCTGAACTGCTAAACGGTACTGGATAGCACCAGACAGACGGGTTATCACAAGTTCCTAAAGCACGTTTCGGAGGTTCAAGTCCTTCCGGGGGCACACCAATTCGCGATCAAAAGTAGCCCATCGGCAGGATTTCGGTTCCTCTTGCCCCCGCACGGGGACCAGGAGGTGAGGAGTATCCATTCACGGGCTCCAGATGCGCGGTAAGCTTCGGCGGTGAGGGTTCTCGTGCTCGGAGGAACCGTTTTTCTCTCGGCTGCCGTCGCGACTGAGGCAGTCTCACGCGGTCATGAGGTCGCGTGCCTGGCCCGTTCTACCAGCGGATTAATCCCAGAAGGCACGAGCCTACTTCGCACCGACCGCGAGCGCGGAGCTGAAGCGTACCGCGATGCAAAGGGCAGGTGGGACGCCGTGGTCGAAGTGTCCTGGCAGCCCAGGCACGTTTGTGATGCACTGGTTGCTCTTGCCGAGAGTGCGCGTCACTGGACTTACGTTTCGAGTTGTTCGGTCTACGCCGACCAGAGCACGTGGGGGCTCGACGAGCGGTCCGACCTGCTCACGCCGCTCACTCCTGGCGACACTGCCACTGAGGATATGTACGGCGAGTCGAAGGTCGCATGTGAAAACGCGTGCCGGTCGGCTATCGGCCCTCGCCTACATGTACTTCGCCCCGGTCTCATCGGCGGCCCCGGTGATCCCAGCGATCGCTTCGGCTACTGGCCAGCTCGCTTCGCCCGGAGGCGCGACGAAGCGGTCCTCGTCCCTGATGGAACCGAGACCTGGACTCAGACGATCGATGTGCGCGACCTCGCAGCCTGGATAGTGACCGCCGCGGAGCGCGGTGTGACCGGCACCTTCAACGCGGTGGGCGAGTCGACCCCGTTGAGCCGTGTCTTGGACATCGCGCGCGCTTCCGCCGAACACACAGGGGCACTCGTGACGGTTGACCCCACATGGCTGCTACAACACGGGGTGCAACCTTGGAGCGGACCCATCTCGCTCCCGCTCTGGCTGCCTCCAGGAGTCGGGTTCGACGGCTTCGCGCGCCGACCTTGTGCAGCGGCGCTAGACGCGGGCCTCCGCCGGCGTCCTTTGTCCGAGACGGTCGCAGCCACCCTTGACTTTGAGAGGGCCTCTGGATTGGAGCGGCAACGTAAGGCTGGGCTAAGTCCCGAGAAGGAAAAATCGCTCCTCGTCGAATGGACTGCCGAACAGCACTGACCGAACTCCCTTCAACTGAGCCGGTGACATGGACCCTGTCGGCTGGACTCGCTGTAGGGGGGCCACGCAGGTTCGCGGACTCTTGATGAAAGTTCTCGTAGTCGACAGGCGGCAAGTTCCCGAGTTGGCTCGGAGCTCAGACGGGTTATCCCGGGCCGAGCTGGCTTAACCGGGCCGGGATGGCGAAACCCGACACCCAGAAGGTCGGGCACCCCTGCCAGTGAGATTCCCGCGACCCCTGGCCCCTCGATCGCCGACCTTGCCAGGTGGCCTCTGCCCATCCCGGATAGCGGCCCGTCCGGTCCAAAGCCCGGGAGTTCCGAAAAGGGGGCGGCGCCGGCCGTGCAGTTGTTGTTTCGGTGTCGTCCCGGCCGCGTCACTGGGGGTCTGTGAACTCCCGCCTAAGCTGAATTCGTGTTCAATACGCTCCAAGTGGCGCGTCGCACTTCCGACGCGTCCACGAGGAGTCGACGACTAGGGCGGATTTGGATCGTCTACGGGCTGCTCGGCGTGCTCGTGGTCTCCTACGGCCTGTCCCTGATCATCCGTCACTTCCACTATTCCACGCTCATCGACGGGTGGCCCGTCGACGGCTTCGAATTCCTGGCCTCCGGGCTGTGCCTCAGCCTTGCGGTCGGGAAGCGCCGGGACCGGCTCATCCCGCTCGTGCTCGGCAGCGCCCTGCTCAGCTGGTCGATGGGGGACACCGCCCTGACCGTCTTGGGCGGGAATAAGGCTGCCCCGGTCTCAGTGGCCGATGTGTTCTACCTGATGTTTTACCCGTTGGCCTACGTCGGGCTGGTCCTGATCATGCGACGCGAGGTCAAGCAACTCGTCCCCTCGACCTGGTTGGACGGAATCGTGGCCGGCTTGGGAGCGGCGGCTGTGTGTGCCGTCTTCGTCCTCCAGCACGCATTCATCCACTCGCTTGGTGGCGACTGGGTGACGGTGGCCGTCAACCTGGCGTTTCCCGTAGGCGACCTCCTCCTCCTGGCACTGGTCATCGGAGGCACCGCCACCTTCCCGGGCCGGCCGAAGGCCCAGTGGATCGTCCTGGCCATCGCCTGCATCACGATCTCGGTGGGAGACAGCTTCGCCCTGCTCTCGCTCAGCAAGCACGCCATTTCCATCGGATCCCTCAGCAACGGTATCGCATGGCCGACCACCATCCTGTTGATCTCCGCGTCGATGTGGCAGCGCCCGGGTCCGACCAACCTGCTGCTCATCCACAGAACGCCGGGATTCCTGCTCCCGGGCCTGGCGGCAAGCGGCGCGCTGCTCATCCTCATCTTCGGAACACGGGAGCCAATTGTGCCCGGCGCGGTGGGTTTGGCGGTCGCGACCCTGGTGGCGGCTGGGGCTCGGGCCGGACTGTCGGCGGGTCGGCTGCGAAGACTCACCGACGAGCGTCACCGACAGTCGGTAACCGACCACCTCACTGACCTCGGCAACCGCCGAAGGATGTTTGATTTGCTCGACGCGTACTTCGCCGATCGCGCCGATCCTCTCACCCCGGATCGTCCCTTGGCCTTTTTATTCATCGATCTCGACCACTTCAAAGAGATCAACGACTCGTTCGGCCACTCCGCTGGAGACGCGCTGCTGAGGCAGCTAGGGCCCCGCCTGAGCAGCGCGTTGCGCAGCTCCGACGCGCTGGTCCGGGTGGGAGGTGATGAGCTAGGCGTGATTGTCACCGGCGCCGAACCTGGCTACGCGACATTAGTCGCGGAGCGCCTGCTCGGCAAGCTCACCGAGCCGTTCCACCTCGATTCGGTAAGTGTTCGTATCAGTGCCAGCATCGGAATCGCCACCGCGCCTCGCGACGCCTCCGACAGCGCCAGCCTCCTGCGCTGCGCGGACCTCGCGATGTTCCGCGCCAAGGTGGGCGGCGTTCCCTTCGAGGTCTATAACCGGGAGATCGACGACGAAGGCAGCCGGCTTCGACTGGTGGACGAATTGAGGTTGGCGGTAGACGGCGGGCAGTTCGAGCTCCACTACCAACCGCAGCTTGATCTGCACACCGGAGTGATCTCCACGGTCGAGGCGCTGTTGCGCTGGCCCCACCCCCGCCTAGGAATGGTGGCCCCGCTGGACTTCCTGCCGCTCGCCGAAGAGGTCGGCTTAATGCGGCCCCTGACCGCGCTGGTGCTTGAGAAGGCCCTCACCCAGTGTGCTGCCTGGAGGGCGGACGGCTCCGAGCTGACGGTCTCGGTAAACATCTCCATCACCAACCTCCTCGATCCCTCCTTCATCGAGCAAGTCCTGGAGAAGCTGGCCAGCCATCAGCTACCCGCCTCGTGCCTAGTCCTCGAGATCACCGAAACCACGATCATCAAGGACTTTGAAGGCTGCAAGTCGGGCATCGAGCAGCTGCGGGCGGAGGGGATCGGGATCTCGGTCGATGACTTTGGAGCCGGCTTCACCTCACTCGCCTACCTGGGCAATCTCGCCGTCAGCGAGCTCAAGCTGGACCGGAGCTTCATCGTCGGCTTGAACGCCGGCCAAGGAGCGGACCAGGCGCTGGTCCGAGCGACCATCGAGCTCGGGCACGCCTTGGGGCTGCGGGTGGTCGCCGAGGGGATCGAGGATGACCCGACACTCAACTTGCTCACCGGGATGGGTTGCGACCTGGCCCAGGGCTATTTCATCGGTAGACCGGCTCCCGCGAGCACTTTCGCGGGCCGACCAGGCTTCGGGACGCCGGTCCGGGAGTTGGCCGGGCTGCGAGCCTCCTGATCGTCCGCCGCGTTCATTTCGTACCTGCCTGCTGAGGCGGCGGGAAGGCAGAACTCTGAGCGGGGGACGCGCCGCCGGCCGGTTTCCCGGTCGCGATCGGCTCCCGCGTGCTGTCTCTGGTCTGTGAGTAGGTGGAGCTTCGCCGCGCGCGCACCCACAATCCCCAGGTATTTCTGAGTTTCATCTGACAAACTCGGGTGATGAAGGGCCTTGCATCGCCGACGCCGAGCGCCCGCGACGAGGGTCGGCAACTGTTTCTTCGCTGGTCCCAGCGCGTCGTCATCGGCCCGACTGGCGGGAAGCTCGCGGTCGCTGCCCTGACCAGCCACGCCCTGCCCGGTAGCAGCGGCACTAGCGCCAGGCCGTCGGCCACCGCCTCCGCAGCGCCCACCGCCGACACGCCGAGCGCCACTGGGACCACCTACCCATCGACCGCGGCCGCAACTGCCAGGCCCGCCATCATCTCCCGGGGATCGTGACGGTTGCGGGGAGCTGGCTGCGGATGGCTAGCTCCCCGGGGCTGGCGCTCGCCCACCGCCAGGCTCTCGGCAGCACCGTTGACCTGGTGGTACACCCAGCCGCGGGGTTGGAGGCCGCGCAGGCCGTAGTCGACTCGGTGCTGGATCAGCTGGATCTAACCGCCAGCCGGTTCCGCTGGAACTCGGAACTTTCCCGGCTCAACCGGGGAACTGGCACCCCTCATCGGGTGAGCTCACTGCTAGCGGAGTTGATCACGGTCGCGCTGGAGGCAGCCCGGGCCACCGGGGGATTGGCCGACCCGACGGTGGGCGGCCCCCTGATGGCAGCCGGGTACTCGGAGGACTTCGCCCAGATGGCGAAGTCCCAGCCCGCCGGCAACACCGATGCTATCCCGCCCGAGTGGGGCTGGCGCCGGGTTCGGGTTCAGGGACAGACGGTGGAGCTGCCGGCCGGCATGGTCCTCGACCTAGGGGCCACGGCCAAGGCATGGGGGGCTGATTTTGCGGCGGCCGAGATCGCCACCCGGGTGGGCGGAGCCGTGCTGGTGAGTTTCGGCGGTGACCTGGCGACCGCCGGCCGCCAACCGCGGGGGGGGTGGATGGTGAGGGTCGCGGACGACCACCACGCGGGCACCTTGGGACCGGGCCAGAACATCAGGCTGGCGAGCGCGGCGCTGGCGACGTCTTCCACGACCCAGCGCCGGTGGACTAGGGGCGGCCAGCCGATGCACCACATCATCGACCCCCGAACCGGCCAGCCCGTCGATGGACCGTGGCGCACCATCTCGGTCGCCGGCACATCCTGCGTCGCGGCCAATACCGCTTCTACGGCGGCGATTGTGGCCGGGCCCAAGGCTCCGGACTGGTTGAGTCGACGCCGCCTGCCAGCTCGCTTGGTCTCCCATTCAGGCCGGGCCATCCACGTAGCTGACTGGCCGAGCGAGGGGGACGATTTGCCTAGTTTTGACGACGCTGCCGAGTTGATTCCGGGAGCCAGATGATTCCCCACCTCTGCTAGTCGTCCCTCTGTTGGACGACCAGGCGAAGCCGCCTGATGCGGTTGGTGGCGCTGCCTGGCAGCCTGGTGATGGGAATACCGAGCAGCGGAGGTTGGACCCGTTGAGGAGCACCGGGTAGCGCCAGTTGACTAGTCCCCCTCTTCGGGATCGGAGTCTCATTGACGCAGGACCCCGAGGGCCCTGAAGTGGCGGGTCATTCGAGCTTCGACTGAGGTTCCACCGGAATCCTTGACTGGTTCGATCACGAAGCAGGGGCGCCAGCGCGCCAAGGCTTGGTCTAACCAGGAGTGGTGACCCACGATCTGGCCGAACGGGTTCCGACGGGTCGGGAACTGGCGGACTGGGGAGTACCCGCAGTACCTTCGTCGCAACTCGCGCCTCCGAGGGCGCCACGGCGGTGAGGAGACAATCGCGCTGGCCCTGGCGGTGCACCGCGGTGGTCGCCTGCGCTTGGTCAGCGAGGTCGCGGAGCTCTTGCTCCATAGCCTGGTCCAACTAGGGTTCGTCGGACTGGAGGCCAAGGCGGTGATCGGCGAACTGGCGACCAGGTTGAGCCATCCCCGGCGCGGTCCCCGGCGGGACGACGCGTCCGCCACCTGATGGCATGGCCCGATCGGGGATACTGAGCGCTCCGGCGGCCGCGTTTAGCACGGGATGCCGGCGATGGCACGCAGACGGAGGCCCACTTGAGCACAGAAGCGGAGTTGTCGACGGTGCCGGGGCAGATGACCGCCCCCACCCTCCTGGTGCCCGCCACCGGACCTGTGTTCCAGCCGGCCTTCTGGACCGATCGCCGGGACCCGGCTGCCTTGAATATGCGCCAGATCGCGACCCCGGAGGAGATTCAGCAGCGGGTCAGGGCGATCGCTGAAGAGATCGCCTTAGTGCATCGGGGCATCCCGGTGGCGCTGGTAGTGGTGATGCGCGGTGGTTTCGTATTTGCGGTGGACCTAATCCGACAGCTCTGGGAGTTCGAAGTGGATGTCCTGGGGATGGAGTTCTTCCAGTCGACCAGCTACCGTGGGGAGCGGGCCGTTTCCGAGCCGGTGGTCAGCGCTCTCGGTCGGGTCAATTTGCCGGATACCGGACCGGTCATCATCGTCGACGATATCGTCGACGCGGGCCGGACCATTCAGGCGATGGTCCAGACGCTCGCCGCGCCCGACCGCACTTTGGAGATCTGCGCCCTGCTGGATCGGCCCGCGGCTCGGGTAATGCCGGTCCATCCTCGCTACCTCGGATTCAAGCTGGAAGGACCAGGCTTCGTGGTGGGTTACGGACTCGACCACGACAGCCGCCATCGTGAGCTCCCTTACCTCGCTCAGTGGCTGCTGCCCCCCGCTGAACCTTCTTCGGAAGCTAGCTGAGTTTCCGGCAACCGAGGTCGGTCACCCGGTTCGGCGGCCACGCCCTTCCCGGAGCTACCCGCAATGGCAGCGAAGCTAACTAGCCGAAGATCTCGGCCGCCATCCGGAGCTGCTCGGCCGGCCCGGCCACCAGCAGCAAGGTGGGGAGCGAGGACCGCCAGAGCTCAGCCTCCTCGCGGACCTTAGCGAGGGGCCCGACCAGAGCGACCTCCTCGACCAGTCGGGTCGAGACCGCCCGCACGGCCCCCTCCCGGTCACCCCCGAGGAAGAGGTCCCGCACTCTGGTCGCGTCCTCCTCCAGTCCCATCCGGGCGAAGAGGTCGAAATAGAAGTTCTGGCGGCCCGAGCCCATGCCGCCGATGTACAGGGCCAAAAGAGGCCGGAATCGGTCAGCGGCCCGCTCCAGGTCATCGTCCACCGCCAAGAAAAGGCTGGCGGCGACCTCGAAGCCGGAGGGGTCGCTTGCTGAGTCGCGTTTGGCGAAACCCTCGGCCAGCGCCTGCCGCTGCCAGCTGGCGGCCCGGGGCGCATAGAAGCCAGCCAGCCAGCCGTCGGCGATCTCCGCCGCCAGGGCGGTGTTGCGCGGCCCCTGGGCCGCCAGCCAGATGGGCAGGTTGGCTCGAAGCGGGTGGACGGTGAGGGTCAGCGGTTTACCCTGGCCTCCGGGCCGGGGCAGACGATACCGACTGCCAGAGAACTCGAGGGGGCCCTGGCGCCGGAGGATCTGGCGCACAATTTGGATGTACTCCCTGGTCGTCTGTAGCTGATCTTGAAAGCTAGCCCCATGCCAGCCCTCGACCACTTGGGGCCCGGAAACTCCCAACCCGAGGATGAAACGCCCGCCACAGAGATGGTCCAAAGTGGCGGCAGCCATCGCGGTGGCGGCCGGAGTGCGCCCGTGGATCTGGGCCACCGCGGTCCCCAGGCGCAGCCGTTCGGTGCTCCTTCCCCACCAGGCCAGCGGGGTCAGGGCGTCCGAACCGTAGGCCTCGGATGTCCACATCGAATCGAAGCCGAGCCGCTCCGCCTCAGCGATCAATTTCGAAGCGTCCCCTGGAGGTCGCGCACCCCAATAGCCCAGGGCCAAACCGAGCCGGACTTGAGCTTCGGGTCGCTCGAACGGAAGCGCTTCCGAGACCATCTGCAGAGAATCAGGTTAGCGGCCCGGTATGCTCCCGGGCGGGATCTCGGGCCGGGCTTGCGGCCAAGTTCCGCGCCGCCCCTCCGGAGTGTCCGCGGCTTGAGGCGAGGAGTTCAGATGTCGTCCCGGTTTTGGCGAAGCCGAGTACCTGGTGAATTTCGGGGGGGCGAGCCGCGCCAGACGTGAGCGACAGCGGACCAGATTCCAAGCCGGACGATCCGGTCACTGAGCGGTCGGTCGACCAGCCCACGCCGAGCGGCGACCTGGAGCAGCGGGTCGCTCGGCAAGGTCAGCTACCGGGCAACCGGTATATCGCGATCGAGCGGTTGGACGAGTTCCGGCGTAGCCGCCAGGGGATGTTGGTGGCCACGCGACAGGCCGACATCCCCCGGGGCGGGCCGGCCAAGCTGCAGTACCTCATCAAGCGGGTGGTGCTGGGGCCGCGGCTGCCCACCTCGGCGATGGAGAGTGAGCGCCTCCCGATCTTCAAAGCACTCCCCATCCTTGCATCCGACCCCCTCTCCTCGGTTGCCTATGGTCCGGAGGCCGGGCTCACCGTGCTGGCGGCGGCCGGGGTGGGGGCCTTGGTCTTCGAACTGCCGATCGCGATCGCGATCGCTGTCCTGATGGTGCTGGTGGTCATCTCCTACCGGCAAGTAGTGATCACTCGCCAGGCCGACGGGGGCTCTTACGCGGTGGCCCGGGACTATCTAGGTCGGTGGCCGGCTATGGTGGCTGCCGCAGCCCTGTTGATCGACTACGTGCTCACGGTGTCGGTCAGCGTCTCTTCCGGGTCCGACGCCTTGGCCTCCGCCTTCCCCGTCCTCATCCCACTTCGGATGCCCCTGGCTTTGGTGCTGATCGTGGTGCTGTGCGGCGCGAACCTCCGCGGGGTCCGGGAGGCGGGGACCCTCTTCTCCTTACCCACCTACCTCTTCGTCGGCGCGATTCTGGCGCTGATCGGCTTCGGCTTATTCACTGGCCTCACTGGCGGCGCCCACCACCCCATCGGGGTCTACCCCCCCATCTTCAACCCCACCGAGGCCCTCACCCCATTTTTGGTACTTACCGCCTTCGCTTCCGGCTGCTCCTCGATGACCGGTATCGAGGCGGTCTCCGACAGCGTGCGTAGCTTCCGCGACCCGCCCGGTGACAACGCTGCCAAGACTCTGGTGATCCTCGGAGCCCTGCTGGTCTTGCTCTTCATCGGGGTGACGGTGCTGGACGTGATCTTCGGGGTCGAGCCCACGCCCTCGGGCAGCCCCACCGTACTGGCTCAGATCGCCGCCGACACCTTTCGGGGACCGGGGCACTTCTTCTTCTACGTGATCCAGTTCTCCACCACCCTGGTGCTGATCTTGGCCGCCAACGCCAGCTTCAATGGCTTCCCGAGACTGTGCGCCTTCCTGGCCCGAGACGACCGGCTCCCTCACCGCTTAGGGGCCTTCGGGGATCGGCTGGTTTACTCCGCCGCCATCCTCTTTCTGACCGCGGTGGCAGTCGTGGTGGTCGTCGGGTTCAATGCCAACACCGACCATCTGATCAACCTGTACGCGATTGGCGTGTTCACTGCCTTCACCCTGGCGCAGGCGGCGCTGGTCCGCTATCAGCTGCGCCATCGCACCGGTCACTGGCGTCGCAACGTCTTCGCCACCGCGTTGGGCGCCAGCGCGACTCTGCTAGTCGACCTTATTGTCATGGTGGTCAAGTTCCGATTGGGCGCCTGGGTGGTGCTGCTTATCATCCCGCTCTTGGTGCTGCTTTTCTGGTTCGTGGGCCGCCACTATGTCGAGATCCGCCGTCGCATTGGCAGGGCTGCTGCGAGTGACCAGCCGCTGGATCCCTACCGGACGGTGGTCCCAATCTGGACTCTCGATCCCCCGACCCGCCGAGCCCTGGCTTACGCGGCGACATTGGGCCGCGACGTGATCGCCCTCAATCTCGGCCACGACGCCGGGCTGGCGGCGCAGGTTGCTGAGCTGGGTAAAGAGGCTGCCGCCGGCACCCATCGCCCGGTTCGGATCGAGGTCGAGACCCCTGCCGGTGGTCAAGGGATCCGGCCGCTGCTCAGGCTGATTGATCGACTCTCCGGTGAGTCGCACCCGGGAATCGTCACGGTCATCGTCCCGGACGTGGTCACTGGCTCGGGATCTCTGGGTCTGCTGCGCCACCCTCGTTCGCTGCGGCTGAAGCTGGCCCTGCTGAGCCGGGTGGGAGTGGTTGCGGTGAGCTACCCCAGGGAATTGCGTGGCGAATCGTCGAGGGCAGAGATCATCGGGGCCCGGAGACGAGTAGCAATCGTCCCGGTCTCCGGGCTCGACGTCTTAGCGCTCCGGGCACTCCACTATGCCCAGGCCATCGCCGACGAGGTACTGGCGCTCCACGTGGCCACCGGACAGCCGGGTGATGTCGCGCCCAAGGCTGAGGTGGCGCGGGGAGAGCTGCAGCAGGACGACCCCGGGATACAGCCCGACGAGGAGGCGCGGGCACTGGCCGAGAACTGGGACAAGTGGGTTGAGGACCAACTGGGCTGGGACCCGAGCCGACCACGCCCCCAGCTGGTCACCCTAGTCTCGCCCTATCGAACGGTGGTGCAGCCGGTGCTGAGCTTCCTGGCGGTCTACCGTGAGCACAATCGCGATGCGCTGTGCACCGTGGTGCTCCCGGAGCTGATTACCCGGCACTGGTGGAATCAGCTCCTCCACAATCACCGAGCTCTCCACATCAAGGCAGCGTTGCTCGGACGGTCCGACTTTGCGGTGGCTGACGTCACCTATGAGCTGACCGGCCCCTGAACCTCATCACCGGCACCGCTAGAATTCGCCGGATGCCCACTGCGCCCGCCACCCTGACCCGCGCTGAGGCCAGGGAACGAGCTCAGCTCATCGAGAGCATCACCTACTTCATAGAGCTGGACATGACCGGGGGCGAGGAACGCTTCGGATTCGAGGCGCGGCTGGAGTTCTCCGCCTTGGCAGCGGGAGCACCTACTTTCCTGGAGGCCGAAGTGGACAGCATCACGGAGATGGTCTGGAACGGCACTCCCCTGTCTGCCTCCGCCTACGATGGGCGCCGGATCGCCCTCCCCGCCTTAGCGGAGCGCAACACGGTCCTGGTTCGGGGCGAGGCGAGCTACGACCAGACTGGGCTGGGCCTCCATCGCAGCAAGGATCCGGTCGACGGCTGCACTTACATCTACGCTGACTTCGCACCCTACGAAGCCCATCGGAGCTTCCCCTGTTTCGACCAACCGGACCTCAAAGGTTCGTTCCGCTTCCGGGTGCGCGTCCCGGCAGACTGGGTGGTGGTTTCCACTGACCCGGGCCAGCCGGAGGAAGTCGACCCACTCGACGGTTGCCGGTGGTGGGGCTTCCCACCGACCATGCCGCTGGCGCCGTATGTGATCGGACTCGCCGCGGGTCCCTTCCACCGCGTGGAGAGTCAGCGGGGGGCAACCCCACTGGCCCTGTATTGCGCCCGATCGCTGGCGCAGTACCTCGATGCCGAAGAGCTGTTCCAGATCACCGCCCAGGGGATCGACTACTACGAGCGAGTGTTCCGCATCCCCTTCCCCTTCTCCAAGTACGATCAGGTCTTCTGCCCGGAGAAGGCGGACGGGGCGATGGAGTCCCCGGGCTGCGTCACCATCACCGATGAGATCCTCTTTCGGGGCCAGGTCACCGCCCAGCAGCGCTCCTACCGAGCCGACCTGATCATGCATGAGTTGGCTCACATGTGGTTCGGGAACCTGGTGACCATGCGGTGGTGGGACGACCTCTGGCTCAACGAGAGCTTCGCCACCCTGATGGCCGTCTTCGCGGTGGACCGAGCGACCGAGTTTCCCGACGCTTGGGTGGCCTTTGCCACTGTGAACAAGCAGCTCGCCAGTAACCACGACCAGCTCCGGACCTCCCACCCGGTGGTGACCGAAGTTCCCGATGTGGAGGCGGTGCGAGCCAACTTTGACACCATCACCTACGAGAAGGGGGCGGCGGTGCTCCGCCAACTCCTGGCGTACGTCGGCGAAGAGAATTTCTTCGATGCGCTCCACACCCACCTAGTCGGGCACCAAGAGGCGAACGCCGATTTCGGTGATCTGCTGGAGGCGCTCCAGAGTGCCTCAGGAAGAGATGTCCGGGGGTGGGCCAAGGCGTGGCTCGAGACGGTCGGGATGAACCTCCTCCGCTGCGATTTCGACAGCGAGCCGCCGGAGGCAGGAGGTGTGATCACGAGGGCCACCGTGGTGCAAAGCGCGAGTCCCAACCAGCCGCGTCTGCGCCCCCACCGGATTCGCCTGGGTCGCTTCGACTGGGTCGGCGACAAGCTGGAACGGGTCGGCGCTGTCGAGCTGGACATCGAGGGTCCCCGGACCGAGGTAGCGGCGCTGGTGGGTACCCGCCGCCCTGCTCTGCTCCTGCCCAACGACGGCGACCTCAGCTACGTCAAGATCCGACTGGACCCGCTCTCCATGATCACCGCGGAGGAACACCTCAGCGCGGTCACCGACCCCCTGGCCCGGGCGCTCATTTGGGATCGGAGCTGGGACCGGGTCCGAGATTTGGAGGTGCCGGCCAATCGCTACGCGCGCATGGTGGCTGCCCATATCACCGCCGAAGACGACACCACCTTGGTGGGCGTGGTGCTCGGTAACTTCCGCGAGGCGACCAGGCGGTACGGAGCGCCGCAGGACGGGTGGGAGTTGGAGGCGGAGATGGCCGAGGCCGCCTGGGACGTGCTGGCTCGCTGCTCCGCTGAGCCAGACCAGCAGGCGGTCTGGCTCCAGGGCTTCATCAGCCTCGCCACGACGGCCGAGCAGGTAGGACGTTGCCGGGCCATGCTGGCGGGCCGTGACCTCCCGGAGGGCGTGCCGTTGGACGCCGAGCTGCGCTGGAACCTGGTCCGATCCCTGGCCGCCCGGGGGGCCGCCGGGCGGCGGGAGATCGATGCTGCCCGGGAGGCTGATCCCAGCTCGACCGGGATGGTCCGGGCGGCTGGAGCCCGGGCCGCCCGGCCCACCGCCGCTGCTAAGAAGCAGGCCTGGGCCCGGCTGGCTGCGCCGGATGTCACCGTGGCAGAGGCTCGGGGCATCGCCCGCCAGCTGGGCGGAGTGCGGCATGAGGAGCTGCTGCTGCCCTACCTGACGCGGCTGCCGCAGTTATTTGCCAAGCTCCTCACCGAGCGCGGCGGCGAATTCACCGTCCAGGTGGGTGCCTGGATCTCGCTCTCGCTAGCCCCGAGCCAGGAACTGGCCCGGAGTTGTGAGAAGAATCTGGAGCGCTCGGAGCTTGACCCGATCTTGCGGCGTATCTTCGCCGACTTCCTGGAGGACACCGAGCGCTACCTGCGCGCCCGGCTGCTGGACGAGGACGACTCGAAGTCCAACTGAGATAAGCCTGGACGGGACAGACCGTCCCCGGACCATCCCCAGCCGGACTCACCAGGCGACTTCGACCCCCAAGCCTCGGCTTTTGGCGGAATCGTAGACGACCCGCGCCACGGCCGCATCCTCCACCCCCAATCCGGTTGACTTGAACACCGTTACCTCGTCGGCCGACAACCTTCCCGGCTGGGTGCCCGCTAGTACTTCGCCTAATTCGGTCACTGCCTCCGGGTTGAGGCCTTGGAGTTCGGCAGCGCCCGCCGGAGGGGGGCTCCTCACCGCACCGCGCCACTCCACGAACAGGTGGGCTTCCCGCAGGGTGTATTCGTCCACCTCGGGCCCGGTGCCGACCGAAACCAGGTGGGCTCCCTGGCTGAGCCAGGACAGTCGCACGACCGGGTCGGGCGAGTCGGTGCAGCAGAGCACCACGTGGGCTCCCCGAACGGCAGCCTCGAAGGACGAAAAGCTTTGGCAATCGGGGAACATTGCGGCGAGCGCCTGAGCGCGCTCCTGGCTTCGCGCCGCCAGGCGTATTTCGGTGAACTGGCGCACGGTGGGCACTAGCTGAAGGTGCGATTTGGCCTGCTCCCCGGCACCTAGTACTGCCAGCACCCGGGCTCCGGGACGAGCCAGTTCTCGGACCGAGAGCGCCGAGACCGCCGCGGTCCTGACCGCGGTGATGTGCCGGGCGTCCATGACACAGAGGGGCCGGCCATCCTCGGCGTCGAAGAGAGCCACGATTCCTTGGTGGGAAGGCTGCCCGGCGGAGGTGTTGGCGGGGAACACCGTGACCAACTTCGCTGCCAGGGCCACCCCGGGAAGGTGGGCCGGCATGGCTCCCAGCCAGCCTCGTGATGTCGGCACCCCCGCTCGGGGAGGAGACGTTGCGGTTCCCGCGCTGTAGGTCATCAGGGCGCCGGCTAATGGCTCGAGCAGCTCCGGGCCCCGGAGGACCGAGGCGACTTCGGCACCGCTCAGGACGAGCAAGGTGTCGGCTCCTCCCCGGCCACCTGCCGACGCAGCGATGCCCCGAATAATTCGAGGCATCGCTCCACGCCTTCAACTTGGACTTTGGGGCGGTCGGTGAGCTCCCAGTGCTCCCTGGTAAGTCGCAAGCTGACTTGCTCCGCCGGAAGCCCGCGGCGCTGGACCACCAACTCGCCGTTTTCCTCGTAACCCAGTGTTCGGGAAACCCGCAGGGAGGCCGCGTTGTCGCGAAATGCGGCGCTCACCGCGACCTTCGCGCCCAGGGTGACGAATCCGAAATGGAGGATCGCCGCCCGCATCTCTCGACCAATCCCCTGACCCTGGTGGGCCTGTCCCAGCCAGGACCCGGTGGTAAAGCTCCGGGTAACCGCGAAGGCGGCGGCCGAGATCCCCTGCGTGCCAACCACCCGCCCCTCGTGGAGCACCACCGGGTTGAAGCTCCAGGCGTCGGGCTTCCAAGTGGCCAGCTGGAGCAGGTTCCACTGCACTGTCCCGAACTCCAACGCCGGCGACGGTTGATCGGTCCAGGGAACGGCGAAGGGCATCGTCTCCGGGGAGTGGATGCCGTCAGCAGCCAGCGTCGCCAGCTCATCTAAAAGCCTCAGGTTGGGCAGCCGCAACTCCAAGCGCTCAGAGCGAATGCGGATGTCGAACAGGGGTAGGTGGCGCACCTAAGGGAAGCTACCGATGTGCGCTAGCGCAGAGCAACCGAATCGACGATCCGGTTCCACCCTGCATCAGGGGAGATCGAACCCGACCTGCCGAATGCCTAGCCAGCGGCTCGAGGTCTCTTGGCATTCGGGTGGGGTCGCGCCGCCTTTCCGTCCTACGATCGCCGAGCGTGATGGCGTCGGCGCTACGCGCTCCGGCGACCGATACCCATACCAGCAAATCCCTCATGCCACGGGACCGTATCCGCCGGCGCCGGAGCCAGCGTCTGATATCCCACCCGACTTGCCCGTCGGCTTTCCGTGGATCGCCCTCCAGCAGGGGATGAGGATGATCCCGGCCCCAATGTAAGAGCCGGCCATGATGGTGAACGCGGTGGTAAATCCGAACGTGCCGATCACCCAACCCAGCAGGGCGATCCACAAGGAGCCCACGCCATAGGCGAGGGCGAAATAGATGCCGAAGACATTAGCTTGCCCCGCGCTGGTCACAGCGTCGCTGACCAGCGCTTGGAGCAAGGGGTTCTCGATGTAAGCGAACAACCCCACCGCCAAGGCGAGCACCACGATCACGGGCAGCGGCAGCCCGGCGGAGCGACCAAGAGTGAAGACGAAGACCGCAGCTAGCGCGTAGGCCACCCAGAGGACCGGTAGCCGGCCCCGGCGATCCGACAGCGCCCCCCCGATCAGCGGTCCCACAACCGCGCCTAGGAGCATCAGGTCGAAGATCAGTCCCACCTCCACCTCGGGGATGTGGGCGCGATTACGCAGGTAGAGGGGGACGTAGGCATTGAGGGTCCCGAGTCCCCTCCCGCCCGCCGCCACGATGGCCGCGAGAATACCCAAGATCACTACTTTGGGCTGGATCATCTCGGCCCGAGGAACGCTCGGCCACCGCCACCGGGACCGACCAGGGATCCGGGGCCGGAGACGCTCCTTTTCCACGGCCGGAAATGTGAGCACCAAGATCAACCCCATCAGGAAGAGCGGTGCCGAGAGGATCAACATGGTCGGCCGCCAGCCCAGCCGGGAGAGCATGACCGCTGCAGGCAGCGGAATGAGCAGCGACCCCAGGCTGCCGCCGATGGTGTGGAAGCTCAGGGCGCCGCCCCGACGGTCTGGGTAAGTGCGAGCCAGAACCGCGCTCCCCACGGGATGTTGCTGGCTGGCTCCGAGCTGGGCCATGCCTTGGGCGCCGGCGAAGAACGGGTAGGTCGGCGCCAGTGACCCGAGGACTGCGCAGAGGCCGAGGATGAGATTCTGCGAGCCCAGAATCCAGCGGGCGGACACGCGACGGCTCACATAGCCGGCCGTGATCTGACTGAGACCTCCCACCACGCTGGTGGCGGCGACGGCCAGGCCGAGTTCTGTGTAGCTGATGTGGAAGGTGATCAGGACGTAGGAGTAAGTGAGCGGCAGCAGCGCCGAGTACATGTGCTGGGTGGCGTGCGACGCCGAGACCATGAGGAGAACGCGCTTGCCCGGCCACGGGCCACCTCGGCTCGGCCCCAAGCTCCCCCCCTCTGCGCCCACATCTCCAGGATAGGGGGAGACCTTCTAATTACCAGGCTGCCGGCCGGCTCGGGCAGCCACTTCCCTCGCAGTCGGTGGGAACTGCGGCTTCTAGGGGGCCGGAGCGAACGGTGGTAGCGGAATACCCGCGGAGCTACTGGCCGACGGAGTCCCTGTTGGCGGGCGCACCGGCTCGGAGCGCGCGGGCGGCGGGACTCCAGATGTCGGAGCAGGCAACGCAGACCTCGTTGGGGATCACGCCCATGCGCATCAGCACCCCGAAGACCTGGCATCCCAAGCACATCGCGAACACCGACTCCAAGGTGGCGGCGAACACCAAGGCAGCCAGCAGGATGTAGGTGACCGTGGTCAGCCCCAACGCGAAGTAGGTGACCGTGGCGGTCAGGGTGAGGGTGGCTCCGATCGCCTGGGCAAAACGCTTGGGTGGCCCGGCCACCAGCTTGGGCCGAGCCAGCCGGGGCGCGATCACCCGCGTGGCGAGCTGACCGAGCGGACTGAGTGTGGGCCCGCTAGCGACCCTGGCTACAAATCCAGCCGCGAGGACGGCACAAAGCCAGGGGAGGTGGGCGACGATCGCCGTCAACCCGAGAAGCGCCACGCCGCCCGCCACCGTCCGAGCGGCGACCTCGTTCACCGGGTTGGGGAAGCTGAAGACCTGGTTCGCACGGTTCAAAGTGCAACTATGATGCCAAACTCCACTCGGTCAGTCGAATTTCCGCTCTGGCGGCGCCCTCCCCGCTAAACCCCAGGGGCGCTCTCCGAGTTCACGGATGGACGCCGCCAGAGCGAGGTCGATGGTGGCGCCAAACCGGATGGCGAACCCGCGTTGAGGTCTTTCGGCTGCGGGGCCGCCGCTCTCGCGACCGGGCATGTCGGACAAGGATGACGCCGGCCCGGGCGAAGAAGACGATGGCCATGAAGCAGCCTAACCCGAGAGCCACCAGCGCCCCCCGGGTGGTCTGCTGAAAGATCCCCACTAACACCGCGCCACCGAAAAATCCGGTGCCTAACCAGATGTTCAGCAGCCCACGCTCGAAGGTACCCTCCTCCGGAACCGCATCCAAGTCGATCAATCGCAGCCGCGTCTTCCGGGAGGTGAGTCGGTGGCGCAGCCAGGCCAGCGGGCCGCTCGGACCTTCAGCCAGACGCTCCCCAGGCAGCGGGAGAACATCCGAGTCGCCCGCGCTGGTGGCAGCCGACTCGACGACCTCGAAGAGGGCAGTCGGCAGCGACGATTGGAGCTGCTCCAGCCAAACGCTACCGCGGTGGCCGCGGTCGGTCAGCGTCAATCGGGAGGCAGCTCGGGCTCGGCCCGGCGGAGTCCGTCGCACCAGTCGCCGCCGCAACAGAATCTCCCGCATTCTGGCCGCCTCGGCCAAGGTCATCCCGAGATGCCGCGCCAATTGGGCTTCGGGGATACCTTCCGCGGGGAATTGGGCCAATGCCACCGCCTGATCGAGAGGGAGCTCGAAGGGCGCACCGGACCGCCCTCCGGGGCCGGGGGGGACCGGGGCCACGACTCGCTCGGGTCGGGCCACCGCGCCATTAGCACGGCGGAAATGAAATCTCATTGCTGGTCAAGCCGACAACTCTCCACGCCCAGAATGGCACAAACCGCAGCGAACCGTGCGAGCCGAGTCAACGCTGCGACGGACCCGCCGCGCCCCACGTCCCAGGGGCGCCCCGGCTGCGGCATCGGCGGTCGGCCCACGGGGTATACTGCTTGCTAGCAAGCAACTATTGGGGCAATTTGTGCCTAGTCAGGCCGAAGTAATCGACCCTCAGCCCTCCGCGATGCTTCGCATGCTGATCGGCCGGCTCTCCCGCCGACTTCGTCAGACCCAGGCCGGCGCCGGGCTCACCCCGACTCAACTTTCGGTGCTGGCCACAGTGGTGCGGCACGGTCCTCTCGGGCTCGCCCAGCTTTCACAGTGGGAGGGGATCAATCCCACCATGCTCTCCCGGGTCGTGGCCAAACTTGGCGAAAGTGGTCTGGTCACACGACAGGCCAACCCCCTCGACGGCCGCGCCGCCCTGCTCGTGCCCACTGCACGCGGACGCCGGCTGCAGCGCCGGATCCGGGCGGAAAGGAGTGATGTACTGAGCCGACGGTTGTCGGACCTCCCTCCGCCCCAACGCCAGCTCCTGATGGATGCGATTCCCGCCCTGGAGGCGCTGGCCGAGTCCCTGCTGGTCGCAGATCAGTAACTGGGTGGGCGCCTTCCTCCGGGCGAGCCGCGTCACCTTCGCCGCCCTCTCCATCCCCAACTTCCGGCGGTATGCCTCGGGGCAGTCGATCTCCATGGTCGGGACCTGGATGCAGACCACGGCCCAGTCCTGGCTGGTACTCACCCTCACCCACTCCGCCTTGGACCTCGGACTGGTGGTGGCTACGCAGACCCTGCCGGTACTGGTTCTCGGCGCCTATGGCGGGGTGATCGCCGACCGGGTGGAGAAGCGGCGGCTGATGGTGTTCCTGCAGACCATGATGGGGATCCAGGCGGCGGTCCTCGGCATCCTCACCCTCGCCGGGGTGATTCAGATCTGGGAGATCTTTATCTTGGCGGCCCTGCTGGGCCTGAACAACACCTTCGAGAATCCGAGCCGCCAGGCATTCATGATGGAGATGGTTGGCGCCAAGGATCTGCGCAACGCAGTCAGCCTCAACACTGTTCTGGTGAACGTGGCCCGGGCGATCGGTCCCGCCGTAGCTGGTCTTCTGATCGCATCGGTCGGCATCGGCTGGTGCTTCATCATCAACGCCGCCAGCTTTATCGCCGTGGTCGCATCCCTGGTCACCATGGACCTCTCTCTGCTCCGACCCAGCCGAAAGACCGCCAGAGCTCGGGGCCAGCTGCGGGAAGGCTTTCGCTACGTCGCCGGTATCCCCGAAATGGCAGTCCCCCTGTTGATGATGGCAGTGGTCGGGACCCTGGCCTACGAGTTCCAGGTGGTACTGCCGGTGATGGCCAGCCACACCTTCCAAGGCGGGGCCAAGGCCTACGGCTTCATGACCGCCTCCATGGGGATCGGTGCGATCGGCGGCGGGCTGGTCACCGCGGCCCGCGGCCGCACCGGCCTGCGGCCCGTCGCGATCGCGGCCGGCGTTTTCGGACTGGTGCTCCTGATGGCCGCCGCCGCACCGACCTTGACGTTCGAGTACATCGCCCTGGCCGTCGTCGGGTGGGCCAGCATCTCGTTCATCGCCCGGGGGAACTCAACCCTGCAACTCACCGCCGCGCCCCGGATGCGAGGGCGAGTGATGGCGCTATGGGTGATTGCCTTTCAAGGCACCACCCCGATCGGCGGACCCTTGATCGGCTGGGTCACGAGCACTGCCGGCCCTCGGGTCGCTCTGGCAACAGGCGGGGTCAGCTGCCTGGTGGCGGCGGGTGTGGGAGTCATCGCGATCCGTCACCGGAGAACCCGAGCTGGTCACGCCCAGGTCGCGGCCGCCGCCGCTGCGGTCGACGCCGTGGACCTGCCCAACGAGGCCCTGGGCTGAATTTGCCAAGCCGTCCGGCCCTCAGAGGTGGCCAGCTCCACCGCTGAGGGCCCGACGCCGAATGGCATTTTGGGCCAGAGTCGGGTAAGGTGGGGCCATCATGCACCTCCTGCGTCACCCGCTGATGGCTGTTCTAGTCGCCCTGGTGGCTCTCTTCGTGGTCTTCTTCCTATTGCCGCTGGCAGTTTCCGTGCTGCTCCATCTGATCGTGCTGGCCGTGATCGTCTGGGTGGCGCTCTTTCTCTTCCGTTTCCACCGCGAACACCAGCACAAGACCCAGGGACGCTAAGCGACGCGGCGGCCAGGGCTAAGCCCAGTTCACCAATTTCAGCCTGACCCCGGCGCTCTGTTGAGGCCGGGAGATTGGCCCAGCTAGCCGGAGCTAACGGCGGACGCCTCTCCACGCAGTGCGACTCAGAGCATCGCAGCCAAGTGGTGATGTTCTTGAAGGTATCGGCGCACCGCCAAGAGAGCTGCGATCCCATCCCCGACCGCGGAGCCCAGCTGATTGGTAGAGCCCTCGCGGACATCGCCCGACACGAACACCACTTTGACCGACGTCCGGAACATCGCGTCGGCTTGGATGAACCCTCGCGGGTCCAGGATCACGGTGTTCTTGACGAACTGGGTGTCGGGATCAAGTCCGATGAACACGAACGCTGCGGCCCGGTTCCAGTGGAACTCCCGGCCATTAACCACGTCTCTGGCCACGACCCCCTCCAACCGGCTCTGCCCCTGCAACTCCAGCACTTCGATATTGGTGTGGATCGAGAATTGAGGATGGTTGAGCACCTTGTCCTGGAGCAGTCGCGAAGCGGTCAGTTCAGGTGCCCGTTGAAGCACTCGGATCCGCTTGGCGAACTGGGTCAAGAACAGCCCCTCCTCCAGGGCCGAGTTACCCCCACCGATCACCATCAATTCGTCCGCCCCCTTGTAGAAGCGCCCGTCGCAGGTGGCGCAGAAGTGCACGCCTGCCCGATCAGGCCGTCCTCCCCAGGGACCCCAAGCCGCCGGGAAGTGGAGCCCTTAGCCAGGATGACCGCGTGGGCGGCCACCTCCTGTCCGTTCCCCAACCGCACCACCACGTCCTCCCCTTCCGGTCGAATCTCGGCGACTGAGACCGCTGGCAGCAGCTCGACCAGGTAGCGCCAGGCCTAAGCGATGAACCGCTCGGCGAGGTCGGCGCCGCCGATCCCCTCGAGGAATCCCGGGTAATTGTCGATCCGTTCGGTAACCCCGGACTGCCCGCCTAGGGCGCTCTGATCGATCACGATCGTTGGGATAGTCCGGCCTCCCTGCTGCAACCGTTCGACGAACTGCAGTCCGGCTTGGTCCTGATCGATGTCGATCCAGTTGAAAGCGGCCGGTGCTGGGCGAGAAATTGCTTGCTGCGCTTTCAGTCCGGACACCAGGGAGCGCCATAAACTGAAATCGCGGCCATGAATGTCCCTCCCAACTTCTTTCCCACCCGCCCCGACGAGGCCTGACGCCGACCAATCTAAGGCCGCTCGGCGACTTCGGTCAGGAATCGGAATTCTCGACGTCTTCCCAGGTTTCTCTCACACTAATCCAAGGGGGAGGGAGCAGAGTCAAGCCTTGAGCGCACAGCAACCAAGTGACGTCCCCAACCCGATCCCGACGGGACGCGCGCAAGATAGGTGCCAGACAGTGGACAACAACCCCGATCCCCAGAGCCAAAGCCCGGATCCGCAGCCCCCGGAGGCCGCTCCCGGCTCGTTTCAATCAATGCCACCTCCCCAGGCTCCCGCCCAGTGGGTGGGACCGTTCTCTCCGCCCCCGGGTGGCTCGGAGCCACCCGGGGGCGGAGACGCCCTCGAGAATCCCAGTCAGGGAGGCCGCCCGCGGGGAAGACGCCTAGCCGCGGTCGGAGCTGCCCTGGCGATCCTGGTCGCGGTGGGGTTCGCCGGCTACCAGATTGGGAACACGGGAAGCAACCCCCAAACTTCCCAGCCGATCCCCGGGCCAGCGGCGACCTCAGGGGTGACGGCCAAGGCGGGAACGCTGAACGTGGCGGCGGTGACCGCCAAGGTCGAGCCCGGGGTGGTCGACATCACTGCGGTCGACGGCTATGAGAACGTCACCTCCGACGGAACCGGCATCGTGCTCACTTCAAGCGGCGAGGTGCTGACCAACAATCACGTGATCGACGGAGCCACCAGCATCACCGCGAAAGTGGACGGAGGCGGCACCAAGTACACCGCCAAGGTAGTCGGGTACGACGCCACCTCGGACGTCGCCCTGCTCCAGCTCGAGAACGCCTCGGGTCTGCGTACGGTCAGAGTGGGCAACTCGTCTACCGTCGATGTCGGCCTGCCCGTGGTCGCCATCGGCAATGCATTGGACCTTCCCGGCAAGCCGACGGTGACCAACGGAACCATCACCGCCCTGAACCGCTCTATCACGGCGAGTGACTCAACTGGGGCCAACAGCGAGAACCTGAAGGGCCTGCTCCAAACCGACGCTCCCCTCAGCCCAGGCAACTCCGGTGGTCCGCTGGCCGACTCCGCGGGGGAAGTGGTCGGAATGAACACCGCCGCCGCCTCCGGCTCGGGAAGCTCGAACCAGCAGTCCTCAACGGTCGGGTTCGCGATTCCCATCAATACGGCCCTTTCGATCGCCAGCGAGATCCAGCAAGGGCAAAGCAGTTCTACCGTCCACATCGGTCTCCCCGCCTTCCTGGGAGTTGATGTCGCGAATGCCAGCAGCGGTGCCAGTGGCGGGAACGGTGGCTTCGGTGGCTTCGGCCAGTACACCCCGCCTGTCAACTCGGGCGCGCTGATCACTCAGGTCGTCTCCCAATCAGCGGCGCAGTCCGCAGGGTTGGTGCCGGGCGACGTTATCACCGGGGCCAACGGCACCACCATCACATCGGACAGTACTTTGACGTCGGTCATTGAGGGCGCCCATCCCGGCCAAAGCATTTCCTTGACCTGGGTTGACTCCAGCGACAACAGCCACACCGCTACCGTGACCCTGGGGACCGGCCCAGCCGGCTGATCTGCCTTCGCCCGCTTCTCTCCTCTATCGCCGTCGCCCCCGCCTTCGGCCGGGGGCGACTACTTTTTCTCGGCCGGCCGGATCTCCTCAGAGCAAAGGTGCTGCCCTGCCCCTGAGCGGCTCAGCCGCTCGCCGTCGGGGCGATGGGCAATTGGCGCTAACCGGAGATGCCGTTGACCCGAGGGACCGGCCCGTTGAAGATCACCATCTGGGCCTTGCTCCAACTCACTCCGGCGTTGCTGGACGTCCACAGGATCTTCTCCCGCCCATCCAGGGCCAGGGCCACTACGCTCTCGGGAGAGACGAGGTCGAGTCCGGTCACCTGCCCGGCCGGGATCGGGGTGGTCCGCAGCGACCAGTCGATGCCCCCATTGGAGGTGGAGTACGCGAGGGTGAGTGCCCCCGGGGCGCGTGGCGCATCGAATACCCACCCTTGGAGCGGGTTGGCGAAAGAAACCATCAAGCGTCCGGCGGGCAAGGCTACCGCCGGCGCTGCCGTCACGCCGGCTGCGGTGTCATAAAACACCCGCAGCGACTGGGTTGTTCTCCCGGTCGCCACGACAGTGGTGAGCGTGCCCCCCGACGGGGTGGCCAGAGGCGGAGCCACTGCGACCGGGGCGGAACTCGCGTATGACGTGGACAGGACCAAGGCCTGCCAGGAGCGGCCACCATCGCTGCTGTGCCACAAGGCGGCCACTCCCGTGCAGTGGCCGGTCAACCATCCACTGCTGGGAGACGTGAACCAGACCGAGGTGGGCAAGCAGCTGCCCGACGCCGGCGGGGGCAGCGTCAAAGCTGACCAAGTCTGACCCCCGTTGCCACTGCTCACGACCGTTCCACTCCCCAGCACCGCGAAGATCTGGTGGGAATTGAGCACGTACATCGGGTCAGGGCCAGTGGAGACCGCGTTGGGAAGGATTCCCGCGGTCCAGGCAGCACCTCCGTCACTGGTGTACGCGAAGGTGGAGTCGCGGATGTACTGGTAGGCGAGGAACACAACCACCGCCGTGGTCGGGCCTACCACCGTCATTACGACTCCGCCATTGCTGGCGTTACCGGGAGGAGTCACGTCCTGCCACCTGCTTCCCTCGTCGGTGGTTCTGACCAATCTCCAGTAGGGTCGAGTAGGGACCACAGCCCAGCCCACCTGGGCGGTTGAGAAGTTGATCCGCTCGATCTGTTCGACCAGCCGTCCCACCGCGGTGTCAGGAGGGAGCGCGGAGTCGGGAGCGACCGGGGCCACGGGCAAAAGGCTGATCCCGAAGATGACCAAACCGAGAGCAACCACTGCGGCAATGAGCAGGGCGCGCCAAGTCCGCCACCACGGTCCAGCTCCGCGCGCAGTCACTGACTAATGATGGACCGGAGCTGCTCGTCTATCAGCGACGCGTAGGAGGTAATGAGACTGGCTTGGCTGAGCGCTGCGTCCTGGGCGAAGCTCACCTCTTGCCCACCGGGCTTGACGAAGTAGAGCACCGTGGGATGATCCACCATCTGCAAGCGGGGGATCTCGATAGGCAACGAAAAGTCACCCCAGACTCGTTCCAATTGAGTCAGCGAGCCGGTGAGGTACTGCCAGTTTGGTAAACGATTCAGAAGCATCGTCGAATCGAAAGCACGCACTTCCGAGCGACTGCGGTAGATCGGATTGGCCACCACGGCCACGAATTCAACCCGCTTGGCGAGCGCGCCCAACTCGCGATCCGCAGCGGCCAGCTGCTCCGCCATGATCGGGCATTGGTAGAAGCAAACTGGGTCCAGGAAGGTGAGCACCACCGCCTTGTCCGACCACTGCCGCAAGTCAACCAGCCGGCCGTCCTGGTTGACCAGAGTGAGGTCAGGAAGGCTCTGATTGTTCACCGGAGAAATGGCCCCCCCCGCAGTCAGGGCTTCAATGGTGGCCGACTGCGCGGCCGCTACCGGGAGCCCGAGCAAGACCGGTACCAGGGCGACCCCAATCGACAGCAGCCCGCCCAGGGCCAAGGTCCGGCGGAGCCCCAAACTCCGGCTCGGCGCCGCCACGACCGGGCTGGGCTCCGACTCTGACCGGGTGCCAACCCAGGCGCAGATCAGCATCACGGCCAACAGAGGCGAAAGGTTGGGATCGGTGGCCGTCCTGCTGCCCAGGGCGCCAAAGTCCTGGCCGATCCACCAGGTGACCGCCAGCCAGGCGAACGCGGCGATAGTCCACCGCTTGGGGACTCTGCCCGAGATCAATCCGGCCCCGATCACCGCCATCACCGCAATGAAGAGGGAGTTCAAGAGGATCGGCTGGGCTTGAGCCAGGTGAGCAACGGCGAGTACCGGGGTGGAGAGGAATCCCGGCTGGGGCACATGGCCCATGGCGAGGAACATCGCGCTGAGTCCCTTCCCAGTCCAGAATCCCTCCGCGGGAATAGCCTGCAACAACGCTCCCAACAAGAGGACTGCGCCCACCCCAATTCGGATGCCCCGGTAAGCTCGACCGGTCTCCCAGATTCGAACCGGAGCCAACAGCAGCGCCGCGGCAGCAATGTAGATGAGGACTGCCCCCGGGGATCCCATCAGCTCCGTCGTCCCGGCGACTAGAATGCCGCCCATCCCCTCTCCGCCGACCCAGACGAAGAGCCCCCAGGCGATCGAGGCGCTTAGGGCGGCCTTACCCCAGGGCGAGTCTCCACCCGCCAGAATGGCGACGCCAATGCCAACCTGGATCAGCACGGTGGCGACGGCTAGGTCCAGCGGGTGGGCCTGCCAGAAGTAGACCTCCCAGTTCAGCAGGTTGGCCAGCAGATGGGGCTGGCCAGTCGCCAGCGGAGCCACTATGTTCTTGGCGAAGCCGCCCGGCATCGCGGGCTGGGCCTGAAGCAGGCCATCGACGATCCAGATGATCCCGATCGCCCGGCGGAGAAACCGCCGGGCCGGGATTACCGGCCCGGGGCTGGCCGAGGGGGCGGGACTGGTTGGGTGAGCGCCAGCTTCGCGCTCATCCAAGTAGCGGAAGCCGAGCTGTGCTCCCCAGCAGACCCAAACCAGCGCCAAGATGATCAACAGATCTATCAAGAGGTACGGGTAAAAGCCCGCGATGGTCTCGGTCCCGTAGCTCCCCATCCCGGGCATTTGGGTCCCCGATGGTTAGATTGTGGCCTCAGTTGGCACCCGCCATAATACTCTCGGCCTCAATTTGGGACGGCCCGGGCGAACGGCGAACTTCGGGCGCCTATCATTTCACCGCCGAATCGGGGAGACGCGACGTCGCGGTGCTCTACCCGATCGTCACGTCTGAGCGATGCCGTCGAGGGAGCTTGGGCCAATTTGGGGAGAGCTGACCGATGAAACCCGAGTGCATGCCGGGCATGGTGATGCCGGGATGCGCATCGTCAGTACTTCCCTCGCACGCACAGTCGGGCCCCCCGCTCATCGAATTGGCGTTGATCCTGGTCATCATTCTCTCGACCTACGTTTTACTCATATTCAGCTGGCGATACCTGCAGCGCGGGCACATCGCCAGCTATCGCACGCTTCCAGATCTGTTAGGTCACACAGTTCATGCCCTGGGCATGATTGGCATGGCCCTGCTGATGATCGGCACCGTGGCGTACATTGGCCCTCTGGTCGCGTATGTCGTCGCTTTTGGGATGTTTGCCGCGGTGTTTTTGGTGCGCTTGATCAGAACGTGGAGGACGTGCAATCGGCGCAGCGAGAGCTGGCATGTTTTTATCAATGCCTCGATGGCCTATATGTTTTCAGCCACCAATATCCCGGTCATTACCATCACCTGCCTGATCGTTTATCTGGGATTCGTCGGCAGCACGCTACGTGAGGCGCGCCAGCCGGCCGAGTCCACCACGGGTACTCTGAACGATCAGCCGTCGCTCCGCATGCTGGGCGCCAACGGCGACGTTACGATCGCCATTTCGATGATGCTGATGCTGACCGTCACCCAGTGGCCAAAGTTCTTCTTCTGACCGCTCCCGAACCCGTATGCCGGGCCCGCCGCGGACCTTGACCGGGGGCCCGACCCCCGAGGAGTGCGGGCCGGACCATGCTGAAAAGGAAGGTCCGCCGTCAACCACTTCAGTCTGCCTTCGTTAGAGTAGATCGCATCGTGATCGGTACCGCCGGTGTCCGCTCCGTGGGGCAGGGGGCTAGGTCCGCTTCCCCGATCAGGTTGGGTTCCTTCCTGCTCGGGCGGCTCTTCACTCGGAGCCTGCCCGCAAGCTGGCGCCAGAGCGCTAGCGTCAGCCCGCCATGACGGATCACTCTGGAGGTGGCCAAGCGAAGCGAGCCGGCACGCTGGCAGATGAGGTTGGTCGCCAGCTTCAGGGGGCGCCCGGGGCGGGCAGGCCCGACGAGGCCGAGGGCGGCCCTCAGTTCCAGCAGATTCAGCTCTCGATCAGGGGGATGAGTTGCGGCGCCTGTGCCGCCAAGATCGAGCGGAGCCTCAACCAACTCGATCACGTGAGCGCTCAAGTGAATTACGCCTCGGAGCGGGCGACCGTCTCGCTGTTCTCCGCAGTCCCCGTCCAGCAGCTCATCAAGCGCGTGGAGGCGGTGGGGTACGGGGCGGAACTTAGCGGAACCAGCCACAGCGCCGCCGATGACGCGGCCGAGGACGACCGGCGAGTGCGGTACCTCGGTCGCCGGCTGTTGGTCGCGGCCCTGCTCTTTATGCCGCTGGGCGAGTGGTCAACCGCCTTCTCGCTGCTGCCTTGGCTGCGCTTTCCCGGATGGCAGTGGCTGTTCATCGCCATGGGAGCCCCGGTCGTGATCTGGGCTGCCTGGCCCTTCCATCGGGCCGCCCTCCGGGCGGCGCGGCACGGCTCCTCCACCATGGACACCCTAGTCTCGATGGGCATCACGGCGGCCACCGGCTGGTCGGTCTACGCGATGTTCTTCAGAGACTTCAGTGAGCCAGGCCGGTCCGGGCTCTATGTCTTGCTCCACCAAGGCGGGGGGGCTCTGTACTTAGATGTCGCTGCCGGCGTCACCACCTTCTTGCTCGCAGGGCGCTACTTCGAGGCGTTGGCGCGCCGGCGCGCCGGCAATGCCCTCCGGGCCTTGGCAGAAGTGGGGGCCAAGGATGTGTCGATCCTCCAGGAAAACGAGTCTGAGCGGCGTTTGCCGGTGGCCCAACTCCGACTCGGGGACCGCTTCATCGTCCGACCCGGAGAGACGATCGCCACCGATGGGCAGGTGATTTTGGGGCAGTCCGGCGTCGACTGCAGTTCGATGACCGGGGAATCTGTTCCGATCGAAGTAGGCGAAGGCCAATCGGTCCTGGGCGGGACAGTGGTTGTGACCGGTCGGCTGATCGTCCGGGCCACGAAGGTCGGTGTCGACACCCAGCTGGCTCACATGGTGGCGCTGGTTGAGCAGGCTCAGGTCCAGAAGGCCTCGGTACAGCGCCTGGCAGATCGCATCTCAGGAGTCTTCGTGCCAGCGGTGATCGCCTTGGCCATCCTCACCTTCATCGCCTGGATGGTCCTGGCCGGATCCGCGGAGTCCGCTTTCAGCGCCTCCCTGTCAGTTCTGATCATCGCCTGCCCCTGCGCCTTGGGGCTCGCCACGCCGGCGGCCCTGCGAGTCGCGTCGGGCCGAGGCGCCCAGCTGGGGATCTTCTTCAAGGGACACCAGGGTCTTGAGACATCCCGGACGGTGGACACAGTGGTCCTCGACAAGACCGGCACGGTCACCCAGGGCAAGATGGAATTGGCGGAGATGGAGACAGTTCCCGGAGTGGAACGCTCCAGCCTGCTGCATGACCTGGGAGCACTGGAGCAGGCCAGCGAGCACGCCGTCGCGGCGGCGATCACGGCCGCCGCTCGCGCGGAGTTCCCCGTCCTACCTCAACCGGCTGACTTCCTGAGCCTGCCCGGGCTCGGCGCCATCGGAGTCGTCGACGGACGCCAGGTGCTAGTGGGCAGATCACAGCTCCTGAACGAGCGGGGGGTAAGCATTCCCCAGGGTCTCGCCGCCCGCTGTCGGGGGTGGGAAGTCATGAGCCACACCGTGGCCCTGGTGGCGCGGGACGGCGAGGCCATCGGGGCGGTGGCGGTCGCGGACATCATCAAGCCGACTGCCGCTCCGGCCATCCATAAGCTCCAGCAGCTCGGCCTCAATTGCATCTTGGTGACCGGGGACAACGAAGCGACCGCCCGAGCGGTGGCCGCCGAGGTAGGGATCAGCGACGTGGTGGCGGGTTCCCTTCCGGCCGAGAAGGTCCGGATCATCCGCGAGCTCCAGGCCCAGGGACATTCTGTGGCCATGGTTGGCGATGGGGTCAACGATGGTCCGGCCCTGGTGCAGGCCGATCTGGGCCTGGCGATCGGTTCCGGCGCCGATGTGGCCCTCAACGCGGCCGACCTGATCCTGGTGCGGGACGATCTGAGCGTGGTTCCAGATTCCCTTCGGTTGGCGCGCAGGACCATCCGCACCATCCGGGGCAATTTGCTCTGGGCCTTCGGGTACAACGTGGTGGCCATTCCTCTGGCCGCCCTGGGCCGGCTGGATCCACTTATCGCGGGTGGGGCCATGGCTCTCTCGTCGGCGTTTGTAGTCTGGAACAGCTCTCGGCTGCGCCACTTCGAAGGGTCGATCGGCACAGGGCGACCGCAGCATTTCGTGCCGGCTTCGGCTGGACCGGCTCGGGCACTCCCGGACTTCGCGGAGTAACTCCGGGAGTTCACCTGGCATGTGCCCAGAAGGTCCGGCGACAGCCACCGCGATCCGCCGGAACCCAATCCGGGGTGTCCAGGGTCACCCTGTCCGCGAGAGGAATCGGTGACTCCCGGCCCTAAGCGGTCAGCACCAGCCCTGGCTGCCAACTCACAGCGGCCGCGGAACCAGACATGGCTAGTCACGGTCAGGTGGGTGGGAGGTGCCTTGGTCCTGGCGGCCCTAGTGGCAGTGGTCGCCATGCTCCTCGTCCGAGGCCCCGCCAGCACTGCTCAGAGGCGAACGGATTTCACGACGATGGTCCGGACTATCAACTCGGACTTGGCGAAGTGCAACGCCAATGTATCCGCGGCCATCTCGGGCTGGCAGCGGGTCGAGCACGGATCCGACTCTCAGCCCCGGGCCGAGAAGGCAGCCCAGCGCGCTGCCCAGAGCTGCGCGCCGAGCACCGCGAATGCGATCTGGCAGCTCAGCTTGTACTCAGTCCCGAGTTCACTTCTAGGGCTGCGTCTGAACTATGCAGTCAGCTGCCTTGGGGTGTGGGCGCAGGAGGATGTTCAGCCCGCGATGCGGGCTGAACAGATCCTCCTGCACGGCCCCGGGGATCGGCACGCGGCCACCACCTACCGGCGGCTGGCAGGGTGGGCTGCCGGAAACCTCGCGAGCGCCAACTCGACGTTGCGACGAGCCGCCCGCCGGTTAGGGGTCGGGGACTTCATTCCGATCCACTTGACCTCCTTGGCGGCAGTGGGGCTGACCTTGCGGGCACGCTGAAGACGCCCAATCAGAGTCCGCCACCTGCACTCTAGGGAATCAGCTCCGGCGAAAGTCGGCCACAGCCGAACTCCCCAGCGTGTTCGCCGGATCCGCCAGGCGGCGGCGCATCTGCCAGTCCACGCCGGCGGGAATGGCCAGCAGAACTAGCAAAGGGGGGGGCTTCTGGGGTCGGCTCCCTTGCCCGAGAAGACACCGCCGAAGGCCCGACCCCCGTACCACATGACCAGCAGTACCCCTGCGGAGTGCGCAACCGATCGCCTTGGGCGCCTCCCCGAAAAAGAACAACCGCGATGGCCAGCGGCGCCTCGGCGACCTGCAATGACCGCCACGGAGCGGGCCCTGTGCCCGCTCTCGACCACCAGCTGAGGCTGAGCGCCATATGGTCAACTCGTCCCAGGTGTTCTCAGCAGATCGAACTGTCCGCTCGCCAGCCCGCCGTCCCCGCCCGTCGGGACTCCTAAGCCTGATTAGTAGAAGATCTGTGCCAGGCGGTACAGGTCTTCCGGGACCAGGCGGGGGTGGGCAACCACTTCGGACAGCAGGGCGCTCTCAACGTGATCTCCACGCTTGACGGGGATCGCCCCGAAGTGTCCCTCGCTCACCAGTTGGTATGCGCTGACGCCTACCCGTGTCGCCCAGATCCGGTCATATGCTGTGGGCGCGCCGCCCCTTTGGGTGTAGCCCAGGACCGTGACCCTAGTCTCGAAGCCGGTCACGGCCTCCAGCTGACGGCCAAGACGCTCTCCGATTCCGCGGCGGCTGAGCAAGGGATGTCCAAAGGCGTCGAGAGGCTCCCCACTGACGGACAAGGCGGGCAGGGCAGGCAGGCCGGCCACCTCGGCCCCCTCTGAGACGGCGATGATGCTGAAGGTCTTGCCTTGCTGGTGGCGACGGTGGAGATGGTCAATGACCTCACCCAGGTCGACGGCAAATTCTGGGATGATGATCATGTCGGCGCCTCCGGCGAGACCTCCCATGAGCGTCACCCACCCGGCGTCGCGTCCCATCGCCTCGACCACCATCACTCGGTGGTGGGAGGCAGCCGTGGAATGCAGCCGGTCCACTGCCTCGGTGACCACGGCAACCGCGGTGTCGAAGCCAATGCAATACTCGGTGACCTGGAGGTCGTTGTCCACGGTCTTGGGGACGCCGACCACGGGCAGTCCGCGCGCCGCCAGTGCCGCGGCCACCTTCAAAGTGTCATCTCCGCCCATCGCCACGAGCGCATCGATCCCGAGGCGGGCGAAATTGGCGACGACCGACTCCATCGCACCAGCTTCTGCCAAGGGGTTGGCCCGCGAGGTACCCAGGATTGTGCCACCCCGCGCGAGGATCCCCGAGACGTCCGCAGGGCGCAGCGGCCTGACATCGCCGGCGTCGAGCAAGCCGGCCCACCCGTTCCTCACGCCGAGCACGGCGCCACCCTCGGCAAAAGCGGAGCGGGCTACCGCGCGAATGGCCGCATTCAGCCCCGGCGCATCTCCTCCCCCAGTCAGTATCCCAATCTGCACCAGTCAGTCCTCTCATCTGGGTCGAAAGCCCGATCGAGCATATCGATTGGGACTCCGTGACCGGCGGCTCAGCATCCCGAGCCTCACCACCCAGCCGGACCCTCCGCTTCGCGCCCAGTTGTGGATCGGGGCACAAGTGCGACCACGGAGTTGACCTGCGGGCTTGCCTCACCCGTCGGCGGGAAGTTCGCCTGCCGGTGAAGACGACAGTGAGCAGGAAGTCTGCGGCGGGGACGGGCGCCGGCGGTCCATCTCCTCGCTCGGGTCGGGACGATGACGGCCCGGGGGCAGCGTCAGTGCGATTAGGCGATGCCCAGGACGCCGTGCCGCCCGGCCGGACTGTGCCGGTGTCCAGTTGTTCGCTCGCTAGGATCTCAGTGGAGCTCCAAACTGGAGCTTGTTCGAACCTTCAAGCGCTGCAAGTGCGTCTCGCCCGACTGGGACCGGACTCCTCGGGCCGTGCTCTGGACGCGCCTGAGCGGCGCTCCGGGGGCGCAGGTCGCAGACTGACTATCGGCGCTCGAGAACCTGACTGATTCGCACTGCAATGAGCTTCTCCACGAGGTCTGTGGAAAGCGGTTTGTCGATGGGAAAACGCAGCGCGCCGGTAGACGTAGGGTAGCCGGCGACGTCGTCACGTAGCTGAGGGAACACGGATCCACTGTGGGGGAGATAGCTGAGATGGTTCTTGAAAGCAGCGAATCCGGCAACCACCTTGCCGTGCAGCCTGAATGCAGGCACGCCATACGAGATGCACTGCTCGGCATCTGGAATGATACGAACGATGGTCTGACGCAGTTGGCTCAGCGTGCTTCGCCTGGGCTCGTCCAGGTTGACCAGGTAGGCATCGATGTCTCGATCCGACACCCCGTCATTATCGATATCGCTTCGAGATAGGTCAACTCCGCAACGATTGGGGTTCGAGCAAGGAATTGTCGGGGAGGGCGATCAGCGGAAGACGGGGGTCGAACCCGAGACCTTCTCCGTGGCAAGTATCTGAGTTCGAGCGCCGTGCCTCTGAGATCCAGCGGCTCACCATGACTTGTCCACTTACGTGCTCCCCGCTACAGACCTCGGAGAGCCGGCCAAAGCACTAGACATCGCTGCCTCGCCGGATGATTTCAGGCACGTCGGACCCGAATCCGTTCCCCCCGCCGTGCCCGGACGAGATCACGCCCACTTGTCAACCCCGCCGTCCCAATGGCAGTCATTTGGGATGCGGCGGGAGCGACAATCTGGATGGCTAGGACCGGCACGATCAGGGGTTTGAGCCGAACGTTTGCTGACTAGAAAAGTCAGGCGCGGGGGCCAATCGTCACTTCCTTGCCAAAGCTCGGCGGGGCAGGGGCGAACCTAGTTCGGGATGCGTTCTTTCAATGCGGCTGCGGCGTCGGCCAGAATCTGTTGGGAGAGGTCAGGGTCGTCGACAGCTCGGGCCATGGAGATCGCGCCGACGAGGACACTGAGGGTGAAGATTGCTTCGCGTTCTCCCGCCTGGCGGTCGGGGTTGTCGATGAGGTCAGCTAGCGCGGCGAGGCATATCTCCACCTGGCGGGTGTAACTCGCGCGCGCCGAGCCGCCGGCACGCGCCACATCCGTCGCGACACCAGCCACGCCGCACCCGGCCTCAGGTTGATCCCGATGCCGCGGGCTGAGGTAACCGTCAACGAGCGCGGTGTAGCCCTGCTGGCCGCCAAGCTGGCCGGCCGCTATGGTCCATGCACTGCCCTGAGTTAGGGCTCGCTGCGCGGCCTCGGCGATGAGCTGCTCCCGTGAGTCGAAGTGCCGGTAGAAACCGCCGTGGGTCAGCCCGGCTTCCTTCATAATTTCGTCGACGGAGAGGTTGTCAATCCCGTCTCGGCGTATCCGCGCTGCGGCGACGTCGAGGATGCGGTCATGGCTCGCCGCCTTCGCCGCTTGAGACGTGCCCACGCTGAATCCTCCAAGTTCGCTCGACTTGCTTCACAAAAAGAAGATTTGATCCGTCATCCTCATTTGCGTGAGGATGACGTGCGTCCTCTTGCAGTGAGCCCCGCTTGGGAGGCGGAACCGTTACCTCACAAGGCCGTGTGCAAGCTCCAGCGCATCTCACGATCGAGGTCTGAACGGCCCCGAGCCGAACTTTTGTGAGTGCAGTCGCGTCTCAGGGCACTCGGGGTTGATCTTTAGCATCTAGTTATATAACCTATAGGTAATGGCCAATAAGGATCCCGCGAGCCGCGCCTTCGCGGCCCTTGCCGACCCCACTCGCCGGGCGATCCTCGAGCGCCTCGCGGTCGGCGAGGCTGGCGTCGTCGAGCTCGCAGAGGCCTCCACTCTGACGCAGCCTGCCATCACGAAGCACCTCAAGGTGCTGGAGGGGGCCGGCCTCATCCGCCGGGCCCGCGACGGCCAGCGTCGCCCAGCGCAACTTCAGCTCGAGGGCCTACTCCCGGTGGATGACTGGCTCCGTCGCGCCCACGCGGAATGGTCCGACCGCTTTGGCCGTCTCGAGGTCCATCTTGCCTCACAAACTGAATCAATCGGTACAGAGGAGAACCCCGATGCCTGAGACCCGTACCACCGTGGACGTCCGATCTGCGACTCCGACGAGTCACCTCGTCATCGAGCGCACCCTCAAGGCCTCGCCCGAGCGAGTCTTTGACGCCTTCACGGACCCGGATCAGCTCAAGAACTGGTGGTGGCCCGACGGCTTCACCTGTCCCACCGCAGTGGTGGACCTTCGCGTCGGGGGAACGTACCGGCTCGCGATGGAGTGGCCGAGCTCCATCCCAGCTGAGGCCCAGTTATCCCACTATATGGGTGGTGAGTATTACGAGATCGATCGTCCGCATCGACTGGTTATGAGCGGCCGGGCGGTCAACGACGAGCAGGGCGAGCTCTTCGCAACGCTTATTGAGGTGACCTTTGAGGCCAGTGACGCGGGCACCGCACTCACAATGCGACAGTCCTACTTTGAGCCGACGCCGCCTGCCGAGGCGATGGCTGGTGCCGAGCAGGGCTGGACTGAGCAGCTCGATAAGCTCGAGCGCCTTCTCGCGAATTGATCAGAGAGACTGGCATGGAGACCATGGAGACACACACACTTGAAACTGCCGACGCCGACATAATCTACGACGTCCAGGGCCGGTTGCCAACAAACGACGGACGTCCACCTCTGTTCATGATCGGGCAGCCGATGGACGCCAGCGGCTTCCGCACGTTGGCGTCGTACTTCCTCGACCGCACCGTGATCACCTATGACCCGCGTGGTCTCGGGCGCAGCATCCGCAAAGACGGACGGACCGACAGCGTACCCACCGTCCAGGCGGACGATGTGCATGCCGTCATCAGGGCTCTCGACGTCGGCCCTGTCGAGATGTTCGCCAGCAGCGGCGGGGCCGTCACCGCGCTCGCGCTCGTGGCGGCCTATCCCCAGGACGTCACCGTACTGGTGGCACACGAGCCACCCCTCGTGCCGGTGCTTCCGGACGCGGAGGCCGCCGAGCGCGCCGTGGCCCAATTCCGGGACGCATACGCAGCCAAGGGATGGGAAGTCGGAATGGCCGCCTTTATCGCCATGACGTCGTGGCAGGGAGAGTTCACCGATGAATACTTCGCGCGGTCTGCACCGGATCCCGCCCAGTTCGGAATGCCGACGGAGGACGACCGCTCCCGTGACGACCCGCTGCTCTCAGACCGTTCCTCGCCGGTCACCAGCTATCGCCCTAACTTCGACGCGCTGGTCGCGGCTCCGCCACGCATCGTGCTCGCAGTAGGCGAAGAGTCCACGGGGACCTTTACCGGACGCACGTCTGTGGCCACAGCCGCGCTACTTGGTCAGCAGGCGACTGTCTTCCCCAGCCATCACGGGGGCTTCGTAGGGGGCGATTCCGGATACGCCGGCAAGCCCGAAGCTTTCGCCCGCAAGCTCAGCGACGTCCTCTCGGTCCCGGTTATCGAGGGTAGTTTGGGCGACCGCGATTGACCGAGACGCAGGATCGTGGGCCGACTGCGAATCTGCCGGGAGCGTTCATTGCAGATAGCAGCCGACCGTGTGCACCTCTAGCATTGGCCGCCGCGGCTGAAGGGAAAGCGGAGATCGAATCTCCGTGGCGTCTTCGCGGTCCAAAACGCTCGATTGCAGTCCTCAGTGCACGGCTCTCTTCACCAACGCGGCGATCAATGCCTCGTCGGCGGGGGTCAACTTGGTCAGAGCGAATTCGGTGGGCCACATGGTGCCTGCGTCGAGGTTCGCCTGGTCGCTGAAGCCGAGCGTTGAATACCGCGCTTTAAACTTCCCTGCGTTTTTGAAGAAGCAGATGACATTGCCGTCCTTAGCATACGCGGGCATTCCGTACCAGGTTTTCGGCGCGAGCGCCGGCGCTGTGGCTTGGATGAGGGCGTGGAGCTTCTTGGCCATGGAGCGAGCCGGTTCCTCCATCTTGGCGATTGAGGTGAGCAACTCTTTCTCTCCGTCCGCTTTGGTCGCTTCCGCCTTCAGTTCGCGGGCACGCTCGCGCATTGCGGCTTTTTCATCGTCTCTGAATCCTTTGGCCGCGTTAAGGCTGATAGTAGGACGCGTTGCGGCTTTTGGCTTGGGCTTGGGTGCGGCCTTCGTTGTGGTCATGGTTTTCGCGCTCCTGTCCAAGGGTTGAGGGGGACTCTATTGATTCTAGGGAAACGCAAACTCCGTATGAGGGCGTGCTCACTGAGAATTCGTGCCTCGCGTTGCCTTATCATAAGATCGCGGGAGACGAGATCCGAACTCGCGACTACTACCTTGGGAACGCAGTGTTCTACCCTCCCGCTCTTTCCGCTTCAAACGTCAGCACAACAGTTGAGGTTTTTCAGCTGCGGCGGAGCCCAAGCGGAGCTCCCCTTCTCGCAACTTAATTTATATTGGAGGACAGAGGGTGGAGCGGGAGACGGGGGTCGAACCCGAGACCTTCTCCTTGGCAAGTATTTCGAGCTCTGCCCTGTGCGGCCGAGATCAGGGGTGCGAGCATATCCTGTCCACTTATATGGCAATAATAGACTTGACTCACAAAATGTGCTATACTCTGGGCATGGCAAAGCGAGAGATCAGCACTCTGATTGAGGCGGTCCGCTACTTCTCGGACCCCGACGTTTGCCTCGCTTACTTGGTCGAGGAGCGTTGGCCCGATGGCAACGTCACTTGCCCGACTTGCGGTAGCCAAGAGGTTCATTTCATCGCCTCCCGCAAGTTGTGGCGCTGCAAGGTGAAGCATCCCCGGCAACAGTTCTCAATCAAGGTCGGCACCATCTTTGAGGACAGCCCGATCGGGTTTGACAAGTGGCTCCCGGCCATCTGGCTCATCACCAGCGCCAAGAACGGAGTCAGCTCTTACGAACTGCACCGCTCGCTCGGTGTCTCTCAGAAGTCCGCTTGGTTCATGCTCCACCGAATCCGTCTTGCCATGCAAACCCCCACCGCTCGCCGTCTGAGTGGAACCGTCGAGGCTGATGAGACCTACGTTGGTGGTAAGACTCGGGGCTACATCCCCGGAAAGGCACCCTCCGGACGCAAGTCGCGCGGCCCACTCCCCGGCAAGACCGTGGTGATGGGGATGGTCGAGCGTGACGGAGAGGCTAGGGCGATGGTGGTCCCCAACGTGAAGCGGTCCACCCTGCTTCCCAAGATCCGGGAGAACGTCGAGCCGGGAACTCGGATGGTGACCGACGCTCTGCACTCCTACAGCACCCTCGATCAAGAGTTCCCGCACGATGTAATCAACCATGCCGAGGCGTTCGCTCGCGGGGATATCTCGACAAACGGAATCGAGAACTTCTGGAGTCTGCTCAAGCGGACCCTCAAGGGCACCTACATCAGCGTCGAGCCGTTCCACCTGTCTCGCTACGTTGACGAGCAAGCACTTCGGTTCAATACCCGAGACGACAGCGACCGCGTTCGGTTCGAGAAGGTACTCGGTCAGGTCTCCGGTAGGCGGCTGACCTACAGCGACCTGACCGGCCAAACGGCAGTCTTCGCCAACTAAGCCCCGTCAGGGGCGCGGGAAGCTGACCGGGGCCGGGAGATCTAGCTAGCCACGACGTCGCCATGGACGTTTAGGAGGGGAGCCGCTCGGATGTCGACGCGAACCTTCTGTCGAATCGGCTGACCGCTATGGGTCGTCGCGGCAAACAGGATGCGGCCCTTTGTCCCACCAACCCACGACTGGGAGCATGCGAGCTTGATGTCAACGTTTCCCCCGGCACCGGGTTCAAATTCAATTGTGCGGGCCGGGAACTCCATGAGACCGGGTTGGGCGGGCTGCAAAAGGCGACAGTTTGGCCCGTCCAAGACCAGCGTCTGCTCCAGCCCAGATCGGTTGAAGATGTACATCGTGACCGCGAGCGTCCGACCCGCGTCTTCGTTGATAAGGCGGACCACGGTCCATCCTGATTCGAGACGACCAATCCGCTTCGGCGCTCCGACCTTTATCGGGTTGCGCGAGCCGGTGACGGCCTGAGCGTGCCGATAGCCAAGGTACGAGATCACGACAATCCCTCCCGTGAAGCACGCCGTGGCTAGCGCGCCGAGCGCCGTCCATTCCTCCCAGGGCACGCTCAGAAGTCTAGGCCACTAAAATGGGCTCGTGACGGATAAGTCCCCGAAAGCAGAGAAGCCTCAGCTTCCGGCTACCTTCGATCGCTTCACGAAGGCTCTCCTGGCGGTTCCGGCTCAGGAGATCGCGGAGCAGAAGGCAAAGTACGAGCGCGAGCGGCAGCGCCGCGCTCCGCGCGGGCGATCCGCTTCGCCGCCAACGCCTCGCTCCGCAGCCTAGCCTCCGGTCCCAAAGCCGCTCTCATGTTCGCGACTAGCCCTGGGATGACGTCATCTTCTAGTCCGCGACCCGGCGGGAGCCGCTTTTCTAGTTCACGCCACGCAGCTCCTATCTGGATGTGCTTAGTCGCCCAATCAGAGCGGATAACGTGTTCCCGTGCTTCGTAGGCCAACAGATCAGCCGCTTGCAGACCGGGGTGATCCTTAGAAACGCCCGAGGTAGCGTCGCCTAGGCGCGAAGCAGTCACCTTGAAGGCAGGATCAGGGGTGTCCCTGAGCCAGTTGTAAAGCAGGATGACCATGCCGCTCTCTGGGCGTTGATCGAACACCAAGTTCACGCGCTCATCGAGGGAGAAGCATTTCACTTGGTCACAGATACTCTCCAGATACATCTGGAAGGGGATGTAGAAGCGATCCTTGGCACGGGGACGCAGGTAGGCGATTTCCTCCGCGAACTGGTCCCACACCGTGAGGTCCATGACCGCGAACATTCCGTGCAGTAGGTGCTTGTTTACTAGTCCTGCGAAAAGTAGCGGCAGTTCCTCGCGATCCTTGCGCCCGTCGAACTCGCCACCACCGTTCGCACACTCCTCCGAGTGGAACTCGGTCAGCCCTAGCCGAGACAGTTCAGCGTTCCACTCCTCATCGAAACGCTCCCACGCCTTCGCGACCGCCCAGTACCCAGCTACACAATAGACCGCGTGGCCCGTGTAGCTCTCGTCCGAGAAGGCCGACAGTTCAAGCATGGCGAACAACCTTGCGCGACTCGACCACGGATGTACCACCCGACTCAGCCGTCCAACCGCTCCGCCGATCTCCCATGCCGAGGAGATCATGCCTCACCCGAGGCGTGTGAGTCAAGGTTGTTATTGCCACTTATATGCTCCCAGCAGCCCGCTTCGTAGGACATCCCCTGAGGACTCAGCCCCCCCGATGACCAGCCCCTTGCAGGGGGTCCCCAGCGTAGCGCCGCCGCCAACCTGGTCGCGGAGTAGACCCGTCGCACCACGCCGAACGGGCAGCTGGCTCCTGCGCTGTGACCAAGGCCAGGTCGCAGTCGCTAGTCTGAGCGTTCGGGTCGGTGGGCACGTCGGGGACCAGCTCAACGCGTCCTCTACCGCATCATCGCCTTCCTGGCTTCTTCTTTGAGCGCGTCAAGGTCAGCGAGGATCCCCACCCATTTGTCGGCCGGCCTGCGCCGCCCGCGACGCCAGACCTCGCCGACGGTCCTAAAACCACCCAGTTCGTCGGCCTTCAGTGGTGACCCGCAAGCTAGTGCCATCGTCAAAACTCCGGGGCCAGTTGTGCGCGAAGTCCCGGAGTGATTGCCGCATGGGGTTGGCCCTGCGCAGTACACGTGGCCACCAGATCGACTTGCTACAATGCCGAGCGTGGCGGCTATACCTGCAGCGAGTGGGGGGGGCCGCGAGCCCGAACGCCGGGCGGCGAGGGTCTCCTCAGTCGCGCCACCTCGTTCGATAATGCCCGCTAAACTGGCGGCCCAGCATGCGGTTGCGACTGGAAGGGTCCGGCGATGAGCGAGGAGCTGGACTGGTTCCTCAGCCCCCGGGAGCGCGGCAATCCCGACACACATCTTGATGACCTGGCCTTGTCGGGCACGGCGTTCACGGAAGGCAACTTAGTCACCGCCCTGATCCACGGAGCCAATTACTACCGCCGGCTGGTAGAGGAAGTCTCCACCTTGCGGGCGGGCGACGCCGTCTATTTCACCGACTGGCGAGGCGATCCCGATGAGAAATTGCTCGCGGAAGGGCCCACCGTCGGCGAGCTCTTGGGCTCAGCGGCCGCGAGTGGGGTCGAGGTGCGAGGCCTGGTCTGGCGTTCTCATCCCCAGAGCCTCTCCTTCAGCGAGGCGTCCAATCGTCACCTGGAGGAGGCGGTCAACCGACGAGGTGGCGAGGTGCTGCTCGATCAGAGGGTGTTACCCTTCGGCTCCCATCACCAGAAGCTGTTCATCATCCATCGAGCGGCAGATGGAGCCCGCGATTTGGCGTTCGTGGGGGGCATAGATCTGTGTCACGGCCGGCGCGACGACATCGACCACCGAGGTGATCCCCAGCCTCAGCCGATGGATCCCCGCTATGGACCGCAACCACCATGGCACGACGTGCAGTTGGAAATCGGTGGCCCGGCGGTGGCGCAGCTGGAGTTGTGCTTTCGGGAGCGGTGGAACGACCCTTCCCCCCTGGACGACCGCAACCCCTTGCGAGCGCTGATCGGGCATTTGTCCGGCGAGCCCCGTCGACCCACCGCTTTCGGCTCGCCGATCTACCTGCCTCCGACGGCTGGCGTTCACCAGGTCCAGGTGCTGCGGACCTACCCGCGCCGCCATCGAGCCTATCCCTTTGCCCGCCAGGGGGAGAAGAGCGTGGCCAGAGCCCTCATCAAGGCAATTCGGCGGGCTCGATCGCTGATCTACATCGAAGATCAGTATCTCTGGTCGGCGGCGATCGCCGACTCACTGGCAACTCAGTTGCGCGAGCATCCCCACCTTCGGGTCATCGCCGTGCTGCCCGGGTATCCTGATGCCGACGGTGCGTTTACCGGCCCGCCCAACCGCATCGGTCAGCTGACGGCACTCCGGCTCCTGCACGAAGCCGGTGGGGAGCGGGTAGCGGTGTTCAGCGTAGAGAACGCCGCCAGTTGGCCAATTTACGTCCACGCCAAGGTTTGCATCATCGATGACACGTGGGCCATGGTGGGGTCGGACAACTTCAATCTCCGCTCGTGGACCCATGACTCCGAGCTCGCCTGCGCCGTCCTGGACCCGACCATCGACACTCGGCTGCCCCTTGACCCCGGAGGTCTCGGCGATCGGGCGCGAGTTTTCGCCCGCTCGCTCCGCCTGTTGCTGTGGGCCGAGCACCTTGGCCGCAGCCCCGACGATCCGCTGCTGCTGGACCTGACCGGTTCGGTAGATGTGTGGCGGGGCGCGGCGGCCGAGGTCGCAGACTGGCACCGAGACGGCGGCTCCGGAGCCCATCCCCAGGCACGAGCCTTGGAGCACCATGTCACTCCCGTGGCTGACAACTCCCGCTGGTGGGTGCTCCCGCTGTATCGCACCATGTACGATCCCGACGGACGCAGCCGGGCAGAGCGCCAACACGGTTACTTCTAACGGTAACTGGCAGCTCGGACGAAGGATTGCCACCCCGTCCAGTAGGGATCTGACCTTGATTGGGGCTACGCTTCGGCTGGCCATCCAACCCCAAGGTCATTCAGGTATGTGAGCATCGTGCGTTGTCTAGATCGGAGGGTTAGATCGGTTGTCAGGTCTATTTCGTGTTGCTGGAGCCGGCGGAGGGATTCGAACCCCCGACCCGCTATTTACAAAGCGCCTAGGCCTCAGGGCTGTGCGTTCCACTTCTGGGGTGCGAGCGTCGAGGGTTAAGTTATCGAGTCTAATGCTCCTTATAAGCGCGGCGCAGAGGCTTCGCGCCACGCCAGCACCTTTTCTTCCATCCCGGCACACCCGAGTGGTGCTTGGTCACTGGTACAGTTCGGCGCGAGAGCCGATGGCCCTGCGAGGAGGAGCGAAGTGGCAGACAGTCAGTGGCCGTTCATCCACGCCGAGCGAGCAGCCCTCATCACCGATCTAGAGAATGCTGCCGACGCTGCTGGTGGACCCCGTCGCTCTGCACCGGCTGGACAGTCCGGGAAGTGCTGGCTCACATGACGGCCGTGGCTAAGCTGACCCCGACCCGCTTCGTTGGAAAGTTTGCAGCAAGCGGATTTCGGTTCAACGCGATGAACGAGAGCGGCATGAAGGCCGAGCTGGGTTCGACTCCTGCCGAGACGCTGGCTGGGTTCAGGACACAGCTCGACCGGACGACCTATCTGCCCGGAGGAGTCGAGATGTTGGTTGGCGACATGGTCATCCACAGCCAGGACATCCGCAGGCCACTCCAGATATCGCACACCTTTCCACCCGACGCGCTGACCCTGGTAGCCGACTCCGTGATCCGGAGCAACCTCGTGCTCGGAGGCAAGCGGCGGGCGACCGGCCCGAAGCTCACGGCCACCGACCAGGACTGGACCGCGGGTGCGGGCCCGGAGGTGAAAGGGCCGCTGGCGTCGATCATCATCGTCGTCACCGGGCGTAAGGACCGGCTGCTTGACCTTTCCGGCGACGGGGTCGCCGTCCTCACGTCGCGCGTCTGAAGCCAATCGCTCATTCCGAGTGCTGCGGTCCAATTGTCCACTTATCAGTTCTTGCTGAGATCAGTGGAGCGGGAGACGGGGGTCGAACCCGCGACCTTCTCCTTGGCAAGGAGACGCGATACCACTTCGCCACTCCCGCGAGACCAGCCCGAGATCAAATCCTCATAGTCAGCGTTATTAGACGCCCTCTCTGGATATCTTGGACTTGGCTGGAGTATACCGAAGCTGATTCCTCTCAGCCCTTCGTTTGGAGTGGATAACGAACGGCTGTTCTTTGCCCACCAATTCTGAAGCTGAGATTGCGATCAACTAGATTCCTGAGTCTGGCCACTTCCCCGGACGCTAACGGCCCCCACATTCGAGTAGAGACTGACGAGGTAAACCTGGCTGCGCTTCTGACCGAGCGAGGATTCCCTGGCATCGGCACCACTTCCTGCGTCCCAGGTGGGCACTTCGTCTCTATCGCCAACTCCGACTGCGGCACCCTGGGCGGAACTCAGTCCTCGCTCTCGATCCTGGAGAACGTCGGCATGGGCGGAAAAGAGGAGTGGGAACTAGCCGAGGTCGCGCCCCTTCCGAGCGTTTACACGGTAAGAATCAACCGGTCACCTCTCACGCTAGGCCGATCGAAGCGCGGCAGCGGGCAGCAGCCGGTAGGCGAGAGAGATAGTGCCGGTCATGGCGATGCCTGCGGTCACAACTGCCACGGCTATGGCGAGCAGCGGGGCAGCAACTGTGGTAACTACCGGAGCGCCGATCGCCAGGCCGCCGACCGCCACCAAGGCCGCCGCCACGACTCCACCTCCTACTCCCAGCGTGAGAGCTTGGATGGCTACCACCAGGGCCACGGCGCCGCGAGGCCAGCCGATGGCTCTGAGAGTAGAGAACTCGACTTGCCTCTCCAGGTAAGCGAGGGAGAGCAGCGTTGCCGACGCCCCGGCGCCCGCCACGATCGCGATCAAGATCATCACGATGTCCAGGGGCCCTACCTGGATAGCCAGGTATCGGCCGAGGGTGGTCGGTCCGAGATCTCCCGCGAACCCTCCCACGACCAGGACCACTCCCCCAACCAGCCCCGAGCCGATCGTGCAGGAGCCTACGCACAGCAGGGACTCTAGCCGCCAAGGGCCGAACAGGTCTCTCAGCGCTAGGGTTCGCACCGACCGGACCCGCAACCGCCCCACACGGCTACCGCGCCGTAGCGCCGTCGCTGCCGGCGATCTGGCAGCACTGAGCAGCGCTGGCAGCGGAGCCAGCACCGACGTGGCGACTACGAGGGGTATCACAGCCAGCAGCAGCACGATCGGAATGGCGGGATCCAGGACTCTAGTCACACCGATGGCTAGGACTGATGTCGCGACCCCGATCACCGCGCCCAGCAGCGCCATCTCGGTCACTGCCAGTCGGACCACATTCGTCAGCGGCCAACCGAGCGCCCGCAGCAACGCGAAATCTCTTCGCCGACGTCTGGAGGCGAGTTGACCGATCACCCCCAACAGCACCAGAACCACTCCAATAGTGAGCACAAATAACACCAACGACTCCGTGTTGACCCCGCGCAAGAAACTGATGGCCGCGCCCTCCTTGCCCCAATACTCCGTCACTGTCAGGGCGGGCGTGCCGAACTTTCCCTTGGCCAGACTCACCCGAATCGGGAGCGCCGATGACCCTTTCACCAGGCTCACCTTGAGTCCGGTCTTCTGCTTGATCGCCTGAGCCACAGCTGTCAACCTGGTCTGCGCCGCGTCCGAGGGCATTGCGGTGCCGGCGACTCGCACTCGAATGGCGCTAATGAAGTTCGCTCCCTGGCCACTGGTGAAGGTATCGGCGAAGTACTGCGCGCCGGCGAGGGTAGTGAGGATCAGCGGAGGACTAGTGATGAAGCCGGCGCTGTTCCGGCTGGGCAAGAGCTTCTTGCCGGTGGGTAGAACGGCCTCTGGCGGAGCGTAGGCGCTCAGGTTGCCTCCTGCCAGCACGTTGAACCCCGGAATCTTGCGGGGGTCGTATTCGCCTAAGGACTTGAACGCGAAGCCGTCTGCGGAGGCAATACGACTTGACACCTTCAATTGGCGGTACCAGGTGTCGCTGGCGTCAGGTGGAGTGTAACTCTGTTCACAATTGAGGCAATTCGGGTTGAGGAGTTCCTTGACATCGGTAGGCACTGTCTCGGCCCGCAAGTGGGTCGGAGTCAGCTCCTGGTAATGGACCTGTCCAGGGATCACCACATTCGACAGAAAGGACGGGAGCCCTGTATTCCCGTCCACCTGTGCATAGAGGGCCTGCACTGAGCTGCTCTTTTCAAATCCTGTCGACCAGCCGGAGAGGGACGATAGAGACTTCCCGGACATCACAGCTCCAGCGTCTGTGTTCACTGACGCCTGTGCATGCACCGTCTCTGCGATGAAGGATTGTGTGCTGACTATCACGGGAATCAGGGTGTCACTCCCGACAACTTTGAGTGCGGTGTCAGCGGCTGGTAGCGAGGGCCCGGTTGTGATCGCCTTGTTTAAGCCTACGAGCTTCGCCTCAGCGGTGGGGTCGATGCCTGCGATCATGACCGGGATGGGGATCGTTAAGTAGGCAGAGTCGGGGAACGCGGTGTACCCCTCGCACGTGCCGCAGACTACGGTGCCAGTCGTCCCAACTTCACAGGTCACACTGATGTTGTTGCATTGGATGGTCCTCCCGTCGTAGGTCAATTCCTCGTCGAGGCCGGCCCCTATGGTGAGGACCCCTTGGGGAGCGAACACGAAGTACGTCGGCTTGACAGAGTAATGCGCTAACCCATTGTCGGCTACAGCGGTTTCATCCAGGCGGACAACTGTGATCCCACTCAGTCCAATAAGTGAGGCCAGGTCAGGGACCCGAACTGTGTAGGAGATCGTGGTGTAGCCGACCACCGCGATCGGAGCCGCCACACTCACTCCTGGGATGTGGCGGATCGAGCTAAGCTGTGCCTCGGTGATGCCGCCACCGATGCTGCTGATGAAGTTAGGGCTAACCAGTCCCCTGGTGCGCTCGAGCTGGCTGACTTCGCCTGCTGGGCGCACCAAAAGATCGTAGGGGGTGTTCCAAGCCTTGCCGATATCTCCCGTGAGAACGGTCGTGGTACCGGACGCAGTGCCGAGGAGTGAGACGTAGGCTAGAGCAGCCAGAATCAGCCCGAACGAGATTAGCGCGGTCAGGCGCCACTGGCCCCGCAACTCAAGGGAGGCTAGACGCCACATGGCGATGCTTGCATGGGCGAACCTCCTCGGGAGAATAGGAACATCAGGCGGCTATCAGCCTCCCGCCGGCGATCCGGATGACGCGGTCCATGGCGTCTGCCACCTCCTGATCATGGGTGGCGACTACGAGCGTAAGGCCGAGCTCGTCCTTCAGTCGTCGGAGAATCCCGAGCACTTCCTGGGTAGCGGCCGCGTCGAGATTGCCCGTTGGCTCGTCTGCTACCAGCAGGGATGGGTTGACCAGCAGAGCCCTAGCTATGCCCACGCGTTGCACTTCGCCACCGGAGAGGCGCCCTGGGGGGAAATCCACCCGATCGCCCAGACCAAGAGTCTCCAGTAGCTCGCGAGCGCGGGGTTCGAGAACTGCCCGAGGTTCCCAAGGAAGGCGGGCGACGATCACGTTCTCCAGGGCCGAGAGGCCGGCGAGAAGATGAGGTTCCTGGAATACGAGTCCCAGGTTGTCCGCGCGAAACGCAGTCAACTCGGCCTCGGAGAGTTCCGTGAGCGAGCGGCCCAAGACCCAAACGCGGCCTGCCGAGGCTTTGTCCAAGCCAGCGATCAGGTTGAGGAGCGTCGTCTTGCCGGACCCCGATGGCCCCATCAGTGCAACGGACTCGCCCAGACGGATGGCCAAAGTGGCGTCGACCACCGCCGCCACCTCACTTTCCGCGCTGCGATAGTAGCGGCTGCTTCCCAAGAGTCGGATAGCAGGTTGACTGTCCTGGACCGACCGATCAATGGAAGCAAACTCGGCGCCGGGCCCGTCCGCTGGGGTGGGCGCGGACCGTGGATGCGCCCAGGCGACAATGGCTCCTCGCGCCACATCGACGATCGCCCTTAGCCCCAGTCGAGTGTGAGCCAAGTTAACTGCCATGTCCTCGCCGTATTGCTCGCGCCAGCGCCTTGGAAATACGACCGCCCAATGTCGGTTCATGCCAGTGCTGCCCTCCGAACTAGGGTCTCAGCGAAGCTCTGAAGATGAGCGGACTCGGCTCGAAGTGCCTTCGCTCCCGCCCTGGTGAGGGCATACGGCTGCCGTCTTCGCTCCGCCGGCAGCCGGCGCACCCAACCCTGACGCTCCAAGCGAGCGATGACTACGTAGAGAGTCCCAGGCCCAATCGCGATCCCAGTCAGAGCTCTGACGTCCCTCGCGATCGCGTATCCGTGCTTCGGTCCGGCCGCGAGGCTGGCCAAGACTAGGAGCGCCTGCTCCGTGAACTGGCCGAGGCCGCCTACTGGCGGCTCGGGAGGGGCGGTCCGCCTCGCCTTCAGAGTCCCACTTCGATCTGGTTTCTCGTCCGGGTTTAGTTCGATAGCCGATGCAGCGTATCTCCATCTATGATGGAAGTCAATCGCCCTGCGCGCGCTCTTCCTCAGCCTAGGTCCAGCCCTCCCACTTCGCCCGGTAGCTCTCCTCTACCTTCCTGACGACATAGTTGCGCGGCATAAGCTGAGTCAAGTCCCACGTAGTGGTGTAAAAGCGGGCGGAACTCAGGGATAGATTCATCAGGCCGCTAAGCCGGCAGTTAGGGGGTTGGTGAGGCGGTCTTGGTTGGCGGGGTCCAGTCGGGCCATGGAC
>Ga0307372_10000014_pt1 | contig 254618 bp, 268 predicted proteins | sample OX1MG_FD_202533 | JGI IMG/M metagenome (GOLD analysis project Ga0307372, IMG submission 202533) | Soil microbial communities from Risofladan, Vaasa, Finland - OX-1 | ecosystem: Environmental > Terrestrial > Soil > Coastal area > Acid sulfate soil | place: Finland: Risofladan, Vaasa...
CATCGATGCCTTCATCGCCGCCTACAACGAGAACGCACAGCCCTTCGCATGGCGAAAGAAAAAAGTCCGCCAGCGCCGCTTCAAGGGCCGACGTATCACTCAGCTTTGATTCCGGGTACTAGCTTGCGCCGCGAGTGATCAACCGATCAAGGATTGGACGGCGGCCGTACACCTGGGCTAAGACCACGGCCAAGAATCAGAACCTAGGGGCACGAACAACAATGGCCGTCAAAGGCCCGCTCACGGGCATCATCGTCCTCGATCTGTCGCGCATTCTCGCCGGACCCTACTGCACCTTCCTGATGGCCGAACTCGGCGCGCGCGTCATCAAGGTCGAGATGCCGCCGAAGGGCGACGACGCACGCGAATACGGACCGTTTCGCGGCGGCAAGTCGACCTATTTCTCGTCGGTCAACCGCGGCAAGCAGTCGATCATGCTCGACCTCAAGCAGCCCGCGGACAAGCGCATCTTCGAGGCGCTGCTCGCCAAAGCCGACGTGCTGGTCGAGAACTTCCGGCCGGGCGCCATGGAACGGCTGGGCTACGGTTGGTCCGTACTCCATCGGCGCTTTCCCAAGCTGATCTATGCCGCAGCTTCGGGTTTCGGCCACAGCGGTCCGTGGGCGGCGCGCCCGGCCTACGACATGGTGGTGCAGGGGCTCGGCGGCATGATGTCGATCACCGGCAATCCGGGCCAGCCGCCCGTGCGTGTCGGCATGTCGATCGGCGACATCGGCGCCGGTCTCTACACCGCCGTCGCGGTCAACGCCGCGCTGGTCGAGCGTGCACGCACCGGCGAAGGCGCGAAGGTCGATGTCGCGATGTTCGATTGCCAGCTCGCGCTGCTCGAGAACGCGATCATGCGCTACACCGTCACGGGCGAGATTCCCGGGCCGCTCGGTGCGCGGCATCCGACCATCACGCCGTTCGAAGCCTTCGCGACAGCGGACGGCTACGTCATCATCGCCGCTGGCAACGACGTGACCTTCGGCCGGCTCGCCGCCGCGCTCGGCAATCCGGCGATGGCACAGAACCCCGATTACGCCAGCAACGAGAAACGGCTGGCCAACCAGCCCAAGCTCAAGGCCGAGATCGAGGCGCTGCTCAAAGGCAAGCCGACCGCGCATTGGCTTACGGTCTTCGAGCAGGCGGGCATTCCCGCGGGACCGATCAACAACGTCAAGCAGGCGCTGGAGCATCCGCAGGTCGCGGCGCGCAACATGTTGGTGACGGTCGAGGATCCGCACTCCGGCACGCTCAAGCTCGCCGGCAACCCGATGAAGATCGCCGGCATGGCCGATCCGCCGACGCGCGAGCCGGCACCCGACCTCGACGCCGATCGCGCGGCGATCCTGAAAGAGCTCCGCCTTTAACCGGGCGAGGCCCTGCCCTACAGTCGCGGCCGCTCATGAATCCGGACGCGCGTTGCGGTATCACCGATGGCGCCTAGAACGCGGCGCCGACTTCTCGGCGCCTTCGCCGCCATCGTGATCCTGCTCGGTGCGCTGCTGGCCGGCGGCTGGTTCTATCTCCGGAGTTCGTTGCCGCAGACGGACGGCACAGTTGTCGTCACCGGATTGAGCGCGCCGGTTGCGATCACGCGCGACGCGCACGGCATTCCGACCATTGTCGCCAAGAGCGATACCGATGCGGCGTTCGCGCTTGGTTACGTCCATGCACAAGACCGCTTGTTCCAGATGGACCTGATGCGCCGCTATGGCGCCGGCCGTCTCGCCGAATGGTTCGGCGAGGCAGCGCTGCCCATCGACCGCTTCACGCGCACGCTCGGCCTCTATCGTGCCGCAGCGGCGCAGTACGCGCACCTCTCGCCCGAGGTGCGGAGCGTTCTCGATGCCTACGCCGCCGGGGTGAATGCGTGGATCACGACGCGTCGCGGCGCGTTGCCACCGGAATACCAACTGCTGCGCGTCAGCATCGAGCCCTGGAAGGCGGCCGACACGCTGGTCTGGGGCAAGATCATGGATTTGCAGCTCACCGCCAATTTCCGCGGCGAGCTCCTGCGCGCGCGGCTGCTGCAGCGCCTGACGCCCGCGGAGTTTGCGGTGCTCTATCCACCCTATCCGGCCGACGCGCCGGTCACCGGCGCGCACGCGTCGCTCGATCCGGTGTTGCTCAATCGCCTGGCAGCGGCACTGCCGCCCGGCTCCGCCGAGCCGGCGCGCGCTTCGAACAACTGGGTCGTCGCCGGCGCGCACACGGTCTCGCATAAGCCGCTCCTCGCCAACGACACGCATCTTGGCCTCAATTCGCCGGGTGTGTGGTACCTGGCGCGGATTGAGGTCGGCGGCCGTGTGCTTGCGGGTGTCACCGCGCCGGGCACGCCGTTTCTCGTCGTCGGCCACAACACGCGCATCGCCTGGGGCTTCACCACCACGGGCAGCGACGTCGAGGATCTGTTCGTCGAGCAGGCCGATCCGCATGATTCGACGCGGTACCTCTCGCCGGGCGGCTCCCTGCCCTTCATCACGCGGCAGGAGACCATCCGCGTCCGCAATCGCGCACCGGTGACATTGACCGTACGGGCGACGCGCCACGGACCGGTGATCTCCGATCTCGCCGACTGGAATGCAGGCGACGGCAAGATCCTCGCACTCGAGACGACGTGGCTCGCGGACGACGACCGCACGCCGGATGCGCTGTGGAAGCTGTCGCACGCCGGCAGTTGGACCGAGTTCCGCGCGGCACTGCGCGACTTCGTCGCGCCGCAGCAGAACATCGTCTATGCCGACGTCGACGGCAATATCGGCTTCATCGCGCCGGCGCGCGTACCGGTCCGCGCCAAGGGCGACGGTTGGCTGCCGGCGCCGGGTGCGAGCGGTGCTTACGACTGGACCGGCTTCGTGCCCTTCGACGATCTGCCGCAGGAATACAATCCGCCGTCCGGCCGTCTCGCGAGCGCGAACAATCGCATCGTCGCCAAGGGCGATTTCTACCTCGGCAGCGAATGGGACCTGCCCTATCGCGTCGAGCGCATCAAGGCGCTGCTCGACACGACGCCGCAGCAGAGCCCGGCCAGCGCCGCGGCGATGCAAGCCGACGTGCTATCGCCGATGGCACGCGATTTGCTGCCGCTGATGCTAGGCGGCCTGCCGCACCTGACCGGCGACGAAGCGGCGGTCAACAAACTCACCGCGTGGAACGATCGCATGGATCGCAACGGCAGCGCGCCGTTGATCTTCGCTGCCTGGCTGCGCGAGGTCACGCACGCGCTTTTCGCCCCCAAGCTTGGCCCGCTGTTGCCGGATTATTGGGCGCCACATCCCAACGTCGTGCGCGATATCCTGGTCGATCATCCAGCGTGGTGCGGCGCCGCCGGATGTCCAGCGCTGCTGGGTCAAGCGCTCGATCGTGCGCTCGCCGATCTCCGCCAACGTTATGGAGCCGACACGGACGCGTGGCGCTGGGGCCAAGCGCACGAGGCGAGCTTTCGCCACCCGCTCTGGTCGCGGCTGCCTTTCTTGCGCGGCTATCTGACACCGGCGATCGCCGCGCCCGGCGCGAACGACACGCTCGATGCCGGTGCGTTCGCGCTCGGCAACGACGCGCGGCCATTCGCTGATCGGCTCGGTCCGGTGATGCGCATGATCGTCGACATGGCGCACCCCAGCGCGGCCCAGTTCATGATCGTGCCGGGTCAGTCGGGCAATCCGCTGTCGCCGCATTGGGCCGATCTCCTGCAACCGTGGCGCGACGTCCGCTACGTCGCGTTCAGCGACGATGCCAGCGGCGGCCGCCTCGTGCTCGCACCCCGCTAACCCTCGACGATATAGAGGCGGCCTTTCGACGCCTTCTCACGCACCCGCACCGCGGCCTGATAATCCGGCGAGCGATAGAATTTCTCCGCCGCTTCGACGGTCGGAAACTCGACCACCACCACCCGTTTGGGCTTTTCGCCTTCGAGCGCGACCGTACGGCCGCCGCGCACCAGGAACCTGCCGCCGTGGCGCTGAATGGATTCGCCCGCCATCTTCTTGTAGGGCTCATACCCGGCGGCGTCGCTGACGTCGATCTCGGCAACAATATAGGCTGACATGCCGTTCCTCCCTGTGCGTGGCGACCGACTTTAGCGCCGCGTGGGCGCGGCTTTCCACCTTGCGCATAGCGATGCTGACCCGGTTTCTGCATGGCGCACGAATCGGCAACGCGCTCGCGTTTGTCACTGGCCGAGTCGATCAATTTGCGTGCGACATGGCTTGCGCAGCCGCTCCACCGGCAGCCATAATTGAAACCTTGCAGAGGTTTGGTGCATGCCCGAGGGCCGCACGTACGGAATTCACGGCGTCGTTACGAAATCGGCGCCCGCGCGCATTACCACTGCGCTCGCGCCGCCGCATCACTTCTTTGCAACCAGCACGCTGGCGTGCCCCTACGTTGAAGGACAGCACGAGCGCAAGCTGGTGGTGGAATTGTTCGGGCGCGGCGCGCCGGATTTCTACAACGCACTATCGCGCGCGGGATTTCGCCGCAGTCACTCGCTCGCCTATCGTCCGGCCTGCGGCGCCTGTGCACGCTGCGTGCCGGTGCGCATTCCGGTCGCGGATTTCGTCGAGAGCCGATCGCTGCGCCGCATCCGCAACGTGAACCGCGACCTCGACACGAGCGCCGGCGTTGCCCGCGCCGACCACGACCAGTTCCGGCTGTTCCAGCGCTACCAGCGCTCACGGCACGCCGAAAGCGATATGGCGGCGATGACCTATGGCGACTATCGCGCGATGATCGAGGATACGCCGCTCGCGACGGCACTCATTCGCCTGCGCGACGGCGACGGCGCGTTGCGCGGCGCCTGCCTCACCGATCTGCTCGATGACGGCGTTTCGGCGGTCTACAGCTTCTACGACCCGGCCGAGGGCAAGCGTGGCCTCGGCACGATGCTGATCCTGTCGCTGGTGGACGAGGCGCGGCGGCGGCGATTGCCGTTCGTCTATCTCGGCTACTGGATCGCCGAGAGCCCGAAGATGGCCTACAAGGCGCGTTTCCGTCCGCTCGAAGCGCTGCAGCCGGACGGCTGGCGCCGGATATTCACCTAAAAGCTGCAAGATTTGCGCGTGACCAGACCGTCGGCGCGCGTGGAAACGCGTTTTATCGACAAAGCCACAAGATCGTAGGCCTATCGCGCCATCCTCAGGTAAAACATCACCTGAATCGACTCGATATAACATACTGATTATAAATGATTTCTACTCCGCCGCCTGTCTGGTACCGAGTTTCTGGAGGCAGTGGTCGATCCAGCGGGCGGTGAGTTTTTCCTCGAGGGTATTTTGGGCGAGGCGGTTGCGCAGGCCGGGGAAGTCGACCTGGTCGAGGGGCTGGTCCTGGTTGAAGCAGGAGAAGACGACGGTCTCGGCGCCGGTTTGGGGGTCTTTGTGGGTCTGGAGGCACTGGGCGCAGATTTCCTTCATCATGCACTGCATGGGCGAGTTGATGGAGGCGATGGCGACGGCGTCGGGGCGGAGATGGGGCTGGAGGACGCCGTGGCGCGCCCGGGCGACGGCGGCCATCATGGCGTCGGAGCCGATGACGATGAGGCGATCGACCTGTTGCAGGGAGATGGGCGGCGTGCCGAGCGCGCCCTGGCCGTAGGCTTCGAGGGCTTGGACGATATTGCCGACGAAGGCGCGGTCTTGGGGCCGGGTGGGGGTGAAGCCGGGGGCTTCGTCGCAGCACCAGACGACGCTGTCGGCGGCGGCCTCGATCATCGCCGCCTTGTAGCGGTCCTGCGCCTGCTTGTAGCCGGCAAAGTAGAGCACGCGCGAGCCGGCCTCGCGCAGCGCCTGGCCGATCGACAGCAGCACGGCGTTGCCGAGGCCGCCGCCGATGAGGAGCACGGTCTCGCCGCCCGGCGTCTCGGTCGGCGTGCCGGTCGGCCCCATCAGGATCACCGGCTCGCCGGGATGGAGCAGCGTGCAGAGATCGGATGAGCCGCCCATCTCGAGCACGATGGTGGAGAGCAGCCCCTTCTCCTTGTCGACCCAGGCGCCGGTCAGCGCCAGGCCTTCCATGGCGAGCGTGGTGCCGGCCACCTTGGGCGCCAGCGCCTCGTAGTTCTGCAGCCGGTAGAACTGGCCGGGATGGAAGGCGCGCGCCGCCAGCGGCGCCTTGACCACGACCTCGACGATGGTCGGCGTCAGCCGCTCGACCGCCTGCACCGTGGCCCGCAGCTCGCAGTTGAGCTTCGCCACCAGGAGATCAGGCGCCGGCGCCACCGGCGCCCGCCGCGCCAGCACCCGGCTCACCACCGGATAGCCCTGCTTGGCGCTCGCCATCGCCTTGACCACGTTGCCGGCAAAGGACGGATGCAGGTCGCCGAAGAAGCTGATCGCGCGGCCGTCGGCGCGATGGCTCATCAGCACGCGCACCTGGGCGGGTTTCGCCATCGCCTCGGGCTTCACCGGCCGGCCGTCCTCGTCATAGGCCTGGAAGTAGCGGCCGTCGAGCGTGACATTGGCCGGATCCTCGCGGCCCAGCACCGTGTTGGGCTGGGTCCCGGCGGCCACCAGGATGGTCCGGGCGGGCAGCGTCACGCGCTCCTCGCTCGCCACCATCTTGCCGATGGCCGCGTCGTGGCGCCACTTCTGCAAGGTCAGCGACGCGGCATGGCCGAAGCCGTCGAGCGCCACCGCCTCGGGCGAAAGATTCTCAGCGAAGCGGATGCCCTCCTCCATCGCCTTGGCGACTTCCTCGTGGTTCAAGGTGTAGCTCGGCGCGTCGACCAGGCGCCGGCGATAGGCAATGGTGACACCGCCCCAGCCGTCGATGAGTTGCGCCAAGCGCGGCGCCCGGCCCGCGCGCGCCGCATCCGCGCGCTCGGCCCGGATGGCGCGCGCATGGCCGATGAACGCCTCGGCCGTCGCCCGATCCTCCGCGCTCCACGACGCCCGCACCGCCGCCTCACCGCGCTCGGCAACCAGCGTCTCGTAGCGCGCCAGGAACTTCTCCACCTGCACCGCGTAATAGGCGAGCGACTCCGTCGCCGTGTCGATCGCGGTGAGGCCGCCGCCGATCACCACCACCGGCAGCCGCACCGTCAGGTTGGCGATGCTCGAGGCCTTGGCCGCGCCGGTCAGCTGCAAGGCCATCAGGAAGTCGGACGCCTGGCGCACGCCGCGCGCCAGCCCGTTCTTCATCGGCACGATGGTCGGCTTGCCCGCCCCGGCGCACAGCGCAATGTGGTCGAAGCCCAGCGCAAACGCCTCGTCGACCCCGAGCGTGCCGCCAAAGCGCACGCCGCCGAACATCGTGAACGCTTGCCGCCGCTCCAGCAGCAGCCGGATCATCTTCAGGAAGTTCTTGTCCCAGCGCACCGTGATGCCGTACTCGGCCACGCCGCCGAAGCCGGCCATCAGCCGGTCGTCGAGCGCCTCGCGGATCTCGGCTACGTCGTGCACCGGCTTGAAGGAATGCCGCACCCCCGCCAGGTCGATCCCCGACAGCGCCACCGGCAACGGCTCGATCTTCAAGCCGTCGATCCCCACCACCGTGTGGCCGTCGTTCAGCAGGTGATGCGCCAGCGTGAAGCCGGCCGGACCGAGCCCGACGACGAGCACCTTGTAGCCCGAAGGCGCCTTCGGCAGCGGCCGGCGCAGGTTCAACGGATTCCACCGCGTCAGCAGGCTGTAGATCTCGAAGCCCCACGGCAGATCGAGCACGTCCTTCAGGGTGCGGGTTTCAACTTGGGGAATGTCGACCGGCTCCTGCTTCTGGTAGATGCAGGCCTTCATGCAGTCGTTGCAGATCCGGTGCCCGGTGCCCGCCACCATCGGATTGTCGACCACGGCGAGGGCCAGCGCGCCGACCGCGAACCCGCGCGCCTTCACTTGGTTCATCTCCGAGACCTTCTCCTCCAAGGGACAGCCCGCCAGCGTCACCCCGAACACGCTCTGCTGGAACGCCCCCGTCTTCTTGTCCTTGAGACCGTGCGAGCAGCTGTCCTTGCCCTGCTCGTGGCACCAGATGCAGTAGTTGGCCTGATCGAGCGCGCCCAGCAGGTCCGTCCCCGCATCGGTCAGCTTGAAGCCGTCGCGCTGCCGCCACCGCGCCGGCGGATACCGATCGACCGTCGCGCCGTCGACCGCGCGCGTCTCCACATGCACCAGATGCAGCGGATCGAGCTTGTGCGGCTGCTGGAACAACACCCCCGCGCCATGCACCGTCCGCCCCGAAGGCGACAGCGTCGCCCACGCCGCATAGCGCGAAGCCAGCTCGAGCCCCGCCGCGTTGCCCGCCTCGTCGTCGAGCCAGCGCGCCACATGCCGCGCATAGCTCAGCTCGCTCAAAGGCTCGCCGAACAGCGTGGCAAGCTCCGCACCTAGCGCCGCCCCATCGAGCGCCGCCGCCTGCGCCGCCGAAACACCTTTCACCGCCCGGCGCTGCACGAACAGCCGCTTCACCGCATAAACCGGCGCGAGATCGTCATGCCGCGCCTGCAACGCGCGCAGCTCACCCGCGATCCCAAACAGTCCGCCGATGAAATCCTCAAGATGCGGCGCCAGCTCGATCAACAACCCAGACTCGTCCGACGCCGCCACAGCCGCCGCGTTCGCCCGCGCCGCAACCAGCCGCCCGCGCAGCCCCGCATCGACCTCGCCAAGCTGCGCCAAAAACACGTCGTCAACCCGCGCCAGGCCCTCCAGGCGATAGAGATCGCCGAAGGCCAGGCCGTATTTCAGTTCGAATTCGGCCATTGCTCGCAGTATCAGCGGCGGGTCCGCCGTTTAAAACCCCAAATTTTGTGTGGAAGAACGAGAACTCCAGTTCCGATAGTGGAGTTTTTTACTTGAGCGGCGAATAGATGGGAAGACGCTGCGCGATTTTGCCGCGTCTTAAAATCCGAGCGCCATGCCGTCCTTGCGGGGGTCCGATCCGCCGGTCAGCATGCCGGCCGCGTGGTCGATCCAGATGGCCTGCGCGCCGCCCAGCGGCTTCTCGGGGCGCACGACCTTGTGGCCGCGCCGTGTCAATTCCGTCGCGACGTCATCGCTCACGCCGCGCTCGAGCTGCAGCACGCCGTCGATGGCGAAGCTGCGCGGCTCTTCGGCCGCCGCCTGCGGGTCCATGCCGCGATCGAGAACCTGCGACAGGTAGTGCGCGTGGCCATTGGCCTGGTAATGGCCGCCCATCACGCCGAACGGCATTACCGCACGGTCGTCTTTGAACAGCATGCCCGGGATGATCGTGTGGAGCGGCCGCTTGCCCGGCGCGATCGCGTTGGGATGGCCGGGCACGGTGCGGAAGATCTTGCCGCGGCTGTGCAGCAGCACGCCGCTCTCCGGCGCCATGATGCCCGTACCGAATTCGTCGAACAGCGAATTGATGAACGAAACGCAATTGCGATCGCGATCGACGACGCAGAGATAGACCGTGTGTTTGTGCTCGGCGAATTCGAGCGCCGACGGCATGCCGGCGCGGTCCATCCGGATGCCCGCACGCACCACGCGCACCCAGTCTTCCGACAGCAGCCGCTCGACCGGTACCTTGACCAGCCGCGGATCGCCAAAGACCGTGTCGCGTTCGGCGTAGGCCGCCTTCGCGGTCTCGGCGAGCAGATGAATCCGGTCGGCGGCGGACAGCTTGCCCTCGCCGAGTTCATAACCGGCGAGAACGCGCAGCATCATCAGTGCGGCGAGGCCCTGACCGTTGGGCGGACATTCGAAGACGTCGTAGCCGCGATAATTCGCCGAGATCGGTGCGGTCCACTCGGCGCGCTGCGCGGCGAAATCATCGAGCGTGTGCAAGCCGCCGAGCGCATTGAGCTTGTTGACGATGTCGAGCGCCACCGGACCTTCGTAAAAGCCCTTGCGGCCTTCCCGCGCGATGCGCTTGAGCGTCGCGGCCAACGCCGGAAATTTCAGCCTGTCGCCGAGGCCCGGAACCTTGCCGCTCGGTTTCAGAACTTTGGTGGCATCGGCATCGTGCTCGAACTGCGCGTGAGCGAAGGCGAAGTCGAAAGCGACACGCGGCGTCAGCCGCATGCCGGTCTCGGCGAGCCGGATCGCCGGTTGCAGCAGCTCGGCCCAATCCTTGCTCCCGTGCTCGGCATGCAACGTTGTCCACGCGTCGACCGCACCCGGCACAGTCACCGCATGCGGCGAACGCGACGGAATCTCCTTGAGGCCGCGCTCGGCGTACCAGGAGACCGCTGCCTTGGCCGCCGCGCGGCCAGAGCCATTGAGTGCCTTCGGCAGGCCGGCGCGCGGCGAATAGAGCACGAAGCAATCGCCGCCGATGCCGGTCATCTGCGGCTCGACGACGCAGAGCAGCGCCGATGCGGCGATCGCCGCGTCGACAGCGTTGCCGCCCGCGCGCAGCACCTCGATCGCGGTGAGCGTCGCCAGCGGATGGGAGGTCGCGGCCATGGCTTCGCCGGCAATCGCGAGCGAGCGGCGCGGCTGATGGAAATCGCGCATATCGGGGCGGATGCATGGCACTTGGCCTGCGCCGGAGCAAGGAGAAAGTCGCAATGCGGCCATGGCGCTTGTCGCGGCTCACGGCATTTCCTAACGTCGGCGTTCCATTCGCCCCTGGGAGGACATCATGGCGACCGAAACCAACTCGCAGCTCTTCAACAAAGGCCTCGCCGTCCGGCGCGAGGTCCTCGGCAAGGACTATGTCGACAAGTCGCTCGCGGACGCCGACGAGTTCATGATGGCGTTCCAGAAGATGACGACGGAATGGTGCTGGGGCGAGGTCTGGTCGCGGCCGGGCCTATCGCGCAAGACGCGCTCAATGTTGAACTTGGCCATGCTCTCGGCGCTCAACCGGCCCAGCGAGCTCAAGCTTCACCTGCGCGGCGCGCTGACCAACGGCGTCACCATCGACGAGATCAAGGAGATTTTCCTCCAGGTCGGCATCTATTGCGGCATCCCGGCCGCGCTCGAAAGCTTCAAGACCGCGCGCGAGGTGTTCAAGGAGCACGGTAAGGCGTGAACGCGGGCGGACTGCCATCGCCGCGGTGCAGGCCTCGCCCGTGATTTCGCGCCTTGCCCTCGCGTGCCGGCCTGCCTAGTTTCGGCGCCGTCGGGCATCCTGGAGGCTTTCGATGATGGACGCTTATATCTACGACGGATTGCGCACGCCGATCGGACGGCATGCCGGCGCGCTCGCGCCGGTGCGGCCGGACGACCTGCTTGCCGGCGTCATCGCCACCGTCGTCAAGCGCAACCCATTCAAGCCCGAACGATACGAGGACGTCGTCGCCGGCTGCACCAATCAGGCGGGCGAGGACGCGCGCAACGTCGCGCGTCACGCCGGCCTGCTCGCCGGCCTGCCGGTCGAGACGGCGGGCCAGACGGTGAACCGCCTGTGCGGCAGCGGTCTCGCCGCCGTGCTCGACGCGTCGCGCGCCGTCACCTGCGGTCAAGGCGATCTGTTCGTCGCCGGCGGCGTCGAGAGCATGAGCCGCGCGCCGTTCGTCATGTCGAAAGCAGAGAGTGCCTATAGCCGCGACGCCAAGCTCTTCGATTCCACCATCGGCGCGCGCTTTCCGAATCCCAGGGTCGCGAAGCAGTTCGGTCAGGACACCATGCCCGAGACCGCCGACAACGTGGCCCGCGAGCACGGCATCTCGCGCGCGGACAGCGACCGCTTCGCCCTCGTCTCGCAGGAGAAATATGCCAAGGCCAAGGCGGCAGGATTTTATACCGAGGAACTCATGCCGGTTGGCGTGCCCGGACCGAAGAAGGGCGCGACAATCACCGTCGATCAGGACGAGCATCCGCGACCGAACACGACGCTCGAACGGCTGGCGGAGCTGAAGGCGCTCTTTGCCGACGGCGTGGTCACCGCCGGCAATGCGTCCGGCATCAACGACGGCGCGGCGGCACTGCTCATCGGCTCGCGTGCACTCGGCGAGAAAACCGGCAAGGCGCCGCGCGCGCGCGTGCTCTCCGGCGCGGTCGCCGGCGTGGCGCCGCGCGTCATGGGTCTCGGTCCGGTGCCGGCCTCGCAGAAGGCGCTGGCGCGAGTGGGCCTGACGCTCAAGGACATCGACGTGATCGAGCTGAACGAGGCCTTCGCCAGCCAGGTGCTCGGCTGCCTCAAGCTGCTCGGCCTGCCGTTCGACGACAGCCGCGTCAATCCGAATGGCGGCGCGATCGCGATCGGCCATCCCTTGGGTGCCTCCGGCGCAAGACTGGCCTTGACCGCCATGCGCGAGCTCGAGCGGCGCGGCGGACGCTATGCGCTCGTCACCATGTGCATCGGCGTCGGCCAGGGCATCGCCGCCGTTATCGAACGCATGAACGGCAAGGCGTGAGCGTCACCGATACCGACGCCGCGCCCGAGCAAACCGCAGAGCAGCTTTTTGCCGCGCTGCGGCGCCTGCGCGCCGACGGCAAGCTGTCGCTCCGGCTCGACTACAAGAAGCTGTCGCATCTCGACAGCCCGGTCGGCTCGGAGGCCGACGGCAACATCTGGGCCTATGGCGGCCTCGCCTTGACCATCGCGGCGTGGTGGTTCCGTGGCTGGCAGGTGGCAGCCGGCATCGCCGTCGTCGGCGTGCTCGCCTATTTCACGCTCGGTCGCCTCTACATGCATCGGCGCATCCGCCGCCGCGTCGAGGACAAGGCGCTCGCCGAGCTGGCGCTCTGGCGGCGCCTCTGGAAATTCGGCGGTGTCGCGCTGGTGCCGAGCGTCGGCGACGAATGCGCTGCGCCACAGGGCAATTGGATGGCGCTGGTACGGAACCTCGGCGACGGCTGAGCGGCTACAGCGCCGGCGCGGCGAGCTTTTTCCAGTCGTTCGCGAGCGTCAGCTGGGGCTCGGTGAGCTTCTGCAAGGCGGCGAGATCGAGACCGTCGACCATCTCGCGCACCACCAGGCCGTCCTTCGTCACGTCGATCACCGCGAGATTGGTGTAGACGCGCTTGACGCAGGCGGGCGCGGTCAGCGGATAAGTGCACGCCTTCTTGAGACGCGGCTCGCCCTCTTTGGTCGTGTGCTCGACCAGCACGCGCACTTCCCTGGCGCCCGCCGCCAGGTCCATCGCGCCGCCGACGCCGGGCGTCGTCTGCGGATCGTTGGTGATCCAGTTGGCGAGGTCGCCCTTCTCCGAGACTTCGAACGCGCCGAGCAGCGCCACGTCGATATGGCCGCCGCGGATCATCAGGAACGCGTCGTTGTGGTGGAAGTAGCTGCCGCCCGGCACCAGCGTCACGAGCTGCTTGCCCGCGTTGATCAGATCGGGATCCTCCTCGCCTTTCTTGGGCGCGGGTCCGGTGCCGAGCACGCCATTCTCGCTGTGGAAGACGATCTCGCGGCCGGCCGGAATGTAGTCGCCGCACAGCGTCGGCAAGCCGATGCCGAGATTGACGTAGGCGCCTTCGGGAATGTCCTGCGCGGCGCGCCACGCCATCTGACGACGGGTCAAGGGTTGCACGCTCATCGCCGCGCCTTTTGCGGTTGGCTGATGCCCATCAGGATGGTCCAGGCGTTCAACACCACTGATGCCAGGATGATGATATAGGATGCGGTGACCAGATAAAGCCCGCAGCTCGCCCGCGCCACCAGCGCCACGCCCGCCGTTATGCCGAGCAGATAGCCGGTCATGTAGGCAACCGCGCGATGCAGGCCCCAGCCGCCGCGGCGCGCCTCGTCGCGGCTGGTGATCAGCGAGCGGTAGGTGAAGCTCGCCGGAATCCACAGCCCGAGCAGGTTGACCGCGGCCAGTTCGCTCCCGAGCCAGGCGGGCGGCTGCGGCGTCAGAATGAGCGCGGCTTCGACCAGCAGTACCAGCATGTGCCGCGTATTGTTGCGCACGCGGCGCTCGAAAACCGGGTTCTTCACGATCTCGTCGAGATGCAGCGATGCCGCGACGAACAGCAGGCCTAGCAGCGCGGCCGTGGACGAGCCGAGCATGACGTAAAGATCGTGCCAGCCGTCGGCCATCACGCCACCTGCACAACGCGATCGACAAAAATGCCCGGCGTGATGATGGTTTCGGGATCGAGCGATCCGAGCTCGGCGATTTCCTTCACCTGCGCCACCGTCAGATCGGCGGCGGGCGCCATGACGGGATTAAAATTCCGCGCCGATTTGCGATAGACGAGATTGCCCCAGCGGTCGCCCTTGTAGGCGGCGATCAGCGCGACGTCGCCCTTGAGCGGCTTTTCGAGCACATAGGTCTTGCCGTCGATCGCCTTGGTTTCCTTGCCCTGAGCGAGTTTGGTGCCCGCAGCCGTTGGCGTGTAGAAGCCGCCGATCCCCGCGCCGGCCGCGCGCAATCGTTCGCTGAGCGTGCCCTGCGGCACCAGCTCGAGCTCGACCTTGCCCGCCTTGTACGCTTCCTCGAAGACATGCGGATCGGCGGTGCGCGGATAGGAGCAGATCACCTTGCGCACGCGGCCTTCCTTGATCAGCCGCGCGATCCCGCTCTCGCCGGTGCCCGCGTTGTTGGCGACGATCGTCAGATTGCGGATGCCGAGCTCGATCAGCGCCTCGGTCAGCGCGATCGGTTCGCCGACCGTGCCGAAGCCGCCGCACAGCACGGTCGCACCATCCTTGATCCCGGCCACTGCTGCGGCCAGGTCCTTCACCCGCTTGTCGATCATCTAGAAATTCACGCGGTCGCCGCCCTTGAGCGCGAGCATCTCGCGCGCCTCCTTGGGCGTGGCGATCTCGAGCGATAGGTTCTCGAGGATGGTACGGATGCGCTTCACCTGGTCGGCGTTGCTCTTGGCGAGCTGGCCCTTGCCGATATAGAGCGAATCCTCGAGGCCGACGCGGACGTTGCCGCCCATGATCGCGCCCATGGTGATGAGCGGCAGCTGATGCCGGCCCGCCGCCAGGATCGACCAGTAGTAATCTTCGCCGAACAGCTTGTCGGCGATGCGCTTCATATGGGCGACGTTTTCCGGATCGGCGCCGATACCGCCGAGAATGCCGAAGATCGTCTGCACGAAGAGCGGCGGCTTGACCAGCTTGCGATCGAGGAAGTGCGCCAGCGTGTAGAGATGACCGACGTCGTAGCACTCGAACTCGAAGCGCGTGCCATGGCCCTCGCCGAGATCCTTCAGAATGCGCTCGATGTCCTTGAAGGTATTCTTGAAGATGAAGTCGCGCGTCATCTCCAGATATTTCGGCTCCCAGTCGTACTTGAACTCCTTGTAGCGGTTGAGCATCGGATAGAGGCCGAAATTCATCGAGCCCATGTTGAGCGAGCACATCTCGGGCGACGCCTTCAGCGGCGCGGCAAGGCGATCGTCGACCGTCATGTTGTGGCCGCCGCCGGTGGTGATGTTCACCACCGCGTCGCAGGCCTGCTTGATGCGCGGCAGGAACTGCATGAAGACGGCGGGATCGGGCGTCGGCCGACCGTCCTTCGGATCGCGCGCGTGCAGATGCAAGATCGCCGCACCGGCCTCGGCCGCGCCGATCGCCTGCTCGGCGACCTGGTCGGGCGTCAGCGGCAGATGCGGACTCATGGTGGGGGTGTGGATCGACCCCGTCACCGCACAGGTGATTACGACTTTGCCGCGCTTTGCCATCGCCCCTCCCGTTCCGACCGCCGTGCGGCGGTCACCCGTGGGCGAGAATGAACTCCCGCACCTTCGGGTAGATTTCGGTGCGCCAGCGCCGGCCGTTGAACACGCCGTAGTGGCCGACCTCGGCCTGGACGTGGCGCACTTTCCGGCCGGCTTTGAGTCCGCTGAGCAGCTCGTGCGCCGCCGCGGTCTGGCCGACGGCGCAAATGTCGTCGTTCTCGCCCTCAACGGTCAAGAGCGCGGTGCGCGCGATCGCCGCCGGTTCGACCGGCTGGCCGCGCCATTCGAACGAGCCGAGCGGCAAGGCATGATCCTGGAATACGCGCTTGACCGTCTGGAGGTAGAAATCCGCCGGCAGGTCCATCACCGACATGTACTCGTCGTAGAATTTGCGCGTGGTCGCCGCACTCTCGCCGTCGCCGCGCACCAGGTGATTGAACAGATCGACGTGCGCGGTCACGTGGCGGTCGAGATTCATGGTCATGAATCCGGCGAGTTGCAGGAAGCCGGGATAGACGCGGCGAAACGCACCGGGATAGCGCGCCGGCACCGCCGCGACGACGTTCTTCTCGAACCACGACAGCGGGCGCGTCGTCGCCAGCTTGTTGACGACAGTCGGGTTGACGCGCGTATCGATCGGTCCGCCCATCAGCGTCATGGTGCGCGGCTGGGCGGGATCGTCGTCCACCGCCAGCAGCGCCGCCGCCGCCAACACCGGCACCGCCGGCTGGCACACCGCGATCACGTTGAGATCGCCATCGAGCTCGCGCATGTACGACATCATCAGCGCGATATGATCGTCGAGCCCGAACTGGCCGTAGAGCATCGGCACGTTGCGGGCGTTCGTCCAGTCGGTGACGTAGACGTCGAAATCCGGCAGCAGCGTCTCGATCGTGCCGCGCAGCAGCGTCGCGAAATGGCCGGAGAGCGGCGCCACCAGCAGCACGCGCGGCTGCACCGCGGCGACGCCCTCCTTGTGAAAATGAAGCAGCGTACAGAACGGATGACGGGCGACGACCTCTTCATGGACGGGCAGGACGCGGCTGCCGATCATCACGGTCTTGATCCCGAAAGCCGGCCGTTCGTGCCACATGCCGGCGCGGGCGACCATTTCGCAGGCTGCCGCCGCGGCGCGCATCATTGGGTGGTGCGCGACCACCGGCCAGGGTTGGCTCAGCACCCCCTGCACGGTCTGCGCGAACATCCGCACTGGGGCAAAAGCGTCACGATGCGCCTGGTAGGTTTCGTAAAGCATCGCCACGGCCCTCCCCCGAAGGGTTAACTCACCATGAAGGCCATGCGCCGCGCGCGCAGCCATGCCGGCGAAAAATCGATCATGTTCGGTTTAATCGGCCATCGCCCGAGGGTCAAGCAAACTTACCTAAGCTGCTCACGAATCGGGCAAATTCACAGGTCGTTAACGTCCTCGAACGATAGTTAGCAGGCCTCCACATCCGTGTGACGAGATGTCTGCTATGCCGACTGCGCAGAAGCAAATCTCCCGGGATGACGATTCGGCTGCAGGTTCCACGGACCTCGCGGCGCGTCTTGCCACGGCCGAAGCTCGCATCGCCGCGACCGAGGCGAAGCTCGGCGACGCCGAGGAGATGCTGCGCGACGCATTGCAGAGCTCGCTGTCGTGGCTGTGGGAGTCGGATGAGCGTCTCTGCTTCACGCGCATTGTTGGCGCGATCGAACAGATTCTCGGAACCACGCCCGACAGCCTGATCGGCAAGAGCCTCGCAGACTCGATTCGCTCTGCGAACGATCCGCAGGGCCAGAACCTCGTCGCGACGCTGCGGGCGCACAAGCCCTACTACGACGTGATCACCTCGATCAGCACGCGCAAGGGCGTGCGCTGGATCAAGGCCAGCGGCAAGCCGCTCTTCGATGCCGAGGGCAAATTCCTCGGTTATCGCGGCATCGCCAGCAACGTTACCGCGCAGGTCGAGAGCGAGCGCCGCGCCGCCGAGGAGCATCGGCGTTTCATGGAGGCGATCGAGACGGTGCCGGCGAGCCTGATGCTGTGCGATCGCGACGACCGCATCGTGTTCTGCAACAGCGCGACGCAGCGCTATTTCCCGACGGCATCGCATCTGCTGTTCCTGGGCACCAAATACGAGGATCTGCTGCGCGCACATGCCGCCAGCGGCATCGTCGACGGCGTGGGCGACGACTTCGAGGGTTGGATTGCCGAGCGCATGAAGCAGCACCGCTCGGGCAACACCAACTTCACGCGCGCCTACAAGGACGGGCGCTGGTCGCAGATCATCGAGCGCCGCACCTCCGAAGGCGGTATCATCGGCGTCCGCATCGACATCACCGAGCTGAAGAAGCACGAAACCGAGCGCGAGGCGGCGCAAACCCGGCTCAAGGACGCGATCGAGGCCATGCCGGCCTCGCTCATTCTCTATGACCGCGACGAGAAGGTTCTGCTCCGCAACGAGCACGCGGCGAAATTCTTCCCGGAGGTCGCCGATCTCCTCGCGCCCGGGATCAAGATCGAGGATCTGACCCGCACGCGTTATCGCCGTCTGCATCCGCACACGTCTGAAGCAGAGATCGAGAGGGCGGTACAAAAGCGGCTGCAGCAGTTCCGCAACCCCGGAATCATAGAACCCGAACAGTTGCCCGACGGACGTTGGACACAGGCCATCGAACGGCGCACCGGCGACGGCGGCACGGTGTGCGTGCGCATCGACATCACCGAGCTCAAGAAGCGCGAGCGCGAGCTCGAGACGGTCAGCGAGACGCTGCGCAAGAGCCAGGAGCACCTGGCGCAGGCGCAACGTACCTCGGGCACCGGCAGCATGGAGCGCAATCTTCAGACGGGCGACGTCAAATGGTCGGAGGAATGCAGCCGCATGTTCGGCCGCGATCCGAGTTTGCCGGCGCCAAAGCGCGAAGAGTTCTTGCCGCTGGTCCATCCTGAGGACCTTCTCGAATACGAAGCGTCGATGACCGCGTCGGAGAGCAGCTTGCCGTCCGAGCCGTTCAAGTTCCGCGCCGTCCATCCCGACGGTGTGGTCCACTGGCTCTACTGCGAATCCAGCGTCGTGCTTGACGGCGACGGCAAGCCGTGGAAGCGCATCGCCACCTATCGCGATGTCACCGTGGAGCACGAGGCGCAGGAAGCGCTCAAGGCCATGGCCGATAAGGTGCGACGGAGCCAGGAATACCTGTCGCAGGCCCAACGTCTCGCCCACATGGGCAGCGATTTCCGCGATCTGCGCTCGGACGTGGCCGAATGGTCGGACACCAGTTACGAAATCTTCGGTGTCGACAAGGCGACGTTCGTGCCGACGACCGAGAGCTTCCTCAAGCTCGTCCATCCCGACGATCACGTGATCGTTGCGCGGACGCGCGGCGAGATCGCGCAAGGCAAGAATCCCGAGCCGTTTGAGTATCGGATCATCCGTCCGGACGGCGCCATCCGCCATATCGCTCGCGAGTGCGCCGTCGAGTTCGATGAAAACGGCAAGCCGCTCTACATGGTCGGCACGATTCGCGACGTCACCGAGAAACGCGCGCAGGAACGGGAGCTCCGCCGCAAGAGCGTCGAGATCGAGGAGCGCAACGAGGAGCTCCAACGCTCCAACTCCGAGCTCGAGCAGTTCGCCTACGTCGCGTCGCACGACCTGCAGGAACCGCTGCGGATGGTGGCGAGCTACTGCCAGCTGCTCCAGCGCCGCTACAAGGACAAGCTCGACGACGACGCCAACGAGTTCATCGGCTTCGCGGTCGAGGGCGCGAGCCGGATGCAGCGGCTGATCAACGATCTCCTCGCCTACTCTCGCGTCGGCCGCAAGGGCGGCGACCCGGTACCGCTCGACTTCGCCGAAGTGGTCCATGCGGCAATCGACAACCTCAAGGGCGCGATCGCCGAGAGCGGCGCGGCCGTGACCGTCGGTTTGCTACCGCGCATCGTTGGCGTGCGCATGCAGCTCACGCAGCTCATGCAGAACCTGGTCGGTAACGCGATCAAGTTCCGCCGCGACGGCGTGACGCCGGCGGTCGGCATCACTGCCACGCGCGAGGACGCGATGTGGCACATCGTGGTCGAGGACAACGGGATCGGCATCGAGCCGCAGTATCTCGATCGCGTGTTCCTGATCTTCCAGCGCCTGCACGAGCGCAACAAATATCCCGGGACCGGCATCGGTCTCGCGATTGCCAAGAAAGTCATCGAGTACCACGGTGGCCGCATCTGGATCGAATCCACGCCGGGCCAGGGCAGCCGCTTCAACTTCACGCTCCCGGCGGCCATCCAGAATGGAGCCCCCAATGCCTGACACGTTTAACAACTCTCATCTCGTCGAAGTCCTGCTCGTCGAGGACAACCCCGGCGATGCGCGCCTGACGCAGGAAGCGCTGCGCGAGGGAAAGCTGCGGAACCGGATTCATCACGTGCGCGATGGCGTCGAGGCCCTCGCCTTCTTGCGGCGCGAGGGGGATTACCGTAATGCGCCTGTACCCGACATCATCCTTCTCGATCTCAATATGCCGCGCAAAGACGGGCGCGAGGTGCTCGCGGAAATCAAAGCAGATCCGCAACTGCGGTTCATCCCGGTGGTGGTGCTGACCACCTCCGAGGCCGAGAACGACGTCGTCAAGAGCTACGAACTCCACGCCAACTGCTACATCACCAAGCCGGTCGACCTGGAAAAATTCACCGAGATCGTACACACGATCGAAGATTTCTGGCTGGAGATCGTGACGCTGCCGCACCGCGACGAGAATGTCGCTTAGCGATTTTCGGGAAGCGAATCTACGATGTCAGACGTGGCTTCCCCGACGACGCGCGCGCTGCGCATCCTCCTGATCGAGGACAATCCGGGCGACGCGCGCTTGACGCAGGAGCTGCTGCGCGAGGCGACCGACTTTGCGTTCGAGCTCGTCCACGCGACCAGCTTCGAACAGGGCATGGCGGCACTCGGCGAGCGCGTCTTCGATATCGCGCTGGTCGATCTGTCGCTCGGCGATTCCTATGGCATCGACACCGTCCGGCGCATGCACCAGCGCGCGCCGCTGACGCCAATGATCGTCCTCAGCGGCCTCGAGGACGAGACGATGGCGATGGCCGCGCTGCAGGAAGGCGCGCAAGATTACCTGGTCAAGGGCCAGGGCGACGGCAATCTGATCAAACGCGCCATCCGCTACGCGCTGGAGCGCAAGCGCGTCGAGGCTCAGCTGGTCGAGACCAAGAACAGCGCCGAGGCGGCGAGCCGCGCGAAGACCGAATTCCTCGCCAATATGAGCCACGAGCTGCGCACGCCGTTGAACGCGATCATCGGCTTTTCCGAGCTTCTCAAGCAGGAACCGCTCGGGCCGCTCGGTCATCCGTCGTACCGCGACTACGTGTGCGACGTCTACGAAAGCGGCGTCCACCTCTTGCGCATCATCAACGACATTCTCGACCTGTCGAAGATCGAGGTCGGCAAGCTCACCCTCACCGAGACGCCGATCGAGCCGCGCGAGGCGATCGAATCCTGCATGCGCATCGTGCGCGAGCGCGCTGGGAACGCCGGCCTCACCCTGATCGCCGACATTGCACCGAACCTGCCGACGCTCAACGCCGACGAGCGCATGGTGAAGCAGGTGCTGCTCAACCTGCTGTCGAACGCCATCAAGTTCACCGCCTCGGGTGGATCGCTACGCATCATCGCGCGGGTCGACGACACGGACGGCGTGATGATTCAGGTCGTCGACACCGGCATCGGCATTGCGCCCGCGGATATCGAGCGCGCGTTGCAGCCCTTCGAGCAGATCGACAGCTCGCTGCACCGTAAATATCAGGGCACCGGCCTCGGCCTTCCCCTCGCCCGCTCGATGTGCGAGCTGCATGGCGGCCGTTTTTCGATCGAGAGCACGGTCGGCCAGGGCACGACCGTGACCGTGCGCTTCCCGCCCGAGCGCAGTCTCCGCAAGGCCGCGACGCCAGCCGCCGCCAACGTCGCCTAGACGGACGCCGCTTTAGAACGTTCCCGGATAGGCGCCGCCGTCGACCAGCAAATTCTGGCCGGTGATGTATCCCGCCTGCGCGCTACACAGGAACGCACAGGCGGCGCCGAACTCGTCCGGCGTGCCGAACCGCGCCGCGGGAATCGTGGTCAGCCGCCGGCGCCGCGCCTCGTCGACCGAAATCTTCGCGTTCTTCGCCAGGGTCTCGGTGTTGGCCCGCAGCCGGTCGGTATCCATCGCACCGGGCAGCAGGTTGTTGATCGTGACGTTGTGCGCCACGGTCTTGCGCGCGAGCCCGGCGACGAACCCGGTCAATCCGGTGCGCGCGCCGTTCGACAGGCCGAGAATGTCGATCGGCGCCTTCACGGCGCTCGACGTGATGTTGACGATGCGGCCAAACCGCCGCGCGATCATGCTGTCGACCGTCGCCTGGATCAGCGCGATGGGCGTCAACATGTTGGCGTCGAGCGCCTTGATCCAGACGTCACGCGTCCATTCGCGGAAATCGCCGGGCGGCGGCCCGCCGGCATTGGTGACCAGGATGTCGGGCGTCGGACATGCGGCCAGCGCCGCGGCGCGGCCCTCCGGCGTGGTGATATCGCCCGCGACGGCGGTGACCTTCGCGCGGTAGCGGTCGCGCAGCTCGGCCGCCGTTGCTTCGAGCGCGTCACGGCCGCGCGCCGTGATCACCAGCTCGACGCCTTCGGCCGCCAGCGCGCCGGCGCAGCCCTTGCCCAGGCCCTTGCTCGCGGCACAGACGAGCGCGGTCTTGCCCCTGAGACCCAAATCCATGTGCCCTCCTCACCCTATCGCGAAGATGCGACGCTATTTCCTAGGGGTCGCGTGCAGCGGCGGCAAGGACTTGAGATAAACCGCGATCGCCTGGCGATCGGAATCGATGAGCGTGGTGGTGCCTTTGACCACCTCACCCATCTGCTTGCCGACGGTATCGAAATCCGGCGTCTCGCCCGTCTTCAGCAGCTTAGCAATATCGGCGACGCTCCACTGGCCGATACCGGTGTCGTTGTCCGGCGTGATGTTCGGCGAGCGCAGGCCGTCCGGCCCGTTGGGATTGCCGGCATAGGCGTGGCTGGGCTCGAGACCGCCGAGCGCGTCGCGCGGCGTATGGCATTCCTGGCAATGCACCACGGCCTCGGCGAGATAGCGGCCGCGGTTCCATTCGGCGCTCTTGCCCACGATCAGCGACAGCGGCGTCTCCTTGAAGTACAGCAGCCGCCAACCGACCAGCAGCGGCCGGAACCCGAACGGGAATCGGATCGCGTCGAATTTGTTCGGTGCCGGATCCGGCTTCTGCGCCATCAAGTAGGCATAGAGGTCGGCGATATCGCCGTCGCTCATGCGGCTGTATGCGGCGAAGGGAAATACCGGATACAAGTAGCCACCGTCGCGGCCCTCGCCGTCGCGCAGCGCCCGGCGGAAATCCGCGAGCGACCATTTGCCGATGCCGTGGACCGGATCGGGCGTGATGTTGGGCGTGTAGAATGTGCCGAACGGCGTGACAAGGGCGCGTCCGCCGGCCAGCGGCGCGCCATGGTTCTTGGCATCGGTGTGACAGGCGGCGCAGTCGGCGGCGGCGAAAATGTAGGCGCCACGGGCGACCGCCGCGTCATCGGCGGCATACGCCGGCAGGGCGACCAGAATGGCGGGCAGAGCGAGAGCGGCGAGCCAGTGCTTCATCGGGTCCTGCGGCGCGGTACAGGATCAGCTTCGCCAGCCGCGATCAAGTCCAACGATTGGGACAAATCCCACGCCGGAATATGCAGGCGCAGCGCCCGTGGGCCACGACTTGTGGCTAGCTGACCGGGCCGGCGACGTGCGCGGCAAAACCCGGCCGCGGCTGCAGCCGCGCGTACCATCGGCTGAGGTTGAGCGATTCCGGCCGCTCGATCGGATATTGGAACCAACGATGCGCCCAGATACCGATGCCGATGTCGGCGAGCGTAAACGCGTCGCCTGCCAGATAGTCGTGCGCGTCAAGCTGCCGCTCGACCATCTCCCACAATGCGATCGCCTCGAGGCGGTAGCGCGCGAGCGTCGGAAAATCGCGCTGCGGCTCCGGCGTGCGATAATAGCCCTGCAGCAGCCCGCCGAGCGGCGCATTGAGGCGCGACAACTGCCAGTCCATCCAGCGCTCCACCTGGCTGCGCTGCGCAGGATCGGTCGGATGGAGCGCGGCGCCGCCGTAGACCGCGCAGAGATAGCGCAGGATCGTGTTGGATTCCCAGATAATGAGCTCGCCGTCCTTCACCGTCGGCACGAGCCCGTTCGGATTCATCGCGCGATAGGACGGCGCGTCGTTGCCGCCGAACTTGCCGCCCCAGTCGAGCCGCTCGTATTCGATGCCGAGCTCGGTGCAGAGCCACAAGACCTTCTGCACGTTGGACGAAGTCGTCCGCCCCCAGATCGTCAGCATGTCCCCCCTCGTGCGCCCGGCGCCGCCGTGTTCGGCTAGTCTATCAAACCGAGCTCGAGCTTGGCTTCCTCCGACATGCGGTTCTTGTCCCAGGGCGGCGTCCAGACCAGCTTGACGCGTGCGTCCTGCACGCCCGGCACGGCGGCGATCGCGTCGTGCACCTGGCCGGGCAGCGCGCCCGCCACCGGGCAGGCCGGCGTGGTGAGCGTCATCTCGACATAGACGACGCCGTCCTTGTTGACGATGAGGTCGTAAATGAGACCGAGATCGACGAGGTTCACCGGGATTTCCGGATCGCGCACCGTCTTGAGCGCCTCGAGCACCTGCTCGCGCAGCGCGGGATCGCCTTCGTCCGGCGTCGGCCGCTCGACGTCGGCCATCTCGGCCATATCCTCCGGATCGTCGCGGAGAAACTCGAAGGGGTCCTGGCCGGAATTGTCGCTGCTCACCGTCTACTCCGTCTTCACCGTCGCCGCCGCGGCGCCATTGGCGCCGTTCTTGAGCGCAGCCTCGAAGGCGTGCCACGCCAGCGTCGCGCACTTGACCCGCGTCGGATAGGCGCGCACGCCCTCGAGCGGCGCCAGGCGCTCCATGTCCTCGGCCAGCGCGTCCGGCACCGCGGGCACCGCCTTGCCGGTCACCTCGGCGTGGAAGCCTTTGAACAAGGCGTCCGCCTCGGCCAGCGTCTTGCCCTTCAGCACTTCGGTCATCAGCGACGCCGACGCCGTCGAGATCGCGCAGCCGCGGCCGTCGAAGCTCACGTCCTTGATGCGGTCGCCGTCCAGTTCGAGATAGACCGTCACGCGGTCGCCGCATAACGGATTGTGCCCGTGCGCGAGATTGGTCGCATGCGCCAGCGCGCGGAAATTGCGCGGATGACGTCCGTGGTCGAGGATGATGTCCTGATAAAGCTCGCGCGCGTCCATGGTCCTCACGCAAACATTTTCTGCGCCGCGGTCAGCGCGGCGGCGAGCGCATCGATGTCGCGCTCGTCGTTGTAGATGCCGAGCGATGCCCGCGTCGTGCCGGCGAGGCCGAGCTTGTCCATCAGCGGCTGGGCGCAGTGATGCCCGGCCCGCACCGCGACATGGTGCTGGTCGAGCACGGTCGCAAGGTCGTGCGGATGAACGCCCTCGACGTCGACCGACAGGATGCCGAGCCGCCGCTGGCCCGCCTGCACGAGGCGGATGCCGGGCAGACGCGACAGCTTGTCGACGCCGTAGCCCGTGAGCTCTTCCTCGTGCGCGGAGATCGCCTCGCGGCCAAGCGCCTCGATATAGTCGAGCGCGATCGCCAGGCCGATCGCGCCCGAGATGTCGGGCGTGCCCGCCTCGAAGCGGTGCGGCGGCCGCTGGAACGTCGTTTTCTCGAAGGTGACGAGCTCGATCATGTCGCCACCGCCCTGCCAGGGCGGCATCGCCTCGAGAATCTCGCCCTTGGCGTAGAGCACGCCGATGCCGGTCGGACCATAAGTCTTGTGGCCCGAGAACACATAGAAATCGCAGTCGATGGTCCGCACGTCGACCGGCATGCGCGGCGCCGCCTGGCAGCCGTCGACCAGGATCTTGGCGCCGTGCTTGTGCGCCAAACGGGCGATGGCTTCGATGGGCAACATCGCGCCGGTGGCGTTGGCGAGCTGCGTCACCGCCACCAGCTTGGTGCGCGACGACAGCCGCGCCTCGAACGCGGCCATGTCGATGCCACCGGACGCGTCGATCGGCGCGACGACGAGCTTCAGCCCGGTGCGCTCGCGGATGAGCTGCCACGGCACGATGTTGGCGTGATGCTCGAGCTCGGTGATCAGCACCTCGTCGCCCGGCTTGAGGAACGTCATGCCCCAGGAATAGGCGACGAGATTGATGCCCTCGGTCGCGCCGCGCACGAAGACGATCTCGTCGCTGCTCGCGGCGTTGAGGAATTTGCGCACGGTCTCGCGCGCGCCTTCGTAGAGATCGGACGAGCGCGCCGACAGGCGATAGACGCCGCGATGCACGTTGGCGTAGTCGCTGCGATAGAACTCGGCCACGCGGTCGATCACCGCGGCCGGCTTCTGCGCCGAGGCGGCGCTGTCGAGAAAGACGAGACCGGGATTGCGCTCGAAGATCGGAAAGTCGCGTTTCACCGTGCGCGGATCGAGCGCGTGCTTCCGACCGGAGATTTTCGCCGTGCCGGCGAAGGGCGGCGGATTGTTCGGCAGCGGACTGAGCTTCGGCGCGTGCGTCATCGGCCATTTCCCGCCGCGAGCCAGCGCGCGACATGACGGCCGAGATGCGCGCGCATTTCCGCGTCGTCCTCGATCCGCTCGATCACCTCGGCGGCGAAGGCCTCGATCAGCATGCGGCGCGCATCCGCGACCGGGATGCCGCGGCTTTCGAGATAGAACAGCGCCGCCTCGTCGAGGTCGCCGACGGTCGCGCCGTGGCTGCATTTGACGTCGTCGGCCAGAATCTCGAGCTCGGGCTTGGTGTCGATCGCCGCGCGCCGGCTCAGCAGCAGGTTCTTGCTGAGCTGGTTGGCGTCGGTCTTCTGCGCCTGCGGCCGTACGGCGATGGTGCCGAGAAAGACGCCGTGCGCGCGGTCATCGGCGACGCTCTTGAAATATTCACGTGTGACGCAGTGGGGCGCGGCGTGATCGACGACGGTCGCGATCGTGCCTTCCTGCTCGCCGCGCAGCAGCGTCGCACCGAAGAGGCCGCAAGCGGCACCTTCGCCATCGAACTTCAGATGGATGTCCGTGCGCGCGAGCCGGCCGCCGAGCGACAGCGTGAAGCTTTCGTAGCGCGCGTCGCGGCCGAGCTCGATCCGATTGTGGCCGAGATGGATCGCGGCCGCGCTCTCGTCCTGCAGCTTGATGTGCCGCAGCGCAGCGCCGGCGCCGACGCCGACGACGCCGACCGCGTTGGTCCAGTAGGCGCCCTCGCCCGCGTAAGTCTCGATCAGCGTTGCGCGGCTCTTCGGACCGAGCAGGACGAGATTGCGCAACTGCGACGACCGGCCCGCTGTCCGGCCGAGATGGATGATTTCGATCGCGCGGTCGAGCGCGACGCCGGGCTCGAGCGCGAGCACGAAGCCGTCCGCGAATAGCGCGGCGTTGAGCGCGACGAACGGCTGCGCGCCGAGAACGTCGATCTCGCGCAGCGCCGGCTCCACGAGATCGGCTCTGTCGCGCAACGTGTGCGCCGTCGACGCGAGCCACACGCCCTTCGGCAGGTCGCCGATCGTCGAGAGCTCCGGCGCGAATGCGCCATCGACCAGGACGATGCGATGCGCCGCGCCGGAATAGCGCCAGGCCGCGATGTCGGCGTCCGTCGCGCGCCCGGCGCTGCCGGCCGGCGGAAACACCGCACGCTGCAACGGCCGTAGATCGGTGAAGCGCCACGCCTCTTGCTTGCGGGTCGGCCAGCCGAGCTCGCTGAACCGGCGGATCGCGCCCTCGCGACGATGCGTCAGCCATGTCGGTTCAGGCGCGGTCGGCCGCGCCTTGAATGCCTCGACATAAGGCTGGATTTCGGCAGGCGCGCTCACGCCGCGTCTCCATAGGCGCCATAGCCCGTCTGCTCGAGCTCCAGCGCCAGCTCCTTGCCGCCGGATTTGGCGATCTTTCCACCCGAAAGCACGTGCACGCGGTCAGGTACCACGTGGTTCAACAGCCGCTGATAATGCGTGATCATCACGATCGCGCGCTCCGGTCCGCGCAGCGCGTTGATGCCGCGCGCGACCGTCTGCAGCGCGTCGATGTCCAAGCCGCTGTCGGTCTCGTCGAGGATGGCGAGCTTGGGCTCGAGCATTGCCATCTGGAAGATTTCGTTGCGTTTCTTCTCGCCCCCCGAGAATCCCACGTTGACACCGCGCTGCAGCAGGTCCTCGCCGATCTCGAGCAGCTTGAGCTTGGCACGCACCGCCTTGAGGAACTGGCCGGCGTCCATCGCGCTCTCGCCGCGCTGCTTGCGCACGGCGTTGAGCGCCGCGCGCAGGAAATACATGTTGTTCACGCCGGGGATTTCGACCGGATACTGGAACGCCAGGAAGACGCCCTCGCGCGCGCGTTCGTCCGCCGCTATCGCCAGCAGATCGCTACCTTGATAGAGCACCTGCCCTGCCGTTACCTCGTAGCCCGGCTTACCGGACAGGACGCCGGCAAGCGTGCTCTTGCCGGAGCCGTTCGGCCCCATGATGGCGTGGACCTCGCCGGCCTTCACCGCGAGATCGACGCCTTTGAGGATCTCGCGGCCGTCGCTGATCCGCGCGTGCAGATTCTTGATTTCGAGCATGATCAACCCACGCTGCCTTCGAGGCTCACCGCCAGCAGTTTCTGCGCCTCGACCGCGAACTCCATCGGCAGCTCTTTCAGCACTTCCTTGCAGAAGCCGTTGACGATCAGCGACAGCGCGTCCTCCGTCGACAGGCCGCGCTGCTGGCAATAGAACATCTGCTCGTCGCTGATCTTCGACGTCGTCGCCTCGTGCTCGACCCGCGCCGTCGGATTGCGCGCCTCGATATAAGGCACGGTGTGCGCGCCGCATTTGTCGCCGATGAGCAGCGAATCGCACTGCGTGTAATTGCGCGCGTTCTCGGCCTTGGGCTGGATCCGGACCAGGCCGCGATAGGTGTTCTGGCCCTTGCCGGCCGAGATGCCCTTCGAAATGATGGTCGAGCGCGTGTTACGGCCGAGATGCAACATCTTGGTGCCGGTGTCGGCCTGCTGGAAATTGTTGGTGATGGCGACCGAGTAGAACTCGCCCACGGAATCGTCGCCCTCGAGGATGCAGCTCGGATATTTCCAGGTGATCGCCGAGCCGGTCTCGACCTGGGTCCACGAGATCTTCGCCCGCGCGCCGCGGCAGGCGCCGCGCTTGGTGACGAAGTTGTAGATGCCGCCCTTGCCCTCGGCGTCGCCGGGGTACCAGTTCTGCACGGTCGAGTACTTGATTTCGGAGTCCTCGAGCGCGATGAGCTCGACCACCGCCGCGTGAAGCTGGTTCTCGTCGCGCTGCGGCGCGGTGCAGCCCTCGAGGTAGCTGACATAGGCGCCCTTGTCGGCGACCAACAGCGTGCGCTCGAACTGGCCGCTCTTCGCCGCGTTGATGCGGAAATACGTGCTCAGCTCCATTGGGCAGCGGACGCCCGGCGGGATGTACGCGAACGAGCCGTCGCTGAACACGGCGGCGTTGAGCGCGGCGTAGAAATTGTCACCCTGCGGCACGACCGAGCCGAGATACTTGCGCACCAATTCCGGATGCTCGCGCACCGCCTCGCCGAACGAGCAGAAGACGATACCGAGCTTGCCCAGCGTCTTCTTGAAGGTGGTCGCGACCGAGACGCTGTCGAACACCGCGTCGACCGCGACGCCGGCGAGCACGGCGCGCTCGTTCAACGGAATGCCGAGCTTTTCGTAAGTCTTCAGCAGCTCGGGATCGACCTCGTCGAGCGAGGTCGGCGCATTCTGGCGCTTCGGCGCGGAGTAGTAGGTCGCCGCCTGGTAGTCGATCGGCGCGATCCGCAGCTTGGCCCAATGCGGGCTCTCCATGGTCTGCCACTTGCGGAAGGATTCCAGCCGCCAATCGAGCAGCCATTGCGGCTCGTGCTTCTTCGCGGCGATGAAGCGAACGGTGTCCTCGTTGAGGCCCGGCGGCGCGCTTTCGCTCTCGATGTCGGAGACGAAGCCGTATTTGTAGCCCTCGCGCAGCGGCGCGAGATTGCGGGCGGCGACGGTATCGGTCATGGCGCGGCTCCCTGCCCGTCTTTCGGGCCCGCTTTCGGCGGCAATTTCATCCATCGAGCGAACAGGTGGGCAGGCGTCATCTCGGCCAGAGTCATCGCCGCAAGCGCGGTGCCGACAGCGTCGTTGATCCGCTTCCAGTGCGGCTTGGTCGAGCAGAACTCCGTGCGCGTGCAGTCCGGTCCGTGGATACTGCATTGCGTGACGCCGATGGCGCCGTCGATGGCAGCGACGACCTCGGCAATCGAGATTGCCTCGGCCGGCCGCGCCAGGCGATAGCCGCCGGCGGCGCCGCGCGACGCGGTCACCAGGCCGCCATGCGCCATCGCCTTCAGGAGCTTGGCGACGGTGGCGCGCGGCAACCGCGTTTCCTTGGCCAGGGTCGCGGCGTTCATCTGCCGCTCGGGCTGGGCGGCGAGCTGGGTCGCGAGGATGACGCCGTAATCGGCGAGCTTGCTCAGAATGATCACTGCGAACCACTCTCAATTAGGACTGTTTCGGTACTCAATAGGTCGGCACTAAAGCGCGGCTTTCAAGCCGAGACAACCCTTTTGTGGTCGGGGATTTGTGGCTCGCCGTGGCGGCTGGGAAGCGGCGTTAACCGTGTTTCATACGGCGTGCTTAACGCAACCAGCCGCCATTAACCATATTCTCAAGCAATGGATTAATAATTCTCTGTGATATATTGGTTTTGAAACATTTTCAGTCGAGCATTCGCAACATGCATCTGCGCCGCGCCATGGCCTTCGCGGCAGCCGCCCTCGTGCTGGCTGCCACGCCCTCCCTCGCCGATATGGTCATCAAGCTGCGCGACGGACGGGTGATCACCATCCCCGTCCAGCCCAATGACGTCGAGTCGCTGAGCTTCACCGGTGCAAATTCGGCGCCCGCGCCCGCCGAGTCGTCCGCCGCACCATCGGTCGCGGCGCCCATTCCGCTCGCGACCGGCTCGCCTGCCGTTGCCACGGCGCCCGTCGCCTCGCGTGACGGCGGCGCCCATCCGCCGGCGAACGCGCTGATCTTCCCGCCGATGCGGCCAAACCATCCGAGCGGCCGCGTCCTCCATGTCGGCCCGACCCGCGAGCTCAAGGTGCCGAGCCAAGCCGCCAAAGCGGCCAAGGACGGCGACGTCATCGAGATCGACGCCGCCGATTACCGTGGCGACGTCGCGGTGTGGAACCAGAACGACATCGTCATCCGCGGCGTCGGCGGCCGGCCGCATCTCTATGCCGACGGCGACGCGGCGCAGGGCAAGGCGATCTGGGTCACCCACGGCGACAAGATCCGCATCGAGAACATCGAATTCTCGGGCTGCAAGGTCGCCGACGGCAACGGCGCCGCGATCCGCGCCGAAGGCGCCGGCCTCACCCTGGTCAATGCCTATATCCACGACAACGAGGACGGCATCCTCTCGGCGCCCAATCCGAAGAGCGACATCGTCATCGAGAATTCGGAGTTCGCGCACAACGGCACGACCAGCGGCTCGACCCACGGCATCTACATCGGCCAGGTGCGCAACTTCGTGCTGCGCGGCAGCTATTTCCACGACACGGTGACGGGCCATCACGTCAAGACGCGCGCGCTCAACAACTACATCCTCTACAACCGCATCATGGATTATCCGACCGGCACGGCGAGCTACTCGATCGACGTGTCGAACGGCGGCCGCACCTACGTCATCGGCAACGTGATCGAGAAGGGTCCGCGCGCCGAGAACTACGCGATGATCGCGTATTCCATGGAAGGCCCGACCAATCCGCTGCAGGAGCTCTACGTCGTCGGCAACACCATGGTGATGGACCGCAGCTCGGGATTGTTCATCCGCTCGCGCTCGCCCAACGCCGCGTTCGTCGCGGACAACATCATGGCCGGTCCGGGCATGCTGATTGTCGGCGCCGGCGTCTTCGTCAACAACGTGCTCGCCGGCACGCGCGTCGACGCCGGCCTCTTGAACGCCAATGGCAGCCATGGCAACCGCGTCGTCGCCAATGTGCGCTTTGCGAACGCCGCGCATTACGACTATCGCCTGCTGCCCGGCTCGCCCGCGATCGGCGCCGGCGCAGACCCCGGTGCCGCCGGCGGCTTCGGCCTGCGGCCGACTTACGTGCCGCTGGCGCCGCTCGGCATCGCCCAGCGTGCAGTGACCGGCCCGCTCGACGCCGGCGCGATCCCGTTCCAGCCGCCGAGCTGACAATATTCGTCGCCCCTGCGAAAGCAGGGCAACCGCACGGTATCGGCGCTGGATTCCCGCTTTCGCGGGAATGACGTCATTTGCGCTTCGTCAGCCCATCCCAATAGGTGCGATAGGCCGCGATCGTCTTTGTCGCCGCGGCCGGCGGCGCGCCGGCATCCGGTCGAATGGCACGATTGCCGGTCAGCCGAACCCGCGCGCCAGTATCGCGCGCGATTTCGCCGCCTGCGAGGAGGTTACTGGCGATGTACGCCGACGTGTCGGACGTCACGGCGGTAATGCCGCCGGTGCCGATCAGCGTGTTGCCCGTCACCCGCGCTTTGGCGGCGCGGAATAGATAGATGCCGGGCTGAGCCGGGCAGGCGAGCACAACGTTGCCGCGGATGACGCTGGCGCGGTTCTCGTCGCGATCGCAGTTGCCCTCGCAGAATTCGGGACCGGTCGCGCTGCCGCCGAGCGACAGGCCTCGCGTGTAGGGCAGATGCGGCAGGCGGTCAGCGCAGAGCACGACGTTGCGCCCGATCAGCGTGCCGGACGAGTTGCCCTTGAAGAACAGCGCGTAGCCGAAATCGTCGGTGCGCGTCGCCGGATGATCGAAGGTCTTGCCATAATCGGCGATGAGGTTGCCGCGCACGATCCAGCGCCGGCCGCCGACCACGTCGATCGGCGCGATCGGATTGTCCGTGTGGCGCACATGCGTGCCGAAGAGCCAGTTGTCTTCGATCCGCACGTCGTTGGGGAAGCGGCCGCCCTCGCCGTTGCCTTTGATGTGCGCGTTGTAGTCGTGAATGCGATTGTGCCGGATCAGCGTGCGATCGGCGCCGTTCACGATGTGGAACGCATGCTCGCACGCAGTATCCGCGGCACAGGTGCCGGCGATGTCGAGATTCTCGAACACCCAGTCCGAGGCGGCGACCTTGATGAACTCCGTCGCGTCGGAGCTGAGCTCGACCTCGCCGAGCCGGCGCGCGCGCAGCACGATCGGATGACCCGGCGCGCCGCCGTGATGCAGGCGAATGGCCGGCAGCGCGTAATGGCCGGGCGTAATCGTGATGGTGTCGCCGGGCTTGGCGCGTTGCAGCGCGGTCAGAATGTCGGCGACGTTGCCGGCGGTGATCTGGCGCGCCGCGGCGGGCGCGACGACGCCGCAAAAGATCAAGAGCGCGGCCAGCGCCGCTCGCTTTGTCATCGCCGCAATATGCCCTATCCTCCCCCGCCGGAGAAGAAGCGGGGGCACATGGATTTCGAGTTCTCCGACAAGTCGAAGCGCATTCAGGGCCAAGTCAAGGCCTTCATCGCCGAGCATGTCGCGCCGCGCGATGCCGAGTATCAGCGCCTGATCGAGGAAGGCGTGTTTCCGCCGCCCCTCATCGAGGACCTCAAGGCCAGGGCGCGCGCCCAGGGCTTGTGGAACCTGTTCCTGCCGGGGCTCGAGCCGGACGAGCCCGGCACGCAGATGGCGAATCTCGACTACGCGCCATGCGCCGAGACCATGGGCCGCATGCTGTGGTCGGCCGAGGTGTTCAACTGCAACGCGCCCGACACCGGCAACATGGAGCTCCTGCATCTCGCGGCGAATGCCGAGCAGCGCAAGCAATGGCTGCAACCACTGCTCGAGGGCAAGATCCGCTCGGCCTTCGCCATGACCGAGCCCGACGTTGCCTCGTCGGATGCGACCAATATCCGCACGTCGATCCGGCGCGACGGCGGCGACTGGGTGATCAACGGCCGCAAGTGGTTCATCACCAATGCCGCCGACCCGCGCTGCAAGATCTTCATCGTCATGGGCGTGACCTCGCCCGATCGGCCGGAGGCCCATAAGCGCCAGAGCATGGTGCTGGTGCCGGCCGGCACCAAGGGGCTGACGATCGTCCGCAACCTGCCGGTGATGCACGAGCTCCATCCGCAAGGCCACTGCGAAGTCGCATTCGACAACGTGCGCGTGCCAGCCGCCAACCTGCTCGGCGAGGAAGGCGGCGGCTTTGCCCTCGCCCAGGCCCGGCTCGGTCCGGGCCGCATCCATCACTGCATGCGGTCGATCGGCGCCTGCGAGCTCGCTGTCGAGCGGATGATCGCGCGCGCGCGGTCGCGCAAGACCTTCGGTATGGCGCTTGCCGAACACGGCACGGTGCGCGAATGGATCGCGCTGTCGCGCATCGAGATCGAGCAGGCGCGTCTGCTGGTGCTGAAGGCGGCCTGGCTGATGGATCGCGCCGGCAACAAGGCGGCACGGCGCGAGGTCGCGCTGATCAAGGTCGCCGTACCGCGCATGCAGGTGGCCATCGCCAGCCGGGCGATGCAGGTCTTCGGCGCCGCCGGCCTGACGCAAGACACGCCGCTGGCCGATATCTGGGCCTGGGGTCGCGCGCTGCAGATCGTCGACGGCCCTGACGAGGTCCATCTCCGGGCCATCGCCCGCGCGGAAATCAAGGCGGCGGCGGGCTCAAAGTAGTGGCGATTATATACTTGACAGTGCAGACCCAACGGCTATGATGGCTGCCAGAAACGAGGCAAGCCATGACCGTCAAACTGAGCGATCCGATCTTTACCGACGAAACGAAGGCTCGCGAGCACCTTGAAAGCTTGCTATGGCCACAGGGGCCGCATTGCCCCCGCTGTGGCGAGGTCCAGAACATCCGCAAGCTAGAGGGCAAAGCGCAGCGTCCGAGCCTCTACCAGTGTAATCCGTGTCACCGCAGCTTTAGCGTGACCGTCAACACCGTCATGGAGCGCAGCCATATCCCGCTGACGGCATGGGTAGCGGCGTTCCACCTTTACGCGGCCAGCAAGAAGGGGTTTAGCGCGCATCAACTGCATCGGATGCTTGGGATTACCTACAAGTCAGCTTGGTTTCTCGCGCACCGCGTCCGTGAAGCCATGGGTGACAGCGACACCTCGCCGATGGGCTCGGGCGGCGGCACGGTCGAAGCCGATGAAACCTACATTGGTCGTCGGAAGGGCACGATCTATCGCCCCGGTCACGGTCACAAGATGGCCGTCATGTCTCTGGTCGAGCGCAAGGGCAAAAGCCGGTCGTTTCCGATCCCGAACGAAAACTCCGCGACGGTCGTGCCGATCTTGAAGGCTAACGTGTCAAAGACCGCCACGGTGATGACGGACTCCGCGATTGCCTACGGTTCCCTGCCGCTTCACTTTGCGCGACACGATACGGTCAACCACAAGAAAGACGAATGGGTACGCGGGGACGCGCACACCAATACGATTGAGGGTTTTTTCTCGGTCTTTAAGCGTGGCATGAAAGGCGTCTATCAGCATTGCAGCGAGGGCCATCTGCACCGCTACCTTGCAGAATTTGATTTCCGTTACTCCAACCGCGCCGCCCTTGGCATTGATGATCTCATGCGGACCATGCGCGCAATCAAGGGCGCAAAGGGCAAGCGGCTAATGTATCGACAAGCTGGTACGGCGCGGGCCTGAGCGCGATTTCGAGACAGGCCGCGCCAAACTCCGGCTACTACTCAGCCTTTTGGGCGAGTAGTTTTTGAGACTCGACTCTTTCCCTTAGCGCTAGCACGCTTGCCCTTGCCGACCAGTTCGCTGTGCGGCTTGGGCGGCATGTTGAGAGCGCGCAGCAATCCAGCATCGCGGCGCTGTGCTATTTCTTCCGGGCTGTATTCATCCGGTGGTTTTGGAATCATGGCGATGGAGCCAACTGGTTGACCAATTCTTCTGTAAATTTCTGAGTGCGAACATTGTCGCCGCTGAGATCGCCGCCAGCAGCCGTTTCGACCGCCGCGGCAGCTTTTGCAAGTAGTTTATCGGCACCATCCGCGTCCCAAAGAATATCCGTAATTGCCTTGCAGTATTTTTCCATATCATGCGCGTTCATTTTTGGCATCGGCACCGGATTAGCCAACAAGCGAGCTGCGAGAAGCACGTGGTATCGCGACGGTTTATATTTTGGGTCCAGTCGTGAAGTGCGGAATAGAAATTCCAGTTTGTAGAGAGTAAATGCCGCAACATAATATGGCTCCGGTCGATGGCCTTGCGCGAATATATCAGTGCCTACTCTGTCCAAGAGCCGAGCGTAGTTTCGAGTTGTCCGATGCGGCTCATTCAAGAACATGGAAGCAAACGCGCGGATCATGTTGCGTGGTGTGACGATGCGAGTTCGCTCAATATCCAAACGGTCATACTGGCGAGAACGGCGTTCATAGAACAATTTTCGACCGTTCGCGAATGTTTGGAAGAACGCTTCGAGTTGTTTTGCAAATTCCGTAACAGCGAAAAACTGTTCGGCCCTAACTTCTGTCTGCCTATTGGTTGCGCGGATAATGGACTCCACAACGCCCTCATCCTGGGTGCTGATTAGGCGAATTGGAATCATCACCGCTGAATCAACGTGATCGCGTTGATTGAAAAGGACATGGCTGGTTTGGCACCCGTTTACAATTTGGAAATCTTCAATATGAAATTTATTGCCAGTCAATTGAAGATTCCTGGCGATAACAGTTACGCCATTATTCATCAAGGCGAAGCGTGATTTATGATCAGAGGTTAGTGTTCCGCCGATCTCCGTATTGACAGCGTTCTCTCCCTGCCAATCACGGACATTGTCGTAAAAGATGCTATGAATAATGTCGCCATCTTCATCTCGAATGATCGAAATAAACTCAAGCGCAGATATGAAGCCCAAATAGGCTTGCGTCACGCCAGCAATTTCGGGAGCCACCGTTCGATTTGAGAAAGTAAATTCACGCGCAATTGCATTTTTCGTTTGGCTATATAGTCTTTGTATTCCATCTGCTCCGACGCAAGAAAATTCAACATCGCGAAATAGAATCGTATTGCGGAGATCGTCCTCGGCGGCTTTCCTCCGTGCCTCAAGTGCCGCTTCTCCTGTCCATCTTCCGGTCGTTACGTAATACAAACGGCAAGATGGATTTCCACGTTTGAATTTGCCGCTATTTGCATAAATGGTGGTCATTATCGCTGCCGCTTCTTTCACTGCGCCGTTTCTGGGAAGTTTCGGTTGGGCGCTGAAGAAATCTACGACTCCAAATGAAAAATTACCGATCTTCGTGGTTTCAAACCCGGCAGAACGACTTGCTTGGACGAAAAGAAACATAACATCGAGATGATCACTCTCGGCTGTTATCTCCTTCAGACTATCGAGATCGGTGACGAGACTGCCATTGACGATGATCGCAATAGCGTCGATCCCGATGTCACCTCCGGCACCGGTAACGATTTCTTCGGTGTCGAATGTCTCGCTATATTGCCGACGAACGGTAACGTAGCTGGCGAAATGCTCAAAGCGCTTATCCTGCGCTAGACCAGAGATGTCATGTTCCTTAGAAAATTCGTCGAGAAGAGATTCTGTGATCCGGTCCATGATCGTTCCCCACGGGCCGCACAGCCCGGCATCGCCATCATATATCAGATCGCCAGACTGCCGAGGCACGCCGAGCGCGGCGCTCAAGGCGCACCAGCCGCATATCTGATCGCCCCTCGATATCCGGCAGCGGTTAAGTCAAGGTGATCGCGCGACGTTCGCAACAGGCCAGAACGTAGCCGTAGGTGTTGCACTGTCAAGTATATAATCGCCAAAGTAGTCCTTGTTCTTCTTTTGTTCCTATGCTAGCCTCTCTGCATCTGAGGGAGGAAGCCATGATTCTCCGTACCAATAGTGCCGCCGGAGGCTGGGATGGCCAGGCCGTCGCCGTGTTGCTGTTCGGCTGGTTCGTCGCCCTGTATGTCACCCTGACGTAAGGAGCGCCGCCGGCAAAAATTAAATTCTACAAAACAAACCCAATTTCGCGGCCGGCAGCGCGGGTATTGCGGCACGGTGACGATTCCCGTCGCCCGGTCCGCGCGCTATGGTCGCCGCCATGAAGCTTCTGGTCATCGAGGATGACCGCGCGGCGGCGGCTTACATCGCCAAGGGCCTGGCTGAATCGGGCTACGTCGTCGATCAGGCGTTCGAAGGACGCGACGGCCTCTTCATGGCGACGAGCGGCGGCTACGACGCCCTGATCGTCGACCGCATGCTGCCCGGCATGGATGGGCTCTCCCTCATCGCCGCGTTGCGCGCTGCCGAGGTGCGCACGCCGGTGCTGATCCTCAGCGCGCTCGGCGCGGTCGACGATCGGGTCAAGGGCTTGCGCGCCGGCAGCGACGACTACCTGGTCAAGCCCTTCGCCTTCGCCGAGCTGCTCGCGCGCATCGAGGCGCTGCTGCGCCGCGGACCGCCGGTGCAGACCACAACCAAGCTCAAGGTGGGCGACCTCGAACTCGACCTGCTGGCGCGCACCGTCTCGCGCCAGGGCCGGCCGATCGAGCTGCTGCCGCGCGAGTTCAGCCTGCTCGAATTCCTGATGCGCCACGCGGGCCACGTGGTGACCCGCACCATGCTGCTCGAGAGCGTGTGGGACTATCATTTCGATCCGCAGACCAACGTCATCGACGTGCACATCAGCCGGCTGCGGCAAAAGCTCGACAAGGGCTTTGCCCATCCCATGCTCCACACCGTGCGCGGCGCCGGATATCGCCTGAGCGTCGAATAACGTGGGCCGGTTCTTCAATACCAATGCCTTTCGCCTCGCAGCGCTTTATTTCGCGCTGTTCGCGGCGTCGGTATTGACGCTCTTCGCGTTCTTCTATTTGTCGACGGCCGGCTTCATCGAGGGCCAAGTCGAGCAGACGGTTGGCGCGGAGATCCGCGGCTTGCAGGAGCAGTACGAGCAACTTGGCCTCGGCGGCCTGGTGGCGCTGGTGCGCGAGCGCAGCCTGAACGAGCGCGTCGACAACACGATCTACGTCATGACCGACCCGTTCCTGCACGAGGTCGCCGGCAACCTGTCGGGCTGGCCGCGGCGCACCACGCCGGTCAAACCGGGCTGGATCACCTTCCCGTTCGAGGTCCACACCCGCACGGGGATCGAGACGCACACCGCGCTCGGCACGCAACTCATTCTGGGCGGCGATCGCCTGCTGGTCGCACGCGATCTGCGCGACGCGACAGCATTCCGCCAGCGCGTGCTCAGCACCATCGCCTGGGCGGCGCTGATCAGCCTCGGTCTCGGCATCATCGGCGGCCTGCTGATGACGCGCCAAATGCTGCGCCGGGTGGAGGCCGTCGCTAACACCACGCGCCACATCATCCACGGTGATCTCGCCCAGCGCATTCCGCTAACCGGCAGCGGCGACGAGTTCGATCAGCTCGGCGGCAATCTCAACACCATGCTCGACCAGATCGAGCGGCTGATGGTCGGCATGCGCCAGGTGACCGACAACATCGCGCACGATCTGCGCACGCCGCTGTCGCGGCTGCGCTCGCGTCTCGAGGTCACGCTGATCGAAAAACCCAACACGGCACGCTATGCCGAAGTTCTGCGCGAGACGATCGCCGAAGCCGATCAGCTCCTCGGCACGTTCAACGCGCTACTCAGCATCGCCGAAGCCGAGGCCGGCTCGCGCCGCGACACCGCGGCGACGGCCGATCTCGCGGAGATCGCGCGCAATGTCGTCGAGCTTTATGAGCCGGTCGCGGACGACAAGGGCCTGACGCTCACGGTCAGCGTGCCCGACACATTGCCGGTGCGGGGCGACCGTCACCTGCTGTCGCAGGCGATCGCCAACCTGCTCGACAACGCGTTGAAATATACGCCCGCGGGAACCGTGTCGCTGTCGGTCGGGCGCGACGGCGACACCGCGCGCGTCGAGGTCACGGATACCGGTCCGGGCATTCCGCCCGATCGGCGCGAGGTGGTCTTCGACCGCTTCGTCCGTCTCGAAGGCAGCCGCTCGACGCCGGGCAATGGCCTGGGCTTGAGCCTGGTGCGAGCCGTCGCGATGCTGCACGGCGGCGCCGTGCACCTCGAGGACAACAATCCAGGCTTGAAGGCGATCTTCATGCTGCCGGCGACGGCGATCGCGCAGCCGGAGACGGTCAGGGTGTCAGACGCTCGCCCCGCAGCGTAAGCGCGGCGGACGGTGTCGACCGGGGGCCCAAGCGCCGCGCCAGTTCGACCAGCTGGCGGCGGACGTCGTCCGTGCTGACGCCTGCGCTGCGCACCACCGGCACCATCACGGCATCGCCGAGCAGCTCATCGAGCTCGACTTCGCCCGTCATCCGCCACCGCATGACCTACTCCTTAACCGAGACTTAACCAAAGCGCCCGCAAAGCGCATCATGGGATTATCGTCGGCGACCATGTCCGTATTAAGGCGTGGGCCGGGTCGTTCCGCGGCATTCGCGGCGTATTCCGCCCGTGCGGCGCGCCGGGAAGCTCGATAGGCGGACCGCGTAAGGCATTTCGTAAATCTTTTTTCACTACGTTTGGCGCGATGGCGAACGCGAACTCGGGAGACCTCATCGGCACCGGCCAGGAGGCGTTGCGGCAAGGCCGCTTCGCGGATGCCGAGCATTGGCTGGGCCTGGCGCTGCAGACGACGCCGGCGACCGCGGAGCTCATGTTCCTCTATGGCACGGCGCTCGCCCAGACCGGCAAGCGCGCCGAAGCGATCCGCTTCCTCACCGCCGCGCTCAGCGCTTTACCCAACGACGTCGCGATCATCAACAATCTCGCGACCGTGCTGCGGCAGAACGGCCAGCTCGACGAGGCCGAGCGCCATCTGCGCCGCGGCCTCGTCGTCCAACCGAAATCGCCCGATCTTCTGGCCAACACCGGTCACGTACTCCGCGCGCAGGGCCGCAGCGAGCCGGCCGCCGAATGCGCCGCGCTCGCGCTCGCCCTGGCGCCCGATCACGCCGAGGCGCTCGTGCTCGCCGGCCAGGTGCTGCGCGACGCCGGCAAGGCGCCGGACGCCCTCGCCTATTTCGAGCGCGCCGTCGCCGCCAAGCCCGATCGCGCAGCTCTCCACGTCGCCCTGGCCGAAGCGCGCTTCGCCGCCGGCGATATCGCCGGCGGTGCGGCGGAGTACGAATGGCGCTGGCAGAAAATGCCGATGCCGGAGATGCCGGCGCCGCTGTGGGATGGCGGCGCGCTCGGCCCCGATAAGACGTTGCTGCTGTGGAGTGACGGCGGCGCGAGCGAGACGATCCGGCTCGTCCGCCTTGCCTATGCGCTCCATGCTTTGGTCGGACACGTCACGGTCGGCGCCGCACCCGAACTGCTGTGGCTGGCCGCGTCGGCGCCCGGCGTCGATGCCGTGGTTCCCCTCGGCGGGCCGTATCCGGCGTGCGATGCGCACCTGCCAATCGGCAGCCTGCCCCATCGCCTCGGACTGCAGGGCGACGCCATTCCCGTCGAGATACCCTATCTCGCGGCAGATCCTGCGCGCGCCGATCCCTATGGCGCGCGCCTCGCCGGCGGCGGTTTCAAAGTCGGGCTCGCGTGGAGCGGCGAAAGCGGCATGCGCGCACCAAGCCTGGCCGAGCTCGCGCCGCTCTTCGCGATCCCCAACGTCCGCATCTTTGCGCTCGATCCCGCCGGACCGAGCGCGGCGGCCGCCGGCCTCGCCGACCGGATCGTCGATCTGTCGGGTTGCGTCGGCGATTACGCCGATGCTGCGGCGGTGATCGGGCAACTCGATCTGGTGATCGCGACCGACGGTCCAATCGCGCACATCGCCGGTGCGCTCGGTCGTCCGGGCTGGGTCATGCTCGGCCGCGACGCGCATTGGCGGTGGCTTGCCGGTCAGGCCGGCAGCCCGTGGTACCCCTCGTTGCTCCTGTTCCACGAGAATGGCGGCGGCTGGTTTGGCGTCGCGCAGGAGATCGCGAACTCGCTCGCGCTGTTCACGGCCTCGGCGGAACCGGTGCCGACCGTCGATCCGGCGCGCGCCGCCGGTTACGCCCGCTTCTTTGCCGGCGATGGATTGAAGATCGGCCTCGCGCTCGACGGCGAAACGCCGTTGCTGTCGGATCTTGCGCTGATCCTGTCGCGACCAGGCGTGCGTTTCTATGCGCTCGATCGGCGCGCCGCGATCCAGGCCGCGCGCAACACTTATGGTGCTCAAATCGGCGACTTTGCCCTCGCCGAAAGCTCGCCCGCGGACGCGGCGGCATTGGTGAGCCAGCTCGACCTCGTCGTCGCCGGCGACAATCGGATCGCCGCCACGGCCACCGCGCTCGGCATCCCTGCGTGGGTCATGCTACCGGCCGACGCACCCGCGCCGCGTGCCCAAGGCGCGGCGACCTGGCTGTTTCGCCGCGAATACGGCGCCGATTGGAGCGGCGTCGTCGAGCAGATCGATCAAGCGCTCGCGGCCGCGCTTGCGCCGCGGCAAGCACAAGCCGGCTGAGCAGGCGCCTCACCCGTTTCGAAGTCAAAGCGCCGCGGTGTCGGCTCCGCCGCGCCGGCTGACACGCTGCATGGCCGCCGCCGCACCGCCGGCCAGCAGGACCACCAACACGCCGGCGCCGCCGAAGAGTGCCGTAAATCCGAACTGCCGCGCCACGATCGCGCCGAGAATCGGCCCGGCGCCCTGGCCGACAAAGAAGCACGCGGCGAACAATGCGAATGCGGCGCCGCGGGCTGCCGGCGCCAATTCGCTGCCCTGAGCCTGCAATGTATTGTGCACCATGTAGAACCCGAAGCCGGCGACGACGAAGAGCAGCGCGACGAGCGTCCACGCCAGCGGCCAAGCCATGATCAAGTACATCATACCGGCGAGCGCGCCGCCCCACGCCATCATTCGCCACGGTCCGAGGCCGTGAATGATCCGCCGCGCAACGATACCGTAACCGACGCCGCCGAACCCGAAGCCGGCGATGGCGATACCGGCCTGGGCGGCGCCGCCGCCGCCATGCTCGGCCAGCATCGGCGCGACGAACGGAAACAATCCGAAAAAGAGAATTCCCTCACCCGCCACCGCGCCGAATACGAGTAGCGCCATCGGCGATGCCACGACAGTGCGGTAGCTCGCGAACGCGGCGCGCAGCGTCGGCCGCTGCGCCGCCTGTTCCGTCCCGCGCAGCACGTAGACCACGACGCCGAGCGAACCGGCCGCAATCACGGCAGCGACCGCAAAGGTCCAGCGCCAGCCGATCGTCGCGGCAAAAGCGCCGGCGCCGGCCGCGCCGATCATCTGGCCGGCGATGGCGACGATCATCACGCGGCTGATCGCGACCTGCCGCTCGGCATAGGCGATGCGGTCGCCGAGGAGCGCCCACGCGATCGGAATGATGCCGCCGGCGAATGCGCCGGCGACGATGCGTCCGGCGACCAAATCGCGATAGTGCGGCGCTACGGTGCAAAGCGCGGATCCGATCGTGACGCCGACAAGCGAAACGCAGATCAGCCGTACCTTGCCCAACGCATCGGCCGCCGGGCCCAACACGACCTGCATTCCGGCATAGGGAAAGGCGTAGGCCGAAACGAGCAGCGCGGCGCGCGACAGATCGACGCCGAGATCGCCGGCGACGATCGGCAGCATCGGATCCAGCGCGCGGGTTTGAACCGCGCTGGCAAACGCGGCGAAGCTGAGCGCGACCAGAAGCGGCACGGCGAATCGATCCCCCTCGCACGGCAGAATAATGGCCCTATCCATCCCGCGGGCGCAAAAAAGCCGCGCGGTTCACGCGCGGCTTCGTTGCAGGCCCGGCAGAGCTGCCAGGCTCAGCGGATGTTGAAGAACAGACCGATCGAGGGCGCGACCGGCGGCGCATAGACCGGCTGCGCTTCATAGACCACCGGCGGCGGCGGCGGCGGCGGATAGGCGTAACCCGGCTGATAATAACCGTAGGCGCGATGCTCACGCCATTGGTCGCGGTCGTGGCCGTGATCGTGGCCCCAATCGTGACCGTAGTCGTCGGCGAACGCGGCCGCCACGCCGCCAAGCAGGGCTGCAGCCAGCACGGCCGCGAAGATCGGGCGGCCCATCAGAGTGATCCGTTTGCTCATCCGATGCTCCTGCCTGCGTTACTTCTGGGCCGGCGCCGCAGGCTTCGCAGTCTTCGGCGCGGCGCGGTGCGCATAGTGTTCGGCGATGCCACGGAACACCGCGTCGGCATCCTTCTTCTGTGCGGCCGACATTGACTGGTAGAGATTGTCGAAGGCCGGTACGAGCTTCTTGAGACCGTCGGCATGCGCGTCGGCGATGTTGGCGTAGGTCTGCAGATTCTCGACGGCCGTCATCGTACGCAGCTTGGCGTTCCGCTCACGCACCATCTTATCGATGCTCGCCGCGTTGTCGCGCATCGCCTGCGCGACCTGCTGCCATTGCGGCTCCTGCGCCGCGGTGATGTGCAGGCGGGCATGCAGGCTTTTGATGCGCGCGTCAACGCCGTAAGTGCGCCGCGAAGCAGGCTTCGCTGGCGGCTTCGCCGGCGTCGGCGTCGCGCTTGGCGCAGCCGACGCTGCCGCCGGCGGTGCGGGCGGCGTGGTCTGGGCCAGCGCCGGAACGATCGACAGGATGGCGGTCAATGCGACGACGCCGGCAAACGCACCGCGTCGCTTGGAGGGATCGATCATATGAGCCTCTAGGGTTGTTTGTGGGGTTGGAGTCGCACAATCAGCATCAAACATATAACGGCGCACCCATGTCGGCGGCCGGCGATGGACATCGCGCCTGGTGCCGACGATGTCCACGAAGATCAATGTCGGCACGCGTTCGTGGCGCTTTTAAGGCGCGATGCCGGGCGCTCACTTGCCGAGCAGCCCTTTGATCTGGCTGCCGACGCCCTGGCTGGCGCCGCTCGCCGTAGGGCCTGCGCCGTTGACGACAGAGCCGAGCGACTTCGCCAGTTCGCTGCTGCCGACTTTTGCCGCCGCGCCGCTGATCGCCGCCAGCACCTGGCCCGCGACCTGGGCCGGCGTCGCACCACCTGAACTCTTGCCGATATTCGTCAAATGAATTTCGGGCAGCGGCGCCGTCAGCGATTTTCCCTTCAGCAGCGTGGCGCTGACGCCAACCTGCCCCTGGCGGATGACCAGGTCGTCGATGATGAGTTTGCGCCCGGAGCCGCTGCTCGATGTCGTGCCGCCCGCATAAGTCGTGGCGTTCTTCTGGATCGTCGCGAGATTGCTGGGGCCGCCATTGTTGACTTCATAGGCGACCTGCGGTCGCTCGACGTCGATCTGCTTGATCACGATCGGTCCGCCGCCGGTGATCGAACCCAGTTCGATGGCGTGCTGGCTGGAGAAGCCCTTAGGATTGGCGACGCTGAGGCCGGAAATCGTCGCGGAGCCCGAGGCGACCGTGATGCTCACCTTGTCGACGCGGACATCGGCTTGCGCCGCGGCGGTGCCATAGGTCTCGATCGCGCCTTTGACGATCGAATCGAGATTGGAGAATTAGGTACCAGGCGACGCCGGCCGCGACGGCGATCAGCACGACAACCGCGACGATGATCTTCTTCAGCATGTACCCCCGCTTTTGCGCGAATCCGGGAATGCTATCAGGCCGTCATGGCGACGCAATGACGGCGACGACCGTCGCGGACCTGCCGGTTTGGCGCGCATCGGGCCCGTGCTATGGTCGCGGCGAACGAGCGACCACAGCCCGGCAACCGGAGGAAAACACATGCGCGCGGCGGACCACGACCCGGCTCGTCAGCCGATGCAGGCCAGGACCTGACGCCGTGCGCTTCGGAATTTTCGGCGGTGCACGCGTCGCCAGCGGCGGTCCGTACGGCGATAGCCACGGCTATGCCGATTACATCGCCTACATCCGCGAGGCCGAGCGGCTCGGCTTTCACGCAGTGTTCCTCGTCGAGCATCATTTCACCGGCCAGGGACGGGTGTCGGCGTCGCTCAATTTGTTGAGCTATCTCGCCGCCTGCACGTCGCGCATACGTCTCGGCACCGCCGTCGTGGTGCTGCCCTGGCACAATCCCGTGCTGGTCGCCGAGCAGGCAGCGACGCTCGATCTGCTGTCGGGCGGGCGGTTGGATTTCGGCGTCGGCAAGGGCTATCGCGATTACGAGTTCACCGGCTTCTGCGTTCCACCCGCGGAGGCGACGGAGCGCTTCGACGAAGCGATGGACGTAATTCGCAAGGCATGGACCGGCCAGGGTCGCTTTTCGCATCACGGCAAACGTTGGCATTTCGAGAACGTCGTGGTCGAGCCGGCGCCGGCGCAGCGGCCGCATCCGCCGTTCTGGCTCGGCGCCGGCAGCGAGGAATCGATCCGGCGCGCCGCGCGCGAAGGCTACAACCTGCTCCTCGACCAAATCGGCTCGACCGACCTGACGATCGAGCGCGTCGCCACGTTCCGCGACGAGTGCCGCCGCATCGGCCGGCGCTACGATCCGCTGATGGTGGGCGCGACGCGTGGCCTGCAGATCCTGCGCAGCGAGGCCGAGCGTCCGGCCGCGTGGGCCCGGCGTCAGCAGGTGCTCGCGACTGTCGGCGCCTTGGCGCGCGGCCGCGGTGCCGAGCGATATGCCGATCCGCGCACCTTCGCCGGTCCGCCGCAGGAGATCGACGATGCCCCGCTCCTCGGCACGCCCGCGGAAATCGTGGAGCGGCTGAAGCGACTCGAGGCCGGCAGCGTCGAATACGTGCTGCTCGTGGATCCGTCGCCGACGCTTGAATCGCTGCGCATTTTCGCCGGCGAGATCATGCCCGCGTTTGCGCGGGCACAAGCGGCCGCACACTAGCCACGGAACCTTCTTCCGCCCAGCGCGTCTATTGGCCGAACGCTGCCGGTTGGCGGAGGTGGTCATGCTGCTGCGGTTGTGGCTTTGGTTGGCTGTGGCGCTTGCGCTCGGCGGTTGTGGCGTCGTTGCGGCGCCGTGCCGGGTCAGTTCGGGTGTGATCAAGGCGGTCCCTCTGGTTGGCGACGTCGCCGCCGCACCGACCGACGCATGCGCCAACGTCATCGATCCGGATTCGATCTCGCGCTCGTGACTTGCGCCCGCGGGCGCGCTGCGGTACGCCCTGGCCGCATGAAGACCGCGATGCGATGCCTGCTCGTCCTCGCCTGTGCGGCGGCGCTGACCGGCTGCGGCATCGGCGGCCCGGCGCACGGGCCGCCTGATTCGCGCGCTGCTGCCGTCGTCGATATGGGCTTCGAAAGCTTCACGCCCGCGAATGTAACGATCAAGGCGGGACAGGCGGTTGAGTGGCGCAACACATCGCCCATCACGCACTCGGTGAGCTTCGATCCCAAGGCGGCGACGACCGCAAGTGACGCCGCATTACCGGCGGGCGTGCAGGCCTTTGCGTCCGGCGATATCGCCGCCGGCGACGTCTACCTGCACACCTTCACCGTGCCCGGCACCTATCGCTATTTCTGCACGCATCACGAAGGCGCCGGCATGACCGGCGTCGTTATTGTGCGGTAGGCGTGGCTGAATTTCGCGTACCGAGCCGCGCACAATCACCGACCTCGACGAGAATAACGGCCTGTCAGCGCCGCGCTTCGACGTTCTTGCGGACGATCGCGACAATGATGAGAACGAAAGCGAGCAGCCGCAGCAAATATATGAACGGATCGGTATTCTCGCTGTTGCCGCCGGTCAATGCGAACGCACCTTCGCCAGCGCCCATCAGGAAAAATGCACAGGAAAAATAAAGGAAGAACCGGTCATTCGTACGCCGCCAGAACTTCAGGAAGAACAGCGCCAGCAGCAGGTAACCGGTCGTTAATGCGCCCGTTATGAAGCTCGTCGTTGTGTCGCTCATCGGCGCCTCAATCGATTTCCCAGATGAAGCCGTAAAGCAGCAGTCCGACAGCGAAGACGGCCGTCGCCGCCCGCGCCGGGCGGAGGTCGACATCAGGCAGAAGAACGATGTCGACGAAGAGCAGCAGGTTATTCACGGCAAATGCGACAAACGCCAACGCACTCCAAAGCAGAAGCGGCGAGCGATTGCGGGCGAAGCTGCGCACCAAAAGCAGCATGGCCGCCAGGCTGGTCAGGAAACACAAAAAGTAGATCGCGGATGGGAAGTTAAGAGCCATCGTCGTTGTCCTTCCTGAGTTTGAAGGCGTCGGCGAAAATTTGAATATGAGATCGCGGCGTCGACCAGATGACGTTCATGATCGAAGACGGAGCGCTGGCATAAGCGTCGGCCAGCTCGTCTACCACCTCAGCGAGCTCCGCGGTCGTCGGCCGGTAGCGGAACTGCTCCGCAGGCTCCTGCACCACGAGATCGGCACGCTGCAGTGCGATCAGCGCGTCGCTCACGACGAGGCCGCTCGCCCGCAGCTGGCGGATTAACAGGCTGCTGAAAAACTCTGATGCGAAGCCGAATCACGCAACATAAGAATCATCGAGAGCCCTCTCGCGAATCGTTCTTGCGTGAACTGGTCGCCATGCGAATCAATGTTGCGTCTTCTCGCGTCCAAAAACGTTTTTCAGCAGCCTGTTAAATCCGCGGTCGTCCACGCGCGTGACGGTTCGCGGCGCAGGAGCAACAACAACTCCAGCTCCCACACCGAGCGGATCGAATTCCGAAGAAACCGTTCGAGTTTCTGGGACAGCACGATCGCACGCTCTTGCCGGCGGTTTCGCAGCCGAACGGAACGTCGCGCGACCGCGGCCGCTCCAGGTCGGACGAGGTGGTGGGCCACTGTAATTCAATTGCAGGCGCCAATGCGACCACTTCGATCGCATCAGGTGGCGGTCCCGGAGGCCCGGGATGGCCGCCACGCGCAGTCTTTGGTATCTAGGTCGCCGGATGGGTGGCCGAGCGGTTTAAGGCACCAGTCTTGAAAACTGGCATAGGGGCAACCCTATCGTGGGTTCGAATCCCACCCCATCCGCCAACTCCGAACAGAACTGCGAACGCCGGGCGCAGCCGATTTTACGCCCGCGGCGGCGGCGAGCGTTCGGAGCAGATCGCCCTTCGATCCCATGATCCGCACTTCCTTCTCGGCTACCTCGACGCGCTGGGCCAGCGCGCGAAGGTGCTCACGCCGATAGCCGCCGCCGTCGATCCGGATGCGCTCGCGGGCGGTTCTGGCGAATTTCTGGACCATGGCGGGCGTGATCGCTTGTTGGCCCGCGCTTTCCGCCATCGCCTGGGCCCGGTCGGCGTCGGCCTGGGCCTGATCGCGGATGGCTTTCAGACCTGTGATGCGCTCCTTCAGCGCCGGGTCGTCCAGGTCGGCGACGCCTGACTCGATGGCGTCATAGAGCCGCTTGAGCCGCAAATCGGTCTCGGCGGCGCGCTTGTTCAGTTCGGCGATATGCTCGCGCCGGCGCTCGGTCCGCTCCTGGCGGCGGTCGAGCACCGAAGCCAACACTTCTTCGAGGCGGTCGGGCTGGAGCAATCGGTCCTCGATATGTCCGGCGACGAGGTTGTCGAGCTTCTCCATTGGGATCGAACGTCCCTTGCAGCCGGTCTCGCCCTGCCGAGCCTTGATCGAGCAGGTGTAGTAGCGATACCGCCCGCCCTTCCCGGTGCGGAGCGTCATCGCGCCGCCGCAGTCGGCGCAGAAGCAGATGCCGGTAAGGAGAGTGGGGCCGCTCACGACGCGGGCGGGCGTGACCTTGGGGTTGCGGGCGCGAAGGTGGGCCTGCACGGCGTCGTAGGTGGCCTGGTCGATCAGCGGCGGCACCGCGACGGCGATCACCTCGCTGACCGGCTTCAGTTCCTTGGTCTTGCCGCGCTTGTTGAACTCGTGACGCCCGGCATAGGTCGCGCGAGTCAGGATGCGGTGAACCTGTCCGATGCCCCAGCGCCCGCCATCGCGGGTGAAGATGCGGCGCTGATTGAGGTGCGCCGTGATGTTCTTCACGCCCATCGGCCCGGACGTGCCGTCGCCTTCCAACGCAAGCCGGTAGATCAGGCGCACCGTGTCGGCGTGCAGCGGGTCGATCTCCAGCTTCTTCTTCACCTTCGCGCCGCGCTGCTCTGCCGCGACGACGCGGTAGCCGATGGGCGGCAGGGAGCCGTTCCAGAAGCCCTGGCGCGCGTTCTCCTTCAAGGCGCGCAGTACGTGCTTGGCATTTTCTTTCGACTGGTATTCGTCAAATAGCGCCATGATCTGCCGCATCATGACGTGCATGGGATCGTCGCCCATCTCCTGGGTGATCGAGACCAGCTTGACGCCGTTCTTCGCCAGTTTGCGAACGTAGAATTCCAGCTCGAAATGGTCGCGGAAGAAGCGGCTGAACGAATGGACGATGACGACATCGAACAGCGCGGGCTTCGAGGTTCCCGCCTCGATCATCCGTTGGAATTCGGGGCGGCGGTCGTTGGTTGCGGACGCTCCCGGTTCGACGTAGGTCTCGACAAGCTGGTAGCCGCGCGACTGGCAATACCCCTCGCCCTGGCGCTTCTGGTCCGGGATCGAAACATCATGCTCGGCCTGCCGCGCCGTCGAGACGCGCAGATAGAGGGCAGCGCGCAACGGCACGGTCATGCTGACAATCTCCTTACGTCATCGAGACGGCCCGAAAAGTTCGTCGAACACGTCGCCGAACCAAGCTTCGAATACGTCGATTTCGGTATCCGTAACCGGCACGCGCTCGGGCCAGTCGTCCACGACGCGCCAATTCTCAACATCATGTTTGACCGGGCGGCCGAGGCGCGGCCAGGGGCCGGGCACGACATAGAGGTCGGGCGGCAATTCGCCGAGTGCGGCGCGGGCGCGCAAGGGGAAGCGATGCCGGGACATTGCGCCAGGATCACGCAAACACCGTCCGGGCGGAACGGCCGATCTCTACGCCACGTTATCCGCGCGCACGTCGCCAAGGGAGCGGTCCCGCTCACTTTGAACCTTGATCGCTTGCGGGCCACTTGCCGGGGCGGCGGCAGGCGGTCAAGGCCGCAGCCGCGCCGCGGTGGCGCGGCAGGCGCCAGCCTTGACGGGCTGGCGACGGTCCGGCCGGCTCGCCGCAAAACGGTCATGGCTCAGCTCGCCTTCCGTGACCAGCTAAGCGGCAAGTCGAGTTCCACCCGATCATGCATGACCTTCGGCGTGATCCGGCCGCGCTCGCCGCGTTCCAGGCGGACCAAGCCGTAGCCCGCCATCGTCTTCAAGGTCCGCGACAGGTTCGACTTCGCCTTGCCGGTGATCCGCGCCAGTTCGTCGAGCGAGCCTGGGGCCTGTTCCACGATCACCCGCAACAGGTCGCGGTTGCCGGCCGAGAGAACCTTGGCGAAGGACTCGGTCGAGGTGAACCAGACCTTCGGTTCGTCGGGCGCGATACGGTGCTCGCCACGTGCCACCGCCATGGTGCGGGCCTTCATGTCCTCGTAGCTGGCGATGCCCACTTTCAGCGTTGTCATGGGATCACTCCTCTCTCGCGCAACACCGCGTCCACAGTGGTCCAAAAGTCGCCGAGCAGCGTCGCCGCGTCCCGGTAGTCGTAAGCCTTGACCGTTCGCAGCCGGTGGCGATGGTCCTGCGGTTCGCCGTGTTTCTGCCGCGCCACCGGGTGCGCGTTATCGAAGCCGACCAGCCGCTCGCCGTCCGGGCCGTGCAGCGTGAGCGAATAGTCCAGCCCGTGCGGCTTCTCCGTCGATACCGGCACCCGCGTGACCACGAACCGGACCCAGTGGCCGCCGTCAGGGTCCACAACGAGCACCTGGCCGTCGAGGTCGAGCAGCACATCAAGGGTCGGGTCGCGTGGCTCCGTCACGGCATCTAGTTATCAGATTGAAGCAACTATGTCGAGGGAAATGGCCGGCCGGGTGCGGATGGCGCTCGGATCATTGATATCATTGGTATTTTAGCAGAAACGGCTGGCAAAGATGATTTGTCGGATTGCCAAAAGCCTCAATTATCCCAACCACATACGCGGGCCAGACGGCCGAGCTTTTCCCTTGCCGCCCCGCCTTCGCCCCTCCAGAACCGCCAAAACTGCGATGGGTGGCGCAATTGGCATTGATTCCATTGGATTTTCCGGAAAAGCGGCACCACCCCCTTGCCGGCGGCACGCCGTAACACACTGACCGACCACAGCAAATCGACCAAAGGGAGAGCCGCTTTTATCTTGCCGTCCCCGTCCCCATCCCCGTCCCAGCACAAATCAGCGCCTCCGTGCCTTCGCTCTTCCTACGTCGCACAACCCTGGCTACGATCGCTGAACATGTCATCTCTGAGCAGGATTAGCGCATTCCGTCCGGTCGGAAATTGTCCATGAACCCTCATTGGAATGGTGCGAATTTGCATGGCGAATTGCGGAGTCGTGGCTGTGCGGAGTGCAGACCTGTGCATCAGTCACTACCTCTGAAACCGACGATCAGAATTGCGCCCTTTCCGATCTTCCGTCGCGAACGGGACTCATCATCGTCATCGCGGCGGTTGGGTGAGAGCAAAACGAGCGTTGTCGCGACGCATGTGGTAATGGGCATGCCGATGCATCAGCCCTGCAATTCAACTCCTTTGACCGTGACGTTCGACACCAACACGCTGGCCTCGGTGGTTGCCCCCGAAACCGCGCAACGTGGCACCGGCGAAAGCGGAGCCATTGTCGCGGCTGCCATGCGGGCTGGGCGCATTCGCGGCTTTTTTAGTGAGACCGTCATCACGTTGGAGGGAATCAAGAACGTCGATCGCGCTGACGTTCTTGGGAGGACTCGGATGGTCTCCGATGCCTCATCGACCGGCAAGAACAACATCACGCTCACGGTTGGCGTCCGGCATGCCCGAAATCCCCTAGACCCACGGTCCTCTGCCAGGGTTCGAGCCGCACTTGAGCTGGGTATGCGGCCCTTACGGACGGCTGCACGAATCGGCGGATATCATCTGAGGGACCAATCTTTCGAGCTTTACGAGCCGGATGGGGGAATACTCGAACTCGTCCGCTGCATGGACGCGGTAAATGAGCTGACAACTGAAATCGCGAAACGCGGCGTCGGACAGGCCATTGCAGTCGAGCTTGGATTACAATTCAGCCAGCGCGATGGTGTCCAAAAACCGGAGTTGTTTCTGCAAGGCCTCGGCCGCGCGAAGGATAAGCCGGAAAGAAAAAAGGTAGCCGACGCGATCCGTGAGTGGGCAGACGGCGATAGCGTTGCTGCTCACTACGGCTTCGGCATGAAGCTGTTTTGCAGCGAGGATTTTGGGGGACAAACCCGTTCGGTTCTGAACGACCAGAATCGACACTGGCTTCATGAGTCCTTCGGGATCGAGTTCGTCACACTATCTGAACTGGCAAGAAGGGTGGCAGAATGATTCGACACGGTTCAGCCGCTCAATTGGCGCGATATTGTACTAAGCTGTTTATGGCCGCCTCACTACTAGCAGGCTGCTGAAAAACGTTTTTGGACGCGAGAAGACGCAACATTGATTCGCATGGCGACCAGTTCACGCAAGAACGATTCGCGAGAGGGCTCTCGATGATTCTTATGTTGCGTGATTCGGCTTCGCATCAGAGTTTTTCAGCAGCCTGCTAGTCCGTCGAACACCGGCGGCAGCACGGTCGCGACGACCCAGTTCGGGATGACGGTGCCGGCCGCCGCCAGATGAGTAGGCGCCAAGGGCGCCGTTTGCTATCAAACGCCTGACGTATGCCGTAGGCCGTCGTTGGGGGAAACCGGAAATGGCCCGCTGGCTGCACGATCTGGATCGTGCCGTTGTCGCACTCGTCGCGGCAGCCCGCTGGCTCGTCCTGCCAGTCAGTTTTCTGTTGTTCGCGCAATGGCCACTGCGCGACGTCGTCCACGACTATTCGGTCCAGGCGAACGACCTGGCGCAATGGCAATTCGCGTTCTATGTCAGTGTCGCCCTGACGTTCGCAACGCGCGCGCGCGCGCATCTCGCCGCGGACACGTTCGCGCACCGCTTCTCTCCGGTGACGCGGCGGTGGATCGCCCGCATCGGCGCAATGCTCTGTGTCGCGCCCTGGTCGCTCTTCATCTTGATCGTCGCCGCGCCGTGGGTATGGCAGTCGGTGAGCGGGCTCGAGCGCTACGCCGACACGTTCGACCCGCTTTATTTCATCATCAAGATCGCGATGTGGCTGCTCGCGCTGCTCGTGTTCCTCCAGGCTATGCTCGATTTCTTCCGCCCGGCGCCGCCCGGTCCGGCATGATCGACGCTGGTTTTTACATGCTCGCCTGCGTGCCGGTATTGCTGATGGCGACCGGCCTGCCTGCATTCATGGTCCTGATCTTCGTCGCAACCGCGGCTGCCGTCATCGGCGTGGCCGCGGGCGCCGTGCCTTATGAGCTGCTGACCGCGTTGCCGGAACGCATCGTCGGACTGCTCGAAACCGACATCCTCCAGGCCCTGCCGCTTTACGCGCTGATGGGTGCCCTGCTCAACCGCCTGCCGCTCGCCGACATCCTTTTCCGTGCCGGTACGACACTGTTCGCACGCACGGCGGCCGCACCGCTGCTGTCAGCCGTCGGGTTGGGCACGCTGCTGGCGCCGATGAACGGCTCCGTCGGCGCGAGCGTCGCAGCGCTGACGCGGATCGTGCTGCCGCGGCTGCGGACGCATCACGTGTCGAGCGCCAAGGGCCTCGCCACTGTCTGCGTCGCGAGCACGCTTGGCGTCGTCGTTCCGCCGTCGCTTGTCTTGATCCTCCTCGGCAATGCCATGTTGCACGCGGACACGCAGGCAATGAACATCACCGGTCACATCAGCCGCGCGATCAACACGCAGGATGTGTTCCGCGGCGCCCTGCCGCCAGCGGTAATGTTCATGGTCCTGACCGCATTGCTCACTTGGCTGATCGGCCGGCGTGCCAGCTCGACGCACGGCACGCACCTCACGGCGCGCGAGCACATGAGGTCGCGCGACTGGGTGATCGCCGTAGCGACGGTGGTGTTCATCCTCAGTCTGCTGACCGGCGTGGTCATGGGTTATTTCTACGCCGTCGAGGCGGCGGCGGCGGGCGGCATGGCGCTCTTCGTCATCGGCCTGGTCTCGCGCACGCTGACGATGAAAGTCCTTGGCGAGGTTCTCCACGACACCATGGCAATCACCGGTGCGCTCTTCGCGCTGCTGGTCGGGGCGACGACGTTCACCCTCGTGGTCCGCGCCTTTGGAACGGATCGGGTGATCACCGAGATCATCCAGCAGATTCCGGGCGGGCCGATGGGCGCCGTTCTGGCGGTCATGGTCGTCTTCTGGCTTTGCGCCTTCGCCCTCGACGCGTTCGAGATCATTTTCGTCGTCGTGCCCCTGGTGATGCCGGCGCTGCTGACGCGGGTCGACGACGCCGTCTGGGTTTCGGTGCTCGCGTTGCTGTCGTTGCAGGCGAGCTTCCTGTTGCCGCCGCTCGGTTACGCGGTGATGATGGCGCGCACCGCGGCGCCAGTCCGCGTCGAGCTTCGTGCGCTGATCAGGGCGCTGGTGCCATTCCTCGGCGCGCAGCTCCTGGTGCTTGGCCTGACCATCGCGTTCCCCGAACTGGCGCGTCTCGCCATGCCCGCTAGGCCCGTCGCCTCGTCGCAGCACAAGCTGAGCCCTCAGGAGGTCGAACGCCTGCTGCAACAGTCGCTACCGCCGCCGCCCGACCAGGATCACTGATTGCGCCGTGATCAGGCGGCCCCGAAAGACCCACGAATGGGCGGCGCTGCGACTTTTTTGCCACCGAGCGGCTGGAATTGCGATAGGCCGCCATGGCATAGTGCCCTCGGCTGCAAGGCTAGGCAGTGCCCGTATTCACGCTGGAGCCAACCGGCGGAATGTATCGGTCGGGGGAGGTTTTCGGGTTGCAGTTCGTGTTGCGGGTAAGTCGCGCGATCGACTTTCTCAACGAGAAGGTCGGGCAGACGGTCTACTGGCTCGTTCTCGCCGCCGTGTTGGTGAGCGCCTTCAACGCCGTCATGCGCTACACCATCGACTACAGCTCGAACGGCTGGCTCGAGATCCAGTGGTACTTCTATTCTGGCTTCTTCCTGATCGGCGCCGGCTACACCCTCCTGCGCAACGAGCACGTCCGCATCGACATCATCGCAAGCCGGATGTCGCCGCGCACCCGCGCCTGGATCGACGTGCTCGGCGGCATTTTCTTCCTGCTGCCGATGGCGCTGATCATCATGTGGCTGGCATGGCCAGTATTCACCGACTCCTATCTCCTGCATGAGGAGTCGCCCAATGCCGGCGGTTTGCTTAGGTGGCCGGTCAAGTTGATGATGCCCGTCGGTTTCTTCCTGCTTGCGCTGCAAGGCATCTCCGAGATCATCAAGCGCATTGCCTTCCTGATGAATCTGATTCCCGACCCAACGCCGCGCCACGCCCACGGCTCCGAGGAACAGGTCGCCGCGGACATGGTGATGCAACTCGACGGAAACGCCGAAGGCGGTCCGCGATGAGTGCGGTGTTCATCGCCAACATCGCGCCGATCATGTTCGCGATGCTGATCGTGCTGCTGATGATCGGCTATCCGGTCGCGTTCTCGCTCGCCGCCAATGGCCTGCTGTTCGGCGCCATCGCCATCCATTACGGCCTGTTCGGTCCCGACCTGCTGCAAGGCTTGCCGCAGCGCGTCTACGGCATCATGTCCAACGACACGCTGCTCGCGATTCCGTTCTTCACCTTCATGGGCCTGATCCTCGAGCGCAGCGGCATGGCCGAGGACCTGCTCGACACGATCGGCCAGATGTTCGGCCGCGTCCGCGGCGGTCTCGCCTACGCGGTGGTGTTCGTCGGCGCGCTGCTGGCGGCGACAACGGGCGTCGTCGCCGCATCGGTGATCTCGATGGGCCTGATCTCGCTGCCGATCATGCTGCGCTACGGCTACGACCGGCGCGTCGCCGCGGGCGTGATCGCGGCATCCGGCACGCTGGCGCAGATCATTCCGCCCAGCCTCGTGCTCATCGTGCTCGCCGACCAGCTCGGCCGCTCGGTCGGCGACATGTACCAGGGCGCGTTCATTCCCGGCGTCGGCCTCGCTGTGTTCTACGCCGTCTACATGTTCATCGTCTCGATCTTCTGGCCGCAGGCCGTACCGGGTCTGCCGCCCGATGCGATCACCGTGCGCGAATCCAGCGGCAAGGCCGGTTACCTTTCGCTCGCCGCGATCGCACTCGGCAGCGTCGTCGCCGCCTGGTATCTCACGGCGCGGGGCTATCTTCATCCGATCTGGGCCTGCGCGTCCGTCGGCGCGGTCGACTATGTGATCGCGCTCGTCGACAATTTCCTCAATCTCCGGATTCTCAGCAAACTGACGCGTCAGGTGATCATCGTCATGATGCCGCCGCTGGCGCTCATCTTCCTCGTGCTTGGCACGATCTTCCTCGGCATCGCCACGCCGACCGAAGGCGGCGCCATGGGCGCATCCGGCGCACTGGCGCTCGCGCTCGCCAACCGGCGCCTCGATTGGAAGCTTCTCCGGCAGGCGATGGACACGACCGCCAAGCTGTCGTCCTTCGTCATGTTCATCCTGGTCGGCTCGACCGTGTTCAGCTTGGTGTTCCGCGGCGTCAACGGCGACCTCTGGGTCGAGCATCTGCTTATCGGCTTGCCCGGCGGCCGGATCGGATTCCTGATCGTGGTCAACCTGTTGACTTTCTTTCTCGCGTTCTTTCTCGATTTCTTCGAGCTCGCCTTCATTATTATTCCGCTGCTCGGCCCCGTGGCCGAGAAGCTCGGCATCGACCTGATCTGGTTCGGCGTGCTGATCGGCGTCAACATGCAGACGTCGTTCATGCATCCGCCATTCGGCTATGCGCTGTTCTACCTGCGCAGCGTCGCGCCGAGCGAGGAATACACCGACCGCGTCACCGGCAAGCGGCTCGCACCGCTCACCACCGGACAGATCTATTGGGGCATCATTCCGTTCGTGTTCATCCAGATCATCATGGTCGCGGTCATCATCGTCTTCCCGAACATCGTGCTTGCCTCGCTCGACACCGGGCCGAAGGTCAATCTCAACACCATCCATTTTCAGGCGCCGACCGAGGAGAACACCGCGCCGCCGACCGATTTCAAGTAGCGTCGGCGGCAGAGCGCGCGCACGAAAAAGCCCCGCCGTCGCCGGCGGGGCTTTCGTCGTTTGAATCCGCGCCGCGGCTACGCCTTGGCGCCGACCTTCGCATACATGAAGTTGTCGAACTGCTGCTCGTCGACGCGCATCCATTCGTCTTCGGTGGCCAAGAAGGGCGTCCACTCGTCGTAGACCTTCTTGAATTTCGGATTGCGTGCCGATTCCTCGGCGTAAAGCTGGCGCGACGCTTTGAAGCTTGCTTCCATGATCGGCCGCGACCAATAGCGGAGCTGCGTGCCACCAGCGATCAGCCGTTTCAACGCCGCCGGATTGTCCGCGTCATACTTGCCGATCATCCAGTTGTTGGCTTCGGCCGCGGCGGCTTTGATCACTGTCTGATAGGTCTTCGACAGCGTGCGCCATTTGTCGAGGTTGACGTAGGCCGAGAGTTGCGCCTGCCCTTCCCACCAGCCGGGGTGGTAGTAATACTTGCAGACCTTCTGGAAGCCGAGCTTCTCGTCGTCATACGGCCCGACCCACTCGGCGCCGTCGATCGTGCCTTTCTCGAGCGCCGGATAAATGTCGCCGCCGGCGAGCATCTGCGGCACGACGCCGAGCTTCGACAACACCGCGCCGCCCCAGCCGCCAATGCGGAATTTAACACCCTTGAGGTCGCCGACCGTCTTGATCTCCTTCCGCCACCAGCCGCCCGACTGGGTGCCGGTGTTGCCGCACGGTATGGAAACAACGTTGTAGCCGGCATAGAACTCGTCCATCAGCGCGCGACCGCCGCCGTGCCGCAGCCACGAATTCTGGATGCGATAGTTCGTGCCGAACGGCGCCGTGCAGTCGAAAGTGAAGGTCGGGTCCTTGCCGACGTAGTAGTAGGGAGCGGTGTGACCCAGTTCGACGGTGCCGTTCTGCACCGCGTCGAGCACCTGCAGGGGCGGCACCAGCTCGCCGCCGGCAAAAGTGCGGATCTGGAACTTGTTGTCGGTCATCGCCGCCACAAGTTTGGCGAAATACGCGGCGCCGCCGTAGAGCGTGTCGAGGCTCTTCGGCCAGCTCGCCACCAGGCGCCAGTTGAGCGTCGGCGCGCTCTGCGCGATCGCCGGCGCCGCTATGGTCGTCGCCGCGAGGCCGACGCCGCCGGCCGCGAGGAATTTACGTCGTTGCATGGATGGACCCCTCCCCAATGTTCTGGCTGCGATACGGCGATCCGCCGGTTCCGTAGCCTTCTCTTAACAATAATACAGGTAACCGGTCGCGCCAAACTCGAAATCGACCGTGTATTCAGCGCGTTACGCCGCCTCCGCCGGTGCCTTCCGCGCCAGCCCGCCGTAGAGGTCGAGGATGCGCTCGCGCCAGGCACGCACGACATCGTCTTTGTCGAGCAGCGGCAAGGCGCTGATCGCGCGCGCCCACTGGAAGCCGCCGAAGACGATGTAATCGGCCTGCAGCGGCGCCACACCGCCGAGAAACGGCTGATCCTTCAGCACAGTGCGCAATGGCGCCAACGCGGCGCGGAACGCCGGCAGGTTCTTCTCGCGATCGGCCACCACCTCCTCAAGTGTCTTGCCGAAGCGCTCCTCGCGCGACTTGCGGAAGTAGTCGCGGTCCTTCGGATGGAGGTGATCGACGATGTCGCGCACGATCAGCCGCGCCATCGCCGGCTGCAACACGCCGTCCGCCCAGCCGACATAGAAGCGCGAGAGCGCCCGGCCCGCGCCGCCGCCGAACAGCGACGGCCGGTCGGGATTCGCATCCTCGAGATAGCAGGCGATGTCCCAGGAATCGGCGACCCATTTGTCGCCGTCGACCAGCACCGGCACGCGTCCCTGGCCCGAGGCCGCGATGCGATCCTTTTCCGTGAAGCGCCAGGGAATGGTTTCGACCGTGAGGCCCTTGTGCGCCAGCGCGAGCTTGACGCGCCAGCAGTAGGGGCTGAACCGCCGATTGTCATCGGCACCAGCGAGGTCATAGAGCTTGAGCATGGTCTTCTCCCGTCACCAATACCGGCCGGTCGCGCCGATGGCCGCGACCACCAGGCCGAGCACGAGGTTGAACGTGACGATGGTGCGTATCCGCGTGAGTTGCGTCGCCGCAAGCGGCAGGTCGCCGCCGTCGAGCGCGCGCTGGAACCGCCGCCACGGCGCGAAATAAAGATGGGCGAAGACGAGCATCATGACGACGCCGAGCCCCATCATGATCTGGATGTAAAGACCGCCGGCACCGAGTTTGATCATCCCGGCGCCGGACAGCACCAGCAGAGCAATCGATACCCAAACCCAGCGAAAGAAGCGGGCAAGCGCGCGGCGCATCAGCGGTAGCCGGACGCCCGGCTCAAGCGGTGCCGCAGCAGGCCGCAGCATGAAGTGCGCGAAGAACATGCCGCCGACCCAGGTGATGGCGGCAAAGATATGGAGCAGTAGCCCGAAGATCATGGCGGCGGCAGTCTAGCGTCATCGACGCGGCCACGAAACCGGACTTTGTCGCGCGCCTAATCCTCGCCGAAATGCCGCAGCACCGCCGCGCGGTGCTCCTCGGGCAGCGTTTCGAGCGCCCGCAGCAGCGACCGCATCCGCCGCCGCGTCGCGTAGAGCTGATCGAGCAACCGCAGCACGACCGGAACGGCCTCCTCGCCGACCGCGAGATCGCGGCGCAACTCGACGATCAGCCGCACGCGCGCGACGTCGAACTCGCTGAAGACATAGCCTGACGGCTCGCTTTCCGGCAGCACCCAGCGCTCGGCGATCCAGCGCTCGAGCTCGCCGGGCTCGAGGCTCGCCATTCGGCACATCGATTCGAATGTGATCATGCCGGTCCCGTCGCGCGGCGCGGATCGTAAGGATGTTTCGGCGCCCATTCGCGCAGGAAGTCGGCGAGCGCCCGGTCGCCGCCCTCGGGCAGCACGATCTTGAGCGTCACGTATTCGTCGCCCCAGCTGCCGTCCGGCTTGGGTACGCCTTTGCCGCGCAACCGGAGGCGCGTCCCGGTGTTGGAGCCGGCCGGTACCGTCATCGTCACGGCACCGTCCGGCGTCGGCACCGAAATCTTGCCGCCGAGCGCGGCCTCGCCGATCGTCACCGGCAGCTCGACGTGAATGTCGTCACCCTCGCGACGGAACAGCGCATGCGGCGCGACATGCACCTCGATCAAGGCGTCGCCGCGCGGACCGCCGCCGACGCCATCGCCGCCCTGCTCCTTCAGGCGCAGGATCTGGCCGTCGCGCAAGCCGGGCGGGATCGTGACGTCGAGACTCTTGTCCGGCGCCAGCTGCAGCCGCTTCTTCGCGCCGTTGATCGCCTCGAGAAAATCGATCGTCAGCATGTAGTGCTGGTCGGCGCCCCGCATGCGGATATGCGTGCGCCGCGCGAACGGGCCTTCGCCGGCGGCGCCGCTTCCGGCGCCGCGACCGAAGATCGCGAACAGGTCCTCAAGGTCCTCCGGCGCGACACCTTCGGTCGTGTAATATTTGGCGCCGTCCGGGCCTTCGGCGAAGCCGCGATAGTTGGCGTGGTATTGCGGCTTCTCGGCGCCGGTCTCGTCGATTTCACCGCGATCGTAGCGCGCGCGCTTCGCGGCGTCGGACAAGAGATCGTTGGCGGCGCTGACTTCCTTGAAGCGCGCCTCTGCCTCCTTGTTCCCGGGATTGAGATCGGGGTGATACTGCTTGGCCAGGCGGCGATAGGCGCGGCGGATATCCTCCTCGCTCGCGTCGCGTGCCACGCCCAGCATTTCATAAGGGCTTCGCGCCATGGCCCATCATATAGGAGATAGAGAGGAGTCGCTCCAAGCGTGCACTGGATGTATTCTGGCGTTGTCCGCGCCGCGGACTCCGGGCGCGAAACGACTGGGCTATGAAGCGCGCGCCGCCTCGCGCGCCAGGTCATGCCGATGAGCTTTCAGGATTTCCTTGCGGCGATCAAATCGCCCGACCTTCGCAGCGTCGCACAGCACTGGCAGGCGGCGCGCGGCACCAAGCGCATGCCTGACTGGAAGGACATCGATCCGGCCGCGATCGCGCCCTACCTGCCGATCGTCTGGTCCTGGAAGTACGACAGCGTTAGCGACACCTTCACCGGCCGCCTCGCCGGCGACGCCATCGTCGAGGCCTTCGGCGAGAGCCTGCGCGGCAAATCGATGCAGGAATTCTTCGGTGACCGGCAGTACGAACGGATGTTCGCGCGACACAAACGCGTCGTCGGTGAGCCCGCCTTCGCGCATGGAACCGGCCCGGTATTTAGCCACGCCGGACGCTCAGTCCGAGGCAAACGAATCATCATGCCGCTGGCCAGCGACGGCATCCACGGCGACAGCATCTTCGGTGCGACGATCTACGCGCCGCGGCAAACGGCTGAGTCGAGCGAGGCCGCGCGCCAGAACCTCGTCGCCGAGGCCGTCGACTTCTTCCCGCTCGACTGAGCCGTCCGTCAGCCGACACCGCTCAGCCGCGCGCTCTCACGCCACAACCGCTCGCCCGAATCATCGTCCTGTGCCGCGGCCGACGGTTCGCGCGCGGCGCATTTGTCGAAATACAACCCGGTGAGGCCGACGACCTCCGGAGCGGACGCAAGATAGACCGGCGTCTTTGCCCCTTCCGCCGGCGGGATCGCCATGATGCGCTTCGCGATGCCGACGCCGAAGCGGAACACGCCGCGGTTGTTGTCGCCGAAGCTGGTCGCGACGAATCCCGGATGGAGCGCATTGGCCGTCACGCCCGAGCCCGACAGCCGGCGCGCCAGCTTCCGCGTGAACAGGATGTTGCACAGCTTGGAACGCCTGTAAGCGAGCCAGCCGCTGTAGCCGCGCGCGGTCTGCAGATCGTCGAAAGCGAGCGTTGCGCCGCGATGCGCCTCGGAGGCGACGTTGACGACGCGCGCGGGCGCCGACGCCTTCAGCCGATCGAACAGCAGGTTGGTCAGCGCGAAATAGGCCAGGTGGTTGAGCGCGAAGGTTTGCTCGAAGCCCTCGGCGGTCGTCTCGCGCCGGTTGAAAATCGCACCGGCGTTGTTGAGCAGCACGTCGATGCGCGGCAATGCCGCGAGTTCGCCGGCAACGCGACGGACGTCGGGCAAGCGCGACAGATCGGCGACATGGACGCTGGTGCGCGGCGTGTCGCTGCCCGCGAGCTCCGCCGCAAGCGCTTCCGCCTTGGCCCGATCGCGCGCCACCAACGCGAGTGACGCACCCATCGCCGCCAACCGCTCGCATACGACGCGGCCGATGCCGGAAGTCGCACCGGTGACGACGACCGTCCGATCCCGCATCGACGTCATGGCGCCGTCGCGTCCTGCGCCGGCGCGGTGACCGCATCGCGCACGCGCGCCCAACATGCGGCGTCGCTTGCCGCCAGCACCGGGCGATCGTGGATGCGCGGATCGTAGGCGGTACCGTCGAGGAACGCGGCCTGGCCGCCGGCTTCGCCGGCGATCAGCATGCCGGCGGCGTGGTCCCACGGCAGTGAACGCGAATGCAGTGCGAAATGCGTCGCGCCGAGCGCCAGGTCGATGTATTCGATGCCGCTCGAGCCGAGATTGCGTGTCCGCATCCCCGCCTCGGTAATGGCCTTCGCCGAGCGCATCCCACCGACGGCGCGGCCATAGGCGGCGCCGATCGGTTCTGCCGGCGCCGGCGCCACGCGCAGGCGGCGCCCGTCCGCCCACGCGCCTTTGCCCTGCCGCGCCCATACCAGCCGGTCGCCGAGCGGATCGAAGATCCAGCCGGCGCGCGTCCGACCGCGTTCGACATAGGCGATGATCACCGCAAACCCAGGCTGGCCGCGGGCAAAATTGGCGGTGCCGTCGACCGGATCGATAATCCACAAATTGTCACATGTGGCCGTTAGGCTTAGGCGCATCGGGTCTTCGGCAACGGCTTCCTCGCCCAGGACCGCGGAACCGGGGATCATCTCGGTCAGCCGCGCCGCCAGCCTGCGCTCGGTCTCGAGATCGGCGATGGTGACTAGGTCGCCGGGTCCCTTCTCGCGCACGTCCTCGCGCTTGAGCGTTCCGAAGCGCGGCAGTATGACGCTCTGCGCGGTTTCGCGGATCAGCCGGGCAACGGCGTCGGGATCGGGCATCGATGGCGGCGGTGTTATGATGGATGCAGCGGACGGGTTCACTATGACGGAAAGCAGCGACGAATTCGATGTCGTGGTCGTCGGCGCAGGCGCGGCGGGGATCGCCGCTGCCCGGCAATTGGTGTCGGCGCAGCTCGCGGTCAAGGTCGTCGAGGCGCGCGAGCGGCTCGGCGGCCGCGCCCACACCGTGCCGACGGATCTCGGCTTCGCTATCGATCTCGGCTGCGAGTGGCTCCATTCGGCCGACATCAATCCGTGGACCCGCATCGCTCGCGACCTCGGCTTCACGATCGACGAGACGCAGCCCGACTGGGGCCGGCGCGTCGCCTGGTTCGAAGGCGACGCGGCACAGCGCGAGTGGCAGACGGCGATGGAGGCGTTCTACGCCCGGCTCGACCGCGCCGCCGCAGATCCTACCGACCGGCCGGCGGCGAGCCTGCTCGATCCCGGCGGCAAGTGGAACGCGCTCCTCGGCGCGATCAGCAACTGGGCCAACGGCGCTGAGCTCGACAAGGTCTCGGCGCTCGATTACGGCCGTTATGACCCGACCTATATCAACTGGCGCGTGATCGAAGGCTACGGCGCGCTGATCGCGCGGTATGGCCGCGACCTGCCGGTCGCGTTCGGCACCGTCGTCGAGCGCATCGATCGCGGCGGCCCGCGCATTCGCGTCGTCACGAACAGCGGCACGCTGACCGCGCGGGCGGTGATCATCACGCTGCCGACGACGGTGCTCGCCGAGGAGCGCGTGAAATTCTCGCCGGCGTTGCCCGAGAAGGTCGCCGCTGCTGGCGGCCTGCCCCTCGGCAGCGTCAACAAGCTGTTCCTACGGCTCGACGAAGTCGGCGCGCAGGAGCTGGTGCGCGAGACCGACCGCCACCTGGTCGGCGCGCTCGACCGCGTCAAGACCGGCAGCTATCAGATCAGGCCGCACGGATGGCCGGTCATCGCCGGCTTCTTCGGCGGCGATCTGTCGGCCGCGCTCGAACGCGGCGGCATGGCGGCCATGGCGGACTTCGCCACGGGCGAGCTCGCCGGCCTGTTCGGCGCCGACATCAAGGCGCATCTGACGCCGTTCGCGGCGTCGGCCTGGGGCGTCGACGCCTTCGCGCACGGCTCCTATTCGATGGCGCTGCCCGGTCACGCCGACGATCGCTCGACGCTGGCGGCGCCGGTGGGCGAGCGGCTCTTCTTCGCCGGCGAAGCGTGCTCGATCGCGCATTTCGGCACCGCGCACGGCGCTTATATGTCCGGCGAGACCGCGGCCTTTGCGGCGATCGAGGCGCTCAAGCCGGCGGCGGCGGACGCGTCGGGCCGAGCAGCCGCTGCTTGGCGTGACGCGCCGCCGATTCCAGCCGATACTTGAGACGCGGGAAACGGATCACCTGCCACGCCAGCTCGTAGCGCTCGGTGGCGAAACTGGCCTTGAGCTGATTCTCGCCGGCGAGGAAATCGTAGACTGCCGCGCCCGCCACAGCGTTGTGGCCGATCGCCAATGCGTGGGTCACCACGCCGGGACGGCGCTTGCGATCCACGTCGTCGAAGCCGCTTTGATACGCATAGATGCGGCCGCCGTGCCGGAAGTTGTAGAGATAACCGATGGCGCGGTCGGCCACGGTCACGCGCAGCAGCTGTATCGCGCCGCGCGCGAACTCGCGCTCGATCAGTGCGCGGTGGAAGGCCTCGAAATAGGGCTCGACGAAAGCATGGCGCTGGCCGCGCCGTCCCCACGAGCGCACGTGCAGCTCCTTGAGCGCCGCGAAATACGCGAGCGCCTCGCTCCGATCGCCCGCCTCGGTAATGGCCACCGCACCGTCTTGCGCGAAGTCGCGCTGGGCGCGGCGCAGCTGCTGGCGCGCGTTGCCCGACAGCAGCGCCGCAAAATCGCCGGCGGCGCGAACACGGCCCAGACCGACGGCAAAACCGGTCCGCGTTTGCGTGCTGTGCAACAAACGGTGGCGATCGAGAAAGTCCGACGACAATCCCGCGGCGACGCCGGGCAGGCGCAACTCGTCGCCGAGACCGCCCGCGCCGGCGGCAAACCAGTCGCCGAGCGCGGCGATCAGCGCAGATTGGTCGTTCGGCGTGGCGAGAAATCCGTTGTGCTCGATGGCGATGCAATCCCACCGCTCGTCGCCGGCGGTGTTGAGGTGCAGGCCGCGCGACGGCGCGCGCAAGAACGCGCGCACGGCGTTGGCAACCAAGACGGCGATGCCCGCGATCTCGCCATCGCGGTGCGCCGCGGCGCGATAGAGTCGCAGTGCGGGCGGCAGCGTCGCCAACCAGGTACCCATCCACGCCGACGAAAGGAAAAAGCTGGGCGCGACGCGCGCCTCGACGGCGCGCCACTCGGCCTCCAATGCCGCGCGCGACTCGACGGGCTCGACGCGGAGTGCGAGACCGCTCATCGCCGGCCGTCGGCGGGACGAGTCGCGCTGTCGCGCGCGCCGCGCCGGTGTAATCTGTCGGGGTCCCGGTAAGCCGACATAAGATGGCCGTTCACGACGATCCCGATTTCAGCCGGTTGCCTGGGCCGCTCGCCGAGCTGTTCGCGCGCGCGGCCGAGCGGAGTTTTTTCTCGCTGCCGCTCTGGTACCACGTCCTTGCCCGCTACGGAACCGAGACCGGCAGCCGCATCCGCCTCTATGCCGACGGCGCGGCCCGGGCGGCGCTGGTCTGCCGCGTGACGCGCGCTGGCCGCCGCCTGCTGAGCCTGTCGAATTACTACAGCACCGAGCACGGCCCGATTTATGCGGCCGGCGGCGCGGCACTGAGCCAAGCGCTCGGCGAGATCGCGCACGACATCGCGGCGGCGCGCTTCGATGCCGTCCAGCTTGCCGGACTCGACCCGCACGATGAATCGTTCGGGCGTCTCGCGGATGCCTTCGCCGCCGCGGGCTTCCGGCCGCGGCGCTATTTCGACAGCGGCACCTGGTACGAAAGCACCGCGGGCGTCAATTTCGCCCGTTACGTCGACGCGCGGCCCGGCGCGGTGCGCAACACGTGGCGGCGCAAGACCAAGGCGCTTGCCGCCGCGCATCGTGTCGACTGCGTCTTCCACGACGACGATGCGGCGCTCGAGGAAGGTGTCGACGATTACCAGCGCGTCTATGCCGAAAGCTGGAAGCAGGCCGAACCGTTCCCCGATTTCATGCCGCACCTGATCCGCACGGCGGCCGTGGTCGGCGCACTGCGACTGGGCATCCTCAAGGTCGATGGCGCGCCGGCCGCGGCGCAATGCTGGCTCGCCTGGCGCGGCCGCGTCACGATTTACAAGCTGGCGCACGCGCTGCGCTTCGACGACATGTCGGTCGGCACGATCCTGACCATGCGAATGATGGAGCACGTGCTCGAGCGCGACCGGCCGCGCGAGGTCGATTTCGGCCGCGGCGACGATGCCTACAAAAAATCCTTCCTGTCGCAGCGACGGGAGCGCTGGGGCCTGCTGGCCGCCAATCCGCATACGCTTGGCGGCCGCGCTTTGGCGTGGCGCGAGGCGGCGGCGCAGGCCTTGCGGCGCATGACGCGGCGGTAGACCACGGTAGACGGCGCGACAGCACCGCCGCGCAAATCGCCGCCCGAGTGAAGGCACGAGTCGCGGCGGCGCAATAGCGCGCGGTCGCGGCGGTGCGCTAAAATCGGCGCAGCAGGAGATACCCATGCCACTGACCCAGCTCAACCACGTCACCGTGCGCACCCGGGACATGGAGGGGACCAAGGCGTTTTACGAAAGCGTGCTCGGCTTCCATGCCGGCTGGCGCCCGCCCCTCACCTTTCCGGGTTACTGGCTCTATTGCGGCGAGCAGCCGGTCGTTCACCTCGTGCCGGACAGCGGCGCGATCGGCGCCGGACCCGACGGCGCGCATACCGGCAATTTCGATCACGTCGCCTTCGTCGGCGATGATTTCGTCGGCATGCAGACGCATATCGCCGCGCGCGGCGTCAAATTCGAGATGCGCGATCCGCCCGGCGCCGGCGTGCAACAGATCTTCTTTCCCGACCCGAACGGCGTGATGATCGAGCTCAACTTCCAGAAGCGCGGGTGAGCCGCGCGTTGGAGGCGCGGCTCAAGACGAAACTGGTTGTCCAGGCGGCGGTCCGGCTGTGCGCGGTGCGCGCCATACCGATCACCGTGGCACGGCGCGGCGACGAGGACGCCGGCACGATCCTCGTCAAGCTCAACCAGCGCGATCTCGGCTGCACGGTTCTCGCGCAGACCCGCGGCAAGAGCGGCGAACTCGCCTGGCTCCGCGCGACCGGCGCGACGCCCGTCGATGAACCGGCCGCCGACGCCTATATCGCCCGCCAGGTCCAGCGCGATCCCGACGTCTGGGTAGTCGAGATCGAGGACCGCGAGGGCCGGCCGGTCTTCGTCGGACCCGTGCTGTGACGACGATCGATCCCGTTCAGGCGATTGGATCTTCGACGCGGACGCGAGCCACGGCGCAGACGCGCTCGGCGCGGCGCACGAGATCGCGCGTCAGCCGCGCTTCGGACAGCGTCTGACCCTTGCGTCCGAACGGCACGACCTGCCCCGTCGGACCGCCCTCCGGAAAAAAGTGGGGCAGCGGCGCTGGCACCGCAGGCGCGGCGACAGCCGGCCGCTCGGCTGCGGCGGCTGCGCGCCGCTGGCGACGCAGCACCATGCCGCAGAAAATCATGCCGGTACCGGCGAGCGCCAAGCCGGCGCTGCCGCCGAGCGTCGGGCCGCCGAGCGGCACGGCCACCGCCGCAGCAGTCAATGCGCCAGTCGCGGCCAGCGCAGTCAAAATCACGGGTTTCATCGCGTCCTTCGCTGTTCTTGGCGGCGTGGTTAACGGGGCTTTTCCATCGTTTTGCCGATAGCATCGCAAACCCCGTGCCGCTTTCCGTTGAGCGAGGAATTCCGCGCGCTGGCGAAGCGCGCAGGCGCCGGCGCCGGTGCCGGCGTCAAATCGGCCGACGCTGGACGCGGCTCACGGGGCCCTCGACCCGGCCCATCGCTTGCGGGCATTCTGCGGCCCGAACACGAGGTTAAGCATGGCAGCGATCAAGCGTATCTGCGTCTATTGCGGCGCCGCCGGAAACGTCGACGAGTCCTATCGCGCGGCGGCGATTCGCATGGGCAGCCTTCTTGCCGAGAACGGCATCGGCCTGATCTACGGCGGCGGCCGCGTCGGCCTGATGGGGCTGATGGCGGATACCGCCCTCGCCTATGGCGGCGAGGTCATCGGCATCATTCCCGGCCACTTGCACGAGCGCGAGATCGGCCACACCGGCCTGACGCGGCTGATGGTCGTCGGCAGCATGCACGAGCGCAAGCAGACCATGTTCGAATTCGCGGACGCCTTCGCCATCCTGCCGGGGGGGTTCGGCACGCTCGAAGAAGCGCTCGAATGCATCACCTGGCGGCAGCTCGGCCTGCACGACAAGCCGATCTTCCTGATCGACGTACAGGATTATTGGGTGCCGCTCCTCCGCCTGTTCGAGCACGTGATCGACTCCGGTTTCGCGCCGCTGGGCGCGCGTTCGCTCTATCAGGTCCTGTCGCGGGTCGAGGACTTGCCCGACGCGGCCCGCAAGGCGCCACAGCCAACCACGGCGAAAAGCCGCCTGGTCTGACCCCAGATTCCCGCCTAATTCGAGGCCGGGGTGCGGCGCTGGGCCGCTTGCGCGGCTCGAGGCCCGTGGCTATTGTCGCGCCCGCCGCACGGGCGCCCGCCCGCGGCCGCTCAGCCCGCACGGCGCTCAAGTCGTCCGCCCGTCGCAAGTACAGAAGGCCCTCCGCGCATGAAGAAGATCAAGGTCGCCAACCCCGTCGTCGAGATGGACGGCGACGAGATGACGCGCATTATCTGGACGTTCATCAAGGACAAGCTGATCCTGCCCTATCTCGAGATTGACCTGAAATATTACGACCTGGGCATGGAGGAGCGCGACCGCACCGACGATCAGGTCACGGTCGATTCCGCCAACGCGACGCGGAAATACGGCGTCGCCGTCAAATGCGCGACGATCACGCCCGATGAGGCGCGGGTGAAGGAGTTCAACCTCAAGAAGATGTACCGCTCGCCCAACGGCACGATCCGCAACATTCTCGGCGGCACCATCTTCCGCGAACCGATCGTCATCAAGAACATTCCGCGGCTGGTGCCGAGCTGGACCGCGCCGATCGTCATCGGCCGCCATGCGTATGGGGACCAATACCGCGCCACCGATTTCAAAGTGCCGGGTCCCGGCCGGCTGACCATGACCTTCACGCCGAAGGACGGCGGCAAGGCCGTGACCTACGACGTCTTCGAGTTTGCCGAAAGCGGCGTCGCCCTCGGCATGTACAACCTCGATGAATCGATCCGCGGCTTTGCCCGCGCCTGCTTCAACTATGGCCTGCAGCGCGGTTGGCCGGTCTATCTCTCGACCAAGAACACCATCCTCAAGGTCTATGACGGGCGCTTCAAGGACCTGTTCGAGGAGGTGTTCAACGCGGAGTTCGCCGACAAGTTCAAGGCGAAGAAGCTCACCTACGAGCACCGGCTGATCGACGACATGGTGGCTTCGGTGCTCAAGTGGAACGGCAATATCGTCTGGGCGTGCAAGAACTACGACGGCGACGTGCAGTCGGACGTGGTCGCGCAAGGCTACGGCTCGCTCGGCTTGATGACCTCGGTGCTGATGACGCCCGACGGCAAGACGGTCGAGGCCGAGGCGGCGCACGGCACGGTGACGCGCCACTATCGCCTGCACCAGCAGGGCAAAGACACCTCGACCAATCCAATCGCCTCGATCTTCGCCTGGACGCGCGGCCTGTGGTATCGCGGCACGTTCGACAAGACGCCCGACGTCGTGCGCTTCGCCGAGACGCTCGAGAAGGTCTGCATCGAGGCGGTCGAGGCCGGCGAGATGACCAAAGACCTCGCCATCCTGATCAGCCCCACGACGCCGTTCCTCAATACGATCCCGTTCCTCGACCGGCTCGACGCGCGGCTGAAGCAGAAGATGGCGTGAACATGGCCGGCGGGCCGGCCACTTCACCGTATCGCGGCCGGATCACCGCGGGGCTGTTCGCGCACCTCTTCAAGGCGGTCTTCAAGCAGCATCACCGTGCGATGCTACCGCTGCTGCGCCAAGTCGTGCCGGCCGACGCGGTGGTGCTCGACGTCGGCGCCCATGCCGGGCAATACACCAAGTTGTTCGCGCGCCTGGCGCCGCGCGGCCGCATCTACGCGATCGAGCCGCAGAGCTACGCGCGGCGCATCCTGCGCGCCGCAATCCGCCTCAACCGCCTGCGCAACGTCGAGATCCTGCCGCTCGCGCTGGGATCGGCGCCCGGCCGCGCGACGCTGACCATCCCGGTGAAGGCGTCCGGCAGTTATGGCTTCGGCCTGGCGCATCTCGGTCCGCACACCCGCGCCGGATCGGCAGAAACGGAGACGGTCGAGGTGACGACGCTCGACGCGCTCGCCGCACGGCTTCGGCTCGCGCGGCTCGATTTCATCAAAGCGGATATCGAAGGGTGGGAGCAGGCGATGGTCGAGGGTGGCCGCACGACGCTCGCGCGCTTCAGGCCGGCGCTCCTCATCGAGATCAACGAGGAACACCTGCGGCGCGCCGGCGGCAGCGTCGCCTCGCTGTGGCGCCTGCTGAGCGAGCTCGGCTATCGCGCCTACGCCGCGCATCCCGGTGGCGCACTGCTCGACCGGCCATCGGAAGGCGACGTGCTGTGGCTCGCGCGCGATCGCGCTCCGTGACCGCACGACACCCGAACGCATCGCCGTTGGCCGGACGGCGCGGATGGGATACGATGCATTCGGCACGAAGATTTCTGGGACGGGCTGTCCCCTTCTGCCGCAATTGATCGTCAATTCGGTTCCGGCTTCCGGAACGTGGCTCGATCCGCAAGGCAGGGCGATCCGTCACGCGCGGCGGAGCTCCTGATGTGCGCGGGCTCGGAACGATTTCCCGCGCGACGAACGCGGCGCGCCCGATCCGGCGCCGATGAGCGCAGGAGGTAGCAATGCTCGTTCGCGAAGCCATGACGCAACACGCCGAATGGATCGGCCCGGAAAGCTCGCTCGCCGAGGTGGCGCGGAAGATGCGAGACCGCGGCATCGGGTGCCTGCCGGTCGGAGCGCACGACCGCATGGTCGGCATGATCACCGATCGCGATCTCGCCTGTCGCGCGGTCGCCGACGGGCTCGATCCGAAGACGGCCAAGGCCAAGCAGGTGATGACGAAGGGCGTCACCTGGTGCTTCGACGACGACACCGTCGACGGCGCCGTGCGACGCATGGAAGAGAAGAAGATCCATCATATGCCGGTGATCAACCGCCAGAAGCGGCTGGTCGGCATCCTGTCGCTCTCCGACCTGGCGCTGCGCGGACCGCAAGAGCTGTCGATCGACATTTCGCGGCTCACGTCGCGCGACGCGCGGCATGCGGCGGAGCTGTTGCCGCACTAACAGGCTGCTGAAAAACTCTGATGCGAAGCCGAATCACGCAACATAAGAATCATCGAGAGCCCTCTCGCGAATCGTTCTTGCGTGAACTGGTCGCCATGCGAATCAATGTTGCGTCTTCTCGCGTCCAAAAACGTTTTTCAGCAGCCTGCTAAGCGGGACACGAGCGGCCGGCGATCGGCGGCCTAAGCGGCTTTTGCCTTCTCGGCGAGCGCGCGCTCGACCGCGGCGAGCGCGGCCTCGGCCTGCGACGGATCGGGTCCGCCGGCCTGCGCCATGTCGGGCCGGCCGCCGCCGCCCTTGCCGCCGAGCGCGGCGGCGCCGAGCCGCACCAGCTCGACTGCGTCGAAGCGCGCCGTGAGGTCGGGCGTGACGCCGACGACGATCGAGGCCTTGCCCTCCTCGCGCGCCACCAATGCGACGACGCCCGAGCCCAATTCCTTCTTGAGATCGTCGGCCAGGCTCTTCAATTCCTTGGCCGGCACGTTGTCGAGCGCGCGCGCCGCGAACTTGACGCCGGCGACGTCCTTGGCGGCGCCGTCGGCCGCCTGTCGTCCGCCGCCGCCGAGCGCCGCCGCGCGGCGCGCATCCGATAGCTCGCGCTCGAGCCGCTTGCGTTCGTCGAGGAGCGCCGCGAGCCGCGCCGGCAGCTCGGCGGGAGCCGCCTTGATGGCGTCGGCCGCCTGGCGCAGCAGCTTCTCCTCGGCGGCGACGTAGGTCTCGGCCGCGGCTCCGGTCACCGCCTCGATGCGGCGCACGCCGGAGGCGACGGCGCTTTCCGACACGATCTTGAACAGGCCGATATCGCCGGTGCGGCGCACATGCGTGCCGCCGCAGAGCTCGACCGAGAAGGCGCGATGCACGTGATCAGGTCCCTGGTCATGGCCCATAGCTACGACGCGCACCTCGTCACCGTATTTCTCGCCGAAGAGTGCCAGCGCGCCTTCCTTGACCGCGCGATCAGGCGTCATCAGCCACGTGCGGACTTCGGCGTTCTGGCGGATACGCGCATTGACCTCGTTCTCGACCGCCGCCAAATCCTCGTCCGATAGCGCGCGCGGCTGCGAGAAGTCGAAGCGCAGGCGGTCGGACGCGACCAGCGAGCCCTTCTGCGTCACGTGCTCGCCGAGCCGGCGCCGCAGCGCCTGGTGCAGCAGGTGGGTGACCGAATGATTGGCGCGCAGCTTGTCGCGCCGCGCCTCGTCGACGCGCAGCTCGACGACGTCGCCGAGCTTGAAGCCGCCGCGCGAAACCTTGCCCAAATGCACGAACAGCTCGCCGGCGCGCTTCTGCGTATCGGACACGGCGAACTCGGCGCCCTTGGCCGTGAACATCGCGCCGGTGTCGCCGACCTGGCCGCCGGACTCGCCATAGAACGGCGTCTGCGAAACGACGACGACGGCTTCGTCACCTGCCTTGACCGCGTCGACACGCTTGCCGTTCTGGACGATCGCGAGAATCTTGCCCTCGGCCTCTGTGGCGTCGTAGCCGAGGAATTCGGTCGCGCCCAGCTCCTCGCGCAGCGCGAACCAGACTTGGTCGGTCGCCGCCTCGCCCGAGCCAACCCATGATTTGCGCGCTTCGGCGCGCTGGCGCTCCATCGCCGCGTCGAAGGCCTTGGTCTCGACCTTACGGCCGCGGCTCCGCAGCACGTCCTCGGTCAGGTCGAGCGGGAAGCCGAAGGTGTCGTAGAGCTTGAACGCGACGTCGCCGGGGAAGGCCGCGCTCTTGGCCAGCTTGCCCTCCTCCTCATCGAGGAGCTTGAGGCCGCGCGCCAGCGTTTCGCGGAAACTCGTCTCCTCGAGGCGCAGCGTCTCGGTCACCAGCGCCTCGGCGCGCGCCAGCTCGGGAAACGGCTGGCCCATCTGCCGCACCAGCGCCGGTACCAGCTTCCACATCAGCGGCTCGCTCGTCCCGAGCATGTGGGCGTGACGCATGGCGCGGCGCATGATGCGGCGCAGCACGTAGCCGCGGCCTTCCTTCGATGGCAGCACGCCGTCGGCGATCAGGAAAGCGCTGGCGCGCAGATGGTCGGCGATGACGCGATGCGACACGGCGTGCGGCCCGTCGGGCGGCGTACGCGATGCCTCCGCCGAAGCGACGATCAGCGCACGCAGGATGTCGGTATCGTAGTTGTCGTGCTTGCCCTGGAGCACGGCGGCGATGCGCTCGAGCCCCATGCCGGTGTCGATCGACGGGTGCGGCAGGCTCACGCGCTTGCCGGGCGCCATCTGCTCGTACTGCATGAAGACGAGATTCCAGATCTCGACGAAGCGGTCGCCCTCGGCATCCGGCGAGCCCGGCGGACCGCCCGGAATCTTGTCGCCGTGGTCCCAGAAGATTTCCGAGCACGGACCGCACGGGCCGGTCTCGCCCATCGCCCAGAAATTGTCGGACGACGCGATGCGCAGGATGCGCTGGTCCGGCAGGCCGGCAATCTTCTTCCACAGCTTCGCCGCCTCGTCGTCCTCGGCGTAGACCGTGATCAGCAGCCGGTCGATCGGCAGCTTGAATTCCTCGGTGAGCAGGATCCACGCGAGCTCGATCGCACGGTCCTTGAAGTAATCGCCGAAGGAGAAATTGCCCAGCATCTCGAAGAAGGTGTGGTGGCGCGCGGTGTAGCCGACGTTCTCGAGATCGTTGTGCTTGCCGCCGGCGCGCACGCATTTCTGCGACGAGGCCGCGGTCGAATAGGGCCGCTTCTCCAGGCCGGTGAAGACGTTCTTGAACTGCACCATGCCCGCGTTGGTGAAGAGCAGCGTCGGGTCGTTGCGCGGCACGAGCGGTGACGACGGCACGACCTCGTGCCCGGCGCGCCGGAAATAATCGAGAAAGTGGGCGCGAACCTCGTTGGTCAGCATGTCGCTAATCTGGTCCTTCCCCCGCCGGGAACCAAGTGGGCCGCGCCGTCCCCGCAGCGCGGCTGGGCCGCATTAAGCCCAAGGCGCGCGATGCTGTCCAGTTGGCGGCTGGCCGCACCGGGCCTAGCATCGGCGTCTCGTCCAAGCGCAAGCGGAGGCGGATATGCGGATCGCGATCATCGGTGCCGGCGCGGTGGGCCAAGCGCTGGCGCAGGGCTGGAGCAAGGCCGGGCACACGGTGAAGCTGGGCGTGCCCGATCCGAAAGCAGCGAAGTATCAGGGCTTGTGGTCGCTGACGCTGACCAAGCCGGCCGAAGCCGCGGCTGACGCCGAAGCGATCGTGCTGGCGACGCCCTGGCCCAAGACCGAGGCGGCGATCGGCGGCCTCGGCAACCTCGCCGGCCGGATCGTCATCGACTGCATCAATCCGCTAGCGCGCGGCGCGCAGGGCATGAGCCTCGAGATCGGCCACAGCGTGTCGGCCGGCGAGCGCGTCGCGCAATGGGCGAAGGGCGCCGCCGTGTTCAAGACTCTCAACCACACCGGCGCCGACAACATGGCCACGGCGAAGGAATTCAAGGTGCAACCGGTGATGTTCGTCGCCGGCGACGACGCAGCAAAGAAGCCGACCGTGCTGAAGCTGGTGAGCGATCTCGGCTTCGAGGCGGTCGACGCCGGGCCGCTCAGCAACGCCCGGCTGCTCGAGCCACTGGCCATGCTGTGGATCGACCAGGCACTGGTGCGCGGCCGCGGCCCCAGCTTCGCCTTCGCGCTGGTGAAGCGTGGCTGACCCGCCCGGCCGGCAGATACTTGACTCCGTCAAGTATCGGAGAGATGCTCGCGGCATGGCAGCGCCGGCCCTCGCCGACTGCGTCGCCCGCGTGCGGCGCTTCAACCGTTTCTATACGCGGCGGATCGGCGTCGTCAGCGACCGCATGTTGGGCAGCCCGTTCTCGCTGACCGAGGCACGCGTGCTCTACGAGCTGGCACATCGCGAGGCACTCACCGCGGGCGAGATCGGCGGTGCGCTCGGCCTCGATGCCGGCTACCTGAGCCGCATGCTCAAGGACTTCGCCCGCCGCGGCCTGGTGACGCGGACGCGCTCGACGCGCGACGGCCGCACTCGGCCGCTGACGCTGACCGCCGCCGGCCGCCGTGCCTTCGCGCCGCTGGAGCGCGGCTCGCAGCGCGCCGTGGCCGAGATGCTGCAGCCCCTGCCCGAGTCCTGCCGGCACGAGCTCGTCGCCGCCATGACCAGGGTCGAGCGGCTGCTCGGCGACGAAGCGACGTCGGCGGCGATCCAGGTGCGGCGGCACCGGCCGGGCGATATCGGCTGGGTCATCGGCACGCACGCCCGCGTCTATGCGGAGGAATACGGCTGGGACGCGAGCTTCGAGGCGCTGATGGTGGAGATCATGATGCCGTTCCTGCGCCGCCACGATCCGGCGCGCGAGGCCTGCTGGATCGCCGAGCTCGACGGCGCGCCCGTCGGCTGCATTGCGCTGGTGCGGCAGAGCGCCCGCGTCGCCAAGCTGCGCGTGTTCCTCGTGACGCGGGCGGCGCGCGGCCGCGGCGTCGGCAAGGCGCTGATCGACGAGTGCCTCCGCTTCTCTCAGGCCGCCGGCTACCGCAAGGTGGTGCTGTGGACGCAGAAAGGCCTCGACGCCGCCCGGCATCGCTATGAGGCCACCGGATTCAAGCTGGTGCGCGAGGAGCCGCACCATAGCTGGGGCAAGGATCACATCGGGCAGTATTGGGAGATGAAGCTGTAGGGCCGGCCATCCGCACATCATTGGCTTTGTTCGGCATTTTTTGTTTTCGCCGTGGCCAAATTGGGTTTGTTTTGTCGATTTTAATTTCTGGCGCGCCGTGCCCCGAAAGGGAAACCGGCGCCGCGTTCGGGGCGCGGCGCCGGCAAGAGGACGCATCGGGGGGCGTCCAAAACATCGTTGACGATTGGCACTAGGCGGTCGTTCGTCGCGCGCGACCTATTCTTCGGTCGTGCCGCCCTCGGGAGCAGCCGCCAGCATGGCGTCGGCGACCAGGCCGGCATTGGCGCGGATCGCCTGCTCAATCTTGTCGGCGATCTCGGGGTGGTCCTTCAAATACTGCTTGGCGTTCTCGCGGCCCTGGCCGATGCGCTCGCCGTCGTAGGAGAACCACGAGCCGGATTTCTCGACCACGCCGGCCTGCATGCCCAGATCGATGAGCTCGCCGCGCTTGGAGACGCCCTCGCCGTACATGATGTCGAACTCGACCACCTTGAACGGCGGCGCCATCTTGTTCTTCACCACCTTGACGCGCGTCTGGTTGCCGATGACCTGCTCGCGCTCCTTGATCTGGCCGATGCGGCGGATATCGAGCCGCACCGAGGCGTAGAACTTGAGCGCGTTGCCGCCGGTCGTGGTCTCGGGATTGCCGAACATCACGCCGATCTTCATGCGGATCTGGTTGATGAAGATCACCATGGTGCGCGAGCGCGCGATCGAGCCGGTGAGCTTGCGCAACGCCTGGCTCATGAGGCGGGCATGCAGGCCCATATGGCTCTCGCCCATCTCGCCTTCGAGCTCGGCGCGCGGCACCAGTGCCGCGACCGAATCCACCACCAACACGTCGAGCGCGCCGGAGCGCACCAGCGTGTCGGCGATCTCGAGCGCCTGCTCGCCGGCGTCGGGTTGCGAGATCAAGAGCTCGTCGACGTTGACGCCGAGCTTCTTGGCGTAGCCCGGATCGAGCGCATGCTCGGCATCGATGAAGGCGCAGCCACCGCCGGCTTTCTGCGCCTCGGCGACGACCTGGAGCGCGAGCGTGGTCTTGCCCGAGCTTTCCGGCCCGTAGATTTCGACGACGCGGCCGCGCGGCAGGCCGCCGATGCCGAGCGCGATGTCGAGGCCGAGCGAGCCGGTGGACACCACCTCGATGTCGCCCTGCGCCGCGACATGGGCGCCAAGCTTCATGATTGAGCCCTTGCCGAAGGCGCGCTCGATCTGGCCGAGCGCCGCGTCGAGCGCCTTCTGCCGATCGGCGTCCTTGGTTTCCTTGTTGTCGTCTTTCAAAAGGCGCAAATGCTGTGGCTGCTGCTGCGACATCCCCCGCTCCTCTTCCTAGGCCAAGCCTTGCCGGCCATCAATGTCCGATCCGACAGGTGGGCGATCGTACATGGTTTGTTCTCAATTGCAAGTGCTTGTTTTGTTCGTGCCGCGGAAAAGCGCAACGCTTTGATTTTCCGGAAATAATTTCGATTCATGCCGGCGGTGGTTCGATACGCCGGACACCTCCGGCCGCTTGCGAGCATTAACGCGGCCGCCATGTCGTGGCACACGTCGGTCGCGACTCAGGGAGAGGAAATGCGCACGACCGCCATGCTTCCTGACTGACAGACCGTACCGACGAGAGCAATCCAGAGCGGTGTCCGGGTGTCCGCTAGCTCGACGCCACCGGCTCGGCCAGCACTTCCTTCACCTTGCCGGCGAGCTGCTTTAGCGAGAACGGCTTCGGCAGGAAGTGGATTTCGCGCTCGTCGCCGAGGCGCTTGCGGAACGAGTCCTCGGTATAGCCCGAAATGAAGATCACCTTGAGATCGGGATGGCGCTGGCGCAGCGTCGCCACCAGGCCCGGCCCGTCCATCTTTGGCATGACGACGTCGGTGACGACGAGATCAATCTTTTCGCCGCGCGCCATGATCTCGAGCGCCGCCTCGCCGCTCTTGGCCTCGAGCACCCTGTAGCCGTTGTTGACGAGCGCGCGCGCCGAGAACAGCCGCACCGGGTCTTCATCCTCGACCAGGAGCACCGTGCCGGCGCCGGCAAGGTCGCGCGGACCGGCCTCGCCCGCCTCGTGGCGCACCGGCTCGGCGGCGACGCCGTCGTGGCGCGGCAGGAAGATCGAGAAGGTCGCGCCCTTCTCCGGCTCGCTGTCGACGAAGACGAAGCCACCGGTCTGCTTGACGATGCCGTAGACCGTCGACAGGCCGAGGCCGGTGCCCGAGCCGAGCTCCTTGGTCGAGAAGAACGGCTCGAAGATGCGGTACTGGATGTCCTTGGGGATGCCGTGGCCCGAATCCTTCACCGCGATGAGCACATAGTCGCCCGGCGGCATGACCTCGTAGCCGCGGCGCGTCTCGCTGTCGCTCGCGATGTTGGCCGTGCGGATCGACAGCGTGCCGCCTTGGGGCATGGCGTCGCGCGCGTTGACCGCGAGATTGATGATCACCTGCTCGAGCTGGCCCTGGTCGACCTTGACCAGCCACAGCTTCGGGTCGTGCGCGACCTTGAGCTCGATGTTCTCGCCGATGAGGCGCCGCAGCAGGTTCGAGAGCTCCGCCAGCGCGTACTTGACCGAGAGCACGCGCGGCTGCAACGCCTGCTGGCGCGAGAAGGCCAGCAATTGCCGGACGAGATTGGCAGCGCGGTTGGCGTTCTGCTTGATCTGCATGATGTCGCCATAAGACGCCTCGTTCGGCCGGAAGCGCACCAGCAGCAGATCGCAGAAGCCGATCATCGCCGTCAGCAGGTTGTTGAAATCGTGCGCGACGCCGCCGGCGAGCTGGCCGACGGCCTGCATCTTCTGCGACTGCGCGAATTGCGCCTGCAGGCTCTTCTGCTCGGTCTGGTCGATGAAGTGGAGGATGAAGCCGCCGCCGGCGCCGGTCTCTGCCGCTTCGTCGCCGAGACGGCTGATGAAGATCTGCGCCGATTTGTTGCCGGCGCCTGCCAGCCGGACTTCGACGGGTCCCGGCACGGTGCGGCCTTCGCTCGCCGCGCGGAGCTGGCCGAAAGCGGCGTCCTGATCCTCGGGCTTGAGAAATTCCAGGAGCGGCCGGCCGATCACGCCGGCGGGCTCGAGCGCGACCAGGCGGCAGAGCGCGGCGTTGGCCTCCTCGATGCGGCCCTCGCCATCCATCAGCGCGATGCCGACAGGCGCATTGGCGAAAAACCGGCGGAAGCGCTGGCGCGAGACGCGGAGCTGCTCTTCCCACTGGCGCTCGGGCGTGAGGTCGCGCACCACCGAGCGGGTGCGCAGGCTGTCGCCAGCGCGCACCACGCTCTGGCTAATGAGCGCGTGGATGCGCCGGCCGTCGGCGCTCCGCAAGACGACCTCGCCGCGGGTCTCGCTGCCCTCGAACGGCGCATGCGGCGGCGCACCGAACGGCGGTTCCTCGTCGAGGAAGTCGCCGAGCTTGTCGCCGCTGTCGACCAGCTCCTGCGCGCCGCGGCCGAGCCACTGGGCGAGCGCCTCGTTGACGAAGAGGAAGCGGCCGGCCTGGTCGACCGAGTAGAAGCCGATCGGCGCGTTGTCGAGGAAGTCGGCGAGCTTCATGCGCTCGTCGCGCAGCATCTGCTCCATCGCATGGCGCGACGTGACGTCCTCGAAGTTCCACAGCGTGTAACCCTGGCGCGCGACGAGCGGTGCGACCACGAGATTGAACCACTGCGTGTCGCCCGCCTTGTTGGCGACCGCGATCACGCCGCGCGCCTGGCCATTGCGCTGCGCATCCTGCTTCAGGCGGTGGAGATCGACGTCGCCGGCACGCGTCCGCAGCGCCGCGAGCGGCGCATCGGCGAGCCCGGGGAAAAAGCGGTGAAACGCGCCGTTGGCGTAGACCGTATTGTCATGGGGCGACAGGATCAGATGCGCGCCGGGCGACGCCTCGATCGCCTGACTCATCAGATCGATGCGCCGCGACAGCAGCGCGTGCATCTGCTTGGCGACGACGCTGGCAACGCCGGCACCGAGCGCCAAGGTTGCGGCCAGCACCGCCGCCGGTCGCAACAGCAGTTCGTTCCAGACGTGGAAGACCAGGAGCACGGTGACCGTCAGAGCGACGGCGGAAAAGAAGACCGAGAGCGCGCCCAGCGCACGCATCCAGGTAACGACGCCGCCGGCGACCGCGTCGTCGGGCAGCACCGACGCCGCCACCGAGACCGGATCGGTCTTGGCGCGGGACGCTGCATCCCCCTCGTATGGCAGGTCCATCAACATTGCAGCATAGCACAGGCCCGGCCAGGCCGCGGATACGGCCGAGACGGGCTCCCCCGGCACCGATTCGCGGCGCGCGGCGACCATCGCCGAAACATGGTTAATGCGGCGTTAAGGGACCGCCCCCCTCCCGTACCCTCCCCCCTCGAGGGGGGGGAGGGTACGGGAGGGGGTGATGCGCGTTGTCGCGAAGTGACGGAGCGACGTGCCGCTCGCCCTGGATTTCCGCGCGCGCGGGAACGACGATCGGGAACGACGGTGGCGCAGCGTCAGTCGTCGCGGTGGGTGCGTTCCATCCGCTCGTGGCGCTCTTGTGCTTCGAGCGAGAGCGTCGCGATCGGCCGCGCCTCGAGTCGGCGGAGGCCGATCGGCTCGGCGGTCTCCTCGCAATAGCCGTAGGTGCCATCGTCGATGCGCAACAGCGCGGCGTCGATCTTGGAGATCAGCTTGCGCTCGCGATCGCGCGTCCTGAGCTCGGTATACCGGTCGGTCTCGAGCGTGGCACGGTCGGCGATGTCGGCCTCGGCGAGACTCTCTTCCTTGAGCTGCTGCAGAGTCGCGTTCGATTCCGCCAGCAGCTCGGCCCGCCAGCGCAACAGCTTCTGGCGGAAATATTCGCGCTGGACGGGATTCATGAACTCTTCGTCTTCCGACGGGCGATAGCCAAGAGGAAGCATCGGCCGCATTACCAAACCCTCGCAAACCCCCACTGGGACGACCAAAGCGGCGCGGAGTATATGAATCGCGGGGCCCGCGAGCAAGCGCCGCAACGCCTTGATGTAACAGAAATTTCCAGATTTTGCCGGCGACAGCGCACGGCGCGGGTCGATCCGCTCAGCCGAGCGACGGCTTGCCCACGACGCCCGGCGCCGACGCCGCGGCCTCTTCCTCGTGTTGGATCAGCAGCTTCGCGGTCTTGAGCGCACGGTAGAACTGGTCCTCGGCGAGCAGGCGACGGATCTCGCCGAGCATGCCGCTCGATTCCGGCCGCGTCTGCTCATAGTCCTTGAGCTGGCCGTCGATGCTGGCGAGGAACATGTCCGCCTTGCCGGCGAACAGGTACTGGCACTGGATGGCGAAATAGATGCGGCGCGCCGGCGTCGTCGCCTTCTCCTCCGGCAGCACATCCTTCTCGCGCAGCAAGGCGGCATTGGTGTGGATCAGAATCTTGGCCATCGGGCCAGAGTTCTCGATCACCACGCCGTTGAGGATGAGCTTTTCGCGCGGCTTCAGATTGATGGTCAGCGGCATTCTACGGCTTGGCCTTGGTTTGGCGCTGTAATTGACGTCCCCCGCCATTCCTTCTAGGCGGCAAGCTTTAGGATTGCGTTAAGTCCCGCGCCGCGCCGCGGATTCGAACCCTTCGATTTTTACCTTAATTGTCCAGTAGCTTAGCCACTTCTTGGACACGGCCGTTTTAGGGCTTTCTTAAACCGGCCGGCCTAAATTCTCGGTCATGCAGACGCGATTTTCCAATCCAGTCAGCGCCGCCGCGCGCACCAACACCGCGCCCGCGGCGCGTCCGGTCGAAGAGACCGACGCCGACTGGCTCGTCGATATCGGTCCGGTCCTGTCGCTCGACAGCCTGCCGGGGCCCGACACCAAGCGTTGGGTCATTCGCCGGAAGGCCATCGTGGTCGCCGCGGTGCGCGCCGGCGTCATCAGCCTCGAAGAGGCTTGCCGCCGCTACACGCTGTCGATCGAGGAGTTCCTCGCGTGGCAGCGCCTAGTCGACAGCCACGGCCTGCCCGGCCTGCGCGTCACCCGGCTGCAGGACTACCGCAGCCTGGCTGCCGGTTCCGCTGGCGGTCCCGCTGCCGCTCCCGCCGCGAGCAACCCGGCGAGCGCCTCGGCGCCCGCCCGCCGGCTGCCCTAAGTCCCTTAAGCAGTCTTTCACTGCCGCCGCCTTACGGTCGTCGTCGCGGGTGCCGTACCCGCGCGAGCCGTAAGTCATGACCCCTCCGAGCAACACCAGCGGAATCGTCGACCGCCGACCGGCGGCCGCGCGCGCACCGTCGGCCGAGGACTCGGCGCTCGAGACCGCGCTCGCCGCGCACGGCATCCCGACGCCGCAGATCCGCAAGCTCGTCCGGCTCGCGGCGCCGCAGCCGAACGAGGATCGCGGCATCGCGCTGACCCGCGCCCTCGCTCAGCTTTATCTCTTCAATCCGCTCGGCGTCGCCGGCGGCCGATTTCTTTTTGTCGGCGCGCCCGGAGTCGGCAAGACGCTGGCAGTCGCCAAGCTCGCCGCGCGCGCTAAGGCAAATGGCGGCGCGGTGCGCCTCATCACCTGCGACGCTGCGCGCAGCGGCGGCATCGAACAGCTCCGCCATTTCGCGACGACGCTCGGACTCGAAATCGAGATCGCCGCCGACGCCGCGGCACTCGCCGCGCTGGCCGCAAGCCACGACGCGGCGACGCTGATCGACACTGCCGGCATCAATCCCTACAGCCCGAACGACCGCGCCGCGCTCGAGGCGCTCGCGACCGCCGCGCAGGCGGAGCCGATTCTGGTGCTCGGCGCCGGCGGCGATCCCGCCGACACGGTCGAGGCCGCGCACGTCTTTCGCGATATCGGCTGCCAGCGTTTTCTCGTCACGCGCCTCGACATCGCGCAGCGGCTCGGCAGCGTGATGGCGGTGCCCGAGGCGCTCGGTATCGCCTTCGCCGAAGGACTGAGCGCGACGTCGCTCGGTCAAGGCGTCGAGACCTTCACCGCCGCCGCCTTGGCGGCGCGGCTGCTGCAAGCGAAGCTCTAAGCTTTCAGCTATCAACTCTCAGCTATCAGCCAAGGCTGTCATTGCGAGCCGGAGGCGAAGCAATTCAGCAGCGCGGTGTCGCTGGATTGCTTCGGCCGCGTGACATGCGGCCTCGCAATGACGGGTGACGGCGACAGCGGATAGCTGGCAGCTGAAAACTACGACGCGCGGCGACGGCGGTGCTGCTCGGCACGCGCGGAGGCGGCGATTTCCGACCGGCGCACGCCGTAATAGGCCTCGCTCAGCCCGTCGCGCGCCTGGCGGATCTTGACGTCGACCTCGGCGAGCGATTGCTCGATGCGCGCCCGGCGCTCGGCCATGGCGGCGACGTGATGCGGCGCGCTGCCGGCGACCTCGGCTGCCTTCTGCTCGCCGTCGATCTTGGTCTGCTGCCGGCGCAGCGCCTGCGCCAGGCGTTCGAGCTCGGCGATCTCCTGGCGGTGCTCCTCGAGCTGCCGCCGGTAGGTCTGCACGATGTGCTCAGTCGCTTTCATGCGCTTGCATCGGTCCAAAAAAATCGTCCGACCGACGAATCGGTACGATGTCACGGCGAGCAGATTTGGTAACTTCTGTGGCCACTGGTCACAGCCCCTTGTGGCATCCTTGTGGCAGAAACCGCCACCGATTCGGCGAATCGGTGCATTGCGACCATCATGGTTGATCGGTCTTAATTGCCGGTTAAATCAGGATAATTTGCCGATTCAACGGGATCTGCCGTGGCTAAGTTGTGACCGACTCGGCCCCATTTCGATCACAAGTATGGACCGCCGGTAAAAATATGCTCCGGTATCTCTAAAATTAACCGATTTTTTACGCGGCTCGGTAAGGATGATTAAAGTTACTATTCCAACAAGGTCGGCTTCGTCGGAGGTTTGGTATGCGTGTCCTTCTGATCGAGGATGATTCAGCCACCGCCGCCAGCATCGACATGATGCTCAAGAGCGAGGGCTTCATTTGCGATACGACCGACCTGGGCGAGGACGGCCTCGAGATCGGCAAACTCTACGATTACGACATCATCGTGCTCGACCTCATGCTGCCGGACATCGACGGCTACGAGGTGCTCCGCCGCTTGCGCGCGGCGCGGGTGCGCACGCCGATCCTGATCCTGTCCGGGCTCACCGAGCTCGACAACAAGATCAAGGGCCTTGGCTTCGGCGCCGACGACTTCCTCGGCAAGCCGTTCGACCGGCGCGAACTCATCGCCCGCATCCAGGCGATCGTCCGCCGCGCCAAGGGTCATTCGGAATCGGTGATCCGCACCGGCAAGCTCACCGTCAACCTGGACAGCCGCACCGTCGAGGCCGACGGCGCCCCGCTCCACCTGACGGGCAAGGAATACGGCATCCTCGAGCTCCTGAGCCTGCGCAAGGGCACGACGCTGACCAAGGAGATGTTCCTCAACCATCTCTACGGCGGCATGGACGAGCCCGAGCTCAAGATCATCGACGTCTTCGTCTGCAAGCTGCGCAAGAAGCTCGCCAATGCCACCAGCGGCGAGAACTACATCGAGACGGTGTGGGGCCGCGGCTACGTGCTGCGCGATCCGCCCGCCGGCGAGCCGGTGGGGGCAGCCACCGAGACCGTCAGGGTCGCGGTCAAAGCCTGAATTTTCTTTGTTCCTTTCCGGGGGGTCCGGGGGGATTTCCAAACGGCGGCGCAGAACGCGCCGCCGTTTTTATTTGCGTGGCACAGCCCGGCCAGCCGGCCGGGCGTCTTTTTCCTCAGCCCACCGCGAACGTCGCGCGCCTGTCGGCTTCGGCCAGGGTCAGCTTGGCACCGGCGAGGCGCTCGGCATAGCGCGCGGTGTAATAGGCGTGCACCGTGCGCGCGGTGAGGGCGCCGACATCGGCGTCGGACGCCAGCGCCGCCTTCAGCTCCGGCGTCAAGTTCACCGCGTCGCCCGCCGCCGTCGCCGCGACGCCCGTGCCGTCGCGCGCCAGCGTCACCGTGCCGCCGCGCGGCAGCGCCTCGGCCGCGAGCAGCAGCATGTTGCAGGCGAGCTTCTGCCATTCGGGCGCTAGCGCATCGAGCGCGGCCGGCCAATCGCAGCGCACCTTGCCGCCGTTCAGCAGCGCCGCGACCAGCGCCTTGGCGTCGGGCGCGCCGCCGCCGACGCCGCCCGCGCCATAGGCGAAGCGATAGAATTGCAGTCGCGCCGCCGCGCGCCGGCCGCTCTGGCCGATCAGCGCGGTGGCGTCGCGCATGAAGCCGGCATCGCCGTCGGTCAGCAGCTCGATGCCGTTGTTGATGGCGCCGACCGGGCTGATCAGCTCGTGGCAGAGCCGCGACGCCAGCAATTCGAGCACGCGGAATTCGATCTGCATTCGACCGGCACCGTATAATGCCGGCCCGATTCGCGACAACGAGCAAGCTGCTGATCGATTTTTCGGTCGTCGCGCTCGCGCCGGTCACGGACGACGCGCCGTGATGCCGGTGTCGCACGCTCAGAAGGTCTGCAATTTCTTCAGCAGCGCCGTGATGTTCGCCTGGAGTGCGCGCTCGCTGGCGAGCTGCAGCCGCTTGCCGAAGACCGCCGAGTCATCGAACGTCGCGGTGCCGCTCGCGGTCACCGAATATTGCGCGTTGGTGCCCGGCCCGACCAGCCGATAGAGCACGGTGGAGGTGACCGTCGCGTCGTCGGTGAGCGAAAAGCTCGGCTCGTCGAGCTCCTGCAAGGTGGCGTTGAGCCGATAGCGCGGCTTCGATCTGGATGCGAAGTAACCGGCGGCCGTCAGGCTCTGCTGCAAGGCCTGCCGGAACGCGTCGTCGCTGACCGCCGGCCGGCCCGACGCGTCGGTCGCGCCGCCGCCGGCGACATCGCCGATCGCGATCGCGTCCTTGACCACCCAATTGGGCTTCGCCGCCGGCGGATCGGTCGCCGTCATGCCTTCTGGCGTTACCGGCGGCGACGTGCACGACGCGAGCGCGCTGATCATCGCGACCACCGCCGCACGCCACCAATTCGCTCGCACCATCTCTCCCCGCCCCCTACGGCCGATCTTAACCCGGCGCGACCCTCCGCGTCGCATCCGCCGCGCGGCTGACACGCTCGCCTTCGTCTAAATCTTCCGGCGTATTGGCGTTAAAGAACGGATCATAAGGCTGCGCCGGAAATTCCACCGTGGCGAGCCGGTGGCGCGCGGTCCATTGGTCGACCTTGCGCGTACCGGCGGCGAGCGCCGCGCGCAGATCGTCGCGCAAGGCGAGCGACCACAGGCCGAAGACCGGATGGCTGCGACCGTGCGACGCGGCGCAAGCGAGATCGTGTTTACCGTCGCTCACCGCAGCGGTTAAACGCGCGACCAGATCGGTCGGCAGGAACGGCGCGTCGGTGGCGAAGCTGGCGACATGCGTCGCGCCGGCGACGTTGGCCGCCGCCCAGTCGAGGCCGGCGAGCACGCCGGCGAGCGGTCCGGCGAAATCCGGGATGCTGTCCGCAACCACCGGCAGGCCGTACGCCTTGAAGCGCGCCGGATCACCATTGGCGTTCAGGACGAGCGCGACAACCTGCGGCCGCGCCCGCGCGATCACCCGCTCGAGGATGGTTGCGCCGGCCAGCACGCGCAGCGACTTGTCGCCGCCGCCCATGCGCCTCGACAGGCCTCCCGCTAGCAGCACGCCCGCGATCTTCACCGCAGGCGGCGTCACACCGCGTCCTCGGCGAGGGAGGCTTTGCGCTGGTGGCGCGAGCTTTCGCCTTCGACGCGCGCGCCGTCGTCATCGCGCACGATGCGCCCCTCGCCCGCGAGCGCGACGAAGCGCTTGCCCTTGGCGCGGCCGATCAGCGTCAGGTTCGCCCGGCGCGCGAGCTCGACGCCCCAGGCCGTGAAGCCCGAGCGCGAGACCAGGATCGGAATGCCCATCTGCACCGTCTTGATGACCATCTCCGACGTCAGCCGCCCAGTCGTGTAGAAGAGCTTGCCCTTCGGCGACACGTCGTTCATGCGCATGTAGCCGGCGATCTTGTCGATCGCATTGTGGCGGCCGACGTCCTCCATGTAAACGAGCGGCCGGTCCTCCTCGCACAGCACGCAGCCGTGGATCGCGCCGGCGGCGAGATAGAGGCTCGGGCTGGTGTTGATCTTCTTGGTCAGCGCATAGAGCCACGACGTCTTCAAGACCGCGGCGGGATCGAGGCGGACGTCGTCGAACTTCTCCATCAGGTCGCCGAACACCGTGCCCTGGGCGCAGCCGGAGGTGAGCGTCTTCTTCCTGAGCTTCTTCTCGTAGTCGGTCTTGCGCTCGGTGCGCACGACGACAGTCTCGAGCTCGTCGTCGTAGTCGATGCTGGTGATGACGTCGTCCGGCCGCAGCATGTTCTGGTTCACGAGGTAGCCGACGGCGAGGTAATCCGGATAGTCGCCGACCGTCATCATGGTGACGACCTCCTGCCCGTTCAAAAACAGGGTCAGCGGCCGCTCGACCACCACCTGGGTTTCGATGTGCTTGCCGCTCTCGTCGACGCCCGACACCGTCCGCGTCAGGCGCGGATCGTCGGGATTGGGCCGGACGGCGAATTCCTTCATGGTCAAGATGATGGGGCTTGTTCTTGACGTCTGCAAGGCTGGCCGGCCGACGCAAGATCGGGCCGTCTGGGGCAGCGCGTTAATGGGCGTTATGGCAGCACCGCGTCGCCGAACGGTCGCTTTACGGGTGACGACCGAGCTCCTTGCCGGACCGATCAACAGCACCGCAAAAACCGCCGACCGTTGAACCCGCCGACACTGGCTGCTCAATCATCGCGATGAAACGCCACACCCCCGCTGACTCTCGTTGCGATTGATTTGAATCAATACCCGCGATCCGGCGCGATGGCAGCTTAGTCTGGAGCTTGACGGCGCGACGGCGCCAACGAGGAGCGGGATGGTTTCAAGGCCGTCACGCTCCAGTGGCAGCAGCTCGCGTTCGGCAAGCGCACCCGAATCGAAGCCGGACGATAAATCGGCCCCATTGGCTGGAAATGCCCCAACCCCCTGAATACCCATGCGGAAATCGGGGGCGACAATTCCGCGGCCGGCGCTATGCTAGGCGCCCTCGCCGGCTTATATCTTCCGCATGGCAATGATCGATCCATTCGGCCGCCACATCACCTACCTGCGCGTCTCGGTGACGGACCGCTGCGACTTCCGCTGCGTCTATTGCATGGCCGAGGACATGGCGTTCCTGCCCAAGGCCGAGGTGCTGACGCTCGAGGAGCTCGACCGCGTGGCGGGCGCCTTCGTGCGCCTGGGCGTGCGCAAGCTTCGCCTCACCGGCGGAGAGCCGCTGGTGCGGCGCAACGTGATGTCGCTGATCCGCGCGCTCGGCCGTCACCTGACAGCGGGCGATCTCGACGAGCTCACGCTCACCACCAACGGCAGCCAGCTCGCGAAATACGCGGCCGAGCTGAAGGCCGCCGGCATGAAGCGCATCAACGTGTCGCTCGATACGCTCGATCCGGCTAAGTTCACCGCCATCACGCGCTGGGGCAAGTTGGACCAGGTGCTCGACGGCTTACGCGCCGCGCAGGACGCCGGCCTCGCGATCAAGATCAACACGGTCGCGCTCAAGGGCGTCAACGACGACGAGCTCGATCGTCTCGTCGCGTGGTGCGGCGAGCGCGGCTTCGACCAGACGCTGATCGAGGTCATGCCAATGGGCGAGCTCGGCGAAGGCGCGCGGCTCGAGCAATATCTGCCGCTGTCCGTCGTGCGCGCGAAGCTCAAGACCAAATGGACGCTCGACGACACCGACTACCGCACCGGCGGACCCGCGCGCTATACCATCGTGCGCGAGACCGGACGGCGGCTCGGCTTCATCACGCCGCTGACGCATAATTTCTGCGAGAGCTGCAACCGGGTGCGGCTGACCTGCACCGGCACGCTTTATATGTGCCTCGGCCAGCAGGACGCCGCCGATTTGCGCGCGCCGCTGCGCGCGTCGGAGAGCGACGATCCGCTGGACGACGCCATCCGCGAGGCGATCGCGCGCAAGCCCAAGGGTCACGACTTCGTCATCGACCGCCGCCATCAGGCGCCGGCGGTGCCGCGCCACATGAGCGTCACCGGCGGCTGACCCGATCACCGTGGCCGCCGACCGCTCCATAGGCTTCGCCGCGAGCGATGCGCCCGAAGCGCAAAAGGCGCTTGCCGAGCTCACCGCTCGCTACCGCGGCGTCCCGCCGGAGCAGGCCGAGGTCATCGTCGTGCTCGGCGGCGACGGCTTCATGCTCGAGACGCTGCACCGCTATCTCGACCGCAACGTGCCGTTCTACGGCATGCATCGCGGCAGCGTCGGCTTCCTGATGAACAATTACGGTCCCGACGGACTCAAGGAGCGTCTCGCCCGCGCCGAGCCGGTGGCGGTCAATCCGCTCGAGATGACGGCGCGCGACGTGCGCGGCCAGACCCACAGCGCGCTCGCCATCAACGAGGTATCGATCAGCCGCCAGGGCCGCCAGGTCGCCAAGATCAAGATCAGCGTCGACGGCCAGGTGCGCCTGCCCGAGCTGATGGCCGACGGCGTGCTGGTGGCGACGCCGATCGGCAGCACCGCCTACAACCTGTCGGCGCACGGGCCAATCGTGCCGCTCGGCTCCGGCCTCCTGGCGCTGACGCCAGTGAGCGCGTTCCGGCCGCGGCGCTGGCGCGGCGCGCTGCTGCCGCAGACGGCGCGCGTCCGCTTCGAGACGCTCGAGGCCGAGCGCCGGCCGGTGACCGCAGTCGCCGACTATACCGAGGTGAGCGACGTGCTCTCGGTCGAAGTGCGCCAGACGCGCGACGTGTCCTTCACCCTGCTGTTCGACCCGGAGCACAGCTTCGCCGAGCGGGTGATGAAGGAGCAGTTCGCGACGTAGCCGGTCCCCCTGGATTGCTTCGCCCCCTCGCCTTCGGCTCGCGGCTCGCAATGACGAGCGGGAGCATTAGCAGGCTGCTGAAAAACGTTTTTGGACGCGAGAAGACGCAACATTGATTCGCATGGCGACCAGTTCACGCAAGAACGATTCGCGAGAGGGCTCTCGATGATTCTTATGTTGCGTGATTCGGCTTCGCATCAGAGTTTTTCAGCAGCCTGTTAGGCGACGTCATTGCGAGCGCAGCGAAGCAATCCAGACTTGCTGAGCGTTTCGACGTTGCGCCGCAGTCGTCAGCGCGTCTTCGGCGCCGGTACTGCGGGCGCGGCCGATTTGGCGGGCACCGGCGCGGCCGCCTTCTTTTCCGTCGGATCGGTCTTGGGCCGCGGATTGAAATCCGCTGGGATGTCGTCGGCGATGCCGAGCGCGACATCGACCGGCGTGATGCCGAGCGCCTTGCAGCCGTAGCCGCTCGCCGGTGGCAGCGCGTGCACCAGATCGTCGGGCACAGTCACGTAAGCGGCCGGCAGCGGCGGCACTGTGCCGGCAAGTCGCGCCGGATCGAACGCAGTCGCGAGATCGGTGACGCCGGGCGTCAGCGCGTCGGCCGGACCGAGATTGGCGAGACCGAATTTCTTGCGGCCGAGTTCGCGCGCGCGCTTCTCGTCGGGCAGCTCGGCAAGCGGCGTGCGGTCGAAGAGCTTGTCGACGAACTTGACCACGGAGGCGTGATCGCCGGTCTCGTGCGCGACGGCATGCACGCGCGCGAAGGGCGAGATCACCAGCAGCGGCACGCGCGGACCGTCGGTGATCACGCTCCTGTCCGGACCCCGCGAATGGATCGGTGGCGGCACGTGGTCGTAATCGCCTTCGGAATCGTCCCAGGTGACGATGATCGCGCTCTCCGCCCAATAAGGGCTGGCGGCGATCTTGTTGACGATCGCGGCGACCAGTGCCTCGCTGATCTGCGCGTCGGAATAGGCCGGATGGTCGTCGTCGCCTACGAAGTTCTTCTGCACCGCCGGATCGGGATCGGCCGGCTTGAGGCCGAGCGTGTTCTGGTAGCCGCCCTTGACGTAGAACAGGCCGCCCGCCTTCGGCAGCGTCCGGTGGTCGATCGCATCGAAGAAATCCTGCAGGCCGTGCAGATCGGCGCGCAGCTTGGGATTGTTGGCGACGTAGCCGAAATACTGCGGGCCGTTGTGATGCGCGATGTAGGACGCATGCGTGCCTTCGGCGTCGGTCGGACCAGGATCGGTCGGCTCGCGGTCGTAGCCCTCCTCGTACCAGCCGAAGGCGACGCGCTGCTTGCCGCTCGCGCTGATCGCGGGAATGTCGCGGCGGATGTCCGCGAGATCGTCATCGGGATCGGCATCGGCCTTGGTCGTCGCCGCCAGGGTCTTGCCCTGGAGCGTCAGCGGCAGCGTCGCGAAGGTCAGGTTGCGCTGGGTGTCGTAGAGCACATCGCCTTTTTTGATGTCCTTCGGACTGACCGGCATCTTGTCGAGCGAATTGTCGAGCTGCGAGCCCCAGAACGGGTCGGCGTCGTTGACGTCGGGCACGCCCATGCCCTTGTCGCCGTTGCCCTTGTATGCCTGCCGGGGATGCAGCACCCATTGCGTCTCACCGGTCTGCGCCGCGATGATCGACAGGTTGCCCGGCGTCGACGGGCCGGCGGTGAGCTGGAAGATGTGGTCGAACAGCACGAAGCGGTCGGCGTAGCGCCACAGCAGCGGCACCGTGTCGCAATCCTCATAGGCCATGGCGAGCTCGCCGAACTGCTTCGCCAGGAGCGACGGCTTGCCGAACGGCGTATATTTACGCTCCTCGACGACGGCGAAGCGGTCCATGCGCGGCGTCCCGGCGACCACGTGCATCTTGGCGACGATGCGGCTGTGCGAATGGTCGATGTCGTCGGTGTCGGCGGCGTATTGCGCCGGACCGATGCGGAACGGATGGATCGTGCCGATGGTGCCGTCGGTGTTCAGCAGCGCCTCGCTGAAGCCGGGCGTGTCCTTGGCGGCACGCGAGAACAATCCGTCGGCGCCCGGGAAGGTGCCGAAATAAGAATCGAAGGAGCGGTTCTCCTGATAGATGACGAAGACGTATTTGACATGCTGGCGCAGCAGCCGCCACAGCGCGTCCGGTGCCAGCTTGGCCTCCTTCGCCGGCGGCACGACATAGGGCGCGATGTCGGCGCCGGGCGCCGCCGGGTGATAATCGACCGCGTCGGCGAGCGGTCCGCTCACCGGCACCAGCGCCGCGAGCGCGACGCCCGTCGTCAGCAGGAACCGCTTGAGCCCCATCGTCACGCCCTCCCGATTGCGGCGCCGTTCCGCCGCTCGCTCAACGGATAGCAGCGCTTTGTGAACCTTTGGCGACGCCCGTGCCGGCCGGCCCGCGCCTTATTCCTGCGCCTCGCCGGCCAGCGCCTCGCGTCCTTCCTGGATCACGAAATAGAGAATCGCCAGCGCCGTGACGGCGTCGACCCACCACGCGCCGAGCACGAGCTGCGCGAGCAGCCCGATGCACACGGCGAACGACAGGTAGCCGCAGGCGGTCGATTGCACGGCGTCGGCGTGCAGCGCGCGGCTGTCGAGCGCATCGGCGAGCGACAATTTGGCGTGCGCCAGCACGTACATCGTCGGCACCGCAAGCGCGGCGACGACGAATCCGGCGAGCGAGAACATCTGGCCGGTGTGGCTCCACAGCCGCCACGCCGCGCCCGCGACGATATAGGCCGCGAGCAGCAGCAGGAGGCCGCCGGCGACGCGGCGCGCCGTCTGCTCGGTGACGTCGGCGAAGGCGGCATGTTGATGCAGCTCGGACAGCAGGCGCCACAGCAGCACGCCTGCCGACGCCAGCTCGATGAGGCTGTCGATGCCGAAAGCGACGACGCTCAAGCTATGCACGGTCACGCCCGCCCACAAGCTGACCGCGGCCTCGACAATCATCCACGCAACCGTGAACCACTCGAGCGCGATCGCGCGCCGGAGCAGCGGTGGACGGTCGGACGGCGTGGGCGCGATGGCGCTCATGCATAGACACCGGTGGCTGTGTCGCGGGCCGCAAGCCAGCGCAGTCTAGCGCGCTCGACCGGCGGTGGGGCATAGTGACAGTATGAAGACATTGTCCCCGCTCGAGATGATCCGCAAGCTGGTCGGCTTCGACACCACCAGCCGCGAAAGCAATCTCGCGCTGATCGAGTTCGCGCGCGACTGGCTCGACAGCTGCGACATCGAGTCTGAGCTGGTCTTCGACGGGCCGCGGCGCAAGGCCAGCCTCTTCGCCACCATCGGGCCGGAGGACAAGCCCGGCATCATGCTCTCCGGCCACAGCGACGTGGTGCCGGTCGACGGACAGGATTGGCACAGCGAGCCGTTCGACGCGACCGAGAAGGACGGGCGGCTTTATGCGCGCGGCAGCTCGGACATGAAGAGCTTCATCGCCGTCGCGCTCGCGCTGGTGCCTGAGTTCGCCGCCGCCAAACCCAAGACGCCGATCCATCTCGGCATCACCTACGACGAGGAGGTCGGCTGCCTCGGCGTCCGGCCGCTGATCGCGGCGCTGGCGAAGCGCCGCGTCAGGCCGCGGCTCTGCATCATCGGCGAGCCGACGATGATGCAGCCCGTGATCGCCAACAAGGGCAAGCGCAGCTACGTCTGCCGCGTGCGCGGCCACGAAAGCCACTCCGCGCTGTCGCACGCCGGCGTCAACGCGGTCGAGGCCGCGGCCGAGATCGTCGCCCATCTCAAGTCGATGGCGCGCCGGCGGCGCAGCGAGGGCCCCTTCGACCACGATTTCATGCCGCCCTACAGCACCATCCATGTCGGCACCATCAAGGGCGGCACCGCGCTCAACATCGTGCCGCGCGACTGCCGCTTCGAGTTCGAGATCCGCGATCTGCCCGGCGACGACGCCGGCGCGATCCGCGCCGAGGTCGAGCGCTTCGCCGCGAGCCTGCTGCCCGAGATGCGCGCGGTGAGCGGCGACACCGGCATCGCCTTCGACGAGGTCAACGTGACGCCGCCGCTCTCGACCGCGCCCGACGCCGAGGTGACGCAGGTGGCGCAGGCGCTGTCGGGCGCCAACGCCACCGGCAAGGTCAGCTACACCACCGAAGGCGGCCTTTATCAGCAAGGCGGCATCCCGACGGTGATCTGCGGCCCGGGCTCGATCGAGCAGGCGCACCGTCCCGACGAGTTCGTCGCCTTGGATCAGGTGAAGCAGTGCGAGGCGTTCATGCGCCGGCTGTTGGAGCGCTGCGCGCGCTGAGCGATGTCCGTCCGGTTCAAATCGTTGACAACCCCCTCACCCTGCCCTCTCCCCCAATTTGGGGGAGAGGGTTGCTTTGGGTTGGCGAGGCGCAGCCGAGCCTTACTCAAAGCTGGGTGAGGGGCGCTTCTATCTGATCGGATTGGTGAACTCGACCATGCCTCAATCCCGTTGGTCCTCTTTCGTTGGCACCGCTTTCGCGGGCGCTACGACATAACAATGTGCTGAGTGCCATGCCCGACCGCTTTCCCATCGAGCTCGCCGCACCCGACATCGCGCCCTATGCCGCCGGCAACACGGGCATACCTTATGTCACGACCTTCCGCGCCGCATCGCCCGGCCCGCATGTCGTGTTGTGCGCGCTGATGCACGGCAACGAGATCTGCGGCGCGATCGCGCTCGACCACCTGCTGCGCGCCGGCGTGAAGCCGACCTGCGGCGCGCTCACCTTCGTGTTCTGCAACGTCGACGCCTATCGCCGCTTCGATCCCGCCGCGCCGAACGCCTCGCGCTATATCGACGAGGACATGAACCGGGTGTGGGACCGCGCCACGCTCGATGGCCCGCGCCGCAGCGCGGAACTCAAGCGCGCGCAGGCGTTGCGTCCGGTGTTCGACGCCGCCGATTTCCTGCTCGACCTCCATTCGATGCAGTTCGGCGGCACGCCGCTGATCCTTGCCGGTCTTGTCGACAAGAGCGTCGCCTTGGCGCGGCGCATGCGCGCGCCGGACGTAATCGTGCGCGACCGCGGCCATGCCGCCGGACCGCGACTGCGCGACTACGGCGATTTCGCCGATCCGCGCTCGCCGAAGACGGCGCTGCTGGTCGAATGCGGCCAGCATTGGGAGAAGAGCGCCGGCGAGGTGGCGACGTTGACCGCCTATCGTTTCCTCGCCGCCTGCGACGTTCTTGGGCCAGGCGCGAACCACCGGATCATGGAGATCGCGGCGGCGCCGCAGCGCGTCATCGAGGTCACCGAGGCGGTGACGGTGGCGAGCGACGATTTCCGTTTCGTCGCTCCCTATCGCGGCCTCGAGATCATCCCACGAGCCGGCACCGAGATCGCGCACGACGGCGGCCACGCCGTGGTCACGCCCTATGACGACTGCGTATTGGTGATGCCGTCGCAGCAACTCGCGCGCGGCCAAACGGCGGTGCGGCTCGGCCGCTACGCGCCATAGCGGTGTCTTGTAAATTAAGAGACAAGGAACGCCGTTCTTGATCGCGGAGGTTCGATGCGGACAACGTGGAACCAAGTACCGGGTTCTGCAATGATGGAGGACGGCAATGAACAAAAGCTCACGCCATTCAAAAATTACGGGCGACTTTGCTGAGGCACTGGTTCTCTATTGGCTATCAAAGGCCGGATATGAATGCGCGCGCGTTGATCATACGGGCATCGACCTTCTGGCATTCAGCAAAGATCATTCGAAGCGAATAGGAATCTCGGTCAAGTGCCGTTCTAGATACGATGGCACGGAGCACACGGCTGTTAATCTGCCACCTGATGGATTTCTCAAGGCACAAGTCACATGCGAAATCTTTGGATGTGAGCCCTATTACGCGATCGTCGTTGACAGTACGAAAGGTATTCAATGCTTTTTGCTCTCACTTGATCATTTGCAACAACTTGCCACCGGCACTGACGACCGTATGCGGTACTGGCAGATGAGTGACGAGTTTCTGCAACGGTGTTGCACCGATCGTGAAATCCAGCGCTTTGAACTTCATCTTGAGAATCAGCTTTGGCCTGATGCGTCGCTTGTTTGACGCGATACCCCAGAAGTCGCGGCTGGCAACGAAGCGCTCCCCTGCCCGCCGCTGGTCGCAGCGCGTGACGCGCACCAGCAACGCCCTCGATCTGAATCATGACGTCTTCACCTGGCGCGATCCCAAGCGCATCGCGCGCTCGCTCAAGCGGTCAGCCGAAGCGAGCACGCGGCGCAAGGTGGGGCCGTTCCAGTCGGCAATGTCGATGCTCAACTTCTATATCAACCGCGCCGGCCGCAATCTGCCGGCGGGACAAACGAAAGTGCTGGAGCGCGCCAAGGCCGAGCTGCGCAAGCTCTACGGGCGCGACTGAAACGGGCATCGAATTCGACAGCAAGCGCCGGAGTGATGCCGCGCGGCCGATGCGGCAGGTTCAATCCTGGCAATCAACCGGGACGGACCCATGCATCGGACGAGCGAACCCGCGATCCTCTATTTCGGCACGCCGGTCGTGTTGATCAGCACGGTCAACGAGGACGGCTCTTACAATCTCGCGCCGATGTCGTCGGCGTGGTGGCTGGGCTGGCGTTGCCTGCTCGGCCTCGCCGCGTCATCGAAGACGCCGCAGAACATGCTGCGGACCCGCGAATGCGTGCTCAACCTGCCGAGCGCCGACCAGGTTGCCGCCGTCGACCGGCTGGCGAAGACCACCGGCACCGAGGCCGTGCCTGCGGTCAAATTGCGCCGCGGCTATCGCTTCGTGCGCGACAAGTTCGGCCTCGCCGGCTTGACGCCCGAACCCTCGGAGATCGTCGCAGCGCCGCGCGTGCGCGAATGCCCGGTGCAGCTCGAAGCGACGGTCGAGGCGGTGCATCCGCTGGCCGAGAACGATCCGCAACGGCGTGGCCGGCAGCTCGCCTTCGAGGTGCGCATCCGGCAGGTCCACATCGAGGAGGCGATCGTGATGGACGGCAAGCCCAACCGGATCGATCCCGACAAGTGGCGGCCGCTGATCATGAGCTTCCAGAAATTCTACGAACTGGCGCCGGGCCAGGTGCATGCCTCGCGGCTGGCGGAAATCTCGGAGGAGCTCTATCGCGGCTAATCGACGATAAGAGCCTTCAGCTTTGCCGCCGCCTGACCCTTCGCCGCGTCGCTCTTCTCGCCGAGCTTCACCGCAACATGGCCGTTCTTCTGCGCGAAGCCGAGATAGCGGTAGGCGAAGCCGCTGTCACGGATGAATTCCTGGAACGCCTTGAACTCGTGGCGCTCCCAGTTGGGATAGTTGAAGTACTCGTCGAAGACGATGACGGCGCCGGGACCGAGCCGCGACGCGAGCTGCGCGAACACTGTCTTGGTCGATGAATAGATGTCGCAGTCGACGTGCAGGAAGGCGACCGGCCCGGACTGTGCGCGCAGGAATTCCGGCAGCGTCGCGTCGAACCAGCCTTTGTGCAGCGTGACGTTCGCCGGCACCGGCGGCAGCACACCCTTGCGCGAGAATTTGCCCGCGCGCTCGAAGGTCCCGGACCACGCCTCGGGCAGGCCCTCGAAGCTGTCGAAGCCGTGCAGCGCGCGGCCGCTCGCGCCCAGATGTCGCAAGCTGCCGCCATCGCCGACGCCGAATTCGAGCGCGAGGCCGTCCTTCGCCGCCGCGCCAAGCGCGAACGACAACAGGTCCCAGCGGTCGGCGAAGATGGTCGCCTCGCCCATGTATCTCTCGATGTAATCGAGGCTGCGCTCGCGCGCCCGCGCCTGCAGGCCGGTGATGAGAGAACGGCCGTGATACTTGAGCGCGAAGCGGCGATAGAGCCGCTCGCTCAGCGGCATGGGGCGGCGCTCGCTCATGCCTTGTCTCCCAGGGTCGCGAGCTTCAATTCGATCAGCAGCGGATAGAGCGCCGAGAACAGCGCCAGCGCGATGCCGTAGGCGCCTTCGCGATATCCCTTCCGCGCGATATAGCTCTTCCAGCCGCGGCTCCAGAAGCGGCGGAACGCCTGCGCCACGTTCGGTTTGCGGCCGGCGTCGCGCGCGTCGAGCGCCGCGAGATCGGTGTAGCGGTTGAGCCGCGCGAACAGGTCGGAGAAATCGCGATCGACGAAATGGAGCATCGGGTTCTGGAGTGTGCGGCTCTTGCCGTGGAGCTCGATCTTGGGATGAACGCGGCCGCCCAGCACGCGTTTCGCGCCCTTGCGGAACAGCACCGGCTTGGCGGCCACGCCGTTATAGGCGCCCCAGCCGTAGCGCACCAGCCGGCTGCCGATGTGGTTGGCCATCGGCACCAGGAAATAATCGACCCTGGGCGCGGCCAGCGCCGCGACGATCTCGGCCGAGAGTTCCGGCGCGACGCGCTCGTCGGCGTCGACTTCGAGGACCCAGGGACCCGCGCAGGACTCATAGCCGGCGTTGCGCCGCGGTCCTTCGAGGTCCCAGGCGCCTTCGACCACTTTGGCGCCGGCAGCGCGGGCAATGTCGGCCGAGCGGTCGGTCGAGCGGTCGAGCAGCACGACGACCTCGTTGGCAAAGCGCAGATGATCGAGGCACACGCCAAGCTGCGCTTCCTCGTTGCGCGCCACGACCAGCGCCGACAATTTCGCGTGTTCGGCCATTCCTCCCCTGCCCCGCCGAACATGGCCACGGGCCGACGCTTGCCGTCAATATGGCGCGCGCACAGAGGATTAAGAAGTGAAAGAGCCGGTATCGCGACCGGCTCTTTCGTTCTTATCACGGAGTATCAGGCATCGGCGCGGCGACCACGCCCATCCTCACAAGAGCTAACGCGCACTCGCGCGTCACAATATCGAAATCGCCGTCGCTCAATTCGAGCCGCACCGCCGGACGACAAAAGGTATTCCATTCCACCTTTTCGATCCTATCGGCATCGATCACATGCGGAGGCATAATCGGTGACCTCACCGCAACCATTCGCGTCATTTCCATTTCCAAAGGAGGGGCTCAAGCCACCGCGGCGAGCGCTATCCCATAATTACAATGCGGAAACCGCCGCACGAACGCAAGGCCGCATTTACCCTTTCGGCGGCCCGTTCCGTCGAAGCCAAACGACGAACAAGAGCGCAGCAAGTACAACGCCGACTAAACCGTCGCCGCGTAACGGCCCAAGCGAAATGCTGCACGCGTTCAGAACTCGCATAATCTGGAGGAGAGCGGTCATGGCGGAACCTCACCACCAGAAGGGGCCGGCGCGGCACCAACGGTGTGAGGCTCCTCGCGCGCTTCCCCTCTTCCCGGCGAAGAACCGGTTGAATCTGAAAATTAAACGCGCGGGTCCTGGGAGGGGGTGGATAGCCGGCGCGGCGATCCAACCAGGGCGCAGCCATCCCTAAGGACGGCGCAACCATTCAACCAAACCACCCGCGTGCCGTCAATGCCCCGTCACCCTCGCCAGCAGCGCGGCGGGATCGTCCGGCAGACGGTTGCCGCGCCAGGCGACGATCTGGTCCGGCCGGATCAGCGCGAGATCGGTCTCGTAGAGATCGCGGGCACGATCCTCGGCGATATCGACGACGGCAAGCGGCAGGCCGCGCGCGGCCGCGGCGGCGGCGAGCGGTGCTGTATCGGGCGCGCGTTTACCCAAGCGCAGCAGCGTGAACTCAAAGCCGAACGCGTCGTAGAGCGAGCGTCCGTCGTCGAGCCAGAGATGCGGCGCGCGTCCGCCCGGCACCGACGACGGCACATAGACGTTGGCTTCGTCGGGCGGCGGATACGCGCCGTCCGGCACGACGATCGGCGAACGGTCGTAGCGCGCGCCGAGCGTGACGCCGGGAATGTCGAACTCGGCGCGCGCGTGATTATGCAGCTGCCGCCCCGCTTCGCGCCGCGCCGCCTCGCCGTTGGCCGTTGCATCCTCGAACGTATCGGGAATCTGGTAGACCCCGACCGAGTCCGCGAAGCCGCGCGCGAAGGCGGTGTTGCGCTGCGCCACCGGCTTGCGCTCGGCCTCGTAGCTCCCGAGCAACCCGCCGCCGCCCCAGCCGCGCGCCAGCGCGGCGAGCTTCCAGCCGAGATTGACGGCGTCCTCGACCGCCGTGTTGTAGCCGAGGCCGCCGGTCGGCGTGAACAGATGCACGGCGTCGCCGCCGAGCACGACGCGGCCCGCGCCGAAACGCTCCGCGACCAGGGTGTAGCCCGCGATCCAGCTGCGGCGCTCGACCAGGTCCATGTCGCATTCCGCGCCGAGCGCGGCGAAGAACAGCGCGCGTGCGTCGGCGTCGCTGAACTCGCGCGCCGCCTCGTCGGATTTGATCTGCGCGTGAAAGACGAAGCTCTGCGCTCCATCCAGCGGCAGCAGAACGCCGCGGCGGTCGCGATTGACGCTGATGTATTGCCACGCCTTCGCGCCGGCAATGCGCGCGAGAAGGCTGCGCGAGCGAAAATGGATCGCATGCTGCGGCCCACCCATATATTCGCGCACCACGCCGCTTTCGCCGGCATAGGAAATGCCGAGCGCCTTGCGCGCGATGCTGCGCGGCCCGTCGGCGGCGACGAGATACCGCCCGACGAAGCTGCGTGGCTCGCCGCCGGCAGCCGGCTCGGCCGCGACCTCGACACGGTCGCCGTTATCGGTGAAGCCGGCAATGCGCCAGCCGAACCGGAGCCGCACCGACGGAAGCGCCTCCGCCTCCTCGCGCAGCACGCGCTCGATGTACATCTGGGAGCAGCGATGCGGCAGTTCGGCCGCGTTCCAAGAGCCGCCGAGGCGTTTCACCAAATCCTGCGCCCGGCCCGATGCCGGCAAGGCGAAGCGCGCCAGCTCGTGCCTGGCGAAGCGCGTCCAATAGGTGACGTCGGTCGGATAATCGGGCGGCAGGCCGAGTGCGCGGACCTTCGCCGCAAAACCCAGGCGACGGTAATGCTCCATCGTGCGCGCCTGGGTCGCATTGGCTTGCGGAAAGGTCGTCGTCGACGGCTTCTCGGTCAGCAGCAGTGTCCGCACGCCGCGCCTGCCGAGCTCGTTCGCCAGCACCAAGCCGCACGGACCGCCGCCGGCGATCAGGACGTCGGCGTCGAAAACCTTACCCATGCGATCCCGTTCCTAATCGTGCGGCGATTGTAGCCGTTTGCCGGACGATTGCGGTTGCCAGATTTCGCCGGTATATCCGGCGCCGCGCGACGCCATACGAGCGCATGCGCGCAATGCGTCGGCCGTCGCGCCGCGTGGATCGGCATCCATCTGACCCGGATAGCCCATGATGGTGACGACGCAACGTGCCGCACCTTCGTAATCGACCACCGGTGCGGCGAAGGTGAGAATGCCCCGGGTCACCGTGCCGAGCGCGCTCGTCACGCCCGTGGCGTGCGCCTTCACGATAAGGCGCTCGACGTCCCGAAGGTTGCGCGGCGCACCGTCTGCGGCCGCAGTGCGCAGCTCGCGCTGCACGAATTTCGCCGTGGTCCGGCGCGGCAGCCAGGCGAGAAAGGCCTTACCCGTCGCCGACGTGAGCACCGGCATGACGGCGCCGACGCGGACCTCGAGCGGCGCGATCTTGCGCCCGTCGAGGCGGCTCACCACCGTCGGTCCGCGCGTTCCCCAGACCGAGAGAAACACGGTGTCGCCGGTGCGCTCGCGCAGTTTCGCGATCTCGCCGCGCGCGAGTTCGACGATGTCGAGTTGCGCCAGCGCCGCCAAGCCGAGACGCAGCGCCGCCGGGCCGAGGCGGTAGCGGCCGCCGTAGGCGTCCTGCGCAACGAGGCCGACGCGCGCGAAGCTGATCAGGTAGAATTGGACCTTGCTCGCGGCCATGGCGGTCGCCTGCGCGATTTCGGTCAGCGACAGCGGCGTCACCGCGCGCTCGAGGCATTCGAGCACGCGGAATCCGACTTCGATCGACTGGATGCCCCTGCGTGTGTCGGCCATGGTCGCGGGTTCCCGGCGCGTTGACTCAGCAATGTTGTACCAATACAATAATATACCAACGGGAGGAGCCGGTGAAGGCGCGCGAGACACCGACGCGCCGCGGCGGCCGCATCGATCGGGCTCGTCGTGGCACCGCATAACGTCCATCTCGTCGGCAGCGTGCCGCTGCAGGACGCTGCGACGGTGTTCGGGACCGTCGCCACCGCGCTTGGCGATCGCGTTCGTCGTCTGCCCGACGGCGAGACCGGTGTGCGCAGCGACTGGATCACCTGGCTCGAGCCGGTGTTCGCCGAGAATCCGGCGCTCGAGCCGTCCGACGAAATCTTCCGCTTGCATGAAACAGCGACGCCGCGGCGGCGCTATCGACTGAAACGCGGCTGCATAATCGGCGACATCCACTTCGACAACTTGTTCTACGCCGACGTCGCGCGGCAGTCCTACGGCGCGTTCCGTCGCCTGCGCGATGCCGGCATGATCCGGCGAGGCATGCGGTTCCAGATCGACCTCGTGCCCGCGCATTCGGTGCTATGGCTCTTCGTCGCCGAAGCGCTCCAGGCGCCGCTCGATCCCATCTACAACGCCGCGGTCGCGCGCGAAATCGAGAAGCTCGCGGCCGCCATCCCGCACGCCGATCTCGCCATCCAATTCGACGTCGCCTCGGCGGTGTTCGCGCGGCTCGAGCGCAACGAGACCGGCGTCTACGGCGCCTCGAAGGAGGCGATGGCGGACCAATTCGCCGCCATCCTCGCCGGCCTCGCCAATCGCGTGCCGACGGACGTCGAGCTGCTGTTCCACTTCTGCTACGGCGACAGCAATCACCGTCACGTCGTCGAGCCGACCGACATGGCCGACATGGTCGAAATGGCGAACCGGCTGACGCGCGCGATCGCGCGGCCGATCCAGCTCATTCACATGCCGGTGCCGCGCAGCCGAAGCGACGATGCGTATTTCGCGCCCCTCGCCGATCTGCGGCTCGGGCCGGAGACCGAACTGGCGCTCGGTCTCGTGCATTTTACCGATGGCCTCGACGGCACGCGGCGTCGCATGGCCACGGCGGCGCGCCATCGGAAGGATTTCGCGATTGCGACCGAATGCGGCTTCGGCCGCCGGCCGCCGGAAACGATACCCGAGCTGCTGCGCATCCACGCCCAGGCCGCAGCCATTCCATAAACGGGCGTCACACCGGGAGGGAACTATGCGCATGGTGCGGATTATCGTCCCGAGCCTCGCCTTCGCCGCCGTCAGCCTGTTCGCGACCGCGACGCCGGCGCAAACCGTGAAGATCGGCGTCGTCGACACGTTCAGCGGCGCCCAGGCGAGCTTCGGCGAATACACGGACAAGGGCTTTCGCCTCTACATCAAGCTGCACCAGAAGGACCTGCCGAAGGGCGTCAGGATCGAGCTGATCAACCGCGACGACGGCGGCCTCAATCCCGACCGCGCCAAGCAGCTGTCGCAGGAGTTGGTCACGCGCGACCGTGTCGACTTGCTCGCCGGCGGCTCGTTCACGCCGAACGGCATGGCGACCGCCACGGTCGCCGATCAGGCAAAGATCCCCTTCGTGGTGACCAATGCCGCGACGCCGGTGGTGACCGCGAAATTTCCTGAGGCCGTGCGCTTCTCCTTCACCATCGTGCAATCGGTCGTGCCGCTCGCGACCTGGGCGGCCCAGCATTACAAGACCGCCTACACCCTGGTCAGCGACTACGCGCCCGGCTGGGACGCCGAGAAAGCATTCACGGAAGCCTTCAAGGCCGCGGGCGGCACCGTGCTCGGCAGCATCCGCACGCCCGTGCAAGACGCCGACTATTCGCCTTATCTGCAGCGCATCAAAGACGCCAACCCCCAGGTGGTGATGATCTTCGTGCCAGGCGGCCGTTCGGCGACGACGGTGATGAAGGCCTTCGCCGATGTCGGCCTCAAGCGCGCCGGCGCCAAGCTGATCGGCTCGGGCGAATCGATCGTGCCCGACGACGAACTGCCAAACATGGGCGATGCCGCGCTCGGCGTCGTCGACGTCACGCATTACTCGGCCGCGGCAGCGCGGCCGGCGAACACGGAATTCGTCGCGGCATGGAAGAAAGAATACGGCGCCGCCGCCGTGCCCAATTTCGTCGCCGTCGCCGCCTGGGACGGCATGGACGCGATCTTCCAGGCGATCCACGAACAGCACGGCAAGCTCGATCCAGCGAAGACGCTCGACATCCTGCGCCACTACAAGAGCGCCACCAGTCCGCGCGGACCGATTGCCGTCGATCCGGCAACACGCGACATCGTGCAGAACGAATACCTGCACGAGGTGCGCAAGGCGAACGGCCGCATCGAGAACGTCGAGCTCGGTGTCATCGCCAAGGCGGTGGGCGCCAACGGCAAACCAGCGGGTGCACCATGACGATCCAACAAAACACCGACCATATTCAGACGACTCATGTCGGCAGCTTGCCGCGGCCGCACGACTTGCTCGACCTGATGAAGGCGAAGCTCGGAGGCCAGCGCGTCGATGCTGCCGGCTACGACCGGCGCGTGGCGCAGGCGGTGACCGATTGCGTGATTCATCAGGTCGCGACCGGCATCGACATCGTCGCCGACGGCGAGCAGTCGAAGCCGGGATTTTTCACCTACGTCACCGAGCGCCTCGCCGGCTTCGAGCCGCGGCCGGGCGAGCGGCACGGGCTGTTCGAGGCCGAGCGCGCCGCCTTTCCCGAGTACTACGAGGAGTACTTCAAGCAGGCGATGCTGGGCGGCGCCGTGGCGCCGATCGTGCCGATGGTCTGCGTCGGACCGGTGAGCTATCGCGGCGCGGCGGCGCTTCAGCGCGACATTGCCAATCTCAAGGCGGCGATGAAGGCTTCGGGCGCGCGCACCGCCTTCATGCCGTCGGTCGCGCCGAGCGGCGTCGGCGGCAACGAACACTACAAGAGCGACGAGGAATTCTTTGCCGCAGTCGCCGCCGCGTTGCACGACGAATACAAGGCGATCGTCGACGCCGGACTGCTGCTCCAGGTCGACGACCCGTTCCTCACCGACCGCTTCGTCGATCCCGAGCTCGACGACAAGCAGCGGCGCGGCCGCGCCGAGCTTTACGTCGAGGCGGTGAACGCCGCACTCAAAGGAACCCCGCCGGAGAAAGTGCGCTTCCACACCTGCTACGGCATCAACGAGGGTCCGCGCATCCATGAAGCGGCGCTCGCCGACGTTGTCGGCTACATGCTGAAAGTGAACGCCGGCGCCTACAGCTTCGAGGCCGCCAATCCGCGCCACGAGCACGAGTATCACCTGTGGGAGAGCGTCAAGCTGCCCGAGGGCAAGGTGCTGATCCCCGGCGTCATCACGCACGCCAGCAACATCGTCGAACATCCCGAATGGATCGCCGAGCGTCTCACACGCTACGCCAAGCTGGTCGGCCGCGAGAACGTGATCGCCGGTGCTGATTGCGGATTCTCGTCACAGGCGACCTATCACACCGAAGTTCATCCGACGGTGATCTGGGCCAAATTCGAGGCGATGCGCGACGGCGCGCGGCTGGCGAGCCGGCAATTGTGGCGTTGACACGGCGTTGCGCTGCAGCGCAGCGACGCGGAATGATCACTGGTCGCACTCCCGCAGCGGTTCCATATCGTCGGTAACCGTCTGCTCTCAGAGGCGGGCGGCTCGCGTTCCCGCGGGAACGCGCGCATCAACCAGCAGAGAGAAGATACCATGCGACGACTTACTGCGCCGATCTGCGCGGCATTCGCCATGCTGGCGATGAGCGCGCCGCTTGCTTTGGCCGGCCCCGGCGGTGGCGGCGGAGGCGGAGGCGGCGGCCCGGGTGGCGCCGCCGGCGGCTTCGGCGGCAACTCGGCATCGCATGTCGGCTCGCAAGGCATCACCAATTCGAACGGCGCGAATTCCACGGACCGCGACTTGGGCACCAATCGGGCCGGTGACGTGATGAGCACGCAAGGGGCGACGCACAACCAGATCCCGAGTGGCGTCGGCCTGCCCACGCCGCCTGCTGGATCGGGCCACTAGCAGGCTGCTGAAAAACGTTTTTGGACGCGAGAAGACGCAACATTGATTCGCATGGCGACCAGTTCACGCAAGAACGATTCGCGAGAGGGCTCTCGATGATTCTTATATTGCGTGATTCGGCTTCGCATCAGAGTTTTTCAGCAGCCTGCTAGAACACCGGCATCCCGCCGCGCATTGCACACTGCCGCGCGCGCGGAGTCTCGATACGGGCCGGCGTGCTTCGCGCCGGTTGGACCGGAACTTTCCTCCGGAGCCACCGGCGCGAAGTTTTATCTCCTTGATCACCGCGACCCCGCAATTCAGTAAGCCTGGCTGTCTTGTCGTTGTCTTGCCCGTCGAGAGTTCCTACTCTCTCGATCGGGAGGCGGGCATCGGGCAATGTCGTCGCTCGCGGACGTAACGCTCGAAGACAAATACACGCTGCGGTCCGGGCGGATTTTCCTGTCGGGCGTGCAGGCGCTGGTGCGCCTGCCGATGATGCAGCAGGAACGCGATCGCGAGGCCGGACTCAAGACCGCCGGATTCATCTCCGGCTATCGCGGCTCGCCCCTCGCCGGCTACGACACCGTGCTGCACCACGCGCGGCATCATCTCGCCGCGCACGACATCCATTTCCAGCCGGGCGTCAACGAGGACCTCGCCGCCACCGCGCTCTGGGGCAGCCAGCAGGTCAATCTCTATCCGACGGCGAAATTCGACGGCGTCTTCGGCATCTGGTACGGCAAGGGACCAGGCGTCGACCGCTCGATGGATCCGCTGAAGCACGCGAATTTCGCCGGCACCTCGCCGCATGGCGGCGTGCTCGCCATCGCCGGCGACGATCACGGCTGCCAGTCCTCGACGACGGCGCATCAGAGCGAGCAGATGTTCCTCGCCGCGATGATCCCGCTGCTCAATCCCGCCACCGTGCAGGAATATCTCGATTACGGGCTCTACGGTTTCGCGCTGTCGCGCTTCGCCGGCGTCTGGGTCGGCTTCAAGGCGATCTCGGAGACCGTCGAGAGCTCGGCGTCGATCGTCGTCGATCCGCATCGGCTGAAGCTGGTGACGCCGGCGGATTTCGAGATGCCGCCCGGCGGCCTCAACATCCGCTGGCCCGACACGCCGCTCGATCAAGAGCGTCGCCTGCACGGACCGAAGATGGCGGCGGTCGCGGCCTTCGCGCGCGGGAATCCCCTCGATCGTCTGGTGTTCGCGCCGCGGCAGCCGCGGCTCGGCATCATGGCGGCGGGCAAGGCTTATCTCGATCTGCGCCAGGCGCTCGACGATCTCGGCTTGACCGAGGCGCAATGCCTGGCGCTTGGCCTCAGACTCTACAAGGTCGGCATGGTCTGGCCGCTCGAAGCCGACGGCGCGCGCCGCTTCGCCGACGGTCTCGAGGAGATTTTCGTCGTCGAGGAGAAGCGCGGCTTCATCGAAGATCAGCTCATGCGGGCGCTTTACAACATCGATGCGACGCGGCGGCCGCGCATCGTCGGCAAGACCGACGAGAGCGGCGCGACGCTGCTGCCGAGCGCCGGCGAGCTCACGCCGACGATCGTCGCGCAGGCGCTGGTGACGCGGCTCAAGCGCCTCGGCGCCGTGACGCCGGAGATCGAGCAGCGCTTGCAGCGTCTGCTGGCGTTCGAGACCATTGCCGATGCGGGCCACAAGTCGCAACGCCTGCCCTATTTCTGCGCCGGCTGTCCGCACAACACCTCGACCAACGTGCCCGAAGGCAGCCGCGCCCTCGCCGGCATCGGCTGCCATTTCATGGCGATCTGGATGCCGCGCGCGACCTCGACCTACAGCCACATGGGCGGCGAAGGCGCGGCGTGGATCGGCCAGGCGCCGTTCACCGAGGACAAGCACGTCTTCCAGAACCTCGGCGACGGCACCTATTCGCATTCCGGCCTGCTGGCGATCCGCGCCGCCGCCGTCGCCGGCGTCAACATCACCTATAAGATTCTCTACAACGACGCCGTCGCGATGACCGGCGGTCAGCCGGTCGAAGGCCACCTCACCGTCGGCCAGATCGCGCGCCAGGTCGCGGCCGAAGGCGCGACGCAGGTCGTCGTCGTCACCGACGAGCCCGACAAGTATCCGAGCGGCACCTTCGCGCCCGAAATCGCGGTGCGTCATCGCGACGAGCTCGATGCCGTGCAACGCGAACTGCGGGACATCGAAGGCCTAACCATCCTGATCTACGACCAGACCTGCGCCGCCGAGAAGCGCCGGCGCCGCAAGCGCGGTACCTATCCCGATCCGGCGAAGCGCGTCTTCATCAACGAAGCGGTGTGCGAGGGCTGCGGCGATTGTTCCGAGAAATCCAATTGCGTGGCGGTCAAACCGCTCGAGACCGAATTCGGCCGCAAGCGGGTCATCGATCAATCGAGCTGCAACAAGGATTTCTCCTGCCTCAAGGGATTCTGTCCGAGCTTCGTCACCGTGCACGGCGGCGAGCTGCGGCGGCTCGAGGCGCAGCACCGCCAGCTGCGCTCGATCGCCGAGCACATCGCCGAGATTCCGCCGCCGGCGCCCAAGACGCTCGACGGCCCCTACAACATCCTGATCGCCGGCATCGGCGGCACCGGCGTCATCACCATCGGCGCGACGCTGGGTATGGCGGCGCATCTCGACGGCAAGGGTTGCTCGGTGCTCGATTTCACCGGCCTGGCGCAGAAGAACGGCGCGGTGCTGAGCCACGTGCGGATCGCGCCGACGCCGGACGATCTGCACGCCGTGCGCGTCGCCGCGGGCAGCGCCGATCTCGTGCTCGGCTGCGACATGGTGGTGGCGGCGAGCCCGACGGCGCTGGCGCGGATCGAGCACGGCGTCAGCCGCGCCGTCGTCAACAGCGACTACCAGCCGACCGCGGCCTTCGTGATGAATCCCGACGTCGATTTCGAGACTGCGGCGCTGACCAAGGCGATCCGCAACACCGCCGGAGAGTCCTGCGCCGACTTCGTCGACGCCACGCGGCTCGCCACCGCGCTTTTGGGCGACAGCATCGCCGTCAACACGTTCCTGCTCGGCTATGCCTTGCAGAAAGGACTGGTGCCGCTATCGATCGCCGCGGTCGAGCGCGCCATCGAGTTGAACGGCGCCGCGGTCGAGATGAACAAGCACGCACTCGCCTGGGGCCGGCTCGCCGCGCACGATTACGCCCGCGTCGCGGCGCTGGTGCATCCGACGCCGGCCGAGGCGCTCAAGCCGATCAAGGGCCTCGCGCCGCTGGTCGAGCGGCGCAGCGCCTTCCTCGCGCGCTATCAGAACGCCGCCTATGCCGCGCGCTACCGCGCGTTCATCGGCGAGGTCGAGCGCGCCGAGCGTGCGCGCATGGGCGGCCGGTCGGAGCTCGCCGAGGCGGTCGCCGAGAACCTGTTCAAGCTGATGGCCTACAAGGACGAATTCGAGGTGGCGCGGCTCTACACCGACGGCGAATTCCTCAAACGACTGCACCACCAGTTCGCCGGCGATTACCGGCTCGAATTCCACCTTGCGCCGCCCACCCTGGCGAAGCGCGATCCGGTGACCGGCGAGCTGCAAAAGCAGGCCTTCGGTCCGTGGATGTTCACCGCCTTCAAGTTCCTGGCGCGGTTCAGGTTCCTGCGCGGCACCGCGCTCGATCCGTTCGGCCGCACGCCCGAGCGACGCATGGAGCGGCGGCTCATCGACGAATATCGCGCGATCGTGAACGAGCTCCTCCGCAGCCTGACGCCGGCCAACTACACCCTCGCCGTCGAGATCGCCCGCATTCCCGAGCGCATCCGCGGCTTCGGCCACATCAAGGAGCGGGCGATCGTCGTCGCCAAGGCGCGCGAGGCGGCGCTCATGGCCGCGTTCCGCGCTCCCGCGCCCGAGGCCCATGCCGCAGAATGACTTTGCGCCGGCGGCGCGGCAGGCTAATCTATTGCCTTGACCCAGCAGCACATGACCGCGTCACAGCCGTCGGCACGGCCCTATGTCATTGAATCCGTCGAGGTTCTGGCGGAGACGCCGGAGTTGCGCATGACCGTCTTCACGGTCGGCGCCGGCCAGGAGATTCCCTGGCACTGGCACAGCAACGTGTCCGACACCTATTTCGGCATGGAAGGCATGGTCGTCGTCGAGACCCGCGCGCCCGCCGCGCGCCTCGAAATCGGGCCGGGCCAGACCGGCGTGGTGCCGCCCAGGCGCGCGCACCGCGTCGTCGGCAAGGATGGCGGGCGCTGCAAGTTCGCGATCCTGCAAGGGATCGGCACATATGATTTCAATCCGGTAGGCAAATCATGAATCGATCGCTTCGCTTCTTCCTGCTCGGCGCCGGCAGCGCCGTCCTCGTCCTCGCCGCGCTCGCCGCCGGCGTGACCCTCGCCGCGCCCGAACAGGCGACGGCGTCGAAGATGCTCGCGCTCTATACCGAGGTCTTCAACGAGGTGAAGGCCAATTACGTCAAGCCGGTCACCGACAAGAAGCTGGTCGAGGGCAGCATCCAGGGCATGCTGGCCAATCTCGATCCGCATTCGAGCTACATGGATGCCAAGGAATTCAAGGAAATGATGGTACAGACCCGGGGCGAGTTCGGCGGCCTCGGCATGCAGGTGACGATGGACAACGGGCTGGTGAAGGTGGTGTCGCCGATCGACGATACGCCCGCCGCCAAGGCCGGCATCCTGCCCGGCGACCTGATCGTCGCCATCGACAACACGCCGGTCGTCGACATGACTCTGACGCAAGCGGTCGACAAGCTGCGCGGCCCGATCGGCAGCCACGTCACGCTGACCATGCGGCGCACGGGCGTGCAGCCATTCGAGCTGACGTTGACGCGCGCCGACATCAAGGTCGATCCGGTGAAGTCGCGGCTGGTCGACGGCGACATCGGCTATATCCGCATCAGCACGTTCTCGGAGCGTGCGGGCGACGCGCTCGCCGCCGCGATCAAGAATCTGAACACCAAGTCGAAGAACAAGCTCGCCGGCGTCGTGCTCGATCTGCGCAACAATCCGGGCGGGCTGCTCGACCAGGCCGTGGCCGTGGCCAACACGTTCATTCCCAATGGCGAGATCGTCTCGATCAAGGGGCGCGTTGCCTCGGACGTCCACCGTTATAACGCCGAGGCGAGCAAAGACCTGGTGCCCGCCAGCGTGCCGATGGTGGTGCTGGTCAACGGCGGCTCGGCCTCGGCGTCGGAAATCGTCGCCGGCGCGCTCCAGGATACGCGTCGCGCGGTGATCATGGGCACGCGTTCGTTCGGCAAGGGCTCGGTCCAGACCATCCTGCCGGTGAAGCAGAGCGGCGGCGGCATCCGCCTCACCACCGCGCTCTATTACACGCCGTCGGGCCGCTCGATCCAGGGCACCGGCATCGAGCCCGATGTCGTCGTGCCGCAGGCCAAGATCGAGAAGCTCGCGCTCGGCCCGGTGGTGCGCGAGGAAGACCTGAAGGGCGCGTTCAAGAACCCGGACGGTGCGGCTGCGCCGACGTCGGCAGCGCCGGCCAACGACAACGCGCCGGCGGCCACGCCCGCGAAGCCGGCGGTCTCGCCCGGCGCCGCGGCAACGCCCGCCAACCTGCCGCCCGGCGCCAAGGCCGTGCCGCTGCCCGCCAACGCCGCGCTCGAGCCCAACCTGATCGCCACTGACAGCGACTATCAATTCGTGCGCGCGGTCGATCTGCTGCGCGGCCTGGCGCTGTTCCGGACGGACGAGCACACCGCCGCGCGTTGACCTCAAGCGGTCGCGCGCCGGGCGCGTGACCGTTTCCGCCCCCGCCGCTTTGCCCTAAGATCGCGGCAAAAGAGGGGAGGAAACGGGCATGACGGGGCTGGCGCGCAGCTACGTTCACGGCGCGAGCGAAAAGCCGCTGCTGGGCGATACCATTGGGCAATTCTTCGACACCGCCTGCGCCCGCTGGACCGACCGGCCGGCGCTGGTGGTGCGCCACCAGAATGTCCGGCTCAGCTACGGCGAATTGCGGCGGGAAGTCGACAAGCTGGCCGCCGGCTTGCTGACGCTTGGCCTCGCGCCGGGCGACCGCATCGGCATCTGGTCGCCCAACAACAGCGAATGGGTGCTGACGCAGTTCGCGACGGCGAAGGCCGGCCTGATCCTGGTCAACATCAACCCGGCCTATCGCGTCGCCGAGCTCGAGTACGCGCTCAACAAGGTCGGCTGCAAGGCGCTCATCCTCGCCGAGCGCTTCAAGACCTCGGATTATGTCGGCATGCTGCGCGAGCTCGCACCCGAGCTCGGTCACGCGGTGCCGGGCAAGCTCGAGAGCGCGCGCCTGCCGGTGTTGCGCTCGGTCGTGCTGCTCGGCGGCGGCTGGCATCCCGGCACCTTCCGCTTCAGCGAGATCGTGAGCCGCGGCGGCGCGGCCGAGACCGAGCGTATCGCCGCGCTCGCGCCGCAACTGCGATTCGACGAGCCGATCAATATCCAGTTCACCTCGGGCACGACCGGCTTTCCCAAGGGCGCGACGCTGTCGCACCACAACATCCTCAACAACGGCTTCTTCATCGGCGAGGCGATGCGGCTGACGCCGCAGGACCGCTTGTGCATTCCGGTGCCGCTCTATCATTGCTTCGGCATGGTTCTCGGCAACCTGGCGGCGCTGACGCACGGCACCTGCATGGTCTTTCCCGGCGAGGGCTTCGATCCGCTGGCGACGCTCGAGACCGTGGCCGCGGAGCGCTGCACTGCGCTGCACGGCGTGCCGACTATGTTCATCGCCCAGCTCGATCATCCGGAATTCGCGCGCTTCGACCTCTCGTCGCTGCGGACGGGAATCATGGCAGGCTCGCCCTGCCCGATCGAGGTGATGATGCGCGCCGTCGCCAAGATGAACCTGTCCCAGATCACTATCGCTTACGGCATGACCGAAACCAGCCCGGTCAGCTTCCAGAGCTCGACCGACGATCCGCTTGAGCGGCGCGTCTCGACGGTGGGCCGCATCCATCCGCATATCGAGGTCAAGATCGTCGACATGAACGGCCACATCGTGCCGCCGGGCACGCCGGGCGAGCTCTTGACGCGCGGCTATTCGGTGATGCTGGGCTATTGGGGCGACGACGAGCGGACGCGCGAGGCGATCGACGCGGCGCGCTGGATGCATACCGGCGACCTGGCGACCATCGACGCCGAGGGTTATTGCAACATCGTCGGCCGCATCAAGGACATGGTGATCCGCGGCGGCGAGAACGTCTATCCGCGCGAGATCGAGGAGTTCCTCTATCGCCATCCCAAGGTCCAGGACGTGCAGGTGATCGGCGTGCCGGATGACCGCTACGGCGAGGAGATCTGCGCCTGGGTGAAGCTGCGGCTGGGCGAGAGCGCGACCGAGGAGGAGATCAAGGCGTTCTGCCGCGGCCAGATCGCCCACTACAAGGTGCCGCGCTACGTCAAGTTCGTCGACGCCTTCCCGATGACGGTCACCGGCAAGATCCAGAAATTCATCATGCGCGAGCGCACCATCGCCGAGTTCGGCCTCAAGGCGGCGAAGACGGCGTAGCCGCTACGCAGCGCGGGCGACGCTAAAATTCCCGTGTCATGCGCGGCCACGACGCGGACGTATCCGCGCCAGATGTGCGAAATCACCGCCCGCGCGGCGCCCTGCGGCGCGTACGCGCCGCAACACCCGAGACCAACGCCGCGCCCGAAGCGCAGCGGCTTAAATGTGCGAGATGACTGCCCGCGCGGCGTTCGTGATGCTGACGTCGGTCGCGGTGGCGCTGATCGCCTCGGCGTACCATTGATCGACCGCTTGCGACAGCAGCAGGCTGCCGCGCTTCCTGAGATCGGCGCCGATGATCGCCTCGAGCGAGCGCAGCCGGGCAAACAGCTTGCGGGTCGCCGCCTTGCGCCGCTCCTCGGCCTGCTGCGCCAGCGCCTGACGCGCCGGGCTCTCGCCCGGCCGGGCGACGGCCGGCTTGGCGGCCGGTTTGGCCGCAGCTGGCTTCGCCCCGAATCCCGTGGCGGGACCCATCGGCCGCGCGAGCTGACCCGGCAGCGGCCGGGCCGGCATACCCGGTCGCGGCGGCAACGGCAGCGGCGTGGCTGGTCTCTTCAACGCAGCGACCTTCTTCGGCGGCGGCGCGGCCTTCTTGGCCGCCGGTTTCTTCTTGGGCGCGGCTTTGCTGCGTGTCGTCATTTATGCCCTCCGAAGGCGGGCGCCCAGCCCGCGAAATCCTTGCAATGCCCTGTAGGTCGAGCCAGAGAAACCCGCTAAATACTTATGCAATTTGGAGTTTCCGGCATTTCGCCGGCCGCCCGGACGGTCCCCCCGATGCCGTGATTGGCCCGGATGTATTTCACTATAAGTAGCTGACCCGCCGCGCTATTTCCATAGCTGTCTCGGCGCGGCAATGATCTGGCAGGGTTCTAAGCTATAAATATTATAAAATCAATATGTTATACTAACTCTCTGTCATTAAAGATGAGGTAGGTTTGCCGGGTTGGCCGCGGCCTTCCGGCATGGTGCCCGCGGCTGGATTCGAACCAGCACTCCGGTTTCCCGGCACGGATTTTAAGTCCGTTGCGTCTACCGTTCCGCCACGCGGGCACGTTTCACGGCGCGGGCATCCTATCAGCCCGAATCGGCCCTATTCGAGGGCGGCATTGCCGCCTAAGCCCTTGACCATCGCCGCCACTTCGCCGACCGCCTGGTCGAGCCGCGCCGGATCGCGGCCGCGCAACACCAGGCTCACCCAGAAGCCACCGCCGCGGCGAAAGGCGGGATAGGAGCCGATATCGAGATCGCGATAGCGGTCCTGCACGGCCGAGAGTTCCTGGGCCAGGGCGCCTTCGGGTAAGTCGCAGCCGACCGTGCGCGACAGCACCGGCGGACCGCCCTTGAGCATCGGCTTGACGCCGTCGAACATCGCCTGCATCACCCGCGGGATGCCGGCCATGACATAGACATTCTCCTTCCGGAAGCCGGGCGCGCGCGACACCGGATTGAGGATCAGTGTCGCGCCCTCGGGCGTGTGGCACATCCGGAGCCGCGCCTCGTTCAGGTCGTCGGGCTTGAAGATTGCCTGGAAGATGGCGAGCGCCTCGGGATGGAGCACGTTCTTGACGCCGAACGCCCTGGCGACGCACTCGGCGGTGATGTCGTCGTGCGTCGGACCGATGCCGCCCGTCGTGAACACGTAATCGTATATCGCGCGCAGCTCGTTCACGGTCGCGACGATGGTCTCGCAGACGTCGGGAATGACGCGCGCCTCCTTGAGCACGACGCCGATCTGCGCCAAGCCCTGCGCGATATAGGCGAGATTGGTGTCCTGCGTGCGGCCGGACAGGATCTCGTTGCCGATGATCAGCACGCAGGCGGTGTAGATTTTGCCCGGCACCGTGGTGTCGTTCATGCGCTTCCCTTAGCGCCAATCGCGCGTATGGGCAATCGGCGCAGCTTGATGGCCGCTCTCTCATCCATGCGAATGCCGGTGATGGATGTCGGGATAATGCGCGTGACTGTGGACCAGCCGCGTATGGGCGTGACGGTGGCTGTGCGGCTCGCCAGACGGATCGCCCGGCGCGTGCGCGTGCCGGTGATGCTCGTCGTGCCAGTGCCAGTGCTCGTGCTCCAGCGGCTCGTGGACGTGCTCGTGCTGGTGCTGCTCGGTCAAGTGAAGAACGACGCCCGCGGCCATGAGCGCCGCGGCGACGAGAAACGCGATCGTCACCGGCTCGCCGAATCCTGCGATCGCCAGCGCCGCGCCGAAGAACGGCGCGATCGAGAAATAGGCCATGGTGCGCGCCGCGCCGAGCTCGCGCAGCGCGACGACGAAGAGGCTCAGGCTCACGCCGTAACCGAGAAAGCCGACGACGCCCGCCGCCGCAACTGCCTTGACCGGCGGCCAAGTGGTGCCGAGCGCCAGCGCCAAGCCGACGTTGACGCCGCCGGCAACCAAGCCCTTGATCGCGGTGATGCGCAGCGGATCGGCGGCCGAGATCTTGCGCGTCAGATTGTCGTCGATCGCCCAGGCGAGACAGGCGCCGGCGATCCACAGATTGGCCCATGCGAATCCGACGCCGCCGCCCCACGACAGTACCGCGCCGCCGGCGACGATCGCCGCCGCGCCGAGGCCGATCCGCAGGTCGACGTATTCGTGGAAGATCAGCCAGGCGATCGCCAGCGCGAAGGCGCTTTCGAGATTGAGCAGCAAGGCCGCCGTCGCGGCCTGGGTCTCGGCCAGACCGAGCATCAGCAGGACCGGTCCCGCGATGCCGCCCGCGACCACCGTGACGGCGAGCCACGGCCAATCGGCCGCGCGCAGCGGCGCGCCTTCTGCAGCTCCGCGCCAGCGCCGCACGCCCAGGAGGATGGCCAGGCCCACGCCGGAGCCGAGATAGAGCAGGCCGGCGAGCAGCCAGGGGCTCACCGCGCCGAGCAGCGCCTTGGCCAGCGGCGTGCTGGCGCCGAACAGCGCAGCGGCGGCGAGCGCGCTCGGAATGCCGCGGCCGAACCGGCGAAACAGCGTCATGGCCGGATGATATCGGCGCCGCCACTGCCTTGCGAGCGGCTCGCAAAGCGACTACCTATGACGGCGTGATGAACGACCAAGTCGCCCCTGCCCTGCGCCGCGCCGAGCCTGAAGAGCGCCGCATCCGCTTGCACGGACCGGACGAGTTCGCCGGCATGCGCAAGGCCGGGCGACTCGCCGCCGAGGTGCTCGACTTCATCACGCTGCACGTTCAGCCCGGCGTGACCACCGACCGGCTCGACCGGCTGTGCCACGGCTTCATCATCGACCATGACGCGATTCCGGCGCCGCTCAACTATCGCGGCTTCCCGCGCTCGATCTGCACGTCGATCAATCACGTCGTGTGCCACGGCATTCCGGGCAACCGCATGCTCGAGGAAGGCGACATCCTCAACATCGACATCACGGTGATCCTCGACGGCTGGCACGGCGACACCAGCCGCATGTTTCTGGTCGGCGACAAGGTCAGCGTCAAGGCGAAGAAGCTGGTCGACGTCACCTACGAGGCGATGATGCGGGGTATCGCCGTGGTGCGGCCCGGCACGACCCTCGGCGACATCGGCCACGCCATCCAGTCTTATGCCGAGTTCCACCGCTTCTCGGTGGTGCGCGATTTCTGCGGCCACGGCATCGGCCGCATCTTCCACGACGCGCCGTCAATCCTGCATTTCGGCAAGGCCGGCGACGGCCTCGCGCTGCGCGAGGGCATGTTCTTCACCGTCGAGCCGATGATCAACGCCGGCCGCTACGACGTGAAGATCCTGAGCGACGGCTGGACCGCGGTGACCAAGGACAAGTCGCTTTCGGCGCAGTTCGAGCACACCATCGGCGTCACGGCGACCGGCCACGAAATCTTCACGCTGTCGCCCAAGGGCTGGACCAAGCCGCCTTACGTCTGAGCCGCGCGGCGTTCCACGTCGACCACGGCAATTAAGAGCGCGCGGCTTCGTCCCAGGCGATACAGCTCATCATCAAGTCGATGTCCGTGCCGTTGCTCGAAAACGGCACCACCAGGATCTCGCAATTCCACACCCGCACGTCGGTGACGTAAGCGCGCCGGAGTTTCACCACCGGTCGGCGCGTCTCGATCACTTCGCTGAAATGCTCGGTCGCCATCGCGCTGTGTCGGCGGTCGCTCATTTCGTCGATGAATTTGCCGGTATTGTCCCGGCCGACGCGATCGACGACGCCGGTCCCTTGCAGCCGGAAGCGGAAACGTAGCGGCTCGCGGTGCACTTCGATCAGCGAAAGATAACCCAGCGCATAGGTGAGATCGCAGGGATCGAAGTCCCGGCGGGCCGGAAACGCGCGGCCGCCGCGCCAGGAATCCCAGTCGGCATAGAGACGCCGCAGCATCGGTGCGTTGAGCTGGAGCATGCGACGAGCCTAAGCAACCGTTGGTTGCCAAGGCATGAATACGCCTCCTCTTAGCGCCGCAGCGCGCCGAGCGCGTTGGCGTGCCACATCTGGACGGCAAGCACGGCGAGCGCCAGCTGTTCGTTGCGCTCGCGCTCCGCCGCTGTCAGCGGGATATCGGGCGTTCCGCCGGCGGTATGCATCGCCGGCAACGGCGTAACGTTCCACGGCGCGAGATTGCGCATGCGCTGACGGGCGATCACGATGTCGTCGGTGCGCACGGCAATCTTCGGCGCGGCCGAACCGATGTGGTGTTGATGACGAGCGGAATGCGTCGGCGTGCTCATGGGAACCTCGCAGGTGCCGATTCCTCGTCGTGCCTCTCGACGCAGGGTGAAGCGTGACGCAGCGGCCGCATTGATTCAAGTCAATGCCGCAATATCGGACAAAATTTTTGCAATGCGCCCGACTCGGAGCGGACTCGCAAGCGCATCGGCGCGGGGCCGCCGCCGCCAGCGCCGTTCTGGCGCGAGTCAGCGCTTTTCGCTAGCCTTGAATCGAATGGGGGAGCCGCCGAAATCGAAGCCGCATTATCACGGCCATCGCGCCCGGTTGCGCGCACGGCTGCTCGACTCCGGCGCCGAGTCCCTGCCCGATTACGAACTCCTGGAATTCCTGCTCTATGCCGCCAACGCGCGCGGCGACACCAAGCCGCTGGCGAAGGACCTGCTGAAGCGCTTCGGCGGCCTCGCCGGCGTGCTCGGCGCCTCGCGCGCAGCGCTCGCCGCGGTGCCGGGCATGGGTGACGCCGCGGCGGCGCAGCTGCTAGTGGTGCGCGCAGCGGCCGCGCGCATGCTGCGCGGCGAGCTCGCCTCGCGGCCGGTGATCGGCTCGTGGGACAAGCTGCTCGACTACTGCACGACGGCCGCCGGCTTCGCCGAGACCGAGGAATTCCGCCTGCTCTTCCTCGACCGCAAGAACGCGCTCATCGCCGACGAGCGCCAGCAGCGCGGCACCGTCGACCACGTGCCGGTCTATCCGCGCGAGGTGGTGAAGCGCGCACTCGAGCTCGGCGCCTCGGCGATCATCATGGTGCATAACCATCCGTCGGGCGATCCGACGCCGTCGGCCGGCGACATCGAGATGACGCGCGCCGTCGCCAAGGCGGTCGGCGCAGTCGGCGTCGCGCTGCACGACCACGTCGTCATCGGCCGCGGCCGCCACGCCAGCTTCAAGAGCCTGGGACTGCTCTAGCGCCGCGCGTTCGATCCTGTCTGCCGATCGTCTCGTCCCCGACACAATGCTGCCGCACTTACAAATTTGTCACTTCGGCGCCACAGCCGGACCAGATTTGTCACTACTCCTCGGCCGGCGAAACCGCGAGGGTAGCCGACCGGATTCCGGAGCCGGTGATGGTGGTTCGGTGTAACCCATGTGTGCCGCGTCGAGTGCTTCGATCCTGGACATCGGCGGCGCCGGTGTTGGTAGCGCGGCCCCTCACGATAGAGCCGCTTCGCCGCTGGAACGCGCCGACGCACGGCACGACCTTCCCCTCTGCGTCGATCTCGACGGTACGTTGTTGCGCACCGACGCGCTGCACGAGCAGCTGTTGGTCGCCGCCACGCGGTGGCGCCTGCTGCGGCAATTGCCGGGCTGGCTCCGGCAGGGTGCCGCCCGGCTGAAGCAGGAACTGGCGACCGCCGTGCCCCTTGATGTCGCGGCGCTGCCGTACGATGGCGCGCTGCTTGATTATCTCCGCCAACAACGCGCGCTGGGCCGCCGGCTGGTGCTGACGACGGCAGCGGATCGCCGTGTCGCCGAAGCCGTCAACGGGCATCTCGGCCTGTTCGACCAGGTGATCGCCTCAGACGGCGTGGAGAATTTACGTGGCGGCGCCAAGGCCGCGCGGCTCTGCGCCACGTTCGGCGAGCGCCGGTTCTGCTATGTCGGCAGCGACCGTAGCGACCTTGCGGTCTGGCACAAGGCAGCCGGTGCGGTCTTCGCCAATTCGCGTCACGGCATCGTGCGTGCGGTTCGCGCAGGAACGCCGGTCGAGGCCAGGATCGGCATCGCCCGTTCGCGCCTAGCCGCGTTCGCCCGGGCGGTGCGGCCGCATCAATGGTCGAAGAACCTGCTCGTGTTCATTCCGCTGCTGGCGGCGGGCGCGCTGTCCGACGGCAGCGGTTGGCTCGCGGCGCTCTTCATGTTCGCCGCCTTCTGTTGCGCGGCATCGGGTATCTACCTCTTCAACGACCTGACCGATCTCGCCGCGGACCGTCGCCATCCGCGCAAGCGCTACCGGCCGTTCGCCAGCGGCGACCTGCCGGTAGCTTACGGCGTCGTCGGCGCGCCGATGCTGATCGCGCTCGGCGCCGCGCTGGCGTTGCGCTGCGGCGGCGCCGCGGCGGCAATCGTCGGCGGCTACGTTCTCCTGTCGGTGGTCTATTCGTTGAAGCTCAAGGAGAAGCCGCTGGTCGACGTCTTCGGCCTCGCCGCGCTCTATTCGATCCGGCTGTTCGGCGGCGGCATCGCCAGCGACCACCCGGTGTCGCTGTGGCTGATGATGTTCTCGGGCTTCCTGTTCTTCAGCCTCGCCTGCACCAAGCGCGACGCCGAGCTGATCGCGACGCGGGGAAAAGGCCTGCGCTGCCGCGGCTATCACGGCGACGACAGGCGGATGCTCGAAATGATGGGCATCGGCGCGAGCTTCGTCTCGAGCATGGTGCTCAGCCTCTACGTCGAGAACAACGCCACGTTGGGGCAATGGAGCCATCCGCAATGGCTCTGGGCGACGATCCCGCTGCTGCTGTTCTGGCAGTGTCGCCTGTGGCTGGCTACGACCCGCGGCTACATGCTCGACGATCCGATCGTCTACGCCAGCCGCGACTGGGTATCGCAGGGCGTGACCGTCCTGCTCGCGATCGTCTATCTCCTTGCCGTCGCCGTCGTCTGATCGCCGGCGGCGCGTGTCGGCGGCACCGCGATGACGATGTCGGTGGTTCCCGGCACGCCGACGACGTCGGTCGCGCCCAGCGCGGCGGCAAGCGCGCGGCCGCCATGCCATTCGTCGGTGACGACGGCGGTCACGCCGTAGCGCGCGATCGCTTGCCGCGTCGCAGCGATCCCGTTGCTCGGCAGGGGCACCGAGGGAATGCCGGTGGTGGTGGCGAACGGCGCGGGATCCTTGACCATCGCGACAAGGCGCCGGCCCTTCGTGGCCCCGTTCTCGATCAGCCGCGCCTCCTCCGTATACTGCACGCGCAGGTCGTGGAAGTGCCCGAGCAGGCCCTGCGCCACACTCAGGCCGTGGATCACGCCGAGCAGCGCTGCGGCGCCGACGACTAGGGCATTCATCCGCACCGAATGCGTCACCTCGCGCGCTGCGATCACCGCGAGCACGGCGAAGGCCGGCAGCAGCGCGGCGACACTGCGCGGCACGGCGTGGTCGGCAATCACCGGCAGCACTAGGATGTAGCTGCCGACAAGCGCCAGGAGGAACAGCGCCGGGCCGAGGAATTGGCCGCCATATTCGCGGCGGCGGCGCGTCACGACGATTGCCGCGCCGAACAACGCCAGCAGCGTCGGGAACTGTCCACACATCAGTAGGACGGCGCGCGCCGTCGTGAACAGCGCCGCAAGCCGGGCCTTGACGAGCGTCGCCAATCCGGCGCCGCTCCAGGTGCCGAAGTCGACGGCGGCGCCGTAACGCCGGAAATCATCGATGTTGCCGAGGAAGATGACGCGATCGATGGCCGAATTGAAGAAATGACCGTTGACCGCGTAAAGCACCAGGTGCGTCGGCAGCAACGCCAGAACGAACGCGACGGCCAGAACGACCGCGCAACGCGCCTCGTCGCGGAAGCAATCACGCCGGGCGCCGACCAGCCGCATGGCCACGATCCCGGCGAGCGAGGCGCCGACCACGATCGCGTCGTTACGGATGAAATAGGCGACGCCGATCAATGCAACGCCGAGCAACTCGACGCCGAAGCTCCGGCGCTCAACCGCGACCAGCGCCAGAAACCACGCTACGGCCACGGCGTAGAACAGCGCGGAATCGGGCGTCAGCGGCAAGGCCCACAGCGGCGCGAGCGACAAGCAGAGCAGATAGGCGAGCAGCGCCGCCATGCGATCCGCCATCGTCCGCCAGGCGAGCCACGCCGCCGACAGGCTCAGCATCACCGTCGCGAGCGATGTCAACACGGCGGCCGCATACAGCGTGACCGCGCCACCCAGCAGCGCCGGAACCGCCAGGATGAAGCTCATCCCCGGTCGCCAGTACTCCAACGCCGGATTGGGCAGGCCGATGTCGCCCACCTGGTAGTTCCAGACGAAGGGCACGACGAAACCGCGGTGATCCGCGAGATGACGCGCGAGCGTGTAATAAAAACAGCCGTCGCGCCAGCCACAGAATTCGACGCGGCTGGCGAGCGCCAGCCGCATGCCGAAAACGATCAGCGTGCCGAACGCGCCGGCGGCGAGATAGAAAAGTCGCGGGCGCACCGCCACCGCAAGCGGCGTCGGCGTCGACATTTCCACCATGCGGACAGCATGGCGCGCCGCGCGCGCGGCGGGCGTGATCACTCTGTGGTGCCCGGATGACTTATAATTTAGCCGGAATTGTGGCGGCGCTCAGCGCCATACCACCTTGCGATAAAGGTGCCAGGTGGCATGGCCGAGGATCGGGAACACGACCACGAGGCCGAGCAGCAGCGGCAGCGAGCCGATCACCAGGCCGCTCGCCGTCACCACGCCCCACACGGCCATCGGCCCGGGGTTCTCGCGCACGACGCGGATCGAGGTCGAGACCGCCGTGTCGATGCCGGCGTCGCGATCGAGCAACAGCGCGAACGACACGATGCTGATCGTCAGCACCAGCACCGCGAACACGAAGCCGACGCCGATGCCGACGCCGATCATCGTCCAGCCCTGCGGCGTGGCGAAGACGTCGTGCACGAAACCGCCGAACGAGGCCGGCAACGCGGGCCCGAGCGTCGCGCGGTAGATCAGCGCGGCCGCGCCCATCCACAACAGGAAGATCGCCAACAGCAGCAGGCCGAGCATGACGATGGCCGCGAAGGACGGCGCGCGCACGACGCGAAAGGCGGTCGCCCAGGTCACCGGCTCGCCCTGCTCCCGTCGCCGGCTCATCTCGAGGAGGCCGACCGCCGCCATAGGGCCGAGCAGCGCGAAGCCCGCGACCAGCGGGAACAGCAGCGGCAGCAGGTGGACGCCGAACACCATGCGCCCGAGCACGATGCCGGCGAGCGGATAGAAGGCGCAAAGGAAGATGACGTCGCTGCGGCAGGCGCCGAAATCGTCGGCACCCCGCACCAGCGCATCGCGCAGATCGGTCAGGTCGATGCGGCGCACGCGCGGCCGCGGCGAGTGCAGCGTCTCGGGGATGTGCTCGAGCGCGCGGCCCGCCGCGCCGAAGCCCGCCGCCGCATGGCGCAACTGGTCGACACCCCATTCGATCGGATTGCGGATGGTTTCCGCCATGACGTTCCTCCCGTCAGCCACGGTCACCCTACTTAAATCCTAGATCGCGGCCGTCGGTTCCGCCAGCCCGCGCAGGCGGGCTTTGTCTCAAAATCCGGCGATCGGCGCGCGGGGCCGCCGGAAAGCGATCAGAGTCCGGCGCGGTTCTTGCCCCTGACCGCGCGATTCACGACGTTGATCGGCCACTCCCCGCTCAGCACGCGCCGGACTTCGCCGGGCGCGCCGGCTTGAAGCCCGGCCATGGCCTGTTCGCTGTACCAGGCGACGTGCGGGTTGATGATGACGTTGTCGCGGCCGCGCAAAGGATGCGGATCGGGCAACGGTTCGGGATCGGTCGTATCGAGCGCGCAGCCGGCGATCGTCTTGCGATCGAGCGCGCGCACCAACGCCTCGGTATCGACGACCGGGCCGCGCGCGCAATTGATCAAATACGCCGTCGGCTTCATTTGCCCAAGCGTGTCGTCGTTGATCATCTTCCGCGTCTCCGGCAGCAGCGGCGGATGCAACGAGACGAAATCGGCGACGCGCAGCATATCATGCAACGCCATCCTGGTTCCGGGCGCGTCGAACTGGCCGTCCTTCACGTGGGGATCGGCGAACCGAACGTTCATGCCGAAGGCGGCTGCGCGGATCGCCACCTGGCGTGCGATGTTGCCGAAGCCGACCAGGCCCAGCGTGCTGCCCGCGAGCCGGAACATCGGCTTGCCCGGCGGAACTTCCCAGCGCCCGGCGCGCACCAGGCGATCGTAGAAGGCGGTTTTGCGCGCGCAAGCCAGCAACAGCGCCATCGCGTGCTCGGCCACTTCTTCGATGCAATAGGTCGGATTGTTGGTGACGATGATGCCGGCGCGCGTGGCGGCATCGAGATCGATCGTGTCGACGCCGATGCCGTAGCGCGCGATGATTTTGCATTTCGGCATGCGCGCCATATCGGCGGCGGTGATCGGGCCGGCATAGGTGTTGAGGATCGCATCCGCGTCCGCGGCCGCCGGCAGGAACTCGGCGGGAGTCTTGGTTTTAAGCGCCACCAGCTCGGCCAGTCCCGCAAGCGTCTTGGTCTCGACGTCCAGGGAGTCCCAGACGTAATCGGTGATGACCACTTTCGCCTTTCCGCTCATCCTGGCTCCTTTGCGCCTGACTCTGCGACGACTAGCGCATCCAGCGCACCACGCCGGCGACACCGTCGACTGCGACGGTCGCGCCATCGGGAATACGCCGGGTGGCGTCGAAGACGCCGAGCACCATCGGAATGCCGCGCTCGCGCGCCAGCGACGCGAGATGGGAGGTACTGCCGCCGCGCTCCGCGACCACGCCGCCGACCAGCGGCAGCACATGGCTCAGCGCCGGACTGGCGATCCGGGTGACCAGGATATCGCCCGCGCCGATGCGCTCGAGCTCGCATTCGCAGGTCACCACGCAGGCGCGTCCGGTTCCCCAGCCGATGCCTGCGGGATTGCCACGGAGCTGCGGGTGCTTCAGCCAGACGTCGTCGGGCACGACCGTGCTTCCGACCTGCAGCGGCCGCGCCTGCAGCAGCTTGAATCCCGCCGCGTCGAGCGCCCATTCGATCTCGATAGGCATGCCCATGAACTCTTCGGCGCGACGCAGCAACCGGCCAAGCTCGGTCGCCTGCGTTCGATCGAGACAGGGTTTTTCGGCGAGAGTCGCGGACATCGCGCGCCCTCCTCCGCCGTGACCGTGGACGCAGCCATCCTGATGCTCCTTGCGACCGACGTCGATCGCGAGCACATCGCCATCGCGGTTTAGCGCGATGCGATCCGGCGACACTTCGCCTTGCGCGATCGCCGAGCCGAGACCCCATGCGGCGTTCAGCAGCATTTCGCCGTCGGCGGTCCGGCTCAGCCCGCCGCCCGAGGCGATCGCCCGCACGAGTGGCTGGAGCAGGACGGGCATCGCCGTATCGGCCGGATCGAGGTCGTGGGTCGCCATGTAGCGCAAGGCGCGCGTCGACCAGAGCGCCGCCCAGCATGCGCGCACCGCGGTCTGGAAATCCGCTTCGCTGTCCAGGCCGAGATAGGTCTCGAACTGGCCGGCGAAGCTGGCACCGAAACGATCCTCCACCAGAGCCGACGAACGCACCACGCCGGGCGCGTCCGGCGATATCATCAGGCTCCGCCAGGCGGCGAGCAGCGGCTCGAGGATCGCGGGTGCGATCGGCTGGTCGAGGAGGCCGAGCTTCATAGCGAGGGCGTGGCGGCGCGCGGTCGGACCGTCCTCGGCGAATGCGCCACGCGCCGTCGCCTGCAAGCCGAGCGCCGCGATCTGCCGACGGTAGGCCTCGGCATCGACGCAGAACCCGGCTGGAATTGGCAAACCGGCGTGGCCAAGCGCCGCGAGATTGGCCGCCTTCGGTCCAAACCGCCCGGCGTCGGCAGCTTCGGGCGCGTTCAACGGAACGACGAACTGCGTCATCGCGCAATCTCCAAGCAGTCGGCCGTGCGTGTCAGACGCCGTCGAGCCCGAGGCTCGAATAACCCGGCATCGGATCGACCACGGTGATCTGCTCGACCGGGAAATGCGAGATCAGCTCGGTGCGATCGGGATGCACGATCAGCATCTCCTCGATGCGCACGCCCCATTGCAGCGGCTTGCCGTGCTGGGTCTCGAGCGCAAACACCATGCCGGGCTTGATCTCGACCGGATGATCGAGCGACCAGATGCGCGAGATCACGGGCTGGTCATATTGCGCAAGGCCGAGGCCGTGGCCCCAGAGATTGGCGGCCGCCTGGTCCTCTTCCTCATAGCCCCATGCTTCCTTGGCCGACGGCCATTGCGACGCGATCTCGCGCGTCGTGGTCCCCGCTTTCACGGCCTTGATCGCGTCGTAGAGCCATTTGAGCGCGGTCGCGTAGGTGTCCTTTTGCTCCCGGGTCGGCTCTTTGCCGACGCAATAAGTGCGGTAGTAGCAGGATTTGTAGCCGTTCCACGTCAGCGCGGCCAAATCCATGAACACGATGTCGCCCGGCTTGATGATGCGGTCGGAGAAATTACGCCAGTTCGGCCAGGTGTTCGGACCCGACGAAACGATGACATCCTCGACATCCTCCATGCCCGGAATGGAGTAGAGGAACTCCATGATATGCGCCGTGACCTGATTCTCGGTCAGGCCCGGCTTCAGGAACTTCATGCATTCCCAATGCGCGGCGTCGCCGATCGCGCCCACCATGCGCATGCACTCCTGCTCGTCCTCGTTCTTGACCGCGCGCGCCTCCATCATCGGCGTCATGCCGTCGGTCCAGTCGAGCTTGGCGTCCTTGAATGCCTGCAGCATGTTGATGTCGATGAAATCGACGCCGAGCTTCATGCCGCCGACGCCGGCCTTCTTCATTTCCTCCACGACCGCGTTGGTGAATTTCTTGACCTGCTGGGCCGATGCGGGGCCGGCGGCACCCTTGATCCAGGCGTAGGACCAGCGGACGTTGCGCTTTGGAATCCACGGCGAATGACGTTCGATCTGGATGCCGATGTCGCCCTGCTCGAAGAGCACCGGCGCGTCGTCGCCGCATAGCATGGCGTAGCGCAAGCCGGGTTTGAGCCGGTTCCAGCCCGGCGTCAGCGTGCTCGTCACGTAGCGCACGTTCTCGTCATACATGAGGAGCAGCGCGCCGAGACCGTGGGCCTTCATGCGCTCGCGCGCGCGCTCGAGCCGGTATTTGCGCAGCCGGTCCCAGTTGATCCGCTGCTGCCAATCCAAACCTACCGCGCCAAAACTTGCCATGTTCGTTTCCTCCTGTGGATCAAAGTATCTCGTGTCTGCCGCTGGCTCGTCTATCCTTCGACGGTTTCGACGCGGCCGGTGCGGACCGATTTGATCACCGCTTCGAGCGCGGCGACGGTCGCTACCATTTCGCTCTGCGGCGTCGGATAAGGCGCGTCGCCCCGCGCGGCCGCCGCAAAGGCCTCAAGGTTGGCGCGCACCGCCGACACGGTTGGATATTGCGTGCTGGATCGCTCGCCTCCCTTGCGGCAGACGGTCAGCAACGATCCCGTCGGGGCATCGGGATGGGTCAGGTCCCGCATTTCGGCCCACTCTTTGCTGCCGTAAAGCGCAAATCGCCCGTCGTATGGCGTCGCCAGAATCGCGCTGATCAGAGCGTTGCTGCCACTTTTGAACGTCACCAGGAGCGCGAGCGCATCGCCGTTCGCGAGCACGCCCTCGTGGTGCCGAACGCTCGCGACGACGCGCTCGGCGGGCCCGAAAAAGCTTACCGCCAAATCGAGCATGTGGATGCCGGTCGCGGTCAGCGGTCCGGCCGGCGCCTCCGCGCTCGACATGCGCCAGTTGGTAGACGGCAGGCCGACGAATTTGTCCTGGTGGAAGTTCGCTTCGATCTGGAGCGGGACGCCGAGCTCGCCGGCGTTGAGCCGCCGCCGCATTTCCATAATCGCCGGGTCGAAGCGGCGCTCGTGGCCGACGCCGAGCACGACGCGGTTTTCATTGCAGGCATGGATCGCCCGCTCGGCCTCGCGGCGCGTCAGGGTCAGCGGCTTCTCGCAGAACACATGTTTCTTCGCGGCGGCGGCCTGGACGACTTGGTCGAAATGGACGGAATGGGGTGTGCAGAGGATGACCGCATCGACATGCGGGTCGCGGAGAATTGCCGCGTAATCGTCCGAAACCTCCATGCCGTGCTGGCGCGCGAAGGCCGCACCGGCCGCGCTGCGGGTCATCGCCTTGACGAACCTCAGCTTCGCGCTGCCGCTCATCATGTCGACGACGGTCTGCCCCCACCAGCCGAGCCCGATGACGGCCGCGTTCAGAACCGCGCGGTTGGACGCACCGGTCGGCTGTTCGCGTTCGACACGGGCAAACGCGGACGTCTTCTTCATCGCTGGAACGGAGCGCGCATGGCCCCAGTGTGCCGGGAATTGATCGCTTGATCAATAGGTCACGCGGCCTGACGAATAATAATGCGGTCGTCGCTTTTGGCTCCGCATTCTCGCCGGGTCATTTCGGCGGAGTTGGCAGCCGGGCTTTACAGCCTGCGACAAAGTAGCAAACCCGAAAGTCTGCGGCTGGAGTCTCCATCTTATGGCGGCGGCGACGGGAATCTTGCGCGCGGTGCGCGACCGGCAAGTCTGACGCCGAGAGCTCCGCATTGATCTAGATCAATGCGCGCCGAACGCCGCACTAAATGATCAAGTGATAAATGCGGCCGGTGGCGCCGTCCGCACGACGGTCGTCAGCCTTGCCAGACCGGTCGTCATACGAACGTGGCCATCGATATCGGGCGAACTGCTGCCATATCCGGAGGGAACATCCATGAAACGGCTCCTGAGCCTACTCGCGACCGCGCTGCTTTACGGCGCAATCGTTTGCAGCCCGGCAAGCGCTGCCGAACCGACTCATATCAAGGTTGGAATCCTGCTGCCGCTCACCGGACCCTTTGGGGGCGTGGCGGAAACCCAGAAGCAAGGCGCCCTTTTGGCGATCGACGTCGTCAACAAGCGAGGCGGGCTGCGAATGCCATGGGGCCGGGTGACGATCGATCCGGTCGTCGACGACGACGAAGCCAAGCTCGATGTCGGCGTTCGCCGCTATCGCTACATGGTCTCGGAAGGCGTTAAAGGCGTCGGCGGCCAGACTTGGGCGCCGCTGGCCTACGCGGTCAACGCCCTCGTCGCACGCGACCCGATGACCTACTTTCCGCTCTGCGTGATGTCCAAGGAAGGCTATCAGAAAGGCAAGCTCGCCGATTCCACTTTCGCCACCGTCTATAGCCCGTGGTCGATCGGCTATATGAGCGGCAAATCGGCCATCAAGGTGCTCGGCAAGAAGCGCATCTTCTTTCTCGCGCGCTCCGACAGCTTCGGTTGGGACATGCGGGACGGCGCCTATGCGGCGGCGAAAGAATACGGCGCCCAGATCGTCGGCTATGACGAGGCGCCGCTCGGGACGAGCGATTTCACGACGATCCTGGAGAAGGTCCAGGCGGCGAAGCCCGATGTCTTTATTTTCGCGCAGTTCGGCGCCGACGCTGTGGCCCTCTTGAAACAGGTGCACCAGGTCGGATTGAACAAGACCGCCACCATCTTCAACGCCTTCATCACAAACGTGGTCGCCAAGGGTGTGCCGGCCGAGGATCTCCAAGGTGTCTATGCGATGACGTATTTCTATTACGATCTGCACGATTTCCCGGACAAGGCCGTGGCCAAGAGCGCGCAAGCGTTCACCGGCCTGTTCCGGGCGAAATACCAAGACCCGCCCGATGCCTATGCCACCATCGCGTATATCGCCTACAGCGAGATGTTCCGCGGGTTCGAAACCGCCAAATCGTTCGATCCGCACAAAGTCGCCGCAGCCCTGATGGCTGGCGACGGCAAGTTCAACACGGTCAAGGGGCCGGCCCAGTGGCGCGAGGATCACGAGCCGGTCTACAAATACGCCGCCTTCCTGGTCCGGGGAAAAGGCGCGGCCGAGCGCAAGGACGGCTGGGATCTGTTCACCGTCGTCGGCGCGCAAGGCGGCCAAGAGGTGATGCCGACGCTCAAGGCGCTGGGTTATTAGACCCTCACGCAGCAGCCCGACGTGAACACGGACGCGAGCGTCGATGTCCTCAGGGCGAAAGGCGTAACCAAGCGCTTCGGCAAGTTTGTGGCGGTCGACCGTGTCGACTACGCGCTGGGCGAGAACGAGGTCGCCGGCATCATCGGCTCGAATGGTGCCGGCAAGACCACCTTCTTCAATCTATTGACGGGCTACTTCCTGCCCGATGACGGAACCATCCATTACCGCGGCGAAGACGTCACGCGCGCCGCGCCCCAGGAGCGCGTCGCCAAGGGCATCACGCGCACGTTCCAGCTGACATCCGCATTCGACAACCTGAGCGTCGTCGACAACCTGGTCCTGGCCTTCTTTCGCGCGTATCGGCAGCCGTCGCTGCTGCAGCTTCTGCTCACGACGCGCCGGCGGTACCGCGAAGCCGACAAAATCGGCGAAATTCTCGACACGTTCGACTTCGGCGACGTCCGCGACAAGGAGGTCAAGCGTCTCAGCCTCGGCGAAAAGCGGCGCCTTGAGATCGCCATGGCCGTCCTTGCCGAGCCCAAGGTTCTGCTGCTCGACGAACCCCTCGCAGGCCTGGCGGAATCCGAGATCAGAGGCGTGCTCGACGTGCTTCAGCGGCGACGCGGCGCCCAGACGATCCTGATCGTAGAGCACAAGATCTCCCATCTGCAGGACTTCCTGCAGCGGCTGACCGTCATGCACGAGGGCCGCATCATCGCCGACGGCACCTGCGACGAATGTCTCCGCGATGCCGCGGTGCGCAGAAGCTATTGGCAGATCGAGGTCGATTCCGAGAGCGCAGGCACCGCGCCATGACCCAGGCCGGTGACGATATGCTGGTCGTCGGCGGCTTGAACGTCTCTTACGATGAAGCGAAGGTTCTCTTCGACGTAAGCCTGCGCGCTGCGCCGGGCGAAGTCGTCGCCTGCGTCGGCCGCAACGGCGCCGGCAAGACCACGCTGCTCAAGTGCATTGCGGGCTTCCTGAAGCCGAAGTCGGGGACGATCACCGCAAACGGGACGAACCTGATCGGCATCCCGTCCTATGGAGTCGCCAAATTCGGCGTCCGCTACATTCCGCAGGACAAGATGGTCTTCTCCGACCTGACGGTTCGAGACAACCTCGAGCTCGGCAGCTACGCCACCGAGGATTACGACTGGGATCCAGTCATCGCCTATTTTCCGAAGCTCAAGGTCCTCATGGACCGCAAGGCCGGTTATCTGAGCGGTGGCGAGCGCCAGATGCTGATGATCGGTCGCGCGATCCTCGGCAACCCCAAGCTGCTGCTCGTCGACGAGCCGACCGAAGGCTTGGCGCCGAGCATCGTTTCGCACCTCAAGCACGTATTCCGCGACCTGAGCCGGCGGGCCACCTTGGTGATCGTCGAGCAGAATCTGCCTCTGGTATGCGCGATCGCCGACAAGCTTTACGCGATGAATGATGGACGCGTCGTCGCCGAATTCGCCGGGCGCGATTCGATCCGACCCGAGATATGCGAACCGTATCTTTAAGGCGGCGGCGGCAACGATCTTGGAGGAATGAATACCGTGAAGTTTGGTTGGAGCACTCGACAGCGCGCGGCGTGGCGACCGAAGAACGCGGCCGATCGACCGGATTCCGCGGTGGGCGCCGCGACGGCCGTGGCGGCCGGCCGAATTCACGTCATGGATATCGTCCGCGAAGGATGGGATCTCGTCCTGGTCTTCGCGGCGCTTTATCTGATGCGCCTGTTCCTGCCATTGCCGTTCGCCAACGAGGTCGTCATCTTTTCGATCTACGCGGTCGGCTGCAATTTTCTGCTCGGACGCGTTGGCCTCATCTCGTTCGGCCAACCGGCCTACCTCGCCGTCGGCGCCTACGCCGCGGCCTGTTACCTCTATTATTTCGGAGGTAACGCCTATGTCGGAATCCTGGTCGGCATGCTCGTCGGCCTGATCGTTGCCCTGCTCATCGGCCCGTTCTTCGTGCGCTTGCGCGGCGATTACTTTGCCCTGGTGAATCTCGCTCTCGCCGTCATCGTGTTCTATCTCGCGCAGACGGTTCTGGTCGATCTCACCCACGGCGACAATGGGCTGCTGATCCTGGATCGGTTGGAGCCGACGCCGGTGCTGGACCTGTCCCGGCCGAGCCAGTTTTTCATCTTCGCGCTGCTTGTCGCCTTCGCCGTCTGGGCGTTCTACAAGTACATCGACGCGTCGATCTATGGCGCCTGCTGCCTCGCCACCAAAGCCAACGAAAACAAGCTGAGGTTTCTCGGCTACAGCGATCGCGGCATACGGCTGCTCGCCTTCGTCATCGCCAACACGACGACGGCGCTGGCTGGCGCGATGTACGCCGTCTACCTGGGCTTCGTCAGCCCCGAGATGACGAGCCCGGCTCGCGCGGCCGATCCTTTGATCGTCGTCATTCTCGGCGGCGTGGGCACGCTCTACGGGCCAATCGTCGGGTCGATCGCCTATACGGGCATGAAGGACCTCGCCAGCAAGCTCGTCACGAACTGGGAACTGGTTATCGGCCTGCTGCTGGTGGCCGTCATGCTCGGCGGTGAACGAGGTATTTGGGGAACCCTGGAGCCGCTCCTGAGGCGAGCGCGCGCCCGTGCGGGCAGCCGCCGCCTGGACACCGAGTGAGGCACGCGCGATGATCGACGCACATCTGTTGATATCGGGAATTATTTTCGGGCTCAGCCTCGGCAGCATCTATTTCCTGATGGCGATCGGCCTCTCGCTCTGTTTCGGCCTGATGCGCATCATCAGCCTCGATCAGCTGCTCTACTACTCGCTCGGCGCATACACGACGTATTCGGTCAGCCGCTTCACGTCGAGCCAATGGCTCGGCGTCCTCGCCGCGGCGATGGTCGGCGGACTCTCCGCCTTGGTCGTGGAACGGCTGCTCTATCGTCGCATCTATGAGCGCGACATCACCTTCAGCATGATCACGTCATTCGGAATGCTGCTCGCCGGCGTCGGCCTCATCAAATACATCTGGGGCTTGGTGCCGCGGCCCGTGTCGGTGCCGATCGGCACCCAGATCGACGTGCTCGGCACCGCGGTCCCGCTTTACCGGCTGTTCATCATTGTCGCCGCCTTGCTGGTCTATGGCGGCATATGGCTGTTTCTCAACCGGACAATCGTCGGCAAAGCGATCCGCGCCGGCATCGAGGACGTCGAGCACGTCGAGGGGCTCGGCATCAACGTCTATCGCCTTTTCACCATTACCTTCGTCATCGCCGGAAGCCTATCCGCGCTCGCGGGTGGCCTCTATGCGCCGCTCATCATGGTGGATCCGCAGATGGGGCTCGACGTGCTGGCCTTTGCCTTCATGATCGTCATCATCGGCGGCCTCGGCAGCATCAAGGGCACGTTCGTCTCGGCATTCCTGATCGGGCAGGTCGTGTCGCTCGGCGCGCTGTTCTACGCGCCGCTCGCCCAGATGGCGCCGTTTGCGATCATGCTGCTCGTCCTGTTGATCAAGCCGACCGGCCTTTACGGCAGCCTGCTGTTGAAACGGTGACGGCGCGGACACCGTTGGCGGACGGCGCGGCCGAACGTCCCCGTCCCTCGCGCCGACTATGTCCGCCCGCGCATCGCCGCGGCGCGGATGCGCTCCTTGAGGTCGTGCCAGTAATCGGCGTTGGGACAAAATTCGTCGTAGCCCTCGCTCCGGCCGCTCTCAAGCCAGTGCCGGCATTCGCGCTGATGCGTGCAGACCGCGCAGGTGTGCTGCAAGGCACGAAGCATCAGCGGGCCATCGGCCCGCGGGTCGACCTGGAGCCGCGCCGCCATGGCGCCGAACAGGCGTCTCGACAGCGGATAGTCCCTGATCATCGGCTCGAGGTCGCCGCGACTCATTTGCACCTCGGCGAGGACGCCATCGAGCACGCCGCTGCGGTCGCATTCGAGCAGCTCCTGGCGCAGGGCGTGGCGCGCGGCAAGGTCGCGGAGCGCGCCGCGCGCCCGCGCAAACAGGCGGCCAAATACGTTGGTCGAACCCTGGATCGTCGATAGATCGCTCACGGCTGGTCTCCTCGCTGCCAGAGGCGGGCATCGAACAGGCTAGCCGCCCGGCGCGGTCGCGCTTTGATCTAAATCAGGCCTGCGACCGGCCGTTCCTGCGGCTACGACGCCGCACGCCGCAGCGCCGGCTCCGAGCCGAAGGACCGCTCCAGCCGGTCCAGCGTCTGCATCGCCGGCAGGCAGCGCGCAAGGCTGGCGCTCGGCTCGCGGCGCTCGCGGACTGCCGCGACGAACTCGCGCTCCTCGAGCTCGATGCCGTTCAGCGAAACGTCGACCTGCGACAAATCGATCGACTTGTCGTAGCCATCGACCAGGTCGTCGTAGAGCGCCTTATAGGTTCCGTTGTCGCAGATGTAGCGGAAGAACGAGCCGAACGGCCCATCGTTGTTGAACGACAGCGACAGCGTGAGGATCGCGCCGGACGGCACCTTCAGCTGGATGCTCATATCCATGGCGATGCCGAGCGTCGGATGCATCGGACCCTGAACGGCGTTCGCGACGATCGGCGTCTCGCCGGTCTGATGCTGGAAGAGGTCGACCGTGTGACACGCGTGATGCCAGAGCAGATGGTCGGTCCAGGTCCGCGGCTGGCCGGCCGCGTTTAAGTTGCTGCGCCGCAGGAAGTAGGTCTGCACGTCGAGCTGCTGAATCTTGATCTGGCCGGCCTGGATGCGCTTGCGGATCCATTGATGGCTGGGATTGAAGCGGCGGACGTTGCCCGCCATGGCGATCACGTCCGTCTCCTTCTGGACGCGCACCAGGCGCTCGGCATCGGCCAGCGAGTCGGCCATCGGAATCTCGACGAGCACATGCTTGCCGGCGCGCATGCATTGCTCCGCCTGTCGCGCGTGGATCTGCGTCGGCGTCGCCAGGATCACCGCCTCGACGCCGGGCCGCGCGAGGCCTTCGCCGAGATCGAGCGTCCAATGCGGAATGCGCCATTTCTTCGCCGCCGCCTCGGTCGCGGCGGGTTCGCCGCCGACCAGCGAGACGACCTCCACGCCGTCGATCTTCGCCAACGCCTCGAGATGCTTGGTGCCGAAGGCACCGGGACCCGCCAGACAAATCTTCATCGTTGTTCCTTCGCTCCCGTCGATTGAAACCGTCGATGGCTCGTGCGCGCTAAGCGGCGCTGCGCCGGCCGCCCGCCGCCGCTTCGTTGGCGAGCACCAGCAGGCCGGTCGCGGTGTTCGAGATCGGCACGTGGTAGTTGCCGTGAACCTTGGACACGCGGCCGGTCAATGCGCCGCGCGCCGCGATCAGATTGAGCAGCTCGACGCCCTGCGAGCCGGCGAGATCGACCAGCTGCGGGATGGAATAGTGCGCCAGCGCGTCGGGGTCGTGCACGAGCTTGTCCATGCACAGGAGGTCGAACGGCTTGTTGATGAAGCCGGCGCGCTTGCCGTCGAGCTGATGCGACATGCCGCCGGTGCCGACGACGACCACCTTGATGTCCTGGTCGAAGGATTCGAGCGCGCGGCCGATGGCGCGACCGAGGGCGAGACAGCGCTTCGGCGACGGCAGCGGGTGCTGCACGGTGTTGATCTCGACCGGCACGAGCCGCACCGGCCGCCGCTCGGCGCCGGGCCACAACAACGCCGTCGGCACGGTGACCGCATGATCGACCAGCATCTCCTGGCACATGGTGACGTCGAACTCGTCGGCCACCAGCGATTCGATGATGTGCCAGGAGAGCTTCGGGTTGCCGGGAAACGGCGCCGCCACCTTGAGGCCCCAGCCCTCGTCGGCATGCCGGTATTCGGCCGCCGCGCCGATCGCGAAGGTCGGCAGCTTGTCGAGAAAGAAATTGAGGCCGTGGTCGTTGTAGATCACTACGGCGACGTCGGGCTGCACCTGGCCGAGCCAGCGATGCACCGCGCCATAAGATTCGAAGAACGGTTTCCAATACGGCTCGTTCTGGAAGCCCTTGGCGATCGCGCCGCCAATCGCGGGAATGTGGGACGTGGTGATCGCGCCGACGATACGGGCCATGCTCACCTCCCCGCCGCGGCGAGCTTGGCGCGGAAGGCTTCGACCGTCATGCCGGTTTGCTGCGCGCCCACGTCCTGCACGTCCATGCCGAACATGCCGGCGAATTTCGCCAGATAGTAGATGTTGCCGCCGGCCGCGATGAGCTCGAGCACGTTGCGGTGACGGATCGCCTCGCGCTGCTCTGGCGTGAGACCGAAGCGGGCGCAATAGGCGTCTTCGTCGCTCAGGAAAGCGGCGCGGTTTTCCGCGCTGTTGAAGGAGAAGCACATCTTGTTGAGCGCGTAGCCCTTGCGCGCTGCCGTGCCGTCGAAGATCGGCGTTTCAAGAATCGCGCCGTCCGCCGCGCTTGTCATGGGTTTCCTCGTTTTTTTCCGCTTCGTTCGACCGTCATGGCTGGCGGCGGCGTCAGCCTTAAGCCGGCCGTACCGCTCGCACCGACCGCAAAAAGCCTAACCGGCCGACGCCGCCGCGCTTTGATCTAAATCAGGGCCCCTGCGGGCTTAGGGCCGCGGCTTGCCAGCCAGCTCGCCGTGCGGATGGCGCCGGTCGCCGCGGCGATTGGACTTGCGGACATAGGTGACGACCGCGGCCGGATGAGCGTGCTTCGCCCGCAAAGCGGCGATCAGGGCATCGTCCGCCTCGATCGACAGCGCCTCGCTGCGCGTCCCGATATGCAGGCCGACGGTATAGACGGGCATCGGATCAGTCCTCGCAGGCCAGAACTTCAACCGGCCAAGCCCGCGACGGTTCCCGCACCCCGGCTGCGATCACCGTCGCTTCTGCCTAACCCGGATGCAAGGCCGCCCACTAGGCGGCTCCAGCGAACATCCGGCCATCGTACCATCGCGTGATCCCCACAGACCGGTCCGGCCTTTCCTTCGCCCGCCCACGGGGCACAAGACGTGCCAACGCAGAACGAAAAGCCGACGCGGCGATTGATAGAGCGGCGCCAAAGGTGTTCCATATCGGTCTGCATTCCGGCCGGTCGAGGCAACGCCTAAGCCCTTCGAGGCGGGATGAGCGAAAACGCGACCATTTGCACCATCATTGCCGCCGAGGCTTGGGCCCGCGCGGAAGCCGGCTGGTTGCGCCACTCGATCTTCGCGCTCGACGCTCTTCTGCGCCGGCGTTACGGCATCGTCGAGTTCACCGCGCGGCCCGACTGCATCCTGCGCATCGCGCGCGCGACGGCACCCCGCGCGCTCGAACTCTCCGACGGCACGCGCATCCAGCGCGGCGATCCGCTGCTCGACCTCCATCTCTGGAACGAGCACGTGCCGACGATCCCGCCGGGCGGCCCGACGCTGTGCTGGGCCGTCACGGCAGCGCACCGCGCGCGCACGAGCCTGCGCGCGCTGGCAGCGGCGGCGCAGGCGGGCACCGTGCCGGAATTCGTCGCGCTGCGCGGCTGCCTGCGCTTCGACGGGCGGCCGCTGAACGCACCATTCGCCAGCTGCGGCTTCGATACCATCGCCGACCGCCCGACCACGGCCGCTGAATGGCTGCATGATTTGGGCGAGAATTGCTTGACCGGCATGCTGCTCTGGGCGTTCAACCCAGCGGGGCTCGGACAGGCCCGCCTGATCCGCGCGCGGCGCTACCTCTGGATGTCGCGCGCCCGACTGCTCCAGCGCCACGGCTCGACCAAGGCCTGAGCGCCTTAGGGCGATCGCCCGCGCGCAAAGCGGCTGCCGATGCCGACCGACATGCGCTCATGCTCGGCTTCAGCCGAGTCTTTCGCGCACCGCCGGCGATTCTCGCCCGCCGCGATTCGCGGCCATTAACCAAATGCTACAGATTGCGCCGCACATTATATAATGTGAGCGCGCCGCATGGTTGGTTCACGGTTGCGCGCCCGAGGCAAAACGACGAAACGACCGCGCCATAAATCGTGCAGCTTGAAATCCACACACTGACCGCAGTTTCGATCGCGCTGCTGCTCGGACTGGCGGCGGTTCTCGGCGCGCTGGCGCTGTCCAACAAAAGCCAGCGTGGCCTGACCGGCTGTTTCTCGATCGGCTACCTCATGCTCGCGGGCGGCCTGCTCGGCCTCAGTCTGCGGCATCAGATCCCCGCGGCCTTCAGCGTCGTCGCCGCCAATTGCCTCATCGGTGGGGCGCTCCTGCTGTTTTGGCGCGGCAGCCGTTTCATGGTCAGGAAGCGACCGGATCACCGGCTCGAAGCCTGCCTGATCGGCGGTCTCGCACTGGCCTTCCTATACTTCACTTACGCGCAGCCCAGCATCGCCGCACGCATCGTCGCGTTCGCGCTCTTCGTCGTGGTCGTGCTGTGGCTCGCCGGCTCCGCGCTTTGGCTAAAGGCGAAAACGGGCTGGGGTGTCGAGCGCCTTCTCCTCGGCCTGTGCATCTTCGGGATTTTGCTGTCCGGCCTGCGGATCGGCGTCACGCTGGTCCGGGGGAGCGCGCCCGATCTGTTGGACATGTCGCCGCAGCAAGCCGCGATCTTCCTGCTCTTCCCCGTCGTGAATTACGTCGGACTCGCCTTCGCCGTCACTTGGTATGCGCTTTCGCGGGTCAACGACGAGCTGCGTGCCCAGCGCGCGGCGCTGATGGACGCGAAGGACGATGCGGAACGCGCGAACCGGGTGAAGTCCCAGTTCCTCACCAATATGAGCCACGAGCTCCGGACGCCGCTCAACGCCATCATCGGGTTTTCCCAGATCATCAAGGACCATCTCATGGGTCCGGGTAAGCCGATTTACGCCGAGTACGCGCACGATATCTTCGAATCGGGCGAGCATCTGCTCGGAATCATCAACAACCTGCTCGACATCTCGAAGATCGAAGCGGGCAAGACCGAATTGCGCGACGAACTGGTCGATCCGATGAAGATCGTGGACGACAGCGTGGCGGCGATGCGCGTGCAGACGGCCAACAAGAAGATCGAGCTCGCGACGGAAATCCCGCCCGCGACGCCTTTCCTCCGCGGTGACACGCCGCGGCTGCGCCAGGTATTGCTCAACCTGGTGTCGAACGCGGTGAAGTTCACCGAAGCGGGCAGCGTCACCATCTCGGTCGCGTTCGATCTGGCGTCGGGATTCAGCTTCACGGTCGCCGATACCGGGATCGGCATGTCGCCCGACGAGGCCGTGAAGGCGCTGGAACCCTTCAGCCAGATCGACAATGCCGTCACCAAGAAATACGTCGGCACCGGCCTCGGCCTGCCGCTGGCCAAGAGCCTCGTCGCGTTGCATGGCGGCCGCCTCGAGATCGCCAGCGTCAAGGGTCGCGGCACATCCATCACCGTTCACCTGCCGCCCGAACGCGTCGTCTGGTCAACGCGGGCCGTAGCGGCCGCGTGAGCCGACGCACGCCGGCGATCGCCGGGCGACCGCGCATTCGCCCTTGCCTAACGGAAAATTCAGGTCGCCGTCGCAAGCGGCCATGCACCTAAACCGCAATTCATGCATGCCTCGGCCGTTGGTATGCCACCATGGCGCCGCCGATCTTCGAGGACGGCGAACAATCGACAAAGAACCACACAGGGAGGGAGTCATGTCGGGATTGAGCAAAGCGCTTGTCGGCGCCGCGCTGGTGAGCGGTCTTGCAATCGGGCCGAGTTTCGCGGCCGCGCCTAATAGCTTCAAGCTGGTGACGAAGATTTCGCTGCCGACTAAGCCCGGTCACGGCGACTGGGTCGCCTTCGATCCGTCGAACCAGGACGTCTACGTATCGCTCAAGGATCACGGGATGGCGGTGATCGACACCAAGACCAACAAGGTCATCCACGCGTACCAGGACATCAAGGCGCCGAACACGATGGTCTTCGACAAGGACTATATCTACGAGACCGCGGCCGAAGGCGCCGGCGCCGGCAAGGCGAACCAGGTCGTCACCATCAGCAAGCACAGCTGGAAGATCGTGAGCCGCGTCACGACCAAGGGCACCTCGCCCGACGGCACCTTCATCGATCCGGCGAACAAGAAGCTCTACGTCGCGTCCGACGACAATAACTGGATCGAGGAATACACGACCGGCGCGCATCCCAAGTTCGTCGCCAAGTATCCGCTCGAGCCGGCGAAGCCGGAGAACGGACCCGACGTCGCCGCGCTCTTCAACGGCACGATCTATGCTACGGATGATTCCGACCTCGAAACGGTCAATCCGAACACCGGCAAGATCGGCACGGTCGCCAATTACATGCTCAAGCAAAACAAGTTCGGCGGCACCAAGGGCATGATCTGGGATCCCGACCACAAAGCGATCTGGGTCGGCACCACCAACCACGTGATCTATATCGTCGATCCCAAGACGTTGCTGATCGAGAAGCCGCTGCCCGAGACCGCCGGCGCGGATGCCGTCGTGGACGATCCCGGCCTCGGTCTGGTCTACGCGTTCCAGAGCGGTGCGGAGGGTTTCGACGTCTATTCGATGAAGGACGAGAAGTACCTGACCACGGTCAGCATCGGCATGAAAGGACCGACGCATAGCGGCGCCGTCGATACCGACACGCACAATGTGTACCTCTATGCCGGACCTGCGGCGGCGATCTACGTCTACAAGCCGGAGATGCAGTCGGCATCGAACGCGAAGTAACTCCCCGGGTCCGGGGCCCTCACGGTCCGGCGCGCCATGCGTGCCGGACCGTTTTTCGTTCGCGCGGCACGACGCCGCAACGCTGAGGTTTACCCGGCCCTGCCGGCGTGCTATCGCGTGCCGGGAGAACCGCGAACCGATGATTCCCCGCTACAGCCGGAAGGAAATGAGCGCCATCTGGGCGCCGGAGAATCGTTTCCGCATCTGGTTTGAGATCGAGGCGCACGCCCTCGACGCCATGGCCAAGGAAGGCACGGTGCCGAAATCGGCCGCCAAGGCGCTGCGCGACAAAGGCAAGTTCGAGATCGCGCGCATCGACGCGATCGAGCGCGAAACCAAGCACGACGTCATCGCCTTCCTGACCAACGTCGCCGAACATGTCGGACCCGAGGCGCGATTCATCCACCAGGGCATGACGTCGTCGGACGTGCTTGACACTTGCCTGGCGGTGCAACTCACCCAGGCGTCGGACATACTCATCGCCGACGTCGATCGCCTTATGGCGGCGCTCAAACGCCGCGCCGTCGAATTCAAGCAGACGCTTTGCGTCGGCCGCAGCCACGGCATCCACGCCGAGCCGACGACGTTCGGCCTCAAGCTCGCCGGCCATTACGCGCAATTCGCGCGCGGCCGCGAGCGCCTCGAACGGGCGCGTGCGGACATCGCCACCTGCAAGATCTCGGGCGCGGTCGGCACTTTCGCCAACGTGTCGCCGGGCGTCGAGGAATACGTCGCGAAGAAGCTCGGCCTGACAGCCGAGCCGGTCTCGACCCAGATCGTGCCGCGCGACCGCCACGCCATGTTCTTCGCCACGCTCGGCGTGATCGCAGGCTCGCTCGAGAATCTGGCGCTCGAGATCCGCCATCTCCAGCGCACCGAGGTGCGCGAGGCCGAGGAATATTTCGCGCCCGGCCAGAAGGGCTCGAGCGCGATGCCCCACAAGCGCAATCCGGTGCTGGCGGAGAACGTCACCGGCCTGGCGCGGCTCATCCGCGGCGCCGTGACGCCCGCGCTCGAGGACGTGGCGCTGTGGCACGAGCGCGACATCTCGCATTCGGCGGTCGAGCGCGTGATCGCGCCCGCCGCCACCATCGCGCTCGACTTCGCGCTCGCGCGCATGGCCGAGATTGTCGAGAAGCTGGTCGTCTATCCCGCGCGCATGCGCGAGAACCTCGACAGCCTCGGCGGCTTGGTGAATTCGCAGCGCGTGCTGCTGGCGCTGACCCAGGCCGGCATGAGTCGCGAGGCCGCCTACCAGGCGGTGCAGCGCAACGCCATGGCGGCGTGGCACGGCAAGGGCGTGTTTGCCGACCTGCTCAAGGCCGACGCCGAGGTATCAGCGCACATCAAGCCGGCGGCTCTGGCGAAGCAGTTCGACCACGCCTACCACATGAAACACGTCGACACGATCTTCCGGCGCGTCTTCGGCAAGGCGTGAGCCGCGCCTCTTTAGCGCGATCTCTCGGGGATCACCGCGAGCCGGCAAAAAAGAACCCTGCCGAAGCGGGGTCCAGGGAGTTGACGTGCCCGACATGGAGTCGCACACGTTGGATTTTACTGTTAGCATATAGTTAGCTATAGTCAACTATATAATTTTCAGGTCCGCGCGGCTGGTCAGAAAATCATTTTCCGGTCCCTGGTGACGACTCCGGCCCCGAGGTCGGCGAGCAGCACCTGCAGCAGCGGCGCTAGGCGCGTGAGCTCGCTGCGGTGCATTACCGACAGCCTGGCGAGCAGGTTTTCGGCCTTGGGCGTAAGGTGGATCAGGATCTGGCGGCGATCGGCCGCGCCGCTTCGGCGGGTGACAAGCGCTTTCGCCACCAGCCGGTCGATCAAGCCGACGGCGCTCGGATGGCGGATGCCGAGGCGCTCGGCCAGCTCGCCGATGGCGACCTGCTCACGCCCCGGATAGCCCTTGATCGCCAGCAGCGCCTGGTGCTGCTGCACCGTCAGGCCAGCGTCCTCGGCGGCGTTCTCGCTGAAGATGAGAAAGCGGCGGAGTAGATAGCGGAGCTCGGCCAGCCGCTCGTAATCCGCCTTGCTGAGTGGATTCTTGGCACCCGCAGCGCCCTTCTTCGTCATGGCGCCGGTCCCGACAGTGGCGGATCATGTGGCCTGCCGCGGAAACCGTCTGCCAGAAGATGAAGAGCCACGCGACCGAACTCCGGTTTATACCAAAATCCGCAATCGCCTCGAGAATAGCATTGCTGGATGGCGACCAATCGACCGAGTTCGGCGTGCGCTCGATCATGCCGGCGCACGCGCAAAAACCGCGGGCCCGATCCCAGCCGGATCGGACCCGCGACGATGTGGGATTGGTTACCTGAGCGGAGCTATTCGGCCGGTGCCGGCCGGCGCATCGGTGCCGCGATCTGCTTCGAGCGCAGCGGCTTCAGCACGAAGAGCGCCAGAGCCACAACGATGAAATTCATGATCGCGGTGACCATGAACACCAGATGCCAGCTGCCTGTCGAGGCCTTGATGACGTTGGCGAGCGGCACCAGGAAGGCCGCCGCGCCCTTGGAGGTATAGAGCAGGCTCAGATTGGTGGTGGCGTATTTCTGCCCGAAGGTGTCGGTGCAAGTCGACGGGAACAGGCTGAAGATCTCGCCCCACGTCAGGAAGATCAACGCCGCGAACACCACGAAGGCCCACGGCGAGGTGCCGGCGGAGCCCAGCAGCCAATAGGCGATGCCGCCCAGACCGAAGGCGATCGCCATGGTGTTCTCGCGGCCGATGTGGTCCGAGATCCAGCCGAACAATGGTCGCGCCGCGCCGTTGGCAACGTTGTCGACCAGCAGCGCCAAGCTGAGGGTCGTGAGGCTGCCGATGATTACGGTGTTGGCGACGCCGTAATCCTTGGCGATGAGCGCCACCTGTGCTGTCGCCATCAGGCCGCTGGCCGCGACCAGCAGGAACATGATGTAGAGCACCCAGAACACCGGCGTCGCCAGAACCTGTCCCGGCGAATAGCTCTGCCCCGTCTGGATGACCTTGAGCTCTTTCGGCGCCGGCACCTCGCCGGCCTCCGGATTGCGCAGGAACCACGCCACGACGAACACCACGGCGCCCTGAATGAGGCCGAACCAGAAGAAGGCAGAGGCGTAGCCGCTCGACGCAATGACCGCGCGGATCGGAATCACCGTCAGCGCCGCCCCGGCGCCGAACCCTGCGGCGGTCAAGCCCACCGCCAGGCCGCGACGATCCGGGAACCATTTCACCGCCGTGCCCACGCAGCACGCATAGACCGCGCCCGCGCCGACACCCGTTAGTGCCGCCCCGAGATAGAGCATCGACAGGCTCGTGGCCCACGAGTTGACGATCCAGCCCAGCGCGACCGCCACGCCGCCGACCGCAACAACCATCTTTGGACCAATCCGGTCCGCCAGCCAGCCCTCGATCGGCGTTAGCCAGGTCTCGAGCGCGACAAAGATGCTGAACGCCACCTGAATGTCGGCGATGACCCACTTGTTCGCCGCCGCCAGCGGGTGGACGAACAGCGTCCAGCCATATTGCAGATTGGCGATCATCACCATGCAGACGATGGCGACGATCAGTTGCGCCCAGCGATTGGACGATGTGCCGGCTATGGAACGATCGGACATCTTTACCTTCCCCTCCCTCTTTGGTTCGTTCCCGCGAACGAAACCTTATTGTTGGTATGCCCCGATTTGATCAGTCCCGGTTCGAAGCCCGTTTTGAGCCGGCCCCGGCGCGTGCCGTGGCATACCTCCGAGTGTATATAGTTATCGATAGCTAATTAATGTCAACCGGTTTCGTTGGCACGCCCATGGCGCCGGTTCGAGCGAGACTCCGCTCGTCGCGAACGGGCGCGACCGGCCTATGCCGGCGCGAAAGGAAAACCAAACGCGGCGAAGGCAGTGGGCGACTACTTCGTCGCCTCTTTCAGAAAGGCGATGACGTCGCTGCGCTTCTGCGCGTCCGGCAGACCGGGAAACGGCATCTTGTTGCCGGGAATGAAAGCCTGCGGGCCGCTGAGATACTTGAACAGGGTGCCGTCGCTCCAGACCACGTTCGCGTTCTTCATCGCCGGCGAATAGTTATAGCCGGGTTCGGTCCCGGCCTTGCGACCGAACACGCCGTGCAAACTCGGTCCGACGCCGTTCTTGCCGGGCTCGAGGCTGTGGCAGGTCTTGCATTGCAGGTATACGACCTTGCCCGCATCCGCATTGCCCGCACTTTGCGCCAAGGCTGCCGGTGCCGAAACCACCGCCGCGACGACGACAATGAACACCTTTGCTGCGTTCACGATAGGTTTCGCCCTTTGCATCCGCGACCTTCCGTCGCTATCGGCGAAAAACGGTTCATAAATGCGATTCGTGCACGAGGATACTGATCTAGATCAATGTTGGCCGAAAGAATCTTCCGGAAAGTCGCAACCAATCGTGCAGCGCGAACGTTCCTGTGTCGCGATTGCGTCTTTTGTGTGTTCTTTCAGGGGGATCAGAACGATGGGTGTGAGATTCGGAGCGCTGCGGCGCGGCATCGCGTTCGCAGTATTGGGTGTCGTTTCGTCGTTCTTTGCCGCGCCGTCGGCCAACGCCCTGCCAAGTTTCGCGCGCCAGACCGGCCAGCAATGCGCCGCCTGCCACAACGGCTTTCCCGAGCTGACGCCCTACGGTCGGCTCTTCAAGCTGAACGGCTACGTCTTCGGCGGCGGGCAATCGAATTTGCCGCCCCTCGCCATGATGATCGTCGAGGACTACACCCACACCCAGGCGGGGCAGTCGGGCGGCGCCGCCGCGCATTACGGACCCAACAACAATTTCTCGCTAAACACCGGCAGCATTTTTTATGGCGGTCGGATTCTCGGCGACTACGGTCTCGGAGCTTTCGCGCAAGTGACCTACAACGACCCGACGCGGAGCTTCCACTGGGACAACACCGACGTCCGTTGGGCCCACGCGACGCAAATCTACGGCAACGAGACCGTGTTCGGCGTCAGCATCAACAACAATCCGTCGGTGGAGGATGTGTGGAACACGACGCCGGCGTGGCGCTATCCCTTCCAGAGTTCCAGCCTCTCCCTCACCCCATCGAGCAAGACCTTCATCGAAGGCGCCTACTCGCAGCAGGTCCTCGGCGCGAACACCTATGCGCTCTGGAATCGCCTAGTCTATGCCGAGGTCGGCGACTACCACACGCTCTCCCAGGACACCGATACCGCGCTCGGCATCGCGCCGGGCGGCACCGATTCGTTTAGGGGCCTGGCGCCGTATTGGCGCCTAGCGCTCCAGCCGCAATGGGGCCCGAATTCGCTCGAGATCGGCACCTTCGGCATGAATGCTTCGATCAATCCCGGCCGCGTGACGCAATTCGGCACCGACGACAAGACCGATTTCGGTTTCGACGCGCAGTACCAGTACCTGACCGACGAACACAGCGTCTCGGGGCAAATCTCCTGGATCAGCGAGCACCAGCATCTAACCTCGAGTTTCGCTCAAGGCAGTTCGAGTGCGTTGAACGACCAGCTGCACAGCCTCAACGTCAAGGCGACCTATTCCTACGAGCAGACCTATTATGGCACCTTGGCCTATTCGCGGATTCAGGGTTCCGGCGACGCGGGTCTCTACTCCTCCAACTCGGCCACCAACAGTCCGAACAGCGATTGGTGGACCGCCGAGGTCGACTACGTGCCGTTCAACCACGGCGGCCCCAGTTTCTGGCCGTGGGGCAACGTGAAACTCGGATTGCAATACATCTGGTACACGAAGTTCAACGGCGGTACGACCAACTACAATGGTGCCGGGCGCAACGCCGCCGACAACAACACGTTGTACGCGTTCGTCTGGCTCGCGTTCTGAGGGTATGGGGAAAACGATGACGCTCACATCGAACGCGAAGAAAGCCAATGTCCGTTGGGCCGTCGCGGTGCCGCTCGCGCTCGCGCTGGCGGCGTGCAATGCCGGCCAGCCGAGCAGCGAGCAATCCGCCGCCAACCAGCAATCGGTCGTCGAAGGCACCGTGCACGTCTGCACGTCGTGTCACGGATTCCACGGCCGCAGCACCTCGCCGACATTCCCCAACCTCGCCGGCCAGCAGAAGGATTATATCGTCGCCCAACTCAAGGCATTCCGCGACCACACGCGCGCCGATCCGCATGCGCACACCTACATGTGGGGCATGGCCGCGACGCTGACCGACGCGACGATCGACGGCATCGCCACCTATTTTTCATCGCAGACGCCGGCAGCCGGCACGGCCGGCGATCCGGCACTGATCGCCGAAGGCGAGAAGATCTTCAAGAACGGCATTCCTGATCGAAAAGTGCCAGCGTGCCAATCGTGCCACGGCGCGAACGGCGAAGGCGCCGCGATCATTCCACGCCTTGCCGGTCAGCATCCGGGCTATATCGCGGACCAGCTCGACAACTTCATCTCGAAGGCGCGCGCCAACGAGATCATGCACGAGAACTCCAAGAACCTGACGCCGGAAGAGATCCAGCAGATCGCGGCCTATGTCGGCTCGCTGTAGAGCGTCGCGAGCCGGCGCACCCGATTTGAATTGGTTTGAATAAAAACTCCGATCGGCCGACGCGAGACCGATTGTCGCTGCGTCAAATCCGCGCCTTGTTTGCCGCCACTAAAGCATCGCTAGCTCGTGCCGCCGTCGCGCGCCCGCGGCGACGGCTGTGTGGTGCCGCGTCGGCGCCGGAGATCGGAGGATGGTTTGCGCGTTCTGGTCACGGATGATGGGCCGATGCACCGACGGACGATAATGAGTCTCCCGGCACCGCCGCGCCGTTCAGCGATGCGGACACGACTCCGTTCCGCCTCGCTCCGCCTTGCGCTCACCGCCGCGCCGATGCTGCTGCTCGACGCCGGGCTTGCCGTGACGGTGCGGACGATCGCACGCCGTCACCGTGGCCTGGTGGCGCGCCTCGCGCCGAGCGCCGGCGCGAAAATCCTCATCGAAATCGCCGACGTGCCCTGCGCGCTGCTGCTGACGATCGAAGAGGCGCCGCGCCTGCCGAGCCTGCGGCTGGCGACGGGCGCCGACCGGAAACTGGCCACCGCTTCCGTCATCGGCAAGCTCAGCCGGCTGATCGAACTGCTCGACGGCGACGTGGACGGCGACACCATGTTCTTTTCGCGCGACCTGTCGATCACCGGCGATACCAGCGCCATTCTCCTGCTGCGCAACGCGCTCGACAGCGAGGATATCGACCTGTTCGACGACATGCTCGATCTGCTCGGCCCGTTCGCGAAGCCCGTCCGTGGCATCCGCCAGCGCGTGGCGGCGGCCGCTCGCGACATGGAGCGTCGAACTGCCGCACGCGGGGTGCGGCGGCTTGCCGCTCCCGCGGGTTCCGACACGGAAGCGTGACGATGGAACTCGTCTGCCCGGCCGGAAATCCGGCTGCCCTGCGCGCCGCGGTGGAAGCCGGCGCCGATGCCGCCTATGTCGGCTTCCGCGACGAGACCAACGCGCGCAACTTTCCCGGCCTGAATTTCAGCCCGGACGAATTGCGGGACGGGATCAGGCTGGCGCATGACGGTGGTTGCAGGGTCTATGTGGCGATCAATACCTTTCCCCGCGCCGGAGCCGAAAAGATCTGGCAGCGGGCGGTTGCAACCGCCGTCGATCTGGGCGCTGACGCCGTCATCCTGGCCGATATCGGCCTGCTCGCCTACTCGGCGCGACGCTTTCCCAAGCTGAGGATCCATTTGTCGGTGCAGGCCGGCGCGTCGCACGCCGCTTCCATCGACTTCTATGCTGAGGCCTTCGGCGTTCGCCGCGTCGTTCTGCCGCGGATGCTGACGGTCGCCGACATCGCGGCCCTCAATCGGACGATCGCGGTCGAGACCGAAACCTTCGCCTACAGCGTGATGTGCCCGATGGCGGAAGGTCGTTGCGCGCTTTCCGGCTATGTCACCGGCGAGTCGGCCAACGCCGCCGGCGTCTGCTCGCCGACCAGCCAGGTGCGCTACGAACGCGACGGCGACGATGTCGTCACGCGTCTCGGTGGATCGATCATCAACCGCTTCGGTCCCGACGAAACCGCCGGTTATCCGACCTTGTGCAAGGGACGGTTCATCGCCAACGGCGAAGCGACCTATCTCTTCGAGGAGCCGGCGAGCCTCAACACCGCGGCATTTCTGGCCGAGCTGAAGGCGGCCGGCGTAACGGCGCTCAAGATCGAAGGGCGGCAGCGCGGGCGGGCCTACATCGCGAGCGTGGTCGCATCGTTCCGGACCCTGCTCGACGCGCTCGAGCGCGGCCGGGACGTGCCTGCCGACGCGGTCCAAAGCCTCGACCGGACCGCGGAAGGACGGCGCCTGAGCGCCGGCGCCTACGAACGGAGGTGGCGGTGAGAGCCCGCCTCGCCCTCGGTCCGGTGCTGTTCAATTGGCAGGCCGAACAGTGGCGCGACTTCTATTTCCGTATCGCCGACGAGGCCGACGTCGACGCCGTCTACGTCGGCGACGTGGTCTGTTCCAAACGGAAGCCGTTCCTCGCGACCCATCTGCCGGCCGTGGTCGACCGCCTGCGCGGCGCCGGCAAGGCGGTCATCCATTCGAGCCTGGCGCTCGTCACCAACGAGCGGGACGCCGCCGAGACACGCGAAATGTGCGCGAGCGGCGACCTTGCCATCGAGTTGAACGACATCGGTCTGCTCCGCGCGGTCGCCGGCACGCCCCATGTCATCGGCCCGCTCATCAACATCTATAACGAAAGTACCCTCGCCTACCTCGCCGGCAAAGGTGCGGTGCGCGCGTGCTTGCCGCCCGAGCTGCCGCTCGCCAGCATCGCCCGGCTGGCGACAAATCGGCAAATCGACATCGAGATATTCGCCTTCGGCCGGATGCCGCTCGCGATTTCGGCGCGGTGCTTTCACGCGCGCGCCCACCATCTGCACAAGGACGGCTGCCAATTCGTCTGCGGCAACGATCCCGACGGGCTCGTCGTCGAAACGCTCGAAGGCAAGCCGTTCCTGGCGGTGAACGGCATGCAGGTTCTTTCCTACACCTGCTGCAACCTGCTCGGCGAGCTCGCGGCGCTGCGCAAGGCGGGCGTCAACTGGTTCCGGCTTTCGCCGATGTCTGCCGACATGGTGGCGGTGGCGCGCGTCTTCCGCGACGTGCTCGACAAGCGCACCGCCGCCGCGGAAGGCATCGCCCGGCTCGCGGAGGTGTTGCCGGGCGTTCCGTCGTCGAACGGCTTCGTGCGCAGCCGGGAGGGCCGCGCTTTCGTACAATAGTCGGCATTCGCGCTGCGTTTCGACTGCGCCGATCTGCCGCGCTCCTCGATTTTGATTCGCAACCGCAGTCGACGGACGCGCGCGTACGTAATCTTCCGCTGTGGCAAGCCGCCGCAGCCGATGCGGCCTCGAACTTGATCTGCATCAATATCGACCGCGTCGCGACACGCCACATTCCGCGCGCCAACACGTTTTGACTTTCCAAAAGGAACCACTGATGACCACGACCATGAAAAAGGCTCTGGGCGCCGTTGCGATCGCGATCGCCGCCGCCGCCTTCGCCGCTCCGAGCTTCGCCGCCAACGTTACGGTGAAGGAGCTCAACAAGGGCCCCGACGGCTTCTTCGTCTTCGAGCCGCAGCTCGTCACGATCAAGCCGGGCGACAGCGTGACCTTCGTCGCCGACGACAAGGGCCACGACGTGCAGTCTCTTCCGGGCATGATCCCGGCTGGCGCGCAGCCGTTCCAAGGCCAGATGAGCCAGAACGACACCGTCACGTTCACGACGCCGGGCGTCTACGTCTACAAGTGCCAGCCGCATTTGAGCCTCGGCATGGTCGGCGTGATCGTCGTCGGTTCGCCCGCCAATCTCGGCCAGATCGACACCTCGAAGCTGCCGCCGCTGGCGCAAAAGCGGGTCGCCGCCGTGTTGCAGCAGATCAAGACGTCGACCGCCAGCGCCCACTGATCCGGCGCACGATTGCCGGACCGACGTGGGGGAACCGGCCGCGACAGGGAAATCTGAGAGTCCCGGTCGCGGCCGCGTCGTTCAGCGCGCAATGCCGAGTTGCTTCTTGGCGTCGGCCAGGCAGCGATCGAGCTCGAGCCGGATGCGCGCGGTATCGAGCGTGACGCTGACCTCCTTCGCCTTGAAATCGGCTTCGATCTTGGCGAGCACCGCTTCGTCACCGTGCTTGCCGAAGGCCGCGGCCATCAGGTCGCGCGCATAATTCTCGGCGGCGTCGCCGCTCAGGCCCAGCCGGCCCGCCGCCCATAGGCCGAAGAGATGGTTCCGGCGCGCGCGCGCCTTGAAGGCGAGTTCCTGCTCGAGATGGAACTTGGCCTCTTCGCCTTTCTCGCGTTCATCGAATGTCGTCATGCTACGCAGTCTAACCTGCCTCGCGCCACTACACAAAGCGCGCGCGGCAGTCCATCATCGCGCGCGCATGTGCACCTTCGTCATCTTGCGCCGGCCGGGCCATGATTGGCCGGTGCTGGTCGCCGCCAATCGCGACGAGATGATCGGCCGGCCGTGGCAGCCGCCGGCGCGGCACTGGCGCGACCGGCCCGAGATCGTCGCCGGGTTCGACGAGCTCGCCGGCGGCTCGTGGTTCGGCATCAACGATCACGGCCTGCTCGCCGGTATCCTCAACCGTTTCGGCTCGCTCGGTCCGGCGCCCGGCGCGCGCTCGCGCGGCGAGCTGGTGCTCGAGGCGCTCGATCATGCCGACGCGGCGGCGGCGGCCCATGCCTTGGCCGATCTCGATCCGAAGGCCTATCGCACCTTCAACCTGATCCTCGCCGACAACCGCGAAGCGTTTTGGCTCAAGCATGCCGATCCGTCGGCCACGCTGCCCGTCGAGTTGCGCGAGATCGCGCCCGGCCTGTCGATGATCGCCGCCGGCGACATGGATGACGAGACGCCGCGGCTGAAACGCTATCGGCCGCTCTTCGAGCGCGCGACGCCACCCGATCCCGCCGCCGGCGAATGGTCGGCGTGGGAAAAGCTGTTGGCCGACGACCGGCCCGATCCGACAGACGGCGCCGCCAATTCGATGCGCTTCCTCACGCCCGAGGGCTTCGGCACGGTGTCGAGCGCGCTGATGGCTTTGCCGACGCCCGGCGTCCGCCGCAAGCCGGTCTTCCGCTTCGCCGCCTGGCAGCCAAAGCCGACGCCGTGGCGCGAAATCCCGCTCTAGGCGATCAGCCGGTCGGCGCGCCCGGCGTCATCGGCTTCCCGGGCGGCGGACAAGGGAAGCCCACGGCCGGCGCGGCACCCGGCTGCGGCGTGACCGTCCAGTTGATGCTGTTGGGCACGCGCTCTGCCGGCCCGATCAAGGCGCCGGTGCCGTCGATGCCCCAGGTTTTGCCGGCGTTGTCCGAGACGATCATTCCTTCGCCGCCGGACCCGCCCGCGTTCCCGCCGCCGAAATTGCCATGCGCGAGCATCTGCATCTGGACCCGATGGCCGCAAGCGTCGACGCCGGTAAATCTGGGCGGCGGCGCCGTGTCGTAGCTCGAATCGTTGCCCAAGAGCATCGGCGGCGGCGGTCCGCCCCCATCGCACGCGGCGAGGATTGCAGGCAGCACGAGCGCGGCGATAAGAAGCAAACCGCGCCGGACGTCGAGATAAGATTCCATGTCTCCTCTCCTCAGTTGCCCTCGGCCCCCACCGTTCGCCCAATCGGGCGACGTTTATCGGTCAGCCTTGTGGTCCGCTCGGCTGCATCGGCACGAACGGTATAATCTTCGGCGGCGGGCATGGCACCGACACTCCCGTCGGCGCGGCACCGGTCTGGGGCGTGACGTTCCACCCGCCGCCGAACTTGGGCGAATAATGGGCTGGCCCGATGATGTTGCCGTGGCCGTCGACCGCCCAGGTGTTGCCTTGGATATCCTTGACGATCTTTTCGTCGGCGGGACCGCCGCCGGGCGCATTTTCGCCGGTCCAGTTGCCGTGCGCCATCACCGGCATCACCATCGAACCGCCGCAGACGTTGACCGAGACCGACGCCTGGGCGCGGGCGGACTCGGTCCCCGCGCCGATCAACGCGCACAGCGCCGCGCCGGCGACGACCGCGCGCGGTCGAAGCCCGTTCAGCATGAGCATGATGCCCCCTTCGCCGGGTCCCCGGACCGCCCCCGCGGTCTCCCCTATCCCGACGGTTTCAATACTACACGCGCGGCGGAAGCCGCGAAAGGGTGACGCCGCTGCGCCGCGCCAGGAGACGGCATCGCGATCGAGGGATACGCACCCGAGCGAACGAGCGTTGTCCCTCGTTCAGCCTTGCGGTCCGCTCGGCGCCATCGGCTGCACCGGAAGCGTCGGCGGCGCCGGCGGTGGACAGGGAATGTGGGCGAAGGCTTGGCCGCTCTTGGGATTGCTGAACCCATTTTGGCCGGCGTGATAATACGAGTGCAGGTGCCCGTCATCGCCCACGTACAAGGCGCGGGTAGGCATCGTATCCACGTGTTCGGCCGTCGCCTCGTCGATCCATGAGCCGTCCGGATTGCGAACAAAGCTTTGGCCGCTCTTGGGATTGCTGAACTCATTTTGGCCGGCGATGTAATACGAGTGCAGGTGCCCGTCGTCGCCCACGTACAAGGCGCGCGTGGGCATGGTGTTCACGTGTTCGCCCGTCGCCTCGTCGATCCAGCAATCGCCGCCGCCGGCCGTTGCCTGAGCGTGCGCCAGCCAGAGATGGCCCGATCCGAACGCGGCAACCGACGCCGCGATCGCGACCGCCGTCGCCCTGCCCAGCAACAAATGACAGACCTTGATCATCGTTACCCCTCAAAACGCCGTGAACATAACGCGCCTTCACCGCCAGCCCGTGCGGCCTGGCGCGACATCGCGGTCCAGGCGTGTGCGCTCCGTTCAGAACGAGAAACCGCCGCCACCGCCACCATACATGAAAGGGCTGTTATAGGGACCGCCCCAGGAATAGGACTCTTCGATGGCGGACGGCAACCGGCGCCTGATCCTCATGGAGGAACGGCGTACGACGCTCGCGGCCGAAGACCTTGCGGCGCTCGGCCTGACGCGGCGCCAGACGGAAATCCTGGTCTGGCTCGCCTTCGGCAAGACCGACGCCGAGATCGGCCATATCCCGGGCATCTCGCCCAAGACCGTCAGCCATACGATCAGCCGCATCTACCGCAAGCTTAGCGTCGAGAGCCGCGTCGCCGCCACGCTGCGGGCGGTGCGCGCTGGCTCGCGCGCGCCCTAGCCGACGCGCCGCGCAAGACCTTGTCCGGACGTGACGATTTGGCCTGAAAAAGCTGTGATCGACTCGGCATGCTGCGACGCGGCGGCGTTGGCGCGGCGCGCCATGCTTGCTATATAAGGTCTCGCCTCCTTTTTCCCCGCCGAGGCCGCCCATGAGCCGTCGCAAGCAAATCTACGAAGGCAAGGCCAAGGTGCTGTTCGAGGGCCCCGAGCCCGGCACCCTGGTGCAGTATTTCAAGGACGACGCCACCGCCTTCAACAACCAGAAGAAAGGCACGATCACCGGCAAGGGCGTGCTCAACAACCGCATCAGCGAGTACCTGATGCTGCGCCTGGCCGAGATCGGCGTGCCGACGCATTTCGTGCGCCGGCTCAACATGCGCGAGCAGCTCGTCAAGCAGGTGCAGATCATCCCCGTCGAAGTCGTAATCAGAAACGTCGTCGCCGGCTCGCTGGCCAAGCGCTTCGGCCTCGAGGAAGGCACGCCGCTGCCGCGCTCAATCGTCGAGTACTATTACAAGAAGGACGAGCTCGGCGATCCGATGGTGTCGGAGGAGCACATCACCGCCTTCGGCTGGGCCTCGACGCAGGACCTCGACGACATCATGCAGATGTCGCTGCGCGTCAACGACTTCCTCACCGGCCTGTTCCTCGGCATCGGCATCCGGCTCATCGACTTCAAGCTCGAGTTCGGCCGGCTCTACGACGGCGACGACATGCGGATCGTGCTCGCCGACGAGATCAGCCCCGACAATTGCCGGCTGTGGGACCTCAAGACCAACGAGAAGCTCGACAAGGACCGCTTCCGCCGCGATCTCGGCAAGGTCGAGGAGGCCTATCAGGAGGTCGCGCGCCGGCTCGGCATCCTGAACGAAGGCGCGCCGGGCGATTTGCGCGCGCCGCAGGCGGTGCACTAGCGGTGAAGGCGCGCGTTCAGATCATGCCCAAGCAGGGGGTGCTCGATCCGCAGGGCAAGGCGATTTCGCACGCCCTCGCCTCGCTCGGATTTCGGGGCGTCGGCGAAGTGCGGCAGGGCAAGGTCATCGACCTCGAATTGAGCGAGACCGACCCGGCGAGCGCGAAGCGCGCGGTCGAGGCGATGTGCGAGAAGCTGCTCGCCAACACGCTGATCGAGAGCTACCGGGTCGAGATCCAGGGTTAGTTTCTGCACGGTTTTTGCAGGGCGTTTGGCATGACCGGTCCTCTTTCCGGCAAGCGTATCGCGGTGCCCGAGAGCCGCGAGCTCGACCTGTTCGCGCGCATGCTCGAGGAGCAGGGCGCGGAAACCCTGCGTTGTCCGCTGGTGGCGATCCGCGACCTCGACGATCCGGCGCCGGCCGAGGCGTGGCTCCGGCGCCTGATCGACGGAAGCTTCGACGACCTGATCCTGCTCACCGGCGAAGGCCTGCGCCGGCTCATGGGCGTTGCGCGCCGCGCCGGCATCGAGGCGCTGGCCGTCGCCGCCCTCGGCAAGCTGCGCACGGTCACGCGCGGGCCGAAGCCGGTGCGTGCGCTGCGCGAGCTCGCCCTCAAGGCGGGATTGAGCGCGTCCGAGCCGACGACCGCCGGCGTCATCGCCACGCTCAAGGCCGAGAACCTGACGGGCCGCCGCGTCGGCGTGCAGCTCTATCCGGGCAATCCCAACGCCGCGCTGCTCGATTTCCTGGCGCAGGCGGGCGCGAGCGCCGATCCGGTGCTGCCTTATACCTATGCCTCCGACGCCGAGAGCGATCGCGTCGCCGCGCTCATCGCGGCCATGGCGGCGGGCCAACTCGACGCCATCGCCTTCACCAGCTCGCCGCAAATCGAGCGCCTCGCCGAGGTGGCGCGGACGCGCGGCATCACGGCGCAGCTGCGCGACGGCCTCGCACGCACGAAGATCGCGTCGATCGGTCCGGTGGTCACCGCGGCCGTCGAACGGATCGGCGGCCGCGTCGCGATCGTGCCCGCGGGCAACGCGTTCCACCTCAAGCCGCTGGTCAACGCGATCGCCGCCGCGCTCGGCACGGCGAACCGCGCGCCGACGTGATACGCGACGCCTCTTACGCCGTCGCTCCGGCGAAAGCAGTTTTCAGCCGATAAACTCGACGAGACCGCTCTCGAGATCGTAACGCGCGGCCACGACCTTCACCTTGTTCGCCTTAACGAGGTGCGAAACGATTTCGCTCTTGGTCGCGACCTTGATCGCCGTTCGTTTCGCGCTTTCGCGCACCGTGTTGTCGACAAAATCGCCGGGCTTGCCGCGGACAGCCTTCGCCGCCAGAACGATGGCACTGACCATCGGACCGATCGAGCCCGGAAACTTCGCGTGTTTCTCGACGACCTCGCAGGCGGCAATGACGGCGCCGCAGCGTTCGTGCCCCATGACGACGACGAGGGGGATGCCGAGATGCTCGGCGCCATATTCGATCGTTCCCATCGTCGCCGTATCGACCATGTTGCCCGCATTGCGGGCGACGAAGAGCTCACCCAGACCGAGCCCGCCGAATATCAGCTCGGGTGGAACGCGGCTGTCCGAGCACGCGATAACCGTCGCCCACGGCGCCTGCGCCTTCGCAACGCTTGCGCGTTGTTTCGACAGCTCGGCCGCGCAGACCTCAGGCGCGCCGACGTATTTCGCATTGCCGGCCTTCAATTTCGCGAACGCCTCGTCGGCGGTCACGCTCGTCGCGGCGCCCGCCGCGAAAGCGGGAAGCGCGCCCAAGACGCTCGTCGCGGCGATGCCCGCCGCCGATAGAGAAAGGAACTTACGGCGGTCCCAAAGAAGTTGATCGCAATCGCCGCACATGGATGAGCCCCCCTGATAGATGGATTTAGGCCGATTTCCCTGGATGAACGAGAATTCCCTCGCAGGATGAACGCATTCGGCCGCGATGACAATTTCTGTCCAACGACGCTCGGGCAGACACATGACCGGAACCCGGCCACGGCGTCCATTGACGACGAAGGCTTGGCACGCGGCGCAACGACACACATGCAATAAAACTGAAATCGCAGCGTCATATTCGCTGAGATTTCTTCAGTTGTGTTTCAGTCGGCGCGAAAAATCGCGCAACAGAAACCGGAATTCGCCGTCTATTCAGGAAAGATTAGCGGGTCGGGCTCTAGCGTCCGGACCGTCAGCAACGGAACTGTCGGATGCCTTCGCCGTCTCCCGCCGCCGCCGTACCGGAAGCCGCCGGCAATGCCGGCCTTGCTGCCTTGCTGCTCGACATTGCGCCGGCAACGCCGGAGACGACGAGCGCCACCGTTTACGAGCGCTTCCGCGGCGACGCCGAGCTGATCTCGATTCCGGTCGTGGCCGGCGACAAGCCGGTCGGCCTGATCTTCCGCACCACGTTCCTGGCGGCTCTCGCACACAAATACGGCAACGCGCTCTATGCCGACAAGCCAGTGACGCATCTGATGGACGCACGGCCGCTGATCGTCGACCAGTCGGTGAGCGTCGACGAGCTCGAGGCGATTATCGCCAACGAGAAGCCGTCGGCGCTACGGAGCGGCTTCATCGTCACGCGCGACGGCCGTTATGTCGGCGTCGCCAGCGCGCTGTCGGTGCTGCGGCTGAGCATGGCGCGGACGCAGCGGCGCAACCGCGAACTCGACGACGCGCGGCGCCGCGCCGAGGCGGCGAACCAGGCCAAGTCGCAATTCCTCACCATCATGACGCACGAGCTCCGCACGCCGCTCAACGCCATCATCGGATTCACGGACCTGATGCAAAGCGGCGCGTTCGGCAGGATCGAGCCGCCGCGCTACGGCGACTACATCACTGACATCAACAATGCCGCGAACCAGCTGCTCGCCATCATCAACGACGTGCTCGACATGGCCAAGATCGAACAGGGCAAGATGATGCTGCAGGAAGAGCCGGTCGACCTGAGGTCGCTGATCGACACGGCGCTGCGCGTCGTGAGCGAGCGCGCCCAGGCGGGCCGGCTGGCGCTGACGAGCGAGCTGCCGGCAGACCCGGTGACCCTCCACGCCGATGCGCGGGCACTGCGCCACATCCTGCTCAACCTGCTGTCGAACGCGGTCAAGTTCACGCCAGCCGGCGGCGCCATCGCGGTGCGGCTCGTCCGGCGACCGAACGGCGACGTCGAACTGGCGGTCGCCGACACCGGCATCGGCATGACGGCCGAGCACGTGACGGTCGCGCTCACGCCGTTCGCCCAGGTCGAGAACGCCTAATACCCGCAAATACGACGGCACCGGATTGGGCCTGCCGCTGGTGAAGTCGCTGGTCGAGCTGCACGGCGCCAAACTGGCGATCGAGAGCCGGCTCGGCGCCGGCACGACCGTGCGCATCCGCTTCGGCGCGGAGCGCGTGCTCGAGCCGGCGCGCCCGGTCCGCACCGGCGCCGCCCTCGCCCGCGCGTCGTAACGCCGCGGCAGCGAGTCGCCGCCGGCTGGGCCTTGAACCGCCGCGCCGCGCGGGCTATGTCAGGGGCGTATTCCGCGCTCGAGGCCGCCCGTCCATGCAAGCCGCGATCATCCTGTTCCCCGGCTCGAATCGCGAGCAGGACGTGCACGACGCGCTGCGGCGCGCCACCGGCAAGGAGCCCCTCAAGATCTGGCATCGCGACAGCGATCTGCCCAAGGCCGACCTGATCGTCATTCCCGGCGGATTTTCCTATGGCGACTATCTGCGCTGCGGCGCGATGGCGGCGCATTCGCCGATCATGCGCGAGGTCAAGGCGCGCGCCGAGGCGGGCACGCCGGTGCTCGGCATCTGCAACGGCTTCCAGATCGTCACCGAGGCCGGCTTGCTGCCGGGCGTGCTGCTGACCAACAAGACGCTGCGCTTCCACTGCAAGGACGTGCATCTGCGCGTCGAGACCAGCCAGAGCATCTACACAAGGCGCTACAACGCCGGCCAGGTGATCCGCGTGCCGGTGGCGCATCACGACGGCAATTACTTCGCCGACGACGCGACACTCGACCGGCTCGAAGGCGAAGGCCTGGTCGCCTTCCGCTACTGCGGCGCGGACGGCGAGATCGACGGCGAAGCCAACGCCAACGGCTCGGCGCGCGCCATCGCCGGCATCTTGAACGAGAAGCGCAACGTGCTGGGCCTGATGCCGCATCCCGAGGACGCGACCGATGCGCTCTTGGGCTCGACCGACGGCCAGGGCTTTTTCGCCTCGCTCGCCGAGGCGCTGGCGTGAGTCCCGACACCGGCGCGGACGCCGCCGCGACCCTCGACCAGGCGCGGCAGTTCGGCCTGTCCGACGACGAGTTCAAGCGCGCCTGCCGCATCATGGGACGCATGCCCAATTTCACCGAGCTCGGCATCTTCTCGGTGATGTGGTCGGAGCACTGCTCCTACAAGTCGTCGAAGGTCTGGCTCAAAAAATTGCCGACGACCGGCAAGCGCGTCATTTGCGGGCCGGGCGAGAACGCCGGCGTCATCGACATCGGCGACGGCGACGCCGCCATCTTCAAAATGGAGAGCCACAATCATCCGTCGTTCATCGAGCCTTATCAGGGCGCCGCGACCGGCGTCGGCGGCATCCTGCGCGACGTCTTCACCATGGGCGCGCGGCCCATCGCCAATCTCAACGCGCTGCGCTTCGGCAGCCCGGACCATCCCAAGACCAGGCACCTGATCGACGGCGTGGTGCGCGGCATCGGCGGCTACGGCAATTGCGTCGGCGTGCCGACGGTCGGCGGCGAGTGCAATTTCCATCCGAGCTACAACGGCAACATCCTAGTCAACGCCATGACCGTCGGCCTGGCGCGCGCCGACCGCATCTTCTATTCGGCGGCCGCGGGCCCCGGCAATCCGGTGATCTATGTCGGCGCCAAGACCGGCCGCGACGGCATCCACGGCGCCACCATGGCCTCGGCCGAATTCAGCGAGGACAGCGAGAGCAAGCGGCCGACGGTGCAGGTCGGCGATCCCTTCACCGAGAAATTGCTGATCGAGGCCTGCCTCGAGCTGATGGAGTCCGACGCCATCGTCGCCATCCAGGACATGGGCGCGGCGGGACTCACCTCGTCGTCGGTCGAGATGGCCGGCAAGGGCGGTCTCGGCATCGAGCTCGCGCTCGATCAGGTGCCGACGCGCGAGACAGCGATGAGTCCCTACGAGATCATGCTCTCCGAAAGCCAGGAGCGCATGCTGATGATCCTGAAGCCCGAGCGCGCCGAACTGGCGCGCCGCGTGTTCGAGAAATGGGAGCTCGATTTCGCCGTGATCGGTCGCGTCACCGACAGTGGACGGCTGGTGCTGACCATGCACGGCAGGACCGTCGCCGACATGCCGGTCGGACCTCTGGTCACGGAGGCACCTTTATACGAGCGGCCGTGGCAGCCGAGCCCTGCCCTGCCCGAACTCGCGGCGAAATCCATCGAGACGCGCGAGCCCATCGCCGCGTTGAAGCAACTCATCGCCTGTCCCGATCTCGCGTCGAAGCGCTGGATCTGGGAGCAGTACGATCATCTCGTGATGGGGCACACCGTGCAGCGGCCGGGCGGCGACGCCGCGGTGGTGCGCCTGCCCGGCCGCAAGAAGGCGCTGGCGCTCGCTACCGATTGCACGCCGCGCTACTGCGCCGCCGATCCCAAGCGCGGCGGCACCCAGGCGGTCGCCGAGAACTGGCGCAACCTGACCGCGGTCGGCGCAACGCCGCTCGCCATCACCGACAACATGAATTTCGGCAATCCCGAGCGGCCCGAGATCATGGGCCAGTTTGCCGAGAGCATCGAGGGAATGCGGGAGGCCTGTCTCGCGCTCGATTATCCGGTCGTCTCGGGCAACGTCTCGCTCTACAACGAGACCAACGGCAGCGGCATTCTGCCGACGCCGGCCATCGGCGGCGTCGGGCTCATCGACGATGCGGCGAACGCCATGTCTCTCGCCTTCAAGCGCGAGGGCGAGATCGTCGTCGTCATCGGCGAGACCAAGGGCTGGATCGGCCAGTCGCTCTATCTGCGTGAGCTGCTGGGCCGCGAGGAAGGCGCGCCGCCGCCGGTCGACCTCGAGGCCGAGCGGCGCAACGGCGACTTCGTGCGCGCGCAGATTCTGGCCGGCGCGGTCACCGCGTGCCACGACGTCTCCGATGGCGGCCTGCTCGTCGCATTGGCAGAGATGGCGATGGCGGGCGGCATCGGCGCCACGCTCACGGCGCCGCAGGACCGGCCGGCGCACGGTTTCTGGTTCGGCGAGGACCAGGCGCGCTACGTGGTGACCTGCCGCGCGCTGGACGCACTGCTCCAGGCCGCGCAAAAGGCCGATGTCCCCGCTCGTGTTGTGGGCAAGACCGGCGGCGCCGCGTTGACTCTGGCGGAGGGCAATGCCATATCGGTTGCGGAGCTCAAGCGCCTCAACGAGGCGTGGCTGCCCGCCTACATGGCGCAATAGGAACACGGATGGCGCTCGACGCGGGAACGATCGAACGGCTGATCAAGGAAGGCCTGCCCGGCGCGCGAGTCACCATCGAGGATTTGCGCGGCGACGGCGACCACTATGCTGCGCACGTCGTCTCGCCGGCGTTCAAGGGCAAGAGCCGGGTGCAGCAGCACCAGATGGTCTATGCCGCGCTCCAGGGCCGCATGGGCAACGAATTGCACGCGCTGGCGCTGCAGACCAGCGCACCCGAGGAATAACCGGATTCATCACGAGGACCCCATGACCACCGACGCCACCGTCACCGACCGCATCAAGCAGGACATCGCCGACAACACCGTCGTGCTGTTCATGAAGGGCACGCCGGTGTTTCCGCAATGCGGCTTCTCCGCCCGCATCGTGCAGATCCTCACGCAGATGGGCGTGAAGTTCAAAGGCATCGACGTGCTCGCCGATCCGGCAATCCGCCAGGGGATCAAGGAATTCTCGAGCTGGCCGACGATTCCGCAGCTCTACGTCAAGGGCGAGTTCGTCGGCGGCTGCGACATCGTCAGCGAGATGTACGAGAACGGCGAGCTCAAGCAGGTGCTCGCCGACAAGGGCGTCGCGACGCGCGCCTGAGTCTCGGCGTAGGTTCCGGGGCATGCGTCGATTTCTGATCGCATTGGCGCTGACGCTGGCTGCGGCGCCGGCTCTGGCGCAGACGCCCGAGCAAAGCGCGGCCGCGCAATGCGCCAGTCCGCATCCCGACCTGGCGATCGCCGGCTGCACGGCGCTGATCCAGGTTCCCAAGCAAACCGACAAGCTGCTGGTGTTCGCCTACAACAACCGCGCCTGGGCCTATCACGCTCTGGGCAAAGACACGGAAGGCCTGCGTGACGTCAACATGGCGCTCATTCTGGCGCCGAAGAACGCGGCGGTTATCGAGACGCGGGCCGAAATCGAGGAGAAGCTCGGCAAGCGCGACCAGGCGATCGCCGATTACCGCGCGGCGCTGAAGCTCGACCCCAAAATGAAAGAGGCAAGCGAAGGCCTGACGCGCCTCAAGGCGACGCCGTAGGGCGGCGCGCTCACGCGGCGAATTCGAAGGCCGCCATGCTCATGCTGCCGAGCGTGAAGCCGTGATTGATGCGCGTGGTCTTCGGGTGCGCGCCAGCCGCGCCATAGGCGACGAAGATCGGCAGGAAATGCTCGGGCGTCGGCTGGGCGCGCTGGGCTTCGGGCGCCGCGGTTTCCCAGTCGAGGAACGCGGACTCATCTCCCTTGGCGAGCGTCGCCGCGAGCCACTCATCGAAGGTCTTCGCCCAGGAAGGCGTCGGCCCGCCATCGCGCGCCATCTCGCGCAGATTGTGCACCGCGCCACCGGTCGCCAACACCAATACGCCCTCGTCCTTGAGCGGGCGCAGCGCGGCGCCGAGCTGCACGTGCCAGCGCGCGTCGCGGTGAGGCTGGACCGAGAGCTGCGCCACCGGCAGGTCCGCCTCGGGATACATGTTCTGCAGCGGGACCCAGGCGCCGTGATCGAGACCGCGCGCGGCATCGACGCGCACGGGAATCGACGCGGCCTCGAGCAGGGAAACCACGCGATCGGCGAGCGCCGGCGCACCCGGCGCGTCGTAACGGATGCGATAGAGCGCCTCGGGGAAGCCGTAGAAATCGTGGATGGTGTCGTTCGTCGGCGCGGCATTCACCGTCGGCTCGCGCGTCGTCCAATGCGCCGAAACCGCCAGCACCGACTGCGGCCGCGGCAGTTCGTGGCCGAGCTTGTGCCAGAATTCGCCGGTGGCACCGGGCTCGACCGCGAGCATCGGCGAGCCGTGCGAGACGAAAATAGTCGGAAACGCCTGCGTCATAACGGTTATCTAGGCTGCGGCCGGCGCCGAGGCAACTGCGGCCTCGGCATGGCCGACCGGCGGCGAACGCCATGCCGATGCCGCCCCAAAAACGGCGAAGGGCGCGAACCGCGGCCCGCGCCCTCTCCGACCGACGCGGCGCCGACTAGCGGCGCGTCGCGCGACGGCGCTGGTTGCGGCGCTTCGCCTTCGCCTTGCCCTTGCGCTTGTTGGCGCGGATGGTCTTGCTCGACTTGCGGGTTCTTTTCACTCGTCTAGCCACGCATCTCCTCCAAGACAAAGTTGAACAAACGACGCGCAGTATAGCAGAGCGCGAACGCAAACGGGGCGGCCGAAGCCGCCCCGCTGTCGAGTCGAATCGATTCGAAAAACGATTCGCGTCAGGCAGACTTGAGATTGACCGCCGACACCTTGCCCTGTTGGCCGCGCTCGACATCGAAGCTGACCTTCTGGCCTTCTTGCAGATTGCCGATGCCGGAACGCTCGACCGCCGAGATGTGGACGAAGATGTCCTTCTGGCCGTCGTCGGGCTGAATGAAACCGTAGCCCTTGACCGGGTTGAACCACTTGACTGTACCGATGGACATGAAAGTCCCTCCATAGAAAATGCCGCGGCGCGGATGCGCCGCAGGTCAAAACGCTGATTTGGATGGGACCGGGTCTGGCTCGGTAGGAGCGTGAACGTGGCCGACCCAAGGTCGATTGACGAGGCGTATATGAGCGCTTTCGCCGGCTTAATCAAGGCTGGCGATGATGAACGGCTAAAACTTGCTGAAAAATTCGGCCGCTAGCGGGCATCGTTGAGCGTCACACAAGTTTTATCTTTGCGCGATTGACGATCACGCCGGGACGACCCCAGGCTATCGACTCGGTATGGCTTGCGAGGGGGAGTTTCGCAAGTGGCGCAATACAAGTGCTACCTGCTCAACCGCGAAAATCACATCCTGCGGCGCGAGGACGTCGAGGTCGACGCGCTGCCGCGCGCCATCGAACGCGGCCATGCGCTGCTCGACCGAACACCCCACCGCTTCCACGGCTTCGAGATCTGGCAGAGCGCCGAGCGCCTGCACGCTTACCGGCGCAGCGCGTAGTAGGAAAAGCGGTAGTGCGCGCGCCCGGATAGAGCGCGACTCATGGCTCATCCTTCTTTTTCAGTGAATTGACGGTTGCAAAGATCGAGTCGACTAACCGTGTGGCGGCCGAAGTTGTCCGGGCAAGTGCGCGGATTTGTTCCGTACAGGCGACGTGTTCGTTTGGTACAGGATAATTCACGGCGTGATCAACCTCGCCCCATACCTCCTCCATTAACGTGCGCACCTGAATTTCGCATGTGAGTGCGGTGCGCGAATTTGACCCAAGAACGTAATGAACACTCGTGTACAAGGTGGCGCTATCCTGCGGCTGGATTCCCACACTTCGGAAATACTCCCTATATTCATCGTCCCACGTCCGTGCGAACGGCGGCTCGACGAGCGCGAGTTTTTGCTCCGTAATTATCGCTCGAAGTTCTTGATCAATTGCCGCGATCTGGGTCGTGTGTAGATGTAGTAACCGAATTCCGGCAAGATCGGCGACTTTCGTGAATAGGTTGTCAGGCGTAATGTCAAATGCGACGCCAGATTTTTTGGCAACATAATACTTACGTGTCAGCTTATCGCGCAGATGCTCGGGATCTTTAATTCGGTTCCGGACAGAATGTATCAGATTTGAAAACATCTTTGATTCATCTATGAACACGAGTATCTGCCGAAGGAACCCTCGCACAAGAGGCTGGTCGCGCGTGAAACGTGCAACGAGCGCGTCGAGCATTGCCGGGTCTGGAGGAGGAATTGCCGACTCTGGCATCACCGGCCTCCTAACAGGCTGCTGAAAAACTCTGATGCGAAGCCGAATCACGCAACATAAGAATCATCGAGAGCCCTCTCGCGAATCGTTCTTGCGTGAACTGGTCGCCATGCGAATCAATGTTGCGTCTTCTCGCGTCCAAAAACGTTTTTCAGCAGCCTGCTCTAAGCGCTCCGCGCGACGATATTTTTTGCTATTTCGTCAAATACAATACGGGCCTGTGCCCGTTGATCGGGGGTTCCGCCACTCACAACGGAATCAATCGGCTTACCTTCCCTTTGGGACGCGATAACGAGACTGCCGAAATCTTTCACTGATCCGATCTGAAACGAACCGCTTGTGGGGCGTATCTCTTGAACCTCCTTAAGGACGCCGACGATGTCCGTATGCATCGCGGCCTCAATCATTGATAGATATTTGGAATTCTGAGACGCAACTTGCCCGCGATAGGTACTAAACGCTTGCGGAACGTATCCGAGAAACTGTGGGTGGCCCGGCAGGAGATACATTTCTGCCGGCGCTAGTTCACAAATCGTCTCCCACTCTCTGATCCACGTCGCCAATGTCCTCCCCAACGTTTTTAGTGCGCGAACTGAAAAGAGATCGCAGGCAACGGGAATCAAGAAAAAATGACAGTCGAGCAGGATAGCTCTGTTGAGAGGACCAATATTTGGCCCCGAATCGTACAATACGAAATCAATCTTTTCGCGAACGCAGACGTTGCTAACAAGACGACTCAGCGCAGTCGTTGCATTGAAACCGCGGGCCTTACGCTGAAAACATTCAGCCCAGAAGTTCGTCAATTCCGCCTCGAAATCCGATAGGCGAATGTCCCCAGGCAGGAGAAATAGATTTTTCTGCGCCAATTCTATTGGGCTTACGTATCTGACGTCTCCAGTACCGTCGCAGATTGGCTTTACAGCCGACCAGATCGTCGATCCGGTTGGACCGTCAGACCTGTCCAACAGGTCGTCAACAACACTGCCTTCGATCAGATACGCTGTCAGGTTGCATTGGGGATCTGAATCAACCAAGAGAACCCGCTTACCCAGTCGAGCGATCGCCGAGGCCGCATTGAATGTGAGGATGGTTTTTCCAACGCCGCCCTTGTGATTAAAAATAGAAATACGGCGTGCGTCTGGCCTTGCAATCGAGGATGGCTCTGGATGCGCCATCAGTCGACGTTGGGCTCGTTCAACGTCTTTTTATTCCTACGTCCTAAGCGCCGCGGTCGAGCGCGTTCCATGGCGCGTTTCGCGGCATCGCGATCAGGTAAAGCGCGAACGAATTCTTCGCCGGCAGCACTGAGTTGTCGATTGCCCTTTGTTGCCGGAACTAAATAGCCGAGCTTCGCCGCGTTATTGGACGCGTACGCAGCGTTTGAGAACTTCGGTTGCGCTGCTTCTGTATTTAACTTCGAGAGCTCTAACGTTTTGAAATGCGGTGTATCCCGGTAATGGGTGAGATAGAAAGCAAGACAGGCGATCCTTTCGACGTCACTTCTGGGTTGTTTTTCATAGAGGAAATCTTTTGGCGTCGGAGCAAAGTCTTTAGAAAATCCAAGCGACGATCCTTCACTATGCCGAGGCACTGCGGTGGTCGGCATCGCGAAAGTACTGATCGAGGGTCGCTCGACTCCGTAAAAGCCGATTACAGAATCCAATACACGCTTTCTGGATTCAGCATCAAGGCTCGCAAGCGCCGCAATTATTACGCTGAGGACTTCTGCTGCCTTATCTTTTTCGTCCATGAACAGTATCTCAATATTCAGAGTCACCACTGAATAGAATGATAGTGGCCGCTTTAGCCGAGTCTGTCTACCAGTTCTAGGCGCTCACGCCGCCTTGGCCTGCGCGGCACCGATGAGTCGCTCGACTGCCTCGACAATGGCGGCGTGGCTCGCCTTGCCCTGGCCGGCGATGTCGAGCGCCGAGCCGTGCGCCACCGACGAGAACAGCACCGGCGTGCCGATGGTCAAGCCTGCCGCGCGGTTGCGGCCCAAGAGCTTGGCGACGATGTGGCCCTGATCGTGGACCATCACCAGGAAGGCGTCGTAGCCGGTGCGATGGAACATGAGATCAGCCGGAAACGGTCCCTCGGCGACGATGCCGGCGGCCTTCGCCGCGGCGATCGCGGGTATGACGATGTCGATCTCCTCGTGGCCGAAGAGACCGCCCTCGCCGGCGTGTGGATTGAGGCCCGAGACCGCGATCTTCGGCCGCGCGACGCCCATCTGCTTGAGCGCCGTATCGACCGCCGCGAGCGCGCGGCCGACGCGCTCCTTGGTCACCAGCGCTATCGCGCGCGCGAGGCTGACGTGCAGCGTGACGTGGGCGATGCGCTTGTCATCGAAGCAGATCATCAGGAATGCGTCGTCGACCGGCGTGCCGGTGCAGCGCGCGACGAAGGTCGGATAACCGTCGAACTCGACGCCCGCTGCCTTGATCGCGCTTTCAGTCTGCGGCGCGGCGATCACGGCATCGACCGCGCCCGCCATCGCCGCGTCGATCGCCGCCTTGGCCGAAGCGAGCGCGGCGTTGCCGTTCGCCGCCGCGATCTTGCCGAGATCGAGCGTGCCGTCGCGCAAGAGATCGAGCGCCAGCACCTTGACCTCATCGCCCGCCCAGTCGACCGAGGCAGCGCTGGCGAAGAACTTGAGCTTGGGATCGAGGCCGGCCGCTTCGGCATGAATCTCGAGCACGCGCGGATCGCCGACCAGCAGCGGCCGGCACTGTCGCGTGACACGCGGATCGAGCGCAGCCTTCAACGCGATCTCCGGACCGATACCGGCCGGGTCACCCATGCTGATGGCGATGCGTTTCATCGCGCCTCCTTCAGCCCGCCTTGGCGGGCTCGTCGGGATCGATGAATATTTCGCCCGCTTTCACCGTCGCTGTCCAGGTCCGCACGGCTTCGGTGCAGGGCGGATAGGTCGGCCGGCCGGAGCGCAGATCGAAGCGGCCCTGGTGGAACGGGCATTCGATCTCGCTGCCGAGCACCGTGCCTTCCGACAGATTGCCCGGCCCGTGCGTGCATTGGTCGGCGAGCACGAAGATTTCGCCGGCCGATTTCGCCACCGCGTAGACCGTGCCCGCCGCTTCGACGCGCAGCAGCGCGTCGTCGGACACTTCGTCAACCCGGCACAGGCGCAGCAGAGTCACGGGCAGAGCAATCCCGAGGCGATCACCCCCTCACCCTTCCCTCTCCCCCTGGAAGGGGGAGAGGGTTGCTTGAGGTTGGCAACGCGCAGCGAAGCCTTACCTCAAGCTGGGTGAGGGGGTCTTTCCCGCAATGAAACGGGCGTTCAAGCATTCACTTCGCGAGCGGGATACCCATCGGCGCCGCCATCACCTTCCACGTGTCGGCCTTCGCATCCCACACCGAGACAATGATGTTCTTGAGCGTCAGGCCGCGCTGCGGCGAGGTGGCGAAATCGTAGACGCCGTTGACGCCGGCGATGCCCTTCACCTTGAGCAGATAGTCGCGCAGCTGCTGCGCCGTCGCCTTGGCCGGCAGCTTCCTGAGCGCGTCGACGACGATCGTCGCCGGGTCCCAGCCGAGGATCGAACCTTCGTCCGGCTTCTTGCCGTCGGCGGCGAAGGCCGCGAAGAACTCTTTCTGCTTCTTGGCCACCGCGGGGTCGAGCTTGACGCGCGGATCGCCGTTCACCGCCCAGACCGACGACGGCAGATAGAGCTCGCGCGGCAGGAAGGCGGCGAAGCGATGCATCTGGGCGTAGGTCATGTTGCCGCCGGTGGTGCCCATCGGCACGGTCAAGCCGCCCTGCACCGCACCGCGGAAGATCGTCGCCGACGCGGCGCCGACCGCCCAGCCGATGAAGGCCTGCGGCTTCGCCGCCTTGATCTCCTCGATCTGGGCACTGACGCTGACATCGGTCGGATTGAAATGCGGATGGGCGACGATGGTGATGCCCTTGTTCGCGGGCTGCGCGAGCAGCTTGGCGAAGCCTTTGTCGGCGTCCTGGCCGGTCGCGTCGGTCGAGGTCATCAGCGCGAGCCGGGTCCAGCCGCGGCCGCGGAAATAATTCACCAGCGCCTGCGCCTGGTCGAAGGTCGACACGCCGCCGGTGAAGACGTAGCCGCCCGCCGGCGGATGGATGCCGGGCGAGAAGCAGTACATCACCGGGCCGCTCTGCATCAACGGTCCCATCGCATTGCAGCCGGCGACCAGCGTGGTACCGAGCACGACGATCGGCTTCGCCGCCAGCACCTCGTTGGCGATCTGCACGGCCTGCTGCGGCGACGTCTGGTCGTCGTGGAAGACGAAGCGGACCTTGCGGCCGTGGATGCCGCCGGTCTGGTTGACCACCTTCTCGAAAATCTGGATCGCTTGGTGCTCTTCCTTGCCGAGGAAGGCGCCGCCGCCGGTGAGCGAGGCGATCACGGGGATGTCGTAGGTGCCCGCGGCGCGCGCGGGCACAGCCAGCAGCAAGGCAAGAGCGACAGCCGGCGCGAGCGTCCGGACGAGAAACCGCATGACATCCTCCCCGTGTTTTCTGCGACCTTGGCGCCGAACCCTAAAGGCTCGCGCGGCGCGAGGCAAGGCGAGGCGGTCCGCGGTCAACGCGACTTTGAGGAGTACGCCGCCGTCATGGGACCGGCGTCCCTCACCCTGCCCTCGTCCCCGAAGACGGGGGCGAGGGTTGCTTTGGGTTGGTGAGCGACGAGCGAGCCTTAGCCAAAGCTGGGTGACGGCGACAATCTCGCCGCTCGATGAAAGGGCGCCTTACCCCGCCGCGCTCTGGCGCGCTTTCGCCTTCGCCGGCGGCACGATCAGCACGCGATCGACGCGCCGGCCGTCCATCGCCAGCACCTCGAAGCGAAAGCTGCCGACGCGCACTTTGTCGCCGGCCTGCGGCACGCGATTGAGCCGCGCCATCACCAGTCCGCCGACGGTGTGGTACGCGCCCTTTTTCTCGCCGGCCGAGACCGGCAGCGGCACGAGGTCGCGCACCTCGTCGACGCCCACGAGGCCCTCGACCTCGAGGCTGCCGTCGTCGCGGCGGACGATCGGCGACGCCGGCTTCTCGCCGCGGATGACGATGTCGCCGACCAGCGCCTGAAGGATATCGTGCAGCGTGACGATGCCCTGGAAGTCGCCGTACTCGTCGACGACGAACAGCATCGCCGCGCCGCTGCGGCGGAAGAGCTCAAGCGCGTGCAGCGCGGTGACGTTCTCCGGCAGGAACAGCGGCGGCCTCATCACCGCGCGCAGGTCGAACGGCTTGTCGGCCAGCAACTGGGTCAACAGGTCTTTCACCTGCACCACGCCCAGCAAATGGCGCCGGTCGCCCTCGAACACCGGAAAGCGCGAGAAGTCGCTCTTGACGATCTTGCGGCGGTTCTCGGCCGCGGGATCGCCGAAATCGAGGCCTTCGACCTCGGTGCGCGGTGTCATCACCGCGCCAACCAGCCGGTCGCCGAGACGCAGCGCCATCTGGATGATGGCGTGCTCGGCCTGCTCGAAATGACCGGCGGCCGCCGACTCGCGCAGCAGATAGGCGATCTCCTGCTCGGTCGGCGCGGCGGTCTCGGCCGGACGCAGTGGCAGCGCCTTGAGCACGAGCTCCGACGTCCGGCTCAGCAGCCACTCGAGCGGCGTCGCGAGGCGCCACAGCGCCAGCAGGAATACCGAGAGCCGTGCCGCCATCGCCTCCGGTCGGCGCAGCGCGATACGCTTGGGCGCGAGCTCGCCGAAGATCAGCGTCACAAAGGCGATCGCCGCGGTGACCAGCGCGACGCCGAGCGCGTGCGCGTGAGCGCCGGCCCAGCCCTGGTTGCTCTCGAACGCATGCGCCAGATCGTCGGCCAGCGTCGCGCCGCCGAACACGCCGGCAAGCACGCCGATCACCGTGATACCGATCTGCACGGTCGAGAGGAAGCGGCCGAGATCGCCCTTGAGCGCGAGCGCCGTACGCGCGCCGGCGCGGCCGGCATCGGCGGCGGCTTGCAGGCGCATGCGCCGCGCCGAGACGACGGCGAGCTCCGCCATGGCGAAGAAGCCGTTCAGCAGGATCAGCACGAGGATGACGGCGAGCTGAAGCCAGAGCATGGCGGCCCCCAGTGAAATCGCGTTGCCGCTCAGGATAGAACGGAAGCGGTGCGCGGCGACATAGGGGCGCGGTGGCGCCGACGACGCCGCCGTCTGTCAGGACGCAGCGGACCCCGATTCGTCAGGCGGCGGAGTCGTCGTCCTCGTCGGCTCCATCCTCCTCGAATTCGTCGGATTCGAGCGCGATCACGACGTCCGTCGGCTCCGGCGGATGCGGCTTGAGGCTGGTGCGCCGCGCGTCGCGCCAGCTCGCGAGCTTGACCACGACGCCCATCGGCCTGTCGCCCGAGGTTTCGGCGGCCGGCTCGACGATATGCAGCCCGTCGCTGTCGAGAAAGAAGGTGTGATCGCCGAACAGCTGGTTGAGCTGCGGCATCGCCGGATTGTCCTCGGGGACAACCTCGGCGTCCTGGAAGGCGGGCTGGTCCTCAAGCTGATTCAGGGTGCGCTTGAGCAAGGTGGTCGACAGTTTCATGGCTTTGCTCCTTTCGCTTGCAACGGAATGCGCGGTCGCCGCCCGAAATCCGGGTTGCGCCCGCGCGCCGGCAGGATCAACCGGGGCCGCGCGGCCCCGCCGCTTATTATTGGCCCGACGATGGGCTCGTCGCCGCGCCGGTCGGCGACGGGACGCGGCTCAGCAGCTTCTCGCGCACGCTCGGATCGTTCTGCGCGGTTTGCAGGATCGCGTTGTACTGCTGAACGGAGAGGCCCTGGTCGGTGACCGCCCGCTCGACCGCGGTGTGGCCCTCCTGCGCAATTCGCGCACGGTCTTCCGGCTTCGCCTGGGTCATGCGCTGGCTATAGGCCTGGCGCAAGGTCATCACCTTCTGCATGGCATTGGCGGCTTGCGTGATCTGCTGGTCGGAGACCGTAGCTTGGCCAGCCGTCGCCGGCGCGGTCGCGGAAGGCGCCGGCGACGAACCCGATGTCTGGGCGCCGGCGGCAAGCGGCGCCAGCAGAGCCGTCGCGGCGAGGGCCGCGGCGAACGACGATTTCGGTATGCGCATAAATCCTCCTCACATGTCGATGTGGGCCTCGACCCCGAAGCCCGTCACAATCAGCGCGGCGTGCGGCTGACTGTGGTGCAACGATGCCGGATGGATCGGGTTCCGATTTTTTTTAGGACGTGCGCGGGCAGGCGCCAAAAACGGCTGTCGCCCGCGACCGGAAAGCCGCGGGCGACAGAAACGCTTCGTCGGAGGAGCGTCGGTTAGCGCGAGTAGAACTCGACCACCAGGTGCGGTTCCATCGGCACCGGATACGGCACGTCGGCGAGCTTGGGCGCGCGCACGAATTTGCCCTTGCAGCGGTCGGCGTCGACGTCGAGATAGTCCGGCACTTCGCGCTCGGGCGACTTCGCGGCCTCGAGCACGACCGCGTTCTGCTTGATCTTATCCTTGAGCTCGATGACGTCGCCGTCGTCCACCAGGTAGGACGAGATGTTGACGCGCTTGCCGTTCACCGTGACGTGGCCGTGGTTGACGAACTGGCGCGCGGCGAAGGGCGTCGGCGCGAACTTCATGCGATAGACCACCGCGTCGAGGCGGCGCTCCAAAAGCTCGACCAGGTTCTCGCCGGTGTCGCCGCGGCGGCGGCGCGCCGCTTCGTACATGCGCCGGAATTGGCGCTCGCCCATGTTGGCGTAATAGCCCTTGAGCTTCTGCTTGGCCATCAGCTGGGTGCCGAAATCCGTCGGCTTCCTGCGCCGCTGGCCGTGCTGGCCAGGGCCGTAGTCGCGGCGGTTGAGCGGCGACTTGGCGCGGCCCCAGAGATTGGCCCGCAGGCGCCGGTTGATCTTGTACTTGGACCCTTCGCGTTTGCTCATGTCGTTCCGTGTTGGTTGCGTGTTGTTGTTGTCCCAATAGGTCTCGCCGGCGCGGCTCACGCCGCGGGAGAGACGGGGCGCAAGCGCCCACGTTCTTGGGAATGGGCCGGGACTATAGTGACGGCGAGGGAGAAGTCAACCGCGGCGCATGGGCGCGGGAGCCGCAAACCCGCGCAAATCCGCGCCGAATGGGACGCGGCGATCGCGCGCGCCGGCCTGCTCCCCGGTGCAAGCGCGGCCTATCGCGTGCGGCTGGTGTTCCAAGCGTGGGTCGAGCGCATGCGGACGCCGAAGGTCCAGGTCGATGCGATCCGCGCGCTGCAGGCCGTCATGCCGGATCGCGTCGCGCGCCATCTCGCGCTCGAAGCGGACGGCAGCTTCACCATCGACACGGCGCTGTTCCAGGCCACCAAGGCGGCAGCGTGAGCGCCCGCGCCCACGGCAGGCGAGACGCGGTATTTCAATACCACATCTTGCCAAATCCGCTGGAATCCTCTAGGGTTAACCCACTAGACGCCTCGGTGCGCCCCGATCGGTTCGACCAGTCCTGGTGCGCCTTCCGTTCCCCGTCTTGCCCATCGGCCCCGGCGGTTTGCGCCGGGTCGTTGTTTTCGGCCGGATTTGGCCACTGGAGAAAGAATTTGCAAGTTCTCGTCCGCGACAACGACGTCGGCCAGGCACTGCGCGTCCTGAAGAAGAAGCTCCAGCGCGAGGGCGTGTTCCGCGAGATGAAGCGGCGACGCTCCTACGAAAAGCCGTCGGAACGCCGCGCGCGCGAGAAATCCGAGGCCGTCCGCCGCACGCGCAAGACGCTGCGCAAGCGGCTCGAGCGCGAAGGCTATTAGGACCGCAACCCTTTTCCCGAGCCCCGATCGTCACCATATAAGACCCGAACCCCAGGACATCCGATGCAGTACCGCCCCCGCACCAGCTTCCGCGCCGCGCCTGAATACGACACCGGAGAGCGCTGGACCATCCGTTGGGAGACGCGCCGGCCGGACGGCGGCCGCTGGAACGAGGCGGTGACGAACTCGCGCGAAGCCGCGGTCGAGCGTGCGAAGCATCTGCTCAAGCTCGGATTCATCGTGCACGACATCAGCGGCCCCGCCGGCGTGTACCTGAACGAGAAAGAGGCGTTGCAGCAGCTCGGCCCGGCGCCAGTGGCACCCAAGACGCGCGCCGTCGCGACGAGCGAAGCGTCCTAAATCCTTCTCCGACTTTCGCCGGTTAGCCTACCGCCGCGGCGACCACAGCGCGCCGCAGATTGCGCGTTGCCGCTTGTGGCAGGAATGGTGGGCATAATGTTATTGCTGCCAAGGCCGATTGCTGCGACGCTGCGGCCATGGCAAGCCTTCCAGCGCCAACCTCCGCCGCGCGGCCGTGGCGGATCCTGATCCTCGCCGCCGCGCCGGCGCAGTTGCTCGACCTCGCCGGACCGGCGGAGGTCTTCTCGCAAGCGAGCCGCCTGACGGGCACGCCGCTCTATGAGCTCGAAGTCGCGGTGGTGCCCGGCGCCGATCCGCGGGGACCGACCACGACGTCGGGCGTCCGGCTGGCCGCCGGCCCTTCCCTCGCCGCGCTGGTCGCCGATCGCCGGCCGCTCGACACCCTGATCGTCGCGGGCGGCGAAGGCGCGCGCACGCGCAGCCACGAACCGGCGCTGCGCGACGCGGTGCGCCGCCTGGCGCGGCGCGCCCGGCGCGTCGCTTCGGTCTGTACCGGCGCGTTCATATTGGCGGCGGCCGGACTGCTCGACGGCAAGCGCGCCGCGACCCATTGGCGCTGGTGCGCGAAACTGGCACAGACCTATCCGCGCATCGCCGTCGATCCCGAGCCGATCTTCACGCGCGAAGGCAATCTCTGGACTTCGGCCGGCGTGACCGCCGGCATCGATTTGGCGCTCGCCATGGTCGAGGAGGATCACGGCCATCGCATCGCGCTCGCTGTCGCGCGCGAGCTGGTGATGTTCCTGCGCCGGCCTGGCGGCCAGCAGCAGTTCAGCGCCGCGCTCGCCGCGCAATCCGCCGCGGGCACCGATCTGCGCGATCTTGTCGCGTGGATCGCCGACAATCTGCACAAGCCGCTCACCGTCGAAGCGCTTGCCGAGCGCGCGCGCATGAGTCCGCGCCAGTTCGCCCGCGTCTTCGTGCGCGAGCTCGGCACGACGCCGGGCAAACTGGTCGATCGCCTGCGCGTCGAAGCGGCCCGGCGACGGCTGGAGGAATCGCCGAAGGGTCTCGCCGCCGTCGCCGCTTCGTGCGGCTTCGGCAGCGAGGAGACCATGCGCCGCGCGTTCGTGCGCCATCTCGGCACGTCGCCCGGCGCCTATCGCGATCGCTTTCGCCGGCCGGCGGCACGGCGCCGTGCATCCCATCAACCGGAGGTCCGCGCATGATTCCGCTCGACACGCATCTCCAGATCGGCGCGCTGCTGTTCGAGGACCTCGACCAGATGGACCTTACCGGGCCCTTTGAGGTGTTATCCCGGGTTCCGAATTCGACCTATCGCATCTTCGGCAAGAGCGCGGCGCCGGTGCGCGACGGCCGCGGCCTGAGGCTCGCGCCCGACGCGGCGCTGACCGACGCACCCCAGCTCGATGTCCTCCACGTTCCCGGCGGCGCTGGCCAGGAAGGCGTGATGGACGACGACGAAGTGCTCGGCTGGGTACGGCGCCAGGCGCAAGGCGCGCGTATCGTGTTCTCGGTCTGCACCGGCGCACTGATTCTCGGCGCGGCGGGCCTGCTCAAGGGACGGCGCGCCACAACGCATTGGAATTCGTTCCATCTGCTGCCCCAGTTCGGCGCTATACCGGTGAACGAACGCGTCGTCGTCGACGGCAATTTCGTCTTCGCGTCGGGCGTCACGTCAGGCATCGACGGCGCGCTGCGCGTCGCGGCGCTGCTGCGCGGCGACGAGGCGGCACAGGTCATTCAGCTCGGCATGCAATATGCGCCCGAGCCGCCGTTCCGCAGCGGCACGCCCGAGACCGCGCCAGCCGCCGTGCTGGCCACCGCGCGGCAATCGATGCGCGCGATCACCGAGAAGCGCGAGCAGACCGCGCCCCGCGTGGCGCAGCGGCTCGGCGTCACCGTGCCGGCAGCCTAATCGCTGCCATCGAGCGGCGGGAAGACATGGGCCCCGTCGGCGGCCAGTGGCAGCGACTGCGCCCAGCACGCCATTCGTGGATCGAGCGCGCCGAAGAGATGCGGAAACAGCGCGCCGCCGCGCGATTTCTCCCATCGCAGCGCCGGACCGAGCGCCGTTTCCTCGAACGCGACCAGCAGCAGATCCTCTTGGCCGTGGAAATGGCGCGCAGCAGTCTCGACGACCTGCGCCACGGTCGAGAGATGGATGAAGCCGTCGCGCAGATCGACCGGCGCGCCCTGGAAGATGCCGGCGCGCTCGGCGGCGCGCCATTCCGCCGTCGTCACGATCTTGAAGATCAGCGCCACGCTACTTCTTCCGCTTGCGCGGTCCGACGAACGACGTCACGACGCCGTGCAGCGTGCGCAACTCCTGGTCGGTGCATTGCGCGCGCTGGAACAGGTTGCGCAGGTTGCGCACCATCGACGGCCGCTTCTCGGCGTTGCGCATGAAGCCGCTGTCGTCGAGCGCCTCCTCGAGATGCTCGAAGAAGGCGATGAGCCGCTCCTTGGTCGCGGGCTTGGAATGGCCGGTGGCGAGCTGCGCCGGCGCCGTTTCGTCGCCGGCGGCGAACCATTCGTAGCCGACGATCAGCACCGCCTGCGCCAGATTGAGCGACGAGAATGCCGGATTGAGCGGCACCGAGATCACGGAATCGGCGAGCGCGACGTGCTCGTTGACGAGGCCGGTGCGTTCGGGACCGAAGAGGATGCCGCAGCCCTCGCCCGCCGCCATGCGCTGGTGCATCTCGGTTGCCGCGAAGCGCGGCGTCAGGATGCGCTTCACCATGTAGCGGTCGCGTGCGGTTGCCGCATAGACGCGGCGCAGATCGGCGATCGCGTCCTCGGCGCTGGCGTAGAGTCGCGCCTTGTCGAGCACGGTGTCGGCACCCGACGCGGCGGCGACCGCCTTTTTGTTGGGCCAGCCGTCGCGCGGCTTCACCAGCCTGAGATCGGTGAGGCCGCAATTGTACATGGCGCGCGCCGCGGTGCCGATGTTCTCGCCGAGTTGCGGCTCGACCAGGACGATCGCGGGGCCGCCCGAGAGCCGCGTGCGCCGCCGATCCGTACCGGCCATGTCAGGCTCTCCGGCCGGCGCGCCAGAGCTTGTAGGTCAAGGAATCGTGCAGCGCGTTGTAGGAGGCATCGATGACGTTGGTCGAAACGCCGACCGTCGACCACACCGCGCCGTCCTTGTCGGTGGTCTCGATCATCACGCGCGTCACCGCGCCGGTCGCGTCCTGCGGCGTCAGGATGCGCACCTTGTAGTCGGTGAGGCGGATCTCGGCGACCTCGGGAAAAGCCGGCAGCAGCGCCTGGCGCAGCGCGGCGTCGAGCGCGTTGACCGGGCCGTTGCCTTCGGCAACGGTCATGCCGGGCTTGCCGTTGACCGTGACTTTGATCGTCGCCTCGGACAGCGTGATCAGGTCGCCTTTCGCGTTCCAGCGTCTTTCGTCCAAGACCCGAAAACTCTGCAGGCGGAAATATTCCGGCACGCTGTCGAGCGCGCGCCGCGCCAAGAGCTCGAACGAGGCGCCGGCGTCGTCGTAGGCATAGCCCTGGAATTCGCGCGTCTTCACCGCGTCGAGCAGCGCGCCGAGCTTGGGATGATCGGACTTCACCTCGATGCCGATCTCCCTGAGCCGTGCCAGGAGATTCGACTTGCCGGCCTGATCGGAGACGACGATGTGGCGGTGGTTGCCGAGCAATTCCGGATCGACGTGCTCGTAGGAGCGCGGATCCTTCTCGACCGCCGAAACATGCAGCCCGCCCTTGTGCGCGAAGGCGCTTTCGCCGACATAGGCGGCGTGGCGGTTGGGCGCGCGGTTCAAGCGCTCGTCGAGGAAATGCGAGACGTGCGTCAGCCGCTTCAAGCCATCGGCACTGACGCCCGTCTTGTAGCCCATCTTGAGCACGAGGCTCGGAACGATCGAGATCAGGTTGGCGTTGCCGCAGCGTTCGCCCAGGCCGTTGAGCGTGCCCTGAACGTGGCGCACGCCAGCGCGCACCGCGGCGAGCGAATTGGCGACACCGTTCTCGGTGTCGTTGTGGCAGTGGATGCCGAGCTTGTCACCCGGCACGGTCTTCACCGCCGCGCCGACGATCTGCTCGATCTCGTGCGGCAAGGTGCCGCCGTTGGTGTCGCACAGCACGATCCAGCGCGCGCCCGCCGCGAGCGCCGCTTCGATGCAGCCGAGCGCGAATTTCGGATCGGCCTTGTAGCCGTCGAAGAAATGCTCGGCGTCGAAGATTACCTCGTCGAGCTTCTTCGCCGCGAGCGCGACCGAGTCCGAAATCATGGCGCGGTTCTCCTCGGCGCTGACGCCGAGCGCGACCTTGACGTGGAAGTCCCAGCACTTGCCAACCAGCGTCGCGACGCGCGCGCCCGACGACAGCACGGCGGCGAGGCCGGGATCGTTGGCGGCGCTGCGGCCCGAGCGGCGCGTCATGCCGAAGGCGGCGAGCCGTGCATGCGACAGCGTCGGCGGCTTGGCAAAGAGCGCGTCGTCGGTCGGATTGGCGCCCGGCCAGCCGCCCTCGATATAGTCGATGCCGAGCTGGTCGAGCTCGCGCGCGATCGCGAGCTTGTCGGGCACGCCGAAATCGACGCCCTGGGTCTGCGCGCCGTCCCTGAGCGTCGTGTCGTAAAGATAGATCCGTTCGCCCGCCATGCGCCGGCATCCTAGTGACCGGGTGCCGGAAAGTCGAGCCGTGAGAACGGGTTAACGAATTATCCTCAGGCGCCCGAAGGACCGCGGCCTGACCTGCGTGCCTGGGGATAGCTCGGCGAATAACGACGATAACCGACGCCGGCTTGATCCAAATCAAGGCGCGGGTGATCGGCCCATTGGCAACCGCGCCGGCGCACGTTTAAGTGTGGCCGGGTCCGCACTTTGCATGGGGAACAGCATGCGGCTTTTGGTATTGCCCGGCGACGGCATCGGCCCCGAGATCACGGCGGCGACGCTCGACGTGCTGCGCGCGGCCGATGCGCGCTTCGGCCTCGGCCTTGCCGTGACCGAGGACGTCGTCGGCCATGCGAGCATCGAGCGCCACGGCACGACCGTGCGCGACGTGCTGCTCGACACGGCACGCCAAGCCGACGGCCTCGTGCTCGGCCCGACCGCGACCGCCGAATACAAGGATCCGACGCGCGGCGAGATCAATCCGTCGGCGTTCTTCCGCCGGGGCCTCGACCTCTACGCCAACATCCGGCCGGCGCGCACCTATGAAGGCGTGCCGGCGAAGCTCGGCGCCTTCGACCTGGTCATCGTGCGCGAGAACACCGAGGGCTTCTACGCCGACCGCAACATGGAGCAGGGCAACGGCGAGATCCTGGTGACGCCCGACGTGGCGATCGCGCTCCGCCGGATCACGCGACGGTGCTGCGCGCGCATCGCCCGCGCCGCCTTCGAGCTGACGACGCGCCGGCGCAACCATGTCAGCATCGTGCACAAGGCCAACGTTCTGAAGATCGGCGACGGCATGTTCATCGACGAATGCCGCAAGGCCGCCGCCGATTATCCCAATGTCACGGTCGACGAGTTCATCGTCGACGCGATGATGGCGCATATCGTGCGCGCGCCGCAGCGCTTCGACGTCGTCGTCACCACCAACATGTTCGGCGACATCATCTCGGACCTGACGTCGGAGCTGTCGGGCAGCATCGGCCTCGGCGGCTCGCTCAACGCCGGCGACCGCCACGCCATGGCGCAGGCAGCGCACGGCTCGGCGCCCGATATCGCGGGCCAGGACCGTGCCAATCCGTTCTCGCTGATCTTGTCGGCGGCGCTGCTGCTCGACTGGCACGGACGGCAGAAGCAGCTGCCGAAATTCACGCAGGCGGCGCAGGCGATCGAGCGCGGCGTCGCGGCGGCGATCGCGGCGCATGAATGCACGCGCGACGTCGCCGGTTCGCTCGGCACGCGCGCGACCGGCCAGGCGCTGGCCAAGCGGCTCGGCGGCGGGTGACGCGATGTATTGCGACAGCCACGTCCACATCGTCGGCGACGTCGCGCGCTATCCGCAATATCCGGCCGACCGGCCGTACACCGCAGCGCCGGCCGCGCTCGCCGACCTCCGGCGGCTGGGCGCAGCGCGCGGCATCGAGCGCTTCGTCATCGTGCAACCGAGCTTCTACGAGAGCGACAATCGCCTGTTGCTCGAGACGCTGGCGGCGCTGGGCGAGACCGGCCGCGGCGTCGCCGTGGTCGACACCGACGCATCGCACGAACAGCTCGCCGACGCCGCCCGACGCGGCGTGCGCGGCCTGCGCCTCAACCTCTACAGTCGGCCGGATGACAGCGCCGCGCCGCTCGCCGCCGTCTTCGGCGCAATCGCCAAGGCGGCGCGCCGGTTCGACGGCCATGTCGAGGTGATCGCGCCCCTCACGATGATCCGCGAGAACGCGCAGCTGTTGCACCGCGCCGCGGTGCCGGTGGTGATCGACCATTACGGACTCACCGGCGACGCGACGCCGACCGGCGCCGCCGGGCGCGATCTCCTCGCACTGTTGGCGCTGCCGCATGTCTGGATCAAGCTGTCGGCGCCTTATCGTAACGGCGGCGGCCCGTTGAACATGACGCCGGACGCGGCGTGGCTCGCGGCCATTCTCGAGGCGGCGGCGGCGCGCTGCGTCTGGGGCAGCGACTGGCCGCATACGCCGCCGCAGGAGCAGCAGACCGGCAGCGCGATTCCGCTACCCTATCGGTCGCTGCGCTACGGCGACATCGCCGACAACTTCCTGCGCGCGCTGCCCTCAGCCGAGTTGGCCGAGCGCATCATGGAGGCCAATCCGGCGCGGCTCTACGGCTTTCCCGACGGCGCCTGAGAGCGCGCCCCGGGCCGGATGCGCGCCGTCACCGGTTGATTGCGCTGGGCTTTGGGCCGATAGTTTCGCGAGGTTCAAACAGGGGGGATCGATGAAACGCGTATCGGCCTGCACCGCCGTGATCGTAACGCTGCTGGCGGCGACGCCGGCTTTCGCCGCCGTCACGTCGGCGCCGGTGTCGGCAGCCGGCATCACCCGCGAGGAGATGGTGCAGCTCATGACCCAGCGCGGCTGGTCCGCAAAAATCGACAAGGACAGCAGCGGCACGCCGGTCGTTTCGAGCCGCGTCAATGGTGTCAATTTCGACATGTATTTCTACGAGTGCACGAGAGGCCGCTGCACCGACATCCAGTTCGCCGCCGGCTGGTCGAACGCCAAGGTGACACCGGACCAAATCAACCAGTGGAACACGACCAAGCGCTTCCTGCGCGCCTACTGGAAGCCCGGCAACATCCTGTGGACCGAGATGGACGCACGCATCGCGCTCGGCTCGACCGGCAACATCGACGAGTATCTGGCGCTATGGCCGCAGATGCTGCACGAGTTCACGTCGTTCATGCATATCTAATCCGCGCGGTGCGTTCGCGGTGAGCGCGCGGGGCCGTTTCGCCGGCAGCGCCGCGCTCAGCCTGCTGCTGCTGTGGAGCGCCGTTGCACGCGCCGATCCCTCGGCGCTGTGGCGCATCGTGCACGAGCGCTGCGTGCCCAACGAGGCGCAGCACCACGATCCCGCACCGTGCACGCTGGTCGAACTGTCGCACGGTGCGGCGCGCGGCTACGTCGTGCTCAAGGACCGCGTCGGCGCGACGCAGTTCCTGGTGCTGCCGACGGCGCGCATCACCGGCATCGAGAGCCCGGCCCTGCTCGCGCGCGACGCGCCCGATTACATGCAGGACGCCTGGGCGGCCCGCAGCTTCGTCCGCAGGCGGGCGCCGGCGCGGCTGTCGCGCGCGGAGCTGTCGTTGGCGGTCAATTCGATCTATGGCCGGACGCAGAACCAGCTGCACATTCACGTCGATTGCCTGCGCGAAGACGTGCGCGACGCGCTGTCGCAACACCGCGACAGCATCGGCAACGCGTGGCGGCCGTTCGCGGTGACCCTCGCCGGACATCGCTATATCGCCCGCCGGCTGATCGCGCGCGATTTCGCCGGCGTCAATCCGTTCCGGATGCTGGCCGAAGCCGGAGCCGAAACGCGCGCGCATATGGGCGACTATACGCTGGCGATCGCCGGCGCGACGTTCGGCGACCGGCCGGGCTTCATCCTGCTCGCCGACCGGGCCGATCTGCCGCGCGGCGATTTCGCCAGCGGCGAAACGCTGCAGGACCACGCCTGCGCAGTCGCCCGCTAAGATTTCTACCTTCTGTCGGCAGGGACGCTGACGGCGATCCAGACCCCCGAACCGACGACGAGCGCCGCCGTAAGCCAGATCGCCGGCCGTGGCGCACCCGCTGCCTGAGCGACCGCGCCCAGCAGCAATGCGCCGATGGCGTAGCCGGTATCGCGCCAATAGCGATAGGTGCCGAGCGCCTTGCCGCGCCACAGCGGCGGCGCGCGGTCGGACATCGCAGCGATCAGATTCGGATAGAGCAGCGCCATGCCGATTCCCATCACCGCGGCGGCCGGCAGCCAGACAACCACGCTGTCGCCGAGCGCGGTGACGGCGATGCCGGCGGCAAGCAGGAAGAAGCCGGCAACGATCGGCACCTTCCGCCCGATGCGGTCGGCGAGATGGCCGGTCAAGAGCTGCGAGAACCCCCAGACCATGGCGTAGGCGCCGGTCAGCCAGCCGATCTCGATCAGGCCGGCTCCATGCGCCTTGAAGAAGACGGGAAACATCACCCAGACCAGCGCGTCGGCGATCTTGTTGACCGCTCCGCCCTGGCAGATGGCGCGGCCGGCCGGATCGCGGAACGAGATGCGCCGGAAAATTTCACCAAGCCGCACGGTGTGATCTTGCTGGTGCGGCGCCACCGGGTTCACTTCCGCGTGCTCTGCCTTGACCCAGGCCAGCGTGTCACGGGTCCAGATCAGGAAAACCAGTGCCGCGACAATCGTCGCCAGGCCGAAGGCGAGCAACGCCGGTCGCGCGCCCACCTGATGCGCGAGCCAGGCGACGCCGAGCCCGGCGGCGCCGACCGCGACGTAGCCGGTCGCCTCGTTGATCCCGACCGCAAGCCCGCGCTGATTGCTTGCGGCGAGGTCGATCTGGCTGGTCACCGTCATCGTCCAGGTGAAGCCCTGGTTGATGCCGAGAAACACATTGGCCGCGACGATCCACCACCAATTCGGCGCGAAATAAATCAGCAGCGGGATCGGAATCCCTGCGAGCCACCCGATGATCAACACCGGCTTGCGGCCAAAGCGATCCGCGAGACCGCCGGCCACGAAATTGAGCGCGCCCTTCACCAAACCGAACGACACGACGAAACTCGCCAGAAACAGAAACGCGCCCGGCGAGACTCCGAACTGCTGCGCCAGGGTCGGCAGCACGGCGCGCTCCATGCCGATGACCAGGCCGACGAAGAAGACCTGGACGGCCTGCAGCGCGAACTGCTCGCGATTGACGGCGATGCCCCGCCGATGGCGAGCTTCGAGCGGCACCGAGGCGGTCGCAATCATGATTGGTCCTCCCCAGTGCCGGCCACGTTGACAGGGTGGCTTCATTCAATAATTATGTTGAATGATTGATACATGAGACGGGCATGTCAAGCGGGAACCCTAAACGCACGCTGTTTGCCGGCGTTGCCGAGATCGCCAAGGCGCTCGGCCATGCCCATCGCCTCGAGATCGTCGAGCTGCTCGCCCAGGGCGAGCGCAGCGTCGAGGCGCTCGCCGAGCGCGCCGGCCTGTCCGTCGCCAACGCGTCGCAGCATCTGCGGCTCATGCGCCGGGCCGGCGTTCTGGTCTCGCGGCGCGACGGCAAGCGCATTCTCTATCGGCCAAGCGACCCGTCGGTGCTCGCGCTGACCGGCGCGCTGCGCCGCGTCGCCGAACGCAACGCCGCGGAGGTGCGCGCGGTCATCGGCGGCTATTTCCGCCAGCGCGACGCGCTCGAGCCGGTGTCGCGCCGCGAGCTCGCTCGGCGCCTCAAGGACGGCATGGTCACCGTGCTCGACGTGCGGCCGGCGGACGAATTCGCCGCCGGCCATCTGCCGCGCGCCGTCAACATTCCGCTGCGCGAGCTGACGCGACGTCTGCGCGAGATTCCGAAAAGCCGCGGCATCGTCGCCTATTGCCGCGGTCCCTATTGCGTTCTCGCTTACGAAGCGGTGGCTTTGCTGCGCGGTCGCGGCTTCAAGGTGCGACGCCTGGAGGACGGCTTTCCCGAGTGGCAGGCGGCGGGCCTACCGGTCGAAACGGCTCAAAGCGGCGGTCACGCCACCAGGTAGTGCACGCCGAAGCGGTTCTCGGCGTCGGTCCAGCAGTCGAGCGGCTTGAATCTGGCACGCGTCGCCAGGCGGCGGAACTCGTCGATCGTGAATTTGTAGGAATACTCGACGTGGATGCGCTCGCCGGCGGTGAAGGCGATGCGCCGGCCGGATATCGTGACGAGCTGGTCCATCAGGCTGCGGATGTAGATCTCGATGCGGCCGGCGTCCGGGTTGTAGAGCGCCTCATGCGCGAACCGCCGGAGGTTAAAATCGGCGCCGAGCTCGCGGTTCATGCGCGCGAGGATGTTGAGCGTGAATTGCGCGGTGACGCCGGCGGCGTCGTTGTAGGCGGCGTGCAGCGTCGCCGGGTCCTTCTTGAGATCGGCGCCGACGACCATTGCGCCGCCGGGACCGAGCAGCTCGCGGCAGCCGCGCAGGAACGCGACCGCCTCCTCCGGCGTCAAATTGCCGATGGTCGAGCCCGGAAAGAATCCAACGCGGCGGTTGCGCGTCGCGGCGACCAGCGGCGGCAGGCGCAGCGGCTCCATGTAGTCGGCGCAGACGGCGATCACAGCCAGCGCCGGAAAATCGGCGGCGATGGCCGACGCCGCCTGGTGCAGCATGCTGCCCGAGATGTCGATCGGCACGTAGGACGACGGCTGGTCGAGCGCCGACAGCAGCAGCCGAACCTTGGTGCTGGCGCCGCTGCCGAACTCGATGAGGCGCGCGCGCGGTCCGATGCGGGCGGCGATCTCGCCGGCGCGCTCGGCCAGGAGCGCGGTTTCGGCGCGGGTGACGTAATACTCCGGCAGGTCGCAGATCCGCTCGAACAATTCCGAGCCGCGCGCGTCGTAGAGGAAGCGGCACGGGATCGCCTTGCGATGGCGCGTCAGGCCCGCGACGGCGACGTCGCGGAAGCTTTCCTCGCGCGGCGCGAAATCGAGATAGGCGGCGAGCGTTCCGTTGGGCATCAGCCATCCTCCGCGAGACGAATGCCGCCGAAGCACCAGCGCGCGGCGGGCGGAAAGAAGTTGCGATAGCTGGCGCGCAGATGGCCGGTGGGCGTCACGCAGGAGCCGCCCCTGAGCACCATCTGGCCCGACATGAATTTGCCGTTGTACTCGCCGATCGCGCCCTGCACCGGACGGAATCCGGGATAGGGCGCATAGGCGCTCTGCGTCCATTCCCAGCAATCGCCGTAGAGCTGGAGCAACGCGGGCGCGGACGGCACCGCGCTTGCGCTAGCATTCACCCCCTCCCTAACCCTCCCCCCTCGAGGGGGAGGGTATGGGTGGGGGGCGGTCGGATGAAGGATTCCGCTGTCGAGGAAATTGCCGGCGATCGGCAGATCGGCGGCGGCGGTTTCCCATTCGGCCTCGGTCGGCAGGCGCCGGCCGGTCCAGCGGGCGAAGGCATCGGCCTCGTAATGGCTGACGTGAACCACCGGCGCGAAGGGATCGAGCGGCGCCAGGCCGCCGAGCGTGAACTCGGCCCAGCGCTCGGTCCGGTCGGTTTTTTCAGGGGGGCGCTGCCAGTAGAGCGGCGCCTCCCAGCCAGCGGCGTTGACCGCGGTCCAGCCGTCGCTGAGCCACAGCTCCGGCCGGCGATAGCCGCCGTCGGCGACGAAGGCGAGGTATTCGCCGTTGGTGATGAGGCGCGTCGCGAGGCGGAAGGGCTCAAGCCAGACCTTGTGGCGCGGGCCCTCGTTGTCGAAGGCGAAGCCGGCGCCATCATGGCCGATCTCGACCAGGCCGCCGGCGACGCCGCGCCATTCGAGCGGCGGCGCGCTGCGCGCGGCCTGCGGCGCGGCGGGCTTGTACGCCGGCTTGAGCGGGTTTTGCGCAAAGACGTGCTTGATATCCATCAGGATCAGTTCCTGATGCTGCTCCTCGTGCGCGAAGCCGAGCTCGATCAGCGGCGCGATCGTCCGGAAGGTCGCGGCGTCGGCGCCGACGATGAGCCGTTCCATCGCCGCAGCGACGTGCGCACGATAGCGTGCGATCTCGGCGACGCCCGGGCGCGACAACAGGCCGCGCGCCGGGCGCCGGTGGCGCGGCCCAATCGCCTCATAATAGGAATTGAACAAGTGATTGTACGCCGCATCGACGACGCGATGGCCGGCGAGATGGGGGCCGAGCAGGAACGTCTCCCAGAACCAGGTGACGTGCGCGAGATGCCACTTGGTCGGGCTGACGTCGGGCATCGACTGCACGACCTGATCCTCGGGCAGCAGCGGCGCGGCGAGCGCCTCGCTGCGCGCGCGGCATTCCGCGAAGCGCGCACGCCAAGCGTCGCGATCTTCGGCAAGCGCCATCCTGCCGGCAATCAGGGCCATCGAGCTTCCCACACGCAGCGCCGTTGTCGTCGTTACGGGTTAGACGCCTGGAATCACGCGACGTTACAGCGAAACGATTATAACGATTATAGACGCGACCGGGTTGCGCGCCACACCCGATGAATTACGGCCGCGTGACGGCGTTCCCGCCGTCCAGCCACGACCGAGCATGACAATTGACGGTCAGCCGACTTGCACGCCCTTCCAGAACGCGATGCGGCCCTTGATCTGCGCCGCCGCCGGCTTGGGATCGGGATAGGTCCAAGCGGCGTCGGGATTCTCCTTGCCGCCGGCGACGACGGTGAAATAGCGCGCGTCGCCCTTCCACGGACAGGTATAAGTCGACGCACTCGGCTTGAGCGCGGATTGCTTCACGGCCTCGGGCGGAAAGTAGTGGTTGCCTTCGACCATCACCGTCTCGTTGCTCTCGGCGATCGTATCGCCGTTCCACACCGCCTTGACCATCGGAGCCTCCGTCGAAGCGACGAGCGTACGGCACGATCCGGCCGCGCGAAAGCCCCCGCGCAGCGTCGATCATCGCCGCGGCTTCCGGCGCTCCAACGCTTCCGCCGCCTGTGCCAGCCGCAGGGCGATGCGGGCGGCGGCGCGGCGCGCCGCGTTGCTCGGCTGCTTGCGGCCGACTGTCCGGAAACGCCGGGCGAGCTCGCGCAGTGCATCCGCGTCGAGCTTAAGCATGGTTCACGTCGGCCGATCTTTCCGGCGGAGGGCCGCGAGCTTGCCGAGCTCGCCGGCGAGCAGCCGCTCGATCTCGCGGCGGCGATCGGCGGCGATCTCGCCTTCCAGCATGGCGCGAAACCGCGCGATATTGCGCTCGATGATCCAGCGATCGTCGCCCGAGGCGTCGGTCATTCGTCTCTGGCGCCGTGCGGCGCCGCGGTCTCGGCGGCGGCGAGCCGCGTCCGCGCCTCGGCCAACAATGTCACCAGGCGCTGCCGCCGCTCATCGGTGCACGGCAGCCTGAGCATCGCTTCGTAATGCCGGATATTGAGGCGAATGACGTAAGGCGCGTCCTCCATGGCGGCTCCCGAGCTTGAAGCGTGGCCGAACCGCCGGTAACGTGTTGCCGCGCCATTGGCACGGGCCGCTGCCGGAACGGACGGCCACTTCGGGCTTCTGCCGAAAAAAATGCCACGGCGTCCCGCGCGGTTCCGTTCGCTGCCGAACAGACGAAACCGTGCGGCCGCGGGGGGATGACGCGTGAAACGAGATCGAGCCGAGGGCAACCGCTTTCTCTCCGCCTTGCCGGAAGCCGCTTTCCGACGCATCGCGCCGCGCTTGAAGCCGGTGACGCTGCGGCGCGGCATGACTCTCGCCGACAGCGGCACCGTCGCCCAGCACATCTATTTCCCCGATCGCGGTATGATTTCCCTGGTCAAGACCATGCACGACGGCCGCACGGCCGAGGTCGGCGTCGTCGGCATGGAGGGCATGGCCGGCGTCGGCACCGTGCTCGGCATGGCGCGTTCGGCGTTCGAAGCCGTCGTTCAGGTGGACGGCTACGGGCAGCGGCTTGACGTGTCCGCGCTGCAAGCCGAAATCGACAGGAGCCACGCGCTCAAGGCGCTGACGCTCCGCTACATGGCCTATCGCGTGGCGCAACTCGCGCAGACCGCGGCGTGCAACCGGCTGCACACGCTGCGGCAGCGCTGCTGCCGCTGGCTGCTAATCGCGGACGACAACGTCCAAGCGACGACCTTCACCCTCACGCACGAATTCCTTGCGCTGATGATGGGCGTCAATCGGCCTTCGGTGTCGCTGGTCGCCGCCGGCCTGCAGCGCAAGGGTCTGGTCCAATACCGGCGCGCGGCGATCACCATCATCGATCGGCCGGCGTTGGAAGAAATCGCCTGCGAGTGCTACGCCACTCTGCGGCAGGAAGCCGACAAGGTCTATAATCCCTAGCGACCGGTCGCGGTGCGGCGCGCGCTCAATAGACGATCTGGGTGTTCGGGCAGTTCTTTTTGACCCAGGCGCAGCGCGCCGCCCGCTCCTTATCCCAACCGGGCATGCAGTCGATGGTCGCCGGACATTTCTTCTGCGCATCCCAGTCGTCGGGCGGTGGCGGGGGCGGGCCGCACGCCGGCTCGGTGCCCGTGACGCAGCCGCCGCGCGGCGGCGGCGGCGAAGTCTGCGCCCAGGCGGGCGACGCCGCGAGAATCAACGCCAGCACGATCGCGAACCACGCCGCCATGTCTTATCCCGCGCGCCGCCACGTGGTGCCGCCGGGTCCGTCCTCCAGCAGAATGCCCTTCAAGGCAAGGTTGTTGCGGATGCGGTCGGCCTCAGCGAAGTTGCGCGCCTTGCGCGCGACGTTGCGCGCCGCGATCTGCGCTTCGATCTCGGCAACAGCAACACGCACGGTCGCGACCTTCCTTTCAATACCCTCTACGATTTCTGTCGTAATCCCCGCGACAGTTTTTTGCACGATCGTGACGGTCTCGCCGATCGTACCCTGGAGCCACGACTCGGGCTTCTGCTGCAAGACGCCGAGCAGCGCGCCCGAGTCCAGGAGCGCGCCCTTGAGCCGCGATTTTTCGGCGCGAGTCTCGGCTTTGTTGAGCGCCGCCAAATCCTCGTGCAGCGCCGCCAGCACCATCGGCGTGTTGAGATCGTCGTCGAGCGCGCCGCGCGCCTTGGCGCCCTGCCCTTCCGCCGGCACGTCCGCGACCGACCGCAGCGCCAGATAGATCCGGTCGAGCATGCGCTTGGCCTCGTCGAGGCGATCCGCCGTCCAGTCGAGCGGATCGCGGTAGTGCGCGGTCAGCATGGCGAGCCGGGCGGCCTCGCCCGGCGCCTGCTTCAGGACGTCGCGGATAGTGACGAAGTTGCCCTCGGACTTCGCCATCTTGGCGCCGTTCACCGTGACGAAGCCGTTGTGCATCCAATACCGCACGAACGGCTTGCCGTGATGGGCGCAGACGCTCTGCGCGATCTCGTTCTCGTGGTGGGGAAAGATGAGGTCGAGGCCACCGCCGTGGATGTCGAAGGTCTCGCCCAGGTGGAATTCGCTCATCGCCGAGCATTCAAGGTGCCAGCCCGGCCGGCCCCGGCCCCACGGACTGTCCCAGCCGGGCAGATCGGGCGGCGACGGCTTCCACAGCACGAAGTCGGCGGGATCGCGCTTGTAGGGCGCGACCTCGACGCGCGCGCCAGCGATCAATTCATCCCGATCCCGACGTGAAAGGCGGCCGTAATCCGGCATGCTGGGCACCGCGAACAGCACGTGCCCTTCGGCGACATAGGCATGGCCCGAGGCCAAGAGCGCCTCGATCATCTTGATCATTGGCGCGATGTGCTCGGTCGCGCGCGGCTCGACGTCGGGCGGCAGGCAGCCGAGCGCGGCGACGTCCTCGTGGAAGGCCCGCGCGGTGCGCGCGGTGAGCGCGCTGATCGGCTCGCCGTTGGCCTTGGCGGCGGCGTTGATCTTGTCATCGACGTCGGTGATGTTGCGCACGTATTTGACGTGGCCGGCGCCGTAGCGGTTGCGCAGCACGCGATAGAGCACATCGAAGACGATGACCGGCCGCGCGTTGCCGATATGCGCGAAGTCATAGACCGTCGGTCCGCAGACATACATGCGGACGTTCGCCGGATCGAGCGGCGCGAACGCCTCCTTGCGGCGGGCCAGCGTGTTGTAGAGCGTGAGGGCCATGAACCGACGGAATCCCGCGATTTGCGCGTCACTCCTAACAAATGCCGCCGGTCCGGTCGATAGGCCCGACCCGCCCGCGCGGTGCGCTCGCCGGTCTCGAAAATTCGGCAGGCGTCGACGCGCGTCCCGCCCCCTTACGGACGCACGAGGCCGAAGCGGTGCGGACCTCTGGGCCACGCCGCGGCGCAGGCGCGACATGGATCGCGATGGCCCACGGCCCTCGTCCGACGTGCCCCGGCCTATGACTAGGAGCACCTTAATTTCGGCCGGGCGCACCGCCGGTCGAGGCGCGCAGAAAGGCGCAATTCAGCCGTCCGATAGCCGGCCGGCGGGTCGCTCTTACGGTTAATCGAATTTAAAAGGCTGGCGGATAGGGTCCGGGATGCCGCATCGGGCGTTTCGCCGATCAGGAGACTTCGCATGTCGAGCATCCACCGCGTCGCGCTTCGGGCGCACCGCATCCCATGAGCGCCGCGCAGAATCCGCTCGTCGCCGGCCTCCTGCAGCGCGTCGCCGGTTCCGAGCCGACGAAAGCGACGTCCGACGAGATCGCCGCATCGTTCCGGCTCCTGTTCGCGAAGAACCCGGTGCCAATGTACGTCTATGACTGGGAAAGCCTAAAAATCGTCGAGGCCAACGACAGCGCGCTGGCGCAGTACGGCTACGGCCGCGAGCAGATGCTCGGCCTGTCGATGACGGATCTGGTGGAGCCCGAAGAACTCGAGCAGGTTCTGCGCCATCATTTCGACGCGAGCGGCGCGCTGAAAGTTGGCGTCCGCCGCCACCGCAAGGCCGACGGAACGACGATCCTCGTCGAGATCGCACGCGATCGCCTGATCTTCGGCGGACGCCCGGCGGCGATCGTCTCGTGCAACGACGTGACTGCCCGGGTGATCGCCGAGCAAAAGACGCGGGCCGCGGAAGACCACGCCCAACTAACCCATCGCCGCTTCGCCGAGGCGATCGAGAACATTCTCGCGAGCCTGCTGCTGTGCGATACCGACGACCGTATCGTCATCTGCAACAGCGCGACGCACCGCTATTTTCCCAAGACCACGCAGTTGCTCGTCCCGGGCACGCCGTTCGAGGACCTGCTGCGCGCGCATGCGGCCAGCGGCTACGTCAAGGATGTCGGCGACGACATCGATGCCTGGGTGGCGAAGCGCATGGCGCATCATCGCGCGGCAAACACCAACCTGATTCGCGCCTACGACGACGGCCATTGGAGCCAGATCATCGAGCGGCGCACCTCCGACGGCGGCATCATCGGCATCCGTGTCGACATCACCGCGCTGAAGCAGCGGGAGGAAGAACTCAATACGATGGCCGAGCGGCTGAACCACATCCAGGAACAGCTCGCCCAGGCGCAGCGGATCGCCGGTATCGGCAGCTACGAGCGCGACGTCGCGGCGGACGAGGCCCTGTGGTCCGACGAAACCTTCCGGCTCTTCGGCGTCGACCGCGGCACGTTCGTGCCGACGCGCGAGAATTTCCTCGCCCTGGTGCATCCCGAGGATCGCGCCAGGATCGCCGCCGCTTTCGGCGAAGACGCCGGCGACCGGGCGAGCGGCCAGGACGAATTCCGCATCGTCCGGCCGGACGGCGCGACGCGGATCATCCTGCGCGAGACCGAGGCGGTCTATGACGCGACGGGTCGCCTAGCTCGCCGGGTCGGCACGATCCGCGACGTGACCGAGATTCGCGAAGCGGCGGAAAAGCAGCGCCGGCTCGAAGAGGCGCTGCGTCATGCCAAGGAGCAGGCCGAAGCGGCGAGCCGGGCAAAATCCGAGTTCCTCGCCAACATGAGCCACGAGGTGCGCACGCCGATGAACGCGATCCTCGGCATGACTGGCCTGATGCTCGACACCACGCTCGACGCCGAGCAGCGCAACTACGCCGAGATCGTGAAGCAGTCAGGCGAGGCGCTGCTCACCGTCATCAACGACATCCTGGACATCTCGAAACTCGAAGCGGGCAAGGTCGAGATCGAGAACATCGACTTCGATCTCGCGAACACCGTCGAGAGCGCCGTCACGCTGCTCGGCCCCAGGGCGCGGGAGAAAGGGATCGACCTCGGGGTCTTCATCGATCCAAACGCACGCGGCCACTTCAACGGCGACGCCACGCGGTTGCGGCAGATCATCCTCAACCTGGCTGGCAACGCGATCAAATTCACGGAAAAGGGCGGCGTTTCGGTGCAGGTCTCGTTGCGAGACGGCGACCGCGGCGGTGCGGGAGAGACGAACACTCTCGTGCATTTCGACGTGTCGGATACCGGCATCGGCATGCCCGAGGAGGTCCGGACACGCCTGTTCCAGAAATTCACCCAGGCCGACAGCTCGATCACGCGGCGTTTTGGCGGCACCGGCCTCGGCCTCGCCATCTCCAAGCAGCTCGTCGAGCTGATGGGCGGCGAGATCGGCGTCACCAGCCAGCCCGGTGCCGGCTCGACCTTCTGGTTCCAGATTCCGCTGACGCCGACCGCCGCGCCGGTTCTCGATTCGCGGACGCTCGCGATCAAGCTGAAGGGCGTGCGCGCCCTGCTGGTCGACGACGTGAAGATGAACCTGGAAATTCTCTCGCGCCTGCTGGCGACGACCGGTCTGGAAGTGACCTGCGTCGACGACGGATTCGAAGCCGTGGCAGAGCTCGAGCGCGCCTGGCACCGCGGCAAGCCCTACGACATCATCTTCCTCGACCAGATGATGCCCGGATTGTCGGGCGAAGGACTAGCGCAGCGCGTGCGGTCCGTCGCCGGACTGGCCGAGACCAAGATGGTGATGGTCTCGTCCGGCGGCCGCTACAGCCTGGGCGCCGCCGCGACGCGCTTGCTCGACGCGGTGCTCGAGAAGCCCGTACGTCAGCACGAGCTGCTCGACGCCCTGGTTTCGCTTTACAGCCACGCGCCGGACGAAGCTGCGCAAGCCAAACCGGCGGCGCGCCTTGCCGCGTCCGCGGGCGCGAAGCCGAAAGATCCGGTGACGAAGGGCCGTACGCTGCGGATCCTTTTGGCCGAGGACAACAAGTTCAACCAGCAATTCGCGACGGCGCTGCTGCGCAAGGCCGGATACGACGTCGAAACCGCCGAGAACGGCCATCAGGCGGTCGATGCGGTGCGACGCAACGACTACGACGTCGTGCTGATGGACGTGCAAATGCCGGAACTCGACGGCGTGCATGCGACGCAGCAGATCCGCGCCCTGGCGCCGCCCAAGAACCGGGTGCCGATCATCGTGCTCACGGCGCATGCCATGACCGGCGCAAAAGAGCAGTACCTCAAGGCCGGCATGGACGATTACGTGTCCAAGCCAATCCAGCCCGAAATCCTGCTCGGCAAGCTGGCCAAATATGCCGTCGAGCCCGCAACGCCGGACGACGGCGCGGCCGCCGCCGGCGGCCAGGCCGAGAACGATGCGGCGAACGCCGTCGCGTCGCCGCCGCTCGACCGGTCGCGGCTCGACGCGCTGGCGCCGATGGTCGGACCCGAAAGCCTCGGCGAGCTCGTCGCGACCTATGTCGCGAACACCGAGAAATCGCTGGCGCAGGCGCGGAAGTGCGCCATCCGATGGGATGCCCAGACACTGGCGCGCGAGGCGCACACGATCATCGGCGCGGCCGGCAATATCGGCGCCAATCGCGTTCGCGAGATCGGCATCGCGCTCGAACAGGCCTGCAAGAGCGGCGACCAAGCGAATGCAGGCCGCCTGATCATCGAGCTGCACGATGCCTTCGCCGATGCCGCAGCGGCGCTGCGCGCGTGGCTCGCCGAAATGCCGCCGAGCGCCCAGACGGACAAGCAAACGGCGCGCGCCCTCGCCGCCAAGAAAGCCATCGAGCGGGACGCGGCGCCCTGACTGACACGATCGGCCGGGGCGCGATCAGTGCGCCGGCGGTCTCGGCGCCAGCGATTTGAACGATCGTTGGCTGTCGAACTATAATCGGCGCGGGAGAAACGCCGATGACCGTCGACGCGCGGCTCGAACGCCTGATCGATCTCGCCGCACCTTATTGGGCGGGCGAAGCCGAAGTGGTGCGGACCTATTGGACCTCGCCCAAGCGCACGCGCGCGACCGATCTCTTGTGGCTGTCGCGCCAGTGCTTCAAGGAATTCTGGGGCTCGGGCGTCGGCAAGTACGACAAGGGCGGCGTGTTCCTCGGCGTGCTCAGGAATATCGTCGCCAAGGCCGATGCTATCGATATCGGCATGGACCGGCACGAGATGCTCGACATCATCGAGGGCTTCAAGGCCGAGTTCGCGCATTACTGCGCCTTCGCCGACGTCTACGACGAATTGCGGCCGGCGGGATCGCCGAGGCTCAATCCCAAGATGCTCGAGAGCTGGCCCGAGGAGGACGCGCTCACGGCGCTGCGCTTCCGCCACCAGGAGCAGCACGGCGCGCTCGGCCTGCGCGCCTGCAAGCTGACCGAGGGCGGCTATTGCGGCCTGTTCCGCGAAGGCATGACGCTCGCCAGCAAGGGCGGCGTCGACGGCCGGATCGCCGCGGCCTGCACGCTGGTCTACGAGGACGAGTTCGGTCACATGCTCGGCGGCATCGCCAACATCGCCACCGAAGGCCTCGGCGAGGCCGAGTGGAAACTGCTCGGCGAGCTGGTGACGGCGCAGATGCAGCAGCGCATCCGCATGCGCAACGCCCAGTTCAGCAACCCGCTGTCCGAGGCGCGCATCGCGGCCATCTTCCGCGGCGAGATCGAGCCGGTCGCGTTCGACTATCGCCGCGCCGGCCTCGCGGCGTAGCGCAACGTCCCTCGGCGAAGACCGGTACGAACAACGCACCCCTCACCCTTCCCTCTCCCCCCGGTAGGGGGAGAAGGTTGCGAAGAGTTGGCAAGCCCTTGCCGGTCGTAGGGCGAGCAGCAACTGGCGCCGGATCGTGCCGTCATGCAGCGCGATGCGCCGGATCGCGCCGACCTGATCGCCGGCTTTGTCCGCCTCGATGATTGTCGTGCCCGGAACGCCGGACCAGGCGTAATGGTTGAACGGGCGGATCGTCGTCCAGACCTCGTCGGCGGAGTGCGGCAACACCATGCTGTAATAGGATCGGGCCATCGGTCTCTCCTCGCGATTGCAACGAATGCAATCACGACAATGGCGCGTGCCGGCGCGCCGGAAACTCCGGCGCTTGCGTTCGAATTGCCGCTCAGTCGAGGCGGCGAAAGGTCACGGCGTAGAGCGCGAGATAGCTCGCCTGCAACGCGGCGGCGATCAGCATGGGCACCACGAGCAGGCCCGCATCGAGCAGCATGCCGCCGACCATGGGACCGAGCGCGCGCGGGATTTGCATCGAGATCGAGTTGAGGCTTGCCGCCAAACCGCGGCGCGCCGGACCGACGAGCTTCAATCCAACGACCTGGCGCGCGCCGGCGGTACTGCGGTTGCACGCGCCGCGCAGCACGTAGCAAGCGGCGGCAATGCCGTAGCTCGGCGCGAGCGGCAGCAGGACCAGCAACACCAGGCCGGCGAAGCGCATCACGACGACCGACAGCGCCGTACCCAGCCGCCGCGTCAGCCAGCCGGTCCACAGCGACGCGACGCTCGACAGCACGAAGCCGAGCGCGATGACCGGACCGATCGCGGCCGGACCGGCGCCGAAGCGGAGATGGAACCACAGCGCCATGAACGGACCGATCACGCCGATGGCGAGGCCGTTGAGCGCGTTGATCCCCATCAGCCGCAGCAGCATGCCATGCTCGCGTCGCCGCTCGGCCGGCGTAGTCGCTGGCGGTGGCGGTTCGGCGGCGCGTGCGCCGCGCGTCTCGGTCATGCGCCAGATCAGCGCCAGTGTCACCGGCGAGCCGAGCAGGACGAGCAGGAAGAGCGGCCGGTAGCGCAGCGGTCCCGGCAGCCAGCCCGCCCACAGCGCCGGCAACGACGCCAGCACCGCGCCCGCCGCCATGCCGCCGAAGCCGGACGCCGTGTTCAGGCTGTAGACCGCGCCGAAATCCGCGTCGGCAAGGCCGTCGGCGAGCCACGCCTGCTCCACAGGACCGAACGGGCCGGCCGCGCCGTTGGCGCCGCGGCCGAAGGCGCCGATCATGGCCGCGACGGCAAGCCATGTCGGATTCGCGGTCGACAGCGCGACCAACGCCGCGACCGCGAGCGCGCTCTCATAGCCGAGCAGGAACGGCTTGCGGCCGACGCGGTCGCTCAGCGGACCGGCGAGCAATGTCAACGCCGCGCCGAGGATGAGGCCGCCCATATAGATCGCGCCGATCTGCACCGCGCTCCAATCGAGCGCATGCAGATAGAGCGCGAAGTCCACCACCAGCGCGCCCTGACCCAGGCTGCGCACCGCGCGGCAGGCGATCAGCAGCCGCGCCGTCGGCGACAGCCGATGCAGCCAGCCGATACGATCGGAACGCGCGGCGTCGGCGCGATTGGAGGCGCGTTCAGTCATTCCGGCGTACACATCAACGTGTTCGGTTCATCGGCGGTATTATATGGTTCCGAGGCCTGGCTGATGGCGTTATCGTCGCGGTACGCCGGATCGTCTCGAACGTCGCTGCGTTCAACCCTGGGAGGTGTCGGTGAAACTGCGTCGCCTCGCCCTCGCCCTGCCGCTCTGCGCCGCGCTGCTGGCGCCCGGCGCGGCATTCGCGGCCACGCCGGCCGGCGTCCAGCAACGACTCGAACGCGCGATAGCCGGGCCGCAACGCTCGCCCGCCAAAGTCGCGCGCGACCGCTATCGCCATCCGCTGCAGACGCTGGAATTCTTCGGCATCCGGCCGGACATGACCGTGGTCGAGGTGCTACCCGGCGGCGGCTGGTACACCGAGATCCTGGCGCCGTTCCTGCACGATCGCGGCACGCTCATCGAGGCGACGCCGGCGAGCGGCCCGATGGCAGCGCGTTTCCAGGCGAAGCTTGCCGCCGATCCTGCCGTCTACGGCCGTGTGCGCAAGACGCCCTTCGCGCCACCCGACTCCATGGCGCTCGGTCCGCCGAATTCTGCCGACATGATCGTGACTTTCCGCAATGTGCACGACTTCATGTACGAGAACGTCCACGGCCAAGAGACCGACGCAATCCTGCAGCGCTTTTTCCGCGCCGCGTTCCAGACGCTGAAGCCCGGCGGCGTGCTCGGCGTGGAGGGGCATCGCGCGCCGGCCGGGATGTCGCCGCAACAGTCGTTCAAGCTCGGCCGGCTGCCGCAGGCTTTCGTCGTGGCCGAGGCGAAGCGCGCGGGTTTCGAGCTCGGCGGCACATCCGAAATCAACGCCAATCCGAAAGATCCGGGAACCATGCCCGTCTGGTTCCTGCCACCGACGCTCGCGCAGGGCGCGACCGACCGCGTGCGCTACGAGGCGATCGGCGAGGCCGACAACATGGAGCTGCGCTTCGTCAAGCCGGCGCGGTGACGGCGGCCGGACGCGTCACGCCTTGGCGTAGCTGTCGCGCAAACCCACGGTGCGGTTGAAGACCGGCTTGCCGGGTGCGCTGTCGGCATCGCGCATGAAATAGCCCTGGCGCTCGAACTGCACCGGCGCGTCGCCCGGATCGGTCAGCGCCGGCTCGAGCCGCGCGTCCTTGATGACCTCGATCGAGTTGGGATTCATCTCGGCGAGCAGGTTCGCCGGATCGGGATCGGGCCGGGTGAACAGCGGATTGTAGAGCCGCACTTCGGCCGCAACGGATTCCTTCACCGCGACCCAGTGCAGCGTTGCCTGCACCTTGCGGCCATCGGGCGCATTGCCGCCTTTTGTCGCTGGATCGTAGGTGCAGCGCAGTTCGGTGACGTTGCCGCTCGCGTCCTTCACCACGCTTTGGCAAGTGATGAAATAGGCGTAGCGCAGGCGGACTTCCTTGCCGGGCGACAGGCGGTAGAACTTCTTCGGCGGATTCTCCATGAAGTCGTCGCGCTCGACATAGAGCTCGCGGCCGAACGGCACCTGGCGTGAACCGCGGGCCGGATCGTCGGGATGGTTGACCGCGTCGAGCGTCTCGCTCTGGCCGTCGGGATAGTTCTCGATGACGACCTTGAGCGGCCGCAGCACGCCCATGCGCCGCAGCGCGGACTTGTTGAGCGCCTCGCGCACGGCGAAGTCGAACAGGCCGAGGTCGACGGTCGAGTTGGCCTTGGCGACGCCGATACGCGACACGAAATCGCGCAGCGCCGCCGGCGGCACGCCGCGCCGGCGCAATCCCGCGAGCGTCGGCATGCGCGGATCGTCCCAGCCGGTGACGCGCTTCTCCTGCACCAACTGAGTCAGAAACCGCTTCGACAGCACGGTGTAGCCGAGATTGAGCCGGGCGAATTCGTACTGATGCGGCCGCGACGGCACCGGCAGGTTCTCAATCAGCCAGTCGTAGAGCGGCCGGTGATCCTCGAATTCGAGGGTGCAGATCGAATGGGTGATGCCTTCGATCGCATCGGACTGGCCGTGGGCGAAATCGTAGGTCGGATAGATCGACCACTTCGTGCCGGTGCGCGGATGCTCCGCATGGAGAATCCGATAGAGCACCGGATCGCGCAGATTGATGTTGCCGGAGGCCATATCGATCCTGGCGCGCAGCACGCGCGCGCCGTTGGGGAACTCGCCGGCGCGCATGCGGCGGAAGAGATCGAGATTCTCCTCGACGCTGCGGTTGCGGAACGGACTCTCCCTGCCCGCTTCGGTTAGCGTGCCGCGCATCTTCGCCATCTCGTCGGCCGAGGTGTCGTCGACATAGGCCTTGCCGGCGCGGATCAGATCCTCGGCCCATTCGTAGAGCCGCTCGAAATAATCCGAGGCGTGATAGAGATGCTCGCCCCAATCGAAGCCGAGCCAGCGCACATCGCGCTCGATCGCATCGATGAATTCCTGCTCTTCCTTGGTCGGATTGGTGTCGTCGAAGCGCAGGTGGCAGCGGCCGCCGTATTCCTGGGCGATGCCGAAATTGAGGCAGATCGACTTGGCGTGGCCGATGTGGAGATAGCCGTTGGGCTCGGGCGGAAACCGCGTCGCCACGGTCTTGACGCGGCCGGACTTGAGATCGGCCTCGACGATGTCGCGGATGAAGTCGCGGCCGGGCGCGGCGGCGGTGTCAGGCGGGGTCATGACGCGCCCAATTTAGCCGTTAGCGCGTCCAGGCGAAGCCAGAAAATGCGCACCACGGAGACACGGAGGGCACAAAGAGAAGGTGGGTTTCATAGCTTCCTGACTTCTCGGTGGACTTCGTGTCTCCGTGGTGAAAATTCCGGCTCACTTCGACGGGGCCGGGGTCGGCGCGCGCGGCGTCTCGCCCGGATCGAACTCGACGGCGGCGGCGCTCGCGGTGAAGGCATTGGTGATCGGATAGCGGCGGTCGCGGCCGAAGGCGCGGCGGGTGATTTTGACGCCGGGCGGCGCCTGGCGGCGCTTGTACTCGGCGCGGTCGACCATCGCCCAGACCTTGCGCACGGTGTCCTCGGTGAAGCCCTGCTTGACGATGTCGGCCACGGTCATCTCGTGCTCGATCAGGCATTCCAGGATGCCATCGAGGATGCGGTAGGGCGGCAGGCTGTCCTCGTCCTTCTGGTCGGGCTTCAATTCGGCGGTCGGCGCCTTGGTCAGCACGCGCTCTGGCATGACGCGGCCGGCGGGGCCGAGAAAATCGTCGGGCCGATTGGCGTTGCGCCAGCGGCACAGCGCATAGACCGTCATCTTGTAGACGTCCTTCAGCACGGCGTAGCCGCCCGCCATGTCGCCGTAGAGCGTGGCGTAGCCGACCGACATCTCCGACTTGTTGCCGGTCGACAGCACCATCCAGCCGAACTTGTTGCTGAGCGCCATCAGCGTGATGCCGCGGGCGCGCGCCTGGATATTTTCTTCCGTCGTGTCGGGTGCGCGGCCGGCGAACGAATCCGCGAGCGTCTTGTCGTAGGCTTTCATCACCGGCGTGATCTCGATCGCGCGCAGCTCGCAGCCGAGCAGCGTCGCGACCTCGGTCGCGTCCTCGAGGCTCTCGGCCGACGTGAACGGCGACGGCATCATCGCGCAGTGCACCTTGTCGGCACCGAGCGCGTCAACCGCGATCGCGGCGGTGAGCGCGGAATCGACGCCGCCCGACAGACCGATGACGACGCCGGGAAAGCGGTTCTTGCGGACGTAGTCGCGCAGGCCCAGCACCAGCGCGTGATAGACCGCCGCCGCACCCTCCTCCGGCTTGTCGAGCGCGGCCGGCTCGACCGTCCAGCCCTTGTTGCCGGCGCGACGCCACGTCGTCAGCGGCTGCGCCTCGCGCCAGCTCGGCGCCTGGAGGCGCAAATTGAACGCGGTGTCGAGCGCGAACGACGCGCCGTCGAACACGAGCTCATCCTGGCCGCAGACCTGGTTGACGTAGAGCAGCGGCAGGCCGGTTTCCTTGATGCGCGCGACGGCGAGCGAGACGCGCTCGCCGAGCTTGTCGGTTTCGAAGGGCGAGCTGTTGATGGCGATGAGAATCTCCGCGCCGGATTCCTGCAGCGTCTCGGCGACGTCGGGATACCACATGTCCTCGCACACCATGACGCCGAGGCGCACGCCTTTGAACGGAATCGGACCGGGCGGCGGACCGGACACGAAGACGCGCTTTTCGTCGAAGACGCCGTAATTGGGCAGGTCGTGCTTGAAGCGGAGCGCCGCGATCTTGCCGTCGGCCAGCAGCGCCGCGGCGTTGTAGAGCTTGCCGTCCTGGCGCCACGGCGTGCCGACCAGCACCGCCGGCGCGCCGGCCGTCTCGCGCGCGAAATTCGTCACCGCCGCCTGGCAGGCCGCGACGAAGGCGGGCTTCAGCACCAGATCCTCGGGCGGATAGCCGGCGACGAAGAGCTCGCTCGCGACCACGAGGTCGGCACCCTGGCCGCGCGCCTCGGCGAGCGCGCGACGCAGCTTCGCGAGATTGCCCGCGATGTCGCCCACGGTGGGATCGAGCTGGGCGACCGAGATGACGAGCGAATCAACCATGGCCCGGGCAAGCTAGGAGCCGCCCGGAGGGGTGTCAATCCGCCGGGCTTGAGGCCGCGGAACCGCCCGGAACCGTCAGACGATGTCGAACTCGCGGGCGATGATTGCCATCGCCTCCTCGTACGAGAAGGCTTCGCGGACCTCTTCGCTGAAGGTGATGATGTCGTTGGGGTGCCAGCCCTGGGCGCGCTACGATCTCGCAGGTCTCGAGGCGCTGCCAAATATTTGGGCTTTCGAATGACACTCTCGGTCGCATCGCAACGGTACTCTTCTTCTCTATCGGGAACGGTCGTGAACGCCGTTCTATTCCCACTAACGGTTAAGTAGGAAAGGACCCGCTTCGCACCTTTGATTTATGTCAATTCGGCAACCATTCAAGTTCACAGTTGCGAAACAACGTTTCGCCGGCGTGCCGCATTGCTATCGCATCGCCGCGGTAAAACGCCGAATATTCGAGCAAGTTTCACGTCGGCTGTGTGGTCGCCGGCGCCGGTTGCTTGCGTTCTTCCAATCGCGCATTCAGGCAGGCCGGACACAGGCAGCCGTCGCCGCCCTTCGGCATCGGCAGTTGCGGCAGCTGCGTGCACCAGCAATCCGGACCGGGATTGCAATCGAACGGCGCGCCACAGGCTCCGCAACGCGTTTCCATCGGCCCAGTATCGCACGGCGCGGCTCAATCGCGATGCGGCAACATCGGCGCGTCACTCCGAACGTCCATGCGCTCGACGAGGCCGCCGCCGACCACGTAGACGTGCTGGACGACTTGGTCCTTCAACAGTTTGCCGCCGCGGTCGCGCACGACCTGATGAACATCGACGACGAGCCGCCCCATGTCGTCATCCGCCATGCGCACCGGCTCGACGCGCGGATCGATCATGCCCCACTGGCGCATCCAATAGGCGCGCACCGCATCGCGGCCGCGCACGCGTCCGCCGTCCATGCCGTTCGGCCAGTTGACGTCGGGATGCAGCAGCGCGACGGCCGCGTCGATGTCGCGCGCGTTGAAGGCGCGATAGAGACCGACGAGCATGCCGCGCTTCGAGCGCATCGCGGCGCGCATCAGGCGCTGACGATGCCGGCGATCGCGGCGGGCGGCGGCGGCGCACCGGGAAGCACTTGCGCGAGCGCGTGCGGCGACAGGCGCATGTGGCGCGCGAGGACCAGGCTCAACGCGCTGCGGAAATCGGTGGTGATGGCGAGGTCGCGGTTCTGGTAGAGCCGCTCGGCGTCGAGGCCGGGCCAGGCACCGTAGACGCGGCCGCCATTCACCGCACCACCCATCACCCAGAGCACGTTGCCGTGGCCGTGATCGGTGCCGCGATTGCCGTTCTCGTGCACCGTGCGGCCGAACTCGGATATGACGACGATCACCGTGTCGCGATAGGCCGGACCGAGGTCCCTGGCGAGGACGGCGAGGCCGTCGGCGAGCGGCTTCAGGTGGTTGGCGAGCTGGCCTTCCGACGCGCCCTCGGCGACGTGCGTGTCCCAGCCGCCGAGGTCGAAGAAGGCGATCTCGACCGATGGATCCTTGCGCACCAGCGCCGCCAGATGCTCCGTATCCATCGCGAAGCCGACCGGCGACGGCGCGCCGTTGTCGGCCTGCGTCATGTCCGCCTCGAGATCGGCGAGCACCCTGGCGCGCATGCGCATACCTTCCTGGTAGGCGCGGCTGAGCGCATCGTCGCCGCCATAAAGCTTGTCGAACGCAACGTCGACGATCGGCCGGTCGATCGGCATCGGCTGATCGGCGCCGCGACCGATCGGCACGTTGGCGACGTTGAGGCGGCCCGACAGGATGCGCGGCACGGTCGGACCGAAGGCGACGGCCGAGGTGCTTTCGCGCTTGCCCGGCAACTGCGCGAGCAGCCGGTTCATCCAGCCGTCGGGCGTCGCTTTCACGCCCGGCGTGCCGCTTTCCATATAATCCTGCGCGTCGAAATGCGAGCGCGTCGGATCGGGCGAGCCGCAGGCGTGGACGAAGGCGAGGCTGCGGTCGCGCCAGAACGGCTGCAGCGCGGCGAGCGCCGGATGGAGGCCGAACCGCCCGTCCAGGTTCAGCGCGCCGCCGGGACGGCCGGGCTGCGGAATGGCGATGGTCGGCCGCGCGTCGTAATAGGCGGCCTCGGCGTGCGGCACGACGACGTTGAGGCCGTCGACGGCGCCGCGCAGCAGGACGACGACGAAGCGCCGCTCGGCGCCCTGCGGGTTGATCGCCGCCCAGGCATGCGAGCCGATCGGCACCAGCGACAGGCCCGCCGCCGCCGACGAGAGCTTGAGGAAATCGCGACGCAGCATGGCGGAACCTCCTAGCAGCGCATGAATTCGGGCGAGCCGAGCACGACCGCGGCCTTGAGCGGCGGCGGTGCGGCGTCGATCGCCGCTTTGGTCGTCGCCGAGAACTGACTGCCCAGCGTCGCGACGAGCGCCGTCGCGTCGAGCGCCGGGCTGGGCGCGGCGGGCCGCACCGGCGGCGCGGCGGCCATGCCGCCCATGCGCGGCGGCGCCATCATGCCGGGCACGGCGTCGTCGGCCGGCGCTGCGAGCGGCAGGCGGCCGAGCGACAAGGCGACGGCGAAGGACACGCGATCCATCATGCCTTCCGGATTGAGCCAGGCCTCGCGGGTGTTGCTGTAGCCGTTCGGCGTCAGGCAGCCGTAGGGGCGCTCGCCCAAGCGCGCCATGAAGCCCTGCAGCGGACGAAAGTTCTTCACCGGCACGTCGCCGGCGCGCACCGCCGAGACGACGTAGCGATAGGGCGTCTTGTATTTGGCGCCGAAGGATTGGGGCGAGCGGAACGCTTCGCTGCGGAACAGCGTCCGCAGTACCGCGCGGATGTCACCGTCGGTCGACAGGAAGGTGCGCGCCATGGCGTCGACGACGCCCTTGTCCGGATCGTCGGCGAGGAAATACTGCGCGAGCTGGAAGCCGATATGGCGCGCGGTCGCCGGACTCTCCGCCAGCATGTCGAGCGCGCGCTCGCCTTCCGCGATGCCGTCGCCATGGATGGTCTGGCGGAGAAAGACCTTGTCCGAGAAGTCGTGACGATCGGGATCGAAGGCGAAGGTGCCGCGGCCCGGCGCCAGCGGCGCCATCATCCGCGGCACGGCGGCGCGCGCCGGCCGGAAGGGCGCGAAAGCCAGCGGCGGCCGCGGCATGGGCGGCCGGCGCAGCGGGCCGATGGTCCAGCCGGTGAGGATATGCGCCAGCGCGATCACGTCGGCCTGCGTATAGCCGCCGTTGACGCCCAGCGTGTGCAACTCCATCACCTCGCGCGCGTAATTCTCGTTGATGCCGCTGAACGGACCCTTGGCGCCGGGGCTGCCCGGCGCGGTGTTGAGCCAGTTGTCGAGATAGAACAGCATCGCCGGATGCTTGGCAGTCGCGCCGAGCAGGTCGCGGAAGCGGCCGAGAATGTGCGGCCGGATCGCCTCCTCGACGTAGGAGCCGAGCCAGAGATGATCGAGCGCCTTGTCGACGAAGACGTTGAAGTGGTTGAACCAGAAATCAGCGAGGCATTCCTCGAGCTGACAGGGGCTGGCGATGCCGCGCAGCAGGCGAAGCTGCACCGCCTCCTGCGCGACAAACTGCATGCGCTGATTGCGCGCGCGAATCTCGTCCGGCGTCGGCTTGCCGGGAACCAGCGGCCGGATCGACGGCGGACCGTACTCGGCGAAGACCTGAAGCGGCGACAGGCGCGGCGTCGTGAAGTTCGCGACCCGCCCGGCGAAATCCGCCGGCAGCGCAATGGCGCGCGGATTGAGCTGCTCCTCGATCCAGCGGTCGACGCCGAGCGACACGACGCGATCGAGATCGCCGGGACGCGGACCGTAACCGAGGCGATCGGTGACGTGTCGCGCCAGCGCCAAAGAAGATGCCATCGGGGCAGCCCGCGGTTCGAGAGCCAGTGGCCATTATTAAGGCATGGATGGCGCGCGTTATCCCCGCGCCGCGCCGGCCGGCGCGCGGCGCATTTTCATTAAATCAGCGTTATTCGGCTGGCGCGCGGCCGCTGCACGGCCACCGGGCGCGGATTTCCCTCACCCCGCGAAGCGCACGGCATTGACCGGCGGCAGCCGGCCTTCGGGCGCGGTCCATGAGTCGCCGCCGTCTTCGGAAATCCACAGGCCGCCGCTGGTCGAGCCGAAGGCGAGCCGGTCGCCGCTGTCGTCGATCGCCAGCGCGTGGCGCAGCACCAGGTCGTAGGCGTGGCGCTGCGGCAGGCCCTTGTGCAGTACGTCGAAGCTCTTGCCGCCGTCGCGCGTGCGCGCGACCACCACCTTGCCGTCGACCGCCACGCGCTTCTCGTCCTTGATTGCCGGCACGAACCACGCGGTGTTCTTGTCGCGCGGATGCGCCGCCACCGTGAAGCCGAATTTCGACGGCTTGATCGCGGTGATCTCGCGCCAGCCGAGGCCCGTATCCTCCGAGCGGAAGACGCCGTTGTGGTGCTGGCACCAGACGATCTCGGGATGCGCGGCGCAGCGCGCGAGGCGATGGATGTCCATCGCGATCGGATCCTCGCGCCGCTCGGGCGGCATGTATTCGTTGTACATGCCGCCCTTGTTCATGATGCGCCACGACTTGCCACCGTCATGGCTCGCCCAGACGCCGGCGGTCGAGATACCGACGCGAATCTCGTCGGGCTTGCGCGGATCGACCAGGACGGCGCTGATGCCCGGCTGCTCGCCGCCGGCGACGCCCATCCATTGCCGGCGCTCGGGCATGGTCCACAGCGCATCGACCATCGACCAGCTTTCGCCAGCGTCGTCCGAGCGGAAGAGCCCGCCGGGCATGGTGCCGGCCCAAAGCCGACCGGGCACGAAACCCGCTTCGAGCGTCCAGATCTTGCCGAGCGACCAGGGATGCGGATCGTCGGTCGCGTCTTCGGGCTTGGGCGGAAACGCCGGCACGGCGAGCTCGCGCCACGCCTTGCCGTCGCGCCGCCAGAGATGCGCGCCGAAATGGCCGAGATCGAGCGCGACGTAGAGCGCGTCGCCATCCGGCAGCAGGGCCGAGACCGGCTCACCGAGGAAATGGACGGCGGCGATCTGCCACGCGCCCTTCTTCTTGCGCGCGATTTCGAACAATCCCTTGCGGGTACCGACGTAAACGCGATCGGTCATCCTATCCTCCCGATTAGCGACGCATTCCGGTCCGAAGTTCGCGGCTCGGTCACAGACATGGCCCATGCCAGTGGGCGCAAAGTCCCGGCGCGAGAATAGTCGCTAGCTCGACAGGCCATAAGAAGACGAGAACCATCGAGGACATCAGAAAGTCCGACGTCGATAGGGCCGGGTTGAGGACGGACCAACCGTAGAGCGCATCGGCCAGTCCGACCGTGAGATAGGCCGCGACGAGAATGCGGAGTTGCCGGCGCACGGATCACACTTCTCGATCGTCGAACAGCAGCATGAGGACGTCGGCGTCATTGGGCGCGAAGATTCGCCGGTCCGCCGCCGCCGCCTGACCCTCGGGACCAGCGAAGGCGCGCTTGATCGCCGCCAGATCGTCGAAATACAGCGTCGCGACCATATGGAAGCCAGATTGCCCGGTGGGGCTCACGATCGGCCCGTTGCTGACCTCATATTTCCGCAGCCCAGGCAACTTCTTGGCGAGCGGAACGTGAGTTCCGAAATAATGCCGGTCGAACGCCGCCGGATCTTTCGGCGTCTTGTAGATCACAACCATGTGCGCCATCGTTTCCCTCCCTGTCGTTCCCTTACCCGCCGGTCAGCGCCCCCCTCCCTTCCCTCCCCCTCGAGGGGGGGTCAGGGTGGGGGTGATGCGAACGAGGCGTCTCGAATAGAACATCCCTTACCCGCCGGTCAGCGCCTGGATCACGAAGATGCGGTCGCGCGCGGTCACTTTGTCGCTGAGCCGCGCGCGGTCGCGCACCGGCTGGCCGTTGACATAGCACGCGACGTGGCGGCGCAAGCCGCCCTGGTCGTCGAGCACGTAGCCGCGCAACATCGGCCGCGCGTCGAACACCGCCGCGAGCGCCTCGCCCACGGTCGCCGCATCCACGTCGGCGGGAGGCGCCTGGAGAAAGCGCTCGAGCGCGCGCGTGAAGGCGACCGCGGGCATCGGCGTGTCAGGCCACCTGCTTGGCGCGCGCGCCCATCTTGATCTCTTCGGCCGACGCGACATAGACCATCCAGTTGACGCCGAACTTGTCGCACACCATGCCGAAGCGCGGCGAGAAGAAGGTCTTGCCCAATGGCATGCCGGTCTTACCGCCGTCGAGCAGCGCATTGAAGATGCGGTCGGCTTCGGCTTCGTTCGCGACCGTGAGCGACAGGCTGAAGCCGTCGAAATGATTCGTGCCGCGGCACATGCCGTCGCCGGCGAAGATCACCGTGTCGCCGATGCGGACGCGGGCGTGCATCACCTTGTCGAGCTGCACGTTGGGCGGCCCATTCTGCGGCTCGGGATTGTCCTTGAAGCGCAACATCATCGTCACCTCGGCGCCGATCGCCTTGGTGTAGAAGGCCAGCGCTTCCTCGCATTTGCCGTCGAAGAACAGATAAGGCTGGACATTCATAGCGGACTCCCTTTCTCGGTTTGGTTGCGTCGATTAGGACACGTCACGGCGCCGAACTGCAACGCTGGAAGAACCCCGCGGCGCCGGCCGGGGTTCCCGCCGGATCAGGCGGCCTTGGCGACCGGAAACGGCTCGCGCCAGGCCGGCAACTGATTGAGCCGCGCATGCCAGCGCTCGATCGCGGGAAACTCCGCAAGCGGAATTTGCGCCCGCGCGGCATAGGGCAGCGCCGCACCGACCGCAAAATCCGCGACGGTCAGCGTGTCGTCGAGCAGGTAGCGCCGGTCGCGCAGGTGATCGTCGAGGATCTTGGCAAAAGTCCGGAAGAACCCCGCCGCCTCCTCGACCGCCGTCGGATCGGGCGCACGGCCGAACATCGGCTTGATGACGTCCTGGAAATAGAGCGCGCCGGCGTGGCGCGAGAAATGGCTCGCGTCCCAGAAGAGCCAGCGCAACACCTCGATCTGGCGCTCGTCCTCCGGCCACAGATCGGAGCCGGCCTTGCGCGCGAGGTGGATCATGATCGCGTTGGATTCCCAGAGCGTCAGATCGCCGTCCTCGAGCACGGGTACCCTACGGTTGGGATTGATGGTGGCGAATTCGGCCGGCACCTGGCCGCCGACGGCATCGACGCGCACGAACTCGACCGGCGAATTCAGGTACCGCGCCACAGCGCACGCCTTCCGCGGATTGAGGTACTCGAGATAGTAGAGCTTCATCGCGTCCTCCTCGTTACAGGGCGCTCCGGCCCCTGCGACGTGCCGCCGCGTTCGTGCGGCTTGACAATTGAGTTGATATCAACATATTTGAGCCATGTCAAACACTGTTTCGCTCGCGACCACCGTGCACGTGCGCGACACCTGTATCTGCCTGCATCTCCAGCGCGCGGCGCGCGCGGTGGCGCGGCGCTTCGATACGGCGCTGCGGCCGCTCGGCATAACCAACGGCCAGTTTTCGCTGCTGATGTCGCTCAACCGGCCGGAGCCGCCGACCATCGGCAGCGTCGCCGCGCTGCTCGCCATGGACCGCACCACCCTCACCGCCGCGCTGAAGCCGCTCGAGCGGCGCGGCCTGGTAACGGTCAACGTCGACGCCGCCGACAAGCGCAACCGGCGGCTCGCGCTGACGCGCGACGGCAGCGCGGTACTCGCCAAGGCGGTGCCGATCTGGAAGCGGACGCATGCCGCGCTCGATCGCGAGATCGGCTGGCCGAACGCGGCGCGGCTGCGCGCCGATTTGCGCGGCCTGTCGTGACGCCTTAGCCGGCGACCCGGCTATGGATGCCGATGCTCGTCCGGTCCGCCACCGGGACCGCCGCCTGGACCGCCGCCCTGCATCGGCGGACCGCCGGGCCCACCAGGACCGCCCTCGTTCGGCTGGCCCTTGTGCGGACGCTCCTGGCCGCCCTGCGGTCCCGGATGCCCCGGCGCCGGTCCTTGCTGCGGTCCCGGATGCGCCGCGGGTGCCGGCCCGTGCGGTCCCGCCGGTCCACCGGCGCGACGCACCGCCGGCTGCGGATGATAAGGCGCGGCGCCCTGCGCGTGGACGACGCCGCGCGCGGTGAACGCCGCTGGCCGCGGCGTCGCGGCGATCGGCGGACGGCCGTGATTGAACGACGAGCGCAGCGCCGGATTGCCCCGCGCGGTGTTCTCATGCCGCCGCTGCAACGTGGTCGGCGCGACATGCCGCTCGCGCGCGAAGGCCGCTTCCTGCGCCGTGGGCCGCGCGGCGATACCGCCGGCGCCGCCGTTGTAGCTGACGCGCGTCACGTTGTTGACGACCACCGTCCGGTTATAGACGTTGGTGATGTGCACGTTGCGGACGTTGTTGTAAGCGCGATTGTAGAAGAACCGATCGTGGTCCCAGTAGCCGCCGACGTAGCCGACGCCGATATAGCCGAAGCCGTAATTGACGCCGCCGTAGAAGCCGATATGCGGCCCCCAATAACCGACGTGCCAGAGGTAGAAGCCGTTGACCCAGCCCCAGTAGCCCGGCGTCCACAGGAATCCGATGCGCGGCGGCCGCACCCAGGTGCCCGGCACCCAGTAGTAGCCATAGGGACCCCAGGCCCAGTAACCGGGAGCCCAGATCCAGCCCGGACCAGGGATCACCGGCTGCACGTAGACCGGCAGCGGCGGCGGCGCGACGGTGATCGAGACCGCGACCTGCGCCTGGCCGACGCGCGGCGCGGCGAGCACCGCCAGGATCACGATGAGGGGAACAAGCAAACGGCGGACATTGCGCATGGGTTATCCTTATCCTTGCTGCAAATGACGGCCGCGCACCGCGCGGTGGAAAAACGCGGCGCATTCTACGCGGCCAAATATGGCGGTCCTATGGCACGCGCGCCGGCCGAACGGCGGTCTCGACGACGCCGAAACTTCGGTGTTCCATCGCCGTTGAGGACCGTCAGGGAGGCAGCATGCAATACGCCAAGCTTGGCGACGCGGAGATCGCCGCGCTCGACGCCGCGACCGCGCCGCCGCCGGTCTATCCCAACTGGTTCATCGAGCGGATGACGGATCAGCCGACGGCGCGGGCGCTCGGCCGCGCGCACGCCTGATCCGCGCGCGCACGGCCGCCGTCACGTCGCCGCAGTTTGGCCGCGGAGCTACTGCGAGCCGCCGCCACCGCCGCTGGGCATGGTGCCGCCGCCGCCCGATGGCATGCCGCCGCCTGACGTGGCGCCGCCCTCCTTCAATTTGCCGACCGTCGGCGCGTCGAGTTGCGCGGTCTGCTTCAAGCCGTTCTGCTTCTGGAACTGCGCCAGCGCGGATTTGGTCCGCGGGCCCAACTTGCCGTCGACCTTGCCTTTATAGAGGCCCTCCTGCTTCAGCGCCGCCTGAGCCTGCTTGATCTGCGTCGCCGAGCGATGCATCGCCGCGGCGTGCGTAAAGGAATGGCCCATCGCGCCCGCCTTCGGCGCCTGGCCCATCGTGCCGGTGCCGGACGACGGACCGCTCGCGCCCGGACCCGGCATGCTCGAGGCCGGCGGCGGCATGGCCGGCGACTGGCCGGGCGATTGATAGCCGTTCTGCGCGAAGACGCCGCCCGACGTGAGCGCGAGAACCGAGGCGGCAAGCAACAAATGCTTCGTCATTCCACTCTCCTTCTGCCCGGGACTCCGGGCTGGGCTAGACGCAAGCGACAACGCAGGGAGGCGCGAGCTGTTCCGCCGCGGCCGAACCGCACTCGCCGATCACCGCTTTGTCACACGGCCGCCACCGCCGCGAGTTCATTTTCTCGGCGGCCACGCCGACGACGATCGGCGGCCGGGGCGATGCGCTTTACGCCAGGTCGATGGCGTATTTCTTGAGATCGGCGAGCGCGCAATCGTCGAGCGCACCTTCGTGAGTCGCGCGCAGCACGACGCGTGGCGCTTTGCCGGCGTCGAGCGCCTCCTGCCAGCGCGGCGCACACAGGCACCAGCGATCGCCCGGCTTGACGCCCGGGAAACCGTATTCCGGCATCGGCGTCGACAGATCGTTGCCGCGCGACTTGGAGAAGGCGAGAAACTCGGCGGTCGCGACGACGCAGACGGTGTGGCTGCCGACGTCCTCGGCGCCGGTGTCGCAGCAGCCGTTGCGGTAGAAGCCGGTCATCGGCCTGATCGAGCATGGCTCGAGCTTGCCGCCCAAGACGTTGCGCGACGGCGCACGCTTGCCGCGCTCGCCGCCGCCCTTGTCGGGATCGAAGGGCATGGATGCAGCCGGTGCTCAGCCGCCGTCGGCGGCGAGCGCGGTCGAGGCGAATGCGGTACCGCAAACGTCAGCCAAAAGGCGTGAAATCCGCATGCGATTCTCCATCCAATCGCGCGATGCCACCCTACTTAGACGAAACCGCACGCAAACGAAAGCGCGCCTGCCTCCCGCGGCTGGCTGCCACGATTGACCTGGATCAAGGCGCAGCCAACGGCCCCAGCCCGATGATGAGGCCAAATCAGGAGCCCGCTCATGCAAGCCGGAACCGTCCTGTATTTCCTCGTCCTGGCTGGTCTGTTCTTCGTCATGATGCGCTTCGGCTGCGGCTCGCACATCATGGGCCACGGCCACAGTCACGGCGCGCGCTCGGACGACGGGCCGCGCGGCAATCTGCGCTGGGTGCCGCCGGACAAAGCCGTCGATCCCGTTTGCGGCATGAACGTCCAGACTGCCGGCGCGAAATCCGCGGTGCATGACGGCCAAGTCTATTACTTCTGTTCGCAAAACTGCCGCGAGAAGTTCGAGGCCGCGCCGACGTCCTATGCGAAGTCGGCAGCGACGAGCGTAGCGCAAGGAGAGAAGCACCATGGCTGTTGAAAATCTCGAGGCCGGGCGGCGCGCCGGCGTGCCATTGCCGACGGGAAGCGCGCGCACGATTCCTGTCTTTGCCCTTGCTTGGAGCCTGAGCCTGTTCCTCGCGATCTCGTATGTGCTGTGCGTCGTCGGCTATCTGCTGTTCCCGAGCCTGCCGATCGATCACGCCGCGCTCGCGATCTTCCTGCCGGGCTTCACGCTCCTGAGTTGGCCGAGCTTCCTGCTCGGCCTAGTCGAGAGCTTCGCCTATGGCTGGTACATCGCGCTGATATTCGGGCCGCTCTACAACGTCTTTGTGTCGCGCTCACGGTGAGCGGACCGGCCGCGCGCCGTTGACTGGCGATGATCCCCGGCCACTATATCTGGCTTACGTGGTCGAGCGGCTTTCTGGTGCCGTGGCTGGGGCTGTTCCTTGGCTTTCGGCGTTATCGCACAATCATGATCTGGACGAGCGTGGCGACGATGCCGTTCGGTCTGACCGAACCGCTCTTCGTCCCGCGTTATTGGAACCCACCCAGCCTCTTCGATCTCGCGCAGCGCACCGGCTTCGACATCGAGAGCCTGATCTTCTGCTTCGCCATCGGCGGCGTCGGCGTCGTGCTCTACGACATCGTGACGAGCGCTACGCTGGTCCCGGTGGGGCGCACGGAGCGCGCGTGCCGGCGCCATCGTTTCCACCGGGTGGCGCTGATCGCGCCGGTGGCGGCGTTCCCGATCCTGCTGCTGCTGCCATGGAACCCGATCTATCCGGCGATCGTCGTGATGGCGCTCGGCGGCGCGGCAACCGTCGCCTGCCGCCCCGACCTCCTGTGGAAGACGGTGATCGGCGGAAGCTTGTTCGCCGGCTATTACGCGATCTTCATGCTGCTGCTGGCGTGGTCGTCGCCCGGCTATGTCGAGCGGGTATGGAATCTCGCCGCGCTATCCGGATTCCGGGTTGGCGGCATTCCAGTGGAAGAGCTGCTGTTCGGCTTTGCCTTCGGCACCTATTGGAGCGGCATCTTCGAGCACCTGACCTGGCAGGGCCTCGCCGGATCGGCGATCGAGCGACCGGCGCTAGAACCCTGAAGACTGCGCTCCGGTCAGGTCGACGGCCGCGATCCGGATTGCGGCCACTCGGCGAAGGCCAGGATCCAAAGCGCGATCAGATTCACGAGCGGGATGAACGCGGCGATCGACCACAGCGGCGACAAGCCGATGCGACCGAGGATCCGGCCGATCGGATAGATGAACACGACGACGAACACGATGAATACGAGCCAGTGGCCGAGCCCGTATCCCGCCATATCCGGCCAGTAACCCATCATGTGACGCCTCCAACCGTTGTGCGGTCCACTCGACAGCATGACGGCGCAAACGCGTCGGGCATTGATCTATATCAGCGCGATCCGCGGCGCCGTCGCGACGCCGCCGCGTCGGGCAGGCGCGATCGCGGGCTACGGGCTTCGATGATGGCGAGCCTGCCAGCTCTGCATCTCTTTGATCTCTTTTTCCTGGGCGCTGACGATGTCCGTCGCGAGTCGCCGCAACATCGGATCCTTGCCGTATTTCAGCTCCACCCGCGCCATGTCGATGGCGCCCTGATGATGCGGAATCATCATGGCGACGAAGTCCTGATCGGCATCGCCGGTCGCCGGCGCGGCGCTCATGCCGCGGTTCATCGTGGTCATGGCACCCATCATGTCGCGATCGGCCTGGCTGACCACCGGCGCGCCACCGTTCATGCCGGGCATCGGCGCGCCGTGATCCGGCTGTTGCGCGAGAGCCGGTGCGATCGCCAGCGGCGCTGCGACGATGAAAGCGAAAGTGTGGCGGAGTGCCGGCATGCTGATACCCCCCTCTCGAGGACGATGGTTCGGTTGAGCGGTCGGTCGCGCGTGCAGCCGCATTATAGGCACCGGCGCGGCGCCGCAAAGCCGTCCCGGGGCTTTGCTAGCCCTTCGGACGCGCGGTCGCGACGAGCCAGGATGGATCGATCCGCGTCATCGTAACCGTCTCTCCCGGCAGCAGGCACGGATTGCGGCTCATCGAGTGGGTGTCGATCACCGTGATCCGGTCGCCGCCCGACAGCGCGATGCCGTTGCGGCAGTGGCTCAAGCCTTGCGCATCGGGCATGCAGTTCGTGTCGCTGGTCACCACGCCGGAAACCGTCGCACCGGCCGGTATCGTGCCGCCGTCCGCAATCTGCAACACGTACCGCCCGTCATGGCCGTTTTCGTTCCACGACGCCAGCTGGACGCCGTGTGGTATCGCCGGCTCGCCGGACGCCGTGCGCGCCTGGTTGTTGCGGGATGAAAACGCCATGGCGGATGCGGCAACCGCGATTACGGCGACCGTTCCGATAAGCCAATGACGTAACCGGCGACGTCGGCCGTCGACCGTCGAGTGAGGCTGCATTGGTGAGCTCCTGCGCGGTGGTGAGCGCAAAGTGGCGCGAAACCGATGCATTTTGGCCCTTTGCCGGTCGCGGCGGCTTGATCCAGATCAACGCGCCCGACCAGCGATCGGCGCAATGCTTCTCAATTGCGAGGGGCTGGTTTCCGACTTGGCATCCCAGGGGAAGGAGAACCACGATGGATTACGCAGCACCGACCGCGACATTGGAAAGTCAGGATAAACGGTTACCTTGGCTGCGGCGCGGCCTGCGCGCGCTCGGCATCGCCGGCGAAAACCCGGCGCTGATCTCGCCGGTCTCGTCGCTCGGCATCGACGTCATGCGCATCGCGGTCGGGCTCGTGGTGCTCTACGACTCCTGGGCGTCGCTCACGTGGCAGCACAAGACGCAGATGGCGCATTTCCTCGGCGTCGGGATGGGAAACGCCTGGGTTGCGCTTGTGGTCGCCGCCATTTCATTCCTCGAACTGGCGATCGCAGTCAGCCTCCTGTCGGGCCGGGGCGTCCAGGCAATGGGCTGGGCTGGCGTGGCTTATGGCCTGGCAGTTTGGATTCTCATGGAGCATGGCGGCGATTTCGGGCAAGACGCGACCGATCCGGGCGTCGGCCTCCCTTACGCGATCATGTTCCTCTTTGTCGTCGGCGCCGACCGCTTGCGCCGCGATAAGGACGCATCGCATAACGAAATCCTGGCCTTCGCCCGCGTCGCCTTCGGCCTGCTGTGGGGCTACGACGCCATCCTCAAGTTCCAGCCGTATTTCCTCAATCATTATCTCGACTACCTGACCGCCGCGCAGAAAGACGTCGGCGCCACAAGCTGGCAAGGCATCTACGACCAAGCGTGGATCGCGGTCAGCGCGGCGATCGGCGCGAAGCTCGTTGCGGTGCTGGTGGGCGCAGCGGAGGCGGTGCTGGCGATCGGACTGATCTCGGGCCGCGGCCTGAGGGTGCTGGGGCCGATCGGCATCGCGCTCTCGCTGGTGATCTGGACGACCGCCGAGGAATGGGGCGGACCCTACAGCGCCGGCGCGGCGACGATGATGCCGATGGTCCTGTTCGGCACCGCGATCATCTATGCGCTCACCTTCGGATACGTGTGGCTCCTGTACAACCCGCTCGAGCTGATCGGCGCCGGGCGGACGAAGCGATAGACTGGTTCCGCACCTTCCTGGGCGCGATCTTCAGCGCGACATCGGCATGCGCTGACGATAGCCCCGTGCGGGCTTGAGGCATGGAGGCATTGCGATGATGGTGCAATCGACGGGGCGATCGAGGCGCGCCACGAAATCGCCGGGCGACAAGCGCATCGGTCTCGCACGCGTCGGCATCGCCGCGGCCCTGATAGGCCTGGCAACGAGCGCGGCGCTCGCCGATTCGGACGATCAGAATCAGCCACAGGGCTTGTGGCAGCGCGACACGCTGCTGGGCGACATGGGCGGCGTGCGGCCCTGGCTCGATCAGTACGGCGTGACCCTCAGCCTTTCCGAGGTCAGCGAAATTCTCGGCAACGTCACCGGCGGCATCCACACCGGCGCGGACTATGAGGGCCTGACGACGATGGGTCTGAGTCTCGACACCGACAAGGCGTTCCATTGGTCGGGCGGCACGTTCAACGTCAGCGCGCTGCAGATCCACGGCCGCAATCTCAGCACCGACAATCTCGACGATCTACAGACCGTGAGCGGCATCGAGGCCAACCGCGCGACGCGCCTGTGGGAGCTCTGGTACCAGCAGGCGTTCCTCGCCGGCAAAGCCGACGTGAAGATCGGCCAGCAGAGCCTCGACCAGGAGTTCATCACCAGCGCGTCCTCCGGTCTCTTCGTGAACACGATGACGGGCTGGCCGATGCTGCCTTCGGCCGATCTTTTTGCCGGCGGTCCGGCCTATCCGCTATCGTCGCCGGGCATCCGCCTCCGCGTCCACCCGAGCGATCCGCTGACGCTGTTGGGCGGCGTGTTCGACGACAATCCACCAGGTGGCCCCTTCAACAACGATTCCCAGTTGCGTGACGGCGAAGCCTCGGGCACGCGATTCAACCTGAATACCGGCGCGCTGTTCATCGGCGAAGCGCAATATGCGACGAACCAGTCTCCCGCCAAGGACTGCGGCAGCGTCGCGTGCGGCCTGCCCGGCAGCTACAAGCTCGGCGCCTGGTACGACACCGCCGGCTTTCCCGACCAGCGGTTCGACAACACCGGGCTGTCGCTCGCCAGTCCGGCGAGCAGCGGCGTTGCGCGCACCGATCGCGGCAATTACAGCGTTTACGGTGTCATCGATCAGACGGTGTGGCGCGAGATCGGCGGAGCGCGATCCATCAATCTCTTCGTCCGCGTCATGGGTGCGCCCGGCGACCGCAACCTGGTCGATTTCAGCCTCAATGCCGGCGCGGTGCTGAAATCGCCGCTGCCGGGGCGCGACGACGACACGTTCGGCGTCGGCTACGGTTTCGCCCACGTCAGCGCCAGCGCCAGCGATCTCGACCGGGATCAGGCGACCTTCGGGTCAGCGGTTCCGGTGCGCGGCACCGAACATTTCGTGGAGGTGACGTACCAGTATCAGGTCGCGCCGTGGTGGCAGCTGCAGCCCGACTTCCAGTACGTCATCGATCCGAGCGGCGGCATCCAGAATCCGCTGAACACAACGCAGACGGTGGGTGACGAAGCCGTCTTCGGACTGCGCACGACCGTGACGTTCTGATCGGACGGATGACGACGGCGCACCGGCACGGGAATTTGCCTGGAAATTGTCGAATCCCTGGCTATCCTGAATATCCCGGACAAAGGAGGCGATGCATGCAGACGCGCCGGCAATGGATCAAATGGCTTTTCGTGCTGCCCGCGGCGGTTGGGTTCGCAAGACGTGGCATGGCGCAGACCAGCGGCAAGGTTCCGCAGGCCGCGGCGAAATATCAGGACACGCCGAAGAACGGCCAGATGTGCGGCATGTGCAAGTTCTATATCGCGCCCGGCGGCAAGCCCGGCGCGGGCATGATGGGCGGCGGCGGCGGACCGGGCATGATGGCGCAAGTCGGCACGTGCCAGGTCGTCGAGGGACCGATCAGCTCGCGCGGCTGGTGCATGCTCTACGCGGCGATCGGGAGCTGAGCGGCTTCGCCGCGCCGTAGCAAGTCAGCGCCGCAGCCGGCGCCAGAGCAACATCGCGCCGACGATCAGCACGACGCCGAGCCACGAGACGTCGAACACGAAGGCGTCGCGCGCAATCGCGACGTGAAGCGCCGGCGCGCGCAGGAAGGCGAGGAAGGAGTCCAAGGTCACGGAGTCCTTCGGCGGTCGTCTGACGCACGGCCCCTCTCCCGTTGCACGGGAGAGGGAGGGACCCGGCGCGAAGCGACGGGAGGGTGAGGGTCATTGGGTCGCATCGTCACCCCTCACCCTCCCAATCCTATCGGATTGGGTCCCTCCCTCTCCCCCTTCGGGGGCGAGGGGCTCGACTCGAATAGACACACGCTACGCCCCGCTCTTCTTCCGCATCAGGAATTCGCGGCCGATCTTGACCAGCGGCACGCCGTCGTACTCGACGATGTCGGCGGTGGCGTAGGTCTCGGTCCAGGATTCCGGCAGGTACGAGCCCGTCCCCACCACATCAATGGGCGCGTCGGCGATCGACATGGCGCGACACTTGGCCGGCGTGAAGCCGGACGACGCGACGATCTTGACGCCGGAGAAGCCGGCGCCGTCGAGCCGCGCGCGCAGATGCCAGATCGCCGCCGCCGAGACGCCGGTGCCGATGAGATAACGCAGCTCGACGTCGGTGCGGTAACCGCGGATGGCGTTGGGCGCGTGCTTTTCGAGCACGGCGTAGGAGCGCGCGACGTCGAGCTCCTCGATGTAGCGGCCGCCGTGGGTGTCGAGGCGCACGGCGAGCTTGCCCGCGGACGCGAGGTCGGGAAAGCGGCGCGCCACGGCGAGCGTGTCGGTCACTTCCTGGCCGAAATAGTCGATCAGCACGGTCAGCGGCTCGTTCGGGAAGGTCTCGCGGAACATCTCGGCGGCGCGCAATGTGGAGCCGGCGTAGCCGATGAGCGCGTGCGGCATGGTGCCTCGGCCGAGCGGCTGGCCGAAATAATGCGCGGTGGCGTCGGTGGCGTTGCCGACGAATCCCACCGCGCTGGCCTCGCGCTTCGCCGCCGCCGAGCCGACCGACGCGGCATAGGCCATCATCTCGGCCATCTCGGCACCGGCGCAATGCCGCGCGTCCATCGCCAGGAACGCGGCCTTGGGCAGGTCGGCGCACATCGCATAGGCGTTGTAGGCGGCGACGCAGCAGGGCCCCAGCTTCTGGAGATAGAGCGTCTCGAGATCGACCAGGTGGACGAGCGAGCCGGATATATAGGCAAGCGCCTCGCCGGCGCCGACCCACTCGCCTTCCTTATAAGGCAGATCGATGTCGAACTTGGTGCCGCGCGCTCGCGCGGTCGCTTCGAGGAACTCGACCATGAGCCGCGGCGTCGAAATCACCGGCCGGCGCATGAACACGGCATAGGTGACACGCTTGTCGCCGTGGCGGCGGACGATCTCCTTGGTCTTGTTGAAATAGACGTCGGTGAGCCGCGTCACCGGATCGACCGGCGGCGGAGGCTGAGTCGCGCGCCGCGGTGCGGTGCTCAGGACGCGGCCCGCGCGCGCGCCGCGGCGGCAAGGCCGGCGCGCTTCTTCTTCAGCTCTTCGGCAATCATGAAGGCGAGCTCGAGCGCCTGGCCGGCGTTCAAGCGCGGATCGCAGTGGGTGTGGTAGCGGTCGGCAATTTCGGTCTCGCTCACCGCGCGCGACAGCGGCGTGGCGCCGCCGAGGCACTCGGTGACATCTTGACCCGTCATTTCAAAGTGCACGCCGCCGGCGTAGCTGCCCTCGCCTTCGTGCACGGCGAAGAAGCCGCGCACCTCGCGCAGCACGCTCTCGACCTGGCGCGTCTTGTAGCCGGTCTTGGAGACGATGGTGTTGCCGTGCATCGGATCGCAGCACCAGACGACCTTGCGGCCGGATTTCTTCACCGCGCGGATCAGCGCCGGCAATTTCTTCTCGACCTGGTCGGCGCCCATGCGCGCGATCAGCGTCAGCCGGCCGGGCTCGTCCTCGGGATTGAGGATGTCGATGAGCTTCAGCAGATCGTCGGTCGGCAGCGACGGGCCGCATTTCAAACCGATCGGATTCTTGACGCCGCGGATGAATTCGACGTGCGCGCCGTCGGGCTGGCGCGTGCGGTCGCCGATCCAGAGCATGTGCGCCGAGACGTCGTACCAGTCGCCGGTCGTCGAATCGACGCGGGTCAGCGCTTGCTCGTAGGGCAGCAGCAGCGCCTCGTGCGAGGTGAAGAGATCGGTCTCGCGGATCTGCGGCGTGGTCTCGCTGGTGAGGCCGCAGGCGGCCATGAAGTCGAGCGTCTCGCTGAGCCGGTCGGCCAATTCCTGATAACGCGCGCCGGCCGGGCTTTGCGCGACGAAGCCCTGCGTCCACGAATGGACGCGATGGAGATCGGCGTAGCCACCCTGGGCGAAGGCGCGCAGCAGATTGAGCGTCGCCGCCGACTGGCTGTAGGCCTGGAGCATGCGCTGCGGATCGGACTTGCGCGAAGCCGCGGTGAACTCCATGCCGTTGATGATGTCGCCGCGGTAGGCCGGCAGCGTGACGCCGTTCTGGGTTTCGGTATCCGCACTCCGCGGCTTCGCAAACTGCCCGGCCATGCGCGAGACCTTCACCACGGGGCACGCGGCGCCATAGGTGAGGACGACCGCCATCTGCAAGAGGACACGGAAAGTGTCGCGGATGTTGTTGGGGTGGAACTCGGCGAAGCTTTCCGCGCAGTCGCCGCCTTGCAGCAGGAAAGCCTTGCCGGCGACGACATCGGCCAGCGCGGCCTTCAGCCGCCGCGCCTCGCCGGCGAAGACCAGCGGCGGATAGCGCAGCAGCGTCGCCTCGACGGTCTCGACCGCCTTGGCGTCGGGATAGTCGGGCGCCTGCTTGACGGGCTTCGACCGCCAGCTATCGGGCGTCCATTTCGCTTTCGTGGCCATGGGTTAGGGCTGTGTTCCTACGACACGGCTATGACATTATAACAACGCTCAAGAAATAACGATTCTTAGGGGCGATTGCCAGAGGAAGGGCCGCAAGTCAGCCATTCCGCCGATTGCGCTTAGCCCGGCGCAAGGGTTAGCGGTCAATCCTAAGCCGGACGTGGCCCCCTTCCGGTAGAAGAGTTTGGTCTAAGAAATCGAGCCCCGAAAACACATCGTCGGGAAAGGCACGAAAAAATATATCAGGCGGAATCTTACCTTTTGCCAGAAGACGTTGTCGGTAACGATCGATGCACCGTTCAAGCAACGACAGCAGGAACGGCGCAGAAAACTCAATGAGTTCGAAACCGCCATAATATTCAGACCGCCACGGATTCCAATAAATCCCCTGCTCAGCGAAAAAACGTCGCGTATCGATACGGACCGTCGCACCGTGGATCACTTCGCATCGAAATCGCTCATAGAGAAGCACGCCAGCCTTTTTGCTCTCAAACAGCGGTCCGAGCGCAGATGGTAGGTTCGCTGCAATTCGCCGAAGTCTTGTGTTTTTAACTTGCTCGGTAATCCACCGCGTCAACGTCGGCACAGTCTCTAGCAGGTTGCTGAAGAACTCGGCGATGGGGTCATTTTGATTCCGTCGCGGCGCAGTGCGGTGGGCTTGTGTACGTAATCGTGGAACGCCTCGCCGCTCGGCTGTGCCGTCATGGGACGGCTCCGAGCAGCTTGGGCAATCGGATGAGATTGTAGGCGACGGCCGTCAGCGTGAAGATCCAGCGGACCTTGTCTCGCCCTCGATGGCGAGTCTTTCGCAAGCCGCCGATGGTCTTGATCCAGCCGAAGGCCTCCTCGATGCGCTTGCGGGCACGCTGGCTCGCCGCGTAACTCAGATGTCGCGTGGTTCGGCCGTCGATGGCCGAGCGTCGGCCGGAGAGGTTCTGCGCGACGTGCGGAACGACGCCCAGCTGGCGCAGGGCCGCCACGAAGGCCGCTGTATCGTAGGCCTTGTCCGCTGCGAGTGTTGCATGGGCATCGCGCGGCACCTCTTCGATCATCGCCTCGGCTGCGGCACGCTCGCCCCATCCGGTTGCCGCGGTCAACTCGGTCTCGACGATGAGGCCATGCCGGTTCTCCATTGTCAGATGGCCCAGATGGCAGAGCTTCGCTCCTTCACCGGGACTCTTTCGATAAAGCCAGGCGTCCGGATCGGTCGTCGAGGCATGCGTCGCATTGCTGCGCTTCTCGCCGTGGAAGTCGCGCTCGGCGTTGCGGCCGCCACCGGTTGGCGGCTCGCCCGATCCGTCCTGCGCCCGAAAGCTCTTCATCGAAGCCCAGGCCTCGATCAGCGTGCCATCGACCGAGAAATGCTCGCGCGAGAGCAGGGCCCGGACCTCAGCCTGGTTGAGCACCGCCGCCATGAACTCCCGGGCGATGTCGCCATCGAGCAGCCGGTCGCGGTTCTTCGCGAACACACTCGCATCCCACACCGGGGCATCCATGGAGAGACCGACAAACCACCGAAACAGCAGATTGTATTGAAGCTGCTCCATCAACTGGCGCTCCGAGCGAACCGTGTAGAAAGCCTGCAACAACAAAGCGCGCAGCAGCTTCTCAGGCGGAATCGACGGCCGACCGGTATGCGAGTAGAGCGCCTCAAACTGCGCCGACAGCTCAACCAGCGCTCGGTCCACCACCGCGCCAATCACCCGCAAGGGATGATCCGAAGGCACCCGCTGCTCCGGCCTGACATAAGAGAACATCCCCTCCGATCGCTCGTCCTCGCCGCGCATCCGCCGATCTCCTCTCCGCCGCGACAGAAAGGAATCACACTTATCACGCCGCGTGCGAGGAGTTTTTCAGCACCCTGTTAGACGGCGAGACTTGGACGCAGGCTGTCGAGGCATAACGCGGAACCGCCGCCGTATTACGCGCATCAAGGTGTTCAGCAGAACCGCCGACTCGTTAAAGGTGAGCGGTAGGCCAGCTGCTTCGAGCAAGAAGATGATAGGGTTGTCGAGTTTAGAGAAACGGTGCAGTCGACCCGGCTTCGGGATCGTCCCTTCCAGAAGCCACCGGTGATATCCCAATTCGTGATAGAGGTCGCTTAAGCTGACAGAGTTGAACAGTTCTCCTTTGTCACCATAAGTTGCAACGAAATTGACAAAGGCTTTTTTCCTCGGTGTTTCCTCCGCGACGGCATCGGACGCTAGCGCGTCGAGGCGTGCACAAAGCAGTATCAGAACGTCTATCGGATTTTTGCGTTCTCGAATGAGGTCCGAAGCAAGAGCGCGCGTCGAATTGTAACTCGCGAAATATCTGTCGAGAGCGTCTTTCAGCGATGGTGGTTGTCGTGAGCCCATTATTCTGCGTATCCGGAAAACCAGTTAACTTCTGTCACGCTTATTAGCAGGCTGCTGAAAAACTCTGATGCGAAGCCGAATCACGCAACATAAGAATCATCGAGAGCCCTCTCGCGAATCGTTCTTGCGTGAACTGGTCGCCATGCGAATCAATGTTGCGTCTTCTCGCGTCCAAAAACGTTTTTCAGCAGCCTGTTAGTCGGTCCGACAAATCCACAATGCCCTCTCTGCCGCGGACAGTACCTTATCAGTCATGCATGACCAACACGGGCCCCGCTCCTATCCGCGGTTCAAGGCCGCCTGCCGCGCTGCGCCGAAGCGAGACCTTAGTCAGCGGCCCTGCACGGCAAGTCCGCGCACCTGATCGGTCACTTCGTGGGCGAAGATCACGCCGGAAGCAGTCACTGGCAAGCCGCTGACATGCAGTGCTTCCGCGGTCCAGGTGTTGCAGGTATTGGCGAGGCTGTAGGTCAGCCCGGAGGCGTAAAAACCGCTGCCGGGATAAGGGCCGTCGGCAAGCCGGCGCGGCAGATTTTGCCGATCTTTTTCGATTGAAGCCCAAACGAATTGAGAGAGACGGTCGAGCCCCGCTTGCGACACCGGGATCGCGATCACGCTTGCTCCCGCAGCGAAGAACGTAGTCGGCGACTCCCTCAGGGGAATGACCAGAACAACCGAAGGGCCGGGCACCGTCGCCGCGAGGAGATCGCCGATGCCGGGATTGCGGGCCATGTAATAGTCCCGCTGGCCCCAACCGAAGACGACATAACGGCTGTCCGGCGAAACGCTCGGCAACGCGGCGAGCGGCTTGGACAGCGCGTCGACCGGAACGCCGATCTCGGTATGCCATCCGCCTGCGACCACATAAACCGTTTGAAGCTTCGGCGCGGCCCCGGCATACGGCGCCACGGGCGCCACGGCGCAACCGGCGAGGCCTTGGGCCAAGACGATCAAAACCAGCGCGATGATGGATTGTCGAAGCACCGTCATCGCGCCGCGATCGGTCATGCCGGCATTCGATGCGGCAAGAGTGCCGCTGTGCAATCGTGAGCTATTGCGCAGGCTGCGCGGGCACCTGCTCCCAGGCCTTCGGGCAGGACGACACGTACGGGTAGTACGCCTTCTTCGGCCGGCAGTAATACCAGACGGCCGGCGGTGACGGCGGCGCGGCCGGTGCCGGCGCCACGGTGTATGGATAGGTGTAAGTGTACGGATACGCGTAGGGATACGGATACGAATACGCGTAGGGATCGTAGTAGCCGTAGGGATAGCCCCACCACGGACCCGGGCCGATGTAGATACCGCCGCCCCAGCCCCAGCCGCCGTGCCAGTGGCCGTAATATCCATGCCCATGCCAGCCATAGGCCGACACGGGATTGACGTTGAACGCAATCAAGGCGAAGACGGCGACGATCGCGGCGCCAAGCTTTTTCACGAGCGCCTCCACTGGCATCGGGTGAGAGCGAAAGCATAGGCGCGCGCTGTCAACAGCCCTTGATGCAGATCAAGGCTGCGCACCGAGCGATGTCCCTAGCCTTTGGAACGGGCCAGAAGCAGACTGCTGCGAAACACCGTCCGGCCTGACTTGCGACTGCCACAGCCTCAGGGACCGCCATGAACCTCAAACGTGCAGGCCTGCGAACCATCCCGGCGATTGCCATGGGCCTGATCGCGGCGTCCGCCGTTGCCCTTGCCGCGACACCCGCCGCGCTCGCGCAGACCACGGCGCCGGCGGCGAGCCACGCGACGCAAGAAGCCGGACCCGATCCTTACGTCGAGGGGCAGATCGCGTTCTGGAAAGCCGCGCTCGACATCACGCCGGCGCAAGAATCGCAATGGAACAAGGTTGCCGCAGCGATGCGCGAGAACAACGACGAGACCCAGCGAACGTACGACAAGCTGCAGTCCGCGCCGAGCCAGCCGGAAACCGCGGTGCAGCGCATTGAATCGCAGCTGCAGCGCGCCGAGCTGAGCGCCAAGGAAGGCAAGCGGTTTCTCGACGCCTTCCGACCGCTCTACGCCAGCCTGTCGAAGGATCAGAAAGCCACCGCCGACGAATTGATGGGGCAATCGGCAGCGAAGGCCGCGAACACCGGCGCGCCACCGCCACCGAACGAACCGCCGCCCGCGGCGCCCGCATCGCACTAGCGCTCGACGCGCCAAGCGGCCGCGGCTGGATCGCCGCGTTGCGCCGCTGCGCCGGCTGGGGTCAAATGCGCCCTCCGTTGCCCCGGCCGGATAACGCATGATCGAGCGCGAATTTCACGGCGTCTTTCCATACCTGGTGTCGCCGATCGACGCGGCGGGCGAGGTCAAGGCCGACGTGCTCGCGCGGCTCTGCGACGACCTGATCGCCGCCGGCGTGCACGGCCTGACGCCGCTGGGATCCACCGGCGAGTTCGCCTATCTGTCGTGGCCGCAGCGGCGCCGCGTTGTCGAAGTGGTCGTGGCCGCCGCGAAGGGCCGCGTGCCGGTGGTCGCCGGCGTCGCGGCAACGACAATCGCCGACGCGCAATTCCAGGCGCGCGAACTGGCGCAGCTCGGCGTCGACGGCATTCTGGCGATCCTCGAATCCTATTTCCCGGTGTCGGACGACGGCACCTATGCCTATTTCAAGGCGATCGCCGACGCCGTCGCGATTCCGGTCGTGCTCTACACCAATCCGAATTTCCAGCGCTCGGACTTGAGCCTGCCGGTCATCGAGCGGCTGAGCCGCATCGCCAACATCCGCTACATCAAGGACGCATCGACCAACACCAGCCGGCTGCTGTCGATCCTCGATCGGGTCGACGGACGGATGAAGGTGTTCGCGGCGTCGGCGCATATTCCGGCCTGCGTCATGCTGATCGGCGGCGTCGGCTGGATGTCGGGACCGGCGTGTCTCGTTCCCCGGCAGAGCGTCGCGCTCTACGAGCTGTGCCGGCACGGCGACTGGAACAAGGCGATGGCGCTGCAACGGCCGATGTGGCGGCTCAACCAGGCGTTCGCGCGCTATAACCTGGCCGCCTGCATCAAGGGCGGCCTCGCGCTGCAAGGCTATGAGGTCGGTGCGCCGCTGCCGCCGCAGGCGCCCTTGCCGCCCGAAGGCGTCAGCGAAGTCCGCGACGTGCTGGCAGCGCTCGCGAAGCTGTAATCCGGGCGACCGCCGTCCGCGCCCCTCCGTAGCGGCACCGCAAGATCGGTGCCGCGGCCTTATGTCTCGGCGCGGGCTGGCCGCGACCGGCGCGAAAATAGTGCGCCGTCCGATGGAGGTTCCGATGCCCCGCTCCTATCCGCGGTTCAAGGCCGCCGCCTGCCACGCCGCGCCGGTGTTCCTCGATGCGCGCAAGACCGCCGACAAGGCATGCGACCTGATCGCCGAGGCGACGCGCGCCGGCGCGCGGCTCGTCGTGTTTCCGGAATCGTTCGTGCCCGGCTTTCCGGTCTGGGCGGCGGTGCAGGCGCCGATCCGCTCGCACGATCTGTTCGCCGCGCTGGCCGCGCAGTCGGTCAAGGTCGACGGACCCGAGATCGCCAAGATCCGCGCGGCGGCGCGCAAGCACGGCGCGGTCGTGTCGCTGGGATTCAGCGAGGCGACCGACGCCAGCGTCGGCTGCTTGTGGAATTCGAACCTGCTGATCGGCAGCGACGGCGAAATCCTAGTCCATCACCGCAAACTGGTGCCGACGTTCTACGAAAAGCTGATCTGGGCGAACGGCGACGGCCGCGGCCTGCGCGTCGCCGAGACCGCGATCGGCCGCCTCGGCATGCTGATCTGCGGCGAGAACACCAATCCGCTGGCGCGCTTCGCGCTCATGGCGCAGGGCGAGCAAGTGCACATCTCGTCCTATCCGCCGGTGTGGCCGACGCGGCCGGCGAGCGAGGCCGGCGGCTACGACCTGCGTCGAGCGATCGAGATCCGCGCCGGCGCGCACGCCTTCGAGGCCAAGGCGTTCAACGTGGTGGCGTCGGGCGCTATCGACGCGACGCTGCGCAAGGCGCTTGGCGGGCTCGACAAGGATGCGCGCGCGACGCTGGAGAATTCGCCGCGCGGCGTGTCGATGATCCTCGATCCGACCGGCGCGGTGATCAGCGACGTGCTGGCCGAGGAGGAAGGCATCGTCACTGCCGAGATCGACATCGCGCGCTGCGTCGAGCCCAAGCAGTTCCACGACGTCGTCGGTTATTACAACCGCTTCGACATCTTCCATTTCACGGTCGACCGCACGCCGCGCGAGCCGGCGACGTTCCACGACGCGGCCGTCGCCGAAGCGCCGGACGTGACGGAAACGGCGGAGTCCGCGCCGCAACGTGCCGCCGCCGAGCGGAGCGCGGGCGAGACGCGGCCATCCCGCGCGCGCAAGAAACGCCGGAGCCGATAGCGCTTAAATCGGATCGCCACATCGACCCACCGTCATTCCCGCGAAAGCGGGAATCCAGGGCCCCTGGACCCCCGCTTGCGCGGGGGTGACGAAGGGTGTGCTGGCATCGGACCGCCCCGGCGCCGCGCCGGAATGGCGCGCCAGCGGCCGGTTTGCTGGTGAAACGTCTGCCACGCATGGCCGGGCCTATAACTTGCATATTGCAAGTGACATGAGCCTCTGTCACTTTCATCATGCAATTGACGGAGGCCGCGCCATGCAGCGCAAAAGCTTCGGTACCATGCAATGCCCGATCGCCCGCAGCCTCGAGCGCGTCGGCGAGTGGTGGAGCATCCTGATCCTGCGCGACGCCTTCCACGGCCTGACGCGCTTCGACCAATTCCAGAAGAGCCTCGACATCGCGCCCAACATATTGACGCGGCGGCTCAACGCGCTGGTGGCGAGCGGCCTGCTCGAGCGCCGCCGCTACAGCGCGCGGCCGCCGCGCTTCGAATACGTGCTGACCGAGCGCGGGCGGGATTTCCGGCCGGTGCTGCTGGCCCTGCTCACCTGGGGCAACAAGCATTTCGCGCCCGAGGGACCGAGCGTCGTGGTCATCGACACCGAAACCGGCAAGCCGGTCGAGGCGGTGATGGTCGACCGCGCGAGCGGCGCCGTGCTCGCCGCGCCGCGCTTCCGCACCGCCGCCGGACCGGCCGCCGACGAGCGCACGCGCCGCCGGCATGCAGCGGCCGCCGCGGGCTGACGGAGGCGGTCATGAGCGAAGGCACGATCATTCGGAGCATCGCACGGGTTTCCGTCGCGCCGGCAGCGACGATCCGGCGTCTGTCGCGCCGCCGTCTCGCCCTCATCGCACTCGGCCTCGCGACGCTGGTCGCGCTGCGGTACGGCGAGCAGTGGTGGACCGCCGGCCGCTTCGTCGAGACCACCGACGACGCCTATATCGGCGGCGACGTGACGACGATCGCGCCGCATGTCGCGGGTTTCGTCGCGCAGATTCTGGTCACGGACAACCAACATGTGCGGCAAGGCCAGCCGCTCATCCGCCTCGACGCGCGCGATTTCCAGGCCGCGCTCGATCGCGCCACGGCGACCGTCAGCGAGCGCCAGGCGGATCTCGCCAATCTGGCGGCGAAAACCGCGCTGCAGCAGGCGACCATCCGCCAAGCCGAAGCCAGTCTCGCCGCCAAGCAGGCCGCCGCCGTGTTCGCCGCCAAGGACGCGGTGCGCTATCGCGCGCTCGCCCGCGTCAGCGCCGGCACGGTCCAGGATTCGCAACGCGCGCAGGCCGCGACGCAGACGGCGCAGGCGGCCGTCCTCGCGGCGACCGCGGCGGTCGACGCGGCGCAGCAGCAACTCCATGTGCTCGAAACCGAGATCGTCGGCGCCAAGGCGGCGGAGAACCAGGCCGAAGCCGACCGGCAAACCGCGCAGCTCAATCTCGGCTACACCGAGATCGACGCACCGATCGACGGCTACATCGGCGATCGCGCGGCGCAGGTCGGCGCCTATGTCACGGCCGGCAGCGCGCTGCTCTCCGTCGTGCCGGCGCACGGCCTGTGGGTCGACGCCAACTTCAAGGAGGACGAGCTCGCCCACATGAAGCCGGGCCAGAAGGCGACTGTCGTCGCCGACGTGCTGCCCGGCCGCGTCTTCCACGGCCACGTCATCAGCCTGGCGCCGGCGACCGGCGCGGTGTTCAGCGTGATTCCGGCGCAGAACGCGACCGGCAACTTCACCAAGATCGTCCAGCGCGTTCCCGTCCGCATCGCGCTCGATGCCGGCGACGCGAGGCTCGACCTGCTGCGGCCGGGCCTGTCGACCACGGTGGCAGTGGATACCAAGCCCGATCCGCGCGCGCCATGACCCAGCCGACCGGGATGCGCGCTATCCTGCCCTTCGCCGTGATGTGCGTCGGCATGTTCGTGGCGCTGCTCGACATCCAGATCGTGGCGTCGTCGCTGCAGAACATCGGCGGCGGCCTGTCGGCGGCGCAGGACGACATCAGCTGGGTGCAGACCGCCTATCTCATCGCCGAGATCGTCGTCATTCCGATGTCGGGCTGGCTGACGCGCGTGTTCTCGACGCGCTGGCTGTTCGCCGGCTCGGCCTTCGGCTTCACCCTCGCCAGCATGCTGTGCGGCATCGCCTGGAACATCGACAGCATGATCGCCTTCCGCGCGCTGCAAGGCCTGCTCGGCGCCTCGATGATTCCGACCGTCTTCACCTCGTCGTTCCACTATTTCGAGGGCCAGCGGCGCATCTTCGCCGCCGCGGTGGTCGGCACCATCGCCTCGATCGCGCCGACGCTCGGTCCGGTCATCGGCGGCTGGATCACCGATACGCTGAACTGGCACTGGCTGTTCTACGTCAACCTGGTGCCCGGATTGCTGGTGGCGCTCGGCGTCGCGCTGTTGGTCGACATCGACAAGCCGGACCTGTCGCTCTTGGGCGAGGCCGATTATACCGGCATCGTCCTGATGGCCGTCGGCCTCGGCACGCTCGAATACGTCCTCGAGGAAGGCGCGCGCTGGAACTGGTTCAGCGACGCGACCATTCGCGACTGCGCGATCGTCGCCGCCGTCGCCGGAACGCTGTTCGTCATCCGCAGCCTGACCACGGCGCATCCGGTGGTCGATCTGCGCGCGCTCAGCAACCGCAATTTCCTGCTCGGCTGCATCCTGTCCTTCGTCACCGGCATCGGCATCTTCTCGACCATCTACCTGACGCCGCTGTTTTTGGGCTATGTGCGCGGCTTCTCCGCCTGGCAGACCGGCGTCGCGATCTTCTCGACCGGCACGGCGTCGCTCGTCGGCGTACCGATCTACGTCGCGCTCGGCCGCAAGGTCGATCTGCGCTGGCTGATGATGTTCGGCCTGGCGAGCTTCGGCCTGTCGATGTGGGCCTTCAGTTTCATCACCCACGACTGGGGCGGCGACCAGCTGCTGGTGCCGCAGATCCTGCGCGGCTTTCCCCAGGTGTTCGCGGTCGGTCCCGCGGTGACGCTCGGCCTCGGCAGCCTGCCGCCGGCGCGGCTCAAATACGCCAGCGGCCTGTTCAACATGATGCGCAATCTGGGCGGCGCGGTCGGCATCGCGGTGGGCGGCGCGATCCTCAACGATGCGACCAACCGACACTTCCTCGACATCGCCTCGAACCTGACGCCGGCGAACGCAGCGATGGGACGGCTGGTCGCGGGCCTGAGCGCGCGTCTTGCCGCGACGCTCGGCTCGGCCGGCGCAGGTCACCTCGCCGCGCTCGAGCAGCTGCGCGCGCTCGCCTATCGCGAGGCGGCGACCATGGCCTATGCCGACGCCTTCCGCGCCATCATGGTCGCATTCGTCGTCGCCACGCTGCTCGTGCCGCTGATGCGCAAGGTCGCGGCGCCGGCGCAGCCGGCACGTGACGCACATTGACTTCGTAACGTCAACGAAAGGGAGACTGCCATGCTCGACCAAATTCGAACCGTCACGCTGATCGCCGCGATCGTTTTCAATTTCGGCGCCATAGCCATGGCGATACCCGCGTCGCGCGCGACGCGCCTCGCCTTCCTCGCCGTCGTCGGATTGTGGGCCGGCGTCGCGGTCGCGATGGCGCAGAGCGGCGCCTTGCTCGGCACGATTGCCGGCCGCATGCCGCCGATCGGAATCGTGGTGGCCGTGCCCCTCCTTGTGGCTGCGCTCGCGGCGGCGCTGTCACCGGCGTTCCGGCGGACGGTCCTGGCGCTGCCGACCGAGCTTTTGATCGGCCTCAACGCCTACCGCGTGCTCGGCGTCTTCATGCTGCTGCTCGGCGTGGAAGGCCGAGTTGCCGGACCGTTTCCCTACTCGGCGGGATTGGGCGACATGATTGCGGGCGTGCTGGCCGTGCCGGTCGTGCTCGCGCTGTTGCGCCGATCGAGCCGGTTGGTGCCGCTGGCGTGGAATTCGTTCGGCGCGCTCGATCTGGTTTTGGCGCTGGCGCTGGGAATGACGACCGCGCCCGGACCGCTGCAGGTCTTCGCGACCGGCGCGACCGGTCCGTTCGTCATGCTGACGCTGCCTTGGTCGCTGATTCCGACGGTGCTGGTGCCGTTCTATCTGATCCTGCACGCCATCATCTTCGCGCAGCTGCGGCGCAAACGCGCGTTCGGTGCGGCGGCGATCGCCGGCGCACGCTAGCGGCGCGCGCAGCGGCAGGTTTTTTTACGGGAAATCTTGCGGCGGGAAGGACCGGCTCGCGTCGGGTCATCGCCTTGCGGCAATGGCCCGACGCCCCGGCCGCTGATTCAGTCGCCAACCGGCGGCGACAAATGCGAATCGCTGTAGGGACCGCCGCCCACGAAGCCGGCGGATCCATTGTCGGTCTGGACCCTCGCCTGCTGCTCCGGCTGGTCGGCGAACGCGGCCTGCGCGATCGGCGCAGACAGCGCGGCGGCCACGGCCAGCGCGCGCAAAACCAAGAACGTACGCATGATCATTACCTCTGCTCGTCACAGGGCCGCCGGGATTGGCGGCTCTCGTGACGGGGATATGTGCGTCGCCAAGCCCGCGTTTAATCGCGCGCGATCGCATGCCCCATGCCGCGCCGCCGAACAATCGCGCGACGGCGCGGCCCGCGTTGCTCCCGTTTTGCGCGCTTACTGCTTGGCCGGCTTCGGCGCAGCCGTGTCGTCCGTGGCCTCGGTCGGCGACGTCGCCGCCGGCGCGGTCGAAGACGCCGGCGCAATGAAGGCGGCAGCCGGGACCGGCGGCGGTGCTGCCGCGATCGATGCCGATGCCGGCGCGATCGGTATCGGCGCGCTGGCGGCGGCCGTTGCCGGCACGACCGCCGTGCTGCCGGATTTATTGGTGACTGGCGCCGGCGTCGGCGTTGGCGGCGGCGCCGAGACGGTCGTGTAATCCGGCACGATGCGCGCCTGCTTGCCCATGATGACGAGCACGCTCTGGCCAACCGACAGCGGCTTCTCCTGTCGCTGAGTCACCGAGAACAAGTCGCCCTTGTTTTCCCGAACGATGTATTCCCAGCCCGTGGTGTCGCCGGTCGTATGCTCGACGGTCGTACCGACCAGACTGCCGACCAGCGCGCCGCCAACCGCGCCGAGCGCGTGCGTTATGCTGTCGTCGCCGGCCGTGCCGCCGAGAACGCCGCCGGCGGCGCCGCCGGCGATGGCACCCACCGTGCCGTCGGCGCGGATCTCGACCTGACGGTAACCGATGACGACGCCGCGCTCGACCTTGTTGGCCTGCTGCACGGCGACGCCGGAATAGACATTGGGCGAGTAGTCGGGGGCGCAACCAACGACCGCGAACGCGACGGCAAGCAGGCTGAATCTGATGAACCGCAACGACAGGATCACTCCCCCTGGCACTACCGCGGGCATACGGAATCGGTCCAGCCAAGTCCCGCGATATTTCTGTGGCCGGTGTGGCCAGCGGGCACCGTGGAACGCGCGGCAGGCGCCTTGCGACGCGCCGCGCGCAGGTCCAGCTTGAGCGCAAGACACACGGAGTCATGCCTTGGGCTTCTACGCCGACCGCATCCTGCCGCATCTCGTCAACCTGGCGATGCGCAATCGGCGCCTCACGCCTTACCGGCAGCGCGTGGTGGGCGCGGCGACGGGCCGCGTGCTCGAGATCGGCGCGGGCTCGGGCCTCAACCTGCCGTTCTATACCAGCCGCGTGGACGCGCTCGTCGCGCTCGATCCGTCGCCGCAGCTCATGGCGATGACGCGCCGCGCCGCGGCCGACGCGCCGGTGCCGCTCGAGGCGATCGAAGGCTCGGCCGAGACGCTGCCGCTGGACGACCGCAGCATCGACACCGTCGTCAGCACCTGGACGCTGTGCAGCATTGCCGATGTCCACCGCGCGCTCGGCGAGCTGCGCCGCGTGCTGAAGCCCGGCGGCCAGCTGCTGTTCGTCGAGCACGGCCTGTCGCCCGAGCCGCGCGTGCAGGCGTGGCAGGACCGGCTGACGCCGCTGTGGCGACCGATCGCCGGCGGCTGTCATCTCAACCGGCCGATCCGCGATCTCATCGAAGGCGCCGGATTCGCCATCCGCGCGGTCAGCACCGGCTACATTCCCGGGCCGAAGATCATGACCTTTTTGACCGAAGGCCGGGCGCAGCCGCGGTGACCGCACCGCCGTGGCATTTCTGTGGCCGCCACGCGACTCGCGCGCCCATCGAGCGAGTCGGCGTTTACGCGGCGCCCGACTCACTATAAGGCATGGTCGTCCGTCATCAGCATGAGGGCTCAGCCATGAACAAGCAGGGCTTGATCGAGGCCGTCGCTTCGACCGCGCACTTGAAGAAGTCGCATGCCGAAGGCGCGGTCGATGCGGTGCTCGACTGCATCAGCCGCGCGTTGAAGAAAGGCAGCGACGTGCGTCTCGTCGGCTTCGGCACCTTCCGCGTCGCGCAACGCGCGGCGACCGAAGGCCGGAATCCGCGCACCGGCGAGGCGATCCACATCGCCGCACGCAAGGTGCCGCGCTTCCGCGCCGGCAAAGAGTTGAAGGACGCCGTCGCCTAAGCTGCGGCGCTAGCGTCCCGGCGTTGCCGCTTTAATCTTGCTGCGCGTCCAGCGACGCGCGGCAGTGGTGGATTTGTCGCCTAGCGCGCCGCGGGTCCGTGGCGCTTGATCCAGGCGACGATCACCGGCACGACCTGGTTCTCGATGCCGTAATAGCCGTGCGCCGATGCGCCGCCGCAGGGATTGCCCTTGGGGATGCCGCCGGAAACGAACACCAGCTCCTTCGCCGGCGCGGCCGTGAGCTGGCGCAGTCCCGGCTCGGCATCGTCGGGCGAGCTTTTGCGGCAGGCGTCCTGGCGATTGTGGACGACGAGGGTCGGCACCGCGACCTTGTCGAGCGAGACGCGCCCCATGCCGCCGGTCCACACCGACGAGGTCAGCACCAGACCGCTCGCCTGAGACGGACCGAGGCGCACCGCGGCATTGGCGGCGGAGATCGAACCGTTGCTGGTGCCGACCAGCCACACCGGCACCGCCGCCTTTTGCTTGAGGAAGGCGATCACCGCGGCGACGTCCTGGGCGTGATCCGCGCTCGCCCGGAAATCGATCGCAGCGATGGCATGATCCGACGGCACGTCGATCGCCGCGACGCTGATGCCCTGGGCGGCGAATTCGCCGCGGACGCGGAGCAGGAAATTGCCCGGCTCGTTGGCGATGACGCCGACGCCGCCCGGAAACAGCACGACGCTCGCGACCGGCGACGCCGCCGGCAGGAACAGGATCGGCTGGGTGACGCCCGGCCGGGTTTGCAGAACGACGCGATCCTCGGCCGCGGCGCGGCCGGCGGTCAACAGCGTGAGCGCGGCGAGCAGCGGAACGATGGCGCGGAAAATGGTCGGCATGAATCCCCTCCCCCGAAGGTTGCATGCCGACGCATCTTAGACGGACGAGCGACGCCGCGCGAGCGACGCGAAATCGGGCGGCTCAGCGCGAGCCGTCGCCCTGCATCATCATCATCGGTCCGCCGAAACCGGCGTGCTGCATCATCCCGCCGTTCGTCGCCATCGCGGTATGGAGAGCCGCCATGCCGCCTTGGACGAGGTCGCTGACTTCCGCGGCGTGCTGTTGCAGCTCGGTCACGACCTTCGGGTCCTTCGACGTTTGCACCACGGCGACGCCGTTCGCGGTGGTTTCGATCGTTGTATGGACCTTGTCCTTATCGCGGAAAATTCCGTGCAACGCTGGGCTCTCGATCGGCAGACCGGGGTCGCTGCCTTCGCCGACGCGGCCGATCATGGTCGCGGCGTGGTCCTTGAGCAGTTGCGCGATCTTCGGATCCGCGGACTCGGTGACCGTCCGGATGCCGTCCGGCATATTGGTAACGGTGCGCTTGATCTTGTCGTGGTTGACGATGAGCTGGTGAACCGCGCTCATCTGCGCCATCGTCGCCGAATCATGACGCATGCCCATCATGCCTTGCGCCGAACCCATCATGCCGGCACCCGAACCGTGCATGAAACCGGGACCGAATCCGTGTCCGGATGTCGGCGAATCCGCGAAGGCGTGCCAGCCGACTGTGCCGGCGACAGCCGCCACCGCACCGAGGGCGAGAATCTTGGTAAGCTTTTTCATTGCGTGCTCCTGTGAGACCTGCGGCAGATCGCCTGCCGTCGGTGAAATAGGTAAGGGGCAGATGTCGCCATATCTTTTCAGTCGGCACCCGGTTTGCGACGATTTGTGTCGCCGGCGCCGTTTGACACACTTCGTCACATCTTTTCTCCGGGGTTGAACGCCCCACGCCCTAGATTCGAGCCATGAACGCCGCCGCGCACATTCTCGTCGTCGACGACCATCGCGAGATTCGCGACCTGGTCTCGCGCGCGCTGTCGAAGGAAGGCTTTCGCGTCAGCGCCGCGGCGAATGGACGGGCGATGCGGAAGGTCATGGCCGACGGCCGCATCGATCTGATCCTGCTCGACTTGATGCTGCCCGGCGAGGACGGTCTCGCGCTCTGCCGCGCGGTGCGCGCGGAATCCAACATCCCGATCATCATGCTGACGGCCAAGGGCGAAGAGATCGACCGCGTGATCGGTCTCGAGATGGGCGCCGACGACTATTTGTCGAAGCCGTTCGGCAGCCGCGAGCTCATCGCACGGATCAAGGCGGTGTTGCGCCGCAGCCGCACCGCCGACGCCGACCGGGCGGCCAAGCGTCCGAAGCAGTATCGCTTCGATCGTTGGCGCCTGAACGTCGATGCGCGCAACCTGGTGCGCGGCGACGGCGTCGTCGTGTCGCTCAGCACCGGCGAATTCGACCTTCTGATGGCGATGGTTGCGCGGCCCCAGCGCGTGCTGACGCGCGACCAGTTGCTCGATCTGGCGCGCGGCCGTGCGGCGACCGCTTTCGACCGCAGCATCGACACCCAGGTCAGCCGGCTGCGGAAGAAGATCGAGCGGGACCCGACCGATCCCCAGATCATCAAGACCGTATGGGGTGGCGGCTACGTCTTCACGCCGGCGGTGAGCGAAGAATGAGCCGCCTGGTGCCAAAAAGCCTCTTCGCGCAGACGCTCCTCATCCTGCTGGCCGGATTGGCGGTGTCGTATCTTGTCGGCACCTGGATCTATGCCGGCGACCGGCAGGCGGCCGTTCGCGAAGTCGGCGGCCTGGCCGCGGCCCAGCGCGTCGCCAATCTGACCCGGCTGATCGCCGAGACGGCGCCGGACGCGCGTCAACACGTCGTCGACGCGTTGAGCGACCCGACCTTTCGCGTCGCGCTCGCGGCATCGCCGCCCGCGTTCGCCAAAGCGGAAGACCAGACAGCAGCATCGGGAGTCATCGAAGACTTTCTCGCGCAGCAGCTCACGGCCGGAACGACGCGCGAAGTGCGCGTCGCCGTGAGCGGGGTTCTCGGCTCGCCCTTCTTCATGATGGCCAACCATCCGATGCCGGTCGGCATGATGATGCACGCCGCGACCCAGTGGCGCGGCTTGCAGGTCGCCGTCGAGTTGGCCGACGGCTCGTGGCTTTCGTTCACGACCGCACTGCCGGACACCGGCCCCGCGTTCTCGTGGCAGTTCATTCTTTCGCTGGCGGTGATGACTCTGATTGTCTTCGCCGTCTCCGCCTGGGCGGTGCGTCGCGTCACCGCGCCGCTCGGCGTTCTCGCGCACGCCTCCGAGCGGCTGGGCAAGGATATGAACGCGCCCGCGCTGCCCGAGATCGGCACCGTGGAGATGCGGCAGGCGTCGCGCTCCTTCAACCAGATGCAGGAGCGCATCCAGCGGCTGGTAGAGAACCGCACGCGGCTGCTGGCGGCGATCTCGCACGATCTGAGGACGCCGCTCACCTTGCTGCGGCTGCGGGCGGAAAATGTCGAGAGCGCGGAAGAGCGCGCGAAGATGCTGGCGACGATCGCCGACATGGACGCCATGATCGGCGCCACCCTCGCCTTCGCCAAAGACGAAGCCGCGGCCGAGCCGCGGCAGCGCGCCGATCTCGGCGCCCTGCTTTCGAGCATCATCGACGACATGGCCGATGCCGGGCTTCCGGTCGGCTTGGACTCGTGCGCGGCCGTGATCGTCGAATGCCAGCCGGCCGCCTTGAAGCGCGCGCTGACGAACCTTCTCGACAATGCCGTGAAGTACGGCAAGCGGGCGCAAGCCGCCCTCCGGACGACGGCGGAGCACGTCGAGATCACGATCGACGACCAGGGCCCGGGCATCCCCGAGGCAGATCTGACGCGCGTCTTTCAGCCCTTCTATCGGGTGGAGGCGTCGCGCAGCCGCGAGACCGGCGGCATCGGATTGGGCCTCGCCATCGCCTTGTCCATCGTTCAGGCGCATGGCGGCGAATTGAAGCTTACCAACCGCCGCGAGGGCGGCCTGCGCGCGACCGTGACTTTGCCGCTATGATGTCAAGCCAGCGCAACGCGCGTTTCGCCCGGGTGCCGCGCGTCGACGGCCGCGCCCGTCTTCAGCCGGCGCGCTCCGCGACGAGCATGTAGTGCTCGGGACTCTGGCGTCGGTAATCCTGCATGCGAAAGCCGGCATCTTCGCACCAGGCCTGAACGCGCGCCGGCGTCAGCCGGACTGACCGCGGCGGGCCCTGCTCGCACGGACCCTCGGGATGGAATTCGGCCACGACGGCAAGCGCACGCGGCGGCAGCAGCCGGTGCACGTTGCGCAAAATGCCGTCGGGATCGTCGGCATGGTGCAGGACCATCGTGACCAGCGCCGAATCCGCGCGAAGGTCGTCGGCCGCCAGCGTGGCCGCATCTCCGACCATCCGCCGGACGTGCGCGATGCCGCGTTCCTTCTGCCGGCGCTCGAGATGTGCGAGCGCCTCGGCCGAGCGATCGACTGCATAGACGATTCCGGCTGCGCCCACCCGATCGGCGAGGACAAGGCTCACATAGCCAGGACCGGCGCCGATCTCGAGCACCCGCTTGCCCGCATCGAGGCCGAGCGCATCCATCCATTCAGTCACCAGGGGGGCGCGCTGCACCTGCCGCGCATAGACCTCGTCCCAGGTGATATGACTCAAGTCCTTGCGGAAAGGCTGGTCCATGACCGCGTTTCGCTACCAACCAAAGCGGGTGATCGACCACGCCGACAGCCCGATCGAGGCGACGACCGATACCGCGCCCATGATGCGCATCGACGGGGGCCGCCGCGAATCCCGGATCTGCCACAGGATCACCGCAACCATCGCAAGCGAAAGACCCAGCATCACGTTCCGCACGATGGGAGCAGCGGTCATGAAACTCATCGCCGCGTCGCCGAGCCCGAACGCCAACAGCAGCATCATGAGGCTGTGATGCTGGCTGGCGAGAAACGCCAGCACGATCGCGCCGATCGCCGGCAGACCGTCGCTGCGCCGTGCCTTCGGCTCGCCGCCGTGGCTGTCGCATGCGGTGCAGCACTGCGCCGGCGCGCCGTGCGGACGCAGGTCCGCGACATCCGCGGGCACATTCGGGTCTGATAGGGGGCGTGTCATGCAAATCCTTCGGCGTTTGCGGGCGAGACCGGCGACGCTCCCGACCGTCGGTCCGAGATCGTCGCCATCGTCGAGCCTAACGAAGCGCCGGTTGCCCGTATATGATTGCAATCATATCCGGTCCGACCGGCCAGGCGTGATCGCGCGTCCGCGGCGCTTACGGCCGTCGCCGCGGCGGCGGCTCGGTCACGGCGCCGCCGCCTACAGAACTGGCAGCGACGCCGGAGCCGAGACGCCACTCGGCCGCTTGATTTCCTCCGTCGCCACTAGCCGTCCATCGCGCAGGCTGATCAATCGGTCGAAGCGCCCGAAGATCGACTCGTCGTGCGTCACCACCAGCACGGCGGCTTCGTGGTCCCTGGCAATGCGGCCGAGCAGATCCAATACGACGTGGGCGCGCACCGAATCGAGCGGTGCCGTCGGCTCGTCGGCGAGGATGATGCGCGGCCCATTCGCCAGCGCACGAGCGATGGCAACGCGTTGCGCCTCGCCGCCCGACATCTCGCTGGGATAAGCATGGCGGCGGTGGCCGACCTCGAGATAGTCCAGAAGTCCGTCGGCCCGCGTCCGCGCCTGACGCGAAGACATGCCGGCCAGCTCCATCGCTTCGGCGACGTTCTCGGTCGCATTGAGGAACGGCAGCAGGTTGTGGGTCTGGAAGATGAAGCCGATCTTCATCAGGCGCAGCCTGCGCAAATCGCCGCGCAGCCAACGCGCGTCATAAACGACATCGCCGTCGAGGCGCATCCAGCCGGCGCTGGGCTCGCTGACGCAGGCGACCAGGTTGAGCAGCGTGCTCTTGCCGGAGCCCGACGGCCCGCGCAGACCGATCATCTCTCCGGCCAGCACGGTCAGGTCGATGTCGACCAGCGCGTCGACGCGCGTCTCGCCCTCGCCAAAATGCTTGCTGACTCCGCGGAGCTCGACGCGCGGCCATGGATCGATTGGCAGCGAGTCAGCCACTGGCGAGCGCCTCCGCCGGATCGACCTTCACCGCGGCGCGCACGCCGAGCACCGAGCCGGCGAGGCAAACCACGATGACGATCACGAAAACGATGACGAGGTCACGCAGCTCGAGCTGCACGCGGCGCGGGAAGTGGTTCTTCATCGCCATGACCAGCGCCAGCCCGATGGCATAACCGGCCACGCCCAGCGTGAGCGCCTGTTGCACGATCAGCCCGATGATGGTGCGGTCCGGCGCGCCGATGAATTTCAGCGTGGCGATCGAGCGCAGCTTGTCCATCGTCAGCGTGTAGATGATGAGGGCGATGATCACCGCCGAAACGGTGATGAGGATGCCCATGAACATGCCGAGCTGCTGCTGCATCTTCTGGATCACGAACAGCGTCAGATAGCCCTCCTCCTGGGCCTCCGGCACGGCGGCGAGATGCTTCCAACGGACGATATTCCGTTCCACGGCGCTCGCCGAAGCGCCCGGCTCGAGCCGCACGACCACGGCATTGATGTCCGTGGTAGTCGGCGGAGTGCGTTTGGCCGCCTGCTCGCGGCGCTCGAGCGGCGGCGGCACGGCGAACTGGAGCGCCTGGGCGTCGAGCAGGTTGACCCACGCCATCGGGTCGCCCGACGAACTCACCATCCCGTGCGTCAGGCCAACCACGGTATAGGGATCACGATAAGGCCCGAGCGGCACGCGCTCGCCGACGCTCAGCCCCGTCGAGGCGTCGACCACGATCTGGTAATGGCTCTCAGTCAAGCCGTGGCCGGCGACAATGGTGGCGGGTCCGCCCGGGCGGCCAGGCTCGTAGCCTTCCAGATAGAGCCGTACCGGCTTGCTGCCGACGGTCGTCTGTACGGTCTGGAAGGTCACGGCGCCCGCCGCGGCCACGCCCGGCATGCGGCGGACCAGATCGCGCGTGTCGCGCGGAATGCGCGAGGGTTCGGCGAACGGACCGAAGGTGCGCGGCTGGACGACCCAAATGGCCGCGCCGACGGCGCGCGGCAGCGCGAGCGCGTCGGTCAGCGCGCCTTCGTAGATGCCCGTCATCGAGAGCACCGTCGCCAGCAGCATGCCGACGCCGAGCGTGGTCAGCGCGAAGCGCAGCTTGTTGCGGCGGACGTCGCGGAGCGCGAGATTCATGGCGCGCTCGTCGTCGCGGCGCTGGCGCGCTCGCCGACGCGCAGTCCCGATTGCGGCAGGACGACGGCTGCGCCCTCGGGCAATCCCGCGAGCACTGGCAGCCCGCCGTCGAGCAATTGTGGTCCGAACGTCACGAGGCGCTTGGCGAGCCTGCCGTTCTCGAGCGTCAGGACGGTTCCCTTGTTATCGGCCAAATCGGTGACCGCGGTCTGCGGAACGACCACGGCCTGCTTGAGCTCGGCCGCCGTCACGTACACTTCGGCCTGCTCGGCGAGATGGATGGTGTCGGGAATCCGGTCGAAGGCGACATCGACCAGCCGTTCCTCGTTGACTGGATCGCTCTGGATTTCGATCCGCGCGACCTGGCCGGGGAACCGCTTGCTCGGGTCCGAGCGCATGGCGATTTCCGCCGGCTGGCCGATGTGCAGTCGCCCGGCGAGACGCTCGTCAACGTAGCCGACCGCCCAGACGGTATTCGCTTCGACCAGCGTAAACACGGGCTGGCCGGGATTGGGCGTGCTGCCGAGCTCGAGATTGCGCGCGATCACCCATCCGTCGTAGGGCGCAGTGAGCGTGTAGTTCGCCAGCGTCGCTTCCTCGAAGGCCTGCTGCGCCTGCGCGGATTGCAGCGCCGCTTCCGCCAGCGTCACCTCGCTGTGCGCGACGGCGACGTTGGCGTTCGCGACCCGCATGGCGGCTTCATCGGTCTGGGCCTGCTCTGTCGATACGACGCCGCTCTTGACGAGGCGCGCGTCGCGCTCGCTGACGCGCGAGGCGTTGGTAAAGCTGGCCGTGGTGCTGGCGACGTCGGCATTGGCCTTTTCGATGTTGGCCTGGGCCTGGGCAACGTTGGCCTTGGCCACGGCGACCTGCGCCGCGATGTCGCGGGCGTCGAGCCGGGCGAGAACCTGTCCGGCGTGGACCCGGTCGCCCTGGTCCGCGTCGAGCTCGATCAGCACGCCGGCGACCTTGAAGCCGACATTCGATTGCACGCGCGCGCCGATGACGCCGAGGCCGAAGACCTGCTCGCGCACGTTCGACTGGACCGGCGCTAGCGAAACCGTGACCGGACTGAAAAAGACCCGCCACCCCAGGAAGGCGACGATGGCGACGGCGAGGACGATCACCGCCGTCCAGACCGTTCGGCGCCGCTCAGGCGGAATCCGATCGAGGAGGCGCGGCCTCGGCTTCGTCGTTTTGTCCGTCGCCGGCGCGATGCTCGGCATAGGCGGGAGGGGCTTCTTCTCAATAGTGTCCATGGCTTTCATCCATCCATGACGGGGTTACTTGGCCGCACCGGCTGACGCGGCCTGTTTGCCGCCGAGCGCGCGGTCTTCCGACCAGCCGCCGCCCATCGCGACGAAAAGCTGTGCCGTATCGAGATAGCGCTGGGCGACTGCGCGCGCATAACCGATGCGCGCCTGCTGGTCGCTGCGCTCGGCGTCGATCGGCTTGAGGATGTCGACCTTTCCGGCGTCATATCCCAGGCGTTGGAGCGCGAGCGACGTGTCGGCGATGGTGAGCGCCTGACGCTCCGCCGCAACGAACCGCGCATCGTGATCGAGGGCGCGCAGCGTGTCCGCGACCTGGCCGAAGGCCTGCACGACGACCTGTCGATAGGTTGCCGACGAGGCGCGGAACGCGTCGACGGCGCCTTGCTTCTGCGCCTCGAGCGCACCGCCGTGGAAGATCGGCGCGGTGATGCCGGCGAGCACGGACCAAACCAAGCCCCGCTGATTGAACAGCGAATCCGGATCGATGGCCGCGGTCGCGAGCGAAGCCGACAGGTTGATGCTCGGATACATCTGGCCGGTCGCGACGCCGATGGCGGCGCTGGCGGCGTGCAGCTGGGCTTCGGCGGCGAGGATGTCCGGCCGCTGGTGGACCAAGGCGGACGGCACGCTGACCGGCAGGTCGGCGGGCAGCGTGAAGTCGCTCAACGTGAATTCAGGCGGCGACCATTCGCCCGGATACTTGCCGGTCAGAGTCGTCAACGCGTCCTCCGCCGTCACCAACTGCTGCTGGAGCGGCGGCAGCAGCGCACGGTCGTTGGTGAGCTGGCTCTCGGCGATCAATACGTCGGTGCGCGGCGCGCGTCCGGCCGCGAATTTCTCTCGCACGAGCGCGAGGTTCTTCGCGTCGTCGGCGACGATGCCGTCGATGGCAGCGAGCTGTGCGCGATCCGACGCAATGGTGAGCGCTTCCGTGACAACGTCGCCGGTGATCGTCTGCTGCGCGGCCGCAAGCTCGAACGCCTGATACTGCGCGAGCGACGCCTCCTGCTCGACGCGGCGCGCGGTCGTGCCGAAGACGTCGAGCGAGAAACTCGCAAGCGGCCCCACCGAATAGAGGTTGTAGACCGGAAGATGCTTGCCGGGCTGCTGACCGAGCAACGACGGCGGACCTTGCTGACGTTCGGCCGTCGCCGCGAAATCGAGCTGCGGATAATAGGCGCCGCGCGCCTGGAGCACCGCCTGTTGCGCCTGGGCCAGCGTCGCCTCCGCCGCCGCAACCGTCGGACTGCCGTCGATCGCCTGGCGGACCACCTCGTCAAGCGCCGGCGCATGAAAGAGCCGATACCAGGCGGCCGGTATCGCTTGGCCCGTCACCAGCCGTTGACCCGGCTCATTGTTGCCCGGCGCCAAGTCGAGCGCGACCTTTTGCGGCGTGTAGCCGGCAACGGTCGGCGGCGCGGGACGGACGAAATCCGGTCCGACTTCGCAGCCGGCGAGCACGACGAGCAGCGAAAGAGCAAGGAGGCGCAAAATCACGGCCGAATCCCGATATTGATGGCCTGAACGCCACGCTATCCCTCCCCGGCAGCAACTCCTTGATCTGGCTCAATCGGCCGATTTGGTGCGTATCAATACTTACCGAACAGCGGCCGCGCTGATACTCGCGCTCGGCGCCGGACCTGATCCAAATCAATGTCGACGCAACCCCCAACGCGCATGTTGCGGCCGTTTAACGGAGAGCCCATGCGCTTCGGTCGGCGGCTCATCATCGCGATTACGGGCGCGGCCATGCTCGCTGGCTGCCAAAGCCTCGTGGGCCCCGCCAGCATCGTGCCCGATCGCATCAACTATGCCGACGCCATGGCGGATTCGTGGAAGCAGCAGATGCTGCTCAACATCGTCAAGTTCCGCTACTTCGACACGCCGGTGTTCCTCGACGTGTCGTCGATGATCAGCTCGTACCAGATCGAGGGCCAAGCCAGTATCGGCGCCAACCTGCTGCCGAAATCGGCGAGCGGCACGACACACGCCGGCAACACCATGCTGAATCTCGGCGTGGCCGGCTCCTACCTCGAGCATCCGACCATCACCTATGCGCCGCTCACCGGCGAGAAGTTCGTCAATGCGCTGTTGAAGCCGCTGCCGCCGCAGACGGTCATGGCGATGATCGAAGCGGGTCACCCGGCGGATTTCATCCTCGGGATCAGCGTTGACGCGATCAACGGCATTCAGAACCGCTCTACCGCGCCGCTCCGCACGCGCGCCGCCCATCCGGCGTTCGTTCAGGTGACCGAAGCCCTGCACCGCATCCAGCAAGCGGGCGCGCTCAGCGTCCGCACGGAAAAGCGCGACAAGCAGCCGGTCACCTGGGTCGCGATGCCGCGCGGCGCGGACGCCGACGTCGAAAACGATATCCGTTTCGTGATGACTCGGTTGGGACTCAAGGCGGCGAACCGCGAATTCCTACTGGTCTACGGCTCCGCGCCGCGAAAGCCAAACGAGATCGCATTGCGAACGCGCTCGATGCAGCAGATTCTCGTCGAGCTCGGCGCCGGCGTCGATGTGCCGAAGGAAGACCTCGCCGATCATCGCGCGATGTCGGTGACCGCTTCGCGTTCGGCCGCGGCAACCGGCGGATCGCCGCTGATCCGGATTCACTCGAGCGTCGAGCGTCCAAGCAACGCCTATACGGCCGTCTACTACCGCGATCACTGGTTCTGGATCGACGACGGTGACCTGAATTCCAAGCGCATTTTCATGTTTCTGCTGATCTTCTCGTCGCTCGCCGAGACCGGCATCGTGCCGCAGGCGATGCCGATCATCACCATACCTGCGAGCTGACCCTCCGCACGCTCACGCCACCTTGTGGCGGAACATCCAGGTCGCGGCACCGAGCGTCACTGCCGCGATGATCGCCATCGGCCACAAATCCGGAATCAGCAGGCCGATGCCAGCGCCTTCGAGATAGACGCGCTGCGCAATGATGATGGCGTAGCGCAGCGGATTGATCAGCGTCAGGTACTGGAATCCCAACGGCATGTTGTCGATCGGCGTGGTCAGACCCGACAACAGCGCGAACGGCATGATCACGACGAAGATGTAGATCATCGCCTGCTGCATGGTGCCGGCGATCGACGAGACGAAGAGACCGATGCCGACCGCAGCGACGAGGAACAAGGTCAAACCGGTGTAGAGCGTCACGACCGAGCCTTGGAACGGGATGCGGAACCAGAACTGCGCCACCAGCAGGATCATGGTCGCTTGGGTGAGACCGAGGAGCATCGCCGGCACCGCCTTGCCGATCATGATCTCGGTCGGACGGAACGGCGTCACCAGGAGCTGGTCGAAGGTGCCATTTTCGCGCTCACGCGCGACGGACATCGCCGCCAGCATCATGGTCATGTTCATCACGACCGTACCGATGATGCTCGGGATCATGTGCCAGCGCGTCTCGAGCTCGGGATTGAACCAGGCGCGCATGGTCGTCGCGATCGGCGGGCCGGTCTGGCCGTGGTCCGCCTGCCATTGGCCATTAAAGGCGTCGACGATGGTGGCGACGTAGCCGCTGGCGATCGCTGCAGTGTTGGAGTTGCGGCCGTCGGCGATGAGCTGGATGTCGGCGGGCTGGTCCATCGCCAGGTTACGGCTGAAGTCCTGGCCGATCTGGATGACGACCAGCGCAGTCTGGTCGTCAATCGTCTTGGCGATCTGGCCCGCATTGTCGAGATTGGCGACGCGCTGGAAGATGCCGGTGCCGTCGAACTGCGCCAGCAGCTCGCGCGACGCGGCGCTGCGATCCTGGTCGAGCACCGCATAAGGCACGTGATTCAAGTCGTAGGTCGCCGCGTAGCCGAAGATGAGAATCTGGAGGATCGGCGGCACCAGCAGGCTGTAGCGGCTCCGCCGATCGTTGAGGACGGCGAGCAGCTCCTTGCGCATCAGCGCGGCGATCCGCCACAGGCTGTCGATGAGCGCGATCATCCGAGCTTCTTCCGCGTGACAAAGAGGTTGGCGGCGAGGAGCGCCACCACCATAGCAAGCAGGATGGCGGCGTCGGGCAGCACCACCGGCCAGATGTCGCCCGCCAGGAACACCGTCTGGAGCAGCGAGACGAAATAGCGCGCGGGAAAGACCGCGGCGATCGCCTGGACGGCGAGCGGCGTGCTGCGCAGGTCGAAGATGAAGCCCGACAGCAACAGCGCCGGCAGGAAGGTGGCGACGTTGGTGAGTTGGCTCGCCGGCAGCTGGCTCTTGACCGCCGACGAGATGAACAGGCCGATGCCCAGCGCGACGAGGAGATAGAGCATCGATGCGCCGGCCAGCACCCAGAGCGAGCCGCGGAACGGGACGAAGAACAGGAACTTGGCGGCGAGGAAGCAGAGCGCAAGGCCGACCATGCCGAGCGCGAAATAGGGCAGCGTCTTGCTCCACAGGATCTCGTCGACGCGCACAGGCGTGACGAAGAGTGCCTCGAGCGTGCCGCGCTCCCACTCGCGCGCCATTACCATGGTGGTGAGAAAGGCGCCGATCAGCGTCATCACCATCACGATGAGGCCGGGCACCAGGAACCAGTGGCTGTCGTTGGCCTCGTTGAACCAGATGCGGCTCTGCACCACGACCGGACCGGTCGTGACCGGCTCGCCGGCGGCGGCACGGCGCGCCGACCATTGCGCGATGGCACCCTGCGCATAGGCCTCGATGAGGCGGGCGCGGTTGGCGTCGCCGCCGTGGACGACGATCTGCACCTGGGCATCGCCGAGCGCGAGATGACGGGCGAAGTCGGGCCGGATGCGGACGATGCCGTCGACCTCGAGGTCGAGCATCATGGCGCGCGCCGCCTCCATCGACGTCGTGTAATGCGCGTCGAAATAGGGCGACAGGCGGAAGCCGGCGGCGAGATCGGTCGCGGTCGGCGACGGGTCCTCGAGCACGACGGCGACCGGCACGTTGGTCACGTCGAGCGACAGCGCGAAGCCGTACAGCAGGATCAGCATCACCGGCAACAGCACGCCGATGATCATGCTGCTCGGATCGCGCACAATCTGATAGCTCTCCTTGCGCACCAGGGCGCGGATGCGGCGCAATTTCGCGGCGAGGCCGGCGGAGTCGCTCATGCCGCGCCCGCCGCTGGATGGCCGTGGGCGCGCGCCTCCTCGACGATGGTGATAAAGGCGTCCTCCATCGTCGCCTCGCGCCCTTCTTGCGGCCGGGCGCGGGCGCGCACCTCGGCCGGCGTGCCTTGCGCCAGGATGCGGCCGGCGTCGATGATCGCGACGCGGTCGCAGTATTCGGCCTCTTCCATGAAATGCGTCGTCACGATCGCGGTCACGCCCTGCTCGGTGAGCGCATTGATGCGCTGCCAGAACTCGCGCCGCGCCAGCGGATCGGCGCCGCTGGTCGGCTCGTCGAGGAAGAGCAGCGCCGGCTCGTGCAGGAGCGCCGACGCCATCGCCAGACGCTGCTTGTAGCCGCCCGGCAGCTGCCGGCTGCGCACACGCGCGAGATCGGCGAGCTCGAACTGCTTGAGCGCCCAGTCGATGCGCGCGCGCTTGCGGTCGCCGCGCAGGCCGTAGGCGCTGGCGAAGAACTCGAGATTCTCGATGACGCTGAGATCGCCGTAGAGCGAGAATTTCTGCGCCAGATAGCCGATGCGTTGGCGCGCCGAGGCGCGCGCCCGGCGCAGATCGACGCCGGCGACGCGCAGCGTGCCGCCGGTGACCGGCAGCAGGCCGCAGAGCATGCGGAAGGTCGTCGTCTTGCCGGCGCCGTTGGGGCCGAGCAGGCCGAAGAGCTCGCCGCGGCGCACCTCGAAGCTGACGTGATCGACGGCGGTGAAGCGGCCGAACATGCGCACCAGGTCGCGGACGTCGACGACGATGCCGTCGCCCTGGCGCTCCGGCGGCCGGTCGAGCCTGACAGCCGCCGACGGCGGACGGTCGCCGGCGCGCCGCAGCAGCATCATGAATCCGTCCTCGAAGCGCGGCTGCGGCGCCGGCGCGACCGCGACCTGCGCCAGGGCGTCGACGCGCGCGTCGGCGGCGCCGTCGCGGATGAAGCGGACGCGGCCGCCTTCAGGCACGGCGTCGACGATCGCCGGCGTGCCGAGGAGCCGCGCCTGCAGGCCGCGTGCGCTCTGGCCGGCCGGCGGATCGGCGAGGAAGACCTTGCCGGCGGCGAGCCGCGCGATCTCGTCCGGCGCGCCCTGCGCCAGGATCTTGCCCTGGTGCAGGACCACGGCGCGGTGGCAGCGCTCGGCCTCGTCGAGATAGGCGGTGCTGACGACGACCGTGGTGCGCTGCTCGCCGACCAGATGGAGGATGATCTGCCACAGCTCCTGGCGCGACAGCGGATCGACGCCGGCGGTCGGCTCGTCGAGCAGCAGCAGCTCGGGCTCGCGCACCAGCGCGCAGGCGAGGCCGAGCTTCTGCTTCATGCCGCCCGAAAGGTTGCCGGCAAGCCGCTTGGTGAAGGAACCGAGCGCGGTCATCTCCATCAGGCGCGGATATTGCCGGCGCTTGTCGGCGGCCGAGACGCCGTGCAGGTCGGCGTAGAGATCGAGATTCTCCTGCACCGTCAGGTCCTCGTAGAGGCCGAAGCGTTGCGGCATGTAGCCGATGCGATCCTGGATGCGTTGCGGCTCGTGCGCGGCATCGATGCCGAGCACCGTCATGGTGCCGGCATCGGGCGCCATGAGGCCGGCGGCGAGCCGCAGGAAGGTGGTCTTGCCGGCGCCGTCGGGGCCGACCAGCGCGGTCAGGCTGCCGGCCTCAGCGCGCAGCGCGACGCCGTCGAGCGCAACGACGGTCTCGCCGGTGTCGCGGCGGAAGGTGCGGCGCAGACCGTCAGCCGTAATCGCCGGCGCGCGATCGACCGGCACGCTCATCCGCCGGCCTTCGCCGGCGCGGCCGCGGGCGCCGGTTCGAGCGGTATGGTCACCGTCGCCGGCATGCCGAGGCGCAGATCGTCGCCCGGATCCTTGACGAAGACGCGCACCTCATAGACCAGGCTCGGCCGCAGGTCGGTGGTCTCGACCGTCTTGGGCGTGAACTCCGCGGTCGACGAGATGAAGCCGACCCAGCCCGCAAAGCGCCGGCCGGGGAAGCTGTCGACCGAGACCGCGGCCGTCATGCCGGGATGCAGCTTGCCGAGATCGGTCTCGCTGACGTAGACGCGAACCCATTTCGGATCGGTGATCGCGAGGTCGAGCACCGGCCGGCTGGGCGACGCCATGTCGCCCGGCTCCATGAGGCGCGAGCGCACCGTCGCGTCCATCGGCGCGACCAGGACCGCATCGGCGAGCTCCTGGCGCAACAGCGCGAGCTGCGCGGCGTTCGCCTGCACCTGGGCGAGCGCGCCGTCGAGCGTGGCCTGGGCGTTGTCGACATCCTGGCGGCTGATGCCGCGGCCATGGGTCGAATTCCACACCGCGTTGACGCGGTTGAATTGCACGCGGTCGTTCGCGGCATTGACCTTGGCGAGATCGAGATTGGCGGCGGCCTGCGCGACCTGCGGCTCGAGGCGGCTGGTATCGACGCGCGCTAGCACCTCGCCCTGCTTGACGTGATCGCCCTCCTGCACCAGGACTTCGCTGATGCGCTCGTTGTTGTTGAAGGCGAGATCGACCTCGCGCAGATCGACGTTGCCGTAGAGCGTCACCTCGTGCGGCGCCTGCGCGTTGCGATAGTGCCACCAGGCCCAGCCTGCGGCGGCCGCAAGGGCGACGACGACGAGCGCCGCGACGATCGGTAACCGCTTCATGCGCGACTCTCCCCGCTTGCGATCCGACCGCCGAGCGACGCGGCCACATGGTCGTGCAGCGCGCCTTTGAGAAAGGCCAGCCGCCGGCCGCGAAAATCGCGCCAGCCCAGCACGCGCAGCGACGCCTCGCGCGCGGTACGGAAGAACAGGATGCCGCCGAACAGCATCAGAGTGCGGGCGAGCACCCGCGGATCGTCCGGCGGCAATTCCATGAGGCCGCCGACGAGCCCGGCGCCGGTGCGCGCGAAGCGGCGCATCACGCGCTCGAAGAGGATGTCGAAGGCGGCCGTCGGCTGCGCCTGCTCGCGGATGATGAACAGCACCCAGGACTCCGGCTCGCGGCCGCCGATCAGCAGGTCGGCGAAGGTTTCGAAGAAATCCTGGAGCAGCGCGAGGCGCTGCGCGCGCGACGGGTGCGCCCGTGCCAGCGCGACGCGAATGCGCTCGACCGTCGGACCGAGATGCGTCTCGAGCCGCGCCGCGATGTGCTCGGCGCAGGCGCGATAGACGCCCTGCTTGTCGCCGAAATAATAGGCAAGCGCCGGCAGGTTGACGCGCGCCTTGTCGGCGATCATGCGCGTCGAGGCGCCGTCGAAGCCGTGAGCGCCGAAAATCTCGAGCGCCGCGCCGACGATCTTGGCGCGCGTCGCCCGGCCGCGCGCATAGCCGCCGGCAGCCGGATGGCGGCGCTTGCGGGCGCCTTCACTGCGCAAGGCGGCGTTCATCAATCGACGGCTCCTCGGCTTAAATGTATATCGGACGATATACATTAGGCCGGCTTCCGTCAACCCGCAGGGAATTTGCACCGACCCACGGCCCGACGAGCGCAGTCGCCTATGCTTCCGGGCAGGCGCAGCCTAGGACGTCGGCCGGGCGGCACATTGATCCTGGTCAATGTTGCTCCACGAACCGTGCCGACCGCCGGCGTCAGTCGGTCAGCATCTCGACCGTGCCGTCAGCGCGGCGGCCCTCGGCGCGGAACAGTCCCAGCTTGCGCAACGCCGGCTCGTCGGTGACGGAATAGAGAAAGGCGTCGCCGCTGCCGGTGTTGCGATGCGCGTGCCACAACGAGCCGGGCACGGCGAAGACGTCGTTGCGCGTCCAGTCGAGGCGTTTGCCTTCGACCTCGGTGCAGCCCTCGCCCTCCAGCACGCAATAGAGGCTGCTCGCGGTCTTGCGCTGCGCGCGCATGAGCGCGCCGGCGCGCAGGAGCTGGCAGCGGAACGCCATCGTCGGCATGACCGAGCCGCCGGTCGTCGGATCGACGTATTCGACGATTACGCCATCGTAAGGGCTGCCGTCGTAATCGCGCAGCCGGTCGAAGGCCTGCCGCGTCGCCTCCCAGCGATAGACGAATTTCGGCGAATGCCGGTTCGGGCCGCGGCGATGCGCGACGAAGAGCGGCAGGATGCCGGCGGCGCCGTAGAGATTGGTCGAGTGACCGGCCGGCGCGCGCACGGTCTGCACCGTCTTGCGCACCGGCGCGCCGCTGTTGGTGCCGGGATCGCTCTCGGTGTAGTCGAATTCGAAGCGCGTGGCGTTGAGGCTTTCGACCAGCGGCACGTCGAGCACATCGACCCAGATCACCGGCTCGCGTCCATCGTTGCCGTGATCGTGCCAGGTGCCGGCCGGCGTCAGGATCAGGTCGCCGCGCGCCATGCGCAGCTTCTCGCCCTCGACGACGGTGAAGCCGCCGTCGCCCTCGAGCACGAAGCGGCTGGCCGACGGCGTGTGGCGATGGACGGGCGCCTGCTCGCCCGGGTTATAGAGCGAGTAGGCGGCGAACAAGGTATTGGTGATGTAAGGCTTGCCGTCGAGGCCCGGATTGGCGAAGACCAGCGCGCGGCGCTCGCATTCCTCGATCGGCACCGTCTTCGCCGCGACGCGCAGCCGCGGCTCGATGTCGGCCCAGCGCCAGCGATGCGCCACCGCCTTGTTGCGCGGCGCCAGCAGCTCGACGTCGGCGCGCTGCTCCCAGAACTCAACGAGATTGAGCGCCTTGGCGTCGGTCTTCAGCGCGTCGCGTGCCTGGCGTGCGGCGTGGGCGTGGGCCATAGCGTCCTCCAGCGGCCCCATTTTCGCCGGGCCGGCTCTATGTTACACATCGTATGATTCATTCTATATTCCGTAATCGTCAAGCGCGATGGCGACGAAACGCAAGCAGTGGGGAATCCAGTCGGTCGAGGTCGCGGCCGGGCTGCTGCGCGCGCTGATCGCTTCCGGCCGGCCGGCGCCGCTCAAGGACATTGCCGGCCTCGCCCGGCTCCATCCCGGCAAGGCGCATCGCTATCTCGTCAGCCTGACGCGCGCCGGCTTGGTCGAGCAGGATGCGGCGACCGGCCATTACGGCATCGGCGCGCTCGCCATCGCGCTCGGCCTGGCCGGACAGCGCAACGTCGACGTCGTGCGCGTCGCCCGGAGCCGGCTGCCGGCGCTGCGTGACACGATCGACGAGACCGTGCTGCTCGCGCTCTGGAGCCAGCAGGGACCGGTGGTGTTCGATCTCGAGGAGAGCGCACGGCCGGTGACCATGAACGTGCGCGTCGGCTCGATCCTGCCGCTGCTGACGACGGCGACCGGCCGCGTCTTCGCCGCATTCCTGCCCGACCCGCTGACGCGGACACTGATCGCCGCCGAACGCGCCGCGACACGGACCAGCAACGCCGCCATCGGCAAGCTCCTGGCGCGCACGCGGACGATCGGCCTGGCGCATGTCAGCGGCGACCTCGTGCCCGGCGTCAACGCGTTGGCGGCGCCGGTCTTCGACCACAAGGGACGGATTGCGGCGGTGATCGGCGTGCTCGGCCGCCGCGAAGATCTCGACGTCGCCTTCGACGGCCCGGTCGCCCGCGCCTTGAGGGAGGCCGCGGACGGGATTTCGCAACGGCTCGGCTTTCAGGTACCTTAGACGGCGATGGAACCCGGCCCGCGCCGGCGGGTTGGTGTGGTCGAAAGGAACAAGCCATGGCCAAGCCTACCGTCCGTATTGCACCCAACAATCCGGTCTTCGATCTGCCCGTGCTGGTTGGCATCGAGGAGGGCCTGTTCGACACGGCCGGGCTCGATGTCAGCCTGTCCGGACGCTACGAGGATCGCGAGCGGGACCGCATCGACCGCCTCGTGCTGAGCCGCCTCAAGGAGGCGCAGTTCGAAGGCGGCACCGCCGACAGCTACAACGTCTGCGAATGGGCGAGCATCGACCGGATCGAGCGCGGCACGCGCGGTGGCAGCATCGCCGCGCTGCGTGCCGCGGTGGCGGCGCAGGCCATCCTCACTTTCGACGAGACGCTGCAGACGCCGCGCGACCTCGCCGACGTGCCGGTCTGCGTGCAGGAGCTGACCGGCTCGCATTACACGACGCTGCAGATGCTCGAAGGCGCGCTCGGCCGCGAGCACGTGAAAATCGAAGCCGGCGGCCTGCCGCAGCAGCGCTGGCAGGGCCTCGCCGACGGCACGTACCGCGCCGTGGCGGTGATGGAGCCGTTCATCAGCCTCGGCCTCAAGCGCGGCGCGCATATCGTCAGCGCCGAGTTCTATCGCGGCGGCGAAGTGATCGCGCCGCACCTGACCGCGGCGCAGCGCCAGGCGTACTACGATGCCGAGAACGCGGCCGTCGACCGGATCAATGCCGATTTCTATCGCTACGCGCACCATGTTGCTGCAGCGACCAAGGGCGCGCTCGCGCCCAACGAGCTGCTGCGCGCCTTCGTGCGCTACAAGCACGTCGACTACTACGATGCCGCGCTGTTCGACCGGACCTACGCCTGGATGAAATCGTGGGGTTTCACCGTCGGCGCCAGCGAGCACGGCATGCTGGTCGTCGATCGGCCGGCAGCCGCGCAGCCGAACGCGGCTTCCTGACGAACGCGGCCGGACGCGGCGCGCCGCCGCTTGTCGACGGCGGCGGCGACGGGCATGCTTGGCGCCAGCAAAACGGTGCAACAAGACCAGCGGGGAACGACGCCATGAGCGATGCGACGGTCGACGCCAAGCGCCTTTATTTTCCGGGCCTCGCCGGGTTTTATACGTGGGCCACGCCGCTGAGCTATGCGCTGATGCGCGTCTGCCTCGGCCTGATCCTGGTGCCGCACGGCGCCGGCAAGCTGTTCGGCGCCGACATTCCCCATACCGCGCAGAATTTCGTCAAGCTGGGCTGGCCGGTGCCGGTCGCGCTCGCCTGGCTCGTCGGCATCATCGAGTTCTTCGGCGGCTTGATGCTCGCCGCCGGGCTCTTCACCCGTATCGTCGCGGCGGCGATCGCCATCGAAATGGCGGTGATCTCGTTCGTGGTGCTATGGCCCAATTGGGGCTGGGCCCATCACGGCATGGAATACGCCTTCATGATGGGCGTCTTCGCCTTCGCCATGGCGCTGCGCGGCGGCGGGCCCTATTCGCTCGACCGCATGTTGGGCAAGGAGATCTAGGCGCCGCGCACGCGCCGACGCGGCGCAACGTCGTCTGGCTCGTCCGCGGCCGAGCGGCCGGCCTACGGCCGGACGTAGCTCCAGCCCTGCTCCTCGAGGTTCATCAGCCGCACGACGCCCGAGGGCACGATGCGCGCCTCGGGCACGATGGCGATGGCGTGGCCCTCGCGCTTCTCCATCGCCTGCCGCGTGTTGTTGCACGCCGAGAAGACGATGCGGCTCGGGAAGCTCACGTCCTTCATCAGCTTGAGCCGCGCCTTCACCGGCGAGGTGTCCGCGCGCAGCATGTTGAGGCCGGGGCCGTAGGCGACGATCTCGACCTGCACGTCCTCGCCCTTGGCGCGGTAGTAGTCGATGATGTTGCTGGCGTTGTTAAGCGCCAGGTTCATCACCTGCGGATCGTTCTGATCGACCTGGATGGCGATGCGATGACGCACCGTGGTCGTGGTGGCGGCGACGCTCGGCGCGGCGAACAGCGCAACGGCGAGCGCGACGGCAATGCCGCGTAAGATTTTCTGCATGATGACTCCTCCCGGTTGGCGTTGACCTAGC